>VOFH01002274.1_pt1 | contig 236910 bp, 255 predicted proteins | sample 5384091 | NCBI WGS metagenome assembly VOFH01 (sample SAMN12384727, study PRJNA508395) | human gut metagenome | isolation source: healthy gut G | host: Homo sapiens | reverse complement strand
AAAATTACAGCGTTGTATGAGCGACTGTCCAGAGATGATGAACAGGTCGGAGAATCCAACAGTATCCAGAACCAGAAAATGTACCTTGAAGAATATGCCCGTCAGCATGGCATGAGAAATATCCGGCATTTTTCGGACGATGGATACAGCGGCACAAACTTCAATCGTCCCGGCTTTAACGCCCTTCTGGAAGAAATTGAAGCAGGTCATGTGGCTGTCCTGATCGTAAAGGATTTAAGTCGTTTTGGCAGAAACTACCTGCAAGTCGGCTACTATACCGAGGTTGTTTTCCCGAAAAAGGGCATCCGGTTTATCGCCATCAACAACAGCGTGGACAGCGCAAACCCCTCAGACAATGACCTTACCCCGTTTTTGAACATCATGAATGAGTGGTATGCGAAAGATACCAGCAACAAAATCAAGGCGGTATTCAAAGCCCGGATGAAGAACGGCATGAGGTGCAGCGGCTCTATCCCCTATGGCTACAAGCGCACCAAAGAGGACAAGCAACAGCTGCTCGTGGATGAACCGGCTGCCGAGGTTGTCAGGAAAATCTTTCGTCTGGCTTGTCAGGGTATTGGAGTGACTGCCATTGCCGAAATGCTGTCAGCGGAAAAGATACTGATACCGTCAGCCTATGCCGCCAGATATTTTCCTGAAAATTGCAGACATAGCGAGGTTGCAGACCCCTACCGCTGGAGTGCAACCACCGTAGGGTACATTCTGGACAGGCAGGAATATCTGGGACATACGGTGCTGGGCAAATCCATCTGCGAGAATTTCAAAACGAAGCAGCGCAGAGCCGCCACAGCCGATGAACTGATGATTTTCCCCGATACCCATGAAGCCATCATTGAACAGGACACATGGGATATTGCCCATAAACTGCGGTTGCAGAAGCGTCCGAAAGCAGCCAACGGAACCTATACCCACCGTCTGTCCGGCTTGATTTACTGTGCAGACTGCGGCGCAAGGATGAATTTTTGCAGCCCGGACAGGGTGAAAAGCGGGAAACGGTTTGATTCAGATTCAGCTTTTCAGTGCGGAAATTATCGGAATACTACCGGTCAATGTGTATCCCATTTTGTCAAAACATCGGTTCTGGAAGCGGTAATTTTACAGGCAATCCAAGCGGTCAGCAAATATGCCCTTGAAAATGAAGCCGAGTTTGTTGCCCAGCTCAAAAGCATCTGGAACGAAAACCAGAACAAAAACACAGACAGTGGGCAGCGGGAACTGGAAGAAGCCAGAAAGCGCATGGCAGAGCTGGACACCATGATTCAAAACCTGTACGAAAGCTCCGTGAAAGGTGTACTGCCGGAACGACAGGCGCAGCGCATGATCCAGCAGTACGATGAAGAACAAATCCTTCTGGAACGGCGGGTACAGGAGCTGGAAAGCCAGATTCAGCAGGAAACCGTAAAGAAAGCGGACACTGAGCGTTTTCTGGCACTGGTCAGAAAATACCGTGACTGCACAGAACTGACTGATGCCATGCTCTACTCCTTCATCGACCGGGTGGAAGTTCACGAAGCAACTGGTGGGCGCACCATCTACCGCCAGCAGAACATCGACATCCATTTTAATTTCATCGGCAGCTACTACCCGCCCGTTGAAACTGTGTCCGAGGAAGAACGGATTGCCGCCATAGATGCGGAGCAAAAACGGAAGAAACAGGAAAAAGGCAGACGAGCCAATGAACGCAGGAAGCAGAAAATAGATGCCCTGCGGCTGGCAGCAGAAGCCGGTGATCCGGAAGCGATTGCCCAATATGAGCAGTATTTGAGCAAACTGCGGGAGCGAAACCAGAAGTACCGCCAGAAGGTTCGGGAAGCCAGAGAAGCTGACCCGGAATATCTTCGGCAGTTGGATGAAAAAGAGCGTATCCGTCAGGAAAAGCTGCTGGAAGCCGAGCGTAAGCGTATAGAACGAGCTACTCGGAAAAAAAAACTGTCACGAGCAGAGCTGAAAGAAAAAGCCAAAACTGACCCGGAAGCTGCCGAGCAATGGGCAGCAATGAAAGCCAAAGAAGCCGAAGCCCGGCAGCGCAAAAAGGAGCGTGAAGAAGCCCGGATAGCGTCAGACCCGGAGTATGCGGCTATGATGGCAGAGCGTAAGGCTGAATATACCCGCACACGGACAGCCAAACGCAAGGCTGAACACGATGCACTGGTTGAGCTTGCCAGGACTGACCCGGAAGCTGCCCGGCAGTTGGCTGAAAAGAGGAAATACCAGAGCGAAGCAACCACAAAATCCCGGCAGAAAATGAAAGCGGCGGCAGAAGCCGGTGATCCCGATGCAATCAGGCGTTATGAAGCCTACCTTGCCAAACGCAGGGAGGATTATCATAAAAAGAACTAAAGTAAGGAGGAAATTTCAGCATGAAAGAGTTAAAACCGAGAATCCACGAAAACGGCATGGACTATGTGTTGGTGGGCGATTACTATGTGCCGGATTTGAAGCTGCCGGAGGAACACCGCCCCATCGGTCACTGGGGACGGCTGCACCAGTCCTATCTGAAACAGTTTCGCCCGATGGTTTACAGTGACCTGCTTTTGTCCGGCAGGCTCCACACTGTCCTTGCCGATCTGAACGAACAGGCAGCTGACAGGCTAAACCTGATTATCCGTCAGATGGCAGAATCCGAGGGCGTGACCGAAGCCATGAAAGCTGAAAATCAGATGTTGTGGGTGCAGTCAATGAACTCTATCCGCAGCCGGGCTGAGGAAATCATCAAGGCAGAGTTAATCTACTGCTGAAGGAAGGTGGTGTCATGATTTTGGAAGAGATGTACAGCGGGAGGTTTTATCCATGTGAAACGGTTGTCCCCACATCGGAAGTATACCGCAAGGCGGTCAAAGCCTGTGAGAAACTGATGGAGCAGCTGTCCCAGCGGCTCAGCAAAGAGGACTATGAGCTGGTGAAGGAACTCCGGGCGCAGACAGCAATCGCCCAATGTGAAGAAAGCGAAAGCCACTTCAAATACGGCTTTTCCGCTGGGCTGATTGTTCAGCATGAAGCCTATGAACAGGTCAATGGGGAGAAATAGCTATGTTTCTGATAAAGCTGTTGGCACTGCCATTGATGGTGGCTGTGACCCTGATTCAATGGGTGGCAATTTTTCTGACTTCCTTTTCTGCTATCCTGTTTGACCTACTGGCAGGAATTATCTTTATGATTACGCTTGCAGGGCTGTTGTTCGGTGTGTGTACCGGCATGGAAGCATTGAAAATGCTGGCAGTTAGCTTTGGAATCTTCATCATCCCCCAGATAGCGGAATGGCTGATTGAAAGAATTGTAGACATAAACTACGGACTGCGTGATTTTATCAAGTCCTGACCCGACAATTTCATATCGTTCACAAAGCGACAGGTATTCCTATGGGAACTATCTGCCGCTTTTATTTTTATCAACTTTAAGGAGGACTATTTTATGAAAATGAGCATTGGTGAAAAGAAAATCCTGTTTGTCTTTGGCTGCCCCAACCGTGAAGCAACGGTGGATCGTCTGTATCAGGTGGCAGACCTGATTCCCGACCCTGCCGGAAAGAAAGTCGTGGAAGCTCTGGCTGACAAGCTGGACAGCGAGGGCGTAGAAAAGTGGTATCGCTGCTTCTTCTACAATATGAAGCTGGAGATGGAAGCCTATTACCGGCACAAGGCTATTTTGAATCGCATCGTGGGCGGCAGCATGGAGGTTGACAATGACGAGATTGACGAAGATTGAGAAAGAAACCATCATCCTGTTCAACGAGGGAGAAAGCACTGCCAGCATCTACACCTACAATGCCGGGCTGAAAAAGCGGCTGGCAGCGTTCAGCAAAAAGTATCCTGATCTATGCTGTTTGGAAAAGCCGGAGCATCTGGGCGGCGTGTCCTATCTGATCGACAAGTCCCGGCTGTCCATCCGCTTGCAGCCCCCATACAGCGAGGAACGCAGGCAGAAAGCCAGTCAGTACGCCCGGAAAAATGGTTTCAACGGCAAGACAAAGTAATGCATCGATAAGGGGTAATTTGCGGTCAGAATGTCGGGTCTGCACCCGATGTTTTGACCGTAAATTTATAAGAAAGTGTAAAGTAATAGCTCTAAAATATTTGTGAAAAATATAAATAGAGTGGGGATGTTCTCAATAACTCTTGCTTTTGTTCGCCCCGTGGAATATAATAAAGAATGTATTACTATGTTTTGGGGTGAGAAAATGGAGTTTATGACGGCAAGCCAAGCAGCTAAATTGTGGCACATCTCGCAAAGACGAGTCCAAATTTTATGTGCCGAGGGGCGCATTCCCGGTGTATTTAAGCTTGGAGATGCTTGGGCGATTCCTGCAAATTCTTCAAAGCCATGTGATTCAAGATTAAAGCATACACAAAAGGAGCAACCAGAGAATGAATGTAATTGATTTGTTCTGCGGCTGTGGAGGTTTTTCTAAAGGCTTTGAACAAGCTGGTTTTAATGTTCGTCTTGGCATTGATATTTGGCAAGATGCTATTACTACATACAGAGAAAACTTCCCCCATGCTGCAACAATCGTCGGAGATATATCTAACTTAACCGGTGATGATTTGTTATCAGCTGCTGGAATTTCAGCTGATGAGGTTGATGTCATTATCGGCGGTCCCCCATGTCAGGGCTTTTCTCTTTCTGGAAAAAGAATGTTAGATGATCCGAGAAATATTTTATATAAATCCTTTGTCCGAATGGTAGAAACTATTCAGCCCAAAGCTTTTGTCATGGAAAATGTCCCAGGATTAGCAAGGCTCTTTTAAAGGGCAAGTGAAGGAACAAGTTATCGAGGACTTCACCAATATTGGATATGAAGTTCAAATGAAACAGTTGACCGCAAGTGATTTCGGAGTACCTCAAGCAAGAAAAAGAGTATTCTTTGTTGGTATCAATAAAAGCAAAATTAAAAATTTTTCGTATAAGTTTCCAATCGAAACACACGGAACCGATAAAATGCCTTATGTGACTTGCGAAGAAGCCTTATCAGATTTAGATTTTATTGGGGATACAAAGTTGCTTTCTGATGAAGATGAATACCAGCTGCCGGCAATCAGTGAATATCAAAAGTATATGAGGAGAAATTCTAATAAGCTTTTGAACCATGTAACTACCATTCACACAGAAAAAACCAGAAGTATTATTGCAATGGTTCCTGATGGCGGAAATTATAAAGATTTGCCGCAGGAACTTTGGTCAACCAGAAAGGTGAATATTGCTTGGACTCGAATGGATAGCAAGAAACCTTGTTTCACTATTGATACAGGACATAACCACCATTTTCATTATCGTGCTAACCGTGTACCAACCGTTCGTGAGTCAGCTCGTATTCAGTCTTTCCCAGATGATTTTAAATTTATTGGGATAAAAACAAGCCAGTTAAAACAGGTTGGAAATGCAGTTCCTCCGCTTTTGGCTCAAGCTGTTGCTGAAAGTATTATTTCTGTATTGGGGGTGCAAAAATGTATGATCATACTCGACAATATCGTTGTACAATAATCCGTGGAAAATCACAAAAAGAAATGGATGATTTTCTCCCAGCATACGCAAAGGTTATTGACGAAGTGTGTCCTTGTGCTGCTTCGGATTTTGAGTCGCTTTTTAATAACGCCTTTATGCGTTATCTTCCTGAATCAGAGCGTGTGAAAAAGACTCTCGACAATCACCGAACTGAAATTTCTGGTAAACTGTTTGAATGTATTTCTTTTCCGAAGATGGAAAAGTATATGAGTCTGAAAGAACACAAAAATTTCTTGAAGATAATGACCAACCTGCCTTTTTAAGGATATTTGCTACAAGATGCAATTTCCTAATGGCTCGCAAAAAATAAGTCCTACTGTGATGGAAAGAGTGGCAGATGGAATATGCATTCGTCCGAATGCGTTTTTGCTAAAACTGCTTCTTATAGCTCGCACGGCAAAAGTAAATATTACAAAAAGGGAAGTTGGTTATTATGTTCTGAACTCGCTGGATGTTCTGCAAGGAAAAGCAAATCCCTATGAAGTTTTGGAAGCTATCACGCAGGATCAAAAAGCAGGCATAGAAAGAACAATATATGTCCCTGATAAAAAGAGCTCCTATAATTGGCAGCACATCAATGAGCAAATGAATTACTTAGAGCTTGCCAATTTAATTCGCTTCACTGATGATAAGAGGGTTGTTTTAAATCCTAATGAAATGCCAACCATTGAGCTTTTTGCTGCTGATTGGGATAAAAAGCCAGCATTCGATGTGTATAGTTATGATTTAACGACTATTGAAAATCGCAAATTATTCCAATACGCTTGGGACGAGTACTTTGCTCGTATCTCTCCCTGTGCAAATCAGTTTGCTACATCTGCTGCATCATTGGTGGTCGATATTAAAGCACCTGAAAAGCCTGTGACAACTGGGACTCACACGACTAATCTCACCGAGTTTGGTGATGAAGGTGAACAAATTGTTTATGAATATGAGAAAAAACGAGTGGCATCGTTTAATCAGAGATTGGCAAACAAAGTTCTCTCTCTTGGCAAAACAAGAGGTTTGGGTTATGATATTCAATCTGTAATTGCCGAACCGGGTGAGATGGCAGAGTTTGTGAAATACATTGAAGTCAAATCTACAAAGCGCTTGACTTGCCCGGATATAAGCGATAATCTCTGGATTGATACACTTAATATTACCAGAAATGAATGGATAGCAGCACAGCAACACCGAGACTTTTATTCTATATTCCGAGTTTATTTTACTCGTGACGGAATTACGATGTTTGTTTTAAAGAATCCAATGCAGAAATATCAAGAGGGAAAACTTCAGGCAACACCCATGACATATAGAGTTGATTTTTCTAATATTGCTGTCGATGCTGTTATTACCGGGCTTCAAAAGGAGGGTGCATAAATGTACAGTGTTGTATCCTTATTTTGTGGTTGTGGTGGTGTTGATTTAGGAACAGTTGGTGGCTTTACTTTTAATCGAACAGAGTACGCCAAGCATCCTTGCAAGCTGGTTTACGCTTGTGATATTGACCAAAAAGCGATTGACTCACATAAGATGAACTTTGATGCAGAGCAAGCAGTATGTGCCGATGTTTGTGAAGTCGAAGCAGATGATATTCCCGCCTGCGATATTCTAACGGGAGGATTCCCTTGCCAGTCTTTCAGTACTGTTAATCCTACAAAAGATCCTTTTGATGATAGAGCAAATCTGTACAAACAAATGGTGCGCATTGTTCAAGCAAAACAGCCAAAAGTGTTTGTTGCTGAGAATGTCAAAGGTATGATGACTCTCCATAAAGGAACCATTTTCAAAAGAGTTCTTTCTGCGTTTGAAGATGCTGGATATAAAACCTTCTACTCATTATTGAATGCTGCTGACTACGGTGTTCCCCAAAAGCGAGAGCGAGTAATTATTGTAGGCATCAGAAACGACATTTGGGAACAGCAGGGGGATTTTATTTTCCCCAAGAAAACTCACGAAGGAAATTGGATACCGTTATCTGTAGCCGTTCCAGAATTGGCGATTGAAGATAAGAAATACTATTTTTCTGAAAGAGCTGTTCAGGGAATGAAAAACGCAAAGAATAACATGAAGCGTGGTCTTGCCCAGAATTTGAATGAACCTTGTTTAACTGTGACAAGTCATTTGGCAAAAGTTAGTCTTAATTCCAGAGACCCTGTTTTGCTTGTAAATCCCGAAAAAGAACTGTATCGGAGATTTACTCCTTTGGAAGCGGCTCGCATTCAATCTTTTCCTGATAGTTTTAAATTTGCAGGAACGGATACAACCGCATATAGACAGATTGGAAATGCCATTCCCCCTGTAATGTTCTGGCACATCACAGATGCGATAACGAAGTATCTGGACAAAACCAAATAATGACCAAGCCAAAGGCGATCAACTGTAAAAAGTTGGTCGCCTTTGGCTTGCCCATTATTCAGAAAGGAGCCTAATCCCATGAATGAAAAACTGGAAAAACTGAACCGCCAGAAAACCGCAGCGGAGAAAAAGCTGATTGCCGCCCAGCACAGGGAGAAGCAGCTGGAGCATGAGCGGAAACGCCTGACACGGAGCGAGAGAACCCACCGGCTTTGTACTCGTGCCGGGATGCTGGAGAAGTTTCTGCGTGAGCCTACTCTGCTGACAGATGATGATGTGATGGAATTGCTGACCTTCCTCTTTCACGATGAAGCCGCCCAAAAGAAGCTGAACACGCTGATTGAGGAGCGGAGAAAAACGCTGACAACGGGCGGCAGCGAGAACCCCTTGTTTTAACAAGGGCGCAATTATACACCGCCTAAAGGTGGTGCATTGCGTTCTGCCGAAAGCCCCTTGCAGGGAACTGATGATTTCCGCACAGGATAAATCCTCTGCTCCAATCATCCAGTGGAAGCTGCACTTCCCCTGCGCTGGCTAAAGCCAGCTACCCCTTTGCACCCTGCTGTCCAAAAATCCCTGCCGGGCAGGAAATTCTGAACAACAGGAATAGACCCCGATGACCTGACCGCTTGCAGCTTTGCAGACGGTCTTTTGTTTTGCCAAAGGAGATGATGAAGTGGCAAACCCTCATTTTGAAATCAAAATCACGAAGCGGAGCAAACGGCAGTCAGCTGTTGCCGGAGCTGCCTACCAGAGCGGCGAGAATCTGTTTTCCGAGTATGACCAGAAGCACAAAGACTACCGAAAAAAGGAAGGTGTGGTCTACACGGAAATCATGCTGCCGCCCCATGCCCCGCCAGAATACGCCGACCGGGAACAGCTCTGGAACGCAGTAGAAGCCGTTGAAAACCAGTGGAACTCTCAGCTTGCCAGACGGTTTGTGCTGGCACTGCCCAGAGAAGTACCGGAGGAATTGTATCCGCAGATGGTGCAGGACTACTGCAATCAGTTTTTTGTTTGCAAAGGCATGATTGTTGATTTTGCCATCCATGACCCCAAGCCACCGGGACACAATCCCCATTGTCATGTGATGCTGACCATGCGGGCAATGGACGAGCGTGGAAAATGGCTTCCCAAAGCCAGAAAGGTTTATGACCTTGACGAGAACGGCGAGCGTATCCGGCTTCCATCCGGGAACTGGAAAAGCCATAAGGAGGACACTGTTGACTGGAACGAGCAGTATCATGGGCAGGAGTGGCGCACCGGCTGGGAAACGGTGCAGAACCGTTATCTGGAAATGGTGAACAGCCCAGTCCGTGTCGATCTCCGTTCTTATGAAAAACAGGGGCTGGACATCATCCCCACCGTCCACATGGGAGCTGCTGTCACCCAGATGGAACGCCGTGGCATCCAGACCAATATCGGCAATCTGAACCGGGACATCAAAGCCGCTAATCGCATGATGACCGTGATCCGCAACACCATTCAGAATCTGCGTGAATGGATCAGCGATATTCTGGAAGCCCGGAAAGAGCTGCTGGCAGAGAACAAGCCGGAAACCGCATCCCCTGACCTTATCAATCTTCTGCGGGATTATCTCAATCTGCGAAAAGCAGAACGCCGGGACTGGTCAAGATACGGTCAGCAAAAAGGTGCAACGAAAGATTTACAGTCCTTTGTCAACGCCACCAATTATCTGAAAGACCATCAGATTTTTACACTGGAGCAGCTGGACAGTGTGCTGGAGAAAGTGAAGCAGAAATCCGGCAGCATCAGCACCGGCATGAGGAAAGCCGAGAGCCGCATGAAAGTGATTACCGGCATCCAGAACGCCGTTGCAGATTGTCAGCAGCATAAAGCTGTCCATGACAAGTATGTGCGAATCGGCTGGAAAACGGTGCAGTCCGTTTATGCGGAAAGCCACCGGGACGAACTGGACACATACAACAAGGCGTACCGTTTTTTGAAAAAGCATGGTGTTGACCTGAATGTTGATCTGGAAGCCCTGCAAGCGGAGTATGAACAGCTGCAAACTTCTCACGCAGAATATACCGGGCAGCTGGCGGCAGTGCAGGAGGAATTGAAGCCGCTGAAAGAAATCCGTTACTGGGTCAGCAAGGTACTTGACCCGGAACAGGCAGAGGTCAAAAAGAAGCCGGAGCCGAAGCACTCTGTCACCGAACAGATTCAGGATTATCGGGAAGAATCCAGAAAAAAGGACGAGCAGCACCGGCAGGAGAAAAAACAGAATATGGAACTGTAAGGCGTCTGATTTTCAAAAGAAATCGGGTGCCTTTTGTTTTGTCAGGAGGTGCAATTTTGAATGTATTTGAAGCGGTCAAACAGAATGTAACCACCAGACAGGCAGCGGAGCTGTACGGCATCCCTGTCAGCAGAAACGGCATGGCGGTCTGCCCTTTTCACAATGACAAAAATCCCAGCATGAAACTGGACAGGCGTTTTCACTGCTTTGGCTGTCAGGCTGATGGGGATGCAGTGGATTTTGTTTCCCGGCTGTTTGAGCTGCCCAGCAAGGATGCCGCCATGAAGCTGGCTGATGATTTGGGGATTGTCTATGACAACAGGCAGAAGCCGACCGTCAAACCCCATATCCGGGAACCTACCCCGGAGCAGAAATACAGGCAGGAAGAAATGCACTGCTACAAAGTCTTATGCGAATACTTCCACCTTCTCCAGAAATGGGAACAGCAGTATGCCCCGCAAACGCCGGAGGATGACCTGCATCCGCTCTTTGTGGAAGCCCTGCAAAGGAAATCCTACACAGAGTATCTGCTGGACAGTTTTCTGGACGGATCGCCGGAAGAACGCTGGGAGCTTGTAGCACAGCAAGGAAAAGAGGTGATGAAACTTGAGCAGCGAATTGCAGAATGGGCAGCAGCCGGAACTCTGCACCGTGGAACAGGTCAGAAGCAGCCTGGAACAGACCGAGAAAGGTAAGGTATCCAATGCCGCAGCCAACTATAAACGGGTGTTTCAGCTTGACCCTCTGCTGAAAGGAGCGATCCGAAAAAATCTGCTGACAGAACGAGTGGATATTGTGAAGCCCCTCGGCTGGAATCGGGACAGCCCGACCCTGACCGATGTGGACATCAAATATCTGCTCTTATATTTTGAGGAAAACTATGGGCTGACCATCGAGAAAAAGATACAGGACGCTGTGATGGTGATTGCTAACGAAAACCGCTATCACCCTGTTCGGGATTTTCTCAATGCCTTGCAGTGGGACGGTATAGAACGCATCCGCTATTGTCTGCATCGTTTTCTGGGAGCTGATGCCGATGATTATACCTGTGAAGCCATGCGGCTGTTTCTGCTGGGAGCAATCTCACGGGCGTTCCGTCCCGGCTGTAAATTTGAAATCATGCTCTGTCTGGTGGGCGGTCAGGGAGCCGGAAAGTCCTCGTTTTTTCGGCTGCTGGCAGTTCAGGATGACTGGTTTTCCGATGACCTGAAAAAGCTGGATGATGAAAATGTGTACCGCAAGATGCAGGGACACTGGCTGATTGAGATGTCGGAGATGATTGCCACCGCCAATGCCAAGAGCATTGAGGAAATCAAATCCTTTCTCAGTCGCCAGAAGGAAACCTATAAAGTGCCATACGAAACCCACCCGGCTGACCGAAAACGGCAGTGTGTGTTCTGCGGCACTTCCAATACGCTGGATTTTCTGCCCCTTGACCGCACCGGCAACCGCCGTTTTGTGCCAGTCATGGTACATCCAGAGCTGGCAGAAATTCACATTCTGGACGATGAACCGGCAGCAAGAGCCTATCTCATACAGGTCTGGGCAGAAGCGATGGAGATTTACCGCAGCGGAAACTTCAAACTCCGGTTCAGCCCGGCAATGAACGAGTATCTGAAAGTCCACCAGCGTGACTTTATGCCGGAGGACACCAAAGCCGGACAGATCATCGAGTATCTGGAAAAGTGTTCGGATAACATGGTCTGCTCCAAACAGCTGTTCCGGGAAGCCCTGGGACACAGTTTTGACGAGCCGAAGCAATGGGAAATCCGGGAGATCAACGACATTATGAACAACAGCGTGACCGGCTGGAGGGCGTTTTCCAATCCCCGGTACTTCCGCAGCCCCTATGGGCGGCAGAAAGGCTGGGGGCGCATCCAGCCCGACAACGGAGGTGGAGATTTTCAGGAATTGACGCCGGAGGAAGTGGAGCAGCTGGAACTTCCCCCAGAGTGGCTAAAGTAAAAAATCAGTGCCGGTTGCCGTTTTGTTGTCGAGCCGGTTGTCGGTCTGGTTGTCGGGCGAAAGTCTGAAAACCCCTGATTTGATGGGCATTTTCTCTCTCCTGACAACCATGACAACCGACTTTTATAAAAAAGAAGAAAAAGAAAATAGAGCATCTGCCCGACAGAGTTTTAAGGTTTTCTGATGTCCGTTGTCAGGACTTCGTTGTCAGCCTTTCCTTTGTCGGGCTTTTTTACAGGAGGTGTCGCACATGGAACAGGTAGCAGCCAAAACGAAAGCAGGACAGGCAAGTCCAGCAGGAACATTCAGCATGAAGCTGGGCAAGACCGCCTATGTGGTGGGCGTTCATTTCAGCCAGACCGCAAAGGACACGCTGGAGGACAAAATGAAGCGGCTGATGAAGGACGATGTGAAATCATCGAATTTTTGATGCAAAACTCGGTGAGATATTCCCTTTATTTATCTTGACAAAACACTCCCGAAAGGTACGGTTTTAGTCGAGTGTGGGAAGCTCTTACAGCGCGGCGGGTATCGGATAAAGGTGCTGAACACGATAAACTTCAAAAAAAGTATGAAATACAATCCCTTTGCCTATATCCGCAGCGAAAAAGACATTTTGAAACTGGTAAATACCCTGATTGCCAACACCAAAGGGGACGGGGAAAAAGCCGGGGAGGATTTTTGGGTAAAATCGGAACGGCTCTTTTACTGCGCCCTTATCGGCTACATTTGGTACGAAGCCCCGGAGGAAGAAAAGAACTTCACGACGCTGCTTGAAATGATAAATGCCAGTGAAGCACGCGAGGACGACCCGGAATTTCAGTCCCCTGTTGACCTCATGTTTGAACGGTTGGAGGAAAAAGACCCGGAACACTTTGCCGTCCGGCAGTACAAGAAATTCCTGTTATCTGCGGGAAAGACACGAAGCTCTATCCTCATTTCCTGCGGTGCGCGGCTTGCCCCCTTTGACATTAAAGAGCTGCGCGACCTTATGGAAACCGACGAAATGGAGCTTGACACCATAGGCGACCGCAAGACCGCCCTGTTTGTTATCATCAGCGACACCGACGATACCTTTAACTTTGTGGTATCAATCCTTTACACACAGCTTTTCAATCTTCTTTGCGACAAGGCAGATGATGAATACGGCGGGCGGCTGCCCGTCCATGTGCGCTGTCTGTTAGACGAGTTTGCAAATATCGGGCAGATACCGAAGTTTGAAAAGCTCATAGCCACCATACGAAGCCGGGAAATTTCCGCTTCAATCATTTTGCAGAGCCAGTCGCAGCTAAAAGCGATATACAAAGACAATGCCGATACCATTGTCGGCAACTGCGACACCACTCTTTTCTTAGGTGGTAAGGAGAAAACCACCTTAAAAGAAATGTCGGAAATCTTGGGGAAAGAAACCATTGACAGCTTCAATACTTCCGAGAACCGGGGGCGGGAGGTATCGCATGGGCTGAACTATCAGAAGTTAGGCAAGCAGCTTATGACGGAAGATGAAATAGCGGTTATGGACGGCGGGAAATGTATTTTACAGCTTAGAGGAGTGCGCCCGTTCTTCTCTGATAAGTACGACATTACAAAGCACCCCAACTACAAATACCTGTCTGATTATGACAAGAAAAATACCTTTGATATGGAAAAGCATTTAAGGCGCAGACCCGCCCTTGTAAAGCCGGACGAACCCTTTGACTACTACGAAATCAGCGAAGCAGATTTGCAGGAGGAAACCGACCATGAATAGACGTATCCGAAAGAAAAAGGATAAGAAAATCACAGAAGCCATAAACGGACTTATCTCCATTGCCGAGTGGCAGGAAAGACAGCGGCAGGCTGCTATCCAGCAGTTTGTGAAACGGTGTGAAGCCCTGTATGAGCAGCAACGAAAGGAGGAATTGACGCAGTAACAAAATTTATGAGTGGATGCAGAATACGCGCCCCTACTGGAAAATCCATAACGCCCACACTTAAAAACTGAATACCGCCGCGCGGCAGAATTTTACGCAGCGTGGGGACTTACGACCGCGGCAGTTTGAAAACTGACCGCCGTTTTTTATGCCCTTTTTAGGGGGCAAGCCGCATTTGCGGCAGAAAGGAGCTTTATGGAATTTTTTAACTCTGCTATCGACGTATTACAGACCCTTGTTATCGCACTGGGCGCAGGCTTAGGCATTTGGGGCGTTATCAATCTCTTAGAGGGATATGGAAACGACAATCCGGGTGCAAAATCACAGGGCATTAAGCAGCTTATGGCGGGCGGCGGTGTTGCCCTTATCGGCACTATCCTTGTACCTCTGCTTTCCGGTCTGTTCGGATAAGTTTACGGAGGGTAGCCTATGCAGAGCATACTTGACGCGATTAACGAATGGATAAAGGAAATCCTTATCGGCGCGATAAACGGTAATCTGTCAACTATGTTCGGGGACGTAAACGAAAAAGTAGGCACCATTGCAGCGGAGGTAGGCAAGACCCCGCAGGGGTGGAACGCAAACATTTTCAGCATGATACAAAATCTGTCGGAAAATGTGATTGTACCCATTGCGGGGGGCTTGTCATTACCTATGTCCTCTGTTATGAGCTTATCAGCATGGTAACGGAAAAAAACAATATGCACGATGTTGACACGTTTATGTTTTTCAAATGGTTTTTCAAAGCCTTTGTTGCCGTTTTCTTGGTAACGCATACCTTTGATATAACAATGGCGGTGTTTGATATGGCACAGCATATCGTTTCCGGCGCGGCGGGGGTTATCGGCGGCGATACGAATATCGACGTAACCGAAGCCCTTGCCGCCATGCAGGAGGGACTAAAAGATATGGAAATCCCCGAACTACTGTTACTTGTCATGGAAACGAGCCTTGTAAGCCTTTGTATGAAAATCATGTCCGTACTGATAACCGTTATCCTCTACGGCAGAATGATTGAGATATACGCCTACTGTTCCGTTTCCCCTATCCCTTTTGCTACCATGACAAACCGGGAATGGGGACAGATTGGGAACAACTACCTAAAGGGGCTGTTTGCACTGGGCTTTCAAGGCTTCCTCATTATGATATGCGTCGGCATTTACGCAGTTTTAGTAGGCGAAATGGTCTTAGCGGACAATCTGCACAGCGCGATTTTTTCCCTTGCAGCCTATACCGTTATCCTCTGTTTCTCCCTGTTCAAATCCGGCGCACTGGCAAAATCCATATTCAACGCCCACTAAGGGCAGAAAGGAGGTTTTTTCTTGGCGTATGTACCTGTACCCAAAGACCTTTCCAAAGTCAAAACAAAAGTCGCTTTCAATCTGACAAAGCGGCAAATCCTTTGTTTTTCAGTGGCACTTCTTATAGGACTGCCGCTTTTCTTTTTGCTCAAAGACAGCGCAGGGACGAGCCTTGCGGCAATGGTAATGATTGTCGTCATGCTTCCCTGCTTCTTGGTTGCCATGTATGAAAAGCATGGGCAGCCCCTTGAAGTGGTAATAAAGAACATCATTCAGACAAAATTTACCCGCCCCAAAGTGCGACCGTATCAGACGGAAAACCTATATGCACTCTTGGAGAAACAGCGGGCATTAGAAAAGGAGGTATCAGCGATTGTCAAAAGGACAGACAAAAAAGACGCGGGAAGCCGCAGGAAACAGGCGTAAGCTGACCCGCGCGGAAAAGAAACAGATAGCGGCGGTTATCCGGCAGGCAAAGGGGGACGGCAAAGCCCACACCGCACAGCAGACCATTCCCTACCTTGCCATGTACCCGGACGGTATCTGCAAAGTGGCACAGCGGAAATATTCAAAGAGCATTGCTTTTGAGGACATTAACTATCAGCTTGCACAGGCAGACGATAAGACCGCCATTTTTGAAAACTGGTGCGATTTTCTCAACTACTTTGACGCGAGCGTGAACGTGCAGCTTTCTTTTATCAATCAAGGCTCACAGCAGGAACAGGCAGCGCGGGCAATCCATATCCCGCCGCAAAATGACGCTTTTAACTCTATCCGCACCGAGTATTCGGATATGCTGAAAAATCAGCTTAGTAAAGGCAACAACGGGCTTGTGAAGCACAAATACATTACCTTTACTGTTGAAGCCGATAACAAAGCGGCTGCAAAGTCAAGGCTTTCCCGTATCGAAACCGACGTGCTTAACAATTTCAAGGTGCTTGGCGTAACTGCCCGCCCCTTATCCGGCTATGAACGCTTAAAGGTGCTGCATGGGGTATTCCACCCGGAGGGCGAGCCGTTCTCCTTTTCCTTTGACTGGCTTACCCCGTCGGGGCTATCTACAAAGGATTTTATCGCCCCGTCCTCTTTCCGTTTTGGCGAGGGACGTTATTTTGCTATGGGGAAAAAGACGGGTGCGGTATCGTTCCTTGAAATCCTTGCCCCTGAGCTGAACGACCGTATCTTAGCAGATATGCTTGATTTGGAAACGGGCGTTATTGTAAATCTTCACATTAAAAGTATCGACCAGTCGGAAGCAATCAAGACCATTAAGCGAAAAATCACTGACCTTGACAAGATGAAGATTGAGGAACAGAAAAAAGCGGTTAGAAGCGGTTACGATATGGATATAATCCCGTCCGACCTTGCCACTTTTGGAAACGAAGCAAAGAATTTGTTGCAGGATTTACAGAGCCGCAACGAGCGAATGTTTCTTCTCACATTCCTTGTGGTAAACATGGCAGACACGAAGCGGAAACTGGAAAATGACATTTTTGCGGCGGCGGGCATTGCACAGAAATACAACTGCGCCTTGACCCGTCTTGACTATCAGCAGGAAGCGGGGCTGATGTCCTCTATCCCTTTGGGGGAGAACCTTATCCCGATACAACGGGGACTTACCACATCAAGCACCGCTATTTTTATCCCGTTCATCACGCAGGAGCTATTTCAGACCGGGGCTGCCCTGTATTACGGGCTGAACGCTTTAAGCAACAACATGATACTCTGCGACCGCAAGCAGCTTAAAAATCCCAACGGTTTAATCTTGGGAACACCGGGCAGCGGAAAATCCTTTGCGGCAAAGCGGGAAATCACAAATGCTTTTCTTATTACCGACGACGATATTTTTATCTGCGACCCGGAAGCGGAATATTTTGCCCTTGTAAAGCGGCTTGGCGGGCAAGTGATACGGTTATCCCCGACAGGGAAAGGCATGGACGGTACGCCCCAGTATGTGAACCCTATGGATATGAACCTCAATTACAGCGAGGACGACAGCCCCCTTGCACTGAAAAGTGATTTTATCCTTTCCCTCTGCGAGCTTGTGATTGGCGGCAAGGAGGGCTTGCAGCCTGTTGATAAGACCGTCATTGACCGCGCCGTAAGGAATGTGTACCGGGACTATCTTGCTGACCCTGTACCGGAGAAAATGCCTATCTTGGGCGACCTTTACGACGAACTGTTAAAGCAGCCGGAGCCGGAAACTGCCCGCATTGCGGCAGCATTGGAGCTGTATGTTTCCGGCAGCCTTAATGTATTCAACCACAGAACGAATGTGGAGCTTTCTAACCGCCTTGTCTGCTTTGATATTAAGCAGCTTGGAAAACAGCTCAAAAAGTTAGGTATGCTCATTGTGCAAGACCAGATATGGAACCGCGTTACCATCAACCGGGCAGAAAAGAAATCCACCCGCTACTATATGGACGAGTTTCACTTGCTCTTAAAAGAGGAACAGACGGCAGCTTACAGCGTGGAGATTTGGAAGCGTTTCCGTAAATGGGGCGGTATCCCCACAGCCATTACGCAGAACGTCAAAGACCTCTTGGCAAGCCGCGAGGTGGAAAATATCTTTGAAAACAGCGATTTTGTTCTCATGCTCAATCAAGCGCAGGGCGACCGTACTATCCTTGCAAAGCAGCTTAATATTTCCCCGCAGCAGATGAAGTATGTTACCCACACCGAAGCGGGCGAGGGGCTTATCTTCTATGGGAATGTGGTGCTGCCTTTTGTAGACCGTTTCCCGAAAGATACCGAGCTTTACCGCATTATGACGACGAAGCCGGAGGAAGTGAGCAGCCTATGAAAACAGACGTGATTATCAACCGGGACGCGCTTTGTGCTTTGCAGGAATTACCCAGTGAAAGCGTCCATTGCTGCGTTACAAGCCCGCCCTACTATGCGCTGCGGGACTATGGGCTTGACGCACAAATCGGACAGGAGGACACGCCGGAACAGTATATTGACAGGCTGACCGCTGTTTTTAGCGAGCTTTACCGGGTGCTTAGAAAGGACGGTACGCTATGGCTGAATATTGCAGACACCTATTGCGGCACAGGAAATAAAGGCGGCTATGCTGACCCGAAAAACCCAAAGGGGCGCACCGGGCAGCGGATTGCAAGGAACAGCCGCGTTACCGGCTGCAAGCAAAAGGACTTAATCGGTATTCCCTGGCTCTTAGCGTTTTCCTTGCGGGAACAGGGGTGGTATCTGCGGAGCGATATTATATGGCAGAAACAAAACCCTATGCCGGAAAGCTGCAAAGACCGCCCGACCCGCTGCTATGAACATATCTTTTTGCTTTCAAAGGAAAAGAAATATTACTATGACGCTGCCGCCATTGCGGAACCCTTAGCACCTACTACCGCAGAACGGTACCGCAGGGCGCGCAGCACCAACAGCAAATACATACAGGAAATCCCCGGACAAGGAAAGGTGCAGGGACTAAACCGACCGCGGGACGGTGGCTACTATGACGACGCGCTCATGCCGACCACGCGGAACAAGCGGGACGTGTGGCTGATTAACACTGTCCCATATAAAGGGGCGCATTTTGCAGCTTTTCCCCCGAAATTAGCGGAAACCTGTATCTTGGCAGGCTGCCCCAAAGGCGGGATTGTCATAGACCCGTTTTTTGGAAGCGGCACGACCGGGCTTGCAGCAAAAAGCCTTGACCGCCATTATATCGGGATTGAATTAAATGCAGAGTATTGCGCCCTTGCGAGGGCGCGGATTGGGAGGTGCAGGACTATCAAGCAGTTAAAACCACGCGATAAAATCACACAGAAAATGACCCGCGACGGCGTGGTGGAAGTCAACGAAACACAGCAGACTGCCGAGCGTATCAGCAGCCGGGAAGCAGACAGCGACTTTTCACAGCCGGACAGTGCCGCAGCGGAGCGCGTCATAGAACATCTTGACGCAGCACATACCCGAAAGGCAAACAAAAAGGCAGTCAAGAAAGAGCAGGAAGCTACTGCTTTGCGTACTTCCACTTCCCGCTTGCAGTTTACCGACGAGGAACGGGCAACGCCGGAACTGGAACGCTATATTGAAAAATCAAACAAAGCCGCTGACCGACTGGACGCGGCAAAGGCAGCTATCCCGAAGCAAAAGAAACTGGTTAGGGAACGCACCTTTGAGGAAGCCACAGGAAAAGCAAAGACCCACTTACGCTTTGAAGAACAGGAAAAACCGATACCCGGTAGCAAAAAGGGAAACCCGCTGTCCCGACCCGCACAGGAAGCGGGGATTTTCGTCCATAACAAGATACATTCCGTTGAAAAGGACAATTCCGGCGTTGAGGGGGCGCATAAATCGGAGGAACTTGCCGAGCGCAGCGCGAAATACGGGGCGAGGAAGTTAAAACAGGGCTACCGCAGCCATAAGCTGAAACCTTACCGGAAAGCGGCAAAGGCAGAAAAGGCAGCATTTAAGGCAAACGTCAACTTCCAGTATCGCAAGACCCTGCACGACAACCCGCAGCTTACTTCTAACCCTCTTTCCCGTTTCATGCAGAAACAGCAGATAAAACGCCAGTATGCAAAGGCGGCAAAGAAAGGCGGGGCAAAAGCCGCAGCGGAAGCCACAAGAAAGACGGCGAAAAAAACCGCCGAGGAAACAAGGAAAGCCGCCGCATTTGCGGCAAGACACCCGGCGGGCATTTTGATTGCAGTTGCCGCGTTGCTTCTCTTTATTATGATTTCCGCAGGGCTGTCCTCTTGCGGGGCTATGTTTTCCGGCTTGACTAACGGGGTGCTTGGCACTTCCTACACGTCCGAGGACAGCGACCTTGTGGCAGTTGAAAACAACTATGGCGCATTGGAAAACGGGCTGCAAAGTGAGATTGACAATATTGAAAGCACCCACCCCGGCTATGATGAATACCGCTATGACCTTGACAGTATCGGGCATAACCCCCACGAATTAGCGTCTTACTTGACCGCCCTCTTACAGAGCTACACCCCGCAGAGCGCACAAGCCGAGCTTGAACGTATCTTTTCCATGCAGTACACCTTGACGCTGACCGAGGAAGTGGAGATACGCTACCGCACCGAAACAAGCACCGACCCGGAAACCGGGGAAACCACAACCGAGGAAGTCCCTTATGAATATCACATCTTAAACGTCAAACTGGAAAACAAGCCGATTTCCGAGCTTGCGGAGGAACTTCTTACGCCACAGCAGCTTGAAATGTTCCATGTCTACTTGGAAACAAGCGGCAACAAACCGCTGATTTTCGGCGGCGGTTCTCCCGACGGAAGCCCGTCCGAGGATTTAAGCGGCGTGGAGTTTATAAACGGTACGCGCCCCGGAAATCAAGAGCTTATGGAGCTTGCAAAGCAGCAAGTCGGAAATGTGGGCGGCTACCCTTACTGGTCTTGGTACGGCTTTAACAGCCGCGTGGAATGGTGCGCCTGTTTTGTATCATGGTGCTACAATCAAGCCGGAAAAAGCGAACCCCGCTTTGCGGGCTGCGAATGGCAGGGTATCCCTTGGTTTCAGTCAAGGGGACAATGGGGCGCACGCGGCTATGAGAATATCGCACCGGGCGACGCTATCTTTTTCGATTGGGATTTAGACGGCGTTGCCGACCATGTGGGGCTTGTGCTTGGCAGGGACGGCAGCCGCGTCTATACCGTTGAGGGCAATTCCGGCGACGCCTGCAAGATAAAGAGCTATGACCTAAACTATCAATGTATCAAAGGCTACGGGCTGATGAACTGGTAAAGCAGCCCCGAAAAGAAAGGAGAATTTATTTATGGCAATGAACAAAATCGACCGTATCAATAAGGAAATCGCAAAGACCCGCGAGAAAATCACAGAGTATCAGAACAAGTTAAAAGGACTGGAAGCGCAGAAAACCGAAGCGGAAAACCTTGAAATCGTGCAGCTTGTACGAGCTATGCGTCTGACCCCGCAGGAACTGAACGCTATGCTGTCCGGCGGCGGTATTCCCGGCATGACTGCTGCACCCGCAGAAGAAAACGAACAGGAGGAAAATGCAGATGAAGAATAAACTGAAAAAGACCATGACTGCCCTTTGTGCCGCCCTTATCCTTATGGGCGGTTTTTCTGTCCCTGCCTATGCACAGGGTGCAGCCACAGAGCCGCCCGCAGAGGACGCGACCAACGACAGCAACGTAGTTGTGGAGGAAAAAGAGGAAACGCCGCCCCTTACCCCAAAGGGAAACGCAACACTGGTTGATGATTACGGCGGCAATAAGCAGCTTATCACTGTTACCACCAAAGGCGGCAACTATTTCTATATCCTCATTGACCGGGCAGCCGAGGGGGAACAGACCGTACATTTCCTAAATCAAGTGGACGAAGCCGACCTTATGGCACTGACCGAAAACGGCGAAGCTGCCAAAAAGCCGGAAATCTGTAACTGTACGGAGAAATGCGAAGCCGGAAAGGTAAACACGTCCTGCCCGGTATGTGTTACCAGTATGACAGGCTGCACAGGAAAAGAACCCACCCCAACACCAACGGAGCAGCCGGAAGAACCGAAAGAAAAAGGCGGCAATCCCGGTGTGGTGCTTGCCTTAGTCCTCTTTGCCCTGCTTGGTGGCGGCGCAGCGTTCTACTACTTTAAGTTTATGAAGCCGAAGCAGAATGTAAAGGGCGATACCGACCTTGAAGATTTTGAATTTGAGGACTACGATGAGGACGAGCCGGAAGCAGATACCGGGGAAACTTCCGAAGATGAAGAAACGGAGGAAGAAACCCTATGACCCTGTTTACCGACAATCCCTTTGAAAAGATGATGATACAGAAACCGGACAGGCGGCGTGATAATGCGCCGCCTGTTCCTTATCCCCCGGCTTGCGCTTCCTGCCCGTATAAGGGGCAGTCCCCTTGTGTGGGGTACTGTCTGAAACAGGTACAGAAGAAAAAAGAAGCCGAGCCGGAACGCTGAAAGGAGGATTTTTTATTGACTTCACATATCTTAGTTATCGCAGAAAAGCCCAGTGTGGCGCAGACAATCGCTGCCGTACTTGGGGCAAAGGAAAAGAAAGACGGATTTCTCACAGGAAGCGGCTATATCGTTTCTTGGTGTGTGGGACATTTGGTAGGACTTGCGGAAGCTGCCGCCTACGGAGAACAATATAAAAAGTGGAGCTATGACAGCTTACCGATTTTGCCGCAGGAATGGAAGTACACCGTTTCGGCTGACAAGGAAAAGCAATTCAAGACCTTAAAGGAGCTTATGCACCGGGCAGACGTTTCCGAAGTCGTCAATGCCTGCGACGCAGGGCGTGAGGGAGAACTCATTTTCCGCTTTGTTTATGAAATGGCGGGCTGCAAGAAACCTATGCGCCGCCTTTGGATTTCTTCTATGGAGGACAGCGCAATCAAAGAGGGCTTTTCCCGTCTGAAGAACGGCGAAGAATACGACGCGCTCTTTGCTTCCGCATTATGCAGGGCAAAGGCTGACTGGCTTATCGGTATCAACGCCACCCGTCTTTTCTCTGTCCTTTACAACCACACCTTGAACGTGGGACGCGTACAGACCCCGACCTTAAAAATGCTTGTTGACCGGGACGTAGCGATTGCCACATTTAAGAAAGAAAAATACTACCATGTGCGCCTTACCTTATCCGGCGCGGAAGCTGCAAGTGAAAGAAGTTCAGATAAGGCAGAAGCCGACGCATTAAAAACGACTTGCGAAGCGTCAAAAGCAGTCTGTACTTCCCTTGCAAAAGAGAAAAAGACCGCAGCCCCGCCGAAGCTCTTTGACCTTACTTCTTTACAGAGGGAAGCAAACCGCCTGTTCGGTTATACCGCAAAGCAGACCCTTGACCTTGCACAAGCCCTGTATGAAAAAAGACTTCTTACTTATCCGAGAACAGACAGCAGCTATCTTACTGACGACATGGGCGACACAGCGGCGGGCATTATCAAGCTGCTTTGTGGGAAATTTTCTTTTATGGCGGGAAAAGACTTCACGCCGGAGCTTGGAAAGGTGCTGAACAGTAAAAAGGTATCAGACCACCATGCCATTATCCCGACTATGGAGCTTGCAAAGTCCGACCTTTCCGCGCTGCCGGAAAGCGAAAGGAATATCCTTACCCTTGCCGGGGCGCGTCTGCTCATGGCGACCGCTGCACCGCATACCTTTGAAGCGGTTACAGCAGTTTTTGAATGTGCCGGACAGTCCTTTACCGCAAGGGGCAAGACCATTCTTTATGAGGGTTGGAAAGAGATTGACCGAAAATACAGGGCAGCCTTAAAGAACAAGCCCGAAACGGACGACGCAGACAGCGACACAGAAAAGACCCTGCCGCCATTTACCGAGGGACAGACCTTTGAAAATCCGGCGGCAACGGTAACGGAACATACCACAACACCGCCAAAACCTCACAACGAAGCGTCGCTGCTCTCTGCTATGGAGCGCGCCGGAAGCGAGGACACCGACCCGGACGCAGAACGCAAAGGGCTTGGAACTCCCGCCACCCGCGCCGCCGTCATTGAAAAACTGGTAAAGGGCGGCTTTGTGGAGCGAAAAGGCAAGCAGCTACTTCCCACAAAGGACGGTATCAACCTTGTGTGCGTCCTGCCGGACACCTTGACAAGCCCGCAGCTTACCGCAGAATGGGAAAACAATCTGACGCAGATTGCCAAAGGCAAGGCAGACCCCGCCGCATTTATGGAGGGTATCGAGGATATGGCGCGGGAACTGGTAAAGACCTATCCGTTTCTTTCTGATGATAAAGCGCAGATGTTCAAGACGGAACGGGAAGCGTTGGGAAGCTGCCCGCGCTGCGGTTCTCCTGTCTATGAGGGAAAGAAAAACTACTATTGCAGCAACAAAGAATGTATCTTTACCATGTGGAAAAATGACCGTTTCTTTGAAGAACGAAAAGTAACCTTTACCCACAAAATTGCCGCTGCACTCTTAAAATCCGGCAAGGTAAATGTGAAAAAGCTCTATTCCCCAAAGACGGGCAAAACCTACGACGGAACTATCGTATTGGCTGATACGGGCGGGAAATACGTCAACTACCGGGTGGAGCTTCCGAAGAAAAAATAACTGAATAGCAAGCATAGGAAAAGAGTACCCTTTTCCGTAAAATCCCTGCTTTCTCTACCGAGAACGGCGGGGATTTTTGCTTGTTGGGAAGTTTCCCAAACCCTCTGTTTTGTGGAGGGTTTTACCCTCTGAAATCTTGAAAAAATATCTAAAATCTTTGGCAAAAATGCGGGCGCGGGGTACTGAATGATGAAACAGGAACATGCAGCGTCCGCGCTGCCGTTTGGAAAGGAGGTTACACATGGCAAGTTTACGGGACACCGTAAAGGACTATCAAGAAGAATTACGGGACGGTATCGCTTGGGTGGCGTTTTGGAAAACGGGACGTTCTTGGAACGCCGAATATTTCCACCTTGAAATGGGCGATATTCTCTACCCGGAGGACAGAAGCCGCATGGAAGAAATCAAGCAGGCTGACCCTGCCGCCGTTGTGGTAAACGGCTATTACTCCGGCTATCTTGGCGAGGATATGAGCCTTGACGAGCTGACCGCCGGGGTGCGCCACCACTACGAAAACGGATATAGCAATATCGGGGAATTTATCGAAGCCCACGACGACAGGCTGCCGCCGGAGCTTATCGAAAAAGCAAGAGCCGCCGCCCACGCTGCGGGGCTTCCTTTCTCTGAAAAAGCCTACCGGGACGGCGAAGAACCCGACCCCTATCTATTTGACGGGAGCATGAGCATGGAGGACTACGAACTTATGCACCGTATGATTGAAAACGAAAGGAGCGAACGCATGGCAGAAACGATTTTAAGCGGGTATCTTTCTAATCTTGGAAAGTACACCGAGGGCAGACCTGCGGGCGAATGGGTATCATTCCCCACGACTGCCGAGCATTTGAAAGAAGTCTTTGACCGTATCGGGATAGACGGCAAAAACTACGGGGAGCTGCATATCACAGAATACCAGTCCTCTATTGCAGGACTGGCAGGAAAATTGACCGAGCTTGAAAGCCTTGACGAGCTGAACTATTTAAGCGAACTTTTGAAAATGCAGTTTGACGACGACCGGGAAAAATTTGTTGCAGCTATGGAATACGGCGACCATACCGACAACTTGCAGGACATCATCAACCTTGCACAAAACCTTGATTGTTACTGGCTTTATCCGTCCGTACAGAGTGAGGAAGATTACGGGCATTATCTGATTGAAGAACTGGACGAGTTGGAGCTGCCCGAAGAAGCAAAAAAATATTTCATGTATGAGGAATACGGGCGGGACGCTGCTATCAATGACGAGGGCAGATTTACCGAGCAGGGCTATATCTACAATAACCGCAACACCTTTACAGAATGGTACGACGGGCGCGACGTGCCGGAGGAATACCGGGTAACGCCGCAACCGCCAGTACAGGAAAAGGAACAGGCAGACCTTGACGCTTCCGCAGCGATACCGCCCGCCACAGAGCAGCCCCCGGTTCTCCCGATTATCCTATCTTCTGAAAAGCCCGCCGACAAAATGAAAGAGATTACAGACCGACTGGAACAGGGTATTTTAGGACTGTATGAGAGCGACCGTTACGCCGATTATCTGCGTACCATGTCAAAATTCCATGATTACAGCCTTAACAATACAATCCTTATCGCCATGCAGGGCGGCAATCTTGTGAAAGGCTATAAACAATGGGAAAAGGAATTTGACCGCCATGTAAAGCCGGGAGAAAAAGCTATCAAGATACTTGCGCCGTCCCCGTTTACTGTTAAGAAACAGGTGGAAAAAATCGACCCGGACACCCAAAAGCCTGTTTTCGATAAGGACGGGAAGCCTGTTACCGAGGAAAAGGAAATCAAGATACCCGCTTTTCGTGTGGTATCTGTCTTTGATATTTCACAGACCGAGGGAAAGGAGCTTCCTGCCCTTACCCATGAGCTGACGGGCAACGTGGAACAATACCAGGATTTTTTCGCTGCCCTTGAAAAGACTTCCCCCTTTGCTATGGGATTTGAAGCACTAAGCGGCGGCGTAAAAGGACGCTGCAATTATGAGGAAAAGCGTATCATCATCAACGAGGGCATGGACAAATTGCAGAATATCAAGACCGCAATCCATGAAATCGTCCACGCCACGCTGCATGATACTGCCCTTGCCATGCCGGAACGCCCCGACCGCCGCACCCGCGAGGTACAGGCGGAAAGCGTCGCCTATGCTGTCTGCCAACATTACGGGCTTGATACGTCGGACTATTCTTTTGGGTATATCGCCGGGTGGAGCAGCGGAAAAGAACTTGCAGAACTGAAAGGCTCTCTTGAAACAATCCGCAGTACCGCCGCAAGTCTGATTGATACCATAGACGGGCATTTTGCAGAAATCCAAAAGGCACAGGATAAGGAACAGACCACCGAACAGGCGCAGCCCGCACAGGAAGCCGCCAAACAGCCCGAAGCAGAAGCAGCCGCGCCGGAGCTTCCCGAAGAAACAGCCCCGGTACAGGAAAAAGAAGCACAGCCGGAACAGGCTGCACCCGCCCCTTATTACACTATCAATGAAGCTGCCGCCAAACGTGCAAAGGATATGAACAGCTTTTCCGATTATAAGCAAGGCAGCGCGACGGCTGAATACAGACACTATGTAGATGAAGCCGTACAGCTTGCAGAAAGGCAGAAACAGCGGGTAGACCCGATGTACCATGAGAAAATCGACAGCCTGCTTGACACCTACGCCCGGAAACTGGCGGCGAACATGAACAAAGGCTATGAGATTGACGCGCGTGTTCCCTCTATCCTGATTGCGGGCGGCTCTAACTTCCCCACAAGGAAGAAAGAAAAGCAGAACGCAGCCCGCGACAGCAATTACCGGGAATGGCAGGACATACAAGGGCTTCTTGATAAAATCCGCAGTACCGGCATGGGCGGTATCAGCGCAGACGACCCGCAGGCAGTACAGAAGTTAGAAAAGAAACTGGAAAGCCTTGAAAAATCACAGGAAACCATGAAAGCCGTAAACGCCTATTACCGCAAGCATAAGACCCTTGACGGCTGCCCGCATTTACCGCCGGAGGAACTGGAAAAACTGAAAGCAGACATGGCGAGCAGTTGGCATTTGGAGGACAAGCCCTTTGCGACTTGGGCGTTATCCAACAACAGCGCAGAAATCCGGCGTGTGAAAGACCGTATCAAATCCCTTTCACAGCAAAAAGAAATCGGTTTTGTCGGTTGGGAATTTGACGGCGGCAAGGTGGAAGCAAACACCGAAGCGAACCGCCTGCAAATCTTCTTTGAAGATAAGCCGGACGAAGCCGCGCGGGAAGCCTTAAAAAGTAATGGCTTCCGTTGGTCGCCAAAAGCAGGGGCATGGCAGCGGCAGCTTACCAGTAACGCCTATTATGCGGCTGATTATGTCAAGGCGATTGCACCTCTTACCGAGGAAAAGCCTACCGAGTTACAACGGGCGCATATCCGGGCGCAAAAGGTAGCTGCACAGGAGCAACCCGTACAGGAGCAGCCGGAACAGGAAGCCCCACAGGACAAAGACACCTTTTCCATTTATCAGATAAAAGGCGGGGACGAAACAAGAGATTTGCGCTTTGAACCTTATGACCGTCTGACTGCCACAGGACACCGGGTAGACCCGAAAAACTATACACTTGTCTATTCCGCAGAGCTTACGCCGGGGACTTCCCTTGAAGATATTTACACCCGCTTTAATATCGACCACCCGAAAGATTTTAAGGGACACAGCCTTTCCGTTTCCGACGTGGTGGTACTTCATCAGAACGGGCAGGACACCGCCCACTATGTAGACAGCTTTGGTTATAAGGACGTGCCGGAATTTTTCAAGGAACAGGAAAAAGCCCTCATTCCCGACGACTTGGAAACGGGCGAAACAATCAAAACACCGAGGGGGACTTTCTATGTAACCGCCATGAGCCGCGAGCAAATGGAAGCTGCCGGATATGGATTGCACCACCAGTCCGACGACGGAAAATATCTGATTATGGGGAACGGTACAAGGGCTTTTGCTGTTCCCGTTCAGCCGGAAAACTATCTGAAATCTGCCGAGCAGACCACCGAGCAAAACTACAACATGATTGACGGGCAGATAAACAACACCCCGACCGTCGCAGAACTGGAAGCAAAGGTAAAGGCAGGAGAAACCATTTCCCTTGTTGACCTTGCGGAAGCTGTCAAGGCTGACAAGGAACGCGGCAAGGCAGCAAAAACGGAAAAGAAGCCCTCTATCCGGGCGCAGCTTAGAGCAGACAAAGAAAAGACCGCACAGAAAAAAGCGGCAAAATCAAAAAATCACGAATTGGAGGTATGAGCATGATTAGACTGACCGTTGAAGAAACAAACCTGTTGAGCATTTACAATGAGGGCGGCAAGCGCGGGCTTATGGAGAACATCAACGCTGCGCTGCCGTTCATGGACGAGGATATGCGGGAACTTGCGAAACGTACCCTTGCGAAAATCGCCCCTCTGACAGAAAATGAGTATGCGGAGCTTGCCATTTTCGCCGCTGATGAAGTATGACCGGGGTTAAGCGGCTTACGCCGCCCCAAAGCCGGAAAGTCAACAGCCTTGTAAAAAAGGAGTGCTGCAACTGCGATAACGGACACTGTATTTTACTGGACGACGGGGAGGAATGTGTCTGCCCGCAGCTTATTTCCTATTCGCTTCTTTGCAAATGGTTTCAGACCGCCGTACTTCCCCTTGATAAGCTGCTGTATGCAGAGATTTTCAAGACCGAGGATAAAAAGCGTTGTACCGAGTGCGGAGCTTCTTTTGCGTCCACCTCTAACAGCGTCAAATACTGCCCGGACTGCCGGAAGCGTATTACCCGCAGACAGGCAGCGGAGCGCATGAGGAAACGGCGCGCCCTTGTTACGCAGTAGGGGCAAAATAAGCCTTGATTTACAGGGCATAACAGACACGAAACTTACATAGACGATACAGAATACCTTTTCCCTTAAAATCGGGGTTCTACTGCGTAACAATTTAATCTTTGCGCCTATGAAAAAATCGGGAACGGTGGCTATTTGATAGCTTCCGTTCCCGGTTTTCTTTTTTTACTCATTCAGTTCTTCTATATCTTTTATTCGATTTCCTAACAGGATATAAAACTCTCCGTTTTCTGCCCTTATAACAAGAGTATCATTTTCATCGGGATAAGTCCCATATTCCACACGTTCTATATTTCCAGTAAGTATATTGCCATTATCAAAAGTGATTTGGATTTTGCTGTCTGCGTCAATATAGGTTTCCACGCCATAACTGCCATGTTCTAATGTTATTCTGTAACATGGTGTAATCTCAACAATTTTCATAATTATTCCCGTTCCTTTCCTTTCTCCCGTTCCTGTTCTTTGCCCTGCCGCAAAATGCTGTCTAGGTTCTGTTTGATAATGTTGTATTCCTTGACCTGTTTTTTCAGCTTGCCATAATCAGCGTAAAGAGCTTCTTTCTGCGCTTGAAGCTTCCCGTATTCTTCCTGCATGGCGGCGAGATTGGGGAGCTTGGTAATGCCCGACGCTTTCAGTGCCTTTGCCGCCGCTTCATGGAGTATCAGACTGCTTTCCTGCTTTGCCCGGTATGCGTCCTTATCCTTTGCCCTGCGGTATGCTTCATAGACTGGTTTTGTCTTTTGATAGGTGGCAACGTGCTTCATCAGCACTGCCATGTCTGCAAGACGTTTCTCCACACTCTTTAATATGTCTGCTGTCTTTTCATTTTCCGCGCTTATTTCCTCAATCCGGCTGACTAAATCCGCGTACTGCTCAATCTTGTGTTCCGTCAAGAAATTCATGGTTTTTGCAGCCAGTTTCAGATTATGGATTTTCGCCCACTGTTCATAGCCCCGGTTCTCTTGTGCCTTGATACTGTTTTCGATGTCAATAAGCAGCGATACGCCGCGCTGCTCTTTGGGAGCTTTCGCCGCCTTTGTGCGCTTGCCTGCAATCCGTTCTTTGATTGCGTCCTCTGTATAATCTGCACCGAGAGTTTTTAAGCGGGTAAACCGTTCCTGTCCGGGGGCGCGGCAGGAGATATATTTTCCCGGCTTTATCTCATAGCCCGCCGCCTGTAACCGCTGCAATAATTCTTCAAAACTTGCCACTTGGGGGATAAGCGTATCAACCGCGATTTTCAGCTTGCCTTTCCAACTTGTACCGACCTTTTCCGCTTGATATTCCGCATAACTTTTTCCCTTGCTGTCTTTGCCCGGAACGACGACGGACAGCCCGTTTTCCCGGCACAGCTTATCGCTCATGTTCCGTATGCCGTAGTAGCTGCGCTTATTGGAATTGTACTTATGGTAGTCAACAAAATTGACCGCACAAAAAATGATATGGTTATGGATATGCCCTTTGTCTATGTGGGTAGTTAAGACGTATTCGTGCTGTCCCTTTGTTACCGCGTCGGCAAGCTGCTTTCCGATTGCGTGGGCTTTCTCATAGTCTACTTCTCCCGGCTCAAAGGACTGTATCAAATGGTGGGCGAGATTGTTCCCTTTCTCTATGGCTTGTGCAAGCGTAAATCCGAACTCAATGTCTGCCGTTTCATAGCTGCACCCAAAGGAGGACACAAGCATTTTTCCGTCTGTTTTATCCGGGTTTTGGATATAGTCAAGGGCTTTGCTCAACGTGCTTTTAATAGGTTTAATCTTTGTAACCGCCATATTTCCGCAAGCACCCCCTTTATTTCCTCTATGTCCTCTTGGTAGACGCTGCCTGTCGTATTGACACGCTTTGCAATCTGATTGATGTTGACACCGATTTTCTGTATCTCCGCTGTCATGGCTTTTATGTCGCTATGGTCTGTCTGAATGATATACCCGTCAATGGCAATCTTGCGAAGATACGCCGCCATGTTCCGGGTGGGGACGAGCTTCATTTTCTGTTCAATCAATGCCCGTTTCTTCCTCTGTTACATAGAATTTGATTTGTACTTTTCTTTTTACGTCCGTTCATGCAATCGCTCCTTTCCATTCCGAGGGTTTGGGACACTTCCCAACAAGCAATTTTCAACCGACACACCGCAGGACGGGAGGGCGAAAATACGGAAAAAGGGTACTCTTTTCCTATGCTTGCCTTTATGCAGACAAAACGAGGGAACTTTATTCCCCCGTTGTTTCGTTGTTGGCTTCCTCAATGCCTTTTGCGGTAGCAGACAGGATTTTCAAGTCCTTTTCGCTCATAGTGTCAAGCATGGTATCGAGCTGACGGCGGCGGGTGGACTTCTCCTGTTCCCGTTCCGGGAAAAAGAACTGGTCTACCGATACGTCAAGCAAGGTTACAAGCTCATACAAAATCTGCAAACTTGGGTGCTGTCCGCTGTTCTCAATGGACGCGATATATCGGGGCGCAATATTCAGCGTATCGGCTAACTGATTGCGTGATATTCCCTTTGCTTTTCTTGCTGCTTTAATGGCTTGTCCGAAAGCCTTAAAATCAAATTTCTCTTTACTCTGCTTCATAATCATTTCACCCAGTTACATTTTACCGTTCACCTTTCTTTCAAGATATGAGTACACATATCATAGTATTGATAGTAATAGAGCATAAAACATGCAGAGTAAGGTTGCTATCACTCATACTGCCATATATAATATCTAATGACATCGAAAATTAAAGAAATTGATTAGAAATAGATTTTTGTTTGATAATCTTAAATCAGATATTTACAAGGGAGGTATATTTATGGCGCAGAGTATTTTAATTGTAGACGATGAAAAAGAAATTGTATCAATGCTGTATTGCTATTTCAGCAAACTTGGATATACGGTATATACTGCAACAGCAGGAAATGCTGCATTAAAAGAAGTAGAAAAAAAACCTGACATTATTTTGTTAGACGTTAATATGCCAGATATTGATGGATTTACTGTTTGTGAAAGAATACGGGATTATGTTTCATGCCCTATAATTTTTTAACAGCACGCATTGAAGATAGTGATAAAATAAAAAAGGATTTTCTATTGGCGCAGACGACTATGTAATAAAACCATTTTCTGTTGATGAATTAGAAGCTCGCATTGCAGCACATCTTCGCAGAGAAAAAAGACACAATACATCTTCAAAGGTGCAATTTGATGAAGATATGGTTATAGATTATTCTCACGTATTGTGTTTTATCATAATAAGAATATGGCTTTTACCAAAAAAGAATTTGATATAATATCTTTCCTTTCGCAAAACAAAGGAATTGTTTTTGACCGGGAAACTATTTATGAAAAAGTTTGGGGATTAGACGGCATTGGTGATAATACAGTTGTTACAGAACATATCAGACGTATTAGGGCAAAATTTTTATCTTTAGGCGATAGACCTTACATTGAAACTGTTTGGGGTGCGGATATAAATGGAAAAATTAAAGAGAAGCAGATGGTTCAATCGGTTAAATAGCATGAGTATTAGAATGTCCTTTGTTCTTTATGCTTTGTTTTCGTTGTTGATTGGAATAATTATTTGTATATTTTTAATTTCAATGGTTGACAGATACAGAATAAATTTAAACTATAAGTATGAAAATATGTCAACAAGGTATGATATACCGGAAAATGGCTCATTTACCGCCACTTATAGTAATGACCAAACAAAATATACAATATTTGACACGAAAGGAAACGAGATATGCAAGTTCAATGTTGATTATCAAAAAGAACGCCCAGTACACGAATATGTCTATCCGAACCATGTTTCATATATCGAAGTTTTACCTAATTTTACAAGTCGGGATAGGCTTATTGACAGTGCTTTAGGTTCATTAAATATTGCAATTATTCCTATCGTATTATCTATTAGTATGATATGTTGTGTAACATTTTTTTATAAAAAAATTATCAAAACCCATTAAGCTATTAACTAATGCGTATCATAAAATTGAAGCAAATGACTTAGATTTTACATTATCATATCCATTAAATGATGAAATGGGGAAACTCTGTCACGCCTTTGAAAAAATGAAAGATTGTTTGTCGAAGAATAATGAAACTATGTTTAGACAATTTGCTGAACAGCGCCGTTTGAATGCTGCTTTTTCACATGACTTACGCACTCCTTTGACTTTACTAAAGGGTCATGCTACTATGTTGCTTTCCTTTATTCCCAAAGGCTTAGTATCACAAGAAGAAATATTAGACGAAATATCAGTAATGTCAAAAAATATTTCACGTCTTGAAAAATATGTAAATGCTATGACGAACTTATACAGGTTAGAGGATATTGATATTCCACGACAACAGATTACATTTCATTCACTTATTGATAATTTTAATAACACAGCGGAAGCACTTTGTTATGACAAACATTTTTCAATTACTGCAAGCGGTGATAATATAACCTTGTTTATCAATTTAGATACAGTCATGCAGATTTATGAAAATTTACTCTCTAATAGTATTAGATATGCAAAAGTGATATTGCTATTAGCGTAGTAATAGAGAATAATAATTTGGTTATATCTGTTTCAGACGATGGTTGCGGGTTTAAAAATATTGAGATTGAAAAAGCAACATTACCATTTTATAAATCATCGAAAGATATATCTACTGAACATTTGGGGTTAGGGCTGAATATTAGTAAGATTTTAAGTGAAAGACATGGCGGAAATATCCAAATTACTAATAATAAAGCAGGGGGAGCATGTGTTACAGTGAAAATAAATTGCAATGAAAGTTGATTGAAAATAGACATTTTATTGCTATTATAAATTTAAAAGAAAGGAGATAATGACAAATGAAAAAAAAATAATATGTATGTTTCTAACTTTATTGCTATCGGTGTGTATTGTTGGGTGTAGTCAAACAAAGGACAGTGATATTCATGTAGTACAAGATTATTCCGAAGGTTTTGAAATAACAATCAAAGCCGCCGTTTTCTTTTGAAAATCTAAAACAGAGGACATATTAAAATCCTGCTATTTGGGGACACGACGGTATCAAGGAGGTATCGCCATGTCCTTTTTATCTATACCCTAATGGGTTACTATCAAAAAAAGCCATTATCCACCGACGGGGTATTCCGGCTATGTAGATGAACTATCAAATCAATTAAATACTGCTGTTATTTCCTATGCGTCTGTCTGCATTTTGCAGGCAGGCGCATTTCGCATTTTGCAGAAGATTTTTCAAAAATTTTGCCCTCTTTTGGCAAAGCAAAAAGTCGCCTGTATTATCCCGCGAAAAGGGGAGGTACTACCGCCTTTCGGCAGAAAGGAGGTGAACACCATGACACCTAATCGCAGGGAATTTGAAAAGCAATGTACGTTTCAAAAGTTCTGTAAATCAGTGCTGCACAATGAAGCGTGCAACGCCCATGAAGAAATTCGTCGGCGCAGAGTTCGGGAAGTTACTTTTTCCGACCTTGCCTTGTATGAGGAACGGCAGCTTTATACCGTCGATAAGTATTTTCAAGACGAAGAAGCAGAGCCGTCTTATCAAATGGCAGGAAAAGAAATAACCCCAAAACTGCTGCTTGAAGCTATCCGGGCTTTACCCGAAGAACGGCGCAAAATTGTATTGTTGTATTACTTTGAGGGATTAACTGATATAGAAATCGGAAAGCAGCTCAATATCTCAAGAAGTACGGTACAGTATCGCCGGACAAGCTCCTTTGAGCAGTTAAAAAATATTTGGAGGAAAACGCTGATGAATGGATTGAATGGTAAACCGACCGAGTACCCGGAAAATGCCCTTGTTCCCTATCCTGTTATTTTGGCGGCGAGCAAAGGCGACCCGAACGCAATGAAGATTGTATTGCAGCATTTCAGCGGCTACATAGCAAGTCTTTTCCATGCGGAAGCTCTATGACGAGCGAGGAAATGTTTATTTTGGAGTAGACGAAGAAATACGCGAAAGGCTGCAAGCAAAACTGATGAGGGCAATCCTCACATTTAGGGCTGAATAAACCAACAAGGTATTGGAACGCTTCCCCCTTTTCCGTTCCATATCGCAGAACAGCCCTCTGCTCTTTGACAAAGAAAGCGGTGCAATAGAACGGCGACGCAGCATAAGGCAAATCAGATACATTCGATGTATGGGGAGCCGTTGGGCTGATACGCGATGACCGAAAGGAGGGACAAAACAAAACGAGCGAAAACTATCAGCGTTCCAAAGCAGATTTGGCACGTCTGTCGCCACAATCCATATATCGTTATAATGATACTCCCCTACCGCCATAATCCGAGCGTTAGAAGCGTCGCAGGTAATGGGTAGGGCTGCATGAGAACCGACGCAAAATGTTGGCTGATAAAGTTACAGCAGGACGGGCGCGGGTATAGCTCTATTCATTCTATCAGAGGTGTTGTAAGACCAGCTTTTCAAATGGCGGTAGATGATGATTTGATACGCAAAAAATCCGTTTGAATTTCAGCTTGCTACGGTTGTTGTAAACGACAGCGTAACAAGAGAAGCAATTACAAGAAAGCAAGAACGAGCATTTCTTGAATTTGTGGCAAATGATAAGCACTTTTGCAGATATTATGAGGGGATTTTTATCTTATTCAAAACAGGGCTTCGTATTTCAGAGTTTGTGGGATTGACATTATCAGATTTGGATATGCAGAATAGAAAAATTAGTGTCAATCATCAGTTACAAAGAAAAACGGAATATGGAGTATGTAATTGAAGATACAAAGACTTCTTGTGGCACAAGAGAAATTCCTATGACTGATGAAGTATATGAGTGCTTTCAACGTATTATTTCCAGTAGAAAGAAACCGAGGGTTGAAACCTATTGTAGGAGGTAAATGTGGCTTCTTATATTTGGATAAAAACGATATGCCTATGGTAGCCTTGCACTGGGAAAAATACTTTCAGCATATTTGCGAGAAGTATAATAGTATTTATAGAGTGCAAATGCCAAAGGTTACGCCACACGTTTGCCGTCACACTTTTTGTTCTAATATGGCTAAAAAGCGGCATGAACCCTAAAACTTTACAGTACCTCATGGGACATTCTGATATTAGCGTCACGTTAAATACTTATACACATATAGGCTATGACGACGCGAAAGAGGAACTGAAACGGGTAGTAAATGGCGAGTAGTAAAATGAGTATTCAGCCCTTAATTTACTACTTTTTGTACTACTTTTGAGGTAAAAGATGTGCTAATTTATGCTACGATATGCCACGAATGAGAGGAAACAGCAAGCGAAAGAAAATGCCGATACATCAAGGAAATACAGTAAATTCAAGGAGTTTTACATAGATGATTAGAGTACTATTTATTTGCCACGGCAATATCTGCCGCAGTCCTATGGCGGAGTTCATTCTGCGAGACATGCTCGAGCAGACGGGCAAAGAAGGGGAGATTGCCGTTTCATCGGCGGCGGTGAGCCGGGAGGAGCTTGGCAATCCGGTCTATCCGCCAGCGCGCCGGGGTCTGGCTGCACACGGCATCCGATGCGAGGGGCACGCGGCACGGCAGATGACCGCGCAGGATTACGAAAAATACGATCTGCTGATCGGCATGGATCGCTCCAACATTACGCGAATGTGCCGCATTTGCGGCGGCGACCCGGACGGCAAAATGTCGCGTCTGCTTGACCACACATGCCGGCCGGGAGATGTAGCCGACCCGTGGTACACCGGAGAATTTGAAGCCACATGGCGCGATATCGAGGAGGGCTGCCGTGCGCTGCTCGATGAACTGGGATGAGTATTTGTCACAAATAAAACTGCCGAATTTTGTCGAAAAGGCTCGATGAAAGCGCTCAAAACGGCAAAACATCGTTTGCGTTGTGCGCATTTTGGGTGTATACTGTAACCATCACAGATTCCATGCAGGAATGAAGGAGGACGAGCCTATGCCAGCCGACTACCGCACGGTGCGCTTGATGAAAAACCGGCTGTACCCGACTTATCAGCTGCATGCCGTTATGGCGGCGCGCAAAACGACGCCGGAGGACGGCCTCAAAATCGGTGTGCTGACCATACTCGACTGGCTGCGGCACCGACTCGGTCCGGATGCTCCCGAGACGCTCACAGCGCCGCAGCCCGAGCAGTATGCAGACTTTTCGTGGGAAAATCTGCGCTCATTATACATAAATCAAGGCTATGTCATCGATATTGTTTCGCTGCCGGAGCAGGGAGCATGGACGATGCAGATTGTCGAGCCGGATCTCGGCTCGGATCCCGGCAACCCGGAGCAGCGCCGTCAGGCTGTGCCCGGCCGCGTTATTGAAAGCAATATTGCGTTTACCGTTTCAAACGGAGAGCTGCACTGCGGCTTCCGCACGATGATCTCCGATCCCGAGGACACAGAAGAGCTGTGTGAGGTCTATCGTCCGGCGTTTATCCGCCTGCTCGCGGACAATCCGCGCTTTGGTCTGCGCCAGATCGCGCCGCTCACTCCATCGGTTACGCGCGTCGAGACCATGGAGCAGCTGCGTCAGCTTACATCGCTGCAAAAAAAATCCGGCAAGCCATATGCCGCTTATCCTGTTCACGCAGACGCTCGAGGAACGGGAGATCACGCCGCTCGACATCGCGCCGCGCGACGCTCTGCCCGACCTGCGCATCGGCATCAGCCCGTTCCCGGTCAAGCTGCCTGACCTGCCGAAAAGCATGACGCTCTCCGAGCCGAAGCAGCCGGTCGACCCGGCGTTTGATCTTGCCTCGTTTGCGAAAAGCGGACTGGCGTATTACCGGACGTTTCTGCTGACGGACGAGATACGCAGACGCCTTCCGTCTGTCACGGACAAGACGCTTGAGGCAGGCGAAACGCTTTACTGGGAGAGCGAGAGTCTTGGCGGCTCGAGCGAGCGTTTCCCATATCCGCCGGGTACGTCTTCGCGCGAAAAGCTGCTTGCCGCGCTCATGGAACGTGGAAAAAATCACGCCCGCGGTCGTGATATTACGCTGTCTCCCTGCCTGTTTGTCGTGCAGGCAAAGGCACGCGAGCGGGCAGCGGCACAGAATGCGCTGCGGCTCAGCGAAGCGGCGGAAGAGAGATTCAGACACAGGCTCGAACAGGATGCAGCTGCATATAAAAGCAGAATTTCTGCACTGGAGGACGAGAAAATACGCCTGACAGAGCAGCTTGACCGCGCAAAACAGTACCGCCTGCGGCTGGAAAATGAAAAGGATGAGCTGATGCGCAGGGTCGTGGAGGCAGATGAAAAACTGCGCCATAAGACCATTCAGGACCGGGAGGAGGTCGCTTATCTGCGGCGCTGTATGGATCGCCCGAGCGAGCACGCGAAGATCGCCGACTGGGTGCAGCGGCAGTTTGCCGGCCGTGTGGTTCTTGTACCCAAAGCGGCCGCGATGCTCGAGGAGAAGAGCGCACGGGAGATCAGTCTGCCGCTTATCTGCGACGCACTGGATTTTCTCGCGACGGACTACTGGTCGAGCCGGTTTGAGCGTCTGCCGTGGCACGCGGTGCTCGACAGCTGTTCGCGCAAGTACGGCCGTCCGTTCGAGGTCTCTTCGATCGGCGATATGACCATTCAGTTCACGCCGGCACAGTACAAGATCAAGTATTTTACCAATGCGCAGGGTAAAAGCGCGAAACGGCGCTCGATCAGCATTTGAAGGTAGGAAACGATCCGGAAAATCTACTGCGCATTTACTTCGTTCTCGACGAGGAGAACCGGCTTGTCGTGGTCGGCTCGCTGCCGCGGCATCTGAAGGCGGTCAGTATTCGATAGGCGAAAGAAAAGGGAAGAGGGATAAGACACGCCACTGGCATCTTATCCCTCTTTTTCGCGGAAAAACCGGCGGACTGCTTACAAAATCGGACCGTCGCCGTTGTCATCTTCCTTGGTGATCGATTTGATCCTGACTGTGTAGCTGCCGCCCTCCTCGGTGGTGACGCTCACCTCATCGCCGGCCTTGCGGCCGAGCAGCGCCTTGCCGAGCGGCGCCTTGCAGCTGATGCGGCCGCTCAGCGGATCGCACCGCACAGTTGTAACGACCTGCACGGTCTCGGTGTCCTCGTCGTCCTCGAACAGCAGCTCGACCTTGTCGAACAGACCGACCTCGTCCGCACCGGCCTTATCCTCGATCACATGCGCCGACTTGATCATGCGTTCCAGATAGCGAATGCGGCTGCGGTTGCGGTTCTGTGCCTGCTTTGCGGCCTTGTATTCAAAATTTTCGCTCAGATCACCGAACGCGCGGGTTCGCTTGACCTCCTCGATCAGCTCGGGCATCAGCTCCAGCTTGCGGTGGTCAAGCTCCTTCTGCATCATCGCAATATCCTGCGCCGTCAGATCGTCATGCATAACGTTTTCTTCCTTTCCATGCGGCTCGCTGCCGCAGAACTGTTCTCTTAAAAAAGATTATAGGCCGCGCCGCGTGGTTTTGCAAGGGAGAATGGAGAGAATTTATGAAAAAAACGCAGGGTGCTTAACAAGACGCGGAAAATGTAGTATAATAGAATAAACAGGCGGCGACCGGTCACAGAAAGCGTGCTCCCGGCCGCAAATAGAACTCACGGCGGTATTCCGCCGGTAAAGGAGAATAACTATGGAACTTTCTGAGATCAGAGAACAGGCTGCCAGAGCAGCTGAGGAGGTTTGCGCGGCGGCAAAGCTGCGCGTAGGTGATCTGTTCGTTGTCGGCTGCTCGTCGAGCGAGGTCTGCGGCGAAAAAGATCGGTACGCATTCGAGCGTTGAGGTCGCTGAGGCTGTGTTTGAGGGCATTTACAGCGTGATCGAGAAGCACGGTCTGTTCCTCGCGGCGCAGTGCTGCGAGCACCTGAACCGTGCGCTCATCGTTGAGCGCGCAGCGGCAGAGAAGTTCGGCCTTGATGAGGTCAACGTCATCCCGCAGCCGAAGGCGGGCGGCTCGTTCGGCACGACCGCATACAAGCGCTTTGAGGCCGGTGGCCGTCGAGAGCGTCAGACAGTCCGCATCCGCAGGCATGGATGTCGGCAATACGCTGATCGGCATGCACATCAAGCCGGTCGTTGTACCGCTGCGCATCGAGACGAAGAAGATCGGAGAAGCGCCGCTCGTCTGCGCACGCCGCAGACCCAAGTTCGTCGGCGGCAGCCGAAGCTGTCTATAACGACGAGCTCAAGTGAGGTGCGTGTGTGAGCAAGCTGAAAGCAGTATTTTTTGATCTGGACGATACGCTCTATACGAGCTTCCAGGCTGGTGACCGCTACGCCTATGAGTGCATGGAAAAGTGGGCGCAGGAGACCTTTGGCGAGGCCGGACACGGCTTCGACGCCGCGTTTCTGACCGCAAGAAAGCAGCTCGCCGCCGAGCAGCCGGATATGCCGCCGATCCATGACCGCGTGCTGTTTGCGCAGCGTGCGCTGGAAAACATGGGTCTGAATGCCGTTCCGTATGCCCGAAAAGCAGCTGCCGTCTACTGGGATGCCGTGTTCGCGAAAATGACTGTGCGTCCGGGCGCTCCCGAGTTTATGGACGAGCTTCACGCGCACGGCATTAGGATTGCCGTCGTCACCAATATGCTTGCGGATATTCAGATGGAAAAGCTCATGCGTCTCGGCCTTTCCGAGCGCATTGACTATCTTGTAACGAGCGAGGAGGCCGGTATTGACAAGCCGCACCGCACGATCTTTGATCTCGCTATGCGCAAATGCGGCGTGCAGTCGGACGAAGCGCTCATGGTGGGCGACAACTTCACACATGATGTTTGCGGCGCGCATGAGGCCGGTATTTCCGGTATCTGGCTCAACTGGACGCACAAGGAACGCCCCGAGAGCGAGGTAGGCTGCTTCGAGGCGCACGATTTCCTTGAGGCCGCGGACCACATCCGCACGCTTTTTTAACTTAGGAGGACAGGAACAGGATGCAGCATTTTGATTACAAGCCGCATGGGGTTTGCCCGATGCGAATTTCGTTCGATCTGGAGGGTGATACCGTGCACAACGTCAGCTTTACGGGCGGCTGCAACGGCAATCTTCAGGCCATCAGCCGCGTTGTCGAGGGGCATGACGGTCGATCAGATCGAGGGCTATTTCCGCGGTATTTCCTGCAACGGACGCGGTACGAGCTGCTCGGATCAGCTCGCGCAGGGCGTTCGACAGGCGCTTGAGAGCGCAAAATAAGCCGTAAAACGAGCGAAGGAACGGTTTCAGCATGAGAGACCGTTCCTTTTTCGGCTGAATTTTCAGAATGAACGGGTGAAGAACATGCAGGTACTGAAGGATGAGCTGCGGCACAGGATTCTCCTTGAGTCCGAGCATCTGTTTTTTGCAGCGCGGCTATGACCGCACCTCGATGCAGATGATCGCGGACAAGGTAAATATCAGCAAGGGAAACCTGTACCACTACTTCAAAAACAAGGAGGAGCTGTTCTACGAGCTGACGGACAGTGCAGCGGAAGGACTGAAAAATTTGATCCTGCGCTCGCGCAGCGGTCGCTTTCCAATATCGCGGACTCGCGCGAGTTCCAGCTTCTGCTGCAGGAGGAGATCCTCAGTCTCCTGCTCGCCGAAAAATACGGTCTGCTGCTCATCATGGAGCAGGGCAAGGGTACACGCTACGAGCATCTGCGTCCGACGATGGTCGCGCTCATCGCGCAACAAATCGAACCGCTGCTTGCGGACGAGGAGAACGCGCTGCTGCTCGCGCAGATCATGGCAGATAATCTCGTGGGAGGCATCATCCAGATCCTTAAAATCGCGTAAGACCGCGTGAGGTGCGCGTGTGCATGAACCGCCTGCTCGATTATCACACAAAGGGGATACACGCGCTTCGCATCGAGTAACAGAAACCGGAATACGGGCACGAAAACGGCCTGTACTCCGGTTTTTTCTATGCGCAGGGGAGTTCTAACCGGCGTCACCGCCTCATAAAGTGGCAGTGATGAGGGGGACGATGGTGAAAGGCTTACCGAGGAAAGAACGATAGCACTCGCGCATTATATGGTCGACAGCGGCGCGACGGTGCGTCAGGCCGCTGCGCGATTCGGCGTATCGAAATCAACGGTACATAAGGATATTACCACGCGCCTCAAGCGGCAGAACGCTGTGCTGTACGCCGAGGTGCAGGCGGTGCTGCTGCGGAACAAAAGCGAGCGGCATATCCGCGGCGGCAATGCAACGAGGGATAAATACCGCGAGGAAGCGCGCAAAAGGGGGGCAGCTGCTTCGCGTGCATCGCGCACGCAAAACAAAACCGGCCGCCCAGAAGGGAAGCCGGTTCCGCAGATTTAAAAAGGGGCAACTCCGCGCAGCGAAATGACCCCATATAAACGGAATAGGTATGTGTATCAGAGCATTCCAAGCTCGCGAGCGCAGGTGCTGCAAACATTCTTACCCTTAAAGTGGATAATATCCTTTGCGTTGCCGCAGAATACGCAGGACGGCTCGTATTTTCTGAGCATGATGGTGTCGCCCTCAACGTAGATTTCGAGTGCGTCCTTGACGTCGATTCCCATGGTGCGGCGCAGCTCGATCGGAAGAACGATACGGCCGAGTTCATCAACCTTACGGACAATACCGGTGGATTTCATGTTAAAACACTCCTTCAATTTCATTTCTTTTTCCATTTCATCTATACACGATCCGTCAAAGGATTTCGCGTCGAAAGGGGGGACAGCATGGTATGCTGAACGTGCTGTGGGCCGCATTTCTCACCCTCGCGTTTGTCTGCGGAGCAGTGACGGGGCGGCTGTCTGAGGTATCCGCCGCGCTCACAGAAGGAGCCGCAGGCGCAGTAACGCTTGCGATCGGCATCGCCGGACTGATGTGCTTCTGGAGCGGCATTATGGAACTGATGCAGCAGAGCGGATTGACCCATATTATCGCGCGGTTCTTGATGCCGGTGCTGCGTCCGCTGTTCGGAAAAGCCTCTGAGGACAGCGAAGCGATGCAGGCGGTGAGCGCGAATGTCACGGCAAATCTGCTGGGCCTATCGAACGCCGCCACTCCGCTTGGTCTGCGTGCCGCGTCGCGACTGCATAAATTGTCCGGCAGCGATACGGCTTCGGACGCTGTATTGACACTGATTGTGCTCAATTCGGCTTCCATTCAGCTCGTGCCGTCCACAGTTGCCGCAGTGCGGGCAGCCTGCGGGGCGCGCAGGAACCGTTTGACATTATGCTGCCGGTATGGGGTGCCTCCGTCGTATCGGTTGCGACAGCGCTCCTGCTGTGCAGGGCAGGCCGTGCAGTTTTTCCGTCTGAGAAGGCTGCGTATCAAAAATAGTGCTGCCTGCGGTTTAAGGAAAGAAGGTTATGCCTTGCAAACCATACAGGCGGCGGTCGTACCGTTCCTGCTTGCCTTTACGGCAATGTACGCTGTATACAGAGGAACGGCAGTATTTCCGGTTTTCATAGAAGGGGCTAAAAAGGGAATGCAAACAGCTGTCGGCATTCTGCCGACGATGATCGGCATGCTGACGGCAGTATATATGCTGCGCGCTTCCGGCGCGATCGATCTTGCGTCAGCGTGGCTGGCGCCGCTGTTCCATCTGCTCGGCATCCCGCAGGAGTGCGTTCCTCTCGCGCTGCTCAAACCAATCAGCGGAGGGGGAGGACTTGCGCTCGGGAGCGAGCTTATCCGTACTGCGGGACCGGACAGCTATGTCGGCCGCGTCGCAGCAGTCATGCTCGGATCGTCGGAAACAAGCATTTATACCATAGGCCTATATGCCGGACATCTCGGGCTCAAGAGGACTCGTTACGCAATTCCGGCAGCATTATGCGCAGATTTGGCAGCTTTTATGATGTCCGCAGCGCTTGCTGATAAATTATTCCCAATTTGTTAATATTATAACGCATTTAAAGTCGAAAAACCATATGATTTCAGCAACTTTGTCGTTTGCAACAAAGATATATGAGGTTGGTTATGCAAAATAGACAAAAACGCACGAGAAAATATTATCACAAAAGAAAAAAGACTGCTGTGCACTGTGCACAGCAGTCTTTTCTGTTGCGTAAAATTCAGTAAAATACTGTATTTACTTGACGATCTCCTTGCCGAACGGGCCGTCGTATTCGAAGAAGCCCTTGCCGGTCTTAACACCGAGCCAGCCGGCGCGAACCATCTTGCGCATCAGCGGATGCGGACGGTACTTCGGATCGCCGGTCTCGCGGTACAGCGTCTCCATGATCGCGAGGTTGACATCATGGCCAACCAGGTCGGCGGTGTGGAGCGGGCCGGACTTCATGCCGGCGCCGAGCTGCATGGCAACGTCGATATCAGCAGGGGAAGCGATGCCGTCAGCAACAATGCCCATGGCCTCGTTCATCATCGGGATCAGAATGCGGTTAACAACGAAACCCGGACCCTCGTGAACGGCAATCGGAGTCTTGCCCAGAGAAGCCATCAGATCGAACGCGGCCTGGAACGTCTCGTCCGAGGTCTGGATCGCGCGGGTAACCTCAACCAGCTTCATGATCTGAGCCGGGTTGAAGAAGTGGCAGCCGATGAACTTGTCCGAACGGTGCGGAATGCATGCAGCCATTTCGGTTACGGACAGGGCGGAGGTGTTGGAAGCGAAGATGGTGTGCTCGGGCAGATCTTATCCAGATCCTCGAGCAGATCCTTCTTCAGATCCATGCGCTCCAGAATAACTTCCATGACGAAGTCGGCGTCGGCAGCGGCGTTGCGGTCTACCGTGGTCTTGAGGGCAGCAAGAAGCTCATCCTTGCGCTCCTCGGTCATCTTGCCCTTCTTTACGAGGAAGTCGTAGTCATGAGCGATGACGGTCTTGCCGCGCTCGGTGAACTCCGGCTTGATGTCGATCATGGTGACGTCATGGCCAGCGTTCAGGAAAACTTCCGTAATGCGTGCGCCCATATTGCCTGCGCCGAATACACATACTTTCATGTTATAAAACCTCTCTCTTACTCACTCATCGGTTCTTTGATTGTGATTTCTCGGAAAATCAATGCAGAAGGAGCGGTGAAGCTCCCCCATGCGGATGTACACAGGGAAATTACTTGTTCTTGAATTCCTTGGCCGGCTTGTCGCGGTTCTTGTCGAGGAAGTAAGCCATGCCGTACTTCTGGTCCTCGGTAGCGAAGCACTGTGCAAAGACATTGCCCTCGAACTTCAGAGCAGAGTTCAGGTCGGTCTGCTGACCAACGTTGACAGCTTCCTTGACCAGAGAAACAGCGATCGGAGCCTGAGCAGCGATCTCCTCAGCGAGCTTTTTACAGCCTCGTCGAGCAGGTTCTCGAGCGGATATACGTAGTTAACCAGACCCATGTCCAGAGCGTCCTGAGCGGAGTAGTTGCCGCGTGCAGTGTAGAGCATTTCCTTCGCCTTGCCTGCGCCTACGAAGCGAGCCAGACGCTGGGTGCCGCCGCAGCCCGGGGTGATGCCCAGACCAACTTCCGGCTGGCCGAAGGTTGCGTTCTCGGAAGCGAGGCGGATGTCGCAGGACATGGCCAGCTCGCAGCCGCCGCCGAGGCAGAAGCCGTTGATAGCAGCGATGACCGGACGCTTGAAGTTCTCGATCTTCCAGCAAACACGGTTGGACTCGTTGCCGAACAGCTTGCCTTCCTCACAGGTCTTGGTAGCCATCTCGGAGATGTCTGCGCCTGCAACGAAGGAGTTGACGGTCTTGCCCTTCTTGTTGACGGTGGAGGAACCGGTCAGAACGACAGCGTAAACGTTGTCCAGATCCTTAGCCAGCTCGTCGAACGCTTCCTCGAGCTGGCCGTACATATCGGTGGACAGCGCGTTCATGGCTTTCATGTGCTCGATCTTGACGACCGCTACATGGCCTTTCTTTTCAACTACTACATCAGTCATTGGTAAGACTTCCTTTCAGTATATGTTCTCCAAGGCTGACCCTCGGAGATCGTCCCCATGCGGAGACGGACAAACATCCGGAGGATGTTTGAGTCAAATGAGAACAGGAACTCGTTCCTGTTCGTAAAAACCCGCGACATGTGCGTGGGTTTTGATACCCGACTTAGCCGCCTTGGGCGGCGTCAGGGGTATCCGAAATCAGTTTCTACTGAACTGATTTTCGGTATATAGGGGGTACTGGGTACCCCTATAAATCACTTGCAGAGCTCGTCGCGCTCAACAATGATCGCTTCGCCCATGCCGCCGCCGATGCACATGGTGGCAAGGCCGAGGGTGGAGTCGCGCTTGATCATTTCGTAGATCAGCGTGGTGGTGATACGGCAGCCTGCCGCGCCGATCGGGTGGCCCAGTGCGATCGCGCCGCCGTTGACATTGACCTTGTCCATATCAAAGCCCAGCTCGCGGTTGACCGCAGCGGCCTGCGCGGCAAACGCCTCGTTGGACTCGATCAGGTCGAGGTCGGCAACGGTCAGACCTGCGCGGGACAGAGCCTGGCGGGTGGACTCGATCGGGCCGACGCCCATGATGGACGGATCGCAGCCTACAGAGCCCCAGGCACGAACCTTAGCCAGAGGCTTGAGACCGTTTGCCTTAACGAACTCCTCGGAAGCGATGATCATTGCAGCGCCTGCATCGTTGATGCCGGAAGCGTTGCCCGCGGTTACGGTACCGTCCTTCTTGAACGCCGGGCGCAACTTGCCGAGGATCTCCAGAGTGGTGTTCGGGCTTTACGTGCTCGTCGGTATCGAAGATAACGGTTTCCTTCTTCTTCTTGACCTCTATCGGAACGATCTCGTCCTTGAAGCGGCCGTTAGCGATAGCGGCAGCAGCCTTCTGCTGGGAAGCGAGAGCGATCTGGTCCTGCATCTCGCGGGTGATGCCGTACTTTTCAGCTACGTTTTCCGCGGTGATGCCCATGTGGTACTGGTTAAAAATATCAAATACACCGTCGTATACCATCATATCGACCAGCTTGTCGCCCATGCGAGCACCCCAGCGGGTATCGCGGAGATGTACGGAGCACCGGACATAGACTCGCAGCCGCCTACCAGCATCATCTTGTTCTCGCCGGAACGGATGATCTGGGTGCCGAGGGAGATGGCACGCATGGAGGAAGCGCAGACCTTGTTGAGGGTCATAGCCGGGGTGGTGATCGGCAGACCGGACTTCAGGCAAACCTGACGTGCTACGTTCTGGCCTACGCCGCCCTGCAGTACCTGACCGAACAGAACCTCGTCGATTGCTTCCTTGTCAACGCCTGCACGCTCGATAGCTGCCTTTGCAGCAGCGGTGCCAAGCTCGGAGGAGTGTACATCGCGGAGGGTGCCGCCGTAAGTGCCGATTGCGGTACGGGCAGCGGAACAGATGTAAACGTTCATTTAGCTGTTTCTCCTTTTCTACTGATGCGGCGAAAAAACTATGCCGCCGCACGGTGATGAAAACTCGATTGATTTCTGAGTTCGTTAATATTTTATCAAACTCTTGAGCAGAATGCAAGGGCAAATATTAAATTCATAAATTCGCATGAAAATAAAATATGCCGCTTGCATATCATGCACAAAATACAGGCTTTATTCGATGGTCAGACCCATCAGCTCTTCGTGGAAAATGCGCTCGTCCATCAGCTTGATGGTGCCGTCTGCCTGATAAGCGATCTTCGGCTCGAACTCCATCTGGTCGAGGATCTGGGTCTGGAGGTCGATGCCCGGAGCGATCTCGATCAGGGTGATGCCTTCCGGACGCAGCTCGAACACGCAGCGCTCGGTAATGTACAGGACGGGCTGGTGTACCTCGTTGGCATAGTCGCCGGAGAACGTGATGTGCTCGACCGCATTGACGAACTTCTTCTTCGCGCCCTCCTGGGTGATGATCAGCTTGCCGTCGCGGCACTCGGTCTTGAGGCCCTTGGCGGTAAACGTGCCGCAGTATACGACCTTCTTTGCGTTCTGGGTGATGTCGATGAAGCCGCCTGCACCAGCCAGACGGGTGCCGAACTTGGAAACGTTCAGGTCGCCGTTCGGAGCAGTCTCAGCCAGGCCGAGGAATGCAACGTCAAGGCCGCCGCCCTGGTAGAAGTCAAACTGCACGTTGTGCGGGATGATGCACATTGCGTTGGCGGCCGCGCCGAACTGGGTGCCGCCATAGGGGACGCCCGCGATAGAACCTGCCTCAACGGTCAGGGTCATGTTGTCGGAAATGCCTTCCTCAGCTGCAACGTTAGCGATCTTCTCCGGTGCGCCGGTGCCGAGGTTGACGATAGCGTCCTTCGGCAGCTCCATAGCAGCACGGCGGGCGATGATTTTCTTGGCGTCCATCGGGATCGGCGGGATAGCGTCCACCGGAATGCGGAATTCGCCGGTCAGCGCGCCGTCATACGGCATGCCGAGGCACTGCATGTTCTCCTCTTCGGTACCTACGACGACAGAGTCAACGTAGATGCCCGGGATAGCAACGAGCTTCGGATCCAGAGAGCCGCCCTGCACGATCTTTTCGACCTGCACGATGACCTTGCCGCCCGAGTTCTTGCACGCCTGCGCCATCGCGGTCACGTCCAGCGGGCCGATCTCGCGGTGTACGGTGCAGTTGCCGTATTCGTCGCAGTAGGAAGCGCGCAGGAACACCACGTTGATCGGGAAGCCCTTATACAGCAGGCGCTCCTGCCCCTCGATGTTGACGACCTTGACCAGATCCTCCTTGGTCACATCGTTGAGCTTGCCGCCGCCGTTGCGCGGGTCGGCAAAGGTCTTGAGGCCGACGTGGGTGATCGTGCCAATGTTGTGCGCCGCGATATCGCGGTACATATGCGAAATAACGCCCTGCGGCAGGTTGTACGCCTCGATCTTGTTGGCCAGCGCCAGCTCTCCCAGACGGGGCGCGCGGTCCCAGTGGCCGCCGATAACGCGCTTGACCATGCCTTCGTGACCGTAGTGGTCGCCGCCGGTACCGTCGCGGTGGCCCTGACCTGCTGCGAAGAACAGGGTCAGATCCTTCGGATGACCGGTCTCCAGAAAACGCTTCTCAAGAGCCTTGGACAGGGTCTCCGGGCATGCGCAGGATACGAAACCGCCGGTAGCGATGGTGTCGCCGTCCTGAACCTTGAGAGCGGCCTCCTCTGCGGAGATAATGCTTACTTTCTTCATGTTGATCTCCTCCTAAATGTTAATGCAATCCTGGCCGGGGCAGGGGGAAGGAAAACCTCCTGCGGCCAATGTTTCCGCCGTTTATCCGGCGGAATGCGACGCGGCAGCGCGGATCTCGTCGATTGCGCTCTGCATATCGTCCCTCGATGTGATGACAACGCGGCGGTCGGCTTCGATCTCCTCATAGAGGTAGGGGCAGCCGGTGCACCCGCGGATGATAAGCAGCACGTCGTAATGCGCGCCCTCCTCCGGGAGGGAGAATGAGGCGGCGTCCGAAAGGGCGGAACGCACAGTGCCGTAGCATTCGCCGCGATCGTGGCGCGGATTGCAGCCGCCGCAGAACTTCACGGTGCAGTGCAGCATGTGTATGTTATCCCCCCCTTCATACTGTATCGCAAATACAGGCACTCACGGTTTATGGTCCATGAGTGCCTGTGAATTGCTCTGGATTACTGGATGCGAGCGATCTTCTTGGCCAGTTCCTTCTTCATTTCGAGGTTGGACTGGCGGGCGATCATGATGCGCTGGGCCTGCGGCGAGCCTGCGCCGTGCATGGACTCGGGCAGGTAGCCAACCGCGGCCGTACCCATCGTCATGTTCTCGATCAGCCGGAGCACGCGCATGCGGTCCTCGGTCGGCACGCTAGCCACCCCCTTGAGGTACTTCTCGATGTAGGGTTTGAGAGCCGGGTTGCGGTAATCTGCCTCGGACGGCTGAGTAACCATGATGCCGCCGGCCAGATCCTGTGCCAGACGAGCGATCTCGTACGGGAAGCGGGTAACGTTCTGCTTGCATACGTTTGCCAGCAGCAGGTCGATCAGATAGTTGCCCGCCTTGGTTTTGGTGCCCTGGCTGGAGCACGCGATGCCGCAGCAATACAGGGTCTCGTTCAGGTGGGTCATCTCGATGAGCTTGTCCTTGACGTGGGAAGCCTTTGCAGAGCCAGCCATCTCACCTGCCAGTGCGGTAGCGCCGATGAGCACATCGCCTACACCAACCTTGCAGCCGCCGTAGGACTGACGGTGATAGCCTGCAAAGCGCTCTACCATCATGCCGGCGAACTTAACCTCGCCGTTGAGGAAGATGCGGTCGTTCGGAACGAATACGCGGTCGAAGATAACGAGAACTTCGTGGCCGCCGTATACCTTGTTGCCGACGTCGATGTCGTTGTATTCCTCGGTCTTGCGCGTGTCGCACGACTGACGGCCGTAGATCAGGGTGATGCCCTCAGCATCGGTCGGAACTGCGAAGGAGATCGCGTAGTCCTCGTCGCCCTCGCGCATGGAGATGGTCGGCATGACCAGAACCTCGTGAGAGTTTACGAAGCCGGTCTGATGAGCCTTAGCGCCCGTGACGTAAACGCCGTCCGCCGTGCGCTCCACCACATGCAGGAACAGGTCCGGATCCGCCTGCTTGGAGGGGGACAGGCTGCGGTCGCCCTTGACGTCGGTCATCGCGCCGTCAACTGCGAGGTCCTCGTCCTGTACGCGGGTCAGGAACTTGAGGAAGTTCTCGTGGTACTTGGTGCCGCAAGCCTCGTCGATCTCATAGGTGGAGGAGAATACAGCGTTCATAGCGTCCATACCTACGCAGCGCTGGAAGCATGCTGCGGTCTTCTGGCCGAGCAGACGCTGCATCTTGACCTTCTTGATCAGGTCGTCCGTGGACTGATGCAGATGGGTGAAGCGGTTGATCTTCTTGCCCGTGAGGTTGGAAGTCGCGGTCATCAGATCTTCATACTGCGGATCCTCAGCCAGCTCGTAGGTAGCGGCGAAGGAATTCAGCGACGGACGGATCACCGGGTCATCAACCGGGTTCTCAATCTTCTTGCCGAACATGTAAAGGTTCAGATGCAGCTTGCGAAGAGACTCAATATACTGCTCTTTGGTCATCATAGCGTTTGGTATCCTTTCTTTTTTGGTTTTCGGTGCAGCCGCTATGGACGCACCGGACAGGAACGCAGCCTGTGAAAACAGGCCGGAAAAAACGAAAATAGGGCAGGGAGGCGGGGCTCCCCGCCCTATCAGACGTTTAGTTCGCTTATTACGCCTTTAAGCTTTCGCTTAGAAGCACTCCTTGTAAACGCGCTCGCTGAGCTCGATGCTCCACGGACGGTAGGAGTTGGTAATCAGGCGCTGCTGGTTAGCATCAACGGACAGAGCGAATGCCTTGACATCCTCTTCCTTGAAGCCGTACTCATGCAGCGGCTTGAGCGGGAGGACCTTTTCGAGGGTTACGTTCAGGGTGCGCAGCGCATCGTCCTTGGTGCAGCCGAGGCAGCGAGCAACGATCTCCTTGAACTTGCCCAGCTCGCCGGCCGGCTCGTACTCGTCGTACATCTCGAGGATCTTGCCGAACAGAGCGTAGTTGGACTCGCCGTGCGGAACGTGGTAGGTGCCGCCGAGCGGGAAGGACATGCCGTGTACGGTCGCGCAGCCGGCCTTGAGGAACGCGATGCCGGCGAACAGGGAAGCGTGAACGAACTCGCCGAGGTAATCGATGCGAGCGTCCGGGCCTTCCAGAGCGATGCGGCGGAAGCCCTCGAGGATCATTTCCATCGCCTTGACCGAGAACATCTCGGAGGTGACGGTCTTGCGGTGCGGGGACAGGAACGACTCGGTCGCATGGATGAGCGCGTCGATCGCGGAAGCGGCGAACGGCTTGTACGGCAGGGTCTTGAGCAGATCCGGAACCAGGCAAACCTTGTTCGGGATGATGTCGTCGGAAACCAGGCCGAGCTTGGTTTCGCCGCCGGTCAGCTTACCGTCCTTTTCGTCCTTGACGATGGCGACCGAAATGTTGGTGACCTCGGAACCGGTGCCGCAGGTGGTCGGGATAGCGATAACTTCCTTCTCGTGTACAACAGGCTCGCGCTTGAAGTACAGCTCATGAACCGAAGTCGGACGCTTGCAGCCGAGCAGCTTGCACAGGTCCATGATGGCGCCGCCGCCTACAGCGATGACGCGGTCGTAGGAGTCGTACGGGATCGCTTCGTACATGGTTTCGATCATGGCTTCGGAGGGCTCGCCTGCGCCGAACTTCTCCTGGAACACGAACTGGCTCTTCAGACCAAGCTCCTCCATGAAGGGCTTGTAAATGAACTCGTTGGTCAGAACGACGTCGCGCTCGCCAAGCTGGAACTCCTCTGCAAATGCATCGAAAGTATCAAACTTGTAAATAGTCGGGGCGATGACGATCTCTCTTTGTCCTTCATCAGGGACGCGCTGAAAGCATCCATAGCCATAGTTGAACATCTCCAATCAAAAATTTTATAAAAGGCCATGCGGGCTTTTTATCATAAGTCAATGCGGGGCATATACTGCTCTGTGCCTCGCCGTATCGGGAGCCATGCTCCTGTACAGTCTTATTGTAGCAAATTTGCGCCAGAACTTCAACACAAACACACAAAAAAATCATCAAAATTTAACCACGCCAACTTGTACAAAAAAGCAAGGCAAAGTCCCGTATTATTAGTACGGGACTATTTTATCGTATTTTTTCGCATTTGTAAATGGGGTAATAGTGAATATTACCGAAAAGTTTTTGCAAGTATTTCCGTTTCTTTGGTGAATTCGCTGCATTTTACTGTGCGTGCGCGTTCACATGGGAATATTTTTCAGAAAAAGAGCGGAGCGAAAAAATGTAAAAATTTTTATGAATTGGCGGAATAACGCGACAGAAAGGCGCGGGTTCGTTCGTTTTTCGGGTTTTCGAACACATCCTGAGGGGTGCCTTCCTCCGCGATCGTGCCGCCGTCCATGAAGATAACGTGATCAGCGACGTCGCGCGCGAACTCCATTTCATGAGTAACGATGATCATGGTGGTGTGCTGGTCGGCGAGCGAACGGATGACGCGCAGGACCTCGCCGGTCAGCTCGGGGTCGAGCGCCGAGGTCGGCTCGTCAAAGCACAGGATGTCGGGCGTCATGGCGAGCGCACGCGCGATGGCGACGCGCTGCTGCTGGCCGCCGGAGAGCTGGTGCGGATAGTGGCTCATACGGCCCTCGAGACTCATCCGGGTGAGCAGGTCGATCGCACGGTGCTCGATCTGCTCGTGGATCTCGCGCTTGTTCTTCTTATAGTCGGGCTGCTCCTTTGCGAGCAGCAGGGGAGCGAGCATGACGTTTTCGAGTGCGGTGTACTGCGGAAACAGGTTGAAGGACTGGAAAACCATGCCGAAGTGCAGACGGCTGCGGCGGATCTCGGCGTCGCTTTTGGCGGCGTGATCGGCTGCGTCGAACAGCGGCTCGCCGTTTACGATGATCTGGCCTTCGTTCGGCGTTTCGAGAAAGTTCAGACAGCGCAGGAGCGTCGTTTTGCCCGAACCGGACGAGCCGATGATGGCGAGCGCCTTGCCGCGCTCGAGCGAAAAACTGATATCCTTCAGAACCTTGGTCGAGCCAAAGTTTTTATACAGGTTCTTGACCTCAAGAATAGGCATTTCGGCGTCTCCTTACTTAAAATAGTCCATTTTCTTCTCGATCCAGCCGAACAGCAGGGTGAGAAGGCCGTTGAAGATGAGGTAAAAGACCGCGGTGTAGAACAGCGGCCAGATGATGCCCTTGCTCTTGATGAACTTTTCGCCCATCCACAGCACCTCGTAGACCGCGATGGTGCGCGCGAGCGCGGTATCCTTGACAAGGTTGATGAACTCGTTGCCCATCGGCGGGATGATACGCTTGATGACCTGAAGCAGCGTGATCTTGAAGAAGATCTGCGTCTTGGTCATGCCGAGCACCTGGCCGGCCTCATACTGACCGTTCGGGATGGCCTGAATGCCGCCGCGGAAGATCTCGGAGAAATAGCAGGCGTAGTTGATGACGAACGACAGCAGGGCGGCGCCGAAGCGCGGCGCCTGCATGCCCCACAGCAGCGCGGGGCCGTAAAAGATGACGATGATCTGGAGCATGAGCGGCGTGCCGCGTACCGCCCAGACGACGGTCTTGACGAGAGCGCGCAGCGGCGTGAAGCGGCTCATCGAGCCGAAGCTGATGATGAGTCCGAGCGGCAGCGCGAACACGAGCGTCAGACAGAAAAGCTGTATCGTGGTAACGAAGCCGCCCATCAGGCTTAGGGTTACGTTAGCAAACATGGTTGGTTCCTCTCTTTATCCTCTCTGAATGCAAAGGCAGAAGACGAATTGATGCCCTCTGCCTTGCGCTGACTTTTTATTTAGTTGCAGGATTACGGAGCGACGATAGCTTCCTGTACGCCGTACTTCTCTGCGAGCTTTTCAACCGTGCCGTCCTCGTAAGCGGACTTGTAGAAATCGTTGAATGCAGCGGTCAGATCGGAGTCCTTGCGGAAGCCGACAACGTAGTTTTCCGGCTCGTCGCCGTTTGCCTCGTTGAGGTCGAGCGTGTAAACGAGGTTCGGGTAGCTGGTGCCCTCGCCGATCATCGCGCCGGCCATCAGCAGGTCGATGACGCAGGCATCAGAGGTGCCGGCAGCAACTTCCATCAGGGCATCTGCCTGAGACTGTACCTCGGTAGCGGTCAGACCGAGCGCATCAGCGGCAGCAGCGCCTGCGGAACCAGCCTCAACTGCGAAGGACAGCCCCTTAACGCCGTCCAGATCCTTGGCAGCGTCCGCCTTATCGGACGGAACGACAACGACCTGTGCGTTGGTCGCATACGGGCTGGAGCAGTTCATGGAGGTCTTGACCTCGTCGGTCAGCGTCATGCCGTTCCATACAGCGTCAACGCCCTTGCCGTCAAGCTCCATGATCTTGTTGTTCCAGTTGATCTCAAGGAACTCAGCCTCTACGCCGATACTCTCGGCAAAAGCCTTTGCCATGTCGGCATCAAAGCCGATCCACTCGTCCGAGCCGTCTTCCTTATAATCCATCGGCGCGAAATCGGTGATGCCGACGACCAGCTTGCCCTGGCTCTTGACGTATTCCAGATCGCTGTCTGCGGAAGCGGACGTATCAGCGGCAGCGCTGTCAGAAGCGGTGTCGTCGGTCTTCGCGGTAGAGCCGCAGCCGGCGAGCATGGATACACTCAGTGCGCCTGCGGAGAGCAGCGCGAGCAGTCTCTTGGTTTTCATAGGGATATCCTCCTAAAATTCAGTGGTTAACTTGTTTACTATTATAACACTTTACTGTGATAAATCAAGAGGGAAAATGAAAAAAATTTTTACGGCGCAGAAAAAACGTCAGGGGAGGAGTGATGTGCATATTTTAACCGATACGGTGGCAAAACAGGACTGTTCTGGTGAAATGATGGGTATATTGTCCGGGATTGCTTGACCGAAACAGAGGAATATAGTATAATGTATGCGATTGTTAAAGAATAAACAAGGAGCGCGAAACGAAAACACGCTCCGCATCAGGAGGTCATATCAATGGATTTCGCAGCACTTTATAAAAAGCAAGCTGACGACGCCCGAGGAGGCCGTCAAGGTCGTCAAGAGCGGAGACTGGGTCGATTACGGCTGGTGCACCGGCACGCCGAACGCACTCGACAAGGCGCTCGCCGCACGCATGGACGAGCTGGAGAACGTAAATTTCCGCGGCGGCGTGCTGATGCGCCGGCCAGCGATTTTCGATGTGCCGGATGTTGCAGACAAGCTGACCTGGAACTCATGGCATATGTCGGGCATCGAGCGCAAGGCCTGCACGGAGGGCTTCGGCTTCTATTCCGCGCTGCGCTACTCTGAGCTGCCGCGCTGGTATCGCGAGAACGTCGGCCGCATCAACGTTACCATGATCCAGGTCGCTCCGATGGACGCGCAGGGCTGGTTCAGCTTCGGTCCGCAGGCGTCCCACCTCAAGGCAGTCTGCGAGGCTTCCGATGTTGTTATCGTCGAGGTCAACAAGTATATGCCGCGCTGCCTCGGTCTGTATGAGGAAGCGATCCATGTTTCCGAGGTCGATATGATCGTCGAGAATGATGAGCCCATGCCGCAGATGGGCGGCGGCGCTGCACCGACCGCAGTCGATGAAGCGGTCGCAAAGCTGATCGTTGAGGAGATCCCGAACGGTGCGTGCCTCCAGCTGGGTATCGGCGGTATGCCGAACACCGTCGGCGCGATGATCGCAGAGTCCGACCTCAAGGATCTCGGCGTCCACACCGAGATGTACGTCGACGCCTTTGTTGACATCGCAAAGGCGGGCAAGATCAATGGCTCGAAGAAGGCCATCGACACCGGCAAGCAGGTGTTCGCGTTCGGCGCAGGCACCCAGAAGCTGTATGATTATGTGAACAACAACCCCGAGTGCATGTCCGCTCCGGTTTCCTACACCAACGATGCGCGCACCATCGCGCAGATCGACAACTTCATTTCGATCAACAACATCGTTGACGTTGACCTGTTCGGCCAGATGAATGCCGAGTCTGCCGGCATCAAGCACATCTCCGGTGCAGGCGGTCAGCTCGACTTCGTGCTCGGCGCATACCTGTCCAGAGGCGGCAAGAGCTTCATCTGCTGCTCGTCCACCTTCAAAGAAGAAGGACGGCACGCTCGAAAGCCGAATTCGCCCGACGCTTGAGACCGGTTCGGTTGTCACCGACGCCCGTCCGTGCGCACACTGGTTCGTAACCGAGTACGGCAAGGTCAACCTCAAGGGTCTGACTGCATGGCAGCGTGCGGAAGCGCTGATTTCGGTTGCGCACCCGGATTTCCGCGAGCAGCTGATCAAGGACGCAGAGAAGATGCGTCTGTGGAGACGCTCCAACAAGCGATAATTTCGGAGAGATACGCAAAGAGCGCGAACGTTGTGTCCGCGCTCTTTCTGTCCTTATATCCTTATATAATGTATGGCTCTGAGAGAAAAATATCATCGAGCAGCTTTTTGCCGCTGTCCGTCCGGAACAGGCGCTCGCGCGCAGAGGCAATGCTCTCGCGCGGCAGACTGTCCTCGTCTGCGTTGACGAGAAAGTCCGCTTCGAGCAGAATGCGGAAATCGGTGTCTTCGCCGGCTTGACAGCTATGATGATGGGCGATCAGCCAGCAGATGCGTTCGATCTCGCTTTCGTCTGCGTCTGCCGCAGAGAGCAGCGGACGGGCGACCGCAGGTCCTTCCTGCTCCTGATACGGACCGGCAGACGAGCCGTGCTGGCGCTCGGCTTCATGGATGCCGATGTCGTGCAGCAGCGCCGCGGCCTCGAGCATGTTCTGCGTATGTGCGTCCAGCCTTTCACTCAGCCTGAGAAGGCGGCAGTAGCCGTAGACCTTGATGAAATGCTGTACGCGGCGCGGGTCTCCGGCATCATAATGGGCGGCCGCGGCGGCAAGCGCGGAAATATTTATCATAAAAAGAGCCTCCTTTTTTGAAAAGATTATATCACCGTAACGGGGAAAACAGCAAGCAGCATACCTTATATCCCGGTGCTGCGGACAGGAGCGGCTGCCAGATATTCACTGAAATACCGCCATTTTGCAAGTCGAGAAAAAGTCAGACTTCATTTTATGAGGAAAACCACCAATTCCAGACCTGTTTTTCCATGAAAAAAATGTATAATTTTAACCTGCTAAATTATTGCACTTTTCCGAGGAATATTATATACTATAACCATACTACCGCATGTATGTAAGTTATCCCGCACTTTTCCTGTAATATGAAAAGGCACTGCGGCAGAAATGCAAGGAGGAAAACCAAAATGGCACTTACCAATTCCTATCTGAAGAGCGTTTACGAGACTGTCGAAAAGCGCAACCCGAACGAGCCGGAGTTTCAGCAGGCAGTTTACGAAGTCCTCGAGAGCCTCGAGCCGGTCGTAGAGGCGCGTCCGGAGTTGGAGAAGAACGGCATCATCGACCGTATCGTCGAGCCGGAGCGTGTGCTTCAGTTCCGTGTTCCGTGGGTTGACGATGAGGGCAAGGTTCAGGTCAACCGCGGCTTCCGCGTGCAGTTCAACTCCGCAATCGGCCCCTACAAGGGCGGTCTGCGCCTGCATCCGTCTGTCAACGCATCCGTCATCAAGTTCCTCGGCTTTGAGCAGTGCTTCAAGAATAGCCTGACCGGTCTGCCCATGGGCGGCGGTAAGGGCGGCTCGGACTTCGATCCCAAGGGCAAGTCCGATGCGGAAGTCATGCGTTTCTGCCAGTCCTTCATCACCGAGCTGTCCAAGCACATCGGCCAGTTCACCGACGTACCGGCGGGCGATATCGGCGTCGGCGGCCGCGAAATCGGCTTTATGTACGGCCAGTACAAGCGCCTGCGCAACGAGTTCACCGGCGTTCTGACCGGCAAGGGCCTGTCCTACGGCGGTTCTCTGGCACGCACGCAGGCAACCGGCTACGGCCTGTGCTACTACATGAAGGAAATGCTCGCATACAAGGGCACCTCGTTTGAGGGCAAGACGGTCGCCATCTCCGGCTCGGGCAACGTGGCGATCTACGCCTGCCAGAAGGCGACCGAGCTGGGCGCCAAGGTCGTTACCGTGTCGGATTCCAATGGCTTCATCTACGACCCCAACGGCATTAACCTCGATGTCGTCAAGGACATCAAGGAAGTAAAGCGCGGCCGCATCAAGGAGTACGCTGAGCGCGTTCCGGGTTCGGTTTACACCGAGGGTCAGCGTCCGTGGGGCGTAAAGTGCGACATCGCTCTGCCGTGCGCTACCCAGAACGAGCTGAACGAGGAGAACGCGAAGGCTCTGATCGCCAACGGCTGCAAGTTCGTAGCTGAGGGCGCCAACATGCCGTCTACTCCGGAGGCTGTTGCAGCATTCCAGGCAGCCGGCGTATTCTTCGGCCCGGCAAAGGCTGCTAACGCAGGCGGCGTAGCTACCTCCGGTCTGGAAATGAGCCAGAACTCCCTGCGTCTGTCCTGGACCTTCGAGGAGGTTGACCAGCGTCTGCACGACATTATGGTCAACATCTTCCACACCTGCATCACCGCAGCTGAGAAGTACGGCCACAAGGACAACCTGGTCATGGGCGCTAACATCGGCGGCTTCGAGAAGATCGCTGACGCTATGCTCGCACAGGGCGTTTGCTAAGACTTTCTTCTTCGATTTGAAGGGTCAAGGCCCTTCAAATCAAGGGACTATTGCACAGAGACCCTCCGAGAACTTTCCGGTTCTCGGGGGGTCTCTGTGTTTGTAAAAAGTCAGGCGCATATCCTGATTTTTTGCCGCGCGTTTGTCGCTCCATGGAATGTCGCCGCGCTCCGTTTTTGCATTGCAGCCGATTTTGTGAATATTCTGTGAAGTCGGTTGACATTGAGAATGAGTGATGTATAATATATTAGCAAACTAACAGTAAGGAGGCTAACAATGTGTCGCTGTGACCATAACGAATGCTGCGGCCACTCGAATGACCGCATCGGGGCAGAAATCGGTATGCTGCACAACCTGCTTCGGCGTCAGATGGCGTGCATGATAGAAAAAAGTACCGACTCGGCCAATGTGACCGGCATGCAGGCGATGATCGTGCATCATCTGATCCTGCGCGAAAAGGAAGGCGATCTGTTTCAAAGGATATCGAGAGCGCGTTCCAGATGCGCCGCTCGACCGCCACGGGAATTCTGCAGCTCATGGAGCAGCACGGTATCCTGCGCCGCGAGCCGGTCGCGCATGACGGACGGCTCAAGCGTCTGGTGCTGACCGACCGTGCGCGCGCGATGGACGAACGAATTACCGAGCGCATGGCGCAGATGGAGCAGCTGCTGCGCCGGGGCATCACAGAGGAGGAGCTGAAGGGCTGGTTTTCCGTCAGCGAGAAAATTCGCTCCAATCTGGAGCAGTACCAAGGAAAATTATGCCGGGAGGGACAGAAAAAATGGTAAAACAGCTGTTGAAAAGCGTGCGTGAGTTCAAAAAAGACGCGCTTCTCACGCCGCTTTTCGTTGTGCTCGAGGTCGTCATGGAGGTACTCATTCCGTTTGTCATGGCGGAGCTCATCGACAAGGGCATCGACGCACAGAATATGAGCGCCATCGGGAAATACGGCTTTATTCTCGTGGCGTGTGCGATGCTCGCGCTCGTATTCGGCGCGGCGGCCGGCACCTATGCTGCGCGCGCTTCGACCGGCTTTGCGCGCAATCTCAGACACGATATGTACTATGCGGTGCAGGACTTTTCGTTCTCCAACATCGACAAGTTCTCCACCGGCTCTATCGTTACCCGTCTGACGACGGATGTCACGAACGTGCAGAACGCATTTCAGATGTGCACGCGCATCGCAGTGCGATGCCCGGTCATGCTGATCTTTGCTTTCGTCATGGCCGCAAAGATCAACAGAAACATGGCGCTCATCTTTGTTGCCGTGCTGCCGGTTCTCGCGATCGGTCTGGGCATTCTGATGAAGATGGTCGGCCCGGTATTCGAGCGTGTGTTCAAAATTTATGACCGTCTGAACACGGTCGTACAGGAAAACGTGCACGGTATCCGCGTGGTCAAGGCATATGTCCGCGAGGATCACGAGGCCGAGAAGTTCGAGAACGTCTCTGAACTGCTGTACCGCACGTTCTCCAAGGCGCAGAAGACCCTCGCGTGCAATATGCCGCTCATGCAGTTCTGCATGTATGCGTGCATGCTGCTCGTCTCGTGGTTCGGCGCGCGTCTGATCGTGAGCGGTTCGATGACGACCGGCGAGCTGACCAGCATGTTCTCCTATATCATGCAGATCCTGATGAGTCTGATGATGGTCGCGATGGTTTTCGTCATGATCACGATGGCGAAGGCGAGCGCAGAACGAGTTGCGGAGCTCCTGAGCGAAAAACCTGATCTGCACAATCCAGCGCAGCCGGTCTGCGAAGTAAAGGACGGCTCGATCGACTTTGACGCGGTCGATTTCAGCTACAAGGGCGACGAGCACAAGCTCGCGCTTCGAGATGTAAATCTGCACATCTATTCCGGTCAGACCATCGGTATCCTCGGCGGCACCGGCTCGGCAAAGTCTACGCTGGTGCAGCTCATTCCGCGCCTGTACGATGTAACGCGCGGCTCGGTCAGGGTCGGCGGTGTGGATGTCCGCGACTACGACATCGAGACACTGCGCGACGAGGTCGCAATGGTCCTCCAGAAGAACGTCCTCTTCTCGGGCACGATCAAGGAAAATCTGCGCTGGGGCAATGAAAACGCCTCGGATGACGAGCTTGTGCGTGTATGCAGACTTGCTCAGGCGGACGAATTCATCCAGCAGATGCCGGATCAATACGACACACATCGAGCAGGGCGGCAGCAACGTTTCGGGCGGCCAGAAGCAGCGTCTGTGCATTGCGCGCGCGCTGCTGAAAAAGCCGAAGATCCTCATTCTTGATGACTCGACCAGCGCGGTCGATACCAAGACCGATGCGCTCATCCGAAGGGCATTCGCAGAGGAGATCCCGAACACCACCAAGATCATCATCGCGCAGCGCGTTTCCTCCGTGCAGGAGGCCGACCAGATCGTTATCCTTGACGGCGGCGCGGTGCAGGCGATCGGCACGCACGACGAGCTGCTCGCAGAAAATCAAATTTATCAGGAAATCTACAACCAGCAGAACAGAAAGGGCGGTGAGGAATAATGGCAGGACCTCAGATGCGCGGTCCCGGCGGCCGCAGGCCGATGGGCGGAAAACGCAGCAAGAATCCGAAAAAAACGCTGAACCGTCTGATGAAATATATCGGCAAGGGCTACGGCATTCAGTTCGGCGTGGTTCTGATCTGCATTGCGCTGTCGGCAGTCGCGAATGTTGCCGGTTCGATGTTCCTCAAGAGCCTGATCGACGATTATGTCGCGCCGCTGCTCCTGCAGGCGTCTCCCGTGTTCACGCAGCTTATCCATGCGCTGATGGGCATGGCGGTCATCTATTTCATCGGCATCGGCACGACCTTCCTCTATAACTGGCTGATGGTCGGTATTTCGCAGGGCGTGCTCAAGCGCGTGCGCGACGAAATGTTCGAGCATATGCAGACGCTGCCGATCCGCTATTTCGATACGCATACGCATGGCGACCTCATGAGCCACTTCACGAACGATACCGATACGCTCCAGCAGATGCTCAGTCAGTCGGTGCCGCAGATGTTCTCGTCCGCCATGACCATTATTTCCGTGTTCATCGGCATGCTCGTCACGAACGTCTGGCTGACGCTGTTCGTGCTGCTCGGCATCGCGGTCATGCTCGTCGTGGTCAGGAGCATCGGCGGAAGGTCCGCGCGCTTCTTCCTCGCACAGCAGACCTCTCTCGGCAAGGTCAACGGCTATATCGAGGAGATGATAAACGGTCAGAAGGTCATCAAGGTGTTCTGCCACGAGGACAAGTGCAGGGAGCAGTTCGACACGCTGAATGATGAGCTGCGTCAGGCGGCCTGCAATGCAAACACCTTTGCGAATATCCTGATGCCGATCATGGGCAACATCGGCAATCTGCTGTACGTTCTGGTCGCGGTAGTGGGCGGCGCACTCGCACTGTCCGGCGTTGTCGGCGACAGCATCACCATCGGCGTGATCGCGTCCTTCCTGCAGCTGACCAAATCGTTTACCCAGCCGGTGACACAGATTTCGCAGCAGTTCAACTCTATCATCATGGCGCTGGCCGGCGCAGAGCGTATCTTTGAGCTGATGGACGAGGAACCGGAGGTCGACAACGGCTATGTAACGCTCGTCAATGCACGCTACGACCACGAGGGCAGCCTCGTCGAGACGACGGATAAAACCGGTATCTGGGCGTGGAAGCATCCGCATGAGGATGGTACGACGACCTACACGCAGCTGCGCGGCGATGTGCGCTTTTACGATGTGGACTTCGGCTATACGCCGGAGAAGATCGTGCTGCATGATATCACGCTGTACGCCGAGCCGGGCCAGAAGATGGCTTTTGTCGGCTCGACGGGAGCAGGCAAGACGACGATCACGAACCTCATCAACCGCTTCTATGACATAGCGGACGGCAAGATCCGCTATGACGGCATCAATATCAACAAGATCAAAAAGTCCGATCTGCGACGTTCGCTGGGCATCGTGCTTCAGGACACCAATCTGTTTACCGGCACGATCCGGGACAACATCCGCTACGGCAATCTTGATGCGACGGATGAGGAGATCGTCGCAGCGGCGCAGCTTGCCGGTGCGGACGATTTCATTCGCCGCCTGCCGGACGGCTATGATACACTCATCGGCGGCGACGGCGGCAGCCTGTCCCAGGGCCAGCGTCAGCTGCTCTCGATCGCCCGTGCTGCGGTCGCAGATCCTCCGGTCATGATCCTCGATGAGGCGACCAGCTCGATCGACACCCGTACCGAGGCAATCGTTCAGGCCGGCATGGACGGTCTGATGCACGGCAGAACGGTGTTCGTTATCGCGCATCGCCTGTCCACCGTGCAGAACGCAGATGTTATCATGGTGCTTGAGCTCGGTCATATTATCGAGCGCGGCAATCACGAGCAGCTTATCGCAGAGCGCGGCAAATACTATCAGCTTTATACCGGTGCGTTTGAACTGGAATAACGTAAAACACCCTCCGAACATCCTTTGGGATGCCGGAGGGTGTCTTTTTACAGCGGTACAAAGAGCAGCCGCGCGAGTGCGCAGAGCGCAAGTCCGAAGCCGGTCGGGAGCGCGATTGCGGCAAGTGTATATCGCACCGAGTGGGTCTCTCTGAAAATTGTAAGGCAGGTCGTTGAGCACGGCCAGTGACAGATGGTGAACAGGAGCGTGCAAAGTGCGGTGCAGCCGGTCCAGCCGTTTGCAAGCAGAAGGGCGCGAAAGGAGAGCAGGTCGGACACATCGGCAAGTGTGCCCCCGGAGAGATAGCCGAGGACGATGAGCGGCATAACGAGCTCGTTTGCCGGGAAGCCGAGCAGAAAGGCCGCCAGAATGACTCCATCCAGACCGAAGAAGCGCGCCAACGGATCGAGAAAGGCGGTCATGCTGCTGTACAGGGAGCTGCCGCTGACCGTGATGTTTGCGAGCAGCCAGATGAGTGCACCGGCGGGCGCCGCGACAATCATCGCGCGGCCGAGCACGAACACTGTGCGGTCGAGCACGCTGCGCACGATCACCCTGCCCGGCTGCGGCGCGCGGTAGGGCGGAAGCTCCAGTACGAACGAGGAGGGCAAGCCGCGCAGAAAGAAGGCTGAGAGCAGCCGGGAGGCTGCAAGCGTAAGCAGGACGCTCCCGGCGATCACACTGGTCAGCAGCAGTGCGCCGCCGGCGGATCCGGCATCGAAGAATACTGCGCACAGGAAGATCAGCAGGGGAAAGCGCCCGTTGCACGGTGCAAAGCTGTTGGTGAGGATGGCGATCAGACGCTCGCGGGGGGAGTCGATGATGCGGCAGCCGGTTACGCCGCAGGCGTTGCAGCCGAACCCCATACACATGCTTGCGTGCGTTCTGTGCGCTAAAATAGATATAGAGACCGGTCTCGTAGTCTGGTTTTGTCGAGAAAACTCGAATAGCACGGGACAAGTCACGAAAAGTACGTTTTTTGAACAAATTAAACAAGAGATACCGGGAGCGTAAATCAAAACACCGCAGAATACAGCATAAATGCTGTCGCTGCGGTGTTTTCGGTCTGCGGCAGAAGATCAGAACTCTCCATTCATTTCAGATGTGCTGCTCCAGTATTTCTGCCATTTGCTCCTGACGCCGGCGCCGGCCTGACGGGAAATGGAAATCTGACGTCCGTCGAGCAGAAACAGGCAGTTTTTTTCAAGACAGCGCACATATCGCAGATTGACGACCGAGGAAACGCTGCACTGTACGAACTGCTCGTGCGCGAGCAGGGCGGCTACCTCGGTTTTGAAGGAATTGCGGATCGTCGGCGTCTGGATCACGCTGCCGTCCGCAAGCGTGTAGAGAATGGTACGGCATTTCAGCTCAGCCGAAATGAGTTCATCAAACGATACCAAGCGGACAGACGAGCCGATATGAATGGCGAACATACGCGCCTGCGGCCTGCGTGGAGAAAGATGAGTATTATCCAGAATTTCGAACAGCTTTTTACGGTCGATCGGCTTCAGAAGATAGGAATAGGCATGCACATCGTAGGCGGACAGCGCGAAATCCGGACTTGCCGAGAGATATACGATGCGTCCCTTGTCGCCGCGTGCGCGCAGCTCGAGGCCGGTCTGAATGCCGTCGGGTTTCGGCATCACGACGTCCAGGATGAATAGATCGAAGGAAAAATCCTTGTGTTTGTCCAGAAAAGAGAGCAGAGCAGTACCGCTGTTGAAGCAATGCAGGCGGCAGAGGCGGTCGGCGTGCTGCCGTTCGTATTCCTGAATAGCGAGCTGTGCGAGTTGAAGGGAGAGGCTGTTATCATCACACAGGGCAATTTGCAGACTGGTCATACTTATCATACTTCCTTACTTGTGCTGTTTCCGGCTCAGAGAGTCTCTATTTATAGTATAGCATATTTTTGACAGAATAGTGTCATTTTTTTCTGGAACTGTGTCCGATTCACAGAAAACATGGGGTTTCAACAGCTGAGGGGGTACGCTCGCGGCGTGTTCCATGTCATATCTGCCGGGATTTCCGCTATGATGTGGTGAGGGAGGGATGACTGTGACGCAGAAGGAACGAAAACTGCTGATTGAAGCGCTCGAGTGCATTATCCTTGAGCGGTACAGGAGGAAATATGACGGCGGAGGCAAGCTGCCGCGCGGCGCTGTATCTTCGTCTCAGCCGCGATGATACCGGCCGTGCCGGAGAGAGCGAGAGCATCGCCAATCAGCGCAGGCTGCTGCACGACTACGCCCTGAGGCAGGGCTGGCCGGTCGTGGCGGAATATGCAGATGACGGTGTTTCCGGGACGACCTTCGACAGACCGCAGTTCCAGAAAATGCTGTGCGAAATCCCGCAGCGCGGCATCAATCTCATTCTCATCAAAGATCTGTCCCGTCTGGGGCGGGATTATCTGGAAACCGGACGCTATCTGGAACGCTATTTCCCGGAGCACGGCGTGCGCGTCATTGCGGTGGGGGACGCGGTCGACACGGCGCACGAGGATATTTTCCTTCCGATGCGCAACTACATCAATGAGCTGTATGCCCGGGACACGAGCGGGAAAATCCGAGCAGCCTTACAGACGAAAATGAAGGACGGCCGCTTCATCGGTCATTATGCACCTTACGGCTACCGCCGCGACCCGCAGGAGCGCAGCAGGCTTGTGCCGGACGAAGCAGCAGCGGTAGTGGTGCGCCGGCTGTTTGCAGGGGCGGCCGGGGGCGCAGCTCCGTCGGTGCTTGCGGCGCGGCTGAATGCTCAGGGAGAAGCACCGCCCTCGGTCTATCGCGGCAGCGCACCGCGCGGCGAATGGACAGCCGGAACGGTGCGGCGTATCCTGCAAAACGAGGTGTACCTCGGCACGCTCATTCAGGGAAAAACACGAAAACCGTCCTTCAAGTCGGGAAAAGTCCGTCGGACAGCACCAGAGGAGCAGTTTATCGTACCCCATTGCCACGAGGCACTCGTTTCGCAGGTGGTTTTCGAGCAGGTGCAGCAGCAGAGCCGTGTGCGGCGCATTTCGCGCTCCGGCGGCTTTGTCAATGTGTTTACAGGCATCGCATTCTGCGCGGACTGCGGACGGGCAATGAGCACGGTCGGCACGAGACGGAAGGGGAGCCGCGCCGATCTTGCCTGCGGCGGATACAAGCAGCACGGACGCAGCGCCTGCACTCGGCACGGAACGAATTATGAAGCGCTCGAAGCGGCAGTTCTGGATGTGCTGCACAGGCATCTTGCGTTGACGGAATGCGAGAAAGCCGAGCTCCGCGAGCGGCTGATGCACAGCCTTTGCTCTCAGGAAGGGGAGGACGCGCACGGTCTGCGGTGCAGTCTTTCACGCACGGAGGATACTATTGCGGCGCTCTACCTGGACCGTGCATCGGGCAGAGTTGCGGCAGACAGCTTTTATGCCGCGCTGCACCGTCTGGAAGAACAGGCGGCTGCGCTGCGCCGGCGTCTGGATATGAGAGAAACGGACCTGCCCGATACAGCGCGTCTGGAGAGCGTGATCGATGAGTGCTGCTGTCCGAAGCGGCTTACACGAGAGCTTGTTCGCGCTTTTGTGCGGCGCATAGAGGTTGAGGAGGGAACGGGGCGGGGAGCCGCCCGCCGGCAGAACATTCGCATTTCCCTGTATTTCGAACAGAATGAGATTGCGAAAACGATTGCATATGAATAATTTCAGGAGAATACAGCTTGACAAATCAAAACGCGAAGGATTATTATTTACATAGAATTCTCCCAAGAACGACTGGGGAGGTCGCCTTTAGAAAGAGAGAAGGAGGCGTATCTCTGTTGCAGACAGATGCACAAAGACGAAAATATATTCAGATGACTGAGTCTCCAGTCGAGCCGCTGATCTGTAAAATGGCCGTGCCGACCATCATCAGCATGCTGATCACATCCATTTACAACATGGCCGACACTTTTTTTGTCGGGCGGCTCGGTACGAGCGCGACCGGCGCAGTCGGTGTCGTGTTTCCGCTCATGGCGCTTATCCAGGCGGTCGGCTTTTTCTTCGGACAGGGCTCGGGCAACTACATTTCCCGTCAGCTCGGCGCGCAGCACCGCAAGGAGGCTGAACGCATGGCGGCGACCGGTTTTTTCTCCGCACTCTGCGCCGGCTGCGTTATCATGATTCTGGGGCTGCTGCTGCGGCATCCGCTCGCACATCTCCTCGGCGCAACGGACACCATTCTGCCCTATGCGCTCGACTATATGTGCATTATTTTGATCGGCGCACCGTATATGACCGCGTCGCTCGTGCTCAACAATCAGCTTCGCCTGCAGGGCAATGCGGTATATGCGATGATCGGGCTGGTCTCCGGCGGCGTGCTGAACATGGCGCTCGACCCGCTTTTCATCTTCACCTTTGGCATGGGCATCCGGGGCGCGGCGCTCGCCACCATTCTGAGTCAGCTTGTCGGCTTCTGCCTGCTGCTGACCGGCGTATACGTTTCGGGCGGCATCCGTATCCGGCTGTGCCTGTTTTCGCCCTCGCCTGCACGCTACGCCGACCTCGCGCGCGGCGGAATTCCGAGCCTGTGCCGGCAGGGTCTTGCATCGGTTGCCGTGACCTGCCTCAATACGGCGGCGCGGCCCTATGGCGATGCAGCGATCGCGGCGATGAGCATCGTCTCGCGCGTCAGCCAGTTCGCAGGCTCCGCGATGATCGGCTTCGGACAAGGCTTTCAACCGGTCTGCGGGTTCAATTTCGGCGCGCATAAGTACGACCGTGTGACGCGGGGCTTTCACTTCTGCGTCAGATCCTCCTCGCTGATCCTGCTGGCGCTCGCAGTGCTCGGCTTTGCTTTTGCACCGCAGATCATTTCGGTATTTCGGGGCGACGATGCCGAGGTTATCCGCATCGGTGCGCTGACGCTGCGGCTGCAGTGCATCTCGTTCCCGATCACCGGCTTTGTCGTTATGAGCAATATGCTGCTGCAGAACATTGCCATGACGCTGTGGGCAAGCATCGTTGCGGCGGCGCGGCAGGGACTGTTCTTCGTGCCGTTTGCGCTTATCCTGCCGCATCTGTTCGGCCTTGCCGGCGTGCAGTGCTGTCAGGCAGCGAGCGATCTGTGCGCCTTTATTCTGGCGCTCTGCGTCACGCTTCCGGTCGTGCGGCAGCTGTCAGAAGGAAAAAATCCGCATGATGCCATATAAATAGCAAAAGAGCATGGAAAAACAATTCCATGCTCTTTTGCTATGTATTTTTATACGAACAGCGTACCGAAGCCGTGAACGACAAAGGCGGCGAGCCATGCGATCACGCACTGTGCAATGACAACGAAAATCGCCCATTTGCCGCCCAGTTCGCGTTTGATGGAAGCGATTGCCGCGACGCACGGCGTATACAGCAGGCAGAAAACCAGCAGGCTGGCTGCTGCGAGCGGCGTGAGGCAGGCGAGAATGTCAGAAGTCGAGCCGAACAGTACGGTCAGCGTGGAAACGACGCTCTCCTTGGCCATAAAGCCGGAGATGAGCGCGGTCGAAATGCGCCAGTCTCCGAAGCCCATCGGGCGGAAAACCGGTGCGATCACGCCTGCGATCATCGCGAGAATGCTCTGCGAGGAATCGGATACGATGGCAAAGCGCAGATCAAAGGTCTGAAGGAACCAGATGATGAGCGTTGCCAGAAAAATGACGGTAAACGCGCGCTGCAGGAAATCCTTCGCCTTGTCCCAGAGCAGCTGGCAGACGTTCTTCGCGCCCGGCAGACGGTAATTCGGCAGCTCCATGACAAACGGAACCGCCTCGCCGCGGAACATCGTGCCGCGCAGGAGCAGCGCCATCAGCAGTCCCATGAGGATACCGCCGAAGTAGAGCGCGGTCATGACGAGCGCACTGTATTTCGGGAAAAATGCGGCGGAGAAAAAGCATAGATCGGCAGCTTGGCCGAGCAGCTCATGAACGGCGTGAGCAGAATGGTCATCTTGCGGTCACGCTCCGAGGTCAGCGTGCGGCTCGCCATGACGCCCGGAACCGTACAGCCGAAGCCGATGAGCATCGGCACGATGCTGCGCCCGGGACAGGCCGATCTTGCGCAGGGGCTTGTCCATGACGAAGGCCACGCGCGCCATGTAGCCGGTGTCCTCGAGCAGCGAGAGAAAGAAGAACAGCGTCACGATGATCGGCAGGAACTGGAGCACACTGCCTACGCCGCCCCATATACCGTCCATGACGAGGGAACGCAGCACATAGGGAGCGTTCCACGCGGTGAGCGCGCTGTCCACAACGCCGCCGAGGGCATTGATGCCCATGCTGAGCAGCGCGGACAGCAGCTTGCCGATCACACCGAAGGTGAGGAAGAACACCAGACCCATGATGCCAACGAAGCAGGGGATGGCGGTGTGCCTGCCGGTGAGTATCTTGTCAATACGGACGCTGCGCAGGTGTTCGCGGCTCTCGTGCGGGCGAACAACGGTCTCATCGCATATCTTATCGATGAAGTCGAAGCGCATATGCGCGATAGCAGCGGCACGGTCGAGGCCGCGCTCGGTCTCCATCTGCCTAACGATATGCTCGAGCGTTTCCTTCTCGTTCTCGTCAAGGTCGAGCTTTTTCAGAATCAGCGGATCACCCTCAGCGAGCTTTGCCGCCGCAAAACGGACAGGGAGGCTTGCGCGCACAGCGTGATCCTCGATCAGATGCATGATGGCGTGCAGACAGCGGTGTACTGCGCCGCCGTCGTCGTTTGCATCGCAGTAGTCCATTTCGACCGGCTTTTCCTGATATTTCGCGACATGAAGCGCGTGCTCGATCAGCTCGTCGATGCCCTCATTCTTTGCCGCTGAGATCGGGATGACCGGAATGCCGAGCATTTCTTCCATGCGGTTGACCATAATGGAGCCGCCGTTTTCGCGTACCTCATCCATCATGTTGAGCGCGAGCACCATCGGAATGTCAAGCTCCATCAGCTGCATGGTAAGGTACAGGTTGCGCTCGATATTGGTCGCGTCAACAATGTTGATGATGCCGCGCGGGTGCTCATCGAGCAGAAAGCTGCGCGTTACAAGCTCTTCGCTGGAATACGGCGACATGGAATAGATGCCGGGCAGGTCGGTGACGAGCGTACCGGATTTGCCGCGGATGCCGCCGTCTTTGCGGTCGACGGTGACGCCGGGGAAATTGCCGACGTGCTGGTTGGACCCGGTCAGCTGATTGAACAGCGTAGTCTTGCCGCAGTTCTGATTGCCGGCGAGGGCAAAGGTCAGCGCGGTGCCTTCGGGCAGGGGATTTTCGGTCTGCTTTTCGTGGAAGCGGCCGCCCTCGCCCAGACCGGGATGCGGCACGGGCGCGCGCCGTTCAGGCGGCGTCAGCGGAACCGCATCGCGGACGTTTTCGATCTCGATCTTTTCTGCGTCCGCCAGGCGCAGCGTGAGCTCGTAGCTGTGGATGCGCAGTTCCATCGGGTCGCCCATCGGAGCAAACTTGACCATCGTCACATCGCCGTGGGGAATAAGACCCATATCAAGAAAATGCTGCCGCAGTGCGCCTTCGCCGCCAACCGAACGGATGGTTGCAGTCTTGCCGATGGGCAGATCTTTGAGTGTCATACAGGTTACCTCTTTTTGTTATATCCGGGAATGCAGCGGCGCGCATGCACCGCTGTCAAAAACAGTATAGCATTATCCCAAACGGACAGCAAGGAACAAAACGGAAAAAGACAGGAAAAATGTAAAAGGACGCAAAAAAACCGCTCCATCCCGATGCAGGGAGGAGCGGTAAGGCTCAGCTGTTTTCCGCAGGAGCAGAGAAACGCGCGAGCATACGGCTGAACAGCAGACAGAAAACGAGTGCGAACAGCACGCCGAATACGTTCTGAAGCAGACGCAGACCAAGCGCGGCCTTGAGACCGTAGGCTTCTGCTGCGATGGCGAGCGCACCAAAGGTGTTGAACACAGCCTGCCAGCCGTATTTTGCAGACAGGCCGACACCGATGCCGCCGATCACGCCGATAAAGGCGTAAATGGAGGACGGTAAAAGAAAATACAGAATGACGAAGCACAGCACGCCGGCAATATTGCCGAGCACGCGGCGGCGCACCCGGTAGTGCATATCCTCGGCAACCGGAAGGATGACCGACATGGCGGCGATGCCTGCCCACATGGCGCGGGGCAGACCGGCCAGCTCGGCGAGCAGCACGACGAGCGGCACGCAGAAAATCTGGCAGAGCTGCCAGCGCGAGCGCGGATGATGCAGGGAGAACGCGACGGGAATATCGCGGATGCGAAGCGGAATGCTGCGGCTGCGGTGTCTGAGGAGGAATACGGTGCAGACGAGCAGCGCACCGAAGGCGATGCCCGCCAGACGGAGCGTGAAATCGCGGCCGCTCACATCGTAGCCATAGAGCAGCAGATAGCCGAGTACGAGCGTGGACTGGTTGAACATGCGCGGCTCATGGCAGCCGAACAGGATCAGGAAGGCGATAGACGCGAGATTGATGAAAAAGCCGGGAAGCGGACCTGCGAGATGTGCGAGATGAGGTGCTGCCGCGGAGAGCACGAGGAATGATGCAAGCAGGGCGGTGGACTGGCCGATATGAAGGCAGAGATCGGCCGCGCGGAACACGAGCAGATACAGAAGCACGACAACGCCCACGATGCTGTTCGCACTGCCGAAGGCCATGCTGTAAAGCGTGACAAAGCAGAAGCAGAAGCCGACGGTAAGCGCGATCTTGAAAAGATAGATGAGCGTGTGCAGAAGCCGGTCGCGCGGCGTTTCGCAGGCACGGATAAGGTTTTTTGAACCCGCCTGACCAAGCTGTAATTCCTGATAAAACGTCATGAAACGAAGTCCTTTCTAAAAAAGCTGTAATAAACAGTATACGACGAATGACGGCAAATTGCAATGAAAAAATGCGCAGGACGCGAAAAAGTTCGGAGCCTTCGTATACAGACTGTGAAAACGCGGATGACACACCTTACAAACACGCGGAAAACATGATATGATAAGGGAAAACGGTAAAAGGAGACAAGCATGGAATATCTTGCTTTAAATAACGGGGTGCGCATGCCGCTTGTCGGCTTCGGCACATGGACGCTGCGCGGTGAAACGGGAAAGCGCTGCATTCTGGACGCACTTGAAACGGGGTATCGTCTGCTCGATACCGCGCAGATGTATGAAAATGAGGGTATTGTCGGCGCAGCGGTGCGCGAAAGCGGCTTGGCACGGCATGAGATCTTTCTGACGACCAAGCTGTTCGAGCCTTCGGCGAGCTACGAAAATGCGAAGCGCGATATCGAAAAGTCGCTGTCAGCACTTGGGACCGATTATATCGACCTGCTGCTTATTCACGAGCCGTATGATGCGTCGCTTGAAATGTACCGTGCGCTCTGTGAGGCGTATCGCGCAGGAACGGTGCGCGCAGTCGGCATTTCCAACTTCAACGAGCGGGAGTACCGCGCATTCTGCCGCTCGTGCGGTATCATTCCGGCGGTCAATCAGGTCGAAGCGCACGTTTACTATCCGCGCGAACCGCTGCGGCGCGCGCTCGTCGAGAACAGCACCGTCATGCAGGCATGGTCGCCGTTCACAGAAGGGAAACGCCGTATTTTTGAGGAGCCGGTGCTGAGGGAAATCGGGGCGCAGCACGGTAAAACAGCCGCGCAGATCGCACTGCGGTTTCTCGTGCAGCGCGGCATCGGCGTTATTCCTAAAACCATGCATCGCGAGCGTATGCAGGAAAAATCTCAGCGTGTTTGATTTTGAGCTGTCAGATGAGGAGATGGAGCGTATCGGCACGCTTGCCGATGGAAAATCCCTGTTCGGCTGGGACGAGGATTGAAAATTATCCTGCGAGAAAAGCAGCCGCCCATGGGCCGCTGCTCATAAAACCGATTTCGCGCAACAGATCATATGGCCGCTGTCGCGCGGCAGCGCGCATGCCGGCGCGGCCGGCACCACAGGGGAAGAAGGGAAACTGCTTTAAAAATTATTGTTTGCATGAAACAGGTCCCTGCGGGCACAAAGGTCGATATTGATCCGGAAACCGGCGCGATGAAGCGCCTTTCGGGCGATACCCGTACCAATCCGTATGATCTGTTTGCGCTGGAGACGGCGCTTCAGCTTCGCGAAAAACTGGGCGGCACGGTCACTGTGCTGACTATGGGCCAGATGCACCAGATCGGCCTGTCCGGCCGCACGGTGCGTCCACGGCTTATCATCACCTGCGGCGTTTCGGGCGCCATTCAGTTCACCTCCTGCATGAAAGACGCAGAATGCATCGTCGCCATCAACAGCGACCCGGACGCGCTGATATTCAAGACTGCGCATTACTGTATCGTGGACGATCTGTATCAGGTCGTACCGCGTCTGACCGCGCTCGTGCAGAACAGAAAGGAGGACTGAGCCGTGCCGTATCCCTATAAGAAAATGACTGAGGAGGATTTTGCGTACATCTGCTCTGTCACCTCGGAGGACCGCGTGTGGGTCGGCGATGAGATCGCCTGCGAGTTTTACCGCGACGAAATGCCGGAATACGGCGTTTTTCCGCCTGAGCTTTACGTTGAGGTGGTGAACCGCGACGAGGTTTCCGCCATCATGAAATACGCCTATGAGAACAATATCCCTGTGGTGTGCCGCGGCGCGGGCACCGGCCTTGCGGGCGGCGCGACCTGCAAATACGGCGGAATTATGCTGTCCATCATGCGCATGAACCGTATTTTTTTCCGGTCGATCACAAAAACCAGACCATCACCTGCGAGCCGGGCGCGCTGCTGCTCGATGTGCAGGCGGCTGCGGTGACGGCAACATCCATACCGAGATGCTGCGCGGAGCCAATATGAGCGACGAGGAGTGGAAGCGCGCCACCCACGCGAGCCTGACCGAGCTGTATGCGCTGTCGAAAAAGCTGGGCGGCCAGCTTTCCGGCGAGCACGGCATCGGCAACGGACGTTTGGAATTTCTCGAGTAGTTCGTCGGCGAGCGCATGATAGAGCTCTACAGGTCCATCAAGCTGGCGTTTGATGACAGGCTCATCCTCAACCCGGGCAAGGTCATTGAATTCAATAAATAAGGGCTAAAAGGGGAAAAAGAAACATGAACGAGAAAAAACACTGCTCGTTGATAAAAGCAGGATGCCGCTTGCCATGGGCATCGCGTTTGTCGCATTCACCACGCAGTTCGGCGGCGGCTTTGCCTCCAGCGCGCAAATCTACCAGTATTTTATCAATTACGGATTGCGGATGCGATCGGCCGTCTGGCCGGCGGCGAGATGCCGACCATCTCCAAGGCGAACGGCACGTTCGGTTCGGCGCTCTGGATGGAGGTGCTGTATTTCTTCTTCCAGCTCGCGTCGGTCTCGGTCATGTATCAGCACATGGAGCCGGTCACGGACGTCAAGCAGATCAACCGCGCAGCCATCGGCATGTTTGTCTGCAACTTCGCAGCGATGGAGCTTTCCATCATCGGCCTGCTGGCGATTGCCTATGCGGCAGATCTTGCAACGCTTCCGTTCCGATGCTCGTTCTGATCCAGAACGGCGTGGGCGCAGGCGTGCTCACCCCGATCATCTCCATTTTGATCATCCTAGGTTCGATTTCGACTGCGGTCAATATGATCTCCGGCATCGTCACACGCTGCGTCAACGCTGTTGAGCGCGGCCGCAAAAGCGATGCAGAGCGCATGAAGGGACATCTGGCGCGCAACGCCGTGTTCACTTCTTATCTTCACCTTTATCGCGTTCGCCATCACGCAGTTCGGTCTGATGGCCGTGGTCAAGCCGGGCTATGCATATCTCGGCTATGCGGCGCTCATCACGCTGTTTATCCCGTTCGTACTGCACGCGCTCATCACGCGGGGCAGAGAAATCTGAATATCGCCTTCAATAGGATCGGAAACCTCATCCGGTTCTGTTTTTTTGCGCACGCAGCGCGCGCAAGCACATGCTTAGGCTCTGCTTGCCGCAGGCGCCGGCGCGGCAGAACGCATGATCCAGCTGAAGCGCGATGCGCGGCAGATAACCTGCGTCCTCGAGCAGGGTGAAGAGCGGAAAAAAGATCGCCATAGGCGGCAGCATGACCGAAACGACGGTCGCGAGCACGCGCCATACGCCGTCGGTGAGCAGCGAGACAGCGCTGGGCGGCAGACTGAGCAAGACAAGCGCACGCCTGAGCGGCGCTTCGAGCCCGAGCAGAAATCCGGAAAGCATAGCACTGACGGTGTTCGCGCCGGAGAGCGTCAGCCAAAAAACGAGCGCGAGCAGCAGGAGCATGAGGGGAATGCCGAAGCGGCGGCTGAGCACAATACGGTCGATGGCACGGTCGCGGGCGTGCGGATCGTCCGGCGCGGTGACGCAGGTCATAGCGATTTCCTCGGCGCGCAGCACCGCGGCGGCGGTCAGAATATCGTCAAGCTCGTCGCGCGTCTGTCCCTTGTGCGGCTCGGCATACAGACCGCACCGGATGTCCGCGGGATATCGGATGGGCGGCTCGGAGCAGGGAGGAAGTGTTCCGCTCAGCACGGCACGAAGCGTGTTTTTCAGCTCGTTCAGCCCCTTTTTTGACCGTGCAGCACAGGGTACGACCGGAATGCCGAGCTCACGCGAAAGCGCCGCGGTGTCGATGCGGATATGCTTCTTCCGTGCCTCATCCATCAGATTCAGGCAAAGAACGGCGTGCGGCTGCACCTCGAGCACCTGTAGGACCAGAACAAGACTGCGCTGGAGGCAGGCGGCGTCTGCGACAAGAATGACGGCCTGTGCACCGCCGCAGGTCAGGAATTCGCGTGCGAGCGCTTCCTCCTGCGAACGCGCGTGCAGCGAATAAGTACCCGGAAGGTCGATGAGCGTGATATTTTCGCCTGTGATGCGTCCCTCCGCGAGCGAGACCGTCTTTCCGCTCCAGTTGCCCGTGTGCTGTCGTCCGCCGGTCAGCGCGTTGAAGACCGTGGACTTTCCGACGTTTGGATTGCCCATCAGCGCGACCGCAGAGCCTGCATTCTTCATGGCAACACCTCGATGCGCTCTGCATCGTTCCGCCGCAGGGCAATGACCGTGCCGCGGACAAGGTATGCGGCAGCCGCACCGCCCGACACGCGGTGCAGGCAGATAATGCGCGTCCCGGCAATAAAACCCAGCTCACGCAGCCTTCGCCGCATGCCGCCTGAGAGGCGGAGCGCGGAGATGCGTGCCGAGCGGTTTTCGGGGAGCTGCGCCAGCGTGAGAACAGTATTTTGTTCCATAGAATCAGTCCAGTATTGTAGATTTGACCGTCTGGGCGGTCATTTCAGCCTATGCGAAAGCATGATCACCGGTTACAGCAGAGAACAACAAAGGCACGCCGTGGGCGTGCCTTAGAGACTGTCGATAAAGTTTATTTTCATGCAGGAACGGCAGCCGCGCGGCAGCGCGCATGAAAAAGCATTTGCGTAGCAAATGCACGAAAACCGGGGGCGTGTACCTCGGTTTTCGTACTCTAAGAGGGAGAAAGTTTCCGTATGGGAACTTTCGGACGTCCGTGTTCTGCGAAGTCAGAACACAGATTGTCGGAAAAACGAAGTTTTTCGACAGTTTAAAAGGCACGCCGCAGGCGTGCCTTAAATGTTTGTATTCAGCCGATACGCGAGATGCAGACGGTCGCGGCGCGGATTTCCTTTTCGCATTCACGAATGCACTTCGGGCGTTTTTCGTACCGGAGTGACTGATTGTCGCGCACGATCAGCTGACGCAGTGCGTCCGTGACGAACTTTGCTTCATCCTCGGAGAGCGTGAACTCGGGCGCGAGACCGTATTCGTACTGGTCGAGACGGTGGAGCAGATCGCACGTTACGCGCTCCTCCTCGCTCTTCGGCTCGGTCTTGTCCTCGTTCAGCATGACTGCGAACGATTCGACACCGAACGGCTGCGCATAGAGGCCGATTGCCGTGCGCATGACGGAAATATCGTTTGGTTTGAGCTGTTTCATGATGTTCCTCTTATTCCGCGCTCGAAAGCATGAGCTTGATGCGGTTCTCCTGGTTGATCTTTGACGCGCCGGGGTCGTAATCGACCGCGACGATGTTCGCCTGCGGATACAGTTCTCGGATTTTTCGGATCATCCCTTTGCCGGCAATGTGGTTGGGCAGGCAGCCGAACGGCTGTGTGCAGACGATATTGGTAACGCCCTCGCTGATAAGTTCGACCATTTCCGCCGGCAGCAGCCAGCCCTCGCCCATCTTTACGCCCTGACCGATGATGGCGTGCGACTTCCTGCGCACCTCGTCAAAGGCCATCGGCGGACGAAAATGGCCGTCTTTCTTCATCATCTTGATGATGTCAGTCTGCTTGGAGAGCACAAACTGATAGACCATTTTGTAGATCATCGCGGTTTTGGCATTGCGGCTGTACAGATCGTGGTCGATGACCGAGTTGTAGATGCAGTACAGACAGAAATCCATCAGGCCGGGCAGGACAGGCTCACAGCCCTCGGAGAGCAGGAACTCCTCCAGCCGGTTGTTGCCGAGGGGAGAGAACTTGACGTAGATCTCGCCGACGATGCCGACGAGTTTCTTTTTCTGCGTCTTGTCGAGACGAACCTTGCCGAAAACATCGAGCACGAACTGGAACAGATGCTTGACCTCGCCGTAGCGTATGACGCGCTCGCCGGTAAAACGTTTTGTAACGGCATCCATGCAGATCTCGATGGCCTTGTCGGTCGAACCGGCGACGATCTCATAGGGCCGGCACTGGTTCGCGACCATCATGATAAGGTCGCCGATGAGCAGCGCATACGCCACCTGCATGACCATAGTCTTGGTCAGCTTGAAGCCGGGGTTGCTCTCAAGACCGGAAAAGTTCAGAGAAATAACCGGAATGAAGCCGTAGCCGTTCTTTTCGAGCGCCTTACGAAGCAGGTGGATATAGTTGGATGCCCGGCAGCCGCCGCCGGTCTGCGGCAGGATGAGCGCGATCTTATGCACGTCGTACCGGCCGGACTGAATGGCGTCTATCAGCTGACCGATGACGAGCAGTGCGGGGTAACAGGTGTCGTTATGTACGTTGCGCAGGCCCTGCTCGGCAATGTTCGGGCCTTCGGTATGCAGCAGCTCCATCTTGTAGCCGTAGTTGCGCATCAGACGGCAGATGAGACCGAGCTGGACCGGGGAGCATATTGGGCACGAGAATGGTGTAATCGCGCCGCATCTCCTCGGTAAACTGCGGATAATCATAGGTTTTAGGCGTTGTGTTCTGCAAGCTTTCTGCCCTCCTCTACTGCGGCCAGCATGCTGCGGATGCGGATTTTGGCCGCGCCCAGGTTGCTGATCTCGTCGATTTTCAGCTGTGTATAGATTTTGCCGCCGTTTTCGCAGATGGCGCGCATTTCATCGGTCGTGATCGCGTCGATGCCGCAGCCGAACGATACAAGCTGGATGAGCTGCGCGTTTTCCTTCTGGGTGACGTATTTCGCAGCACCGTACATACGAGAGTGGTAGGTCCACTGATTGAGAACGTGTACCTCGGGCGCGTCGGTCAGCTGCCATACCGCGTCCTCGGAAACAATGACAAGTCCGAACGACGAGATGAGCTGATCGATGCCGTGGTTGATCTCGGGGTCAACGTGATACGGACGGCCTGCGATGACCGCGACATCAAGACCGTGCTCGTCGGCGTAGCGAATGGCCTTCTGACCCTCCAGACGGACGGCGGTGCAGTATTCCTGCTGCGCCTGATAGGCGGCATCGGCTGCCTCGAGCACCTTTTTCTTTTTCAGCTGCGGATATTTCTTACAGAAATAGCTGACTGCGTGCTTGCGGAAGCGCTTAGGGTCTGCAAGCTCAAAATACGGCATCATGAAATCGAAGTCCGCGAGCGCGGAGACGTTGGCCTTGAGCAGCTCGGGGTAGTAGGCGACGACCGGGCAGTTGTAGCAGTTGGTCGCGCGGCCCTCGTCGATGTTATAGGTCATGCAGGGATAGAAGATCGCGTCCACACCCTTGTCGAGCAGGTTTTCGATGTGGCCGTGCATCAGCTTGGCCGGATAGCAGACCGTATCCGACGGAATGGAATGCTGCCCCTTCATATACATGTCGCGGGTGGAGACATCGGAAATCACCGTTTCGAAGCCGAGCGTCCGCAGGAGCTTTGTCCAGAACGGGAGCAGCTCGAAGAAGTTGAGACCGAACGGCAGACCGATGGTCGCGATGGGGTTCGGGTTGCCGGACGGCTCGCCGTAGCTGCGGAGCTTTTCGAGCTTCCATTTATACAGGTTGGGCAGGTCGGCCTTTTTCGTGCCGCCGAGCGGACGCTCGCAGCGGTTGCCCGAAATGAAACGGCGGCCGCCGCCGAAGTCGTTGATGGTCAGATTGCAGTGATTTTCGCACAGACCGCAGCGCGTGGAGCGCACGTTGTGCTCGAAGCCCGCGAGGATGTCCGTGCCGATGAGCGTGGTGGTGTCACGGCGGTTGTCCTTGGCGTGCAGCGCCGCGCCATAAGCGCCCATGAGGCCGGAAATGGCCGGACGGGTGACGTTGCGGCCGATCTCCTGCTCGAACGAGCGCAGGATGGCATCATTGAGGAACGTGCCGCCCTGTACAACGATGTGCTGGCCGAGGTCATCGGGCGAATGGGCACGGATGACCTTGTAAAGCGCGTTCTTGACGACCGACACGGACAGACCGGCCGAGATCGCGTCGATTCCGGCGCCGTCCTTCTGCGCCTGCTTGACCGACGAGTTCATGAACACGGTGCAGCGCGAGCCGAGGTCGATCGGATGCTTCGCAAACAGGCCGAGCTTGCAGAATTCCTCGATGGAGTAGCCCATCGAGCGCGCGAACGTCTCGATAAACGAGCCGCAGCCGGACGAGCACGCCTCGTTCAGCGAAATGTTGTCGATGCATCTGTTGCGGATCTTGAAGCATTTGATGTCCTGGCCGCCGATGTCGATAATGAAATCGACGTCGGGGTTGAAATGACGTGCCGCGCGGAAATGCGCGACCGTCTCGACCAGACCGAAATCCACGCCGAAGGCGTTCTGGATGAGCGCCTCGCCGTAGCCCGTGACGGCGGAGGAGACGATATGTACGCGGTCGCCGCACAGCTCGTAGAGCTTTGTCAGCTGCTCGCGGATAACGTCCGCCGGGTTGCCCTTGTTGGACTGGTAGTGGTGGAACAGGATCTGGTCGTCCTCGCCGATGAGCACGAGCTTGGTCGTGGTCGAGCCGCAGTCGATGCCGAGATAGGCGTCGCCCTCGTAAACGGTAACGTTCTGGGTCATGACGTCATGCGAGCTGTGCCGCGATTTGAACTCCTCATACTGCTGCTCGGACTCGAACAGCGGCGGCAGATAGTTCGCAACGACCGGCGCGCCGGCGGCCTTTTCGAGCGCATCGAGCAGGGAGGACACGGTGTAGGTCTTAGAGGTGGTACCTGCATACTCCGCTGCGCCGGCGCGATGGCATACGGCGCGAGGGCAGGGAAGTGTGCGTGCTCATCATCCAGACCGAGCGTCTCCTGAAAGCGCTTCTGGAGGCCCTTGAAGAAGAACAGCGGGCCGCCGAGGAACAGCACATTGCCCTTGATCTCACGCCCCTGTGCGAGACCGGCGATGGTCTGGTTGACGACCGCCTGAAAAATCGAGGCTGCGACATCCTCCTTGCGTGCGCCCTCGTTGATGAGCGGCTGGATGTCCGACTTGGCGAACACGCCGCAGCGCGCAGCGATGGGGTAGATGCGCTCTGCACCCTGCGCGAGATGGTCAAGCTCGGACGGGGTAACGTCGAGCAGTACCGCCATCTGGTCGATGAACGCGCCGGTGCCGCCGGCGCAGGAGCCGTTCATGCGCTCTTCCAGCTGACCGGTCAGAAAGACGATCTTCGCGTCCTCGCCGCCGAGCTCGATGACGACGTCTGCCGCCGGTACGTGCACGCCGACCGCCTTGCGCGTGGCAAAGACCTCCTGAACGAAGTCGATGTCCGCCGCCTTGGCAACGCCGAGACCGGCCGAGCCGGTGATCGAGCAGTGAATCGGCGTATCCTCGCCGATCAGCCCGCGTGCGGCGCGAACCAGCTCGACAGCCTTTTCGCGCACCTTTGAAAAATGGCGTTCATAGTGTTTGTGGATGATCTCTCCATCGCGCACAACAACGATCTTGACCGTTGTTGAACCGATGTCGATGCCAACATTTACATACATATCCTAATCGTACTCCCATGATAATAAATGCGCCGACGGACAGCTGCTGCTGCCACGGCGCGTGAAAATGCGGGTAGATGCGCCTGCGTAAAAAAGCGGGCAAAATGCTACTTATTTACTATATACTCGTTCGTGTAAAATGTCAATGCGGTTAGATTTTCCGGAGACACCGAAATTTTCCCTTGACAAACACTGAAATTTTATATAAGATAGACTGCGTAAATGAATAAATTTCCTTATCGAGAGCGGTGGAGGGAACGGCCCTGTGAAACCCGGCAACCTGCGCGCGAAAGCGCTGTAAGGTGCCAAATCCGGCGTAGAAACACGAAAGATGAGGGAGCAGAACGCATTTTTCGCTCCCAAACGGGAGCGTTTTTTATTCCGCTTCCACGAGAAACAGAAAGGACAATGACACAAATGGCACATCATTTTTCACCTCTGAATCGGTAACAGAAGGCCATCCCGACAAGATCTGCGACCAGATTTCGGACGCAATCCTTAACGAGATTTTAGCGCAGGATCCGTATGCGCGCGTCGCCTGCGAGACCACCTGCACGACCGGCATGGTTCAGGTTATGGGCGAGATCTCGACCTCCTGCTATGTAGACATTCCGAAGATTGCACGCGACACCGTGCGCGAGATCGGCTACGACCGTGCAAAGTACGGCTTCGACTGCGACACCTGCGCCGTTCTGACTGCGATCGACGAGCAGTCCGCAGACATCGCGCTCGGCGTTGACAACTCGCTCGAGAGCAAGGAAGGTGCTTCCGAGGCCGACCTCGCGATCGGCGCCGGCGATCAGGGCATGATGTTCGGCTATGCCTGCGACGAGACGCCGGAGCTTATGCCGCTGCCGATCTCTCTGGCGCACAGGCTGGCAAAGCGTCTGACTGAGGTACGCAAGAGCGGTATGTTCGATTACCTCCGTCCGGACGGCAAGAGTCAGGTTACGGTCGAGTACGACGAGGACAACCGCCCGGTCCGCGTGGACACCGTTGTCATCTCCACCCAGCACAGCCCGGAGGTTTCGCTCCAGCAGATCCGTGAGGATATGATCGGACAGGTCGTAAAGCACGTTATCCCGTCCGAGCTGCTCGATGAGAACACCAAGTATTTCATCAACCCGACCGGCCGTTTTGTTATCGGCGGCCCGCAGGGCGATTCCGGCCTGACCGGGCGCAAGATCATCGTCGATACCTACGGCGGCATCGGCCGGCACGGCGGCGGCGCGTTTTCCGGCAAGGACCCGACCAAGGTTGACCGCTCGGGCGCGTATGCTGCCCGTTGGGTCGCAAAGAATATCGTTGCGGCAGGCCTGGCAAAGCGCTGCGAGATCCAGCTCGCTTACGCGATCGGCGTTGCAGAGCCGGTCTCCATCATGGTCGAGACCTTCGGCACCGGTATCGTTGACGACAGCGTCATCGAGCAGGCGGTCGAGCACGTATTCGACCTGCGTCCGGCTGCAATCATCGAGCAGCTCGACCTGCGCAAGCCGATCTACAAGCAGCTTGCCGCTTACGGCCACATGGGCCGCGAGGAGCTTGGCGTTAAGTGGGAGGACCGCGACAAGGCTGAGGCGCTCAAGGCATACATCAACAAGTAAAACGAAAAGGCGCAGAGTACCAGACTTTGCGCCTTTTTCGCATAGAAACGAGCAAAGAGGAGGAAAAATCATGATCGTACTCGAAAACGAAGGCTTCCGCGCGGAGATCAACCCGTTCGGTGCGGAGCTGACCAGCTTCAGAAGCAAAACGACAGGAACGGAATATGTCTGGGGAGGCGATCCGGCGGCGTGGAAGCGCCACGCGCCTGTTCTGTTCCCGATTGTCGGCCGCCTCAAGGACAAGACCTACACGGTGGGCGGCGCGTCCTTTGAGATCACGCAGCATGGCTTCGGCCGTGATCTGGAGTGGGAGCCGAAGCAGGTGAGCGGCACCTGTGCGGAATTTACGCTCACGCAGAGCGAGTATACCAAAAGAATGTATCCGTGGGACTTCACCTGTACGCTTCGCTTCACGCTCGACGGCGGCTCGCTCCTCAAGGAGCACATCACGCGCAACGACAGCAGCAGCACGATGTATTATGAGATCGGCGGCCACGATGCCTATACGCTGTGCTGGCAGAAGGACGAGAAAATCACGGATTATTTCGTCGAGTTCGAGGGAACGGACGCGCTGACGCGTATTGTTACCGACGAGAGCGTTATGCTGACCGCAGAGCGCAGCCGTCTGCCGCTCGACGGCGGCAGGCTGCATATTTCGCGTGAGCTTTTTGCGTCCGATGCGGTAATGACCGAGGGACTGACCGTCCGCCGCGCGTCCATCGGCAGCACGAAAAACAGCCGCCGGGTGACGATGGAATTCGGCGAGAAAAGGCACCCGAAAGGGTGCCTCAGTCTGTCGATAAAGCTTATTTTCATGCAGGAACGGCAGCCGCGCGGCAGCGCGCATTCAAAAGCGTTTGCGCAGCAAATGCACGAAAACCGGGGGCGTGTACCTCGGTTTTCGTACTCTAAGAGGGAGAAGGTTTCCGCATGGGAACTTTCGGACGTCCGTGTTTTTGCGAAGTCAAAACACAGATTGTCGGAAAAAAGTTTTTCGACAGTCTTGCCTTTTGCTATATCGGTTTAACCGACGAAAACGAGCTCGAGTGCGATAGCAATGAGCACCATGATGGGCCACTCGGAAAAACGGCGCCGAATACCCAGTTCTCAAGCGAACCGGTGTTCAGCACGATGTTGTACGCGACCATGCCGTAGACCATGACGGAAGCCATGATGATGGTAAAAACGACGTCTTGAAATTTGTTCTGGGCATTATTGATTGCTCTCCTTTATATGTATAAAAATTTTTGATTGACATAAAAAAGAGCGAGATAAACTTTCGCTTACCTCGCCCGTTCGGACAGATTAACTACCATTAATTGTTTGAAGTATACCATGGTCAGCCCGTCCGTGTCAAGAACAAAGTGCGTTAGCAAGAGCAAACTTTCTCTTGACAACGCGCAGTCCGTGCCGTATACTCAAGATAACAAATACCCCCTCCGGGGAGGGGCAAGAGGGCGAAGCCTTTGCCCATGCTGCTTTTCCGGGGAAATAAAAAGGAGATAACCGATATGAAGCAACGTTTCCGGGTCGGCGGTATGAGCTGCGCGGCCTGCTCGGCACATGTCGAGAAAAGCGTGTCCGCCGTGCCGGGCGTCAGCACGGTACAGGTCAATCTGCTCGCGGGCAGCATGACCGTGGAATATGATGAAGCTGTCTGTGATGCAGGGAAAATCATTGCGGCTGTCGTGTCCGGCGGCTATACCGCTGCTGTTGACGACGGAAAACAGCAGTCAGCGCCGGCGCAGGGCGCACAGGCAGATGAGGCGCTGGGCGAGATGAAAAAGCGCATCATCGTATCTGCTGTATTTATGATCGTTCTCATGTATTTTTCCATGGGAGAGATGATCGGACTGCCGCTGCCGTCGTATGCCGCCGGCATGGACGGCATGTTTGCGCTCGCGCTGACCGAGCTTGTCCTGACGGTCCCCATCGTCCTCATCAACCGTAAATACTATATCAACGGCTTTAAGACCCTGCTGCATCGCGCGCCAACGATGGACGCACTGATCGCGGTCGGCTCGGGCGCGGCGCTCGTCTACGGTATTTATGCGCTCGTCCGCATCGGCACCGCACCGACGCCCGAGGCGGCGCACAGCTTCATGCATGACCTTTACTTTGAGTCGGCCGGCATGATCCTGACGCTCGTTACGCTTGGCAAGTTCTTCGAGGCGCGAGCTAAGCGCAAGACCGGCGAGGCCATTGCGGCGCTGATGGATCTGCGCCCGCAGACCGCAGAGGTCATCCGCGGCGGCCGGGCCATTCAGCTGCCGATCGAGCAGGTGCAGACGGGAGATCTCGTGGTCGTTCGCGGCGGTCAGTCGGTGCCGGTGGACGGCGTGATCACCGAAGGCAGCGCGTTTCTCGACGAGAGCGCGATCACCGGAGAGAGCATGCCGGTTGAGCGCCATGTCGGCGGTACAGTCATCGGCGCGACGGTTTCCAAGAGCGGCTATTTCGTGATGCGTGCATCGCGCGTCGGTGATGACTCCACGCTCAGCCAGATCATCCGTCTGGTCGAGGAGGCCGGTGCATCCAAGGCGCCGATCGCCAAGCTCGCGGACAAGGTTGCCGGTGTTTTCGTGCCGGTCGTCATGTGTATCGCGCTCGTGACTGCGGTCATCTGGCTGCTGGCAGGGGAGACCCCCTCGTTCGCACTGACCCGCGCGATTTCTGTTCTCGTGATCTCCTGCCCGTGTGCGCTCGGCCTCGCGACTCCGGTCGCGATCATGGTCGGCACGGGTGTCGGCGCGAAAAACGGCGTGCTGTTCCAGTCTGCTGAAGCACTTGAAAACCTGCATAACGTCACGAGCGCCATCATGGACAAGACCGGCACGGTCACGGAAGGCCGTCCGGTCGTGACCGATGTGCAGACCTGGGGCGTGGACACGGAGGAGCTGCTGTCGCTCGCGCTGTCGCTCGAAAAACGCTCGGATCATCCGCTTGCGGACGCGATCGTGCGCTACGCTCTCGAAAAGGGCGCGAAGGAGCGCAGTGTGACTGATTTTGAGATGGTCGAGGGACAAGGCATCCGTGCAGCAGTCGACGGCGTGCCGTGCATGGCCGGCAATCAGCGCATGCTGCTCGCAAACGGTCTCGTGCTCTCGCGCTCCATGCAGGAGCTGGGCGAAAAGCTGGCAGACGCAGGCAAGACGCCGCTATTCTTTGCGGCGAACCGTCAGGTCGTCGGCACGTTCGCGGTAGCAGATGTGCTCAAACCGACGAGCCGCGCGGCGGTCAAGGCGCTCGAGAGCATGGGCATCGAGGTCACGCTGCTGACCGGCGACAATAAAAAGACCGCGCAGACCATCGCCTCTGAGCTTGGCGTTGGCGAGGTCATCGCAGAGGTCCTGCCGCAGGACAAGGAGCGCATCGTGCGTGAGAAGCAGGCCGCAGGCCGCAAGGTCGCCATGATCGGCGACGGCATCAACGATGCACCGGCGCTCGCGCGGGCCGATGTCGGCATTGCCATCGGCGCGGGCACGGATGTCGCGATCTCGTCTGCGGATGTTGTGCTGATGAAGAGCGACCTGATGGACGCAGTGGACGCGATCCGTCTGTCGCGGCAGACCATACGCAACATCCGCCAGAACCTGTTCTGGGCGTTCTTCTATAACTGCATCGGCATTCCGATCGCAGCGGGTGCGCTGTGGGTGCCGTTCGGCATCAAGCTCAGCCCGATGATCGGCGCGGCCGCGATGAGCCTTTCGTCGGTGTGCGTGGTATCCAATGCACTGCGCCTGCGCTTTTTCAAAGCGGGCGAGCGCGTCAGCCAGACAGGCGATCCGGTCGTTCTGCCGCACAGTGAACAGCCTAATCCGTCGGAAACGGCGAAAAATAAGGAGGAAAATGTTATGGAAAAAGACAATCAGGGTGGAAGGCATGATGTGCATGCACTGCGTCGCACATGTTAAAAAGGCGCTTGAGGAGCTGCCGGGCGTGACCGCCGAGGTCGATCTCGACGGCGGCAGGGCAGTCGTCAGAGCGGAGCAGCTTCCGGACGATGCAGCGCTGACGAGCGCAGTCACCGAGGCAGGCTATAAGGTGGTCGGCATCGAATGATGGCAGACCGCAAGCGTGTCGAGCCGCTGCTGCGCACCGCGCGCGGACAGCTCGAAGGCGTGCTGCGTATGATCGACGAAAACCGCTACTGCATGGACATCGTGACCCAGCTTCAGGCGGTCGAGTCACTCGTGCACAAGGCGCAGCGGGAGGTACTCCGCGCACATCTGAACGGCTGCGTCCGGGACGCCTTTGAAAACGGCGACGAACAGGCACGCGAACAGAAAATTGACGAGATCATCAAGCTCATCGACAAATAAAAAGTAAAAAGCTGAACCCGTTTTGTTCCGCGGGTTCAGCTTTTTTATGTCGATACGGTTACAGGATTTGCTTCAGCGCAGCAATGAGCGCGTCCATCTGCTCGTCCGTGCCGACCGTGATGCGCAGGTGATTGTCGATGCGCGGCAGTTTGAAATAGCGGATGAAGATACCCTTTTCGCGCAGGGCAGAGAAAATTTCGGGCGCCGCCTTTTTCGGGTGGGTCGCAAACAGGAAGTTGGCCAGCGATGGCGTGACCTCGAAACCGAGCGCGCGAAGCTCGTCTGCTGCTCTGTCGCGCGTCGCAGCAACCTTGCGGCAGGTCTCACGGAAATACGCTTCATCGCGAATGGATGCCTCGCCGACTGCGAGCGCAAGCGAGTCCATCGTATAGGAATTGTACGAATTTTTGACCGCTTCGAGGGTGGAGATGAGTGTTTCCGAGCCGAAGGCATAGCCGATACGCATGCCGGCGAGCGAACGGGATTTGCTCGAGGTCTGTACAACCAGCAGATTTTCGTACTTTTCGATCAGCGAAATCGCGCTTTCCGCGCCGAAATCGACATAGGCTTCGTCGATGATAACTACGCAGTCGGCGTTGTGCTGAAGCAGATCCTCGATCTCCGCGAGCGAGAGAGCACGGCCGGTCGGTGCGTTCGGATTGGGCAGGATAACGCCGCCGTTCGGCTTGTCGTAATCGCGCAGATTGATGCAGAAGCTTTCATCGAGCGGCACGGTCTCGTAAGGGATGCGGAGCAGATCACACCAGACCGGGTAGAACGAATAGGTAATGTCGGGGTAGAGGATGGGCTCGCCCGAGCAGAAGAACGACTGGAACGCGAGCGCGAGCACATCGTCCGAGCCGTTGCCGAGGAAAACCTGCGAGGGCTTGAGGCCTTCCCGCTCCGCGAGCACGGTCTTGAGCGCTTTGGCGTTTGCGTCCGGATAGACAGCGAGCTTCGCCGCGTCAAAGGTGCGCAGCACCTCGGTCACGCCCGGCGCAGGCGGATACGGGTTTTCGTTGGCGTTGAGCTTGATGATGTTCGCGGTTTTAGGCTGCTCGCCTGGCACATACGGGTCGATCCTGCGCAGCTTATCGAGAAAAGGCTTGTTCATGAGAAGGCTCCTTTGCTGTCGGTTTTGTTGATGTCATTAGTTTACCATGATAAAGTGGAAAAGTCAAGAGAAGTTTGTGAAATCGGGGAGAGTGTGCTATAATTGATTTACATTCTATGATTGGAAGGGAATTTGCCATGTATCAGCCTTTAGCCGATAAAATCCGTCCGAAAACGCTGGATGATGTTGTGGGACAGCAGCATCTTCTCGGGAAAAACGGACTTCTGCGCCGCGTCATCGAGAGCGGCAGCATTCCCAACCTCATCTTTTACGGCCCGTCCGGCGTAGGCAAGACAACGGTCGCGTCTATTATCGCGAAGCAGACTGACCGCAAGCTGTATCATCTCAATGCGACGACCGCAGGCATCGCTGACATCAAGGCCATCATTGATGAGCTCGATACCTTTCTGACGCCGAACGGCGCGCTTGTTTATCTGGACGAGATCCAGTACTTCAATAAAAAGCAGCAGCAGTCCCTGCTCGAGCACATCGAAAACGGCAAGATCACGCTCATCGCGTCCACGACCGAAAATCCGTATTTCTATATTTTCAACGCCATCCTCAGCCGCTGCACGGTCTTCGAGTTCAAGCCGGTGGAAGCATCGGATATGCAGCGCGCGGTCGACCGGGCGTTCGTGCTCGCGCTTGACGGACGCGATATTCCGGTCGAGGCCGGCGTTGCGTCACATATCGCGCAGGCGGTCGGCGGAGATGTGCGCAAGGCACTCGGCGCGGTCGAGCTGCTTGTCTCCGGAGCCGGGGAGAACGGCATCACGCTCGCAGATGCGCAGCAGGCGGCGCAGCGTTCGAACATGCGCTACGACCGCGACGGCGACAGCCATTATGACATTCTGTCCGCGCTGCAAAAATCCATTCGAGGCTCGGACCCGGATGCAGCGGTGCATTATCTCGCGCGTCTGCTCGAGGCTGGAGACATGATCTCGGCGGCGCGGCGTATGCTGGTCATCGCGAGCGAGGACATCGGCCTCGCTTATCCGCAGTGCGCGGCGATTGTCAAGGCGTGCGTAGACAGCGCCTTTCAGCTCGGTCTGCCCGAGGCACGCATTCCGCTCGCACAGGCGGCGATCGTCATGGCGACCGCGCCCAAGTCCAACAGTGCCTGCATGGCGATCGACGCGGCGCTCGCAGACATTCGCGCAGGCAAAAGCGGCGACATTCCGGCGCATATCAAGGACGCGCATTACGGCGGCGCGGCGAAGCTCGGACGCGGACTGACCTATCAATATCCGCACAGCTATCCGAATCACTGGGTCGAACAGGACTATCTCCCGGCGGAGCTTTCCGGCGCGAAATATTATGAATTCGGCCCGAATAAGACCGAGCAGACAGCAAAGACGTACTGGGATCGCGTCAAGGGCCGAAAATAAAGAAAGAGCGAAACCATGCGGAAGCAGGTTTCGCTCTTTTTTACAGATAAAACTCGTTTTCCTTATGTATCCCGGCAAACTTCTGTTCAAGCATGCGCGCATGGGAGAGAAACTGTTCGTCGTCGAAAAATTTTGCGCCCCTCGGGCAGCCGAGAATGCAGGCCTGGCACTTGATGCAGATACCGGAAACAACAGACGGATCTTTGCTGCTGATCGAGCCCATCGGACAAAGTGCCGCGCAGCGGCCGCAGCCGTCGCATTTTTCAGGGTCGGTCTGCGGTGCAGACTTAAGAAATTTCGCGGGCTTCCCGCTCGTACCGGTCGGGACATAATAGCTGCTGTCTGCGTCGCCCGGCACGGCAGGGGAGAGAACGATTTCGTCAGCCTGAATGCGTTCTGCGGCTTCGGCGGCAAAGCGGCGCACCTCAGCGCAGTCCTCTTCATTCGGGCGTCCGACCGCAAGCGCACGGGCGATGGAGTGCTGGCAGACACAGACTGCACCGGCAGCCGGCTTCATGCCACCGTCGGTCAGCACACGGAACAGCTCTGCAAGCGCGTTCTCATAGGCGCGGTTGCCGTAGGTCACGAGTGCGACCGCAGGAGAGCCGCTGCCATGCAGGATGCGGCGCAGGTCGGGCGAAATCTTGTTCGGGAGCCTGCCTGCATAGGTCGGTGCGCCGACGATGACAAGCGTATCAGCAGAAAAGTGAAATTCTGTTTCACGCTCTGCCGGGGTATTCAGCGAGATGAGACGGCAGGGGACACCGAGCGTTTGAGCAGCCTGCTCCGCGGCGGCGGTGACGAGTGTGCGTGTGGTTCCGGTCGGACTGAAATACAGTCCGATGACCGAGGATATGCGCATGGTGTTCACGTCCTTTTTCAAAGATAAATAAAAAACCACTCGAAACCCTGTGGTTTCAAGTGGTCCATGTGGCAGCCGAAGAAGGATTCGAACCCTCACAAACAGAGTCAGAGTCTGTCGTGCTACCTTTACACAATTCGGCTGAATGCTTGCCGCTCTCTGCGACTTTATTATTATAGCGCATCCGCAGCCGGGTGTCAAGTTTTTTCTCCGAACAGCAGGATTTTTTATGGAGGCATCTCACCGATGGCGCCGCGCAGCTTCTCGAGGGCTCGCTTTTCGATACGGGAGATATAGCTGCGAGACAGGTTCATACGGCGGGCGATCTCGTGCTGCGGCAGTGGAGCGGCAGCGCCGAGACCGTACCGCAGCCGGATGACCTCGCGCTCGCGCGGGCTGAGCGAGGAGAAGAGCGCGCGGTACATCGAATAATAGCGGTCGTGATCGTCCACGGCGTTCAGTCCCTCGTCCTCGCAGCTGATCGTATCCTGAAGCGAAAGCGCATTGCCGTCGCCGTCGGTCTCTAGCGTATCCGAAAGCGAGACCTCGCCGGCCGTTCTGCGCTTGCGGCGGAAGTGCATCAGCAGCTCGTTCTGGATACACTTGGAGGCATAGGTAGTCAGACGGATGCCGCGCTCTGCCTGAAAGGTGTCGACCGCCTTGATCAGACCGATCGTTCCGATGGAAACAAGATCGTCGCGTTCTGCCTCTGGGGAGTAGTATTTTTTAATGATATGCGAAACAAGCCGGAGATTATGCTCGATCAGGAGGTTTCGCGCGGATGTATCGCCTTCCTCGCGCATTTTCTTCAGCAGCTTCGCTTCTTCCTCGGCGGAGAGCGGCCTGGGAAAGCAGCCGTCCGCCCCCTGCACGCGCAGAACGAAGAGGAAAAATGCGCCGCCGAGCGCCGCCAGAGCAGGAAACAGCAAATAAAAGACCCCTTTCCATGCGTTTGCTTCAGCATATGCACAGAAAGGGGGATTAGACTGCGGATAACGCAGTTTACAGACAGCGAAACCTTATTTCAGCAGCTCTCGGATTTCGTCGAGCGTCGACGCAAAGAAAATACCGCGCTGGCGGTCTTCGGTCGAAAGTCCGGCGTCGACCATGCGGCGCAGCAGCGAGCGGAGGTCATCGTAATAGCCATTCAGATTGTACAGAATGCAGGGGGCGTCGAGATGACCCAGCGCACACATGCTCATCACCTCGGAAATCTCCTCAAGCGTACCCGTGCCGCCGGGCATCGCGATGAACGCATCGCCGAGTTCGATCATTTTCGTGCGGCGCTCCGCCATGGTTTCGGTGACGATCAGCTCGTCGATCGCGTCGTACTGAAGCTCTGCGTCGATGAAAAACTGCGGTTCGACGCCGGTGACGCGGCCGCCTGTATGCAGTGTGCTCTCCGCGAGCACGCCCATCAGACCGGATTTCGAGCCGCCGTAGACGAGCGCGTTGCCGCTCTCGCCGATCCATGCGCCAAGCGCGCGTACCGCCTGTTCAAGAGCGGGGGAATTGCCGCTGCTTGCGCCGAGATATACAGTTATGTTCATAGATTGCCTCCATATCGAAGAAAAAGCGATTTCAGAAAGAGATCAGACCGAGCTGTATCTTCCAGAGGATAACGCGCTGTGCTGCCTGCTCGATGTCATTTTTGCGCAGCGTGCCGTTTTTACGGCGTCGAGCACCGCGTGGTACTGCGTGACGAAATCGGACGAGATGATCAGGTCGTTCCCGGCCTGTACAGCGAGCACGGCGGCGTTTTCGTCGCCTGTAAAATCGGTCACCGCCTGCATGGCGAGGTCGTCGGTCATGATCACGCCGTCAAAGCCGAGCCGGTCGCGCAGCAGAGCGTGTACGGCAGGGGAGAGCGATGCCGGATAATCTGCGTCAAGGCAGGCGACGATATTGTGGCTGACGAGCACGGCCTGCGCACCGGCATCGATGCCGGCCTCGAAGGGCAGCAGATCGTTCTTCTCAAAGTCACTCAGCGGGCGCGGATCGAGCGCCTGTCCGGTGTGCGTGTCCGCGGAGCCGCCGTAGCCGGGGAAATGCTTGAGTACCATGCCGATGCCGTCGCTCTTCATCTGCCCGACAACGGTGCGGATATAGTCGCTCGTCGTTTCGGCATCCTGACCGAGCGTGCGGGGGTAGATAAAGCTCGACGGATCGGATGAAATATCGCACACCGGCGCGAGATTGACGTTGATGCCGAGCGAGAGCAGGAGCGCGTCCTTTTCCTCCGTGTCGCTGCGGATGCGGTCGAGACCGCCCTCAGCGTACAGCTTTTGCGGCGAGGAAAAGCGCGTGCTGCGCAGATTGGGGTTCGCGCTCACGCGCACGACCGTGCCGCCCTCCTCGTCGACACCGATGAGCATGGGAACGGCTGCGGCAGCCTGACAAGAGGCGATGCTGTCCTGCACCTGCTCCCGGGTCCTGCCGTCGAAATCGCGGCCGAACAGGATGTATCCGCCGGGACTGTATTCAGCGGCCTCAGCGGCGGCGTCCGTGTCCGGACAGCGTGCAAAGAACAGCTGCGCAGTCTGCTGCTCAAGGGTAAGCTTTTCGGTGTATCCCTCAGCGGCGACCTGCTGCTGCTCCTCGAGCGTCGGCTCAGGTGCTTCGGGCTGTGTCTGCCGGGTGGGCGGCGTTTCCGCCTGCGGCGGCTCGCTCGATGCACACGCGGAAAGGCCGAGTGCTAGCAGCAGCGCAAGAGCAAGGTGTTTTCGTACGGCCATGACGGTTCCTCCTCGTGACAAATCCTTGTGCGCTTCATTATAGCAGAAATACCGGACTGTTGCAATGTATATGCGCGATGTGGTAGAATAGTCGGAGTGAAAAGACAGAAGGGAGAGACTGCCGATGCAGACGGTCGGACGCTTTGCGCCCAGTCCGAGCGGGCGTATGCACCTTGGAAACGTGCTGTGCGCGCTGCTTGCGTGGCTGAGCGCACGGCATCAGAATGGCGCGTTCCTGCTGCGGATCGAGGATCTTGACGCGATGCGCTGTCCGCGCAGCTACGCGGACCTCATTATGGACGATCTGCGCTGGCTCGGTCTCGACTGGGACGGCGAGGTGCCGTATCAGTCCGAGCGGGCGCCGATTTATGAAAAATACGAGCAGATCCTGCGTGAAAAGGGGCTGCTTTATCCGTGCTTCTGCTCCCGGGCCGCGCTGCACGCCGCGAGTGCGCCGCATCTTTCGGACGGCCGCGTGCTGTATGCCGGAACCTGCCGGGATCTCACGCCTGCGGAGATCGAAAAAAAACGGAAAAAACGTGCGCCTGCAACGCGTGTGCGCGTGCCCGACGAGATCATCTCGTTCACCGACGGCGTGTTCGGCGCGTACAGCGAAAACCTGGCGGAGGAGTGCGGTGATTTCATTATCCGGCGCTCGGACGGCGTTTTCGCCTACCAGCTCGCCGTGACGGTCGATGACGGCCTGTCGGGCGTGACCGAGGTCGTTCGCGGAAGCGACCTCATCTTCAGCACGCCGCGTCAGATCTGGCTGTACCGCCTGTTCGGCTTCGAACCGCCGCATTTCGTACATATTCCGCTGCTGTGCGACGTGGACGGACGCCGTCTGTCCAAGCGGGACGAGGATCTCGATCTCGGCCTGCTGCGCGAGCGCTTTACGCCCGAGCAGGTCATCGGAGCGCTTGCCTTCGCCGCGCATCTCACCGACCGCGCAGAGCCGGTAAGTGTTCGGGAGCTTGTGCGGGACTTCGACTGGTCGCGTATTCCCAGACACGAACTCTGCCTGCCGCCGATGTTCCGCTGACACGGACAAAACAGGCAGCTGTCCGCCAAAGGGGGAAAATGTTAAAAGGTGCTTGACAACTCCGAATTCTGGTATTATACTTGGTCACAGTTGAACACGAAAACCGAAGAGCAAGAGTAAGTAAGAACGAAACCGCGTTCCCAGAGAGCTGTCCGGTGGTGAAAGGACAGTATCGCAGGACGATTCTGAATGGACTTGTGAGGGTGGTCTGAAATCCGAAGGGAGAGTATGGCTGACGGTATCCCGCCGTTAGAGGGGAAGGTGTGTGATGGCACACTGGTGAGTGGGCGCTATGCGTCAATCTGGGTGGTACCGCAGAAGTTTTCAAGGCTTTTGTCCCATGATACAGTCATGTATCATGAGGACGAAAGCCTTTTTTGTTTGACTTAAATTCGATGTGGAGGTTAGACACCATGATTACTCCAGGCAGTGATGAAATCGTAAAGCTCGCAGAAAAATACACGACCATTCCGGTCTGCCGTGAGATTTATGCTGATATGATTACGCCGATCGCGCTTCTGCGCCGGCTTCAGACGCGCTCTGACCGCTTCTTTCTTCTGGAAAGCGTAGAGGGCGGAGAAAAGTGGGCCCGCTATTCCTTCCTCGGCTACGACCCCATTCTCCGGGCGACCTGCAAGAACGGAAGGGTCACGCTCGAGGGCGCAGAGAACCGCACGGTCGAGACAGACAAGCCGCTTTCCGTACTGCGGGAGGTGCTCAGCAGGTACCGTGCGCCGCACATCGAAGGCCTGCCTCCGTTTACGGGCGGCTTCGTCGGCTACTTCGCATATGCGATGCTCGGCTATGCCGAACCGACGCTCAGGATCAAGCGCGGCGCATGGGACGACTTCGATCTGATGCTGTTCGACAAGGTCATCGCATACGACCACCTCAAGCAGAAGATCGTGCTCGTCGTCAATATGAAGACCGACAACGTTCTGGAGAATTACGGAAAGGCCTGCGCTTCACTCGAAGCAATGGCGGCGCTCATCGGAGATCAGACGCCGCTGCCGCCGCTCAGGGTCACGGCAAAGCCGCAGTTCACCTGCAACGTAACGGAAGAGCAGTACACGGACATCGTGGAAAAGACGCGCGAATATATCTTCAATGGCGATATCTTTCAGGCGGTTCAGTCGCGGCAGTTCACGAGCCCTTATGCAGACAGCCTGCTCTCCGCGTATCGCGTGCTCCGCACCACCAATCCCTCGCCGTACATGGTGTTCCTTTCCGTTGACGGGGACGAGATCATGTGCTCCTCGCCGGAAACGCTTGTACGCCTGCAGGACGGCCGCCTGACTACCTTTCCGGTCGCCGGCTCCCGTCCGCGCGGAAAGACGGAGGAAGAGGACAAGGCGCTCGAACGCGAGCTGCTGGCGGACGAAAAGGAGCTTTCCGAGCATAATATGCTGGTCGATCTGGGCCGCAATGACCTAGGCCGCGTGTCCAGGATCGGCACGGTCGAAGTCACCGATTACATGATGATCCACCGCTATTCCAAGATCATGCACATCTGCTCGCAGGTCGAGGGCGACATTGACGAAAAGTACGACGCCTGCGATGCCATCGAGGCGGTGCTTCCGGCGGGCACCCTGTCCGGCGCGCCCAAGATCCGCGCCTGCGAGATCATTGAGGAGCTGGAGCGCGCGCCGCGCGGCGTATACGGCGGCGCGCTCGGCTATTTGGATCTGGCGGGCAATATGGACACCTGCATCGCCATCCGCATGGCGGCGAAGAAGGAGGGCATGGTCACCGTGCAGGCGGGCGGCGGTATCGTGGCGGACTCCGTGCCGCATAACGAATATATGGAAAGCGCGAACAAGGCGCGCGCGGTCATCAATGCACTGGAAGGCGCTTCGGAGGTAGACGGATAATGATACTCCTGATCGATAACTACGACTCTTTTTCCTATAATCTCTATCAGCAGGCGGCAGCCATCGAGCCGGATATGCGCGTTGTGCGAAACGATGCGCTGACCGTCAGCGAGATCGAGAGGCTGAATCCTTCACACATCATCCTCTCACCGGGTCCCGGCTATCCGAAGGACGCCGGCATCTGCGAGGAGGTCGTGACAAAGCTCGGCGGACGCATTCCGATCCTCGGCGTGTGCCTCGGCCATCAGGCTATCTGCGAGGCATTCGGCGGCCGTATCGAGCACGCGCAGCAGCTCATGCACGGCAAACAGAGCGAGGTCACGGTCGATCCGGCGGAGCCGCTGTTCACGGGCCTGCCGGAAAAGGTAAAGGTCGCACGCTATCACTCGCTCGTTGCCGCACCGGACGTTCTGCCCGACTGCCTCAAGGTCATCTCGCGCGACGAGCGCGGTGAAATTATGGCCGTGCGGCACAGAACCATGCCGATCTACGGTGTGCAGTTCCATCCGGAGTCCATTCTGACGCCGCAGGGAACGGTTATTATGAAGAATTTCCTGAATGTATAACATCTGAAGCAGAAAGGTTGATATATCATGATACAGCTTGCAATCCACGAAGCAATCAACGGGCGCGATCTGGACTACGCCATCGCCCGCGCAACGATGGAGGAAATGATGGACGGCACGGCGACCGATATTGAAATGGCGACTCTGCTGACCGCGCTGCGAATGAAGGGCGAAACCATCACCGAAATCACGGCCTGTGCCGAGGTCATGCGTGAGAAGGGTGCGCACATCGAACCGAAGGGCGCGGTCATGGATATTGTCGGCACGGGTGGAGACGAGGTCGGCTCGTTCAATATCTCGACTACGGCGGCGTTCGTTGCAGCGGCAGGCGGCGTGCCGGTAGCCAAGCATGGAAACCGTTCGGTATCCTCCAAGTCGGGTGCAGCAGACGTTCTGGAGGAGCTTGGCGTCGTGCTCAGCCTCACACCGGAACAGAACGAAAAGGTGCTGAGCGAGACCGGAATCTGCTTCCTGTTCGCGCAGGGCTACCACAAATCCATGAAGAACGTCGCGCCGGTCCGCAAGGGCATGGGCGAGCGCACGATCTTCAACGTTCTCGGCCCGCTGTCTAACCCGGCGCGCGCCACCATGCAGCTGCTCGGCGTATATGACGAAAATCTGGTCATGCCGATGGCACAGGTGCTTTCCAACCTCGGCGTAACGCGCGGCATGGTCGTATGCGGCGGCGGCATGGATGAGGCGAGCCTCATCGGAGAGAACAAAGTCTGCGAGATACGTGACGGCAGGCTGATCCCGTACCAGCTCAGCCCCGAGAAATACGGACTGTCGCTGTGCACGGTGGATGATCTGCGCGGCGGCTCGCCCAAGGTGAATGCACAGATCACCAGAGACATCCTTTCCGGCAGGGAGCAGGGCGCAAAGCGTGAAGAGATCCTGCTGAACGCGGGCATCGCGCTGTATCTCGGCCTGGACGGCCTGACGCTCGCAGACGGCATCAAAAAGGCCGCAGAGCTGATCGACAGCGGTGCGGCACTTGCCAAGCTCGATCAGTTCGCAGCCGCAACGCAGGAGGCGGCGAAGGCATGATCTCGACGAACTGGCCGCTTTTGCCCGGAAACGGGTCGCGGCAGATCAGGCGAAAACGCCGCTCGCGGATATAAAAGCGCAGGCGAAAGCCATGCCGAAGGGCGATTTTCGCTTTGAGAAGGCGCTGGCAGGGAAGGACTGCGCGTTCATCTGCGAGGTGAAGAAGGCAAGCCCGTCCAAGGGCGTCATCGACCCGGTATTTGACTTTGAAGCCATCGCGCGCAGCTATGAGGACGCCGGTGCGGACTGCGTTTCCTGCCTGACCGAGCCGAACTGGTTCCTCGGCTCGGACGAGATCTTCAAAAAGGTTCGAAAGATCGTCACCCGTCCGATGATCCGCAAGGATTTTACAGTGGATGAGTACCAGATCTATCAGGCAAAGGTGCTCGGCGCGGATGCGGTGCTCCTCATTTGCACGCTGCTCGACACCGAAACGATACGCGATTACATCGGCATTTGTGACAAACTTGGCATAAGCGCTTTGGTGGAAACGCACGACGCGCAGGAGATGCAGTCTGCGGTACAGGCAGGCGCGCGGCTCATCGGCGTCAACAACCGAAACCTCAAGGACTTTACGGTCGATCTCGGAAACGCGGCTAAGCTGCGGAACGGCGCGCCGAAAGGCACGGTTTTTGTGGCAGAGAGCGGCGTTTCCTCGCCGGAGGACGCTGCGGCGCTGCGCAGAACGGGCGCGGACGCGATTCTCGTCGGTGAGTACCTGATGCGCGCATCAGACAAAAAACAGGCGCTTAATGCGCTTCGGGAGGTAGCAAAATGAAACTGAAATTCTGTGGACTGACTCGTATCGAGGATATTGAGGCGGCAAATGAGACCCGCCCTGACTATATCGGCTTTGTGTTTGCGGACAGCCGCCGTCATGTGTCCGATCTGGACGCGGCACGGCTGAAGGAGCATCTCGATCCGGAGATTAAAACGGTCGGTGTATTCGTAAACGACGAGCCTGAGCATATCGCGGCGCTGGTGAAGGACGAGGTCATCGACCTCATTCAGCTGCATGGCGACGAAAATGAACACTACATCAAAAAGCTGCGCCGTCTGACGAACGCTCCCATCATTTATGCGGTGCGCGTCGAGACACATCGCGACATTGAAGAGGCGGACCAGCTTCCGGTCGACTATCTGCTGCTCGATACCTATGTAAAGCATGCCTACGGCGGCAGCGGAAAGACCTTCGACTGGTCGCTGATTGGGGAGACCAGCCACCCGTATTTCCTCGCAGGGGGGCTTAACGAAGAAAATATCACGCGCGCGGCGCAGACCGGCGCGTATGCGCTCGATCTTTCGAGCGGGATAGAGACAGACGACACCAAGGACATCAACAAGATGCGCCGTGTTGCGGCACTTGTGAAAGGAGCACACCAATGAGCAAGGGACGTTTTGGCGTACACGGCGGTCAGTATATGCCGGAGACGCTGATGAACGCAGTCATCGAACTGGAAGCGGCCTACAACCACTATAAGGACGATCCGGAATTCAACGCGGAGCTGACCGAGCTGCTGAACAGCTATGCCGGCCGTCCCTCGCGTCTGTATTTCGCGGAGCATATGACAAACGATCTCGGCGGCGCGAAGATCTACCTCAAGCGTGAGGATCTCAACCACACCGGTGCGCATAAGATCAACAACGTGCTCGGTCAGGCGCTTCTGGCCAAGAAGATGGGCAAGACCCGTCTCATCGCGGAGACCGGCGCCGGTCAGCACGGCGTTGCGACCGCGACCGCCGCCGCGCTGATGGGCATGGAGTGCGTCGTATTCATGGGCGTCGAGGACACCGAGCGTCAGGCGCTCAACGTGTACCGCATGCGCCTGCTCGGTGCGGAGGTCATTCCGGTCACGACCGGTACCGGCACGCTCAAGGATGCCTGCTCGGCAGCGTTCCGCGAGTGGACGAGCCGCATCGACGATACGCATTACTGCCTCGGTTCCTGCATGGGTCCGCATCCGTTCCCGACCATCGTCCGTGATTTCCAGTCGGTCATTTCCAAGGAAATCAAGGAGCAGATGCTCGAGAAGGAAGGCCGTCTGCCGGACGCAGTGCTCGCGTGCGTAGGCGGCGGCTCGAACGCCATCGGCGCATTCTATAATTTCATCGAGGATGAAGGCGTTCGTCTGATCGGCTGTGAGGCCGCAGGACGCGGCGTTGATACGGCGGAGACCGCTGCGACCATCGCGACCGGCCGTCTGGGTATCTTCCACGGCATGAAGTCCTACTTCTGCCAGGACGAATACGGCCAGATCGCGCCCGTCTACTCCATCTCGGCCGGTCTGGATTACCCCGGCATCGGCCCGGAGCACGCTTATCTGCATGATATCGGCAGAGCGGAGTACGTACCGGTGACCGATGACGAGGCGGTAGAGGCCTTCGAATATCTCAGCCGCATCGAGGGCATTATCCCGGCGATCGAGTCTGCACACGCTGTTGCGCACGCGATGAAGCTTGCGCCGACGATGGAAGGGACAAGATCATCGTTATCAACATTTCCGGCCGCGGCGACAAGGACTGCGCTGCGATTGCGCGTTACAGAGGAGAGAATATCCATGAGTAAGATTCAGACTGCTTTTGCAAACGGCAAGGCGTTTATCCCGTTCGTGACCTGTGGCGACCCGTCGCTCGAGGTCACCGAGCAGATCGTGTATGCGATGGCGGACGCCGGCGCAGACCTCATCGAGCTGGGTATTCCGTTCTCCGATCCGACTGCGGAGGGACCGGTCATTCAGGAGGCAAATGTGCGCGCCTTGTCTGCCGGAACCACAACGGATAAGATTTTCAACATGGTGCGCCGCATCCGTCAGAAGACTGACATTCCGATGGTGTTCATGACCTATGCGAACGTGGTTTATTCCTACGGCTCGGAGCGCTTCATCAGCACCGCGGCTGAGATCGGCATGGACGGTCTTATCCTGCCGGATGTACCGTTCGAAGAAAAGGCAGAGTTCGATCCGCTCTGCCGTCAGTACGGTCTGGATCTCGTGTCACTCATCGCGCCGACCTCGCATGACCGCATTCGCATGATTGCGAAGGAAGCCTCCGGCTTCGTGTACTGCGTATCCTCGCTCGGCGTTACCGGCGTGCGCTCCAACATCACGACCGACATCGGCGCGATGGTGAAGCTCGTTAAGGAAACACAGGACATTCCGTGCGCCGTCGGCTTCGGTATTTCCACGCCTGAGCAGGCCGCAAAAATGGCGGCTCAGTCGGACGGTGCGATCGTCGGCTCGGCCATCGTCAAGCTGTGCGCGAAGTACGGCAAGGACTGTGTGCCGTATGTCAAGGAATACGTTGAGAGCATGAAGAACGCCGTCCGCGCGGCAGACTGAATAGGAAAGGGGAGAAGCCTTCGCTTCTCCCCTTTGTTTATCGGTACAACGGATATCAGTAATTATCAGCCTTGAGCTCAAAATATGCCTGCGGATGGGCACAGACCGGACAGATGTCGGGCGCCTGTCTGCCGACGACAATGTGACCGCAGTTCGAGCACTGCCAGATGCAGTCGCCGTCGCGCGAGAACACCAGACCGTTTTCTACATTGTCGAGCAGCTTGAGGTAGCGTGCCTCGTGCTCCTTTTCGATCGCGCCGACCATCTCGAACAGGTCTGCGATATGGTCGAAGCCTTCCTCGCGCGCTTCCCTTGCAAAGGCTGCATACATATCGGTCCACTCGTAGTTTTCGCCGGCTGCTGCGGCCTTGAGGTTCGTGATCGTGTCATCGATACCTCCGTTGAGCAGCTAAACCAGATTTTGCGTGCTCCTTTTCGTTTGCCGCCGTTTCCTCGAAGATCTTTGCGATCTGGACATAACCGTCCTTTCTCGCTTTGGAGGCAAAGTAGGTGTATTTGCTGCGCGCCATGGACTCACCGGCGAACGCCGTCTGGAGATTCGCCTCGGTTTTTGTGCCCTTCAGATCAGCCATAATGGTTTGCTCCTTTCGATTTCTGACGTTTATTTATTCCGGCAGGCCGCGCACACGCCCTCAAAAAGAATGTCATAATGGGTAAGCTCGACATCCGAGGAGTCGGTCACGCGGTCAAGCAGGTCGGAGATGGGCGGCATGAATACATCGTAGACATTGCCGCATTCGGTGCAGCGCACATGATAATGCTCCTGCGTGTTGAAATCGAAGCGGTCAGCGCCCGTCGGCACCGGAACGCGCAGGATTTCGCCCTGAAGGGCGAGCTGGTTGAGGTTGCGGTACACAGTCGCTTTACTGATGGAAGGATGCTCGGCTGCAATGACAGCATAAACGCTGTCCGCTGTGGGGTGGTCGTGCAGCGAGCGCACCGCCTGTAAAACAATCTGTCGCTGAACGGTGTTTCTTGTCTGCATGAATATGACCTCACTTTCTAATTGATATTTAATCTTAATTAGATTATATATCCTATTAGCAGGTCTGTCAATAGCAGGAAGCAAATTGGCGAAAGATTACAGTACATACAGCATGACCATCAGATAATGGCAGATGCTGCCGACGATAACGAACAGGTGAAACAGCTCGTGAAAGCCGAGAAGGGTGCTGAAATTCGGCCGCTTCGAGATGTAAATAATGCCGCCGGCCGTGTAGGCAAGACCACCGGCTGCGAGCAGCGCAATGGCGGGGGAGGGCATGGAAAGTACGACACCGAAATCGAAAGCGATGGCCCAGCCGAGGGCCAGATAAAGCGCTGTGCCGATCAGGCGGGGCGCGTCGATCCAGAGCAGCTTGACCGCAATGCCGGTCAGTGCGATCAGCCAGATGACGCCGAGGAAGAGAAAAACTGCGCGGTGCAGGCATGAATTTCAGGATGATCGGCGTGTAGCTGCCGGCAATAAGAACGTAGATCATGCTGTGATCGAGCTTTTCAGGCGGCGAAGCACAGCTTCTCCGCGCAGCGAGAAATGATACACGCTGCTCGCGGAATAGAGCGCGATGAGCGAGAGACAGAACACCACGGCTGCTCCTGCAAGCTGTCCGGAAATATCAGGATCAAACAGCAGCCGCAGCAGCAGGATCAGCAGACCGGATACACTGAGAACGGCGCCGACAAAGTGTGAATAACAGGAAAACGGATCTCTGGCCTTGAGAAATGCACGAGGCATATGGACTCCTCCTTGAAGTGATGTAGAGATAAATACTACATAACACTTATTATGATACCATATTTCTGCGAGATTGCAAGAGAAAGTCTGTATGTAATTTTTGCCGTTTTTTTCGAACAGTATGCACCGGGAACAAAAAAAGAGCACAGAACTTAATTCTGTGCTCACATTTTGCGAAAAAAATATAGAATTTTACGTTATGCAACAATTTTAACCGTCTGGTTTGCTTCGTCCCAGCTCACGTCAAAACCGCACACCGAGGCGAGGCTGCGCAGACGATAATAGTTGTAGTCGTCGATGCAGAACGCTGCGATCATGTGACTCTGTCCCTCCACGATGGTCGGCTCTGTGACCGACTGCACAGTGCGCTTTTGAGGAGAAAGCACCTTGTTTTCCGTGCCGATGGGGGTGTACTGCTCGCGCGGAGAAAGCGTGACCTGCTGCTTTTCCTCGCTCCAGCCAACTGCGTAATCCCATTCGCAGCCGCTCAGCAGCAGCGCCGCGTCGCGCACGCGAACATAATTTTCATCACCGATGCTGTAAGCCTGAAGCGTGGTCTTTTTCCCGTTCAGAGAGACCGTGACGGTCGTCGGGGCGGCGGTCGCCCTCTGACGCAGCACCATCGGAACCGTGCGGTCCATGCGGATGCCGTAGCGCGGCAGATTGTAAAGACCGTAGGTCGGACGCGCCATGCCGGCATTGGTCAGCGTTGAGATTTTGATGCCGTTTTTCTCCAGGATGGGCTGCATCCAGCGGTCATACGCGCCATAAGGATAGGAAAAGTAATTGACGGTCGTCTGACCGGTGTGCTGCTTGATCAGGGGAAATGCTCTGCGCGAGATCGTTCCCGACGCGCTCAGTGTACTGTGACTGGCTCTCGCCCTTTTCGCGCATGATGCCGTTGATGCCGTCCGGCGCATTTGCACCGCCGTACTTCGGGTTATGGAGATCATAGGTATGGGAGCCGAACTGGAACCGACCGCTGTCATACATGGATTTTACCTCGTTCCAGTTCAGCGAGTGGCGGCTGCTGTCGGTATCGTCCGCGTCCTTGATGTGGCTTGCTATGAGTGCAACGGTCGCCTTCATGCCGGTCTGCTGAAGGATAGGCGCTGCGATCGTATAATTGGAGAGGTAGCCGTCGTCAAAGGTGATCATCACGGGACGGGCGGGGAGGCTGCGCTTTCCCTCGCCGATCTCCTCGACTTCGCTCGGGAACAGCGGCGTATAGCCAAACGACGCCAGAAACTCCATGTCCAGACGGAAACGCTCATCCGTGATCGTCATGCTGGAGGTCTTGTTCGGGTCCTGAGTCAGATCGTGGTACATCAGAATGGGCATTGAGCTGCTCTGTGTCTCTGCCGCACCGGCGGCAAGCCCTGCCGTCAGCGCGAGTGCCGCAGCCGCAGCGGCTATGCTCCGCTGAAAAAACTGATTCATCGCTTCTTTCCTGCCTTTCTGTCCGGCGGAGAGGAAAATCCTTACTACGTCGGAGCCGAAACAAGTATAGCACAAATTTCTTCATCTGTCTACTTTCGTACTCTGCGGCTCTTGCACACGGCGAACGAAGGGGATATAATAGTACAGTAAACTATATGGTAAAGAGGTGGAACCTATGCCACGGCTGGAACAGACCATAGACGCGGTATTTTCCGACCGCGACATCACACCGTCTGACGTCCCGCAGCTTGATCTGTATATGGATCAGGTGCTCACGCTGTTCGACCGCACGCTCTCCGAGAGCAAGCGTGCGCCGGGCGACAAGCTGCTGACTAAGACGATGGTCAATAATTATGTCAAAGAAGGACTGATGACACCGGTCCGGGGTAAAAAGTATACCCGGGAGCAGATCATGCAGCTGCTGTGCGTGTATCATCTCAAGCAGACGCTGCGTCTGAGCGACGTCAAGGCACTGACAGGCCGGACGGATGTGGATTTCGAAGCCTGTTATGCCGCACTGCTTGAAGACAAGGAGCATATGCGCACATTTATCCCCGAGCTGCTGCGAAGCCAGCTCACAAACGACGCGAGCGACCCGAATGACCGCCTGCGTCTGTGCCTTGCGCTCAGCGAGATCGCCAATTACCTGCGCCGCCTGTGCGAGAGCATGATCGACGCGATACCCTCGGAGGAAAAAGGAGACTGAGACCTGATGTCGATTGAAAAAGCCTGTGCATGGCTGAAAAAAATGATGCGGACAGCCGCATCGTGGAATTTCCGTATCGTCTGCGACGGTGGAGCTGGCTGCGGAGGCAGTCGGCTGCGAACCGGCGCGTATTGCCAAAACGCTGTCTTTCCGCACGAACGACGGCGTGATCCTGATCGTCGCGGCAGGCGATGCCAAGATCAACAACCCGAAATACAAGGCGCGCTTCGGCTGCAAGGCGCGTATGCTCGCCTTTGAGGAGGTCGAGCCGGAAATCGGACATGCGGTCGGCGGCGTATGTCCGTTCGGCGTCAACGAGGGCGTGACCGTATTCCTTGACGAATCGCTGAGACGCTTCGAGACGGTTTTCCCGGCCTGCGGCTCGTCCAATTCCGCCATTGAACTGACTATCCCGGAGCTCGAAAAATATTCCGGCTTCAAGGCATGGGTAGACATATGCAAAGGATGGAGAGAAGAATGAGGATTGCAGTTGCTCAGATCGGTTCCGGCGAAAACAAGGAGATGAACCGGTATATGATCGAACGGCTTGCATGGAGCGCATCGGAGGCCGGTGCAGATATGCTGTTCCTGCCGGAATACGCGATGTTCTGCGCAGGAAACGACCGCGCGGCGCGCAATATGGAGGCCGCGGAGCCGTTCGACGGCCCGTTCGTCACCGCACTCAGCGAGCTTGCAGCAGGTCAGGGCCTCTGGATCTGCGCCGGCATGTACGAGCAGACCGACGGTCTGCCGTACAACACGGTTGTCGTCATTGATGATGAGGGGCGGCTGCGCGGCACGCACCGCAAAAACCGCCTTTATGATGCTTTCGGCTATCGCGAGTCGGAGGAGTGCCGGGCAGGAGAGCAGCCCTTTGAACCTGTCGAGACCCCGGCCGGCAGGCTCGGCATCATCACCTGCTATGAGCTGCGTTTCCCGGAACTTGCAGCCGAGCAGAAAAAACGCGGTGCAGAAGTGCTTTTTGTACCGGCAGGCTGGGTCTGCGGCGAAAACAAGCCGCTTCACTGGAATACGCTGCTCTGCGCACGTGCCATTGAAAACGACGTGACGGTCATCGGTGCGGATCAGTATCGCGCGGATCATTTTATCGGCCACAGCGCAGTCTTTGCCCCGGATGGCACGACGCTCGCATCGCTCGGCGCCGGAGAAGGCCTGCTCGTCACGGAAATCGCAGGAACAGAGGAAGAGGAAGAAGGAGAAGAAGAATGAAATTTGATCCCACATTATATGTCATTACGGACAGCACCTATCACACGACCGAAACGCTGCTGCACGCGGTCGAGGAGGCCTGCAGGGGCGGCGCGACGCTCGTCCAGCTGCGCGAGAAGGAGACGGGCGGCCGCGCGTATCTGGAACTGGCGCAGCTGGTCAAGGCGGTCACCGACCGCTTTCAGGTGCCGCTCATCATTGACGACCGTGTAGACGTTGCGATTGCGTGCGATGCCGCAGGCGTTCACGTCGGTGCGAGCGATCTGCCGGTCGCGGTCTGCCGAAAACTGCTCGGCCCGACAAGATCGTCGGCGCGACGGCAAAATCGGTCGAGGCGGCCAAGGCGGCCTATGAGGATGGTGCTGACTACCTCGGTACGGGCGCGATCTTCCCGACCACCACGCATGTCACCACCAAGGTAACGCCGGTTTCCGTGCTGAACGATGTCTGCCGCGCTGTGCCGATCCCGGTCGTCGCGATCGGCGGACTGAATGCGGACAACATGGATGTGCTGTCGGAAAGTCCGATCGCAGGCGTTGCGGTCGTCTCCGCTGTTATGAAGGCGGCGGACCCTGCCGCCGCGGCAGCGCATATCAAGGAAAAATTCGACAAAATGCGTACCGAATAAATGCAGACTGCAATAAAAAAGGCTCCCGAAAGCGTAATCGGGAGCTTTTTTGTATTCATGCGGCGTCCTGGAGTTCCTCGACCGCTTCCTGTCTGGTGTCGGCGGAAAACAGGAACGCGCCGTCTGCGTCATATACCTCAATGTGTCCGTTTACATATTCCAGCGTGCAGTTCATGTTGCGCGCCTCCCCTCGTTTTCGATGGTTTCATTATACCGGAGAATGAGGGAAATAAAGCGGACTTATTGCGCCGCTGTCACTCGATCTGCTGGAGGAACATACGCTTCTTGAGAAAGGTGCGTACTTCATCGGCCTGCGGGATGGAAGGTGCTGCGCCGGCACGGGAAACCGCGAGGGCGGCAGCGGCAGAGGCCTCGCAGAGTGCTGCCTGCGGCGATTTGTGTGCGCAGGCGGCCGCGAGGAAATAGCCGCAGAAGGTATCGCCTGCACCGGTCGTGTCCACGGTCTTGACCGGGAAGGCCTCCTGCGCGTATTCTGTGCCGCCGAGAAGGGCGATCGTACCGCGTTCGCCTGCTGTCACGACAAGATCCGCCGAGGGGAACCGGAGATGCAGATGCTCTAACAGGGTCGCCGGTGCAGTGCCGGGGGCGGCGTTTGCGAGAAGCGCCGCCTCACTTTCATTGACGATAAACATATCCACATCGTCAAGCGGCAGCGCATCGGGATTCGCCGGGAAGGGTGAGGGGTTAAATACCACGCGGAAGCCGAGACCGTGCGCACGGCGGATGATGCTGTCGGTGAGGCTGGTCTCGTTCTGGAGCAGGACGATATCTCCGTCGCTGCCGCAGGCGAACACATCCTCAAGGTATGCGTGCGTCAGCCCGTGGTTTGCGCCGCCCCAGACGAGAATGCAGTTCTGTCCGCCGGCATCGACCTCAATGACAGTGTGACCGGTGGGGATGTCGAGCTTGAGCAGATGACCGGCATCCGCTCCGGCATCTTCGAGCAGAGCGGCAAGAAAGCCGCCGTCAGGGCCGATCGCGCCGCCGTGGATGACCGCCGCACCGGCACGCGCCGCGGCGATCGACTGGTTGAGACCCTTTCCGCCTGCAAAGACCGTGTGACTCTTTGCGGTAACAGACTCTCCCGGACGGACAAATTCCTCGACAGTGTAAACGTTATCAATGTTCAGCGAACCGAAATTAAGTATCTTCATGGGTTTCCTCCTGTTCTGAAGCAGCTTTCCCGCCGCTCTGACGGTGAGGGTGAACGGATGCGAGCGGATTTTTCTGAGCCGCCTCGCGCAGGCTGCTGTCCTCGATATGGGTATAGATCATGGTCGTGCTGACGCTTGTGTGCCCCAGAATGGTTTGGAGCGTGCGGATGTCAACGCCGTTCTGATACATGAGTGTCGCGGCGGTGTGGCGCAGCTTGTGTGCGGAATATTTATGCGTGTTAAGACCGGCCTGACCGACGTATTTCTTGACGAGCCATTTCACCGTCTGGACACTGATGCGGTTGCGGTTGCGGCTGATGAACAGCGCGTTTTTATCCCTATCGTGCGGACGGAGGCGGTGCGGCAGGTACTGGTTGATCGCGTCGGCGCAGGCCTCGTTCAGATAAACCGTGCGCTCCTTGCCGCCCTTGCCGGTGACGCGCACGGTATCACGCTGAAAGTCGGTAAGATTGAGACCGACGAGCTCGGATACACGCAGGCCGCAGTTGAGAAACAGCGTCAGAATGCAGTAATCGCGCTCGGCGTATTCGCCCTGCACGGCTTCGAGCAGCTTTACGCTGTCATCGGCGGTGAGATAGACCGGGAGCGTTTTGCGGATGGTCGGGGACTCGAGGCTTGCCATCGGATTGGTCTCGAGCATATGCTTTTTGTCAGTAAGATAGCGAAAGAATGCTCGGATCGCGGAGACCTTGCGCGCGCGCGAATTTACACTCAGGCCGAACTCGGTATCCGGGCTGTTCTGCTGCGTGGGGCGCTCGCCGGACATGTATTCCAGATAATCATAAGCATCGCTCAGCGTCACGGTTTTGAGAAAATCAATGTCGACATCGTCGATGGCAATGCGGTCGATCGGCAGCCCGCGCGGCACGAGACCCTTGTTGTGCTTGAGCACACGCAGGAATAGCCGCAGATCGAGATAATATTCGTGGGCGGTCTTGGCGGACTTGCCCTGGATGGTCGAAATATAGGTCAGAAAATCGCGCAGGATGCGCGGCGCATCGGCGGCGTATTCGGACATCGGTCGCTCCATGCGGAAAACCTCCTTTGTATGGGGCATATCATTTCAAAATAAGTATAGCACAAAGCCTGCGGGATTTCGAGAACTTATTGATTTTTCACGTGCGCAGCGGTATAATAAGTCCAATAAAACACCCGGAAAGAAGGCGCGCTTTCATGCCGAAAAGCTCGAACCAGAAGCTGAAACTCCTTTACCTGCGGCGAATCCTGCTCGAAGAGACCGACGATACTCATCACCTAAATGCAGAACAGCTGGTCTCCAGGCTGGAACAGCTGGGTATCAATGCCGACCGAAAGACGATCTATGCAGATGTGGCAGCCCTGCAGGACTATGGCATGGATATTTTTCTCCAGCGCGGTCCGGGCGGCGGCTACAGCGTTTCCTCGCGCGAGTTCGAGCTCCCCGAACTCAAGCTGCTCGTAGACGCGATCCAGTGCTCACGGTTTATCACGGAAAAGAAAAGCCGCGAGTTGATCGGCAAGATCGAGTCTCTTGCAAGCAGGGAAGAAGCGCGTCAGCTTCAGCGCCAGGTCTATGTCAGCGACCGTCTGAAAAACATAGATGAGAGGATCTACTACAATATCGACGCCCTGCACCGCGCGGTGTCGAGTGGCGTGAAAATTCGATTTCTGTATTTCAACTGGGCGCTCGATTTTACACGCCGGGATAAAATCTACCGAAATTACCGCCATGACGGCGCATATTACTGCGTCAGCCCGTGGGCGCTGACATGGGACAACGAAAATTATTATCTCATCGCCTACGACCCGTCTGCGCCGGAAGGCTCGCGTATCCGCAACTACCGCGTTGACAAGATGGAGAACATTCAGCTGACTGAAGAAAACGCGAGGGTGCGCAGCATTTCCGCGGCAGCTTCAGCCCGGCAGCGTATGCGCGCAAGATGTTCGGCATGTTTTCCGGACACGAGGAGATCGTGCGTCTGCGCTGCCGCAAGGATGCCATCAACATTCTGCGCGACCGGTTCGGCTCCGAGCTCATGGTGCAGCCGGACGACAGCACACATTTCTTTGCGAGTGTGACCGTTGCGGTCAGTCCGCAGTTTTATGCGTGGGTCGTCGGCCTGAACGGCGCGGTGCGCATCGTTGCGCCGCAGCACGTCTGTGACGGATTTCGAAAGCTGCTGCTGGAACAGCTGGAAGAATAACAGAAAACAGTCCTCCGCCGGTTTGGCTGCCGGAACGGAGGACTGCTGTTTTTCTGAAATTATTCCCAGCCGACCTTGTGCTGGAGCGGACCGGAGCCGCGGCCGAGATCGAGACCATAGGCGATGCAGGCGGTGAGATACTGCTTGGCGCGGCGGACACTCGTCGCAAGAGAATGTCCCTCGGCGAGGTTGCAGGCGATCGCGGAGGACAGCGTGCAGCCGGTGCCGTGTGTGTTGGGGTTGTCGATGCGCGGCGAGGGAAACCAGTGACAGGTCTCACCGTCAAACAGCAGGTCATCTGCACAGTCGGCAAGGTGCCCGCCCTTGACGAGCACAGCGCCGCCGGTTGTCGCTGCGATTTCCTTTGCTGCCTGCTCCATGCCGTCTCGGTCAGTGATCTCGTGGCCGCAGATGGCGGCGGCCTCGTGCAGATTCGGCGTGACGAGCGTGCAGAGCGGGAAAAGCTCACGGATGAGCGTTTCGGTGGCGTCCCGGCGCAGCAGAACCTGACCGCTCGATGACATCATGACCGGATCGAGCACGATATTTTTCGCGTGATGCGCACGCAGACACTCTGCGGTCTTATGTATGATCTCCTCATCGTACAGCATGCCGATCTTGACAGCATCCGGGCGGATGTCCTCAAAAACGCAGTCGATCTGCCTGCCGACGAGATCGGCCGGCACAGCCTGCATGCCGGTCACATGAAAGGTGTTCTGCGCGACGACAGCAGAGATGACCGCCATGCCGTATACCCCGTGTGCCTCGAAGGTCTTGAGGTCGGTCTGAATGCCCGCACCGCCCGTCGGGTCGGTCCCTGCAATGCTGAGTACATTTTTCATTGTTCTGTTTCCTCCAGTCCGCTGCCATCAAAGGCAGGAATAAAGCTCTCGCTGATCGACTCGTCCTGCTGAAAGAAGCCGCCAAGACCGAGCTCACGGAACTCTCCGCAGGCTGTTTCGTATTCTTCGGCGGTGATCGTCCGGTCGAGCTCGGGATATTCGCCCATATCAAAGGGGGGTGTACTGTCGCATGAGGCTGACGAGCACGCGGTCTCCCCAGCGCACAGCAATATCACGCAGTATCTGCGAGGTGTCGCCGCCGAGACCGGGCAGCATGAGGTGACGGATGACCGTGCCGCGCGTCAGCATGCCGTTTTCATCAAATTGCGGCGCACCGGTCTGACGCACCATTTCATCGATGGCAGGAACCGCGAAATCGCGGTAATCCTGTGCGTGCGAGTAGAGGCCGGCGTAGTAGCTGCTGTAATACTTGTAGTCGGGCAGATAAATGTCGATCTGTCCGTCGAGCAGGCGCAGTGTCTCGATACATTCGTAGCCGCTCGAGTTGTAAACGACAGGGAGGGTAAGGCCTGCGTTCCGGGCAAGCGTGAGCGCGCGGATGATCTGCGGCACATAGTGTGCACCTGTAACGAGATTGATGTTGGCGGCGCCTTTGCGCTGAAGCGAGAGAAAGGTGGCGGCGAGACTTTCCTCTGTAATCATTCGGCCGGCGGCCTCTCTGCGGCTGATGGCACGATTCTGGCAGAATACGCAGCCAAGCGAGCAGTGTGAGAAAAATACCGTTCCGGAGCCGTTTGCTCCCGAAATGACCGGCTCCTCCCACAGATGCAGCGATGCGCGCGCTGCTTCGATGCAAGCGCCTGCACCGCAGACGCCGCGCGTTTTGTCCTGTCCGCACCGCAGGCGCGCGGACAGAGTTTGCAGTTTTCCAGCAGACTCATCAAAATTCGTCCCCTCCATTAAGATATATTATAGCGCATTTTTGTATGGAAATAAAGGGGGCGGCGTGTTATAATAAATCATAATGCCGAAAAATTATACGACAATAACAGAGCGATTATGTAGGAGATACAGGATATGAAAATTTCTGAACTTTTTTGAAGCAGGACAAGGTCACCCTCTCCTTTGAGGTGTTTCCGCCCAAGACGAGCAGCAGCTATGAGTCGGTAGCCAGGGCAACGCAGGAGATTGCGGCGCTGAGACCGGATTTCATGAGCGTAACCTACGGCGCAGGCGGCGGCACGAGCGAGCATACGGTCAATATTGCGGCTGACCTCAAGAAAAAGTATGACGTCACCGTGCTGACTCATCTGACCTGCGTGTCCTCGACCCGTGAGCATGTTGCAAAGATGGTTCAGAAATACAAGGAAAACGGTATCGAAAACATCCTTGCGCTCCGCGGCGACATCCCGGAGGGCGGCGCTCCGCACAGCGACTACCATTATGCAGCCGAGCTCGTGCGCGACATCAAGTCACAGGGCGATTTCTGCATCGGCGGCGCATGCTATCCGGAGGGTCATGTAGAGGCGGCGAACAAGACCGAGGACATTCTGCATCTGAAGGAAAAGGTCGAAGCGGGCTGCGAATTTTTGACGACCCAGATGTTTTTTGATAACAATATCCTGTATAATTTCCTGTACCGGATCCGCGAAAAGGGGATCACGGTCCCGGTGGTCGCAGGCATCATGCCGGTAACCAACGTCAACCAGATCAAGCGCATCACTTCGATGTCCGGTACTTATCTGCCCGAGCGCTTCAAGGCGATTGTCGACCGCTTTGGCGACAACCCGGCGGCGATGAAGCAGGCGGGTGTGATTTATGCCACCGAACAAATCATTGACCTGATCGCCAACGGCGTAAACCATATCCATGTTTACTCGATGAACAAGCCGGAGATTGCCGCCGGTATTCAGGCCAGCCTGTCGGAGATCCTCGGATGATCTCCTTTGACCGCAGAGAAGCGCTGCGCTACATGGGATATCACGGTGCGGAGCCGGACGCAGCAGTAGCGGAGAGCCTGGAACGCTGTGCCGCTGAGCTTCAGACGGCTGTGCAGCCGAAAAGCATCTCCGCCCGCTTCCCGCTGTCCTTCATCGGGGAGAATACGATGCAGATCGGCGATCTCACCGTCACAAGCGCGAATCTCGCGCGCAACCTCAGGGGCTGCACGGAAGTATACCTGATGGCGGCGACGCTCGGCATCGGCGCAGATCGGCTGATTGCGCGCGCTTCGGCAGTCCGCATGAGCGATGCTGTTATTCTGCAGGCGGTGGCGGCGGCCATGATCGAGACCTGCTGCGATGAGGTGAACGATGCGCTGCGGCACATGGCGGAGCGGGAGGGGCTGTACTGCCGTCCGCGCTTCAGTCCCGGCTACGGCGATTTTTCCATCGAGCATCAGCGTGATTTTTCCCGTCTGCTCGATACACCGCGCAAGATCGGTCTCACCGTGACCGAAAGCTGCCTGCTCGCGCCGATCAAATCGGTGACGGCGGTCATCGGTCTTTCGCCCGAAAAACAGGACTGCCATCGCAAGGGCTGCGAGGAATGCGGCAAAACAGATTGCAACTTCAGGAGATAAAGAGAAATGAAACTGACCGAACGTTTAGGAAAAGAATGGGTGTTTTTTGACGGCGGCATGGGCACGATCCTGCAGGCGCACGGACTGAAGGCCGGAGAGTTGCCCGAAACGTGGAACCTGTCGCATCCGGATGAGATCATCGCGCTGAACCGCAGCTATTTTGAGGCAGGCTGTGATGTCGTCAACACCAATACCTTCGGCGCGAATGCGCTCAAGTATCCGGACAACCTGCGCGAGATCGTCGAGGCGGCGGTGAACCATGCAAAGACCGCGCGCAGCCTTGCAGGGCGCGAGGAGGCTTTTGTTGCGCTCGACATCGGACCGACCGGCAAGCTGCTCCAGCCGATGGGCGATCTGCCGTTCGAGCGGGCGGTCGAGCTGTTTTCCGAGACCATTCGCATCGGTGCGGCGGCAGGCGCCGACCTTGTTCTGATCGAGACCATGAGCGACAGCTACGAGGCCAAGGCAGCGGTGCTCGCAGCTAAGGAAAGCTGCGATCTGCCGGTGGTTGTCACCACTATTTTTGATGAAAAGGGCAAGCTGCTTACCGGCGGCACGGTGGATTCGGTCGTTGCCATGCTCGAAGGTCTGCGCGTAGACGCGCTCGGCGTCAACTGCGGCCTTGGCCCGGTACAGATGAAGCCGATCATCAAGCGCCTGACCGAGGTTTCCTCTCTTCCGATCGTTGTCAATCCGAATGCCGGTCTGCCGCGCAGCGAAAACGGCACGACGGTATTCGATATCGACGCAGAGGAGTTTGCGACTCTCATGGGAGAGATTGCCGGCATGGGCGTGCACGCGCTCGGCGGCTGCTGCGGCACGACACCGGCACACATCAGTAAAATGATCGAGGTATGCCGCAAAAAGCCGTTCGCCGCGCCGGTTCCCAAGCACAGAACGGTGGTTTCGTCGTTCTCGCAGACAGTCGAGATCGGCCCGAAGCCGGTTATCATCGGCGAGCGTATCAACCCGACCGGCAAGAGCAAGTTCAAGGCGGCGCTGCGCGAGAACAACATCGAGTACATCCTTGGTGAGGGCATGGCGCAGGAGGACAGCGGCGCACATATCCTTGATGTCAACGTTGGCCTGCCGGAAATTGACGAGCCGCTCATGATAGAGCGCGTCGTGACCCGTCTTCAGAGCGTTATCGCGCTGCCGCTTCAGATCGACACCTCGAATACCGAGGCGATGGAACGCGGCATGCGTCTGTATAACGGCAAGCCGATGATCAACTCGGTCAGCGGCAAGATGGAGAGCATGGAAGCGGTCTTTCCGCTCGTACGCAAGTACGGCGGCGTAGTGGTCGGTCTGGCGCTCGATGAAAACGGCATTCCGGCGACTGCCGAGGGACGCATTCAGGTGGCAAAGAAAATCTACGACACCGCCGAAAAGTATGGTATTCCGCACGAGGATATTGTAATTGACGGCCTTGCCATGACGATTTCTTCGGACAGCGGCTCGGCGCTCGTGACGCTCGAAACCCTGCGCCGCGTGCGCGGCGAGCTGCACGGACACTCCATTCTCGGCGTTTCGAACATTTCGTTCGGTCTGCCGCAGCGCGAAATCGTCAACTCGAACTTTTTCACCATGGCGCTCCAGAGCGGCCTGTCCTGCGCCATCATCAACCCGAACATGGACGCGATGATGCGCTCTTATCGCGCGTACCTCGCGCTCGCGAACCTCGATGAGCAGTGCGCAGGCTATATCGCCGCCTACGGCAATCAGCCGGCGGCTTCGGCGGCTCCCGCGGCGGCGGGCGGCGCGGCAATGCCCCTCGGTGAGAGCATTGAACGCGGTCTGGGCGAGCGAGCGGTGCAGGCCGCGAAGGAAATGCTTCAGACGGCGGTGCCGCTCGATGTTGTAAACGGTGAGCTCATTCCGGCGCTTGACCGCGTGGGCAAGGGCTTCGAGAAGGGAACGGTATTCCTGCCGCAGCTGCTGATGAGTGCGGAGGCGGCCAAGGCTGCGTTCGAGGTCGTCAAGGAAGCGATGAAGGGTGAGGATCAGCAGACCAAGGGCAAGATCATCCTCGCGACGGTCAAGGGCGACATCCACGACATCGGCAAAAATATCGTCAAGGTCCTGCTGGAAAACTACGCTTATCAGGTCCTCGACCTCGGCAAGGACGTTCCGCCCGAGGTGATCGTAGACACCGCCATCAGGGAGGACATCAAGGTAGTCGGTCTGAGCGCGCTGATGACGACGACCGTTGTCAGCATGGAGGAGACCATCAGGCAGCTGCGCGAGAAAAAACCGGACACCAAGGTTGTCGTCGGCGGCGCGGTGCTGACGCAAGAATATGCGGACTCCATCGGTGCGGACTGCTACGCGAAGGACGCGATGGCGACTGTTCACTTTGCGGACAGCGTCTTCGGCGTATAAACAGAAAAGAGGCATATCCGACGAGGAAAACTCTCGGATATGCCTTTTTTGCTGCAAAAGAAAACCATGCGTTCCCGAATGAAGGGGCGCATGGTTTTGTTTATCTGGACGCGATAACGTCGTTCATATCATACATGCCGGACTGCGTGCGGGTCGCCATGTACTCGGCTGCATCAACAGCGCCAACCGCGAAAACCTCACGGGAAAGCGCGGTGTGCTTGATCTCGATGATCTCATCGCGGCCGCAGAAGAGCACGCTGTGCTCGCCGACAATCGTACCGCCGCGGATTGCGGAGATACCGATTTCGTGCGCCGGACGCTTTTCGCGGCGCTCGTGACGGTCGTAGACATATTCAGCCTTGTAGGGCAGGGCGGAGGCGACTGCGTCTGCGAGCATGATCGCCGTGCCGGACGGCGCGTCGAGCTTTTGATTGTGGTGCTTCTCAATGATTTCCACATCGTACTTGTCGCCAAGGACGGACGCGGACTTCTTGAGCAGCTCGCTCATCAGGTTGATGCCGATGGACATATTGCCCGAACGGAATATCGGAATGGAGGCGGACGCGGCACGGATGCGGTCGAGCTGCTCGGCGCTGTGGCCGGTCGTGCAGATAACGACCGGCAGACGGCGTGCTTCGCAGTAGTCGAGGAGGTTCTCGGTCAGTGCAGCGTTCGAAAAATCGATCACAACATCGCAGTCACCCTGAAATTCCGCGAAATCCTTGTAAACCGGGAAATCGGCGTACTGCTCCGTGCGGAGATCAAAACCCGCAACGATCTCCATGCCGTCACGGCCGGAAACAATGTCGCTGATGACTCGTCCCATGCGGCCGCTGCAGCCGGAAAGCGCGATTTTCAACATCTTTATCTGTTCTCCTATCTGTTTATGCAGGGAAAAACGCCTGTTTTAGATTTTGCAGCCTGCGTTCTCAAGCTCGCGCTTGATGTAGGCAATGTGCTCCTCGCTCGGCTCAACGAGCGGCAGACGGAGATCGCCGACCTTCCAGCCGAGCAGCTCCATTGCCTTCTTGACCGGGATCGGGTTGACCTCGCAGAACAGTGCGTCGATGAGGCTGTGATACTTGAACTGCATCTGAGCGGCCTCGGGATAACGGTTTTCAAGGCAGAGCTGCGTGAGATCGTGGGTCTCCTGCGGCGCAACATTGGAAAGGACGGAAATAACGCCCTTTGCGCCGAGCGACATCATCGGAACGATCTGGTCGTCGTTGCCCGACCAGACATTGAGATTGTCGCCGCACTTCGCCATGGTCTCAGCGAGCAGGGTGAAGTTGCCGGAAGCAGCCTTGATGCCGTTGATGTTCGGGTGCTTGGACAGCTCGGCGATCGTGTCCGAAGCGAGGCATACGCCGGTACGGCTCGGCACGTTGTAGAGAATGATCGGCAGGTCAGAGCAGTCTGCAATCGCGTTGTAGTGCGCGATCAGACCGCGCTGGGTGGTCTTGTTGTAGTACGGAGTAACGGACAGACCTGCGTCCGCGCCGCATTCAGCGGCGAACTTGGTCAGCGCGATGGCATAATCGGTGTGATTGGAGCCGGTGCCGGCGATGACGGGAACACGGTGGTTTACGTACTCGCAGCACCAGGCCAGAACCTCGCGGTGCTCCTTGTCGTGCAGGGCGGAGGCCTCGCCGGTCGTGCCGCAGACGATGATCGCATCAGTATGATGTGCGATCTGGTGGTCGATAATACGGCCGAACTCCTCGTAGTTTACCTCACCGGTGGACTTGAACGGGGTGATGATCGCAACACCCGCACCGGTAAAAACAGGCTTCTTCATAGTAAGAATGCTCCTCCTTAGCGGTCCATATAGCCCTCAGCGCACAGCAGCTCTGCCATCAGGACAGCGCCGCCCGCTGCGCCGCGCAGGGTATTGTGCGACAGGCTGACGAACTTGTAATCAAAAATAGTGTCCTCGCGCAGACGGCCGATGGTGACGCCCATGCCGTTCTCGGTCATGCGGTCGAGCTTGGTCTGCGGACGGTTATCCTCTTCAAAGTAAGTAAGGTAGTGCTCCGGAGCGGACGGCAGGTTCAGCTCCTGTGCGCGGCCTTTGAAGTTGTTCCAGCGCTCGATCATGACTTCCTTGCTCGGCTTGTTCTTGAACTTAACGGAAGCGGCAGCCATGTGGCCGTCCGAGCAGGCCACGCGCAGGCACTGCGCGGAGATAACGGGGGAGGTCGCCGACTCGATGTGGTCGCCCTCGATGCGGCCCCAGATCTTCATCGGCTCCTTCTCGCTCTTCTCTTCCTCGCCGCCGATATAGGGGATGACGTTGTCGATCATTTCTGGCCATGTTTCAAACGTCTTGCCGGCGCCGGAAATTGCCTGATACGTGCAGACGGAAACCTCGGTCGGTTCAAAGTCCATCAGGGCGGACAGAGCCGGAACATAGGACTGGATCGAGCAGTTGGACTTGACCGCGATGAAACCGCGCTTGGTGCCCAGACGCTTGCGCTGTGCCGGGATGATCTCAGCGTGGTCGGCATTGATCTCCGGAATGATCATCGGAACGTCCGGGGTAAAACGGTGTGCGGAGTTGTTGGAGCAGACCGGGCACTCGAGCTTCGCATACTTTTCCTCGAGAGCGCGGATCTCGTCCTTCTTCATGTCCACCGCGCAGAAAATAAAATCCACCTTGGCGGCGATCTCCTCCGCGTCTTCCGTTGCGTCGTACATCACCATGTCCTTGAACTTTTCGGGCATCGGAACGGTCATCTTCCAGCGGCCCTCACAAGCCTCGGCATAGGTCTTGCCCTTGTTGCGTGCAGATGCTGCGAGAGCAACGACCTCGAACCACGGATGATTCTCCAGCAGCAGGGAGAAACGCTGACCTACCATGCCGGTCGCGCCGACGATGCCTACTTTGTACTGCTTCATGTTTATCAGATCCTTCCAGAAAGGTGTAATAACGGATATACGCATCGAAAAAATGCGCCCTGTGCGGAGCAGACCTGCCGCGTTTCTGCGGGAAAATCTGCATCCTGTGCCGAAATATGAAAAATACCGGTTGAAAAACCGGTATGACCTATACTATAATAGAAAGAGCGGAAAAATCGCCGCCGCTTTCTAACACAGCTTAGCTCTCCACCGGCATTTCTGCTGATGACAGACGCAGGGATTTTATCCGCAGCATCCAGTACGGTCCTGCCGCAACAGAACGACCGACTTCGGCGGAAGACCCTTTTTCGGCTGATGAACGGGTTTGCGGACCCTGTCAGGCGATACTGATGAAAACCGCGCCTCTATCTGTATCAGATACTTTTCCTTCTTATTTTAAGATAAGGCGATATATTTGTCAATAGAAGGCGGCAAAATAAACGTGATTTCTAACAGGAGTTGAACAGAAAATGAAACGCTTTTTTTCGGCGCTGCTGTGCGCGGCGGCGCTGACCGGCACGCTGGCCGTGCCTGCGGCGGGTGCTGCGAGCACAGATACCACGCTTCGTGTCGGTCTGACGGTCGGCGGCGCGTCCTCGTTCGCCACGCCCATGCTGGAAAATGTCTCCGGTGAGAGCACCGGCTATACGGTCGGAACGGTAAGCGGCACGACCTTCAAGAGCGCCGCTTCGCTGGCTTCTTCTCAGCTGACCATCCGGCTGAATGATAAAAACGCCTTTGAGGTGTGCGACACCGAGACGGGCAAGGTGCTGTTTACGTCCGCCGAGGGTCTTGAGCAGCTGGCGATCCGGCCGAACAGCCGTCTGACCTGGTTCAAGGGCTATAAGTGGTACGGCGACTTTGTCTATCGCCGCGCCTCGAACGGAAACATCACCGTTATAAACTATGTGAATGTCGAGGATTATGTGAAGGGCGTGCTGCCGTATGAGATCGACCCGGACTGGCCGGCCGACGCACAGAAGGCGCAGGCAGTCTGCACGCGCTCGTTCGCGCTCGGCACGCACAAGCATACAGACAGCGGCTATGACCTGTGCAATACCACCAACTGTCAGGTATATCTCGGCGCGACACGCGCGACGAGCGAGTCGGATGCTGCGGTCAGCGCAACGGCGGGCGAAACGCTGTCCTGCGACGGCAAGGAGGTCATCGGCTACTTCTTCTCGTCGGACGGCGGCGCGACCGAGGACGCGGCCAATGTATGGGGCGGCGAATACAGCTACCTCAAGGGCAAGGCTGACCCCTATGAGGAAAAGGGCAAGGACAAGTGGAGCGTGACGCTGACGCCGGCCGAGGTCAAGACCAAGCTGACGAATGCCGGCTATTCGATCGGCACGGTCGCGAAGGTCGAGGTCACAAAGCGCACCGCAACGAACAACGTTGCCGAGGTGACCGTCACCGATACCGCCAGCAAGACGGTAACGCTGACGCGCAGCAACGTGCGCACGGTTTTCGGACTCAAGAGCATCAATTATTCGATCACCGCGAACGCTGCGGCGACGAGCTCGCAGACCAAAACCGCTGTGCAGAAAACCGCATCCGCGACAAAGACGAGCGTTAAAATCTCCCCGTCGGTACATACGGTCACGGTTGACGGCAAGGTGGTGAAGCCGCAGGGTTACAACATCAACGACAATAACTACTATAAGCTGCGCGATGTGGCGTGGATCCTGAACGGTACGGGCAGCGAGTTCAACGTGACCTGGGACGGCGCGAACAACCGTATCCTGCTCAGTCCCAATGCGCCCTATGTCAAGGTGGGCGGCGAGATGAGCGATACCATCGCGGCGGTCAAGAAGCTCTCGCCCTCGACAGCGGCGGTCGCTGTGGGAAACAAGACCGTGCAGCTGACCGGCTATAATGTAAACGATAACAACTACTACAAGCTGCGCGACATCGGCGATGCGCTCGGCTTTGCGGTGGACTGGGACCCGGAGGGCGTGGTCGTGATCCGCTCGGCCGAAAAGACGACCGGCGACAGCAAAAATGATACGTCTGACAACAATAACGGCGGAAACAACAGCAATAACAATACCGGAAATGACGGTCAGACCGTAGAAACTGCTGCCAGCTGGACGTTCAACGGCGCAGGCTGGGGCCACAGCGTCGGCATGAGTCAGTGGGGCGCGTATGCGATGGCGAAGCAGGGCTTCAGCTATGAGGATATTCTGAAATTCTACTTCACCGGTATCGAAGTATCGAAATAATATGTGACAGGAGGTACAGTGTGGACGCAGGGCAGGGAGGACCTGTCTGCGCCCATGCTTTTGTGATGAAAAAGAGTGATTTTTATTTTGATCTGCCGGAACGGCTGATCGCACAGCATCCGCTCGAGCAGCGCGATGCATCCCGGATGATGGTGCTCGACCGCAAGGACGGCTCGGTGACGCACCGCCATTTTCATGATATGCTCGAGTATGTAAAACCGGGCGACTGCGTTGTCTTCAACAATTCGCGCGTTATTCCGGCCCGTCTGATGGGCCACGCAGTCGGTCATGTGACGCCGATCGAGGTGCTGCTGCTGACCGACAAGGGCGACGGCCTGTGGGAATGCCTGACCCGTCCGGGCAGAAAGACCCGCGCGGGCGTTGAGCTGACGTTCGGCGACGGCCTGCTGACCGCGACGGTCGAGGCGGTGCAGCCGGACGGCAACCGACTGATCCGCTTCCATTATGAGGGCATTTTCCTTGAGATTCTCGACAAGCTCGGCACGATGCCGCTGCCGCCGTACATCAAGGAAAAGCTCGATGACCCGGAGCGCTATCAGACCGTCTACTCCAAGACGCCCGGCTCGGCTGCCGCGCCTACCGCAGGTCTGCACTTTACGAAGGAGCTGCTCGAAGCGCTGAAGGACAAGGGCGTAAAGCTCGCATTCGTCACGCTGCACGTCGGTCTGGGCACGTTCCGTCCGGTCAAGGAGGACGAGATCACCGATCATGTCATGCACTCCGAGTTCTATGTCATGGACGAGGAGACCGCGCAGATCATCAACGACACACGTGATGCAGGCGGCGACATCTGGGCGGTCGGCACGACGGCGACGCGCACGCTCGAGACCATCGCAGACGAGACCGGTCATGTCCGCGCACAGTCCGGCTGGACAGCGATCTTTATCTATCCGGGCTACCGCTTCAAGGCGGTCGATCATCTAATCACCAACTTCCATCTGCCGGAGAGCACGCTGATGATGCTCATTTCCGCATTCGCAAGCCGCGAAATGGTCATGAACGCCTATCAGGAAGCGATCAGGGAGGAATACAGATTTTTCTCGTTCGGAGACAGCATGATGCTGTACTGATGCCGCAAACCCAGTATGTAATATGTAATTTGTGAGGAATATATGGAAATCGGAAAATTTAACCTAATCAAAACCGAAGGCCGCGCGCGCCGCGGCGAATTCTGCACGGCACACGGCGTGGTGCAGACCCCGGTCTTTCAGAACGTCGGCACGGCCGGCGCGATCAAGGGCGCGGTCGATGCGTTCGACCTCAAGGAGCTTGGCTGCCAGATCGAGTTGTCCAATACCTACCATCTTCACGTTCGTCCGGGCGATCAGATCGTTCGTCAGATGGGCGGTCTGCACAAGTTCATGCGCTGGGACGGCCCGATGCTGACCGACTCGGGCGGATTTCAGGTTTTCTCGCTTGCGACGCTGCGCAAGATCAAGGAGGAGGGCGTGACCTTCCATTCGCACGTCGACGGCCGCAAAATCTTCATGGGTCCCGAGGAGAGCATGCGGATCCAGTCGAATCTCGGCTCGGATATCGCCATGGCCTTTGACGAGTGCATCGAAAACCCGGCGCCGCGCGAGTACGTCAAGAACTCCATCGACCGCACGACGCGCTGGCTCAGACGCTGCAAGACCGAGCTCGACCGTCTCAACAGCCTGCCTGATACCGTAAATCCGCATCAGCTGCTGTTCGGTATCAACCAGGGCGGCACCTATGACGACCTGCGCATCGAGCATATGCAGGCGATTGCAGAGCTTGACCTGCCCGGCTATGCGATCGGCGGCCTCGCGGTGGGCGAAAGCACCGAGGTCATGTATCACATCCTGGATGTGGTGCTGCCGCATGCGCCGGAGAACAAGCCGCGCTATCTGATGGGTGTCGGCACGCCGAGCAACATCATCGAGGGCGTTGCGCGCGGCATCGACTTCTTCGACTGCGTCATGCCGACCCGCAACGCGCGCCACGGTCATCTGTTCACGCACAGCGGCATCCTGAACATCATGAACGCCAAGTATCAGACCGACGACCGCCCGATCGAGGAAGGCTGTCAGTGTCCGACCTGCCGCCGGTTCAGCCGCGCGTATCTGCGCCACCTGCTCAAGAGCGGCGAGATGCTGTCGCAGCGTCTGCTGGTCATGCATAACCTCTGGTTCTACAACCATCTGATGCAGGAGATCCGCGATGCGCTCGACGAGGGCCGCTTCGAGGAATTCCGTGCAGAATACAGCGAAAAAATGTCCAAGCGCATCTAAGGACGCGCAGGATACAACAGGAAGCGTCTGCTGTGAGGGCAGTCGCTTTTCTGGTTTTACGGAACTGTGTTCGCTCATATGCTGACCCGAGGGGGAGGTGCAGGCAGGTGCGGTTTCGGAAAAAGACAGTGCTGTATGCGGCCGGGGTGCTCGCGTGCGGCAATATCGCCCTGCAGGCGCTCGGCTTTGTCTATCGCGTGATGCTCAGCCGCTTTGCAGGTGCAGAGGGTCTCGGCATGTACCGGCTCGCTAATTCGGTGTATCTGGTGCTGCACACCGGCTGCCTTTCGGGTGTGACGATGGCGTGCTCACGGCTGTCGGCGGCGTGCGAGGCAACAGGGGAGAAAGGGAAAACCGGTGCGGTGCTTCGTCTCGCATTTTCAGTGTTTTTTACGCTTGCGTTCGCAAGCGCAGCAGGGCTGCTGCTGTGCGGCGACCAAATTGCAGCAGGCATTCTCGGCAATCCGCACGCGGCACAGGCGTTTCCGTTCATGCTGCTCTGCCTTATGCTGACCGGGATTGAAAATATCCTCAAGGCGCTGTTCATCGGACTGGAATGCGTGCAGTACACCGCGATCAGTGAAACAGGAGAGCAGCTGGTGCGCATTGCAGCAGTCGGCGTGCTGCTGCACACGGTCGGCGGCGACTGCGGGACAATGGCCAAGCTGATCTTCGCCGGAATGGCAGTCAGCGAGGTGTTCAGCGCGCTGTTTCTCAGCTGCTTGTTCCGCCGCGAGCGGGCGCGGCTTCGCGGAGAGAAAACCCGCCCGGACCGCGAGCTGCGGCGGCAGTTTGCGGCTATTGCGGTTCCGATTTCGGTTTCGGCGCTCACGACCAACCTGCTGTCCGCTGCGGGGGCGGTGCTCCTGCCGCGGCGGCTGATGACGGCAGGACTGGACGCAGAGCAGGCGCTTGCTGCGCTCGGAACGCTTTCCGGCATGGCGCTGCCGCTCATGCTGCTGCCCTCGGCGCTTATCGGCTCGATCGGCACTGCACTGCTGCCGATTGTGACGGCGGCGCACGCTACGGGGAACCGCGCCCGTGTGCGCGCCCTCGTCGGCCGGGCGGTCATGACGGTCGGACTGATCGGCATCCCAGCGACCGCTGTGCTCATTCCGCTCGCACCCTCGCTCAGCCTGCTGCTGTTCGCGCAGCCGCTCACACTGCGGTATGCAGCGTTCACCGGCGCAGCGGCAGTTGCCACGTACTACCAGATGATCACCTCCGGCCTGCTGAACGCACTCGGATTGCAGAACCGGAGCGTTCTGACCGCCGTTCTGGCGGAATGCGTACAGCTCGTACTTGTGATTCGATGGTGCTCGCGCCCGGCGCTCGGCATTTACGGGTATCTTCTCGCGATGCTGCTGAGCGGCGCAGGAGCGGCCGTTTTTAATCTTGCCGTTCTGCATCATGCGACCGGCTTTGCGCTGCGTCCGATGCGGCGTCTCGGACTGCCGCTGATGTGCGGCGCGGCGGCTGGCCTCTGGACGCGGCTGTTTGCGCTTCTGTTTTCTGATCATGTAGCAAGTCCTGTTCTTGCGCTTGCGATGACGCTCACCGGGGCAGGAATGCTCTGTCTTGCGCTGCTGCGGCTGTGCGGCCTGCATCCGCTGCGTTATCTTGCCGCTCGGAGAGAATAGAAAACGCGCAAATCTTGACAAATGCGCGTAAAAAAGCTATCATAAGAAAGAAATAATATCGAGATAGCGGCTCCTGCCTCGGAGGCAGGGGCCTTTTTGGAGGAAACAAAAATGGAACTTACCATGTGCTGCCCGACGCTGTTCGGGCTTGAGGGCATCGTCGCGGACGAGCTTCGCTTCGGCGGCAAGCTGACCGATGTACGTGCGGAAAATGGCCGTGTATTTTTCGAGGGTGACGAGAGCACGCTTGCGTGGGCGAACCTTAATCTGCGCTGCGCAGAGCGCGTGCTCATCCGACTGGGCGCGTTCCGCGCAAAGACGTTCGACCAGCTTTTCGAAGGCGTGAAGGCGCTGCCGTGGGAGGAATTCATCCCGGCGGACGGCGCATTTCCGGTCAAGGGACACAGCCTGGACTCTGCGCTGCATTCCATTCCGGACTGTCAGAAGATCGTCAAGAAGGCGGTCGTTTCGCGCCTTTCCCAGAAATACGGCCAGGGCTGGTTTGAGGAGAGCGGCGCGAAGTATCAGATCCAGTTCGCCATCATGCACGACACGGCGGAAATCTACCTCGACACCTCGGGCGCCGGTCTGCACAAGCGCGGCTACCGCGCAAACAGCAATGCCGCGCCGCTGCGCGAGACGCTCGCCGCTGCAATGGTCAAGCTCGCACGCTGGCGCGGCCGAGAGCCGTTCCTCGATCCGTTCTGCGGTTCGGGCACGATCGCCATCGAGGCTGCGATGATCGCGCAGCGCCGCGCTCCCGGTCTGCTGCGCCGCTTCGACGCAGAGAAATGGAGCTGCTTCGATAAAAAAGTATGGCAGCAGGCGCGTGAGGATGCGCTCTGCATGGCGGATGCGGCCGCCCGTTTTGATATTGTCGGCAGCGACATCGACCCGGAATGCGTCAAGCTGTCTATCTCGAATGCCCACAAGGCAGGCGTCGCAGGCACGGTATTCTTCGAGCAGGCGGACGCGACGAAGCGCGATTACAGCGGCGGCGGTATCCTGTTCGCCAATCCGCCCTACGGTGAGCGGCTGCTCGACCAACAGCAGGCAGAGCAGCTTTATACGACGCTCGGCCGTGCGACGAAAAATTCGCCGATGAAGCAGTATATTCTCAGCTCGGACCCGCTCTTTGAACGTTGCTACGGCCGTCCGGCAGACAAACGCCGCAAGCTGTATAACGGCATGATAAAGTGCGAACTTCATATGTATTTCAAGAATGCGCCGCGTAAACCGCGCCCGCAGGTTTAAGCACTCGAATATATCGTCTGCTAAAACTGCCATTTTCTGAAAGAAATAATTCATAAATTATTCAAAAATTTTTGGCGTTACCCCTTGCATAATAGCGAGAGTTGATGTAATATAATACTCGAGTTAGCACTCCGGTGTTTTGAGTGCTAAGCTCCCGACAATGTATATTTTTATTTTTCATAGGAGGTAATCCATTATGAAACTCAAGCCCCTTTGCGACCGTGTCGTCGTTAAAATGGTAGAGGCAGAGGAGACCACCGCAAGCGGTATCATTCTGACCGCATCCGCTCAGGAAAAGCCGCAGGTCGCGGAGATCATCGAGGTCGGCCCCGGCGGCGTCGTTGATGGCAAGGAAATCAAAATGGAGGTCCAGAAGGGCCAGAAGGTCATTACCAGCAAGTACTCCGGCACCGAGGTCAAGCTGGACGGCGAGAAGTATATCATCGTTCGCCAGAGCGATATTCTTGCAATCGTAGAGTAATTTGAGAAAGAGGTAATTCATCATGGCTAAACAGCTTATTTACGGCGAGGACGCGCGCAAGGCTCTGCAGCGCGGCATTGATCAGCTCGCCGATACCGTTAAGGTAACCATCGGTCCGAAGGGCCGCAACGTTGTACTCGACAAGAAGTACGGCGGTCCGCTCATCACCAATGACGGCGTTACCATCGCCAAGGAGATCGAGCTCGAGGACGCATTCGAGAACATGGGCGCACAGCTGGTCAAGGAAGTTGCAACCAAGACCAACGACGTTGCAGGCGACGGCACCACCACCGCTACTGTTCTGGCGCAGGCATTCGTTCGCGAGGGTCTGAAGAACGTTGCAGCAGGTGCAAACCCGATGGTTATGCGCCGCGGCATCTCCAAGGCAGTCAAGGCTGCTGTTGAAGCGATCGCAAAGAATTCCAAGACCGTAAACGGCACCGGCGACATCGCCCGCGTAGGCGCTATCTCCTCCGGCTCGGACGAGATCGGCACCCTGATCGCAGAGGCTATGGAGAAGGTCTCCACCGACGGCGTTATCACCGTTGAGGAGTCCAAGACCGCTGAGACCTATTCTGAGGTCGTAGAGGGCATGCAGTTCGACCGCGGCTATGTTACTCCGTATATGTGCACGGATACCGAGAAGATGGAAGCAAATCTGGACGATGCGCTGGTCCTGATTACGGACAAGAAGCTGTCCAACATTCAGGAGCTGCTGCCGGTTCTTGAGCAGGTCGTAAAGAGCGGCAAGAAGCTGCTCATCATCGCAGAGGACATCGAGGGTGAGGCGCTGTCCACCCTGATTGTAAACCGTCTGCGCGGCACCTTCACCTGCGTAGCTGTCAAGGCTCCGGGCTTCGGCGACCGCCGCAAGGATATGCTCCGCGACATCGCCATTCTGACCGGCGGTACCGTTATCTCCGAGGAGGTAGGTATCGAGCTGAAGGATGCTACCATGGATATGCTGGGCTCCGCTCGTCAGATCAAGGTAACCAAGGAAAATACCACGATCGTTGACGGCGCAGGCGACAAGCAGGCTATCGCAAACCGCGTTGCTGAAATCCGCGGCGCAATCGAGCGCACCACCTCTGACTTTGACCGTGAGAAGCTGCAGGAGCGCTTGGCTAAACTGGCGGGCGGCGTAGCGGTCATCAAGGTCGGCGCTGCTACCGAGACTGCCATGAAGGAGAAGAAGCTCCGCGTCGAGGACGCCCTGAACGCCACGCGTGCTGCCGTGGAGGAAGGCATCGTTGCCGGCGGCGGCGTTGCATATGTAAACGCTATCGCAGCTGTTGAGGCTCTGGCAGCAGAGGCAGCCGGCGACGAGAAGACCGGCATGCAGATCGTTGCGCGCGGTCTGGAAGCTCCGATGAAGCAGATTGCTGCCAACGCCGGCATTGAGGGCGCTGTTGTTCTCGACAAGGTTAAGAACTCCGACAAGGTCGGCTACGGCTTCGACGCTGCAACCGAGACCTACGGCGACATGATTGCAAACGGCATCGTTGACCCGACCAAGGTAAATCGTTCTGCACTCCAGAACGCAGCATCTGTTGCTTCTATGGTTCTGACCACTGAGAGCCTGATCGCTGACAAGAAGGAACCTGTTGCTCCGGCTCCGGCAGCTCCGGACATGGGCGGCATGTACTAAGCCGTTCCGCACAGATAAACGAAAAATGTGCGTAATGCACCGTAAAACCGCATAAATAAAGCAGGACCGAATGCAGAAATACGCATCCGGTCCTGTTTTTGCGCACAAGAAAAGGCTGACCGCTTATTTTTCGGTCAGCCTTAAATTTTACGTTTCGTTTTTGTTCAGCTTGAAGTGGTTCCGGCGATACTCAAGCATTCCCTCATCGCGCATACGGCTCAGCTCCTTGGACAGGGCGCTGCGATCGAGATTGAGGTAGTCTGCGAGCTGCTGGCGGTTGAAGGGAATATCGAACTCATACCGGCCCTGTCGTGCGGCCTCGCCGGAAAGGTAAGTCAGCAGCCTGCCACGCACATTTTTGGCCGATGTACAGAAAATACGGGTCGACAGCGTCAGATTTTTCTGCGCGGTAAGCAGAAGAATGCGCTGCATCAGCTTGCCGTGCCAGCTTTCAGCTGCATTGTCTCCGTCAAGCAGGGGGAGCAGGCTGAGGAAAAGGATTTCGCAGTCCTTCGCCGCAACGGCATCCACCATAAGTGCTTCACCGCAGAGCGCATAAGTCTCCGCAAACACGCCTCCGGCTTCGACGCTGCTCAAAATACTGTGTGCGCCCCAGAAATCGCTGCTTTCAATGTGCACACAGCCTGAAACGACAATACCCATTTCGCGTGTACGGCTTCCGGCGCGCAGAATGAGCGCGCCATGCGGAAAACGGTCTGTGCGCATGCAGCCGAGACTGCGGAGAAGCCGCAGTTCCTGGGCAGTAAAGCCGGAAAAGAACGGTAATTCTAAAAGATTCATGCGCACCTCGCTTCCAATTCGATACACCTGTATGCCTGCATTATACTATAAAAACGTGCGAAAAGCAAGCAGAACCCCTGCTTACTGCTGCTGTTTCTCCCACTCTGCGTGAAGCGCGGAAAACGGGCGCAGCGCACGGTCGAGAATGCCGTGAATCTGCGCAATGGCAATGCCGTAGTTGGTGACAGGGATACACTGTTCCGCTGCGCGGCGCAGACGTGACTGCATTTCGCGCTCGCCCAGCATACACGCGCCGCAGTGGATGATGAGCGCATAGGGTGAGAGATTTTCCGGGAACTCGCCGCCGGAAGTAAATACAAAGCGAATGTCTCTGCCGGTATACTGTCTGACCCACCGCGGCAGCTTTTCCGTGCCGATGTCGCCGCACTGGCGGTGGTGGGTGCAGCCCTCAGAGATCAGCACAGTATCGCCGTCCTTCAGCCGACGCAGTGCGGCCGCGCCGAGCACCGCCGTGCGCAGGTCGCCCTTATACCGTGCAAAAAGAATGGAAAACGAGGTAAGGCGAACGGAATCGGGCACGATCCGGCTGACCATGCCGAAGGCCTGCGAGTCGGTGACAACGAGTGCCGGCGGCTCGCGCAGCAGGCTGAGCGTGCGTGCGAGCTCGGTCTCGCGTGTGACGACCGGAATACAGCCTGCGTCGAGCAGTGAACGGATGGTCTGCTGCTGCGGCAGGATCAGACGTCCCTTGGGAGCGGCGGAGTCGATCGGGGTGACGAGGACTACTGCATCACCGGGTGATACAAGATCGGCGATGAGCTCGCGTGCCGGCGGCACAGAGTGTACAAGAGCAGCGATTTTTTCCTTGAGCGCATGGATGTTTCCGTTTTCGCGTGCCGAGACAAAAATCATATTTTCCGGGATGTTCTCCGGAACCGTTATCAGATCCGCCTTGTTCATTGCGATAACGTAAGGGATGTGCCGTTCCTCGAACAGCTGTATCAGGCCGCGGTCGGCCCGTGAGAGACCGGCGGCCGCATCCACCACGAGAACCGCGATATCGGTCTGGTCGAGCACGAGGCGCGCCCGGCGCACCCGTTCTTCACCGAGCGTTCCCTCATCATCCAGTCCCGGCGTGTCGATGATAACGACCGGACCGAGGGGGAGCAGCTCCATCGCCTTGCGGACAGGGTCGGTCGTTGTACCGCGCACCTCGGAGACTACAGAAAGCTCCTGCCCGGTCACACGGTTGACCAGACTGGATTTGCCTGCATTGCGCAAACCGAAAAAGCCGATGTGTACGCGCTCCGCAGATACCTGTGCATTGAGACTCATGGCTCAGCCCTCCTCAGAAGCGGAAATCGCGGCGGTTGGACGAGCGGATGTCGCTGATGTGCTGTGCTGCAAGCGTGCGGACTTTTTCGTTCGGGATCTTGTGCAGTTCGCGGTCGATCAGCTCCATGCCGACGCGGCGTGTATCCTCACTCGCGTAATCAACAAGAAATTCTTCAAGCGTCATCAGTGCGTTCGGATGGCAGCAGTTGAGGATCTGACCGGACTTGCACAGACTCATGAAGCGGTCGCCCGTGCGTCCCTCGCGGTAGCATGCTGTGCAGAAGGAAGGAATATATCCCATCTCCATCAGCCACCGTACGACTTCGTCGAGCGAACGCTGGTCGGAAACATCGAACTGCTCGGTGTCGTGCGGACGCTCCTGCTCGGTGTAGCCGCCGACCGAGGTGCGGGACGCACCGCTGATCTGAGAAATGCCGAGATGCAGTGCACGCGCGCGCACCTTTTCGCTCTCGCGGGTGGAAATGATCATGCCGGTATACGGAACGGCAATGCGGATGCACGCGATAACCTTTTTCAAACAGCGGGTCGGCAAGACCGTTGTCGAATACGTCCGGGTCGATGTCGTCGGCGCGCTTGATGCGCGGCACGCTTATGGTGTGCGGACCGACGCCGTGCACCGCCTCGAGATGCTCAGCGTGCATCAGCAGACCGGCAAATTCGTATCTGTACTTTTCCAGACCGAACAGCACGCCCAGACCAACGTCATCGATACCGCCCTCCATCGCGCGGTCCATCGCCTCGGTGTGGTAGTCGTAGTCGTGTTTGGGGCCGGTCGGATGCAGCTCAAGATAGCTGTTCTTATGGTAGGTTTCCTGAAACAGGATGTAGGTGCCGATACCGGCATTCTTGAGCATGCGGTACTCATCGACCGTCGTTGCAGCGATATTGACATTCGCGCGGCGGATCGCGCCGTTTTTATGCTTGACGCTGTAAATCGTGTCCAGACATTCGAGAATATATTCGATCGGATTGTTCTTCGGGTCCTCTCCGGCTTCAATGGCAAGACGCTTGTGTCCAAGATCCTGAAGTGCGATAACCTCGGCGCGCACCTCATCCTGCGTCAGCTTTTTGCGCGCAATATGACGGTTTTTTGCGTGATACGGGCAGTAAACGCAGCCGTTGATACAGTAATTGGACAGATAGAGCGGCGCAAACATAACGATGCGGTTGCCGTAGAAGGCGAGCTTGATCTCCTCGGCGAGCCTGTACATCTCGGCGATCTTCTCCGGGTTTTCGCAGGCGAGCAGCACGGATGCCTCACGGTGGGTCAGACCGGCGCAGTGAACGCCGCCGGCGGTCTTTTTCGGACGCGCCTTCTCGAGAAGACTGTCGATCAGCTCGAGATTATTTTTGTTGCGCTCGGCGTATTCGAGCGTTTCGAGAATCTCCTCATGGTTGATAAAATCATCAGCATACATGGATTTCGGGTTATAAACAGCCATTTATATTATATCCTTTCTTGTTCGAAACAGATTTCACGGTTTTACGTCGCCGCGGTCGATGACGATATTCGCGCCGACCGACTGCACACGCCGCGACAGGCAGCCGATGCACTGCGCCGCCTCCTCGCCGGTGCACAGCTTGCCGTCGTAGAGTGCGTACTTTTTTCGCACGGAGAGCGGCGAGAGATTGGGCATGACGACATTCGCTCCAGCGGCAAGCCCGCGTTCGCGTCCGTCCGGAAGGATGGTTCCGAGGGCGGTCGTGGCCGGAAGCAGCAGCTTCGGCTGCATGAGCCGCAGCAGCGAGAGCAGGTAAACCGTCTGCTCCGCCGTTCCTGCGGGTCTGTCGCCAAAGGGTGTGTCCTTCTGGGGATGAACGGGCCGATGCCGCACATCGCAGGGCGGAAGGTTTCGATGAATTTAAGGTCCTCAGCGAGCGTTTCGGGCGTCTGGAACGGCGAGCCGACCATAAAGCCGCAGCCGGTCTGGAAGCCGATGTCCTTCAGGTCGCGCAGGCAGCGCATACGGTTTTCGAACGACATTTCCGCCGGATGCAGCTTTTCATAGTGCGTCCGGTCTGCTGTCTCATGCCGCAGCAGATAGCGGTCTGCGCCGGCGGAAAACATAGCCTCGTAAGCTTCCCGCGGAAATTCACCGAGCGAAAGCGTTACCGCACAGTCCGGAAATTTTCGCTTGATGCGGCGTACCGTGCGGCAGATCGGATCAACGCCGAACGCGCCGTCCTCGCCGCCCTGCATGACAAAGGTGCGGAAGCCGAGCGTATAGCCCTCGCACGCGCATTCGAAGATCTCGTCCTCGGTCAGCCGGTAGCGGTCGGCGTGCGTGTTGGAGCGTCGAATGCCGCAGTACAGGCAGTCGTTGCGGCAGATATTTCCGATCTCGATCAGACCACGGATATAAACGTCCGTGCCATAGACCTCACGCCGGACACCGGCGGCAAGCGCCCCCGCATACGCTGCGGTCTCTTCGTCCTGCGCGCGCACAAGGAACGCATAGTCCTCCTTTGAAAGGCTGTGCTCGCGCGCAAGACGGTCGATGAGTTTTTTTGCGTCGTTATTCATCGGCAAGCACATTGGAGTAGGCGGTTTTGACGCTGATGCCGTCGAGGCTGCCGATCTTGCCGGAAAGCGCGGAGATCACATCCTGCGGCGCGTCGATGGCGATGGAGACGATGTTGATGCTGCGTGCGCGATAGGGGATACCCATGCGCCCGATGATATAATGACCGTACTCGTGCAGCAGATGGTTCAGCTGCTCGACCGAATCCGTGTTTTCTACGATGATGCCCATGACGGCGACTCTTGTCTGCATAACTTTTCCTCCGAGACAAAAACTGCGGCTGCACCCGAAAGCAGGCGCAGCCGCAGAGAGTCCTGCCCGGAAAAATGGAACGGGCAGGGAGCTATTTTTCTGTCAGCTGCACCTTTCACGCAGTCGCCCGCAGGGCGGCTTAATGTCAGGCGCAGGGAAGCGCGTCTGAAAACGCGCGTCTCTTACTATATATAATACAGTATAACGTCGAAAAACGCGATGCGCAAGCGGAAATTTCAGATGGTCCAAAATCCGTCAAGCAGAAAATCGCCGATTTTACGGCCGAATTTTTGTGACAGATTTCGGCGAATTTGGTCTACCATCGCAATATCTTGTGTGTTATAATAGTCACTGCTACAAAATAGGAAGAAAAGGAGTGACGACGATGGTCCGCGTCATCAAGAAAGACCATACCCGAGAGGCGTTCAACATCCAGAAAGTTGTGACCGCCGTCAATAAAAGTGCGAACCGCGTGCTTTACACGTTTACCGACGACGAGCTGAAATCGATCTGCAATCATGTCGAGGGTTATATCCGTGACCATCACATGACCGAGATTCAGATCTGGCAAATGCACAACATCGTCGAGTCTGCGCTTGAGGCGGTGCGGCCGGAAGTTGCCAAAAGCTATCGCGATTACCGCAACTACAAGCAGGACTTTGTCGGCATGCTGGATAGTGTGTATCAGAAGAGCCAGTCCATCATGTATATCGGCGATAACGAAAATTCAAATACGGATTCCGCGCTGGTCTCCACCAAGCGCAGCCTGATTTTTAACCAGCTCAATAAGGAGCTGTATCAGAAGTTTTTCATGAATACGGAGGAGCTGCAGGCCTGCCGAGACGGTTATATTTATATTCACGATATGTCCGCGCGCCGCGATACGATGAACTGCTGTCTGTTCGATGTGAAGCACGTGCTGAAGGACGGCTTTGAGATGGGCAATCTGTGGTACAATGAGCCGAAAACACTCAATGTCGCGTTCGATGTCATCGGCGATATCGTGCTTTCGGCGGCAAGTCAGCAGTACGGCGGCTTTACTGTGCCGAGCGTTGATCTGCTGCTCGAGCCGTATGCCGAGCGCAGCTATAAAATGCTGACCGAAAAATACAGTGCGCTCGGCCTTGATCCGGAGACGGTCGAAAAAGCCGTCATGGCGGATATCCTGAACGATTTTGAGCAGGGCTTCCAGGGCTGGGAGTACAAATTCAACACGGTCGCATCCAGCCGCGGCGATTATCCGTTTATCACCATGACGATGGGCACCGGCACGGGCCGCTTTGCGAAGCTTGCTTCCATCACCATGCTCAACGTCCGCCGCAAGGGTCAGGGTAAGAAGGGCAACAAAAAGCCGGTTCTGTTCCCGAAGATCGTATTTCTGTACGACGAGAACCTGCACGGCCCCGGCGGCGAACTCGAAGACGTCTTTGAGGCCGGCATCGAATGCTCTGCACGCGCGATGTACCCGGACTGGCTGTCGCTGACCGGCGAAGGCTACGTGCCCTCCATGTACAAAAAATACGGCGCGATCATCAGTCCGATGGGCTGCCGCGCGTTCCTGTCTCCGTGGTTTGAACGCGGCGGCATGGAGCCGGCGGACGAGGAGGACAGGCCGGTGTTCGTCGGCCGCTGGAATATCGGCGCAGTATCGCTGCATCTGCCGATGATCTACGCCAAGTCGCAGCAGGAAAACCGTCCGTTCCACGAGGTACTGGACTACTATCTGGAGCTGATCCGTAAACTGCACATCCGTACCTATGCGTACCTCGGTGAAATGCGTGCCTCCACCAATCCGCTCGCATACTGCGAGGGCGGCTTTACGGCGGCCACCTCAAGCCGGGCGATAAGATCAAGCCTATCCTCAAGACTGCGACGGCTTCGTTCGGCATTACTGCCCTTAACGAGCTGCAGGAGTTGTACAACGGCAAATCGCTTGCCGAGGACGGTGCGTTCGCGCTCGAAACGCTCAAGTACATCAACGATAAGGTCGAGCAGTTCAAGCACGAGGACGGCAATCTGTATGCTATCTACGGTACACCGGCAGAGAGTCTGTGCGGTTTGCAGGTCGAGCAGTTCCGCAGAAAATACGGCATCATCGAGGGCGTTTCCGACCGTCCGTATGTATCCAACAGCTTCCACTGCCACGTTACCGAGGATCTGACTCCGATCGAAAAGCAGGATCTGGAGGACCGTTTCTGGAATCTGTGCAACGGCGGCAAGATCCAGTATGTCAAGTATCCCATCAGCTATAACCGCGAGGCCATCCGCTCGCTCGTGCGCCGTGCAATGAGGAAGGGATTCTATGAGGGCGTCAATCTCTCGCTCGCATACTGCGACGACTGCGGTCATGAGGAGCTCGCGATGGATGTCTGTCCGAAGTGCGGCAGCCGCAACCTCACCAAGATCGAGCGAATGAACGGGTATCTGTCCTATTCCCGCGTCAAGGGCGACACACGCCTGAACGATGCAAAAATGGCAGAAATTGCAGAAAGAAAGAGTATGTAACACACCATGCAGTATCATAATATCACCAAGGACGATATGCTGAACGGCGACGGGCTCCGCGTTGTGCTGTGGGTCGCGGGCTGCGGCCATGCGTGCCCCGGCTGTCACAACCCGATCACGTGGGACGAAAACGGCGGCCTGCCGTTCGACGAGGCGGCAAAGGAAGAGATCTTCACCGAACTCGCCAAGGACTATGTGTCCGGCGTGACGTTTTCGGGCGGCGATCCGCTCTATCCGGCAAACCGGGAACAGGTCGGTGCGCTCGCCCGCGAAGTCCATGCACGTTTTCCGGAAAAGACCATCTGGCTGTATACAGGCTACCGCTGGGAGCAGATCGCAGATCTGCCGTTCCTTGATGCCATAGATGTTATCGTGGACGGGCCGTTCATCGAATCGCAGAAGAACACACAGCTCTGCTGGCGCGGCAGCGCCAATCAGCGCGTGATCGATGTTCGGCGTACCCGGGAGACCGGCACGGTCTGTCTGCATGAAAATACTGACAAATAAACAGGAGAGCATGAACGATGGAAAAAATCGCACAGTTTTATAAGGTAAGTGAAGAACAGTTCATCAACGACTGGCGCGCCGCGACCGGCAGCAGCGTTGAAGAGGCAAAGTCGGTCTATGCGAACATCCGTCTGCCGCGCCGCGCGACCAAAGGCTCCGCAGGCTACGACTTCTTCGCGCCCGAGAGCTTCACGCTCGTCCCGCACGAGACGATCCTTATTCCGACCGGTATCCGTGTCATGATCGAGGACGGCTGGGTGCTTCAGCTTTACCCGCGCTCGGGTCTGGGCTTCCGTCATCGCCTTCAGCTCGATAACACGGTCGGCGTCATCGACAGCGACTATTTCGAGGCAAAAACGAGGGTCATATCCTGATCAAGATGACAAGTGATGATCTGAACGGCAAGATGCTGTCTGTACAGTCTGGCGATGCGTTCGCGCAGGGCATTTTTTCTGCCCTACGGCATCACGGTAGACGATGATGCAGAGGGTCAGCGCGAAGGCGGCTTCGGCTCGACCACCGGAAAATAAGTCAAAAGAACAGCAAGGGGAACCGCCCGAAAGGTGGTTTCCCTTTGTTATGCACATTTTTCCTTCTTCGCGCTTATACTGAAAGCAGGGGGGATGCGGAATGCTCTGCCGCGGTCAGGCTATCGGCCTTGCGGTGCTGTTCTTCGGCGCAGGCGTACTCATCGGCAGTCTGCTGACGCCGTGCTGGACAGTACGGCTGCTGGCGGCGGCAGTCATTGCAGCGGGTCTGCTCCTGTGTCAAAGCCTGTGAGAAGGGAGGAGAGCGTGATGAAGGTTGCTGTCTGGAAGAGCCCGAAGTGTCTGTGCGGCATTCTCAGATACATTTTCCATATCAGATAATCTCAAAAGGCCGGATCAAACCGGCCTTTTGAGACTGCCGAAAACATCGCTTTTCAACCGGTCAAGAAAACGTTTGCCATGCAGTTATATTTATGCTATAATAGGTCTGCAAATAAAAAGGGAATGAAGTTCTCCCGCGGCGCATGCCGAAACCGCAGTTACTGCTGATGACTTCTGTGATATTTCACAGGGGGTATCAGCTTTTTTATGCCCCCGGAAGGAGAAAAACTATGTTAACATCACTTGCCTTCGTTTTTCTTGCCGGACTGGCTGCCGCAGCAGTCTGTTCGGCAATCAAGCTGCCGCGTATCATCGGAATGCTCCTCGTCGGCATTGTTCTTGGCCCGCACATACTGAATGTACTCGACGGCTCGATCCTGTCAATCTCGTCCGAGCTGCGACAGATGGCGCTTATCATCATTCTGCTCAAGGCCGGTCTGTCGCTCAACCTGTCCGACCTCAGACAGGTTGGCCGTCCTGCCGTCCTGCTCTCGTGCCTGCCTGCTACCTGCGAACTCGCCGGATACATACTGCTCGCGCCGTATCTTCTCGGTGTCAACCGCATCGAGGCCGCTGTTATGGGGCCGTACTCGCAGCTGTCTCTCCGGCCGTTGTCGTGCCGCGCATGGTCTTTCTTATGGAAAATCGATGGGGCACGGACAAGAGCATTCCCCAAATGCTGCTGGCCGGTGCATCGTGTGACGACATCTACGTTATCGTACTGTTCACGACCTTCACTGGTATCGCGCAGGGAGGAAATGCGAGAGCGGCAGACTTTCTGAACATTCCGGTTTCGATCGTGCTCGGCATCGCAGTCGGTGCGGCAGCCGGTTATGCTCTGTCGAGATTCTTTGAAGCGGCATTTGCCCGCAACCACATGGTTCGCGGCAGCGTCAAGATTATCATCGTGCTGAGCGTTTCCTTCCTACTCGTGGCGCTCGAGACTGTTCTCAAGGGAAAGATCGCGCTGTCCGGCCTGCTCGCGGTCACCAGCATGGCGTGCATGCTTGCACGAAAACGACCGGCGAAGTCCGCGCACGCCTCAGCGAAAAGTTCGGAAAGCTCTGGATCGCGGCGGAGCTCATTCTGTTTGTGCTCGTCGGTGCCGCAGTTGATATCAGATATGTATCCGAGACCGGTCTCGCAGCGGTTTTGATGGTGTTTACAGCACTGATTTTCCGTGCAGCAGGTGTTGTGCTCTGCCTTGCAGGCACGAAGCTCAGTCGACGCGAGCGCTTGTTCTGCGTCATTGCTTACCTGCCGAAAGCAACCGTACAGGCAGCGATCGGCTCTGTGCCGCTCGCGCTGGGGCTGCCGTGCGGCAAGATCGTGCTGTCTGTGGCGGTGCTCGCGATTTTGATCACTGCGCCCCTCGGCGCACTCGGCATGGATGCAGCATACCGGAAGCTGCTGAAATATGAAGGCTGAACAGCCTTTTTCACGAGAAAACAGAGCGAACACTGACAAATACTTGACAAACAGGGCGACACAGGTCTATACTTGACAAAGAAGCAAGGGGTGCCGCAGGATGCGGCTGAGAGGGAATACCCCCAACCTTTTGAACCTGTTGGTTAGAACCATCGTAGGGAGCTGTCGCATCGCAATTACAATGCCGCAGTTTTCGTCAGAGGATGAGGACTGCGTCATTTTTATGCAGGAACGGTATCCGGACTTGCGGAGCTGTTCCGGAAAAGAGGAGAATTCTATGAAAAAAAGTGCTTACGATTGCCGGTTCGGACTGTTCGGGCGGCGCAGGTGTGCAGGCTGACCTCAAAACCATGGCGGCGCACGGCGTGTTCGGCATGAGCGTCATCGTGTCGGTCGTCGCAGAGAACACCGCGCGCGTTATCGACATTCAGGACATCAGTACGAGAATGATCGAGGAACAGATCGATGCGGTGTTTGAGGACATCGTGCCGGATGCGGTCAAGATCGGCATGCTTTCCTCGCCGGAATGCATGAAGGCAGTCGCAGACAAGCTGCGCCAGTATCGACCGGCGAATGTTGTCATCGACCCGGTCATGTTTGCCAAGAACGGCGATCCGCTGATGGACCCGAAGTCGGTCGGCGCGCTGATCGAGACCGTGCTGCCGTTTGCCGATGTGCTGACACCGAATGTGCCCGAAGCACAGTATCTGGCAGGCATGGAGATCCACACGCCCGCAGATATGGAGACCGCAGCGCGCAGAATTGGTGCGCTCGGCTGTAAAAACGTACTGGTCAAAGGCGGAAAAAAACATTCCGGGCGCTGTGGATGTGCTGTTCGATGGTGAGACCTGCCATCGTATCGAGATCGAGCAGATCGATAGTACCTCGACGCACGGCACGGGCTGCACACTGTCCTCTGCCATCGCGTCCAACCTCGCTCTCGGCAAAAACGTGCCCGAGGCAGTCCGCCTCGCGAAGGAGTATGTCACCGATGCAATCCGTCACGCGCCCGGTCTCGGACACGGCTGCGGACCGCTCGACCATTTCTGCCGTATTTTTAACAGGAGTGAATCAAAATGAAAGCGAAAAACATCCGTAAACTGACCATCGCAGGCGTGCTTGTTGCTGTTGCTGTTGTCGGCAGCCTGTTTTCCATCCCGGTGCTCGGCGCGAAGTGCTCGCCCGTACAGCATATGGTAAATGTACTCGGCGCGGTCCTGCTCGGCCCCGGTTATGCGGTCGGCATGGCGTTTGCCGCCGCTCTCATCCGAAATCTCCTCGGTCTGGGCAGCCTGCTCGCTTTTCCGGGCTCCATGATCGGCGCGCTGCTGTGCGGCGTGGCATACAAGCTGTGTCCGAAGCTGCCTGCGGCATATGCAGGCGAGGTATTCGGCACCGGCATTCTGGGCGGCCTTGCGTCCTACCCGATCGCCGCTGTCCTCATGGGCAACACCAAGGCAGCGCTGTTCACCTTTGTACCGAGCTTCCTTATCTCGACTGCGGTCGGCGCGGCGATTTCTGTTCTCGTGCTGTCCGCGCTCAAGCGCACGCATGTGTTCAGCAGCCTTGAGGGGGCTCTGCGTTGATCGAAGAACTGAAAAAAGTGATTGAGAGAACGGTCTCGTGCCGTCCGATGACCCATTGTATCACCAATCCGGTGACAGTTAATGACTGCGCGAATATCATCCTTGCGGCAGGCGGCACGGCTATCATGGCACAGGATGAGCGCGAGGTCGAGGAGATCACGGCGCACGCCTCCTCGCTCGTTCTCAACATGGGCGCGGTGCGCGCGCAGGAAGCCATGCTGCGCGCGGCAGCAACCGCAAAAAACTCGGACATCCGGTCGTACTCGATCCGGTTGCCGCAGGTGCGAGCCATCTGCGCGGTGATATGTGCGCGAAGCTTCTCGCGGAAGGCCTTGTCTCAGTCATTCGCGGCAACGTGTCTGAAATCCGTGCGCTGGCCGGTGGGACGGAGCAGGAGAGCGGCGTTGAGGCCGACCTCAGCGACCGCATTGACGAGGACAATCTTGCGGAATCCGCAGCCTGGCTGCGCGATTTTGCGCATCGTACCGGTACGGTCGTACTGCTGACCGGTGCGATGGACGTGATCACAGACGGAAAACGCACCGCAGTGCTGTGCGGCGGCAGTGAGTTGCTCCGCCGCATCACCGGGGCAGGGTGTATGCTCACCTCGCTTGCTGGCGTGTACTGCGGCGCTGCACCCGATAGATTATTTGAAGCCGCAGTCACGGCATCGGAGGTGATGAAGCATTGCGGAGAAATCGCAGATGCGCGTGTGCGTAAAGAGATGGAGGGCACCGCTTCCTTTCGGACACGCCTGATCGACGCAGTCAGCCTGCTTTCAGCGGATGAACTGACGTCGCGCATCCGTCTGATCTGATGCAGACGGAAAGTGCTGCCGGCAGAGTATGCCGACGGTCTTAGGATACGATCAACATCAATTCATTGGGGGTACCACCTTGAAAAACAACAAAACAACCCAAAGACTGCTCGATGCAACGCGCGAGATCTGGGAGGGCTATCTCAAGCATCCTTTCGTGCGCGGTATTGCCGACGGCAGCCTCGAAATTCAGAAATTTCGTTTTTATCTGTTGCAGGATTACGTTTACCTGTTTGACTATGCCAAGGTCTTTGCACAGGGCGTTGTCAAGTCGCGCGATCCCGAGGTCATGCGCATGTTTGCGTCCTCGGTCGCGAATATCCTCGGCGGCGAGATGAACATTCATCGCGGCTACATGAAGCGTCTCGGTATCACGGAGGAGGACGCCGAACGCGTTAAGCCGTCGCTCCCGAACAGCTCATATACTGCCTACATGCGCGCTGTCGCGGCAGAGGAAGGCCCGGCGGAGATCATGGCAGCGGTGCTTTCCTGCGCGCTCAGCTACGAGTATATCGCAAAATGGATCGTCTCGAATTATCCGAACGCGGAAAAGCATGAATTCTACGGCGAATGGATACAGGGCTATGCCTCCGAAGATTACGCCGCAGAGAACCGCCGCCTCATCGCATATATGGAGCAGCTGGCCGAACACTATACCGAGCCGCAACTCGAGCGTCTCATCGACATTTTTGTCGACTGCTCGCACTACGAGGGTATGTTCTGGGAAATGGCATGGAACGGGGAACTGTAAATGCTTGAGTTTCGCAACGTTACCTTTCAATATGACGTCGAGGATTTCAATATCATTGACGATCTGTCCTTTCACATCGGAAAAGGCGAGTTCGTTTCGGTCATCGGCCCGTCCGGCTGCGGCAAATCGACGATTTTCCGTCTGACCGGTCAGCTGCTCACGCGCAAGAGCGGCGACATCCTGGTTGGCGGAGAGAGCATCGACGGCAGGAGAGGCTACTGCGGCTATATGCCTCAGCGCGACCTGCTGTTCCCATGGCGCACAGTGAACGAAAATCTTCGTCTGCCGATGGAGGTGCGCGGCGGTATTCCGCGTGCGGAAATGGACCGCCGTGTGACAGAGACGCTGGAGCATGTCGGTCTCGCCGGCTGGGGTGACAAGCGTCCGGAGGAGCTTTCGGGCGGAATGCGGCAGCGGGCGGCATTCGCGCGCACGCTGCTGACCGGTTCCGAGCTGCTATTGCTGGACGAGCCCTTTTCCGCACTGGATTTCCTGACCCGTATCACCATGCAGGAATGGCTGCTCGATCAGTGGGAGCGCGACAGCAAGACCGTACTGTTTATTACGCATGATGTAGAAGAGGCGATTTTCCTTTCCGGCCGCGTGCTCGTGGTCGAAGATACGCCCATCCGCAGACTGCGTTCCTTTGAGGTACCGGCACCATATCCGCGCACCCGTGCGTGTCTTACCGAGCCGCGGATGCTCGAGCTGCGCGAAAGCCTTATCTCGCTGCTGCGCAGGGAGGTATCGGAATGAAAAAGAATACGAATGCAAATCTGCCCGTCCTTATTTTCATGCTGGCGCTGCTGATCATCTGGCAGGCGGGCGCGATGGGTATGAACGCAGCATACATTCTTCCGTCTCCGACGCAGATCCTCGTGCGCCTGTGGGAACTGCGGAAGCCGCTCTTCACTGCACATCTGCCCGCAACCATGCTGTGCACAGGCGTAGGCCTCGCGATTTCGGTCGCGCTCGGCCTGCTGCTTGCCATCGTGATGGACGCCAGTCCGGCGGCGGAACGCATGCTCTATCCGCTCATCATCGCGTCGCAGACCATTCCGACGACCGCGCTCGCGCCGTTATTTGTGCTCTGGTTCGGCTATACGATCTGGAGCAAGGTGCTCGTGACCGTACTCATCACGTTCTTTCCGATCGCGATGACGGTTTTCGATGGCTTTCGTTCGGCTAAGACCGATATGGTGGATATGCTGCGCACGTTCGGCGCAGGCCGAAAGGAGATATTCCTGAAGCTGAAGCTGCCGGCGGCACTGCCGTATTTCTTCTCAGCCATAAAGATGGCAATCCCGATGTCGATCATCGGCGCTGCGATCGGCGAATGGCTGGGCGCGCAGGCGGGCCTCGGATATTTCAGCCGCCGCATGATGACGCAGCTCGACGGCGCGGGGGTTTTCGCGCCGATCGTTCTGCTGAGCGCAGTCGCAATGATTGCGGTCGGCATCGTCAGCTGGCTCGAAAAGAAGATTGTGACCTGGAGAAGCAGCCTGTAACGACGCTCGGGGCGTTATGCTGATTTCACGCACACATATCATGCAATCAGAAAACAACAGAAAAACAAACTTTTGAATATTCAAGGAGAAAATTACTTATGAAAAGCGATTTCTTGCACTTCTGGCAGCAGGCGCAATGCTGCTGACCGGCTGCGGCGCACAGGGCGCTGCAAACAGCAATGCCGAAGCGGGCGGAGACGGCGGCGCGAAGGATAATCTGCACCATCTGACCGTTGTGCTCGACTGGTATCCGAATGCTCTGCACGCATTCCTGTATGAAGCACAGGAGAAGGGATACTTTGCTGAGCAGGGTCTGGATGTCGACATTCAGTCTCCGGCCGGTGTTAACGATGCGATGAGTATGGTCGCAGCAGGCAAAGCTGATATTGGCCTGTACTATCAGCAGGATGTCATTCAGGCGCGCGCTGAGCAGAATGTGCCGATCAAGTCGATCGGTGCGGTTGTGCAGGGCCCGCTGAATATCGTTCTTTCGCTCAAGGATAAAAATATCACCTCTCCGAAGGATCTGGAGGGCAAGACGGTCGGTTATGCCGGTACGGAGCTTTCTGAGGCCCTGATCCGCAGCATCATGAAGAACTCCGGCGCAGACCCAGACAGCGTAAAAATGGTCGATGTGGGCTTTGACCTGATGAGCTCCATGACTACCGGCAATGTGGACGCAACCATCGGCTGCCTGGTCAACCATGAGGTTCCGCAGATGGAGAAAGAGGGCTTCGAGGTCAATTACTTCTTCCGGGATGATTTCGGTGTGCCGAAATACTACGAGGGCATTTTCCTTGCAAGCGATGAGATGATCGATAACGAGCCGGATGTGCTTGCTGGCTTTCTGACCGCATGCAGCAAGGGCTTCGAGGACTTCAAGAACAGCACGGACGAGGTTCTGCAGGTTCTGCTCGACAATCAGGATGAGGCGAACTTTGCGCTGGACCCGGATGTATAGAAGAAGTCCTGTGAAACGCTGCTTCCGCTCATGGAGACCGCAGATGCAAAGTTCCTGTCTCAGACCGAGGCCTGCTGGCAGGAGAATATCGACTGGATGTACGATGAGGGTCTGATCTCTGCTAAACCGGAGGTTTCCGACGTTATGGTAACGATCGCTTACTGATACACTCCGCAATACAAAACGGCATGGACGCACGTCCATGCCGTTTTCTTATTTATGGTTTTGCGGTAATACCTGATGAATTACCATGAGACTGTACCAAAGGCAGCGAACAGGATTTCCGCAAGGCGCCGCAGATTAAATCTCGCAGTGCCGTCCTTATTTATTGCAGCTGTTTGCGGTGTTTGCACGGCAGCCGCAGCCGGAATTTGCGTTTGCACCGTTCACGCCATTCGCGCCCGTGAAAAGGCAGTTTGCACGCTCTCCGCGCGGTGGGAAGAAAGCGTCAATAGGGAATTCGAAGTTCGAGAAAACCTCGCAAGGGTCGGTCTCACCGCCGATATTACTGTTCGAGCAGTCGCGGCGCGGCAGACAGATATCGTAGGCAGGCATAAGCAGCTGAATGTCACGTTCAAGGCGGATGATGGAAAACTGGCCAAGCGTTACGAACAGCTGGTAGCCGTCGTTCGCAAGCACAAGATCATCCCCGTCAAAGCACGAGCAGAGCTGCTTCGGCACTTCGTGCAGAGCACAGCAGCAGCAGTTGCATTTCGTCTCGGGAGCAACGACCCGGGCATCCAGCATAACGGGGTCGACGACCTCGATCACTGCGGTTGGACGGTTGGAATTCGGACGAAGCTGTACGTCCGTGCCGTCCTCGATATAGTGCGAGGAGAAGATCCGCGCGCCGCCCTCGCCGCCGAACAGCATGACGCGCTTGTCGAATACAGCGAGACCGTCTACAATGCGCGGCCGGCCGACCGCACAGCTCACCTCGCACTCAATGCGGTAAAAGAATCGGCTGTCCACACTGTACAGACCGCGATTAAACTGCACCGGTTCAACGTCGATTTTCACACAGAGCAGATCAGCTGTACGCGGCTTCACCGAAACGATGCCGCCGGAATCGAGCATATCCTGCGCGTCGCGTGTCAGATAAACGCGGATGTCACGCAGACATTCCTTGCTGCGGCAGGAATCATAGACCTTGCTCGTGTGTACGCACACAGCCTCACGGAACGCGCCGCCGGATGCGGTGTTGCCGCCCGACGTGCCGAGAGGACCGGGGCAGCAGATTTTTCAGCCATGATTTATCCCTCCGGATCACATGATTTGCGCAGGCGGCGTTTTGCCTCGGCCGCCTGTATTATCATTGTATTCCGGAGGGATCATTATGTTACGGTATCAGATCCTCGTCTGTAACGAAGAATTCGTTTTCCATGTCCATGCAGCGGCGATCAAGCTCAGAGGTTGTGCCGAGTGTGCGGCGCACTGCTTCGTAATCCGACTTCGCACGACGGTTTTCGCGGCCTGTGCGGACGGCACGGATGAGCAGGTTTTTCGGCGTGTCGAGCGGCGAGATGTACTCGACGACCGATACCTTATAGCCCCTCAGCCTCCAGCTTGAGTGCGCGCATGCTGTCGGTCAGCACATCATTGAAGCGCGCCTTGAAGACGCCGTGACGGGTCAGCGGTTCGAGGCCGGGCATGGTATACTGATTGAGCAGTTCCTTGTGACAGCAGGGCACGCACGCGATGTATTTCGCTCTGGCACGGAGCGCGGTCGCAAGGGCAAGATCGGTCGCAATATCGCACGCGTGGAGCGAAATGACAGCGGTAACATTTTTCGGCGGCTGATATACGCGCAGATCGGCGCATTGGAAGCTCATATTATGATAGCCGAGACGCTTCGCCATCGCACGGCTCTCGTCGATGACATGCTCCTTGATGTCTACGCCGATCACGCGGCAGCGGCGATGGAGCACCTCGTGCAGATAATAATTCATGACAAAGCTGAGATAGGACGTGCCGCAGGCGCAGTCGAGCAGCACGATCTCGTCGCTGTCATCCTGCTCAAACATCGGTGCAACCAGTTCGACGTAATGGTCGATCTGATTGTATTTGCGAATCATATCGTTTTTCAGCTTGCCGTCTGCGGTCAGAATACCGATCTCGCGCAGCAGCGCGGCGGCCTGATCGACACGGATCAAATACTGACGGCCGCTGTCGAGCAGGGGATTGGCGGCGTTCGCCTTTTTCCTCATCGCTCGCCTCACGCTCCGCCTGCTTCATCTGCACGCCGCGTGCAGTGGCGGAGAGCGTCACGACAGCGCTGCGCTCGGTATAGACAAGCACGCTCTCGTCAAATTTTTCAGCCTCAGAGGCAAAAAATGCACAGAATGCAGCGGCATCCGTGGGCGAGGTACTGCCCTGAAAAACGAAGCGCCCAGTCTTGCCCGTCGAGCGAAAGTTCGGCATCAAATTTTTTCTTTCCGGAAGTGAATGTGCAGACCGCACGGATAAAATAATCACGATTTTTCGTCATTCGCGCCGAAATGCCTGCGAGCAGCAGCTTCAGCTTGGCAATATCGCCCTTCTGCATAGTAGATCAGTCCCTTTCTGCATTGCGCCGCCGGGGCGGTGCAAATGTCTTTCTTTGCTGTATTATAGTACCATAAACAGACGGGCGTGCGCAATACGCTAAGACGAAAAAAAGAGAGCATAGATTAGACTATGCTCTCTAAAAAGTTCATTTTACCGCCACTGGAACGTTGCCATGCCGTAGACATAGATGAAAACGATAATGACAGGCGTGATATACTGAAAAACCGGACGCATCCACGGACGGATCTTGAGACCTCTGCCGGTGTTTGCTTCACGGACGAAATTATCCCAGCCCCAGCCGAATTTGTTGCAGCAGAACAACGTCAGCACAAGCGAGCCGAGCGGCAGGACGTTGTTTGAAACGATAAAGTCCCACAGATCAAGCCAGGCGGTGCCTTCCGCAAACGGCTGAAAATGAATGACGCTGTATCCGAGAGCGGTAGTCAGCGCGAGAAGGAAGATGCCTGTGCCGCAGATGATGCAGCCCTTTGGGGCGAGACCAGCCGGTCAGTTCGCGTACCATCGCAAGAATGTTCTCGCACACGCCGAGAACGGTGGACAGCGCAGCAAAGATCATGAACAGGAAGAACATCGTGCCCCAGATACGGCCGCCTGCCATGTGATTGAAAACGCTCGCCATGGTGTCAAACAGCAGGCTCGGGCCTGCGTTGACCTCCAGACCATAGGTCGAGCACGCCGGGAAGATGATGAAGCCTGCCAGAATGGCGACAAACGTATCGAGCACGATGACGTTGACCGACTCACCCATCAGCGAGTGGTCCTTGTCGATGTAGCTGCCGAAAATTGCCATGCCGCCCATGCCGGTGGACAGGGTGAAGAACGCCTGATTCATCGCGCCGACGATAACCGAACCATTGATCTTGGAAAAGTCCGGCGTAAGGTAGAAGGCAAGTCCGTCTGCCGCGCCGTCGAGCAGCGCGCTGTGAACCGCAAGCACAAGCATGAGCACGAGCAGAGCACTCATCATATATTTTGTGATCCGCTCGAGACCCTTCTGAATATCGCGGCTCAGAATGAGAAAGGCAACAGCGACCGTGACAAACAGAAATACCACGTTGATAACAGGGTTGGCGATCATGGAAGCAAAGCCGAAGGATGCGGTTTGACCGGTGAGGAATTTCACAAAATAATAGATGATCCAGCCGGTAACAACGCAGTAGAATGCCATGATGGCGATATTGCCGATTAGGCAGACCGCACCCCAAAGATGCCATTTCTGACCGGGCTTTTCGAGCTTGCGGTACATACGGACAGGACTGGTCTGCGCGGCTCTGCCGACCGAAAATTCCATGACCATAGCCGGGATTCCGAGCACGATCAGACAGATAAAATAGACCAGCATGAAGCTGCCTCCGCCGTTCTGACCGCACATCCACGGAAATTTCCATACATTCCCGCAGCCGATCGCACAGCCGGCGGAAAGCATGATGAAGCCCATGCGGCTTCCAAGACGCTCACGTTTCATTGATACTCTCTTTCCGAAAGGGCAGGAACGCTCTTTCTGCATAATACTCTTACTGTTTATCTTACTATGGAAAGAAACATTTGTAAAATTGATAATAATGCGGTATAATAACGAAAATATCGTTTGTAGAAGGAGAGCTTTTCATGGACCTCAATGTGCTGCGGACATTCGTGGCGGTGTGCGAATATTCCGGCTTTTCGGCGGCCGGCGAACGGCTTGGCTATACGCAGTCCACCGTATCCTCGCAGATCAGGCAGCTCGAAAAAGAACTGAATGTGGCGCTGTTCGACCGTTTTTATCATCGCATCGTGCTGACACAGGAAGGCAGTCTGGTGCTGCGCTATGCGCGCGATGTGTTGACCGCACAGGAAAAGCTGATGGTGGCGCTCCATCACGCGGACGAGGTGACAGGCGATCTGCACCTTGCCATGTCCAGCTCGATGTGCTCACGCTATTTCGATGACGATTTCATCGACTTTCAGCGCAGCTATCCCGGCGTCCGGCTGACCATTACCGAAGCCGGAACGGAAAATATGTTCAGTATGCTCCGAAAAACGAGGCTGACCTCGTTTTCACCCTCGATACGCATATCTATGAACCGGATTTCGAGATCTGCGCGGAAAAAGAGGAGCAGGTGCATTTTGTTGCGGCGGCAGGGAGCGCTCTGGAGAAAGCCAAGACGCTTTCTCTTGCAGAGATCATCGACCAGCCATTCGCGATGACCGAAAGCATGAGCTACCGCAGGATACTCGACAAGCTGCTCGCAGCACGCTCTGAAGCGATCACACCGCTTATTGAGCTCGGCAATCCGACGCAGCTTTGCAGTCTCGTTTCCAAAAGTGATATGCTCACCTTCCTGCCCGATTTCATCACGCAGGCCTTTGTAGAAAACGGTATGCTGTGCCGCCTGCCGGTGACAGACTGCACTGTCTCGGTCTGGACACAGCTGCTCATCCACAAAAACAAATGGCGTTCTCCGGCACTTCAGGCATTGATTGACTTTTACAGGAAGCGGCTGGAAGAAGACGCTTGATTTTCGCTATTCGTTCTCCTATAATGGAAGAAAAAAGCTGCCAAGCCGAAATGAGGGAACACCATGAAAAGTCTGGGAATCGATATCGGAACAACGACGATCGGCGCAGCCGTGCTTGAGGACGGATGCTTTATCACGAGCGAAACCTGCAAAAACAACAGCTTTCTCGCGCCGACGCTGCCCGGAGAGCGCATACAGGACGCACAGCTCATTCTTGACACTGCGCTTCGCACGGTGGATATGCTTTTCGAACGCTATCCCGACATCGAACGCATCGGTGTAACCGGACAGATGCACGGCATCCTCTATCTCGACGGTGAGGGGAATGCAGTAAGTCCTCTGTACACGTGGCAGGACGCGCGCGGCGATGCGCCATGTGAAAAAGAGCTCAGATATGCAGTCGTGGACCGCATATCTGTGTAGCGAGACCGATCTCGCTGCCGCAACAGGCTATGGCCTCGTTACACATGCCTATAATCTTGCACACGGTCTCGTGCCGATGGACGCGGTCACGCTGTGCACGATCGGAGATTATATCGCCATGAAGCTCTGCGGCAGGCAAACGCCAGTTATGGACACGAGCAATGCCGCAGGCCTTGGCTTTTTTGACGCAGACAAGCGCGCGTTTAACCAAACGGTACTGCGCGGCATCGGCATTGACCCGGCGTTTCTGCCGGGTCTCACGGAGGATCGTTTTATCGGCATCTGCCGCAGCAGGGCGCGTGTTGCCGCAGCGATCGGGGATAATCAGGCGAGCTTTCTTTCGGCAGTTCGGGATCGCGAGCACGAAATGCTCGTGAACGTCGGTACAGGCAGCCAGTTTTCCGTTTTCTCGTCCCGCTGCATGACCGTGCCGGGACTCGAGACACGTCCCATGCCGGGCGGGGGATGGCTGCTCGCCGGAGCGGCGCTCTGCGGCGGCAGAGCCTATGCGTTGCTCGCGGACTTCTTCGCGCAGACAGCGCGCATGATGGGTATGGATACGAATGCTCCATATGCGGCATATGCGGCGATGGAAGGTCTGCTCAAAAGCGCTGACCGCCCGGAGGATGTCCCGACTGTCCTGCCGCTGTTTGAGGGCACACGGCAGGACAGTACGCAGACCGGCAGCATCACCGGCCTCACGGCGGAGAATTTCACGCCGCTCCACTTGATCTACGGCATGATGGATGGCATGGCCCACGAGCTGCATCAAATGTATCAGGCATATCGTGCCGCCGGCGGCACAGCAAAAAAACTGATCGGCTCGGGCGGCGGACTGAGAAACAACCGTTTTCTGTGCGAGAGCTTTTCGAGAGCGTTCGACTCCGAGATCACCCTGTCAGACGGCAGGGAAGAGGCGGCCTGCGGTGCTGCACTCTATGCCGCAGACTGATAATAAAAGGACGCAGTGTACGCATTTTCTGCATACGCTGCGTCCTTTTTCTGCTTACTTGCGCTTAAAACTCATGCAGTCGGTGCACTGATCGACCGAGGGGGGATGCTTCGTGCGTGCCGACATGGATGCTGTCGAGCGAGCAGTATTCGGCGCTGCAGCAGTGGTTTGCACACTGTTCAACCGTACAGTGAATTGCGGTGTTGCAATGGTTCTTGTCCATGAACAGGACCTCCTTTTAAGATTTCCTGCTTAGTATGGCGTACTTCTGCGTGCTTTATGCGTCCGAAAAGCAAAAAAAAGCCGCCGCACCTCAAAATAAAGTGCGGCGGCAGAAAACAGACAGCGAAAATCAGAATTCGATCTTCTTTGCGATGTAGGCGGCAACATCCTCAATCTTGATGCGCTCCTGCTGCATCGTATCGCGGTCGCGAACGGTAACACAGCCATCCTGCTCGGTCTCGAAATCGACCGTGATGCAGTAGGGGGTGCCGATCTCATCCTCGCGGCGGTAGCGCTTGCCGATGGAACCGGCATCGTCGAAATCGACAGGGAACTGCTTAGCCAGCTCGTGCCAGATCGGCATGGCCTTGTCGGTCAGCTTTTTGGACAGCGGCAGCACCGCCGCCTTGAACGGCGCGAGCGCCGGATGCAGGCGGAGAACAACGCGCACGTCGTCCTTGCCGTTCTTATCCTGGCCGACGACCTCTTCGTCGTAAGCGTCGATAAGGAATGCCAGTGCGACACGATCCGCGCCAAGGGACGGCTCAATAACGTACGGGATGTACTTCTCGTTTGCTTCCTGATCGAAGTATTCCATGGAAACGCCCGAGGTCTTCTGGTGCTGAGTCAGGTCGTAGTCGGTGCGGTCCGCGATGCCCCACAGCTCGCCCCAGCCGAACGGGAACAGAAACTCGATATCGGTGGTAGCGTTGGAGTAGTGAGACAGCTCCTCCGGATCGTGGTCGCGCAGACGCAGGTTCTCGTCCTTCATGCCAAGAGACAGCAGGAAGTTGTGGCAGTAATCCTTCCAGTAGGCGAACCACTCCAGATCGGTGCCCGGCTTGCAGAAGAACTCCAGCTCCATCTGCTCGAACTCGCGGGTGCGGAAGGTGAAGTTGCCGGGGGTGATCTCGTTGCGGAAGGCCTTACCGATCTGGCAGATGCCGAAGGGCAGCTTTTTGCGGGTGGTACGCTGGATATTCTGGAAGTTGACAAAGATGCCCTGTGCGGTCTCCGGACGGAGATACAGCTCGTTCTTCGCATTCTCGGTAACGCCCTGGAAGGTCTTGAACATAAGGTTGAACTGACGGATGTCCGTCCAGTTGTGCTGGCCGCAGGTCGGGCATGCAATCTCATGCTCATCAATGAATGCCTTCATCTCAGCCTGGCTGAGCGCGTCAACACTCTTGCCGAGATCGAAGTTATTCTCGTGGCACCAGTCCTCGATGACCTTGTCGGCACGGAAGCGCTCCTTGCACTCCTTGCAGTCCATCAGCGGGTCGGAGAAACCGCCTACGTGACCGGAAGCGACCCAGGTCATGGGGTTCATGAGAATAGCGGAGTCGAGGCCGACGTTGTACGGGCTTTCCTGTACGAACTTCTTGCGCCACGCCGCCTTGACGTTGTTTTTGAACTCAACGCCGAGCGGGCCGTAGTCCCAGGTGTTCGCAAGGCCGCCGTAAATCTCCGAGCCGGAGTATACGAAGCCGCGGCCCTTACACAGGGCAACGATCTTTTCCATGGTTTTTTCGCTGTTGTTCATTTTCAATCTCCTTTTGGCACAGCTGGCTGCTGCACGAAGTTTTTTTGCCTGACCAGATGAAAAAGGTCTTGACATAGATTTATTCTACATATATAATTAGTAATTGTCAAGGGAAGTTTGTACAGAGTTGCTTCCAGACGGCAAAATGAATATTTGGGCCTGTAGCTCAGCTGGGAGAGCGTTCGGTTCGCATCCGAGAGGTCGAGAGTTCGAATCTCTTCAGGTCCACCACTAAAAACGAAGTGTATCGGTAACGATCTGCTTCGTTTTTTATTTACTGCACCGGTTTGCCGAAGAGATTCGAACTCTTTTTCAATCGCCACGCGACCGGAACGCCGCAGGCGTTTCCGGGAATCCTCCAGGTCCACCATAAAAAACGAAGTGTATCGGTAACGGTCTGCTTCGTTTTTTATTTACTGCACCGGTTTGCCGAAGAGTTTCGAGCTCTTTTTCAATCGCCACGCGACCGGAACGCCGCAGGCGTTTCCGGGAATCTCTTCAGGTCCACCATTATCCACCGTGATTTCATGAAATTGTGGTGGTTTTTCTTTGTTGAGGGCGCAAAGTTGGTTTTTATTCACAATGGTTAATAAATCGGGATTTGACGAAGGAGTGTGATGGCATGAAAAATACCATTTTGAGGATTGTTAGTATTGTTTTTGTTCTCATGACCATTTTAGCAATTGCCTGTGCAATTACAGGTACAGGAAGTGGTTTCTTGGATTTGAGCAGCATTGCACGAACAGTTTGCATTGGAGTTGCTGTGGTCTGCGGTATTCTTGCATTTATAGCTTGGAAATGCACGATGCCAAAAGACTAATCAATTCCAGTTTACCTTTAAGGCAACACCGCACAATGAAAACTGCGGCGCCTTGCGCAAATCGCTCTTGTCCCATTATGCGGTATTGCCTTAATATACTATTCATAGTTCCACCGTATTTTCACAGATGCGGTGGATTTTTCTATCTCCCGATTGACACGGCATTCCCCGTATGCTATAATTATTTCAAATTTGAAATATCTAAAATTGTATCTATGGAGGCGTATAATGAATCGCGGAATGGAATTTGCGCAGAAGACTGCGCTCGCGTATCATGCGGTATGCAAGCCGCTGTGTCAGAAGCTGGGACTGACGCAGACGGCGTTTGACATTCTGATGTTCCTTGCGAACAACCCCGGCTGCCGCTCGGCGCGCGACATCGTTGAAATCCGCCATATCAAGGCCAATCTGGTTTCGGTCAATGTAGATCGTCTGGTGCGGGAGGGGTATCTCGCGCGGCGTACCGCCGAGAACGACCGCCGCAAAATCGAGCTTACCTGCACGCCGCTCGCGCAGCCGGTCATAGAGCAGGGGAGAACCATGCAGAAAGCCTTCTTCCAGCATCTGCTCGAGGGAATGGATGAAGGTACGCAGACGGTCTTTTTCGCTGCCATCGAGATAATCGACCGCAACATGGATGCGCTGCTCAAGGAGGCGGAGTAAATGAACCTGCTGTCTGTCGTCGCCGTCACGTTTTTCGCCGGCATGGGCGCGGGACTCGGCACCGGTTTCGCCGGAATGAGCGCCGCCGCGGTCATCAGTCCGATGCTCATCACGTTTCTCGGCATGGAGCCGTATATGGCGGTCGGCATCGCGCTGTCCTCGGATGTGCTCGCGAGCGCGGTTTCGGCTTATACCTATCACAAGAACAAAAACCTCGACGTCAAAAACGGTCTTGTCATGATGCTGAGCGTTCTGCTGTTCACGGTCGTGGGCAGCTATGTCGCAAGTCTGCTGCCGTCTGCGACCATGGGTTCGTTTTCCGTATTCATGACCTTCCTACTCGGCATCAAGTTCATCGTCCGCCCGGTGATGACCACGCGAGAGGACATGATGCGCGTTGATGCGCACAAGCGGCTTATCCAGTCCATCGTCAGCGGCGTTCTGATCGGCTTTATCTGCGGCTTTATCGGCGCGGGCGGCGGCATGATGATGCTGCTCATTCTGACGAGCGTGCTCGGGTACGAGCTGAAAACCGCCGTCGGCACGAGCGTATTCATCATGACCTTTACCGCTCTGACGGGCGCGGTGTCGCATTTCATGATCGGCGGCACACCCGACTGGACCGTATGGGCGCTGTGCGTGGTGTTTACGCTTCTCTGGGCGCGCATCGCGGCGGTTTTCGCCAACCGGGCGCAGCCGAAAACGCTCAACCACGCGACCGGCGTGGTGCTCGTTGTTCTGGGCGCAGTCATCATGCTGTTCAAGGTTTTCGCGTAACAAATGTGCAAAAAAAAGGGATGAACCTGATGCGGCTCATCCCTTCGATTTTATCAAGTTTAACGAAAGCGTTACGCTTCCGCTGCGGCCTGAACACCCGCCATATCCTGCACGGTCTTGCAGGTCAGCTCCTTGCTAATCTTGCCGGCGAAGCCGGTCAGCGTCTTGCCGGGGCCTACCTCGCACGCCGAGGTCAGACCCGCCGCCATGCCGTTCTGAACCAGACGGGTCCAGCGAACAGGGGAGATCATGTGCTGCTCAAGATGCTCCGGAAGATTGCTGCAATCGTATACCTGACCGTCCAGATTGGAGTAGATATCCATAGTCGGCGCGGAGAAGGTGAAGTCGGAGACAAAAGCACGAAGCTCAGCTGCCGCCTCTGCCATGAGCGGCGTGTGGAACGCGCCGGAAACAGCGAGCGGAAGCGCACGCCGCGCACCGGCTGCCTTGCAGTTTTCGATCGCCTCTGCGAGCGCCGCCTTTCGCCGGCGATAACGAGCTGACCCGGGCAGTTGTAGTTGACCGGACGGACAATGCCGTTCTTGACTGCTGCGCAGGCCTCTTCGATCTTCGCGTCCTCAAGGCCGAGAATCGCAGCCATGCCGCCGTCGATCGTGTCTGCTGCGTGCTGCATCAGCTTGCCGCGTTTGGAAACAATTTTAACGCCGTCCGCGAGTGTAACAACGCCTGCCGCTGCAAGGGAGGTGTACTCGCCAAGCGAAAAACCGGCCGCAGCCTTGAACGCTACTCCGTTCTCGCGCAGAGCGGCCAGAGCAGCCATAGAGTGCGTAAAAATAGCAATCTGGCTGTTTTCGGTGCGCGAAAGGGTCTCCTTGTCGCTTTCGAAGCACAGCTTTGCGACGTCGATGCCTGCGCCGTCGCTGGCTTCCTCGAATACCAGGCGCGCCGCCTTGGAATTCTCATAAAGGTCCTTGCCCATGCCGGGAGCCTGCGCACCCTGACCGGGGAAAAATGCAAAACCGTATTCCATGTCTGTTCCTCCAAAAATAAAGCTGTCGCGGTCTGCCGCACGGACAACGGTGCTTTTTTTACGCGCCGTGCTGTCAATTATGCGGTGTTACCTTGACATTTTCGTGTGCTTTTATTATAATAGTCAGAGATTACTTTGTCAATCAAACTATTGTCGCTTTTCCACGCTTTCGGGGAGAGCGATTCGAAAATTCTGGGGAGCGTGGAAATCATCAACAGTCAACTGATCGGCACGGGCGCATGCATGCCGGATTTTGTCCTTACCAATGCAATGCTTGAGCACATGGTCGATACCAATGATGAATGGATCGTACAGCGCACAGGTGTTCGCGAACGCCGTATTGCAAAAAACATGCATACATGGGAGCTTGCGCTCGGCGCAGCGCAGGATGCGCTCGCGGATGCGAAGATCGACGCAGGCGAGCTTGATCTGATTCTGGTCAGCACCTGCACGCCCGATACCAACACGCCGAACACCGCCGCGATCCTTCAGGACAAGCTGGGCGCGGGCGCGATTGGTGCGTTCGACATCAACAATGCCTGCACCGGCTTTGTTTCCGCGACCGATATCGCGGACTGCTACATCAAGTCGGGCAAGGCGAGGACTGTGCTCGTCGTTTCGGCAGAAACGCTCAGCCGTATCGTCGACTACACCGACCGTGGCACCTGCATCCTGTTCGGCGACGGCGCAGCGGCGGCGGTTTACCGCGCGACCGAGGACGATAATCTCGGCATCCAGTCCACCTTTATCGCGGCAGACGGCTCGGGTGCGGAATATCTGCGCATGGAAGCGCTGCCGGTCGAAGACCCGTTCGCAGAGGACCGCACAGTAGATCCCAAGGCGCGTTTTCTGAAAATGCAGGGCGCAGCTGTTGTGCGCTTCACCGCGCGCGCAGTACCGCAGGCGATCGATACCGCGCTTCAGCGCGCCGGAATCACCGCTGATGACATCGACTGGGTCGTTCCGCATCAGGCCAACCTGCGCATTCTGGACGTTATCGCAAGGCGTTATCATCTGCCCAAGGAAAAGGTTTACGTCAACATGGACCGCTTCGGCAACACCTCTTCGGCCAGTGTGCCGATCTGCCTTAATGAGATGCGCAGAAACGGACTGCTGCGCGAGGGTCAGACCATCGTCTGCACCGGTTTCGGCGGCGGTCTTACCTATGGCGCATTTGTACTGAAACTGTAAAGAAAAGGGGAGTCTTATTATGAAAAACCAAGATCACAGAACTTCTCGGCATCGAATATCCGATCGTGCAGGGCGCGATGGCGTGGATCGCGGAGCACCACCTCGCGGCGGCGGTGTCCAAGGCGGGCGGCCTGGGCATCATCGCGGGCGGCGCGGCGCCGGTGGATTATATCCGCGATGAGATCCATAAGGCGCGCGCGATTACGGATAAGCCGCTGGGCATGAATATCATGCTGCTCTCCCCGAACGCGGACGACCTGGCCCAGCTCGCCATCGACGAGAAGATCGAAGTGCTGACCACCGGCGCAGGCAATCCGGGCAAGTATATCGCGGACTGGAAGAACGCAGGCATCAAGGTTATGCCGGTCGTCGCGTCGGTCGCGCTGGCCAAGCGCATGGCGCGCGCGGGCGCGGACGCGGTTATCGCGGAAGGCATGGAGGGCGGCGGCCACATCGGCGAGCTGACGACCATGCCGCTTGTGCCGCAGGTCGTGGACGCGCTGAGCATTCCTGTCATCGCTGCCGGCGGTATCGCAGACGGCCGCGGCATGGCAGCATCCTTTATGCTCGGTGCAGAGGGCGTTCAGTGCGGCACGGTATTCCTCGCGTCGAACGAGTGCTGCATCTCGGACAAATATAAGGAGCTTGTTCTCAAGGCGACCGACATTTCGACCGTTGTCACCGGCCGTCCGTCCGGTCATCCGGTTCGTTCGCTGAAGACCCCGATGGCGCGCAAGTGCCTTGAACTGGAAAAAGAGAATACCGACGCTTCGCTCGAGGAGCTTGAAAAGGCAACCGCCGGTTCGCTGCGCAAGGCTGTGCAGGATGGCAACTATGAGGAAGGCACCTTCATGTCCGGCCAGATCGCAGGCATGCTCAGGGAACTCCGTCCGTGCGAGGACATCCTCAAGGGCATGACCGCCGAGGCGGAGGAGCTGCTGAAAAATGCTTACAAGAGATTTGAATAAATAACCCGATCACAGGAGAACAAAAATGGGACTTGCAATCGTAACCGGCGGCTCGCGCGGCATCGGCGCGGCCATCGCAGAAAAGCTGGCACAGGACGGTCATGACGTCCTTATCAACTGTGCCGCCTCGGTCGAAAAGGCAGAGGCAGTTGCCGAAAAATGCCGTGCATACGGTGTTCAAGCATATGTAAAGCAGTGGGATGTGGCAGACTATGACGCCTGCGCCGCTGCACTCAAAGAGATCAAAGCCGAGATCGGCGTGCCGTATATCCTCGTCAATAATGCAGGCATTACGCGCGACGGTCTGATGATCCGCATGAAGGAGGATCAGTTCGACGCCGTTATCCGCACCAATCTCAAGGGCGCGTTCAACATGCTCAGCCAGTGCGGCGCAATGATGATGCGTGCAAAGCAGGGCCGCATTATCAACATCACCTCGGTTTCTGCTTTCACCGGCAACTACGGTCAGATCAACTACACCGCAGCCAAGGCCGGCATGGTCGGCATGACCAAGACCGCAGCCAAGGAACTTGGTGCACGCGGCATCACGGTCAATGCGGTCGCTCCGGGTTGGATTGCGACCGAAATGAGCGACAAAGTACCCGAGGAGATCCGCGAGAATGCAAAAAAGCAGATCGCCCTCGGCCGCTTCGGCAGGCCAGAGGAGATCGCAGGCGTGGTTTCCTTCCTCGCCTCTGACGCCGCAAGCTATATTTCCGGCCAGACCATTATTGCGGACGGCGGACTCTACTAAGATTTGACACTGTGCAGTGGCTGCACAGTTACGATATTGGAATGAAGGAGCAAATATATGGAACGTGTAGTAATCACCGGCATGGGTGCTATCACTCCGGTCGGCAATGACGTGCCGACGTTTTGGGAATCGCTCAAGACCGGCAAATGCGGCATCGGCCCGATCACCAAGTTTGATGTGTCCGATTTCAAGGTAAAGCTGGGTGCTGAGGTCAAGGACTTCGACCCGACTCAGTATATGGAAAAGCGTGAGGCGCGCCGCGCAGACGCAAATGTGCATTATGCAATGGCGGCAGCGATTCAGGCTGTCGAGCAGGCGGGCCTCAAGGAAGGCAATTTCGATCCCTATCGCACGGGCGTGATCTTTGGCTCGGGCGTAGGCGGTCTGCACGTTGCCGAGCAGGAGGTCCCGAAGCTGCTCGAAAAGGGTCCCGGCCGCGTTTCGCCGTTCGCTATTCCGGAGATGATCGCCAACATCGCGGCAGCGTATATCTCCATGCGGTTCGGCTTCAAGGGCGAGAATTTCTGTCCGGTTTCCGCCTGCGCGACGGGCAACCACTCCATCGGTGAGGCAATGCGCGCCATCCGGCATGGCTATCAGGACGTCGTGGTCTGCGGCGGCACGGAGAACGGTATTATCCCGATCTCGATGGCAGGCTTCCAGAATATGAAGGCTGTTCACATGGGCGACGACCCGACAGCAGCATCCATCCCGTTTGACGCACGCCGTTCCGGCTTTGTCATGGGCGAAGGTGCGGGCTGTCTCGTACTCGAGAGCCTGACCCACGCACAGCAGCGCGGCGCGACCATCCTTGCAGAGGTTGCGGGCTACGGCGCATCCGGCGACGCATATCACATCACCAGCCCCTCTCCGGACGGCGAGGCAGCGGCGCATGCAATCCGCGGTGCCATTGAGGATGCCGGTCTGACTCCGGCCGACGTTGACTATATCAACGCGCACGGTACGTCCACGCCGCTCAACGAGAAATACGAGACCATCGCCATTAAGAAAGCGTTCGGTGACGAAGCATACAAGGTAAAGGTATCCTCCACCAAGTCCATGACCGGCCATCTGCTGGGCGGCGCGGCTGCGGTCGAGGCGATTGCGTGCGTCATGGCCATCCGCGAGGGCATCGTTCCGCCGACCATCGGCTACAAGGAGCCCGATCCGGAATGCGATCTGGACATCACCCCGAACAAGGCGGTCGAAATGCCGATCAACGTTGCCATCTCCAACTCGCTCGGCTTCGGCGGTCACAACGCATGTATCCTGATCAAGAAGGTGTAACGAGGTATTATGGAAATCAATGAAATTAAGGATGTCGCGCTTGAGCTGATGGATGCGCTCGCTTCGAAGAAGCTGGGCGAGGTCGCCATCGAGCTCGAGGGCGTCAAGATCAAGATCAAAGCGGCTGCTCCGGCGCCTATCATCGCAGCTGCACCTTCCGCAGCCGCTGCCCCGGCAGCGTCCGCTGCACCGGCGGCAGCCGCAGCAGCAGAGACCGAAACGGCGCCGGCGGACGATCTTCCGGCCGGTACGCAGGTCAAGAGTCCGCTCGTCGGCACGTTTTATTCTTCTCCCTCGCCGGATGAACCGCCGTTCGTTCTGGTCGGCCAGGAGGTCAGGGAGGGCGACACCCTCTGCATCATCGAGGCCATGAAGGTCATGAACGAGATCAAGGCTCCGTGCAGCGGCAAGGTCGTCCGCATCATGGCGCAGCCAGGCGATATGGTCGAGTACAACCAGCTGCTCTGCATCATCGAGTAACTTAAATCACTAAGTGGCTCTTGCATTTTTATGAAAGAGGGATTATAATATGCTGAACAAAGAACAGATCATGGAGATCCTTCCTCACCGTCCGCCGATGCTGCTCGTTGACGAGATTGTCGAGATGGACGAGGAGCATGTCATTGGTCTGCTGCACCTGACAGGCGACGAATTCTTCTTCCAGGGACACTTCCCGGGAAATCCGATCATGCCGGCGGTGTTCCGTCTGGAAGCGCTCGCGCAGGCAGGCGGCGTCGCTCTGCTCTCCATGCCCGAGTTCAAGGGCAAGACTGCGGTCTACACCGGCATCGACAAGGCCAAGTTCCGCGCCATGGCCAAGCCTGGCGATACGCTGCGCCTTGAAGTGCACTTCACCAAGCGCCGCGGCCCGATGGCCGTAGCGGAGGGCGTCGCATGGGTCGGCGACCAGAAGGCTGCGGAAGCAGAAATCAAGTGCATGGTAATCATGGACTAAGGCAGGATTAAACGAATGTTTCAAAAGGTACTCATAGCGAACCGCGGCGAGATCGCAGTTCGCATCATACAGGCTTGCCGTGACCTCGGCATCATTTCGGTCGCGGTCTATTCCGAGGCTGACCGCGAGGCGCTCCATGCGCAGATCGCGGACGAGGCAGTTTGCATCGGTCCTGCGCGCGCGGCGGAAAGCTATCTGAACATGGACAACATCATTTCGGCGGCGCTTGCGTCCGGCTGTCAGGCGATTCATCCCGGCTTCGGTTTTCTATCCGAAAATCCGGATTTTGCAGAGCGGACTACGCAGGCAGGCCTTGCGTTTATCGGCCCGACTGCTGCGACCATCCGTCTGATGGGCGACAAGTCGGAGGCCAAGCGCAACGCTATCGCGGCAGGCGTTCCGGTCGCGCTCGGCACGGACGGTCCGCTGCGCGACTTTGATGAAGCGATCAGCGAGGCGGAGCGCATCGGTTATCCGGTCATGCTAAAGGCGGCCTCCGGCGGCGGCGGCAAGGGTATTCGTGTGGCGCTCAGCGTCAAGGATCTCAAGGATGCCTACGACAGTGCAGCGGCTGAGGCAGTAGCGAACTTCGGCGACGGCCGTCTGTATATGGAAAAATACATCCACAATCCGCGCCATATTGAGGTGCAGATCCTGGGCGACAATTTCGGCAATGTGGTTCATCTGTTCGAGCGTGAGTGCTCGGTGCAGCGCCGCCATCAGAAGCTCATTGAGGAATGCCCGTCGGCATTCGTCACGCCTGAGCTTCGCGAAAAGATGACGAGCGCGGCTGTCGCGCTGGCAAAGCGCGTCGGCTACCGCAACGCGGGTACGATCGAATTCCTGGTGGATAGCGACCGTAACTTTTATTTCTGCGAAATGAATACCCGCATTCAGGTAGAGCATCCTGTTACCGAGCAGGTGACTGGCGTTGATCTCGTCTGCGAGCAGCTTCGCATCGCGGCAGGCGAGCCGATTTCCTTCAAGCAGGAGGATCTCGTTATGCGCGGCCATGCGATCGAATGCCGCATCAATGCCGAGGACCCGGCCCGCAATTTCGCGCCCTGTCCGGGGACGCTGGTGTCCATGCATCTGCCGGGCGGACCGGGCGTGCGCGTGGATTCTGCGGCATATCAGGGATACAAAATCCCGCCGTTCTACGACTCGATGATCGGCAAGCTGATCGTCTATGGCTCGGATCGCACACAGGCCATCGACCGCATGCGCCGCGCGCTCGCGGAAACGCTGTTCGAGGGCGTCGTGACCGGCACGGACTACCAGATGCACATTCTGTGCTCCAAGGCGTTCGTTGACGCCAACTTCAATGTTAATTCAATCGCAAATGGCGATTTCGATCAATAAAACGGCGGCTCTTTCGCTTATCAGCGATTGACCGCAGATGAATAGGGAGGGGTAAGTATGGGTCTGATCGACCTGTTCCAGAAAACGCGCGAGACCTCCATGGAACTCAAACCGCAGGGGGAAGAGACCACCAACAAGGTCGTCACCTGCAAGGGCTGCGGCGCCGAGCTGAAGGCCTACGCCTACGGCAAGAATCTGTATGTGTGCCCGCACTGTGGCCGCTACGGCCGCCTGCTGGCCCGTACCCGCATCCGTCAGATCGCGGATAAGGACACCTTCGAGGAGCTATACGGCGATCTTGCATCCGCAGACCCGATTCACTTCCCGGGTTATTCGGACAAGACAAAGGAGCTTGCCGAAAAGGTCGGCATGCCTGATGCAGTCAAGACCGGTGTCTGCAAGATCGGCGGTGTGGAGACTGCGCTTGGTGTGATGGACAGCCACTTCATGATGGCATCCATGGGTTCGGTCGTCGGTGAAAAGCTGACCCGCCTGTTCGAGTACGCGACTGAAAAGGGACTGCCGGTCGTGCTGTTTACCTGCTCGGGCGGCGCCCGTATGCAGGGAGGGCATGTTTTCTCTGCTTCAGATGGCGAAAGTAAGTGCAGCGGCGCGCCGTCATTCGGACGCCGGTCTGCTGTATATCACCGTGCTTACCGACCCGACGACTGGCGGCGTGACCGCGTCGTTCGCCATGCTCGGCGACATCATTCTTGCAGAGCCCCGCACAGTCGTCGGCTTTGCCGGCCGCCGCGTTATTGAGGGCACGATTGGTCAGACACTGCCGGATGATTTTCAATCGTCGGAATTCTTGCTTTCACACGGTTTCTGTGATAAAATAGTTCCGCGTAATCAATTAAAGGAAACGCTTGAAAAGCTGCTCCGACTGCATTGCAATCCCAAGGCAAAAGAAATGGCAGGTGTGGAAACGTGACTGACAGACCGGCAAGCGAAAAAATGCGTATCATTCATGATACCAAACGACCGATGCTGACCGATTATATCGACGAGCTGTTTGACGATTTCATCGAGCTGCACGGCGACCGTTATTTCGGTGACGACCACGCGATTCTGGGCGGCATCGGCTATTTCGGCGGTACCCCTGTGACCGTGATCGGCCACCGCAAGGGCCGCACGATTGAGCAGAATATGGACGCGAACTTCGGCATGGCCAATCCGGAGGGCTATCGCAAGGCGCTGCGTCTCGCGCACGAGGCTGAGAAATTTCATCGACCGGTCATCAATTTTGTCGATACCGGCGGTGCATTCTGCGGCGTGGGCGCGGAGGAGCGCGGGCAGGGCGAGGCGATCGCCCGCTGCCTTTATGAGTTTATCGAGCTGAAGACGCCGGTGATTTCAATTGTCACGGGCGAGGGCGGCTCGGGCGGCGCACTTGCGCTCGCGGTTGCTGACCGTGTACTCATGCTTGAAAACGCGCTGTATTCGGTCATTTCGCCGCGCGGCTGTGCTTCTATTCTCTGGAAGGACCCGACGCGCGAGGCGGAGGCCGCAGATACCCTGCATATCACCGCGCAGGATCTGTACAGCTTCGGCATGATCGAAGGCATTATTCAGGAAGGCTCGTCCAATGCCCAGCTGATGCGTAATGTTGCGCGCACGCTGCGCGACCAGCTCGCAGAGCTGTCTGCGGAGCCGAGCATCGAAGTGATGCTCGAGAAACGGTATGAAAAATTCCGTAAAATCGGAGTTTTCAGAACAATAAATCAAGATCAAAATGAAGGAGTGTAACCCCAATGTTTGAAAAGGTATGCGAAATTCTCGCTGACAAGTTCGACGCTGATGCTTCCACCATGACCATGGAGACCAAGGTCAAGGAGGATCTGAACGCTGACTCTCTGGACGTAGTTGAGCTGATGATGGATCTCGAGGAGAACTTCGGTGTCACCATCGAGGACGAAGAAGCTGCAAAGATGAGCACCATCGGTGACATCGTAAACTACATCGAGGCACATCAGTAATTCAAAAGCGTTTGCTTTTGAAGCATCCGCTGCTTCGCAAAGTAAAAAGGCACGCCAGACGGCGTGCCTTTTTCGCGTTTCTGATATGCGTTTATTCGCCCATTACCTGAAAAACGATGTCGCGCGTACGATCTCTCGTATCGCACTCAACGAGCGTCAGATTCTGCCACGGGCCGATCGTAATCTCGCCGTTGACGAAAGGGATGACGATGAACGGGCTGAGGAGAGCCGCCTTAATATGCGACGAGCCGTTGTCATCGTGCCAGGTATCATGATGATGGTAATAGATCACACGGCCGTTTTCGTCGCGATAGGGCGAAAAGACATCCATCGCAGCCTTGAGGTCGTGATAGACCATGCCCGGCTCAAATTCGAGCGTTGTCAGACCTGCAACGCCGCCGGTCGTAAAGCCGGTGATCGTGCCGGACTTCATCCCGGTGTTGCGGCAGGCGTTCTGCACCGCTGCGCGGAAGTCATCGGTCACATCGATCATACCCATGTGAGCCTTGGTGCGGTAGGTTTTGTTTCTGTGTAAACCGGCATTATAATCTCTCCAATCCTGTCAGATCTCGGTGTAGGTTACAGACATTCCAGATAGCGTCCGTACAGCGTCTTATCGAGCTCTGCGGCATGGCGCAGCACGGTTTTCTGGTCGATATAGCCGCGGCGGTATGCGATTTCTTCGGGGCAGGCAATATAGCGTCCGGTCGCATCCTGTACACGCTTGACCTCCTGCGCGGAGTAGAGCAGGCTGTCCGCCGTGCCGGCATCGAGCCAGACAAAATCACGGTCGAGCTTGACTACATGCAGCTGCTCGCGACGCATATACTCCAGGTTGACGTCCGTAATCTCAAGCTCACCACGTGCGGAAGGCTCCAGATTGCGCGCAATCTCTATGACGCTGTTGTCATAGAAGTACAGACCCGGAATAATATAGTTCGACTTCGGATAGCGCGGCTTCTCCTCGATGGAGACAGCGCGGCCCTGTGCATCGAACTCGACAACGCCGAACGCACGCGGATCATCCACATAATAGCCGAATACACAGGCGCCCTCACGGTGCTGAAGAGCCTGCTCGAGATAGCCGCCGAATTTCGGAGAATAAAAGATGTTGTCGCCGAGTACGAGGCAGACATCGTCCTTTCCGATGAACTGCTCGCCGATCAACAGCGCGTCCGCGATGCCGCGCGCGACCTCCTGCACCTCATAGGTGATATTGACGCCGAAGCGCCCACCCGAACCCAGCAGACGGTAAAACGGGCCTTCCTCTCCGGGGGGATGATGATCAGAATATCGCGGATACCGGCCTGCAGGAGCGCAGCCAGCGGATAATAAATCATCGGCTTATCGTATACCGGCAGCAGGGGCTTGCAGACCGGGCGTGTCATGGGGTAAAGACGCGAGCCTTTGCCCGCGGCAAGAATAATACCTTTCATGTTATTTCCTCGTCATTCATAGATTGCACTGTCATTATAGCACAAGTCGCAGAAAATTTCCACATTTCGCGTACATTTTTGCAGAACCGGAAATGAAAAACAGTGTACCAAAGGGGTCACGCAAAAGTTTACAGAAATTCACGCAGAAATTATCATAATTTTGACGATAAAACAGGTAGAAAACAAGCAGAAAAACAAGTATAATAGATGATGTACGAAAATGACCTTTAATAATGGAGGAATATATATGATCCGAAACGATTTGCGCAACATCGCCATCATCGCGCACGTCGACCACGGCAAGACCACGCTGGTCGACCAGATGCTCAAGCAGGCGGGCGCGTTCCGCGAGAACCAGGTGGTCGAGGAGCGCGTGATGGACTCGGGCGATATCGAGCGCGAGCGCGGCATCACCATCCTTGCAAAAAACACCTCGGTACACTATAAAGGCGTCAAAATCAACATCGTTGACACACCGGGCCACGCCGATTTCTCCGGCGAGGTCGAACGCATCCTCAAGATGGTGGACGGCGTCGTCCTGCTGGTGGACGCAGCCGAAGGCCCCATGCCCCAGACCCGCTTTGTTTTGCAGAAGGCGCTGGAATTCGGCCACAAGATCATCATTGTGGTCAACAAGATCGACCGTCCGGACGCGCGCCTGAACGAGATCGGCGACGAGGTACTCGAGCTGCTTTTGAACCTCGACGCGACGACGAGCAGCTCGACAGCCCGATCGTATACTGCTCCGGCCGTGCCGGCACTGCATCTATGTCTCCGAACGTAGAGGGCAAGGATCTGACCCCGCTGTTCGAGCAGATCCTCGAGCATATCCCGGCGCCGCACGTTGACACCGAGGGCCCGACCCAGATGCTCGTTTCCTCTATCGACTACAACGAATATGTCGGCCGCATCGGCATCGGCCGTATCGAGCGCGGCTCGATGAAGGTCGGTCAGCAGGTCACGGTCTGCGACTACCATGGCAACACCAAGCCGTACAACGCAAAGCTGGTTACCCTGTACTCCATCGAGGAGCTGGGCCGTCAGCCGATCGAAGAGGCGCAGGCCGGCGAGATCGTCTGCTTCTCCGGCATCGAAGGCGTAACCATCGGTGAAACGCTGTGCGATCCCAAGCACGTTGAGGCTCTGCCGTTCGTCAAGATTTCCGAGCCGACCGTTGAGATGACTTTCTCGGTCAACGATTCCCCGTTCGCCGGAAACGAAGGCAAGTTTGTCACCTCCCGCCATCTGCGCGAGCGCCTGTTCCGCGAGCTTTTGAAGGACGTGTCCCTGCGCGTCAACGAGACCGACACCACGGACTCCTTCCGCGTGTGCGGCCGCGGGGAGATGCACCTGTCCATCCTGATCGAGAACCTGCGCCGCGAGGGCTATGAGTTTCAGGTCGGCGCACCGAAGGCTCTGCTCAAGGAGATCGACGGTAAAACCTGCGAGCCGGTCGAGCGCATGATCGCTGACGTTCCGGCTGACGCTGTCGGCTCCATTATGGAGAAGATGGGCTCCCGTAAGGGCGAGCTGGTCTCCATGAATCCGAAGGGTGCTGACCGTATGCGCCTCGAGTTCATTATCCCCGCACGCGGCCTGTTCGGTTATCGAACCGAATTCCTGACCGACACCAAGGGCGAAGGCGTTATGTCCTCTGTCTTTAACAGCTATCAGCCGTATAAGGGCGATATCTCCAAGCGCACCACCGGTTCGCTAATCGCGTTTGAAACCGGCGAGGCGGTCGGCTACGGCCTGTTCAACGCGCAGGAGCGCGGCCCGCTGTTCATCGGCCCCGGTACGATGGTATACGAAGGCATGATCGTCGGCGAAAACCCGCGCGGTGAGGATATGGCTGTAAACGTATGCAAGAAGAAGCAGCTGACCAATATGCGTGCTTCCGGTTCGGATGATGCGCTGCGCCTGATCCCGCCGCGCCAGATGTCGATCGAAGCGGCGCTGGAATTCATTTCGGACGACGAGCTGCTCGAGATCACCCCGGAGAGCATCCGTATGCGCAAGCGCGTTCTGTCCAACACCGAGCGTCTGAAAAGACCAAGGGCGGTAAGAAGTAAGCTGCTGCGTGGATACACATTTCTAAATTTGTTTCAAAACTAAAAAGATATAAAAGGAGAACCATTATTATGGCTATCAAGGAAGTCTTTCACACCGACCCCGCACCGGCAGCAGTAGGCCCGTACTCTCAGGCAATCGCTTCTAACGGCTTCATCTACACCTCCGGTCAGATTCCGATCGACCCGGCTACCGGCAAGATCGAGGCCGCTACCATCGAGGAGCAGACCGAACAGGTCATGAAAAACCTGCATTATGTACTCGCCCAGGGCGGCGTGGCGTTCGACCGTGTGGTCAAGACCACCTGCTTCCTGTCCGACATCAACGATTTCGCAGCATTCAACGGCGTTTACGCTAAGTATTTCACCGAACAGGCTCCGGCTCGCTCCTGTGTACAGGTTGCAGCTCTGCCGCTCGGCGCCAAGGTCGAGGTTGAGGTCGTAGCTGTTCAGGGCTAAAGATCTGCATCTGTCCCCCCGAGGCAGAACCCACATTACCTGTTTCAAAAGCCGCAGCGCATCCCTGCTGCGGCTTTTTGCTTTCCTGAAACAGGGGAGGAGGAAGGACTATGCTAAATTCAGATCCCTGCTGCGGAAAAACACTGCACTGCGGCATGCGCGAAATGAATGCTACTAATGTCATCAGCGGCTTTTCTGTACGTCCGGGACTGTTCCTGACCAACGGAGCAACGATCGTACCCGGCGGCATCAGCTTTACCATTCATTCTGTCGGAGCAACAGGCTGTGAGCTGTGCCTGTTCCGCCGCACCGAGCAGCAGCCCTATGCCGTGCTGCCGTTTCCCGAGCAGTTCCGCATCGGTAACACTTGGTCAATGATCGTGTTCGGTCTCGACATCACGGAATTCGAATATGCCTACCGCATGGACGGGCCGTACGATCCGGCGCGCGGTCTGCTGTTCGACAAGAACAGATTTCTGCTTGACCCGTACGCGCGTGCTGTGACTGGTCAGAGCCGATGGGGCGTCCGCCCGGCATCCGACAGCTCTATCATGCGCGCGTGGTCGAGGATGTGTTTGACTGGGGTGATTTTGAAGATGCACATGTCCCGTTTCAGGATATGATCATCTATGAAATGCACGTCCGCGGCTTTACCATGCACGAAAGCTCTCAGGTCGAACATCCCGGTACCTTTGCCGGGCTGATGGAAAAGCTACCGTATCTGAAAGAACTCGGCATCAATACAGTCGAACTGATGCCGGTATTCGAGTTCGATGAACTGGCGGATGAACGGGTGATCGACGGAAAGCAGCTTCTCAATTACTGGGGCTACAACACGGTGTGCTACTTCGCGCCAAACACAGGCTATACAGCGGCTCTGGAATACAACCGCGAGGGAACTGAGCTGAAGACCATGATCCGCACGCTCAATGCCAATGGCATCGAAGTGATCCTTGATGTCGTATTCAATCACACTGCCGAGGGGAAACGAACACGGGCCATGCTTTTCCTTCAAGGGCATGGATAATAATATCTACTACATGCTCACTCCGGACGGCAAATACTATAATTTCTCCGGCGTCGGCAATACGCTCAACTGCAATCAGCCGATGGTACGGCAGTTTATCCTCGACTGTCTGCGGTACTGGGTCGTGGAATACCGCGTAGACGGTTTTCGCTTTGATCTTGCGAGCATTCTCGGACGCGATGAGGATGGCGGCCCGCTGTCCGAGCCGCCGCTGCTCGAAAGCCTGGCGTTCGATCCGATTCTGGGGCGCGTCAAGCTGATTGCAGAGGCGTGGGATGCCGGCGGCATGTATCAGGTCGGTTCGTTCCCGTCATGGAATCGCTGGGCAGAGTGGAATGGAAGATACCGTGATGACATGCGCCGCTTTCTCAAGGGCGATGACCGTCTTGCATACGCCGCCGTACAGCGTATCTGCGGCTCGCCCGACCTGTATCCGCCGGATAAGCGGCAGAACGCTTCTGTGAACTTCATTACCTGCCACGACGGTTTCACACTCCACGACCTTTATGCTTATAATGAAAAGCACAACGAAGCTAACGGCTGGGACAATACGGATGGCGCGAACGATAATCACAGCTGGAACTGCGGTGCAGAAGGGGAGACCGATGATCTGAAGATCAACGCGCTTCGTGACCGTTTACGAAAAAACGCTTTTACCGTGCTGCTTTGCAGCCGCGGCGCAGCAATGTTTCTGGCGGGCGATGAATTCGGCAATACGCAGTACGGAAACAATAACTCCTACTGTCAGGATAACGAAATTTCGTGGCTTGACTGGTCGCTGCTGGAGACAAACCGCGATATGTTTCAGTATGTCCGCAGACTGATTTCGCTGCGCCATGCGCATCCGGTGCTGCGCGGCGCGACAAAGCCTGCGCACTGCGGCTGGCCAGATGTTTCGCTGCATAATCTGGGTGTGGCATGGAATAACGAGATGAATGACGATACCAGACAGATCGGTGTACTCTTTTCCGGCCGAAATGCGGAAGATACAGCTGATGATTTAGTATTGATTGCAATCAATTCGCACTGGGAAGCGCACGAGCAGCAGGTGCCGAAGCCACCTGACGGCATGCACTGGGTTCTGACACTGCACACATTTGCTCAGAACGCCTTTACGCCTGACATACCCTTTGACGGGCAATGCTTTACACTCGGCGCACGCTCAGTCGCTGTTGTGACGGCAGAAATGGACAGAGCAATATAATCTAATCAGACACAAAACCGCACCCCATCTCTCAGGCAGCAGGGAACACCTGCCGCCATGAAATGGGGTGCGGTTCTACATTTTTGCATTGCTATTCAGATACAGATAAAAAGACCGCAGAGAATCTCTGCGGTCTTTCATTGTCTAAAAAGTACAGCTAAATTACTTAGCTTCCTTAGCAGCCTTGATCGCGTCGATCATCATCGGAACAACCTTGAACAGGTCGCCGCAGATGCCGTAGTCAGCTACGTCGAAGATCGGAGCGGAGTCAGACTTGTTGACTGCTACGATGCACTCGGAATCCTGCATGCCAGCCTTGTGCTGGATAGCGCCGGAAATGCCCAGAGCAACATACAGCTTCGGATGTACGGTCTTGCCGGTCTGACCAACCTGATGGTCAGCAGTCAGCCAGCCGGAGTCGATAGCAGCACGGGAGCCGCCAACAACGCCGCCGAACAGGCCAGCCAGCTCTTCAGCCAGCTTGATGCCGGTCTCAACGTCCTTGGAGATACCGCGGCCAACAGAAACGACTACCTCGGCGCCGGTCAGGTCAACCAGCTCCTTAGCTTCCTTGACGACCTCGAGAACCTTGGTCTTGATGTCAGCGTCGGACAGCTCGAAAGCTACCGGCTCAACAACTACTGCGTTAGCCTTAGCCTCGTTGTACTCGCCCTTCTTCAGCACGCCCGGGCGAACCGTCGCCATCTGCGGACGGAAGCGCGGGCAGATGATGGTAGCCATCAGATGGCCGCCGAATGCCGGACGGGTCATCTTCAGGTTGCGGTCCTCACGATTGAGTGCGTCCAGCTGTGCCTGCGGCAGGGTGGAAGCCTCCTGGAGGAATGCTGCATACTTCTCAACGTCAACGTCGAGGTGGGTGCAGTCTGCGGTCAGACCGGTGTGCAGACGAGCTGCGCAGCGCGGGCCGAGGTCACGGCCAATGTTGGTAGCGGCGATCAGCAGGATCTCCGGCTTCTTAGCCATAACGGTGTCGCAGATAACCTTTGCGTAAGCATCGGTGGTGTAGGTGTCGAGCAGATCGGACTCGCAGACGAGAACCTTGTCAGCGCCGTAAGCGCCCAGCTCCTTCGCCATGGAATCAGCTACGCCCTTGCCGCCGAGCAGCAGGCCGCAAACCTCGGTGCCCATGTCGTCAGCCAGCTTGCGTGCCTCGGAGATCAGCTCGAGTACGGTCGGCTGCAGCTTGCCCTGACGCTGCTCACAGAATACCCATACGCCGGAAAAATCGGCGAGGTTGGTGTTATTGAAATCAGCCATTGTTCAGTTTTCTCCTTCCGATTAAATGATGTGCTTCTTCTGAAGCTCAGCCAACCAGCTCTTCGCAGGTAGCCTTGTCAGCGCCCTCGAGCATCTTGCCCTGACCCTTCTGGGGAGAGTGAACGACTTGAAGATGTTGGTCGGAGAACCCTTCAGACCGATGGTGGTCGGGTCGATCAGCGGATCGTCCTTCAGGGTGTTGTAATCATATACCGCCACCGGCTTGGCGTAGCAGTCCATGATGCCCTTGATGGACATATAGCGCGGTGCGTTGAGCTCCTTGATGCAGGTCAGCAGGCACGGGGTCTGGGTCTCGATGGTCATATGGCCGTCCTCGAGCATACGCTTAACGGTAACGGTGGTGCCGTCGACCTTGACGTCTGCTGCGTAGGAAATCTGCGGGATGTTCAGCTTCTCAGCGATCTGAGAGCCTACCTGAGCGGTATCGCCGTCGATTGCCTGGCGGCCGCAGAATACAATGTCATCAGCCTCAACGCCGATGTTCTTGATCGCAGCTGCGAGGATCTGAGAGGTTGCGAAGGTATCGGAACCGCCGAACTCACGGCCGGAAACCAGAACGCCTTCGTCAGCGCCCATAGCGATCAGCTCACGCAGCATGCCCTCTGCCGGGGGAGGACCCATGGTAACGACAACGACCTTGCAGCCGGTAGCATCCTTCAGACGCAGAGCGGCCTCAACAGCGTTAAGGTCGTCCGGGTTGATAATGGTTGCCATAGATGCACGGTTCAGGGTGCCGTCGGGATTGACTGCTACCTTGCCGGAGGTATCCGGAACCTGCTTTACACAAACAATTGCCTTCATAGTTCAGTTTTCCTCCTTTTCTTACTTGCCGAGAATGTTGCCAGAGATTACGACGCGCTGGATCTCGCTCGTTCCCTCGTAAATTTCGGTGATCTTGGCGTCGCGCATCATGCGCTCGACAGGGTAATCCTTGGTATAGCCGTAGCCGCCATGGATTTGGACCGCCTTGGTGGTGATCTTCATTGCCGCTTCCGAGGCGAACAGCTTGGCGGTCGCAGCGTCCAGCGTGAAGCGGCCGCCCTCGGTCTTGGCAACAGCAGCCTTGTAGGTCAGCAGGCGAGCAGCCTCGATTGCAACGTGCATGTCAGCAAAGAGGAACTGAGTGTTCTGGAACTTGGCGATCGGACGGCCGAACTGCTCACGGGTCTTAGCAAAGTTGATGGACTCTTCCATAGCGCCCTCTGCGATGCCGAGTGCCTGAGCAGCGATGCCGATACGGCCGCCGTCCAGGGTCTGCATAGCGATCTTGAAGCCCTTGCCTTCTGCGCCGAGGAGGTTTTCCTTCGGAACGATGCAGTCGGTGAATACGATCTCAGCCGTCGGGGAGCCGTGCAGGCCAAGCTTCTCCCCGTGCTTGCCAACAGAGAAGCCCGGGAAGGAGCTCTCTACGATGAATGCAGAAATGCCCTTGGTGCCCTTGGACTTGTCGGTCATGGCAAATACAACGAATACGTCAGCAACATAGCCGTTGGTGATGAAGATCTTAGAGCCGTTCAGAACGTAGTGGTCACCCTGCAGCTCAGCAACACAGGTACCCTTTGCAGCGTCAGAACCAGCGTCCGGCTCGGTCAGAGCGAACGCGCCGACCTTGTGGCCCTTGGTCAGCATGCGGAGGTACTTCTGCTTCTGCTCGTCAGTGCCGTTCGCCATGATCGGGCCGCAGCACAGACCGTTGTGGGTGGCCAGGATATCGCCGGTGGAAGCGCACTGCTTGGACAGCTCCTCGATAGCGATTGCAGAGGAAAGGTCGTCAGCGCCTGCGCCGCCGAACTCTTCGGGCACGATCATGCCCATTACGCCAAGGTCGAACAGCTTCTCGATGTTCTCGCGCGGGTAAGTAGAGGTTTTGTCGGTTTCCGCAGCGATGGGCTTGACTTCGTTCTCGGTGAAGTCACGCATCATCTGGCGAACCAATTGCTGCTCACGGGTCAACTGGAAATCCATGTTCAAGTCTCCTTCTGGTTTGGATGTTTATTGCCGATGCCGACCGGTAAAGGCCGACGTTCCGCCGATTTTTTGCCGCACAGAGGCGGCAGAACAGCACTATACCACCCGTACCATGTAGCGGCCGCGGATGGTCTCTTTTCGAGTGCGTTTTGCACACTTTCTTGTTAAGTTTTGTTCCTTCTAACAATATACCACACGGATTAGCATGCGTCAACTGTCAAATTTAACGGAATGCAACAATAAATTTATCAGAAACGCCGGATAATACGTCGTTTTAACCAAAGGATTTGAAGTTTATACGCATAATAGACGAAACAGATGCTTTCAAACTGTGCATAATGCGCATAAAACGTTTGTTTTTCATATAAATCCGTCCACCTGCTTTTTACAGAACTACAAGTTTCACGGGGGGGGAGTCTTTTATTTCCGGGGCGCCTCGCCGTCGCGAAGGGTATGTTCGAAGGCTGCACATTTTTCGTAGTGCGCGATCTTTCTGTCGAGACGCTCGAGGGTCTGCTGCATCTGCGTGATGCGCTCGGCAAGCTGCCCGCGTTGCTCGATCAGAATGGCTCTGCGTGCATTGCTCGTCTCATCCCCCTGCCGGAAGAGGGAAACGTACTCGATGAGCGCTTCGATCTGTAGACCTGCGCCGCGCATACACTTAATAAACTCGACCCAGCCGCACGAGCTTTCGTCGTAGTCACGGATGCCGCTCCTCGTGCGCGGCACCGGCGGAATAAGACCGATGCGCTCGTAATAGCGCAGTGTATCTGCGGAAATGTCATATTTTTTAGCTGTTTCAGCTATCGTCATAATAATCTCTCCTGAACGAAATGATTGTATATGTTCAGTGTACCACTTGGAGTTCACTCCAGGTCAAGGGTTTTTCGAAATATTTTAATGTACGGAGTCTGCGGGGAAATGACAAAAGTAAAAAAGCACGGCAAACCGTGCTTTTTATTGGTGATCCAGCGGGGATTCGAACCCCGGACACCCTGCTTAAAAGGCAGGTGCTCTGCCGACTGAGCTACTGGATCAAAAAAATATGGGGTGGGTAAAGGACTCGAACCCTCGACCCTCGGAACCACAATCCGATGCTCTAACCAACTGAGCTATACCCACCATATTCATGTTATGACTGCAATAGCAGTATTTGTTGTCCGAGCCGAATGGCAGGGATGGCTGGACTCGAACCAGCGAATGTCGGCGTCAAAGGCCGATGCCTTACCGCTTGGCGACGCCCCCGTATTCGCGGTGCGAAAGAGGAGATAGTCCGTAAATAACGCGCTGCGACCTTGCAGATGCAGCGCGCCACGGAACAATATGGGGTGGGTAAAGGGACTCGAACCCTCGACCCTCGGAACCACAATCCGATGCTCTAACCAACTGAGCTATACCCACCATATTAAAAATCAGCCACCGGATAAACCTCGAAAGGATTGGCACGCCAGGAGGGATTCGAACCCCCGGCCTACTGCTTAGAAGGCAGTTGCTCTATCCGGCTGAGCTACTGGCGCATGTCAATTCCGGCAACCCGGCACATCAAAAAGTGGAGCGGGTGATGGGAATCGAACCCACGTGTTCAGCTCTGGAAGGCTGACATTCTACCATTGAACTACACCCGCGGGTCTCTCTCTGACGCTTGTTTATTATATCAATTCACAGGACGTATGTCAACATATTTTTTCAAATTTATTAAGAAAGTTTTTTCGCAGCATTTTCAGCAGGGCATCAAAAGGGCATACGGCTGTGTTATACTGTAATCAAAGGAGGGGAGAGCGTATGAAAGCAACTATTTTACTGGCGGAGGACGAACGGGATATGCGCGAGGTGCTGTGCGATTATTTCACGGCGAAGAGCGGCGGCGAGCTGACTATGATTTCCGCACCGGACGGCGACACGGCGCTGCACCTGATCGAGACCCGGCGGTTCGATCTGCTTCTGCTCGACATCATGCTGCCGGGCACGGACGGGTTCGCGCTGTGCCGCGCGGCGCGGGAACAGGGCGAGGCACCCATCCTGTTCATCACCGCGCGCGAGGACGAGCAGGACAAGCTGCACGGCTACAGTCTGGGTGCGGACGACTACGTTGTCAAACCGTTTTCGCTTGCTGTGCTGTACGCCAAAGCACAGGCTCTGCTGCGCCGTTCACGCGGCATGACAGCAACAGAGGTTCTGATAGCCGGTGCGCTCGTGCTCGACCCGGCGAGGGGAACGGTAACAGCGGACGGTCAGCGCATCGACCTGCCGCCCAAGGAATTTGCTTTGCTGCGGGTGCTGATGGAGCGCAGAAACCGCGTGCTGACCCGGGACGAACTGCTGAATCTTGCGTGGGGCTGGGATTTTGACGGTTCGGACCGCGTGGTCGACGGCCATATCAAAAAGCTGCGCCGGGCACTGGGGACGCACGCGGACTGCATCAAGACCGTAGTAAAGCGCGGCTACAAACTGGAGGTGGACGGAGATGAAAACAATACGTAGAACTTTTGGGAGCTTTTTCACACGTATCGGCGCAGGATTTCTTGCGTTCTGGCTTGCAGTGATGGTGATGTTCACCGTTCTGGTGTCGCAGCAGCGCGCAGAACTCATGCTGTCGGACATGGAAAGCAAATCAAACAGGCTGATGGGAGAGGATACCGATATTCTGCTCGACCCCTCGACATATGACGCGACGGACGAGACAGAGCTGCGCAGACGATTGAGCAAGGCGGTATTCATGGCGGACAGCACAGACCCGCCGAACCTGCAAATCGTAGAAACCGCCATCACCGACCTGAACACCGGCGATATTCTGCAAAGCAACCGCTGGTGGCTGGAACTGATCGAGGGAGAAAACCTGTACCGCGTGGATATGAGCAGTCAGCCGCGCGAGGTGTGCGAGACGATCCTTGCGGGTGCGGGCGCAGCCGAGAAAAACATAGAATCGCTGCCGGGGATGACCTTTGAGGTGTGGGCAGACAGTGTACCCGGATACCGCGATGATGCGTATCTGAAATCCATAACGATCAAGCCGACGAAGAACGTCGGCGGCACGTGGGAGCCGACCGGAGAAGTGCGCATGGTTGAATGCACCTATGACGCAGTGCAGATGAAAAATCTGCCTCTGAAAACCATGACTTGCTCTGGCATTATGTACCCCGGACCGAACGGCGCTACCGCCGAGCAGATTGCCGCATCCCTGTCCTCTCCTGCGCGGCAGGCGCTTCGGGAATGGGCAGAAAACCCGAGCGGCGCAAACAGCAGTCAAACGGTCGAGAAGCCATGGCTCGTGCGGACGTACCGGCGGCAGATAAAGTATTGTCCTTTTGCTGAGAGCCACTACGTATTTGTGTCCTACGCGGCGGAAGGGTATCCTCTCAAAGCATCGCTGCCGGTGCTTATCCCCGTCTGGACATTCAGTCTGGCGCTTGCGCTGTTCTGTGCGGCAGTCCTGTCCTATGCGCTTCTTCGCGTCTGGCGCAGGCAGGAGCGCGTGGAGCAGGTTCGCCGCGAAACGACCGCCGCGCTCGCGCACGAGTTGAAAACGCCGCTCTCCGTCCTTTCTGCGACAGCGGAGCTTCTGGGCGACCGGCTCGCACCGGAAAAGCAGGCGCATTATCTGAGCGTCATTCAGGCGCAGACCCGACGCATGGACGACAGCGTGCGGCAGATGCTTGAGCTGTCGCGGCTTGAGACCGGCGTGCAGGCGCTGCGTCGAGAGGAATTCCCGCTTGCCGCCCTCGCACAGGAAAGGCTTGCCGCCGCGCTCCCGGCAGACGGCAGCCTGCACACGGAATTGGCATCCGACAACGAATACCTGGTCAACGCAGACCGCGCACTGCTTGCACGGGCACTGGACGCGCTCCTCGAAAACGCCGTGCAGCACACACCTGAGGGAGGCTGCATCACAGTCCGCATCGCGAACGGTATGCTTTCTGTAGCCAACACCGGCGACGCCATCCCGAATCATGCCTTGCCCCGGCTGTGGGAGGCATATTATCAGGCTGACCCCTCGCGCAGCACAAAGGGCGACGGCCTCGGTCTCTCGATTGCGAAAACCGTGTTCGATCTGCACGGATACACCTGCGGCGCAGAAAACACAGACGCCGGTCCGAAATTCTGGTTCAAATTTGCATAATCTGCGCAAAAGCAAAAGCCGCCCTGTGGGCGGCTTTTGCTGTCGATCAGCATCGTATTTCAACAATTCCGGATCAAATCGTATCCAGCTTTACCCTGCCGTCCTCAGCGGAAAGATGCGCGCCGAGAAGCGGCTTATCACCCGTGACGATAGCGTTTGCAAGCGGATTTTCGATTTCCTTTTCGATCAGCCGACGCAGATTGCGTGCGCCGTACTTGACCGAATAGGACTTTTCTACGAGCAGCGCGAGCAGGCTGTCATCCCATGTCAGACGGATTTCCTTGTCTGCGAGGGTGCCCTTTGAGCTCGTTCAGCATGATCTCAGCAATAAGACGGAAGTTGTCCTCGGTGAGCTGGTTGAACGCAATGATCTCGTCGATGCGGTTGAGGAACTCGGGACGCATGATCTCCTCGAGCGCCTTCATCACGCGGTCCCTGCTCATCTGAGAGACCGTGCGTCCAAAGCCGGCAGGCGTGCTGCTCGACTGAGAACCGGCGTTCGAGGTCATGACGATGACCGTGTTCTCGAAGCTGACAACGCGGCCCTGCGCATCGGTCAGGCGGCCGTCGTCGAGGATCTGGAGCAACGAATTAAGAACATCCGGATGTGCTTTCTCGATCTCATCGAACAGAACGACCGAGTACGGGCGGCGGCGGATCTTTTCGGTCAGCTGTCCGGCTTCATCATAGCCGACATATCCCGGAGGAGAACCGATCAGGCGAGAAACCGTATGCTTCTCCATATACTCGGACATATCCAGACGAACAAGCGCATCCGGAGAGTCGAACAGATCGAGTGCGAGCTGCTTGACCAGCTCGGTTTTGCCCACGCCGGTCGGTCCGACAAACAGGAAAGACGCGGGCTTGCGCTTGGGGCTGATGCCCGCGCGCGAGCGGCGGATGGACGCGCAGACTGCATCAACAGCTTCGTCCTGACCGATCACGTGAGACTTGAGACGGTTTTCCATATCGCGCAGACGTGCGGACTCCTGCGCTGCCACCTTGGAGGCCGGAATGCCGGTCCAGATCTCAATAACCTCGGCCAGCAACTGCTCGTCAACAGCAGGCGCAGGCTTGCAGAGCAGGTCATGCAGCTGTGCTTCGACCTGGAGAATACGCGAGCGACAAGATGCGATCTTCGCATAGGTTTCCTCCTCCTCGCTGCGCGCAGAGGACTGCGTAAGCTCGTCAAGCTGCGCCTGAAGGCGTTCCAGCTCGTTCTGCAGCTCAGGGATCTCAGAAAGCTGCGGAGAGTCCAGATTGAGGCGCGAGCAGGCCTCGTCGATCAGATCGATAGCCTTGTCGGGCAGAAAGCGGTCGGTAATATAGCGCTCACTCATCTCGGCGGCACGGCGGCACATCTCGTCCGACACGGTAACACCGTGGAAGGTTTCGTAATAGGAACGGATGCCCTTGAGAATTTCTGTGGTCTCGGAAACAGACGGTTCCCCGATGTACACCGGCTGAAAGCGGCGTTCCAAAGCGGCATCCTTTTCGATGTATTTGCGGTATTCCTTGAGCGTGGTCGCGCCGATGACCTGAATATCGCCACGCGCGAGAGCCGGCTTGAGAATATTTGCAGCATTCATAGAGCCTTCGGAGTCACCTGCACCGACAATATTGTGCACCTCGTCGATGACGAGAATGATGTTGCCGATCTTTTTGACCTCGTCGATCAGACCCTTCATGCGGCTCTCGAACTGGCCGCGGAACTGTGTACCCGCAACCAGTGCGGTCAGGTCGAGCAGATGGACCTCCTTGTTGCGCATCTTAAAAGGAATGCGGCCCTCGTTGATGCGCACGGCAAGTCCCTCCGCGACAGCGGTCTTGCCGACGCCCGGCTCACCGATCAGACAGGGATTATTCTTCTGGCGGCGGTTGAGGATCTGGATGACGCGGTCGGTTTCGCGGTCGCGGCCGACGATATGGTCGATGCGGCCCTCGGCGGCCTTCTGGGTCAGGTTTTCGCAGTAATTGTTAAGATACTTGCGCTTTTTGTCGTCGCGGCTGCGGCCGCGCTTGTCGCTGTTCTGCGTGCTCTCCTGCGCCGGACGGGCAGGGGAGGAGGATGTGGTCATGGGGTCGGTCTCGTGCGGCGCGTCGTCGTCCGCGCCGTCCGAGCCGGCAGGCACTAGGTCGTTCAGGTCGGACAGCGAGCCGATCTCGCCTGAAAGGGCCTCGAGGTCGTCCTCGGTGATGCCCATCTGTTCCATAATGTTGTCAAGCGGCTTGACGCCCAGCTCGCGCGCGCACTTGAGGCACAGGCCCTCCTGCGTGGTCTTATCCGGGCCTTCGATTTTGGTGATGAACACCACTGCGATGTTTTTCTTGCACCGCGAGCACATTGGCATGTTCATAATTGGTTAAACTCCTTCATTCTGCAATGGAATTACAGATTCTGACGATTCATGCCGCAATAAACGGCAGGAACGCGATAATTTTAGCTAACAGGAACGTATTTTCGATACGTTCGGGTGAAAGATATCCCAGCTCGGTAAAAGTCACCGGGTAGAACCAGTGTGCACCGAGCAGTACGAGCACGACGAGCAGCAGACCGGTCGCAAGCCCGATCGCGCCGCCGGCCAGTGCATCGAGTATGCCGAGAGGGGTGACTCGGCTGAGCAGACGGAGCGCCCTGACCGCAAGCGAGATCAGAACACTGAGCAGGACGGAAAACACTGCGATCAGCACAAGATAGGAAATACTCTCGGCCATGCTCTGCACCGCAGCGCGGAGCGCCGTCTGTACGCTGTCCGCCAGCGCGTCTGGAACGCCCGACTGCTTGAGCTTATGCTCAAAAACGCTGCGCACAATCGGCTCTGCGAGCCATTTCGCAGCAGATGGCGCCAGCTGACGGGCGAGAAAGTACGACCCGGCCATCGCGATGCAGCGGCCCACAAGACCTGCGAGCGAGGCGAGTGCGCCGCGCCGGAGACCAAGGATCAGATTAACGAGCACGACCGCGAGGATCACGAGATCGGGCACGTTAAGCAGGCTGAGGAGCGCATCAGGAATTTGCTGCGGCTGCATCGGCTGTTACCTCCCTGGACTGCGCGGAGCGGGCAGTGAATATGCGGGCGTTGCTGTTGTAAAGAACGAATACCGTACCGTCATCGGTGAGCAGTATGCGGCGTGCGCCGATGGCCTCATCATTGCGCCAGAGCGCATGGAACTGCGTGTCGTACACCGTGACGCCGGTGCTTGTCAGCACCGCCTCACCGGCGTCGGAGACCGCCAGCGCGCCCGGCTCCTCGTCGAGCGGCTCCGGGCCGTATACCGAACCGCTGCGCACCGTATATAGATCGCTGCGCGCGCCGCCCGAGTACGAACGAATCGCAAGCACCATCGCGTTGTCGCGCGTCGCGACCGAGATCAGGTCGCTCGTGCCGACGGTCAGCGCGTGCTCGCTGCTGCCGCGGCGCGTGACCAGATACAGACCGTCGTCGCACAGCACGGCTGCCGAACCGTTATCGAGATAGCACAGCTCTATGCCGAGCGCGTTCTCCAGCTCGGTATCCGAGATCTGCTTGCCGCTCGATACATCATAAAAGCGAACATGGCTGATAAGCGATGCATCCCGCTGCTCGAAGCCGAGCACGGCAACCGTTCTTCCGTCGGGGGAGAGGCCGCCCGAGACGATATACAGCTCGGACGAGCTGAATTTGAACAGCTCCTCACCCTTGGTGGAATAAACGGCAGCAGCAGTGCGGTAGCCCTGCTCGTCAGTGATGAGCAGAAAATCGCCCGTCCGTCCGATGCTGCCGGTCAGAATGGCGGAATTCAGCGCGACCTCCGCCTTGACCGAGGACGCATCTGTCAAAACCGCATTCTTGCCGCCGCGGTCATAGACCAGAACATTGGTCTGGCAGGACTCCACGACCGGATTGGAATAGCCGATCGTCACTTGAAACGTCGTCATGCTGCCCGGACGGGAGAGATAAAGCGCATCGCTGTCTGCGTAGGCGAGACCGGACTCGAACAGCGCACCATCGCTGAAAATATTGTTTTCGAATTCTATGTTCGTGATGTCGCCCTCATGCTGGCGCGCACCGGCGAGCGCGTACTGCACCGTGCGCTGAATGGCTGACGGCGCGAACAGACCATAATGGGTCAGCACAAAGCAGAACGCGCCGACCGCCAGCAGCCAGCCGCAGACAAAACGCAGCTTCGTGACAAAACGGATGCGCGGATCGCGGCTCTCTTCCAAGCGGATACGGCGGTCTTTGCCCGTTGCCGGAAAGCGGATGAGATTTCTTACTCTGGACATTTTTCGTTTGGTGTGTCACCCATCAAGGTTCACCTCCTCATTATATCGCTTTTCGAGGCGTAAAATGTGAATAGTCAATAAATTTTTCAGTCCCCCAGCCGAAAACGGTCGAGTTCACTCGTGTGGTCATACCACAGCCGGTTCATGAAAAGGCCGCAGGCAGGCAGCGTCGGACCGGCCTGTTCGCGGTCGCAGGACGCAAGCACATCGGCAACGTCGTCAGGCCGCAGCTTGCCGCCGCCGACATAGACAAGGGTACCCGAAATGGCACGAACCATATTGTACAGAAAGCCGTCGCCGCATACGCGGATACGGATGAGATCATCAATCTTGTCCACGTCACACCAGAAGATCGTGCGGACCGTGCTTTTGACCGGCGTACCCTGGCTGCGCACGGATGCAAAATCGTGCGTGCCGACAAAGCGCTGTGCGCCCTCGTGCATCCGCTCTGCATCGAGCGGATAGTTGTAGCGATACGCATATCGCGCATGAAAAGGATCACGCAGCGTGGACGGAAAGATATAATAGGCGTATTCCTTTCGAGTGCAGTCAAAACGCGCGTCAAAGTCCTCCGGGACTTCGACTGCACCTGAGACCGCGATATCGGGCGGCAGAAAGCTGTTGAGCGCAAAGGGAAGCCGGTCTGTCGGAATAGTGCAGCGCTCGCTCTTGAAGCTCGCGACATAACGTTTTGCGTGAACACCCGAGTCAGTGCGGCCGACACCGGAGACATGCACCTTCTCGCCGAGCAGACGGAAGAGCGCGGTCTCCATGCTTTCCTGAATGGACGGCCCGTTTTTCTGTATCTGCCAGCCGTTGTAGTTTGTGCCGTCATAGGACAGCACCAAAGCAATGTTTTTCATACTATAAAATACCTGACAAGTGATTTACAGACCCAGTCTGCGCAGCGCGATCACAGCCGCAAACAGCACGGCAACGAGCAGCATGGAGCAGATGTCCACACGTGCAATCTTCAGCTGACGCATGCGGGTACGGCCAACGTCTCCGCGGTAAAGGCGGCACTCCATGGCGGTCGCAAGCTCATCTGCGCGGCGAAACGCCGAGATGAACAGCGGCACGAGAATGGGGATCATGGCCTTGGCACGCTGAATGAGGTTGCCGGAGTCGAAGTCCGCGCCACGCGCCTTCTGCGCCGAGATGATCTTCTCGGTCTCCTCAATCAAGGTCGGAATAAAGCGCAGAGCGATCGACATCATCATGGATAGCTCATGCACCGGCACATGCAGCTTTTTGAGCGGAGAGAGCAGACGCTCGAGTCCGTCGGTCAGCTGGATGGGGGAGGTGGTGTAGGTCAGCATGGAGGTCGCGATGATGAGCAGCATCAGGCGCAGCACCATGAATACCGCCATGCGGATGCCCTCTACGCTGATATGCAGGAATTTCCACTGCCAGACATAATCACCCGGCGTATAGAACAGATTGAGCACCGCCGTGAACATGACGATGAGCAGAATGGGCTTGAGACCGCGCACGACCATTTTGGGGGAAATACGCGAAATTCCGATAACGAGGGCGAGAAACAGGATGATAAGGCCATAAGAGACCGGTCCCTGCGCAAGAAACAGCAGCACAATGAGTGCAACCGTCAGCACGATCTTGACGCGCGGGTCAAGCCGGTGAACGGCGCTGTTTCCGGGGAAGAACTGGCCGATGGTAATGTCCTTGAGCATCAGTGAGCGCCCCCTTTCTTCCTGCAGGCGCGCAGCGCGTCCATCGCCTGCGCAACGGTATAGACCGAGGTATCAACATCATGCCCGCGCTTTTTCAGCTCTATCATGACCTTGGTGATCATCGGGATATCGAGACCTGCCGCAACGATTTCGTCAGCGTGAGAAAACACCTCGCGCGGCGTATCGCAGAACAGAACCCTTGCATGATCCATGACGAGCAGGCGGTCAGCGATCTGCGAAATATCCTCCATGGAGTGCGAGACGATGAGGATGGTCGCGCTGGACTGCGCGTGGTAATTGCGGACAAGCTCGAAGATCTCGTCGCGGCCTGCCGGATCAAGGCCGGCGGTCGGCTCGTCGAGAACGAGCACATCCGGACGCATGGCGATCACGCCCGCGATGGCAACGCGGCGCTTCTGACCGCCGGAGAGCGCGAATGGAGACTGGTCAGCAAGCTCAGGGGCGAGGCCTACCGCCTCCATTGACTCGCGCACGCGCACGTCGATTTCTGCCTGCGGCAGTCTCATGTTGGTCGGGCCGTAGGCGATGTCCTTCGCAATCGTCTCCTCGAACAGCTGGTACTCCGGATACTGAAATACCAGACCGACGCGAAATCGCGTCTCGCGCGCACATTTGCCCTTTGCATCCCAGATAGATTTGCCGTCGAGCAGGACTTCTCCCTCAGAAGGCTGGAGCAGACCGTTCAAATGCTGAATAAGCGTGGACTTGCCCGAACCGGTGTGACCGATCACGCCGAGGATCTCTCCCTTGTTGATCTGAATATCGACATGGTCGAGCGCGGTACGCTCAAAAGGGGTGCCTGCCCCGTAAACGTAGGTCAGGCCCCGTGTTTCAAGTATGGTTGACAATGGAATTTCTCCTTATATTGCAGTTATGCCAAATAGGTTTCCAGAATATCCGCGCATTCATTGACGCTCAGCGCGTCGATCGGCAGGCTCTCGCCGTCCTGTCTGTCGAGGTCATACAGAACCTCGATCGTCTGCGGTACGGTGAGCGAGGCGGCGCGCAGCTTGTCCACCTGTGTGAAGATCTCACGCGGTCTGCCGTCCATCAGCACATTTCCCGCGTGCATGACGACGACGCGCTGTGCCTGTACGGCTTCATCCATATGATGGGTGATGAGGATGACCGTAATGCCGTATTTACGATTGAGCTCGCGCACAACGCTCATGACCTCGCGGCGGCCCTGAGGGTCAAGCATGGCGGTCGGTTCGTCGAGCACGACGCAGCGCGGCATCATGGCGATCACGCCTGCGATGGCGACGCGCTGCTTCTGACCGCCCGACAGGCGGTGCGGCGCCTGCGCGCGGTACTCATACATGCCGACGGCCTTGAGCGCATCATCTACGCGCTTTCGGATTTCGGCAGGCGGAATGCCCATGTTTTCGAGCGCGAACGCGACATCTTCTTCAACGACCGTTGCAACGATCTGGTTATCCGGGTTCTGAAACACCATAGAGACCGTTTTGCGCACCTCATAGGTGTTGTTTTCGTCGCGCGTGTCCATCATGTCGACGTAGCACACGCCGCCGGTAGGCAGACGGATCGCATTGAAGCAGCCGGCGAGAGTGCTTTTGCCCGAGCCATTGTGACCCAGCACCGCCACGAACTCGCCGCGCTGGATACTGAGATCCACGCCCTTCAGCACCTGCACCGGCTCCTGACCCTCTTCCGCCGGATAGGCATAGCGAAGATCTTCGGTTTTGATTATTTCAGCCATTTCAGTAGTTTTCATCCTTTTTGTTACTCTTCCGCAATAAAACGGGCCGACGAACCGCAGGGGAGCACCAGACCGGTAGACTCGACCGGCAGGCCGAGCTCCTGTGCCTCGATTTTACCGGCGGCCCGCTTTCCTGCCGTAATACCCAGCAGATAGCTCATGACCGACGGAGCGAGGCCGGTCGAATAGCTCGAAATGAGCACGAACAGCGGCTTGTCGCTCAGCACGCCCATGGTAAGATCAACGAAGTCCGCAACATCCTCCTCGATCTTCCAGGTCTCGCCGGACGGACCGCGGCCATAGCTCGGCGGATCCATAATGATAGCATCATATTTGCGGCCGCGCCGGATCTCGCGCTGCACGAACTTTTTGCAGTCATCCACGATCCACCGGATCGGACGGTCAGCCAGACCGGAAGATGCTGCGTTTTCGCGTGCCCACTGCACCATGCCTTTAGATGCATCGACATGGCAGACCGATGCACCGGCGTTTGCCGCTGCGAGCGTTGCGCCGCCCGTATAGGCGAACAGGTTGAGCACGCTGATCGGGCGTCCTGCACCGCGAATCATCCTGTCAATAAAGTCCCAGTTTGCCGCCTGCTCGGGAAACAGGCCCGTGTGCTTGAAGCTCATGGGCTTGAGCTGGAACGTGAGGTCTCCGTAATGAATGGCCCACTGCTCGGGCAGCCTGCGGATTTCCCACTTGCCGCCGCCTGCATTCGAGCGGTGATAGATGGCGTTCGGACGGTTCCATGCCTTGCAGTCCTTGTCGCGTGCCCAAATGGCCTGCGGGTCGGGACGCTGCAAAATCTGGCTGCCCCATCGTTCGATTTTTTCTCCGCCGCCGCAGTCGAGCACGGCGTAGTCTTTCCAGTTATCTGCGATCCACATAAAATACCTTCCTTAATTCCGGGTATGTAATTACATAATGTATCAGTTTCTATTTTAACACCAAACTGCGCCCAGTGCAACGAAAATCGCAAGGAGCGCGCTGCCATGCGTTTTGGCAAAAAACGCTAAAAAGGGACTGTCCCGACAGCGAGACAGTCCCAGGGGTGGGGAGAGAACAGGAATTTCCGAGAACAGGTTAGGGGTCAGATGACGATGGCGCGCGGCGGAACCGGCGAAGAAAACACGATCTGCGTTTCGGTCTTGCCGAACTGCTGGAGCTTCCCGATGAGGCCGTCAAGATCCTGCGTCGAAGGGAAGGAGACCTTGATGAGCATGGAATAGTTGCCGGTTACGCAGTTGCATTCCAGAACATTGGGGATCGCCGCGATAAACGGATAGAACTCTGCTTTCTGTGCCGGCTGCATATCCAGATGCACATAGGCCAGAATGTGGTGGCCGAGCTGAAGCGGATCGAGGTCGAGCGTATACGCACGGATAACGCCCTGCTTCTCCAGCCGCTCGATGCGCGCGGAGACAGCCGGAGAGGACAGCCGCACCTCGCTTGCAAGGGTCTTGATCGGAGTGCGGGAGTTTTTTTGCAGCAGGCGCAGCAGTTTCAGGTCGATTTCATCCATAGGGCGGTAGCCCTCCTTATCTACAAAAAATGGTAAAACAAAAAGGGAGTCCACCTCGTGTTATGCGAAGTGAACTCCTTTGTTCATTTACATTATAAAGCATTATGCCGCATATGTCAAACAAAATACTGCGGTCTGCATATAATTATGAACCGCTGTGCTCTGCTGTTTTTGTGCACTACACACGAAAAAACCGTTTTTTCGCCCGCGAGATCAGACATCCGAGTCGGTAATCGGCCGGAAAACAATCCACCGATTATCAATCAGCACCTCAACAGTGCCGTCCCCGAACTGATAGCCGTAGCCGGTGCCGAAGTTGGACTGGTCGTCCTCGGTCGGTGCGTCCGTGCCGCTGGCTGTCTGCGAGGTGATCTCGCCGTCCATGTTGCCGCAGCGGCCCTCGACCGTGCTGACCTCTCCCTCGGACTGATACAGCGTGTTATCCACCATCACCATCATCGGCGCGTCCGTCACCGGACGGTCCTGTGCAGTGTCGGGGAGCGTTGAAGCGTCATCCGTGCTCTGTGTACCAATGTCTGCGCTTTCGCCGTCTTTTTCCGTATCTCTGCTGCCGCAGCCGGTCAGCGCAAGCGCAAGCAGCAGCGCGAGTATTAGTGCAGCCATACGTTTCTTCATGGTATCCACCGCCTTTCTGTCCGGTTAGACGGACAGGTTTCCGAAATGTTCCCGGTTACTTTTTCTTCTTCGGCTTTGCCCAACCCTTTTTCGGCTGCGGCGCACGGGATGCCGGCTTTGCTGCCGGTTTGGCGTTGCGGCGCGGCTTTTCCGGTCGTGCCGCCGAAACGCCGTGGCGGTGCGCCGGTTTGCTGCTCCTGGGAGCGACATTCTGCTCGCCGCTGCGGTTCGGGCGGATGAGGCATTCCTTTCCGTAGCCGATCAGATCTTCGCGGCCTGCCTTTTTAAGCGCCGCAAGGATGATCGGACGCTTGTCCGGACGGCGCCATTGCAGCAGCGCACGCTGCATCGCCTTTTCCTCCGGTGTTTTCGCGACATATACCGGCTTCATCGTGCGAGGGTCGATGCCGGTATAATACATCGCGGTGGACAGTGTGCCGGGGGTGGGGTAGAAGTCCTGCACCTGCTCGGGCATATAGCCGATGCGGTTGAGGTACTGCGCGAGCATGATCGCGTCGTCGAGCGTCGCGCCGGGGTGCGAGCTCATCAGATACGGCACAAGATACTGCTTGCGGCCGAGCTTCTGGTTGATGCGTGCATAGCGTTCGCGGAACTGCTCATAAACGTTGAACGACGGCTTGCCCATATAATAGAGTGCATTGTCGCTCATGTGCTCAGGCGCGACCTTGAGCTGACCCGAAATATGATGCTCGACCAGCTCCTTGAAGAAGGCATCGTTCCTGTCCGCCATCATATAGTCGTAGCGCAGACCCGAGCGGACGAAAACCTTCTTGATACCCTCGATCCGGCGCAGCTCGCGCAGCAGGTTGAGGTAATCCGTGTGGTCGGCCTCAATGTTGCTGCACGCAGATGGGAACAGACAGCGCTTGTCCTTGCAGCAGCCGTGCGTGTCCTGCTTTTTGCAGGCAGGGAAGCGAAAATTCGCCGTCGGGCCGCCGACATCATGGATGTAGCCCTTGAAGCCGGGCATCTGGGTGATTTTTTTCGCTTCCTCGATGACGCTCTCATGGCTGCGCACCTGAATGTAGCGTCCCTGATGGAACGCAAGTGCGCAGAAATTGCACGCGCCGAAGCAGCCGCGGTTGTGAATGATAGAAAACTGAACCTCCTGAATGGCCGGAACGCCTCCGAGCGCCTCGTAGGAAGGATGATAGGTGCGCATATAGGGCAGCGCATAAATGTGATCCATCTCCTCGGTGGTCAGCGGCTTCGCGGGCGGATTCTGGATGAGCACGCGCCGGCCGTGGCGCTGAAGCAGCGCCCTGCCGCGCACGGCATCCTGCTCGTCATACTGGAGCTTGACCGAACGAGCGTAGTCCGGTTTGCTCGCGCAGACATCCTCGTAGGACGGGCACTCGACCGCATCCCACGCGAGCCCCTCGGCGTCGTGTGTCATGTAGGCTGTGCCGCGCACACCGACGCAGGCATCTGCGCCTTTTCTGCCGTGCCGGAGATTGTTCGCAAGCTCAACCACCGAATGTTCGCTCATGCCGTACATCAGCCCGTCCGCGCCCGTGGACTCCAAAATGGAGGGCATCACGCGGTCGGCCCAGTAGTCATAGTGTGCAAAGCGGCGCAGGCTGGCCTCGATGCCGCCGAGATAGACCGGCGTATCGGGGAAGGCACGGCGTGCGAGCATGGAATAGACGGTGACGGCGCGGTCGGGACGTTTGCCGCCCTTGCCGCCGGGGGTATAGGCATCGTCCGAGCGGCGTTTTTTCGCGGAGGTATAGTGCGCGACCATCGAGTCAATATTGCCGCCGTTGATGAGCACCGCATAGCGCGGCCGTCCCATCGCGAGAAAATCATGCTCATCGCGGAAATCCGGCTGACTGAGGATCGCGACCTTATAGCCTGCGTCCTCGAGTACACGGGAAATGATCGCCGTACCGAATGAGGGGTGGTCGACATAGGCGTCGCCCGTCACGATCAGGAAGTCGCAGTAATACCATCCGCGCTCGGTCATATCCTGCTTTGAAATAGGAAGAAATCCGTTCATTTTTGCTCCTTTGCGGCCGTACCGCTGTATTTTGTCCTCTGTATATCGACCATAAAAAAATAACCGCAGGCCTTGCTCGAAGGGCGGTTATTTTTCTAACAGCTCATATCATTACAGCGAAAAGCCGCTGTATATCAATCGTATCAGTTATCCAGATAGAACTGTACCAGTTCCTGCATCAGCTCGTCGCGGTCGATCTTGCAGATCAGGCTGCGCGCGTTATTGTGATTGGTGATGTACGTCGGGTCCTCAGAAAGCAGATAACCGACGATCTGGTTGATCGGGTTGTAGCCTTTCTCCTTGAGCGCGTCGTACACAGCGGTAAGCGTGCGCTTCATCTCCTTGTTGGACTCGTCTACCAGACTGAATTTTCTCGTTCCGTCAAGCATGCTTGGTCTCCTTTCCGTTCCTACCTGTCGGGTATAATTCTATATAAACAGCATAATACAAATTGCGGAAAAAGTAAAGCCTATTCCGTGGAAAACTCGAGCAAAATCTTTTTCCATCCCCGGCACAAACAGGTGCCTGCACCAGAAATACAGAAGGGAGACCGGTTGCAGTCTCCCTTCCTGTGTTTTGAAATTAACCGCGCAGCTGAGCGCCGAACTCGGTCTCAAGCGCCGAGATCGCGGCACGCATAGCCTTGTCGCACTCCTCGTCGGTCAGCGTGCGGTCGGGCGCGCGCATGGACAGCGAGTAGGCCACGGATTTTTTGCCCTCCGGGATGCCCTTGCCCTTATACACGTCGAACAGCTTGACGCTCTCGAGCAGCTTGCCTGCCGCCTTCTCAACAGCGGCCTGCATAGAAGCTGCCGGAACAGCATCATCGACCAGAACCGCAATATCACGGGTGGATGCCGGGAACTTGGGCAGCGGGTGGTACAGCTTCTCCGGGTCGATGGCGGCCAGCAGCGCGTCCATCTGAAGCTCGGCAGCGAGCACTTCGCCGGACAGGCCGTAGCGGGCTGCAACGGTCGGGTGGATGGTGCCGAATACGCCGATCTCCTTGCCGTCAATCAGCACCTTGGCGCAGCGGCCCGGGTGGTAGGACGGGTTGGCCTTCTCGGGAGCAAAGGACGCGCCCTTGATGTTCAGTTCACGCAGCAGCGCCTCGATCACGCCCTTGAACTGGAAGAAGGACAGTCGGCCGTAGCTGCCGAGGGTCAGGATCTTCTCCTCGTGCGGCAGTACGTCCGGGTCAGCCTTGCCGTCCTTGATGGACGGGGTATAAATTGTGCCCAGCTCGTAGAGCGACGCAGTCGGGTTGCGGTGCGCGTGGTTGTGCGCAAGATTATCCAGCATCGAGGGCAGCACGGTCGTGCGCATGACGCTGAAATCCTCACCGAGCGGATTGAGGATGGTGGTGGAGATGCGTCGCGGGTCGTTCTCGTCCCAGCCGATCATGTCGTAGAACTTCGGAGAGATGAAGGAATGGCTCATGGACTCGTCGAAGCCTGCCTCGCGGCAAACCAGCGCAGCGGCGCGCTCCGCCTGCTGGGACGGGGTGAACTCGCCCTGTACCATCTCGCCGGCGTACAGCGTGGTCGGAATCTTGTCGTAGCCGTACATACGGGCCACTTCCTCGGCCACGTCGCACATGCGGTTGATGTCGGTGCGGAAGAACGGTACAACGACTTCGCCGTTCTCAATCTTGAAGTCCAGCTTCTCGAGCAGCTTTACCTGCTCCTCCGTGGACAGCTCCAGACCGAGCAGCGCGTTCATTTTATCCGGTTCAAAGGGTAGACGCTTGGGGTTGGGGTCGGAGTTGTCCACGTCGATGATGCCGTCGATGACCTCGCCCGCGCCGAGGTGCTCGACCAGCTCGCAGGCGCGGTTGACCGCGTCGAGCGTCATGCGGGGGTCGAGGCCCTTTTCAAAGCGGCCGGACGCCTCGGTGCGCATGCCGAGCGCCTTGGCGGTCACGCGGACGGTCGCGCCGTGGAAGCACGCGGACTCGAACACAACGGTCTTGGTGTCGTCCTCGATCTCGGAGTTCGCGCCGCCCATCACGCCCGCGACCGCGACCGGCTTGTCGTTGTCGCAGATGGCGAGCATTTTGTCGGTCAGGTCGTGGTCCTGGCCGTCCAGAGTCTGGATGGACTCGCCGTTGCGGGCACGGCGGACAACGATGCGGCCGTCGGACAGGCACTTGTAGTCGAAAGCGTGCATCGGCTGACCGTACTCGAGCATAACGTAGTTGGTAATATCAACGATGTTATTGATCGGACGGACGCCGCAGGCGTGCAGACGCTCGCGCATCCACGCCGGAGACGGCTCGATCTTGATATTCTTGACGATGCGGGCGGTGTAGCGCGGGCACAGATCGGTGTCCTTGACCTCGACGGACATATACTCGTTGATGTCGCCGCCAACGCCCTTTACCTCCGGGGTCTTAACGCTGAACGGGCGGTCAGAGGTAGCGGCGGTCTCACGCGCCAGGCCGATAACGCTCAGACAGTCCGGACGGTTGGACGTGATCTCAAAATCGGAAACCCAGTCGTCCAGACCGAGTACCTTTTGATGTCCTCGCCGACCGGGGTGCCGGCCGGCAGGAACAGGATGCCGTTCTCGCAGGCATACGGCACGCAGCCGTGGGACAGACCCAGCTCCTGGAACGAGCACATCATGCCGTTGGACGGCACGCCGCGCAGCTTGCCCTTGGTGATCTTTACGCCGCCGGGCAGGGTGGACTTGTGCAGGCAGACCGGGCAGATCTCGCCAACGGATGCAGGCGTTACATTGGGTGCGCCGGTGACGATCTGCACCGGCTCCTCCTTGCCGACATCGAGCTGGCAGATTTTGAGATGGTCGGAGTCCGGATGGTCAATGACCGACAGCACCTTGCCGGTCACGACGTTTTCGATCTCCGCGCCGAGGTAGAAAACCTCCTCGACCTTGGAGCCGGACATGGTCAGCTTGGCATCATACTCCTTCGGGGTGATGCCGGTCATATCGGTATAATCCGAAAGCCAGGATAATGGCAGTTTCATTGGATATATTTCCTCCTTGATGGTACAGCGCCGTCAGGCGCGCATGAAATTGAAAACAGTGCTGCTGTTTTCGTATACAGTGGACTTCCGAAGTCCGCTGTAAGCGCGTCAGCGCTTAGAACTGGTGCAGGAATCGAACGTCGTTCTCATAGAACAGACGGATATCGTCGATCTTAAAACGGCCCATGACCATACGCTCGAGACCGATGCCGAAGGCATAGCCGGAGTATTCGTTCGGGTCGATGCCGCTCATCTCGAGCACCTTGGGGTGAACCATGCCGCAGCCGAGGATCTCGATCCAGCCCTCGCCCTTGCAGAGCGGGCAGCCTTCGCCGTGGCAGCGATAGCACTGGATGTCCATTTCCGCCGACGGCTCGGTGAACGGGAAGTGGTGCGGGCGGAAACGGACGACCGTGTCCTCGCCGTACAGCTTCTTTGCAAACAGCTCGAGGATACCCTTGAGGTCGCTCATGCGGATGCCCTCGTCGACGACGAGGCCCTCGATCTGATGGAACATCGGGGAGTGGGTAGCGTCCACTGCGTCCGAACGGTAAACGCGACCCGGTGCGATGATGCGAATCGGCGGCTTGCTCTTTTCCATGGTGCGGACCTGCATCGGGGAGGTCTGGGTGCGCAGCACCACGTTGTCCGAGATATAGAAGGTATCCTGCGTGTCGCGCGCAGGATGGTCCTTGGGAATGTTGAGTGCTTCAAAATTGTAATGGTCAAGCTCGACCTCCGGACCCTCTGCGATCGAGAAGCCCAGACCGAGGAAAATCTCCTTGAACTCGTCGAGCACGATGTTCAGCGGATGCTTTTTGCCGATCACGACCTCGTCGCCCGGCAGGGTAACGTCGATGGTCTCGGCAGCGAGCTTTTTTCGAGCGCTGCCTGCTCGAGCAGCTTTTTCTGCTTGTCGATGATGGTCTCGATCTCAGCGCGAACGTCGTTGATGAGCTGGCCGACGACCGGGCGTTCCTCTGCGGCAACGTCCTTCATGCCCTTGAGCAGCGCGGTCAGCTCGCCCTTCTTGCCGAGGAACTTGACACGCGCTTCATCGAGGGCGCGTGCATCCGCCGCCGCAGCAAGCTGCTCCTTCGCGGACTGCAAAATGCCTTGCAGCTTTTCTTTCATATCAATTCTCCTTTGGAACGTGATGTTCATGCCGGGACGGAAGCGTAAAAAAGCCTTCCGTCCCTCTGCTTTTGCAGATATAGGGACGAAAGGCATAACTCTTCCGTGGTACCACCCTGATTTCCGAATGCTCGGACACTCATTAAACGCCGGTAACGAGGCGTCAGCCCGTCTGTGCCTACTGCCGAAAGCCGCGGTTCAGCACAGATGCTCGCAGGGGAACTTCACATCCTATCTCATGGCGTGGCTTACAGCCTGCGGCCGCGCTCTCTGGACCGTGAAATGGGAATGCTACTTTTCCTGTTCATCGCATTGGAATATTCATAACAGAATTATTAAACCACATTTCCGCGCAGAATGCAAGAGCGGTTTGCAGGAATTTAAGCGTTTTTCCGTTTTCATCGAGAAAGTGACCAGTTCCTCGCCCTCATGCTGAACATCTGTCTTTGCGACCGTCACGGTTTCCGGGATCGCGTCCGCAGGACATCCTCAAGGACCGCAAGACCAACGCCGTGTTTTTCGCTGACCGACAGATAGTTTTTTTGCCGGCTGATCGTCGATATAGATATCACGCTCTGGTTCGGCGCCGCCGAACCAGAGCATCAGCGTTTCCGCCTCGGGATAATACGCTGCACGGTACAGCGTTACACCGCCGTTCCTCTGTTTTCCGAGATGAGCTCGCGCACCTCGAAGGTCTCGGACGGGTCTTTCTGCACAGACATCGCGCCGGTTCGGTATTCGGAATGAATATAATTATACTGCTGCACCTTGCTGACGATGCAGTACGAAAGCATACACGCCAGAACGATGACGCACGCCCAGAGTGCGGTTTTCTTTGTTTTTTGCATAACTTCTCCTCCTCAGACCCAGGGGAATACCCAGCGAATGCTGAAAAACGTCGCAGCCATGCTCAGGCCGTTTGCGCACAGCGCATAGCAGATCGGATGTGCCGACGGACGTTCGCTCCTGAGCGTTTTGCGGTAAATGACGGCCTCCGCAATCCAGATGGCAAGCTCGAGCGGCACAAAGACAAAATACCGGTAGAACACCATATCCTGCGCCATGCACCATGCGGTAACGGCGGTCAGCACAAGCTGCGTTGCGACATTCACGCAGAGGAACACTCTGCGGTTGCGCTCGTCCCAGAAGCCGAACGGAATGAGCAGCAGTCCCTCGATCAGCAGCGTCGGCAGCAGGGAAGAGAGAAACTGCTTTGCGTAATCGCTCCACGAATTGCCGGTCAGGACCGTGTTCGCGGTGTAGTCGTAGGTAAATTCCTGCCACAGGCGGTAGCGCTGCTGCACGAACGAGAGGCGGGCGCCGTCCTTTGTCGCGATGACGATACGGAACTCGTCCGGGACGCCGTGATAGCCATACCGGAAGGTGTCATCCGTGCTCTGTATCTCGCCGTACATCGGCGCTCGCGTACCATCCAGCATAGCCAGGTGCCACGTTCCTTCTCCGCCTGCATCGCGTGCCGCCGTCCGAAGATTCGTTATGATCTCGGCATCCATCTGCGTCTCGGAAAGATGGTTCCATTCCTGATTATCAAACAGCTTGTCCGACGCTTCACCCGGCACGAGCAGATCAAGATAATAGCTCCCGCTCGGCGGATTTTTCACATGGATGGTCACGCTCGGCTTTGGCCCCATGTCAGCGCGCGCCGGAACCGGCAGCAGAACGGCAAGCAGCGCGAGCACGCAGAAAACAGATGTCCGCTTTCGTTTCATAACTATTCCTCCTTACCTTTATATGCTAATCGTAACATGCAGAGGAAACAAACACAAGTTACAAATACAATACAGTATGATTTTTCGTCCGTCCTGCTTGACAAAAGCTGTGTTTGCGGCTATAATAGCAAGGTAATACTGAGCAAATGCCATGAAAAAGAGGAGTATTTCTTCTTCGTCTGTTCAGAGAAGGTGCGGTCGGTGCAAGCACCTCTGCGAGAGGAAAGAAGGTCGCTTTGGAGCAGGGCAGCTGATTTGTGTTAAGCTGTTCCGTCCTGTCCACGTTACGGACCAACGAGCGCGCGGCTTTTTGCCGCGAATTCAGGTGGTACCACGGAGCACGCTTCGTCCTGTTTTGGACGGCGTGCTGTTTTTATTTTTGTAAAAAAATTGAAGGAGATAGATCTATGAGCGAACTGCCTAAGACCTACGACCCGAAAGCGGTCGAGGACAAGCTGTACAGCTTCTGGAACGACTCCGGCTTCTTCCACGCCGAGGTCAATCCGGACAAGAAACCCTACACCATCGTTATCCCGCCTCCGAACGTGACCGGCCAGCTCCACATGGGCCATGCGTTCGATGAAACGCTGCAGGACATTCTCATCCGCACCAAGCGTATGCAGGGCTATGAGGCGCTGTGGATGCCGGGCACCGACCACGCGGGCATCGCCACCCAGATCAAGGTAGAGGAGACGCTCCGCAAGGAGGAGGGCCTGACCCGCTACGACCTTGGCCGTGAGAAGTTCCTCGAGCGCGTGTGGGACTGGAAGCACCAGTACGGCAACCGCATCATCAGCCAGCTCAAAAAGCTCGGCTCCTCCTGCGACTGGGAACGCGAGCGCTTCACCATGGACGAGGGCTGCTCCAAGGCCGTGCGCGAGGTGTTCGTCAACCTGTATGATAAGGGCCTGATCTACAAGGGCCACCGCATCATCAACTGGTGCCCGCACTGCGCGACCGCGCTGTCCGACGCTGAGGTTGAGTACGAAACCCAGCCGGGCAAGCTGTGGCACATCCGTTACCCGCTGGCGGACGGCTCAGGCGACCTGGTGGTCGCCACCACCCGTCCGGAAACCTTTATGGGCGACACCGGCGTGGCCGTCAACCCGAACGACGAGCGCTATCAGCATCTGATCGGCAAGACCTGCATCCTTCCGATCATGAACCGCGAGATTCCGATTTTCGGCGATGAGTACGTCGATATGGAGTTCGGCACCGGCTGTGTTAAGGTTACGCCGTGCCACGACCCGAACGACTTCGAGATGGGCCAGCGCCACAACCTCGAGCAGATCCTCGTGTTCAACGAGGATGCGACCGTCAACGAAAACGGCGGCAAGTACGAGGGCATGGACCGCTACGAGTGCCGCAAGGCGGTTGTAAAGGACCTTGAGGAAGGCGGCTATCTGGTCAAGATTGAGGACCACGAGCACAACGTCGGCACCTGCTACCGCTGCGGCACGACCGTTGAGCCGATGACCTCCGCGCAGTGGTTCGTCAAGATGGCGCCGCTGGCGAAGCCCGCAATGGACGTGGTAAACGAGGGCAAGACCAAGTTTGTGCCCGACCGCTTCTCCAAGACCTACCTGCGCTGGATGGAGAACGTACACGACTGGTGTATCTCCCGTCAGCTGTGGTGGGGTCACCGCATTCCGGCATTCTACTGCGACGACTGCGGTGAAATGACCGTCTCCAAGACCGATGTGCACACCTGCCCGAAGTGCGGCGGCACGCATATCCATCAGGAGGAGGACGTTCTGGATACCTGGTTCTCGTCCGCTCTGTGGCCGTTCTCCACGCTCGGCTGGCCGGATAAGACCAAGGAGCTGGAGTATTTCTACCCGACTTCGACCCTCGTTACCGGCTACGATATCATTTTCTTCTGGGTGGCGCGCATGATCTTTTCGGGCGTCGAGCATATGGGCGAGACGCCGTTCGAGACCGTGTATATCCACGGTCTGGTGCGCGATGCGCAGGGCCGCAAGATGTCCAAATCGCTCGGTAATGGCATCGACCCGCTGGAGGTCATCGACCAGTATGGCGCGGATGCGCTGCGCTTCACGCTCGCGACCGGCAACAGCCCCGGCAATGACATGCGCTTCTCGACCGAGCGCGTCGAGGCGAGCCGCAACTTCTGCAACAAGATCTGGAATGCGTCCCGCTTCATCCAGATGAACCTGACCATCGACAAGGACAAGGCGGCGTCGCTGCCCGCCGAGCTGGCGCTCGAGGATAAGTGGATCATCAGCAAGTTCAACACCCTCGTTGCCGACGTTACCCGCAACATCGACCAGTACGAGCTGGGTCTTGCCGCCTCCAAGCTGAACGACTTCATCTGGGAGAACTTCTGCGACTGGTATATCGAGATCGCAAAGACCCGTCTCCAGACCGGCGACGAGAACGTACAGAAGGTGCTGTGTTACGTCCTGTCGGGCGCAATGCAGCTGCTGCACCCGTTCATGCCGTTCATCACCGAGACCATCTGGCAGGCGCTGCCGCATGAGGGCCCGTCCGTCATGGTTTCCAAGTGGCCGGAGTATGACGAGAAGCTGAACTTCTCCGTCGAAGAAGCGCAGATGGAGAGCCTGATGGACGCTGTCCGCGCCATCCGCAACCGCCGCGCCGAGATGAACGTACCGCCCTCCAAGAAGGCCAAGGTACTCATTCTGACCGAGAAGAAGGATACGTTCTCCGCAGGCGCAGGCTTCTTCCCGAAGCTGGCATACGCTTCCGAGATCGAACTCATCGACGCCGTTCCGGCTGACGCCGCCAAGATGGCATCCGTAGTCACCGGCGACGCACAGCTTTACATGCCGATGGGCGACCTCATCGACTTTGAGGCGGAGCGCGCCCGTCTCGGCAAGGAGAAGAAGAAGGTCGAGGACGATATTGCGTTCGTTATGAAGAAGCTCAACAACCCGAAGTTTGTTGACAAGGCTCCGGAGAACGTTGTTGCAGCCGAGCGCGAAAAGGCAGACAAGCTGCGCGAGCATCTCGCAAAGCTCGAGGAGTCTATCGCAGCTCTGGGCTGAAAATCAAACTGAGATAAAAAGCGGAAGCTCCGGCTTCCGCTTTTTGCGCTGTTGTGCTTTCAATTTTGCCCAGACTGTGCTATAATACAGCCATTACTAAACGAAAAAGGAAAGGTTTCATCATGGACACCGAATTCCCTAAAACAGCTGTTGAATATATCCACTCGCTCGGCCGTTTTTCCGGCAGACCCGGTCTGCACCGTATCCGTGCGCTGTGCAAGGCGCTCGGTGATCCGCAGGACAGGCTGCGCTTTGTTCATCTCGCCGGTACGAACGGCAAGGGCTCGACCGCTACCATGATCGCCTCCGCGCTTCAGGCAGCCGGTCTGCGCACAGGCCTGTACACCTCGCCGTATCTCGTGCAGTTCTACGAACGTATCCGTATCGACGGCTCAATGATCTCGAGCGACGATCTCGCGCACTTTTCCGAGCGCGTCGCAGTTGCCTGCGAAAGCCTGACACTGCCCGAAGGAGAGACGATCGGTGAGTTTGAGTTCACGACCGCAGTTGCTTTCCTATACTTCGTCGAGCAGGGCTGTGATATCGTCGTACTGGAAACCGGTCTCGGCGGCCGCTGCGACGCAACCAACGTCATCCGCAGTCCGGAGGTGTGCGTGATCACGCCGATCTCGCTCGATCATATGGCAGTCCTTGGTGACACAGTTGCTGAGATCGCGGGAGAGAAAGCCGGAATCATCAAGCCCGGCGCTGATGTCGTCTGCGCAAACGGTCAGGAGGAGGACGCTCTCGCCGTACTGCGTCATGTCACTGCGTCTCAGGGTGCGGTCTGGCACGAGAGCGCGGATACGCTGCGTGTGCTTCGCTGTGATCTGAACGGCTCTGCCTTCGTCTGCGACGGACAGGGCTACACCATCGCCATGCCCGGTCGGCACCAGCTTCAGAACGCTTCTACGGCGCTCCGCACTCTGGATGCACTGCGTCTGCGCGGCTGGGATATCCCGATCGAGGCCGCCGTGCGCGGTCTGGCACGCGCGCGCATCGCCGGAAGGCTGGAGCGCGTGGTGGACGCGCCTCTCGTGCTGCTCGACGGTGCGCACAACGCCGCAGGCATCGACGCGCTGTGCGGTGCGGTGCATGACCTTTTGAAAATGCGCCGTCTGCATGTTGTCATGGGCATGGTCTGCGACAAGGAATACGAATACTGCGTGCGCAGAATGGCGCGGCAGGCTGATGCCTTTTACGCCTGCACAACAAATGCGGCAGAGCGCTCACTCGGTGAGCAGACCATTGCTGCACTCGCAGAGCAGGAATGCAGTGAGGTCTACGACTGCCGCAGCACCGAGCACGCGCTTGAGCTTGCGTTCGACCATGCATCCCCGAAGGACTGCATTCTCGTCTGCGGCTCGCTGTTTCTGACGGGTGAGGCTGAGAAGATCCTGCGCGGCCGACCGAAAACGACAGATTAAAACCGAATAGCCTGCTAAAATAAGCCTGTACCGGCAAACGGTACAGGCTTTTTCTGTTTTGAGGTGAAAAATATGCTTGATATTACCCAGACCGAGGTCGACCGGACACTGACCGTCCGCTATACCGGCGAGCTCGACCAGCACACCGCCCGTCAGACCATAGAGCGCAGCGAGGATCTGCTCGTACTCTATCCCTGCGACAGTCTCGTACTCGATCTATCCGGTCTGACCTTCATGGACAGCTCAGGTCTTGCGGTCGTACTGCATCTGCACCGTACCTGCGCGCGCTGCGGCTGCGATTTTCGCGTGCGCGGTACGCCGCCGCAGCCGCAGCGCGTCTTTGACGCCGCCGGTCTGCCGCAGGTCATCGTATTCGAAAGGGGTGAGTAACGTTGCGGACAGTCAGCAACAAAATGAGCATCAAATTTGAAAGCCGCTCGGTCAACGAGGCGTTCGCGCGGCAGGCGGTCGGCGCGTTTGCTTCGCAGCTTGATCCGACCATGGAGGAGCTGGGCGACATAAAGACCGTTGTCTCCGAAGCGGTCACCAACGCGATCGTACATGGCTATGCAGGCAGGAGCGGCTTCATCACAGTCGCCGTGCGCCTGTTCGAGGGGCGCGCACTTGAAATCAAGATCAAGGACACCGGCTGCGGCATCGAAAACGTCGAGCAGGCGAGAAAGCCGATGTTTACCACCGGCGACGATTCGCGCAGCGGCATGGGTTTTACCATCATGGAAAGCTTCACCGACCGGCTTCGTGTACGCTCTGCGCCGGGGCGCGGCACGGTCGTGACCATGACCAAGGTCCTGCGGGAGCGGGAGACTTGACCGAGCGCATGACGGCGCTGCTGCGCCGTGCATCCGAAGGCGACCGTGAAGCCGAGAGCGTGCTCATCTCGGAAAACAGCGGACTCATCCATACCATCGCGCGGCGGTATTTCGGGCGCGGTGCAGAGCCGGACGATCTGTATCAGCTTGCCTGTGTCGGCTTCATCAAGGCGGTGCGCGGCTTTGACCCTGCGCGCGGGAACGAGTTTTCGACTTATGCCGTTCCCAAGATCGCCGGGGAGATCCGCCGCTTTCTGCGCGACGACGGCGCGGTCAAGGTCAGCCGTGCGGTCAAGGAACGCGCGGTGCGTGTACGCCGGGTACAGAGCGAGCTGGAGGGCCGGCTCGGCCGTTCCCCGAGCGTCAGCGAACTTGCCGCTGCCTGTGCGCTGACACCTGAGGAGGTCGCTGTCTGCGAGCAGGCTGACGTATCGGTCGACTCGCTCGAACGCGAGCTTTCGGGCGGCGGACGCCTCGGGGACCTCGTGGGCGATGAGGGCATGGAGGAGCGAACCTGCCTGTATCTGTCGCTCGAGGAGGCGCTGCTGAGCCTGCCCGAGCGCGAGCGGCAGGTCATCGCGCTGCGTTTTGCGCGCGACATGACCCAGCAGCAGGTCAGCCGCATCATCGGCGTGTCGCAGGTACAGGTCAGCCGCATCGAAAAGCGTGCACTCGCGGCACTGCGCGAAAAGCTGTGCGACACATAGAGGAACCGCCCCGGAGCGCTGATAAACGCTGTTCCGGGGCGGTATAATTTTATGGCAGCACCGCACAATGAAAGCTTCGGCGCTTTGCAGAAATTATGTGGTATTGCCTTAAATGACCTGCATGAACAGGCTTGCGCTCTTCGCCATGAGACGCTTGGTGCCCTTTTGGTCGAAGGCGATCTCAAGCAGCGCGTCGCCGCCCATCGGCTTGACGGAAACGATCATGCCGTCTCCGAATGCACGGTGGCGGACACGGTCTCCGGCTGCATAATCGGGCAGGGGAACGGCGGGCTTTGCCGGTGCGACCGATGCACCCGGCTTTGCCGCTCCGGCGGAGACATAGCGTGCGCGCATGACCTGCGGACGGTCAAGCGTCGGGTCGGGTGCGGTCGCGGCAGAGAAGCGGCGGCTCTCGACAATATTGCTGTCGAGCAGCTCCTCCGGCATTTCGTCGATAAAACGCGAGGGATGAGCGTACTGCGTGCGGCCGTACAACAGACGGCGCTCGGCGCAGGTGAGGTACAGCTGCTCCTTCGCGCGCGTCACAGCGACATAGCACAGACGGCGCTCCTCCTCCATGTCCTCCTCCTTTTCCATCGCGCGGAAGCCGGGGAACAGGCCGTCCTCCATGCCGGCGAGGAACACGACCGGGAACTCGAGGCCCTTTGCCGCGTGCATCGTCATCATGATGACCGCATCCTCATCCTCGCCCGACTGGTCTGCATCGGTGTAAAGCGCCATGTTTTCGAGGAAGTCGCCAAGCGACGGATTTTCGTTCTTTTCCTCGTAGTCGACGATATAGGACTTGAGCTCCTCGATGTGCTCGATGCGGCTTTCCTCCTCTACGCCGCCCTTGAGCTGAAGCGCACGGAGATAGCCGCTCTTGTCGAGCAGTTCATCATACAGCTCGGAGAGCGAAACGAACTCACGCAGGCGGCGCAGATTTTCGATCATCTCACCGAATTTCTCCATCGCCGCCGCGCCGCGCGACAGGGCAGGGTACTCCGAGGCATGGCACACGACGTCATAGAGCGTGACGCCGTTCTCGACTGCGGCCTGCATCGCCGTTTCGACCGATTTATCGCCGATCTTGCGCGCCGGAACGTTGATGATGCGGCGCAGGCGCAGCTCATCCGCCGGATTCTCGATCATCCAGAGGTAGGCGAACATATCTTTGATCTCGGCACGGGAGAAGAAGTCGCGGCCCTTGTAAACGCGGTACGGCACGCCCGCGCGGATGAACGCGGCGGCGATGTTGTCCGACAGGACGTTGTTGCGGTAAAGCACCGCGAAATCACCCCAGCGACGGCCCTGCTCCACTCCCTCGCGGATCGTGTCCGCGATATAGCCTGCCTCACCCTCCTGACTGTCCGAGCGGTGCAGCTTGATCTTCGCGCCGGCGCCGTGATCGGTCCAGAGCTCCTTGCCCTTGCGTCCGACGTTGTTGCGGATGACCTCGTTCGCGGCATTCAGAATGTTGCCGGTCGAGCGGTAGTTCTGCTCCAGACGGATGGTTTTCGCGTCCTTGAACTGCTTTTCGAATTCAAGGATATTCGTGATGGTCGCGCCGCGGAACTTGTAAATGCTCTGATCGTCATCGCCGACAACGCAGATGTTCTCATAGTACCCGGCGAGCAGGCTGGTCAGTACATACTGTGCGTAGTTCGTATCCTGATACTCGTCTACGAGCACATAGCGGAACTTGTGCTGATAAAACTCGAGCACCTCCGGGTTGTTCTGGAGCAGTAGCACGGTTTTCATGATGATGTCGTCGAAATCGAGCGCACACGCCTTTTTCATTTCCTTTTCGTACTGGCGGTAGATATCCGAGACCTTTTCGCGGAAATAGTCGCCGGCCGCATCGGCGGCGAACTGCTTCGGCGTCATGAGCTTATCCTTCGCGCGGCTGATCATGCCCATCACAGTGCGCGGATCGAACGTCTTGGGGTCGAGGTTCAGCTTTTTCATCACATTCGTGATGACGCGCTTTTTGTCGTCCTCATCGTAGATGGTGAACGCGCTCTCGAAGCCCAGCAGGTCGACATGCCTGCGCAGAATGCGCAGGCAGGCGGTATGGAAGGTATACGCCCAGACCGCGCTTGCGGCCTCCTCATCACCGAGCGCAAGCTCGAGTCGCTCGCGCAGCTCGCGGGCGGCCTTATTGGTGAAGGTGATGGCGATCACCTCCCACGGCTTTGCCGGACGCACCGCGCACAGGTGCTCGGCCCGCGCCCGGTTTTCCGGTTTCGGGTCATTGAGGTATTCTGCGAGAAACAGCAGATCGTCATCCGTTGCCCATTCCGGGGCAAACGGGTCGGTAAGGCCCTGTCCGAAGCGCAGCAGATTGATGATGCGGTTGATGAGTACGGTAGTTTTTCCGCTGCCCGCGCCCGCAAGGATGAGCAGGGGGCCGTCAGTCTGGAAAACCGCTTCGCGCTGCCGGGCGTTGAGCTTTTCAAAGCGCTGCTCGATGATCGCCTGTCGAATGGATGCGTATTTCATATCAAATTTGGTCGGTTCCATATATGTCCTCGTTTCGTCATGAAGATATACAAAATCAGCAGCCGCTCAGGCAGACGGCTGTACATTATCAGTATATCACAGACCGAGAGAGAAAACAAATGTTCTTTTTATCTGCTTCCGTTCAGAGAAATTCAGTCGCGATGTATTTCCTGTCGCAGTCTGCCGGGGTATAGACCCAGCGGTCGATATGGTCGCCGGAGACAAAATAGCGCGGCGGCTCGGGCGTATCTGTATGCGGCAGAATATCGATCACGCTCAGCTTGATCTTCATTCGCTGCGGCAGGATGGATTTGATGTAGACCGAAACCGGCGTGCCGGGCGTCAGACCCTCGCGGTTTTCCGCGAGTCCGGAAAGATTGGGCGCCAGCTCGATAAACACGCCGTAGGGTTCGACCGAGCGGACGATGCCGCGTACAGTCTCGCCCGCGGCAAACAGTGCCGCATTCTCCTCCCAGGTGCCGAGCAGCTCGCGATGCGTGAGCGTGATGCGGCGGTTCTCCGCGTCCACCGACCGCACAGCCGCACGGATGCTCTGCCCGACGGTCAGCCGGTCAGAGGGATGATAAATGCGCGAGACCGACAGGTTTTCTATGCCGATGAGAGAGGGCAGACCGCAGCCGATGTCGACGAACGCGCCGAAGGGTTCCAGATGAGTGACGGCTGCCGGGATAATGTCGCCCGGCGAGAGCGAGGACAGCAGAGCCTCCTGCGCACGCAGCTGCACGGCGGTCCGCGACAGCCATACCGTCGGCGGCTCGCTCTCCTCATCAATATCGGTCACGACGAAGCAGGTCGGCTTGCCTACGCGCGAGAGAACGGCGATCTCCCGCACCTGCCCCTCTGCAATGCCGAGCGCACAGCACGCGCGCGGCATGACGCCCCTTGCAAAGCCGAAGTCGAACAGCAGATCGTGCGCTGCGGTGCAGCGCAGCGCCGGAGCCTCCAGAATCCGCCCTTCATCCTGTGCGCGCCGCAGTCCCTCGAGCGAGTGCAGCGCCTGCCGGACGAAGGGAAGCGTTCCATAGCTGCCCTCAGGCAGGAAATCGTCGGTTTTCATCATAAATGCACAGCCTCCTTTATTGTTCCGAGCTTTTTCATTATATGAAAACCAGAGGTGAAAATATGAATGGAGCAGAGAAGCGGAAAACGCAGAAATACAGTCGCTTTTTCGCGCTTCCTGTGCTATAATAAAAATAGAAATAACCGCAGGGGGAGTGATACCGATGGACGTTCTGGTCGGCGATATCCTTACGATGAAAAAACCGCATCCCTGCGGCTCCAAGCAATGGAGGGTGCTACGCACCGGCATGGATTTCAAGCTCAAATGCCTGGGCTGCGGGCATGAGGTCATGCTTCCGCGCAGCAAGGTGGAAAAAAATATACGCAGTATCGAACGGGAGGGTGAAACGATATGCTGATTGACGGCAAACAGATGCACATTCAAATCAAAAAGGGCGACATCGGGCGGTATGTTATTCTTCCGGGCGACCCGGCGCGCTGCGAGAAAATCGCGCGCTATTTTGATGAGCCGCAGCAGCTCGCCCAAAACCGCGAGTATACGCTCTGGACGGGCAGTCTGGACGGCGTTCCGGTCGCGGTCTGCTCGACAGGCATCGGCGGCCCCTCTGCGGCGATCGCCATGGAGGAGCTCGTCGAGTGCGGTGCGGACACGTTCATCCGTGTCGGCACCTCGGGCGGCATCGTAGATGAGGTCAAGGGCGGCGATATTGTCATCGCGACCTCAGCCATCCGTCAAGAGGGCACAAGCCGCGAATACCTGCCCATCGAGTTCCCGGCGGCGGCAAACTTCGACATCGTGCTCGCGCTCAAGCAAGCCGCAGAAAAGCTCGGCTATCCGCACCATGTCGGCGTGATCCAGTCCAAGGACAGCTTTTACGGCGAGATCCGCCCGGCGCTGATGCCGATCGCGGACGAGCTCACCGCAAAATGGAAGGCCTGGAAGGCTGCGGGCGCGCTCACGAGCGAGATGGAAACGGCGGCGCTCATGATCGTGGCGCAAGTGCTCCATGTGCGCTGCGGCGCGGTACTCAACGTGCTGTGGAACGCCGACAACGACGACGCTCCGGCCATTCCGCCCGACGCAACCGAACGCGGCGTCCGCGCGGCTGTTGAGGCCATCCGCATTCTGATACAGAAGGATAACGCAGGCGCATGAGCAGCAACGAACACACCACACACGCGGTCGATCTCGGTCGCGACCCGATAGGCCCGCTGCTGTGTCGGCTTGCACTGCCGACCATCACCGCGCAGATCGTCAACCTTCTCTACAATATCGTCGACCGCATCTATATTGGGCGCATCCCGCTCGAGGGCAAGCTCGCGCTGACCGGCATGGGCGTTACTTTTCCGGTCATCACACTCATCTCCGCGTTTTCCGCGCTCGTGGGCATGGGCGGCGCTCCCCGCGCCTCGATTGCGCTCGGGGCAGGGGAGAAGGATCGCGCCGAACGCACGCTCGGCACCTGTGCCGCCGCGCTCTGGAGCCTTGCCGCCGTGCTGACCGTGCTGTTCCTGCTGTTTCAGCGAGACCTGCTGCGGCTGTTCGGCGCGTCCGCCGATACGCTCCCTTACGCGATGCAGTACCTCAGCATTTATGTACTCGGAACGGTTTTCGTCATGACAGCGCTCGGCCTGAACGGCTTCATCACCGCGCAAGGCTCCTCTGCGGTCGCGATGAAAACCGTTGTCATCGGCGCGGTGTTGAACGTCGTGCTCGACCCGCTCTTTATCTTTGTCCTGCACATGGGCGTGCGCGGCGCGGCGGTTGCAACCGTTCTCTCGCAGGCGGTTTCGGCGGCGTGGGTGCTGCGCTTCCTCACCGGGAAAACCACCGTGCTGCGGCTGCGGCGCAGTACACTCCGCATTGATACGAAGCTGCTGCTTCCGGCGGTCAGCCTTGGCGCGTCGCCCTTTGTCATGCAGTCCACCGAAAGCCTGCTGACCGTTGCGTTCAATATTTCACTCCAGAAATACGGCGGTGACCTTGCCGTCGGCGCAATGACCATCCTCACCTCGGTCGCGCAGATGATCCAGCTTCCGCTGACCGGTCTTGCGCAGGGCGCACAGCCGATTTTGAGCTACAATTTCGGCGCACACCGCCCGGACCGCATGAAGCAGGTGGTACGGTACAACATTCTGATTGCGGTGCTGTTCGCGGTATCCATCTGGGGCGTCGTGCAGCTTGCGCCGCACGCAGTTGTTCACCTGTTCACCTCGGACGAGCAGCTGACCGAAATCACGGTCTGGGCACTCCGCATTTACATGGCGCTCGGCTTCACGAATGCTTTCCAGACCGGCTTTCAGCAGTCCTTCGTGGCGCTCGGCGAGGCGAAAATCTCGCTGTTTCTGGCGCTTGAGCGCAAAATTTTCCTGCTCATTCCGCTGATTTTCATTCTGCCGCACTTTTTCGCGGACAAGCTGTTCGCCGTGTTTCTGGCGGAACCGGTCGCAGACGTTCTGGCCGCCGCGACCACCACGGTTCTGTTTCTCATCCGCTTCCGGAAAATCACAAATGAAATGTGAAAATGCGGAACATTTGCTTCTTTCCCTCGTCTAATCTGGTAAACAGTATACACAGAGACACATACAGGAAAAGGAGGAACTGACATGAAACGATTACTCGCAGGAACGCTTGCCGCCGCTCTGGCGCTCGGCCTGACCGGCTGCGGTCAGCAGCAGGAAGAGTGCGATGCCAAGCCGGTCATCTATCTCTATCCCGAGCAGCAGACAGAGGTCGAGGTTTCGCTCGATTATGACGGAACACTCACCGCGGCCTATCCGGCGTATGAAAACGGCTGGCGTGTCACCGCCGAGCCGGACGGCACACTGCATGACGAAAACGGAAACGAATACTCCTACCTGTTCTGGGAGGGAGAAAACGATGCCGACTATGACTTTTCAAAGGGCTTCTGCGTTGCCGGTGCAGACACCGCAGATTTTCTCCGCGAAACGCTCTCCGGCATCGGTCTGACACCGAGGGAATATAATGAATTTATCGTTTACTGGCTTCCGAAGATGCAGGGAAACCCCTATAACCTGATTTCCTTCCAGTCTGAACGCTACACCGATGGCGCAAAGCTCACCATCGACCCGAAACCGGACAGTGAGCTCCGCGTATTCATGGCGTGGAAACCGCTGAACAGGGCGCAGCCGATCGAACCGCAGACGTTCCCGTCTTTCGAGAGGGACGGCTTTACTGTTGTTGAATGGGGCGGCTGCGAGGTAACGAAAATAGTAAAACGGCACGCCGAAAGGCGTGCCGTTTTACTTTGTTATGCTGTGATCTTCTTAAAGCTTTTCCAGCAGGCAGACGCAGTGAGCGGCGATACCCTGCTTTGCACCGGTGAAGCCCAGCTTTTCCTCAGTCGTCGCCTTGACAGAAACACGGTCGACATCGCATTCCATGGCAGCGGCAAGATTCTCGCGCATCTGCACGATATGCGGCGCGAGCTTGGGCGCCTGCGCGAGTACGGTTGCGTCGATATTGCCGACCTGCCAGCCCTTTTCACGGATAAGCGCACTGACATGGCGCAGCAGTGCCAGACTGTCCGCACCCTTGTAGGCCGGATCGGTATCAGGAAAATGCCTGCCGATGTCTCCGAGCGCGAGCGCGCCCAGAAGCGCATCCATCACCGCATGCGTGAGCACATCTGCGTCAGAATGTCCGTCCAGGCCAAGCTCGAACGGAATATCTACGCCGCCGATGATACAGCGCCGCCCTTCGACCAGCCGATGGACGTCGTAGCCGTGTCCGATCCGTATATTCATTTCTTTTCCCTCCTGTACAGGAACGCCTCCGCGACAGCAATGTCCTCGGGCGTTGTAACCTTGATGTTTTCGTAGCTGCCCGAGGTCGCGGAAACCGTCTGACCGAGTGCCTCCACTGCGGCGCAGTCATCCGTAAAGCTGCGGCCGTTCGCTGCCGCATCCAGCAGCGCATGCAGCAGCATATCCCTGCGAAAGACCTGCGGGGTCTGTACTGCGGCAAGCGTATCGCGCGGCACATCAGCTGCGATCTTTCCATTCTCGATGCGTTTGATGCTGTCCTTGACCGGGACCACAGGCGCAGCTGCACCCGTTTTTGCGGCCTCAGCTACAGCCTGCGTGATGACCTCATCGGACACGAGCGGCCGCGCGCCGTCATGCACTGCCACGAGCGCACAGGCTTCAGACGCGGCAGAGACGCCTGCGAGGACCGATTCGGTACGGGTATCGCCGCCGCGCGTCAGCGTGCGCAGCTTGGTGATGCCGTTTTCTGCGGCAAGCGTCCGATAGACCTCCATATCCTGCTCGCGGCAGACCAGTACGATGTCGCGAACGGCGCCGCACATCTGAAACGCCGTCAGCGTATGCGCGAGCACGGGCTTTCCGCAGAGCGGGAGCAGCAGCTTGTTTTCGCCTCCCATGCGCCGCGACGAGCCGGCCGCAACAACGACCGCACAGACAGACTGATTTTCAGTTGACATATTCATTTCTCCTTGCAGAAATCGAAAAAAGACTCTGCGCATGCAAAGCCTTTTCCCTGATAAAGCTTTTCTTTTTGCCGCAGGCTCAGCGGCACAGATGCTCACGCAGCATTTCTGCGATACGCTCCGCCGGACGATCGAGCGCAAACGCCAGCTCAGACTCCAGTATCTGCATGGCCTGTTCGAGCATCTTTTTCTCGCCCGTGGACAGACCGCGCGCATGGTCCCGCACAGACAGGCTCTTGATGACCTGTGCAACCTCGCAAAGGTCGCCTGAACGAATATGCTGCATGTTTTCACGGTAGCGCTGGTTCCAGCTTTTGCTTTCGCTGTACGTTATCGCATCCAGTCCGTCAAGGAACCGCTCGGCGCACTCCCGGCTGCAAACCGGACGGACTCCGAGTCTGCCGCAGCCGTCCACCGGCAGAAACAGCTCGGTGTCCCCGAACGCAGGGCGCAGGACATAATACCATGCCGGAGTGTCATCAATGGTCCTTTCGACCATGCCCTCGATCACTCCTGCACCGTGCAATGGATGAACGACTTTGTCACCGACGTGAAACATAGATCCTCCGTTCCAGAAAGCCTGTATCGATCCGAGACACACCCGGAGCCTGTATATCTGTAATTTTACAACATAATCCGCCTGTATGCAAGGCTATGCCATGCAAAACCGCCGTTTTCCGAAAAAACTATGCAAAATGCCGCACAGAAGCCGGTTAAAATACACATATTTCGCTGCATTTTTTCATACGAAGTGCTGAAATACATATTGCCGTGCCTGTGAGCAGCACCCAGCACCCGCCATCGTTCCGCAGACAGAGCAGTCCGCAGAGCAGCAGCGTCGCACCACTGAGCGCAGCAAGGACACCCCGAACGCGCGGAAATCCGCCATCCGAGAGATACACGAGCGCCATGCCGCCGTCGAGCGGAGGGAGGGGGAGCAGATTGAACAGGCTGAGCAGCGCGCTTGCACCGGCAAGACGCCAGCCGCCGCAGGCCCTCGCTGCGATCGTCAGCGCAAAGCCGGCCGCCGGCCCGGCCAGACTGACTGCCGCGCAGGCGAAACGGCCGCAGGGAAGCGCGGCCTGCATGACCGCGCCGCAGGCGGTCAGCGTCAGCTGCCGGAGACGCCCGCCTGCAAGATACAGGACGACCGCGTGCCCGGCCTCATGCACGAGCGCCGCCGTCAGGAACAGCGGAAGCAGATTGTCCCCGTCCACACACCAAAGCGCTGCGAGCAGCACCCAGAAGCCGTCGCGCACGTTTACTCTGCCCATGCTACAGCTCTGTCAGGTAATCCGCCGGGTCGAGCGCCGCGCCGTTTCGCCAGATCTCCAGATGCAGATGGGGGCCGGTTGCATTGCCGGTCTGACCGACACGGGCAATCTCGCTGCCGCAGCTGACCTTTTCTCCCATCTCGACGGAAATACTGCTGCAATGCGCGTACAGCGTCGAAAATCCGTCCGCATGATCGACGATCAGGTACTTCCCGTAGCTCGACTCTCCGGTCTCACGGACCGTTCCGTCGGCAAACGCCTCGATTGGCGTGCCCTCATCAGCCGCTATGTCCACGCCGTAGTGAAATCCCGGCTCACCGGTGAGCGGACTCAGCCGCTCACCGAAGGACGATGTAAGCGTGCCTTTCGCCGGGAGAACATAATGAAAGCCGATCGAATAGACGGTCTCGTCCGCCGTGTCCGGGAACTGCGTCTGGTCACGTCCGAGGATGTCGTCCGCACCGCCCGAGGATGCCGCGTATCCCGCATCACCGCTGACCGCCGCAGCGTTTTCCGTCCGTCCGCCGAAGACACCGAGTGCTTCCTCCATTCCCGGCGCACCGGCAAGCGCCTCAGCCGCCCGTGCACGGAACTCGGCCGCAGCAGGGAAACTGCTGTACTTGACCACTCCAGCCGCAAGCAGGCATAACGTGACAAAAAGCAAGCCCTTTCCGTGTGTCTCACGGTGTTTTCTCTGCCTTGCCGCCATGTTCGCCGCCTCCTTTCATGCTGTCATCTTATGAGGCGGCGGCGAAAAACATTCTGATACCGATTTGTTGTTGCACCTTTCCGCACAGCAGTATATAATAAAATGATAGTTCCTGTGTCTTTCGGACGCAGGCAGCGCATAAACTCTCACGCAGACAGACGGCCGCGCCGCTCTGCGCATGAATAAAAGGAGATCACCATGGCATTCCATTCCGGCAAACCCAGAAAGGGCGCGCACCTCATCAAAACAGATAAGAAAAAAGCAGAAAAGACCGCTGCGGCTCTCCCCAAAAAACGCCGTTTTCCCGCCGCGCTCCTCGTTATCCTCGTGCTGATCGTTCTGCTTGCAGGCGGCGCGCTCGGCACAGTTTATTTCTATCCGAACATTTTCCCCGGCGTGACAGTCGGCTCGATCGACGTCGGCGGCCTGTCGCGCGATGAAGCCGCACAGCAGATTGCCACAAAGAGCAAGCCGCTTTATCAGGGTAAAAAGCTCACACTCACGATCTATGATGCGGATTATGATATTCCGGTTGAGAATGTGCTGAGCGGCGTAGACGATATCCAGTCTGCGGAAAACGCATGGAAGGTCGGCCGCGAGGGCGGGCCGCTCGCGCGCATGACAGCGATCATCAGCGCGATGCGAAACGGCTGCGATACCCGTCTGGACGCTTCAGTCGATGAATCGGGTCTGAAAGCCCAGCTTGAGGAGATTGCAGCCGAGGCGCTTACCGAGCCGGTCGCACCGACATGGAAGCTCGACGGGGAAAACCTCGTCATTCAGTCCGGTACGCCGGGCGTGCAGTTCGATACCGCCGCTGTCGAGCAGGCGCTCACCGCGCAGATCGAGCTGATGGATTTCAAGCCCTATGAGGTCTCGACCAATGTGACCGCTGCGCCTGCCATCGACATCGACAAAATTGCAGAGGATGTCACCGGCAGGCCGGTCAACGCGACCGTCAGCAAGAAGGACGGCAAGACCATCATCCCCGGCAAGTCCGGCGTGCAGTTCGACGTCGAGAAGGCAAAGGAGATCATCGGTGACGGCTCGCAGGCAAGCTACTCCATCCCGGTCACCATCACGCAGCCGACGATCACGGAGGCGGTCCTCAGAGAACGTCTGTTCCGCGATACGCTCGCCCGTACCGCAACCAACCTCAACGAGGGCAATGCACCGCGCACGAACAACGTCCGTCTGGCCGCCAAGGCCATCAACGGTACGATCCTGAACCCGGGCGATGTGTTCTCCTACAACACAGTCGTCGGCGAACGCACGCAGGCGCGCGGCTATCAGGAGGCGCACGCTTACTCGGGCGGCAAGATCATCGACGAGTTCGGCGGCGGCGTATGCCAGCCCTCCTCGACGCTTTATATGGCCGTGCTGCGCGCGGATCTGGAGGTCGTCGAGCGTCACAATCACTCGTTCACCGTTTCCTACACGCCGCTCGGCGAGGATGCGACCGTGGACTACGGCAATCTCGATTTCCGTTTCGCGAATAACACTGCCTATCCCATCAAGATCCTGGCAGAACAGACCGACGGACAGATGATCATGACCATTATCGGCACCAAAACGAGCGACAAGACGGTCGCAACACGTACCGAGGTGCTGGAAACCTACAAGCCGGAAACGGTCGAAAAGCAGGACAGCTCGCTTGCAGCAGGAGAAACGCAGGTCGAGACCTCGGGCATCACCGGCTACTCGACACGCACCTATAAGGTCATCACGGAAAATGGGAAGACGACCGAGGTGCTTGCAAACAAATCCACCTACTCCAAACGCGACGAAATAGTATGTGTCGGCACCGGAAGCTGACCGAAAGGAAGAGAAAAATGAAAGAATGGAATGCCCAGAAGAGAAAAAAGAATGCAAGCGTAAATGCAAAGCGCATGTCGCGGCGCATCTCGGCTCCTGCATCGGCGCAAATGTGCTGTATTCGCTGCCGATCATCCTGCTGATGCTGATCGTTTACCTGACCATGTTCGGCTCGTCTTTTGCGTTGCTGGTGGCAGGGGCGGATGAGAGCGCCGTTGCGCAGGCGATGCTGCGCGGCACAGGCAGCGGTCTCTTTACCGCTGTACTGCTGCTGCTCGTCGTTTCCGGTCCGCTCACCTTCGGCCTTATGCGGTTCTACACCGACCTCACCCGCGGCGGCCGTCCGGGTGCGGGCACAGTCCTTCAGCCGATCACCTCGGGCGCATCGCTCTGGACAGGCATCCGCATGTCGTTCTGCCTGTTCCTGCGCAGTCTGATGTGGACCGTTCCGCCGACCATTCTGCTTACGATCGGCGCTGTTGCGGTTTCCGCGATGAGCTTCATGACCGGAAGCACAGACAGCATGACCGGCGGACTGATCGCACTCTATGTAGTTTACGGGCTGGTCAGCTTCCTGATCAACATCAAGCTGATGACCTACAGCGCCGGCTGGGTCGTGCTGCATGACAACGAGCAGTACGGCGTCTGGAATGCAACCCGTGATGCCTCCGCCGTATTCCGCAGCCGCTTCGGCGCACTTCTCATCTTTGAACTCAGCTTTCTCGGCTGGAACCTGCTCGCCCTCGCGTCGGTCTATCTGTGCTTCCTGCTCGGCATGCTCGGTCTGACGGTGATCGGCGGCGGCCTCGGCATTGCAGTCATGGCAGTATCTTTGATTGCGGCGCTCTGCGTCGGCCTCGTCGTCGGCAGCTTTGTAAACAGCTACTACCAGACCTCGTTCATCGCCATGTTCGATCATCTCGCGACTCCCGATCCGCAGCCGATGCACTTCGACTGGGAGCCGACCGGCGCTTCCGCGCCGACTGAATCCGAAACCGAGACGCAGACGGACGGCTCTACGGACGAGCCGCATGACAAAACACAAGAATAAAAGAGAACACCCTGCATGAAATAAAAGCATGCAGGGTGTTTGCGCGTCAGAAGGACAGAAAACGCTCCGGGTCTACTTTTTCATCATCGAGATGAATCTCAAAATGCAGGTGAGGGCCGGTCGAGTTGCCGGTGCTACCCGAATAGGCGATCAGATCGCCCTGTGACACGATATCTCCGACCGACACGCACAGCGCCGAATTATGGCCGTACAGAGTCTTGAAGCCGTTGCCATGATCGAGAATGATATAGTTTCCGTAGCCGTCGCCGGAATTTTCCGCAAGAATGACCTTTCCGTTGTCAGACGCGCGGACAGGCGTTCCCTCAGGCACCGCCAGATCGACACCACTGTGCAGCCGGCCCCAGCGCCACTTGAACGCCGAGGTAAAGGTATAGCCCGAGACCGGACGCACAAAGCTGCCGGTGCCGATACCGATATTCTTTGTGCCGACCTCGATGATCTCGTCCGATGCACTCCGCAGCACGGTACGTGCGACAATGGTGCGTTCATTTTCCTCGCCGTCGAGCGTCTGGATCTCCGCCGTCACGACTGCCTCGCCGGTCTGCCCTGCCGGAGGGTCTCGCGGTAGTCTTGATACTCTGCATCATTTTCGCGCGTTACCGTGCCGAACGGGATGGTCTCGGTGTAGGTGACAGAGCGGCGCGCACGGACGTCCAGGCGGTCGGACAGAGTCTCAAAAACCGTCTGCGGCTCGCCTGCAAGACGGCTCTCCGCAACAACGCTGTCCACATGAACCTGCTGCACGAAATCCGCGCTGCTGTCAGCCTGCGTGGTATAAAGCCGCTTGACGCGGTCGAGCAGGGTCTGTGCCTCCTCAGCATTATGGCATACGCCAGCGCGTGTGCCGTCGATCGAGATCACCGCAAGCGTGTCCAGTTCACCGCTCTGTTCCGTCAGCGCTGTGCGCAGCGCGTTCTCATCGAGAAATTCACAAAGCGGCGCACGCATCGAGCGGGTGCTCAGCGAGAAGGGAAGGGAATAGGTTTCGCCGGACGCTGCCGAGGCGCTCGCCTCGATCTCATGCACTGTGCCGGAGAGCATGTCCGCATCCTGCACAAAGCCGAGAGGCCTGTCTCCTGCCAGAATGAGCACGCCCTTCTGGGTGAGGAGCGAAAAGGGAAGCAGGAAGCACGGAATGAAGATCAGTGCCGCCGAGGCGGCGCGGCTTCGCGCGAGTGCATGTATGATGGCGCCTGTTCGCCGTCGCAGCGGGGCATCCCAGACAAATGTAACCGCACGGTCGAGGAACAGCGCAGAACAGACAAACACGTAGAGCAGGTCGGAAAGAATCCCGAGAAAAAAAGATAACAGGTTTCGCATGACGGCAGTATGGACAGCCGAAGCCGTCCATATACCTCCTTTCAAGAAGATCATTGGTTACAATTCGGTAACAATGACAGCATACGCACTTGAAAGGATAAAGTCACACGAAACCTGTCGCCGGATCGTCAAAGCGTGTCTGATTTCCCGACGGTCAGCCGGTTATTTTCCGTTTTTTACAGAATTTCCATTAAAATCCGAGGGGAAAAACCGCGGATCAAGCGGCTTGTCCTGGAAATATCGATCGAGAACCGCTCTCTGGAGCGAAACGGCAAGGGGAACAGCGGCATCGAACAGATCGCCGAACGATTCCGTGCGCTCGCCGTTTGTACTCTGCCACGGACGATGTTCGCGATTCGCACAGTCCGCCGCAAGCGGCTCCGCCGGCCGGATAAACGAGGAGGCCATGCCGCTCCTTCCGAGCAGATGCTCGAGCTTCTGCAATCTGCTGCGCACGGGCGCGCCGCCATGTGCAAGCCGCAGAATATGCCGCATATCGTGCATGCCGCGGTAAACGGCGGCAGGGGAGACGTGCGTACCGAGCGTTGCATGCACCGCCTGCGCGAGCACACGGGCGGCGGCGGTACATTCAGGTGCGTCCGCATCCAGCAGACGATACGCCGCGTAGTCGGCCGATGCGGTATCAATGTAGTCCTCGATCATGATGCCGTCGATGTCGCTCGCGGCCAGCTGACGGCGCGCCGCAGCGGAGAGGCCGGGCATATACGTCGCAAGCCGGTCGGCCTGCTCGTCGATAAAGCGGCTCGTCACGCGGCTGAGCGCATAGTTCGTGCAGAAGCCGAATACATACGCGAGCGCAGCGGTATTGTGCGGCGCAGGCCGCCCTGCACAGCGCCTCGAACAACCGGGCGGGCGGCTGGGTACGCAGCTCAGCGGCAGCATGGTGCAGCGGTGACGGCAGCGGCGCATGATACATACGCAGCGGCGAAACTCCCTGCGCGCCCCACCGGTAGGCCGAAGGAGCCGAGTCGATGATATGGGCGACCGCATCGCTCGTAACGCGCTGCACCGTAGCAGCAAAAATATGACAGGTGGCATAGGATGGCATAATATATCACCTTTTCCAGAATTCAAGAGAGCGGCTCGCCGCCCGGCGCAGACGGATTTTCCGCAGGCACCTGCCAATAGTATAACGCAAAACATTGCAAAATGCCAGAAAAAGCGGTATACTAATCTAAGACAAAAAATGAGACGGGAGGAGCGTGCCCTTTGGAGGCCGCCTTTCCGTGCTCTTTAGAGAATTTGGAGGAAAAACATATGAAACTCGGCATCGTCGGTCTCCCTAACGTCGGCAAGTCCACTTTGTTCAATGCGATCACGCAGGCGGGCGCGGAGAGCGCAAACTATCCGTTCTGCACTATCGACCCGAACGTCGGCATGGTAGCGGTACCGGATGAGCGCCTTCAGCCGCTGACCGATCTGTATCACGCGAAGAAAACCACCCCGGCTGTCGTAGAGTTCGTAGACATCGCCGGTCTGGTCCGCGGCGCAAGCAAGGGCGAGGGTCTGGGCAACAAGTTCCTGTCCCATATCCGCGAGGTCGACGCAATCGTACACGTTGTCCGCTGCTTCGACAACGAGAACATCGTTCACGTCGAGGGTTCGGTCGATCCGGCGCGCGACATCGAGACCATCAATCTCGAGCTCATTCTTGCGGACATCGAGCATCTGGAACGCCGTCTGGAGCGTACGCGCAAGGCGGCAAAGGCAGACAAGAAGCTGCTGCTCGACGTAGACATTCTGGAAAAGCTCAAGGCACATCTGGAGGAGGGCAAGACCGCCCGCACCTTTGAGGGCTTCGGCGAGGACGAGGATGTTGACCGCGTGGTAAAAGAGAGCGACTTGCTTTCCGCAAAGAAGGTCATCTATGCGGCCAACATGGACGAGGAAGGCTTTACCGGCAACGACAAGGAAAACGAGCGTCTCAAGGCTGTACAGGCTATCGCGGACGCGGAGGGCGCGATGGTGCTGCCAATTTGCGCCAAGCTGGAAGAGGATATCGCGGGCATGGACGCGGAGGAGAAGGAGATGTTCCTTTCCGAACTGGGACTGCACGAATCCGGCCTGGACCGCCTGATCAGGGTCTGCTACGACCTGCTCGGCCTGATGAGCTATCTGACCGCGGGCGAGCAGGAGGTCCGTGCCTGGACCATCAAAAACGGCACCAAAGCGCCCCAGGCAGCCGGCAAGATTCACTCCGATTTTGAGCGCGGCTTTATCCGCGCCGAGGTCATCAACTACAAAGACCTCATCGAGCTCGGCTCGCTCGCGGCCGCACGCGAAAAGGGTCTCGTTCGCTCCGAAGGCAAGGAATATGTCATGCAGGATGGCGATGTCGTGCTGTTCCGCTTCAATGTCTGATATTCGAGAGGAAATATGCGCAGAAAATATTTCTTTTTTCGATATCGACGGCACATTATCCACCGGCCTTACCACGACGATGCCCGAGAGTGCGGTGAAATGCCTTGACCTGCTTCGGCAGGCCGGGCATTTCACCGCTATCGCCACCGGCAGGCTTCAGGCCTCCGCGAAAACGGTCGCGGATCGCTACGGCTTTACCAATATCGTCGCCGACGGCGGCTGGAGCGTGACCATTGACGGAAAAATTCTCGAGATGCAGTCGCTTCCGGCGTCGGAATGCATCCGCTTCGTGGACTGGCTGCGGGGCAACGGCATTCCGTGGGCGATTTCACCGGAAAACGAAAAGCTGTGCGTGACGAGCGACAGGAATTATCTGTCCCTCGCGCCGGAAAACTATTTTCCCGTACTCTGGGATCCGAGATACGATTACCACGTCCTCGACCATCTGTACAAGGTCTATTTCCGCTGTCCGATCGGCGAAGAGGAACAGATGCAGTCGGGCGAGCTGCCGCTCGTCCGCTATAACCCCGAAATCGTTTTTGTCGAGCCGAAGGAAAAGCAGCGCGGCATTCGAAAAGGTGCAGAAGCTGTACCATATCCCAGACGAGGATATTGTCGTGTTCGGCGACGGCATGAACGACCTGTGTATGTTCGGTCAGGGCTGGCTGTCCATTGCGATGGGAAATGCGCGAGACGCGCTCAAGGCAAAAGCTGACTACATCACGACCGACGTAGACAAGGACGGCCTGTGGAATGCCTGCAAGCATTTCGGCTGGATTTAAGGAGAACAATATGCTGTTTGATACCCATGCCCACTATGATGACGAACGCTTCGACGAGGACCGCGACGCGCTGCTCGCGTCCATGCCGGAAAACAACGTCGGTCTGATCCTGAACCCCGGCTGCGATGCAGAAACCTCACGTAAGGCAGTCAGCTACGCAAACCGTTATCCGTTTGTTTATGCTGCGGTCGGCCTGCATCCGGAGAATATCGAGGATGGATGGACGCAGGCACTGGATGAAATCCGCACACTCGCGCAGAGCGAGCCTCGTGTTCGTGCCATCGGAGAGATCGGTCTGGATTATTACTGGGAGAAGGGAAGAGCGTGCGCGCGCACGGCAGCAGGTTGTTTTCGCTCGTCAGATGGAGCTGGCGCGCGAGCTGAAGCTGCCGGTCATTGTCCATGACCGTGATGCCCACGCCGACTGCATGGAGATCACGCGCCGCTATCCCGATGTGATCGGAGTATATCACTGCTATGCTGGTCACGTTGAAATGGCGCGTGAGCTGCTTGAGCGCGGCTATTATCTGTCCTTCACCGGCGTTATCACCTTTAAAAATGCGAAAAAAGCGATCGAAGTCATCCGCGAGGTGCCGATCGAGCGGCTGATGGTCGAGACCGACTCGCCCCTACATGGCGCCCGAGCCGTTCCGAGGCCGCCGAAATTCGTCACTTTACATTTACCGAATGGCCGAGAAGATTGCAGAGATCAAGGGAATGCCGGTCGAGGATGTCGAACGTATCACGACCGAAAACGGCAGACGCCTGTTCGGCATCGTATAAAAAACTTTGCCTTTTTGTGTTGACAGACTGTAAAAAATGGTATATAATCATCGTGTTGATAGTCATTATCGGCAGATGATTTGGGGGCGTAGCTCAGCTGGGAGAGCGCCACACTGGCAGTGTGGAGGTCAAGAGTTCGATCCTCTCCGTCTCCACCAAATTAAACCGCTTGTTTCGTTGAAACGAGCGGTTTTTCTTTACTTTTTCGTTGGTTTGAGATTTTCTGAAATCCTGTTTGGTGTTTATTTGGTGCTTATGGTGCAAAAAACGAGGGCGTTCCCGCATGGGGAGCGCCCTTTTGTTATGCCTGCTTTTTGACCGGGTGAAGAATATCCTGCAAGACCTCGGCGGCGGCCTGATCTGCCGACTTGATGGCGTGTGCGTAAATCTTACTGGTGGTGGTTGAGTTCGCGTGTCCCAGCCGCGCGGCAACAGTGGTCAGACTTGTACCGGCGGCAATCAGCAGCGTTGCGTTCGTGTGCCGCAGAGAATGAATGTGAATCGGCGGCAATCCGTTCTTTGTCACGAACTTATGAAACCATGCGGTTATGCCGTCCGGTCGGATGGGTGCGCCGTTCCATGTAGTGAACAAGCGGTCGCTGTCCTGCCACTGGTCGCCCATGCGCAGACGCTGCTTTGACTGTTCGGCTCTCCATGCCCTAAGCATACTCACAACGTCAGCGGAAACCTTCATGCAGCGCTCGGACGAAGTGTTCTTTGTCTCGTCCTCAAACACGCCCCGGCCTGCCATATACAGCGACGAACGCCGCACAAAGATAACCGCCCGCTCGAAGTCAATGTCTTTCCATTCCAGACCGCACAGCTCGCCGCGCCGCATACCCGTGAACAGCAGCAGCTTCACGATCACCTGATGCTGCATGCTTTCCTTATCGAGCGCTGCAAGCAGGTCTGCCGCCTGTTCCTCATCCAGATAGACGGCTTCCTTGCGCTCCACTTTCGGCGGCGCGACACGTTCGCACGGATTGGACGGGATAACCTGCCAGCGAACCGCCGCAGTTAGAATAGAGGACAGCAGCTTATGATCATGCAGCACGGTGTTTCCTGCTAATTTTTCTGTCCTTGTTCGTCGGCTCGAACAGGTCAGTCAGCGGCATTTCAAGCGCCCGTGCAATGCGTTCCGCGCTTTCGTTCGAAACGTTGTTCCCCTTGTTGATGCTGTACAGCGTGGCAATCGAAATGCCTGCCTGCTCGGCAAATTTCGTCTGCGTCAGCGAGCGGGAGCGCAGCAGCACTTTCAAATCCACTCTGCAATGCTGCCTGCCGTCCTCACGCACGCCTATTTCAGCCATATTGTTATAAAACGAAATGATATGATGCGGCTGCAATCTGTCCATGCGCATATGACCCAGCGCCGCGTTGATGCGGGGAGCATTTCACGATAGCTGCCGACGGTTCGCGGCGCAGCTGCTTTTCGGCATAGTCCACGAACCACTTTTCCGCAAACTCGGCAAACTTGATATTGCCGTCAAGAACCTGACCGTTTCGGCACTTTTCCTCGAAAAGCACAGCCTGCCGGTCGAGTTCCTTTTGCAGCTGGCGCTTGGTCATGCCCGGTTCGGGTGTCCATGTCAGGTGACGGCGTATCTGTTTGCCGTTCAGATCGTAGCCACAGGAAACGGTTATCTTGTAGCTGTCGCCGCGCTGCTTGATGGTTGCCATGGTCAGACCTCCTTTTCGATCAGTCGGTTCAGAATATCGTCTGCTATCTCATCAAAAGATTTTTTTGCAAGATACATTCGGTAATCAACATAGGCTTGCGGTTGCAAAAATACCGCTTTCTCATTTTTATAAGTGGCGGCAGTTAAGTTGTTTGCCATAATTATGTGTTTATAATATTCCTCAGCAGATTGCGATTTTTCCATTCTCTGTCGCTCATTTTTCATTTCCGCTATCTTACTAAGATCAACTAAAAAAGCAGGCAGTTTGCTGCTCGCAAGTAAAGCGTTTAGTGCATCGTTTATATCCATATTGCCCTCATGTAAATAGCCAATCGCCTGTTGCAGTCGTTGCATAGTTGCATCTGTTATGCCAAGACTTGCAGCAAATCCCGCTTGTTCATGGGCGCGTGTTGGCTCTAATCCGAGCAGATAATCCGAGGTTACGCCAAAATACTTTGCAAGTTTCAGAAGATTATTTGCGTCCGGTACGCTGTTTCCGAGGGTATAATCATTGATTGCCTGTCGAGAAACACCAATTTCTTTCCCTAAATCCGCTTTGGAATGTCCGCTTTCATCAATAAGCGCCCTTAGACGTACCGCTAACGGCTTGTTGAAGTTCTCTGCGGGGTTTTGCTTTACACGAGCCATGTTATTCGCTCCTTTACGTCGAATTACTTGCGTTTTACATATATCGGTCTTATTTATTTGACAACGTAGAATTACCGTCGTATAATCGAAATGTAAGGTAATTCGTCACGATCATCATACAGCACACGAGAGGAGTTGTCAAGAATGAAAAAGTCTGATGTGTTGAAAATTTTATTTGAGTTAAATGCGACGCAGTGGCGTTTAGCCGAGGCTGTGGGAGTATCTGAGCCGACTTTAGGGCGCTGGCTGCGTCACCCGCTCGAGGGCGAACGGCTGGAACGTGTCAAGCGCGGTTTAGAGGTTCTGCGGAAGGAGGTGCAAGAATGAATGCTGTCCGCATGCGCTTTCCCGCCGATGCGCTGACGGAGCTGCGAAAGCTCGACCCAGAAACGCCGGTCAGCCTGTCGTTCATCCGTCGGCTGGTCAAAACCGGCGCTGTTCCGTCTGTCCCTGTCGGTGCGGGCAAGCGGCGGCTGGTGAACTTCGATGCGCTGTGCGCCTATCTGGAGAACCCGCCTGCGGACGAGGCGCAGACGGCGCGCGGGATTCGCCCGGTAAGCGAACGGTGGTGATTCGATGGCGCGTGCTTATGTGCCGCTTTATTTCTCCTATGCCGAACAGCTTGCTATGCTCCCCGATGATGAACGCGGACGACTGATTCTTGCGCTTCTGGAGTACGCGCAAACCGGCGCACTGCCTGCTTTTGCGCCAGCATCTGCGATGGCTATGCTGTTCTCCTGTATGCGCGCTCAACTTGATCGAGATGTTGCTAATTATACAGATCGCTGTGAGAAAAATCGAAAAAACGCCCTTGCAGGCTGGGACAAACGCAATGCCATCGTATGCGAAAATGTGCGTTCGCATACGATGGCTGCCAAAGAGAAGGAGAACGAAAAAGCTAAGGAGAGTTTATTCGCCCAATTCTGGGCGGCGTATCCCAAGCGTAAAGACAAAGCTAAGGCGCAAAAGGCGTTCAGCAAACTATGCCCTAATGAGCAGCTGCTTGCAGAAATCCTTGCGGCGCTTGACTGGCAAAAGCAGTCGCCGGACTGGTTAAAAAACGGCGGGCAGTTTGTACCCTATGCGTCAAGCTATCTCAACGGGCGGCGCTGGGAGGATGAACCGCCGCAGAACGATGCGCCCGCTCGATCAGATACGCCTAAACTGCGCTGGTCTACCAATGAGAACGGAGAAAGGGAGGCTGTTTATGACGAATGAAGATATTCTAACCGCGGAAAATGCGGTGCTGGGCGCTTGCCTGTGTGACGCGCCCTTGTGGGGCACAGTGCTGAACACGCTGCACGAAACCGACCTTGCAGGCGATGCAAGCCGTGCAATCCTGCACGCAGCGCGTATGCTGGACGCAGAGGGCAAGACACCCGACGCGCCCGCTGTGGCCGATCTGGTGCAGCAGGACGGTGTAGAACGCGGCTATCTCATGCAGCTGATGGACGTTGCCTGTGCTCCTGCTGCGCTCGACCAGAACATAGCAGCCATCAAGCGCAGTACTCGCTTGCGGGCATTGGCGCAGCTAGGAGAAAGCATGGTCGAGCGGGCGCACAGCGGTGATGAACCGAACAGTATTGCAGGTGATGCGGCAAAGGTGCTCGACGAGCTCGACAGCAGCGGCGGCGGTGAACTGATCGACGGAACAGCGGCGGCGCTGGACTTTTACAACGCCTATGACCAGCGTACAAGCGGGCGCTCGGTTTACGTGCCAGTCGGTATTAGCGGACTGGATACGTTGTTCGGCGGCGGTATGTTGAACAATGGCCTGTACATCATGGCGGCACGTCCCGGCTGCTGCAAAACCACGCTTGCGCTGCAAATCGCTGATACCGTAGCGCAGAATATGGGTGGTGTGCTGTTCGTTACTCTCGAAATGGACGCGACGCAGCTTACTGCCCGGCGCGTTGCGCGCGCAACGGGTATTCCGTCAAACCGTCTGTTGATGGGGACGCTGACAGATAGGGAAATGGAACGTGTGACACAGGAGTTCAAACGGCTGAACCGCAGTCCGTTCTATCTTAACAAGGCGGTTCGGTGCTCTGTGAGCGATGTTCGTGCACTGGCGCGGCAGGTCAAAGAACTACGGCTTGTCGTGATCGACTATCTCGGCTTGTTGAAACCGGAAGGAAAACACGCAAGCCGGTATGAAGAAATAACCGCGATTTCGGGCGACTTGAAAGCCCTTGCCCGCTCGCTGGGTGTGCCGGTGCTGTGCTTGGCACAGCTTAACCGTGCAAGTGAACAGCGGCAGGACAAGCGTCCCTCTTTGGCTGATCTGCGCGACAGCGGCGCGATTGAGCAGGATGCAGACGGCGTTCTGCTGCTGCACCGGGAGGATATGTACTGGGCGGAGCGTCCGGACGAGGGACAGCCGGTGACAGTCGAGTGTATTCTTGCAAAGCACCGGCACGGCGCGGTTGGTACGGTAACGCTGGCGCTTGACTTGAAAACCGGATTTTTAGCTGAAATTCAGAGGTGATTTTATGAGCTTTAAACTTATTTCCGCACTGATTGGCATTCTTCCTGTCGCAAAGGACGAGGAGGAACGGCTGCGGCAGTATGCCCGCGCACTGGATGCACTGTCGCCGTCTCCCGATGTTGCCGACAGGACCGCCCGTCTGCTTGCTGCGCGTTTAGGTATTTGACCGTGACCGAACCCGGTCGAAAGTGGCCGGGTTCGCCTTCCCGCTCGTGTTTACATTATACCACAGCGGGGAGGTATTACCCAAATTGACAAACGAAGAATTAGCCGCACTGGCAAAGACGGGAGACCGTGCCGCGCGGGCGGCGCTGGGGAGCAGAACAGGGGACTGCTTGCCGTTCTGTTCCGGCGGCTGTATGTTCGAGCGGGCGCGAGGATGGCGCAGGCAGGCGTTACATGGGAGGACGTGGAGCAATGCGGCTTTCTTGCCATCGTGCAGGCTGCGCAGCGGTTTGAACCGGAACGAGGGGTGCTGTTCGCGTCGTTCCTCAGCTATGCAGTAAAGAGCGTGTTTTTCGAGCTGATCGGATACCGGACGGAACGAACCAGACGCGAACCGCTGAACTGCGCGTGCAGTCTGGACGAGCCTGTCACCGGCGAGGACGGGAGCGAAACACCGCGAGGGGAACTGACACCGGACAGCACAGCAGAATGGGCGTATGAGGACGCGGAACAGCGTGTTTACCAGGAACAGCTGCGGCGCGTACTGGACACAGAATTTGCCCGCCTGACACCGCTGCAGCAGGCCGTTGTGCGTGCGCGGTTCTATGATGGTTTGACCCTTGCGCAGACCAGTGAGCGGCTGTCCATCAGCACGGACTATGCAAGGCGGCAGACACGCCGTGCGCTGTTCCTGCTTGGGCGTTCGCCGCGGCTGGCGCGTTTCCGGGAGCGTATCATTCGCGAGGGCGCATATCACGGCACAGGCTGGCAGGCGTGGAAATACGGCGGGAGCGTGGAAGAACGCATCTTATTGAAGTTAGAAGAATTAACGTAGTAACATAAAAAGGAGTTTCTATTATGTTTTTTATCAAGCACCACGGAAAGCGCGTAGATTTGGCAGAGCATGAGGTATACACCTATTGCCCGCAGTGCGGCAAAGTACATACTGTTGATCTTATCGAGATGGCACAGGAGTTACCGGATTTTGATCTGTTCAGCACAGCGGTTTATTGCAGAGAGTGCAGCAAAAAGAACGCAGATTGCCGTTAATGTACAGAATTGCGGGGAACACACGAGGACAACGACTTAACAAAACTTAGCTTTTGACTTGGTTAAACTTGGTTTTTACTTGCGGAAACCTGCTTTCAGAATCAATATCAGCACTTATTGGAACAGCCGCTCCATTTTCGGGGCGGCTGTTTTGCTGTCGGATTTCTGTTACGCTTTCGAGCGGGCGGCGTGCATACGGTAGCCGCGAGCGCGACCAAAATCGTATGCGCGTGCAATAGCAGCGAATACATCCTCCATATGCACAAGGGCGGTAATCTCTCCGATTGAAATATCGTAGTAATCCGTTTCCGGCATCTTGGTCAAGCGCATATACTTTTCGATCTTTTCGAGAACCTGCTTGTCGGTCAGCTTTTCTTTCATGGTAATGTTCCTCCTGTTTGCTCTATGATGGGCGTTATGTGCGTTCTCTCCCGCTCGGTATATCATTTCATGCCGAACGATTCAAAGCGCATACAGCTCGTTTACAGCGCTATTATAATACACTGTACCCAGTACATTCAATGGTCAGGCTGTATGAATCTGCACAGTAAAATTCGTATATATTTGTACTGTACCCAGTGTAGACTTTGCGGTATAATCAAGGTAGAATGGAGATGGTATATATGCCAATCAGTGAAGCACGCCGCAAGGCGAACGAACGCTATAACGCGAAAGCGTATGACGAGATCAAGGTGCGCGTTCCCAAAGGACACAAGGCAGAATTGCAGGCGCACGCAGAACAGCGGAACGAGAGCCTGAACGGATTCATTAACCGCGCGATAGATGCACAGCTCGAGCGGGATAATCGGACGGCAACGGAGATTATCGAACAGGATTATCTGCCGTTGGAGCAGACAATCGTTAATCAGTTCCGGGACGAGGGGACGTCGGACGAGGAAATTCTGCAATTTCTTCGGGAGTTCTCGTAACGACCGATACAAGACAAACGATGAATGATAGAGGCATGGTTGATTTCGGTTTGCTCTGCCGTTGTTTGCCGGTGAGAACGGCAGAGCTGTGCGGCGGCTGTAATGCCCGCTGTGCGCGTTTTGCCCGCTCGGCAGATGGTTTAACAGCGCACACTCAGTACCGTTTACAGAGCGTGAAAGCAGGCACACAAGCGTTCGGTAAAACAGCGGTGCAGACCGGCGCAGAGCTGCGTTCGAGCGGGTAGTTTGCTGCGGAAAATCCGGTGCTTATTCTGGTGTTTATTTGGTGCTTATTTGGTGCTTACACAGACAAAGCTCATTTTCATTAACTCACAATAAAGTTCTCAAACAATTGCATATCCAACGTTATTCCGGAATATTAAAAGCTATTCAGTTGCATATTGCAACAACGAATACGCACTGGCAGTGTGGAGGTCAAGAGTTCGATCCTCTCCGTCTCCACCAAATTAAACCGCTTGTTTCGTTGAAATGAGCGGTTTTTCTTTTGACCGCAGCCGCATTTACATGACGATGCCTTTGCGCGAAATACCCTCCTTGCAAGTCGTAAAAGCCCTCACAGAGCTTTCTTCTCTCTGCGAGGGCTTTTCTATATAATTGATTAAACGTGAATTCCTGTCTGCGGCATCTGCCATGCAAAATGATCACAGTGCAGCAGTTCTTCTGCCCGTTCAGAGCATGGACTGGACAGATATTCGTTATAAAGCGCCTTAACAGCCGGGTTTTCGTGCGAAAAACGAAGTTCCGCTTTTTCGTCGAGCGAGAACAGCACATCGCCGCGCGAAGCCGCTTTTTCGCGGTCGCTGCCATCTACCGGCTGGCCGCCGCCGCCTGCACAGCCGCCGGGGCAGGCCATGATCTCGACAAATTCGTAGTGAACCTCGCGCCGTTTGATCGCACGGATCAGATGACGCGCGTTCGCAAGACCGCTCGCCACCGCGCAGTGAATGGTCGTTCCTGCAAGGTCGAACGCAGCCTCGCGCCACGGACGGCTCTCATTTTCTGCCGCACGCACCTCGCAGAACGCATCTGCGGACGGATTTTCACCGGTGGTGAGGAAGTATGCGGAACGGAGCGCGGCCTCCATAACGCCGCCGGTCGCACCAAAGATAACGCCGGCGCCCGAGCCGTTGCCAAGCGGATCGTCGAACGGAGAATCTGCCAGCTGCTCCACATCAATGTGCTCGGCGCGCACGATACGGGCAAGTTCTCGCGTCGTCAGCACCAGATCCACATCACTGCCCGCGCCGGCAGACTGCATGCCGGGGAGCTCGCGCTCGGCTTTCTTTGCAATGCAGGGCATGATAGAAATACTGTAAACGTTTTCCGGTTCAATGCCCAGGTGATGAGCCAGCCAGCTCTTTGCCACCGCGCCGAACATCTGCTGCGGGGATTTTGCCGTGGACAGGCGTCCGGTCATTTCCGGGTACTGGCTTTTGAGAAAACGAACCCAGCCGGGGCAGCACGAGGTGAACATCGGCTGGTCCTTGAGGTCTCCGGCATTCAGACGCTGGAGCAGCTCCGTCCCTTCCTCCATGATAGTGAGGTCGGCCGAGAACGTTGTATCGAACACATAATCCGCTCCCAGACTGCGCAGCGCCGCAACGAGCTGACCGACCGTGGCTCTGCCGGTCGGCATGCCGAAGGCTTCACCCCATGCTGCACGCACTGCCGGAGCGATCTGAACGATCGTCACCTTGCCCTCAGCGCCAAGAGCGGAATACGCCTTGGCGGTGTCATCGCGCTCACGCAGAGCGCCGGTGGGGCAGTGGGTGATGCACTGACCGCACAGCGAACAGTCCGCCTCCTTGATAAAGCGATTTTCGGAAACGTCAATGGTCGTGCGCGAGCCGGAACCGCTGACGTCCCAGATGGAGAGCGACTGCACCTTATCACATATCTGAATGCAGCGCATGCACTTAATACACTTGTTGACGTCGCGATAGAGAGGGAACGTTGTCGTCCAGAAGCTCTTTTTGCCGGCCGCGAGATCGCTCTTGTACGGAACGGACAGCACGCCGAGATCATTCGAGATCTTCTGAAGCTGGCACGAACCGGAACGGACACAGGTCGCGCACTTATTGTCGTGCTGCGACAGAATCAGCTCAACATTGGTGCGGCGCGCCTCGCGCACGCGCGGCGAGTTGGTATGGATGACCATTCCTTCCTGCACGACATTGTTGCACGAGGGAACGAGCTTGCCCTCGCCCTCGACCTCGACGCAGCACACGCGGCAGGCGGAGATTTCGTTCAGGTCCTTGAGATAGCACAGGCTGGGGATTTCAATGCCGACAGAGGCCGCCGCTTCCAGAATGGTCGTGCCTTCGGGTACGGATACCGCGATCTTGTCTATTGTCAGGTTTACCATTTGCTCGTTCGACCTCCCTTAAAAATACCGTAGCCGAAATGATCACAGCGCAGGCAGCGCGAGGTCTCCTGCTGCACCTCCTGCTCGGTCATGCCGCACTTGACCAGCTCAAAGTTGCCCACGCACTCCTCAGACGGACGGTTGTGCAGCTCGATGCGGCCGCAGGCCGGCAGATTGGTCAGATGGGGCGCCGGGATTTCAACATCAGACTGGATGACATGATGGAACCCGAGATGTGCGTCGATGTTCGCAGCTGCAACCTTGCCGGCTGCAACCGCGCGGATCACCGTCGCAGGCCCGGTAACCGCATCACCGCCTGCGAATACGTGCGGCGTGTTTGGGACGAAGGCATCCGAGGAGGCCTTGATCTTGCCGCGCTCGAGCGGCATGACCTGTGCAAACGGACGGGCGTCGATCGCCTGACCGATCGCAACGATAACGATGTCGCACGGCGTGCGCAGCAGCGGTGCATCGGCGTCATACGGCCGCGGACGGCCGTCCGAGCCATAGGGGCCGATGACCTGCGGGCGAGTCCAGAGCGCAGTAACATGACCGTTCTCGTCCGCCTCGATATGGTCGGGCGCCTGAAGCTGAAGGATCTGACAGCCCTCTGCCTGTGCGTCCTCGATCTCCTCGTTCAGCGCGGTCATATCCGAGATGCGTCGGCGGTAGACACAGGTGACAGACGCCGCACCGAGACGCAGCGCAGTACGGGTCGCGTCCATCGAGACATTGCCGCCGCCGATGACGCAGACGCGCTTTCCGTGGAAATCGGGCACGCGGCCCTCGCCGATGTCGCGCAGCAGCTGTACCGCCGCATGAACGCCGACACTGTTTTCTCCATCGATGCCGATCTTCTTGTCGTTATGTGCGCCGATGGAGATGTAAACCGCGTCATACTGGTTTTCGATCTCGGAGAACTCAATATCACGGCCGATCGCGGTATCAGTATGTACCTCGATGCCGGTCGAGAGGATAAACTCGATGTCGCGATCCAGCTTTTCCTGCGGCAGACGGTAGTCCGGAATGCCGTATCGCAGCATGCCGCCGAGCTGCGGACGCTGGTCGTATACAACAACCCTGTGTCCCATCAGCGACAGAAAATAAGCCGCAGACAGACCGCCCGGACCGCCGCCGATAACGGCAATGCGCTTTCCGGTGGACGGCGCACAGGGCGGGGGCGTCTTATCGGTCGCGTGATCGCAGGCGAAACGCTTGATGCCGCAGATGTTGACCGCGTCGTCCACCATGCTGCGGCGGCAGCGCGCCTCGCACGGATGCTCGCAGACATAGCCGCAGACCGTGGGGAAGGGGTTATCCTTGCGGATCAGACGAACTGCATCATTATAACGTCCCGCACGCACGAGCGCGATATAACCCGGAATATCGACGCCGGCAGGGCAGAGCGCCACGCAGGGCACCGGATGGTCCCAGCCGAACAGGCAGCGGCCGTGCTCAACATGCGACATATAGTCGTCGCGGAAGCCCTGCACGCCCTGGAGCACCATGCGCGCCGCCTCGTAGCCGATGGCGCAGTCCGCCGTGTCCTGAATAACGCGCGCGGTCTTTTCAATAAGGTCAATCGTCTCCGGCGTTGCAGTCGAGTCCAGCACGCTTTCCAACAGCTCGGTCAGCTGACCCAGACCAATGCGGCACGGAACACATTTGCCGCAGGTCTGTGCATGGCTCAGGCGCAGGAACGAAAGCGCCATATCCACCGGACAAAGCCCCGGAGGACTTGCGCTGATACGCCTTTCTACGTCACGGTAAAGCCCCTCGACAACGGTTTCAGCACGTCCCGGTGTCTCAATTGATAAACGGCTCATATTATTCCTCCCTTCCCGTTGTGGGAAATATACATAAAATAATATTCTTTTTTTATAATAAATGTCAATCATCTTTGCCGCATGGAGAAAACTTTTTACCCAATCGTATCAGATGCTTGACAGAAGCGCGTCCTGTTTGATATACTACTATAGTGTTAAATGCCGATATTTCCGGGTGTAGCGCAGTTGGTAGCGCGCCTGCTTTGGGAGTGCCGTGGCGCTATCCGGGGCAGGGCAAGGCGAAACGCCGCAAAGCCTTGTGACACCTGTGTTTGCGGGATTTTTCACGATTGTCGAAAGCGGCATAAAAGCGGATTTGACCACAGGAATGACCACAGACAGAAAAATCTTTGATTTTCCCTCCGCCGTGGTATAATGATAGAAATTGAATATCCGGGTGTAGCCCAGTTGGTAGGGCGCCACATTTGGGATGTGGAAGCCGCGCGTTCGAGTCGCGCCACTCGGACCAAAGCCCCCAGGAGCATCGCTTCTGGGGGCTTTTTCCTTGTTTATTGCGGCGCAGGATTTGAGGGGGATGCAGACTTTTTGCGCGTTCTTGTAATTTGTTGTCGGTACGCTTATAATAAAAAACATTTTCACTACTCGATTATATAATTATTCCCAAGAAAGGCGTATATTAGTATGGGTTTTCCCAGTTTCTTTTTTATTAAGTATAAGTTGTCAGATTTAGTTGAGGTAACTGCATTGCAAAATATGACTATAGCTGAACTGCGCAATAAGGTTGAGATTCTTGTTATCGACGACCAAGACTTCGCTGCCGAAGAATATCTTATTAAAAACGGATTTCGTATAGTTCATAAAAGGGATATAGATAATATCAGAGATGTCTCTGCCTATGCCGTTGTGTTATGTGATATTCGTGGGGTCGGGAAGAACTTGGGGTCTACAAAGGAAGGTGCCTTTGTCATCAAGGAAATTAAAGCCCATTACCCTGCCAAACAGGTTATTGCTTATACCGGAAGTAGTTATGATCCCGCTTACAATGAATATATGAATCTTGCTGATGCAGTCATTAGTAAAGGCATTTCCATTGAAGACTGGACTGCGCTGGTTGATGAACAAATTCAAAAGCAGTGGATCCTATCTATCAATGGGAACGACTCCGCAAACATTTACTTGAATGCGGCGTCAGCACTGCATATGTTGCAAAACTGGAAGATAAATATGTTAGAGCCATTAAAGCAAAAAATTTCGAGGATCTAACCAAGTTGGCTGACGGGACAAATGATAAAGCACGTGGGTTGATTGCTGATTTTACTGCATCTGTTTGTGCTAAGGTGATTTTGGGGAGTATTTAAGATGGCATTATTACCAATATACAAAAGATGAAATGCTTTTTGACGGTAGCTTCATCCATGCGTTGCCGTTTTGTCTCAAAAATTGTAAAAACGATAAATGTTTAGCGCACTACAGAAATATGATTAGTAAAACCACAGGATTTTACACTTGTCCGTATGGTCTTTCTACTTTTGTTTATAATGTTTCTTGCGATACAACTTTTATTTTTTCTGGCCTGCGTGAGCGAAGCACATATAGAAAAAAGCAAGCAGCAATAGCTCAATCAGACAATAGAGTTTTCAATCCAGTTCTTGATGCTGAAGAACTTGTTTCTCTGGCTAAAAACGAGTGCGAATACCAGCAAGAAAAATTCGGACTCTCTCAAAAGATGGAAGAAGTTAATGAGCTTTTGCATGAAGCAAGAAAATTGAATGGCCAAATTAAGACTGAATGTGATATTATCTGGGAGAATTCTGCGTCCGGGACAGGATATAGCGTGGATGAGCTGCTTGGAATCATCCGGAATATTCATATTTATAGTTTTATTGTTTATAACCGCTTCCAATATTTCGATACTGTTCTCAACCCTGCACTATCTGTTGGTGCGTCCTATAATGCTGTTATTTTTAAAAAGCTTGATAAGATGCGGAAGCTCTTAAAAAGGGTATAGTAGAAAGAATGTCTGGATTTCCTTAGACACTCAGAGCACATACAATTATCGTATACACCAGAGTTTCGAAACCCTTTTGTTTATTATCTTAGAAAACGCCATTAAGTATTCTCCTGATAATAAGCCGATTACAGTGAATTTTGAAGAGCCTGACAAGGATTGTCTTACAGTTACAATTCAATCAACAGGCCCATATTGTCGAACAGACGAACTGAGTAAGTTAGGCACAAAAGGATTTCGCGGCGAGTGCGCAACAATTTGATTCGACAGGACAAGGCATCGGGCCGGACTCGGTTTTCATCTCGATGATCAGCACCCCAACTTCTCCTCAGGGGTTGGGCGTAAATCGGTCACCATCGGGCCACTTGGGGACGCCCCTCGAAGCTTTTCCGCTGATGCTGGGCTGGGGGCCCAGTTTCGGTCATACGCCCCGGCTCTTTCCTGCCCCGGCCCTGAAGCGTCCTCCTGCGGCACCGCTTTGCCGATACTTCGGTCGATGTTGGCGGCGGCTGTGAGCCGCATGTCGTCGGTGATGTGGGTATAGATGTCCAGCGTGGTGGCCGCCGACACATGCCCCAGCATGGCGGAAAGCGTTTTCACATCCATGCCGTTTTCCAGTGCCAGCGTTGCGAAGGTGTGGCGCAGATCGTGAAATCTAACATGCTTGCATCCTGCGTGCTCCAAGATGAGCTGCAGTCTGCGGCGCACCACGCCAGGTGTGATGGGGCAGTCCTCTTTACCGGGGATGGGAACATCCAGCGGGAGTCCACTGTTTTCTTATACTCCTGCAGCACCGCCACCACGGCGGGCGGCAGGACGATCTTGCGGACAGAGTTCTTTGTTTTTGGCGTGCTGATTTGAAGTTGGCCCCGCACATCGTAGACCTGCTTGTTCACATTCAGCACACCGGTTTTGAAGTTCAGGTCGTCCCATTGCAGCGCCATCAGCTCACCCCGGCGCAGGCCGGTGGCCAAGTCCAGAAGGAAGACCTCGTAATAGCCCTCGAACTTCGCCTGAACGAGAAACCGCTGCAGTTCCTCCCTCGTCAGCACCTGCATCTCCCGTGCCTTTCTTGGGCGGCAGCTTGCATCCGACGGCGGGGTTCATGCGGATCAGCCCATCCTGCACCGCCTTCTCCAATGCGGAGCGGCAGGTGGCGTGACACATACGCACCATTCGGTCGGACAGTCCTTCGCCGTACTTGTCGGTGAACCGCTTCCGGCCGCTTTTCTTGAGCCGACCGTAGAACTGCTGCAGGTCATTCTGCGTCAGCTTGTTCAGCGGAATGTCCCCGATCTCCGGGATGATGTGCAGGCGGATGCGGCTCTCGTAGGTCTCTTGCGTGGTGGGGCGGATTTTCGGTTTTGAATGATTCTCATACCAGTATGTCAGCCAGTCTCCGAAGATCATCTCTGGCCGCACCTTCTCCGGCTTTAGTCCGCCGCACTCCTCCTTGAGCTTTTGAAGCTTCTCAACGCATTCCTTCTTCGTTTTAGCGAGAACATTTTTCGTCTTGGGATAGCCGTTGTCATCGTAGCCGATGACGATGCGACCTTCCCACCGCCCGTCCTTTCGTTGTCTTACTGTTCCGTCGCCGGCTTTTCGCTTTCTTGCCACGGTTTCAACTCCTTTCCGAAGATGTCCTCCATGAAGCCGCCCACGATGCCAGAGGCTGTCTTCTGCATATCCGGGGTGACATGGGTGTAGGTGTCCAGCGTGAAGGAGGCATTGGTGTGTCCCAGAATGCCGGACAGTGTCTTGGCATCCACGCCGCTGGTGAGGGCATGGGTGGCGAAGGTGTGGCGCAGGTCGTGGAAGCGGATACTGGGCAGCCCCGCCCGCCGGAGCAGCGTTTTCATGTGGAGGTAGGCCGAGCCGGGGTTGACAGGATCCTCCGGCTTCACCGGGTCGGGGAATATCCATTGGCTGATGGTATCCGCCTTGCGCCGCCGCAGGATGTCCGCCACCGTCTTCGGCAGGATGATGGTACGCATTCCCTTTCCCGTTTTGGTCTCACCGATGGTGTACTCGCCCTTCCGCTGGCTGTGGAGGGTACGGCACACCTTCAGCGTACCGGCGTCCCCGTCGAAGTCGTTCCATTGCAGACCGCAGATCTCTCCGCGGCGCAGGCCGGTCATCAGTTCTGTTTGGAAGAAGTCCCGCCATACCTCGTCCTGCTCCACCATCGCGCGGAAGGCGTCCAGCTCCTCGCCGGTCAGAATGCGCTTGGGCTTGTAGTTAGGCTTGGGTGCAGTCGTCCCCTCCGTGGGATTCCTGGGAATGACGTGTGCCTGCACCGCGTCCTTCAGCGCGGCGTGAAGCGCGGAGTGGATGTGGCGGACCATGGAGTCAGAGAGTTGATGATCCATCTCGGGATGCTCATGAATGCGCCCCTCCGTTTTCAGGCGGCGGTACATCCGCTGGATGTCCTGCCGGGAGATAAGGGAGATTTGTTTATCGCCCAACTGTGGTTTGATGTAGTATTCGATATAGCAGTGATAGCTTTTGAGCGTACCGGGCCGCACCGTGCCCGCCTTGTACTCCGCGAGCCAGCGGTCCAGCCACTGGCCCAGCGTCATGCGGCTGTCCTCGGTCAGCTCCACATCACGGTAGCACTCGATGTTCTGGTGGAGCTTGTCCAGCAGTGCCTTTTGCGTCTTGGCGTAGACATGACGGAACAGCGGCTCGCCGTTTTCCCGGTGTCCAATGACGATGCGGCCTTCCCAGCGTCCATCGTCACGCCTTCGCACCATGCCGTCACCGGCCGGTCTTCGTTTTGCCATGTATTTCACTTCCTTTGGATTCATTTTCTTTTTTGCAACACAAACAACTACCACACTTTTGCGGAAATAGCTATTGCTTTTCTCAATTCTTTTTCTGTGTTTTGAAGTGCAAATTAGGTGTAAATTGGATCAAAATCGGGGCATGGGGCCGGTAGAGCGTCGGCGGAAACCCTTGAAAACACTGAGGAAACTGGAACTTAGAGCGTTCCACAGGGTACAAATTCCCGAAAGGAGCGTTCCTCTGTCCCCGGTCACAAACCCTTGAAAATGCCCGCACTGCGGGCATTTGTGGGATGGACAGGGGCGTTTACGACCCCGGTCCTTTCTCCTGCTTTTCTTTCGGCGGATGCAAATCGGTCTGATTTTCGGTCATCCCGCCCGGTCAAGTATCCACGGCGTATCACCCCCTTCCGGGCAGAACACGCTGCGGTAGATACCGCTGTCCGGCACCATGCCCCGCTCCAGCATGATCTCACTTTGCAGCAAGCGCACGCACAGTTCCGCATAGACACTTCGCATCTTGTCCCGGCCCTGACGAGCGAAGGCTCTTTGCTCATCGGTCAGATCACCGTAGTGTTCATCGCAGAGGAACAGGCGAAGCTCCTCTTCATCAATGGAGTCAACATGATCCTTGTTCCACGCCCACTGGATGTAGCGCACCGTGTCATGCGTGCGCCGAAGGACCATCATCGGGTCATGGTCTACAATAAAGTTTGCAATCTGCTGCATCATGCGCTTTCCTCCTTCTTTACGTTGCTCCGCTGCTCCAGCTCAGCCAGGCGCTTTTGCACCCGCGCCCGCTCCACACTCTCCTCCGCCTGCCGGAATTGCCGCTGGTAGTTCTGCTCCAACGCCTCCTGAATGGGGCGGATGGTGTAGATGA
>VOFH01000461.1_pt1 | contig 239140 bp, 343 predicted proteins | sample 5384091 | NCBI WGS metagenome assembly VOFH01 (sample SAMN12384727, study PRJNA508395) | human gut metagenome | isolation source: healthy gut G | host: Homo sapiens | reverse complement strand
TTTATATAGGTAATATGGAGGTGGATGGGTATGTGCGGGCGAGTAGGGTAAAAGATATCATTCGTTCACACATGAATGAAAAAGAAAAAGTAACAAGCGCGGAAATAATATCGCGTAAGACTGACGGGAAACCATATTATGGGATCAAGTACAAAAAAGTGGGTGAAGATCATTACACAGTGGGGTATAGCTCGTATTATTTAGACTATGTTATTGATTGGCTTAATAATTGCTTTGAATTTTGCGGAGAGTCTAAGATAGTTGTTAATGTCGGTAAGGACACAAATGTCCCTAGCAATGATGGTTGGATTCCGGTAGAAGAGAGATTGCCGGAAGATTGTGAAGAAATAGTGTTGGTACAAGTAAGCGGAAAACCAGCAGATAACATATTATTTGATAACGATTTTGAATTTGCACTTTACGAAAAAGAAGAAGGGTGGATGTTAGATAACTATCCAGAATGGAAAAATCCGGATGTGATCGCATGGCAGTCACTTCCAAAAGCCGTACAGACAACCTAAGAAAGAGAAGTCATCATGCAAGAAACACATTATGAGCAGATTTATGAAAGTAGAGTAGGAGCTGATACATTGAGCAACACAAATGAACCAAGTGCTGCCGCGCTGATCCGAGCGCAGGGGGCAGCAGTTAAGAAAGGAAACCGTACTGGAATACTGGAGAAGGACGAGAGGTAATAATAATGCAGAAATGGGAAGAAATCGAACAGAAAAAAGAATACCTCAAGGGATACATAAAAGCAAAGAATAGAGAAGCGTTGATAAAAGACCAAATACAACAACTAAGACTTGACACGATGTTTCCGGCGTTGCAAGGCGATGGGATGCCACGGGGCAGCAGTCAAAAGGATCTATCAGATTACACGGCAAAGATCGAAAGCCTCATGGAGGAGTTAAAAAAAGAATGGGTTGAAAGCGTGATCCGGTACGAACGCATCAGAAAAGCAATAAACAAAATGAATGATGAGCAAGAAAAAGAAGCGCTTACAAGGTACTATTTACTTAGAGAAAACAATAAAGTGATACAACGAAAAATGGGAGTAAGTAAGGCGAAACTATACAGAATATATGATAGTGCACTGGAAAACTTTGAAATTTTATAGAAATTTTATAAAATGAGACTCCGTGAGACTCGAAAATGTGATATAGTATAAACTGAATTAAAAGACAAAGAGGGAAATAATCCCTCAAAACCACGCGCAAGGACATCCGAAAGGGTGTCCTTTCTTGTATCACGGATTCGGGTGAGATATAATAAGAGAAAAGCGCGTGGAGGGATTTTATGAAAATCGAAAACAAAGAGATGCTACTGTATAGTATGAATACGGCATACGAAGAGTTAAAATGCGCAATGATAGAATACAATATGAACGAAAAAGAAGTGTATTTTCGACTCGGGAGTTGTCTACAAAGAGCGAACGAGTGAAAATGCGTTACAAATACTATGAAATGAAGAACAGGGTGAAGGATTTTAAGATATCGACACCGCCAGAATTGAGAAACGTACAGTCGGTTCTCGGATGGTGTGGGAAAGCAGTGGATAACCTTGCAGACAGGATTGTATTCAGAGAATTCGCAAATGATAATTTTGACATCGGAGAAATTTTTTTGATGAACAACCCAGATACATTTTTGACAGCGCCGTACTGTCAGCACTTATTTCTTCATGTTGTTTTGTTTATATATCAGTAGACAAAACAGGATTTCCGAAATTGCAAGTAATAGACGGCGCGAATGCAACAGGAGATCATAGACGATAGCACAGGTCTGCTGGTGGAAGGTTATGCCGTACTCGAACGAGACAAAAACAAAAACCCGAAAACAGAAGCATATTTTACAAAAGGCGACACATGGATATACAGAAAAGGAGACGAGACGCCGGAGAGAATTAAAAACAACGCACCACACCCGCTTCTTGTCCCGATCGTATTCCGGCCGGATGCGGTAAGACCGTTTGGTCATAGCAGGATCAGTCGAGCGTGCATGGATATTGTCAACAGTGCAATGAGGACAGTAAAACGGTCAGAAATCGCGGCAGAGTTTTACTCGTTCCCACAAAAATATGTAGTTGGAACTGACCCCGATCTAGAACCGATTAACAAATGGAAGGCTACAATGTCGAGCTTGTTGGAGTTTACGAAAGACGAGGGCGGCGACAAACCACAGCTAGGGCAATTTGCGCAGCAAAGCATGTCACCTCACAACGATCAGCTAAAAATGTTCGCCGGATTATTTGCCGGAGAGACAGGTCTAACGCTGGACGATCTAGGGTTTGTAACAGACAATCCAAGCAGTGCGGAAGCAATCAAGGCAAGTCACGAAAATCTTAGACTAATCGCAAGGAAAGCGCAGAGGACGTTTGGCACAGGTTTTTTAAACGCGGGGTACATCGCGGCGTGCTTGAGGATAACTACCCGTACGAGCGGAGGCAGTTTTATTTAACAAAACCAAAATGGGAACCGGTCTTTGAACCGGATGCGGCCGCGTTGAGTAGTTATGGAGACGGAGCTATAAAAATCAATCAGGCAATCCCGGATATATTACGCAGGATAAAATGAGAGATTTCACAGGGATATAGGGGAGATAAATGGAAGATATCGCACCGGAGTTACTGGAAAAAATAAAAAAAGATTTTGAAAAGAAACTTGAAAAAAGTGAGACGATCAAAGCGTTTCGGGAAAAGGTTAAGAAAAAACAGCGACATATAAAGATGCAAATGATTTCGCGATCGAAGCGGGGGAACTGCTGACGGATGCATTTCAAAGCAACCTATCAAAAGAAATATTACCGGATGGCAAAATGTATTACAATATCGCTGACAGGATAATAAGGGAACGACTGGAACATAATTATGATATTACAGCGGAGGCAGCAGTAGAAGTTCAAAAGATATTAAACGAAAAAGCAGGAATCGGAATCAAAGCCATAAAACCGGAAATGAACGAAGATAGGGTTCGAGGAATTATTAATATTGTATCAGGAGGAAAATACGAGGATGTCGCGTACATACTAGGAGAAGCAGTCGTAAACTTTACGCAGTCTGTAATAGATGCAGCGGTAAAAGAAAATGCAGATTTTCACTCAAAAGCAGGGTTAAGACCCAAAATTAGAAGAACATCAACGGGAAAATGTTGCGAATGGTGCGACAGACTTACGGGGATATATGATTACGAAGCTGTATCAGACACCGGAAATGATGTGTTCAGGAGACACAAGCACTGTAGGTGTATCGTAGAGTATGACGCTGGAGACGGAAAAGTAACAAATGTACACACGAAGAAAACGACAGATAAGAAAGATACAAAAAGAAGAATTGAAAATGCGAAAGAATGGTCTAATAAACAAAAAGTGGTAAAATAAAAGAAACACAAAAGGAAAAAAAAAAAGGATCAAAGAGGAAAACGGGCTGGATCTTGCTTCGAGAATATCAGGACACCCAAAAATGTTAGGTGCATACACTCCAAGAGGTCTATACCATGCACTACAGAATGCGGGATATGAGACAAAACCTTTAAAAGGGAAAAATTACAGAGATATTCCATTTGAAGAGGGTGGAGGATACAGGGTAAACTTTGGGGGAGATGGATTGTTAATGTATCACCCGGGAGAAAGAAGTCATCACGGAGGCGAATACTATAAAATTTCCACGGGGAAAGGAGGTGTGAAAAGATATGATATCAACGGAAAAGAAAAAGAAGATTAACGAAAGATGCAAGGCGTTAGAAAAAGAATTTGAAAGAAGATACAAGAAAAAACAGAAGTGCGAGGGAAAAAAGTGCTTTGCTGTAAGAGAGGACGAGTTTTTTATTGTATCGGGGCTGAGTTGGGCAAACGCGATCGTATTAGAACACGCATTCTCAAAAACAGAAGTGGAAAAAAACATGTTTGAGGATGGAAAGCTGTTCTACATGGAAGAAATGAATGAAAAAGAAATGTTTGAAAAAATGATAGAAGAGATCGAAGGGTGAGGCGAAATGGCAAAGGACGATTATTTTGTAATTGTATACAAGATACTATCGTACTTGTATGTAAAATTGAAATCGGGAGAAGATACAAACCCGAACATGATTACTCACGACAGTCAACTACTGCAGATCAACCGGAAATACTGGGATTATATCATGAGAAATTTAATTGAAGACGGATATATAACATGCGAAACAGAAAAAGTGTGGGGCAAAGAATTGATTTATGATTTAAAAACGGCAGAGATCACACCGGAAGGGATTGCGTATGTGTGCAACAACTCCTTAATAGAGAAAGCGAAAGAATTTTTGAAAGATATAAAAGAAATAACTCCATTTATCTAAGCGCGCGAAAAGCGCGTTTTTTTAATGCAATTTGAAAAAAAATGTCCCTTCGGGCAATGGGGTGATATTGCTCGTGAAAGATATAGTTAAAAGACAGGAGGAAAGTCATGACGGAAACGAGGTTAGGACGTCAGACGCCGACTCAATCCGTAACGATTCCTTATTCAAAAACACGAGGACAAGAAGCTGCGGAACTGTACGCAAAGACAGGGAACGAGCTGCTTGAATGGCAGCAGTTGCTACAATGCGACATTATGGCCGTAAACGATGATGGTTTATGGATGCATCAGAAATATGGCTATTCAGTGCCGAGACGAAACGGAAAGTCGGAAAATGTGTTAGCGCGCTGCCTATGGGGACTGAAAAACGGCGAAAGAATTCTGTACACGGCACACAGGGCAACAACATCACACGCAGTGTGGGAGCGGCTGGATCGAATGTGCGAAAAAGCAGGAATCAAGATATCATCATCATTTAAGGCGTTCGGAAAAGAACACTTATACACAAGCGACGGGGGTGTAGTAGAATTCCGCACAAGAACATCATCGGGCGGACTTGGCGAAGGGTACGACGTGTTAATTATAGATGAGGCACAAGAATACACGGAAGCACAGGAGACGTCTTTGAAATATATCGTATCAGACAGCGAGAACCCACAAACAATCATGCTTGGAACGCCGCCAACGGCGGTATCGGCCGGAACAGTTTTTACAAAATATAGGGAGACAGTACTTGCCGGTCGTGGATTCGATTCCGGATGGGCGGAATGGTCGGTTGAAAACTTGACACCCGCGAACGATGTTGAGGCGTGGTACGAAACAAACCCGTCGTTAGGAACAATACTGACAGAAAGGAAGATCCGGGCAGAAATTACAACGGATGATATAGATTTTAACATCCAAAGACTGGGACTGTGGTTAAAATATAATCAAAAATCGGCGATTAGTAAAACAGAGTGGGAATCACTGGCGATCGCATCAAAACCAAAATTAAAAGGAGAACTTTTTGTTGGGGTTAAATATGGACATGATGGACAGCATGTTGCGATGTCGGTAGCATCAAAAACGAATGAAGGAAAAATTTTCGTCGAAGCACTCGACTGCAGAACAATCCGCGAAGGGAACGACTGGATACTGTCATACATTGCGGAAATGAAACCCAAAACGGTAGTTGTAGACGGAGCGAACGGGCAGCATATACTCGAAAAAGACATGAAAGATGCAAAAATGAAAGCACCAACCCTGCCAACTGTAAAAGAAATTATAGGAGCAAACGCGACTTTTGAACAAGGACTGTTTAAAGGAAATATCTGTCATTCCAACCAAGCATCGTTAACACAGTCTGTAAGCAACAGCGAAAAAAGGGCGATAGGATCAAACGGAGGATTCGGATACAGATCATTAAAAGAAGGGGTTGAAATCGCGCTGCTTGACAGTGTGATCCTTGCATACTGGAAATGCACAGAAACAAAGGAACGAAAAAAACAGATAGCAAGATATTAAAAAGACGCTGGAAACAGCGCTTTTTTAATATACAAAAATACCAAAACCACCGGATTAAGCGGGGAAAGGAGAACAAAAAAATGAGTGATTTTGAAGCTATTGAAACGCGAGAACAGTTCGAGGAGGCTGTGAAAGATCGGCTGGAACAGGAAAGAGAAACGGTAAGAAGGGAATTTAGCGGATACTTATCACCGGAAGCTGTGGAAGAGAAGTACAAAGAGTACTTATCACCGAAAGATGCAGAAGAGAAGTACAAAGGGTATTTATCCCCGGAAGATGCGGCGAACAAAGACGCCACGATCGCAAAGTACGAAAAAGAATCGAAAAGGGTAAAAGTAGCAATGGAAAACGGAATTCCCTACGAACTTGCAGGGAAGTTGTCAGGGGAAACAGAAGACGAAATGAAGAAAGACGCGGAAGCTTTTTCTAAATTTTTGAAGGGAAAAACCACATACCCGAACTTTACACGAGACACAGACAATAAAGACGACTCGATCAGAGAAGCAACGAAAAAATGTTAAACAATTTGAAAGGAGAATAAGAACATGGCAACAGGAAGGGAAAATTTATTTGACGCGGTACTTGTAAAAGATCTAATGAACAAAGTAAAGGGAAAATCATCTTTAGCGGTTTTATCGGGACAGACGCCGATCCCATTCAACGGACTGAAAGAATTTATTTTTCAATGGACAATGAGATTGATATTGTAGCAGAAAACGGGAAAAAGTCAGAGGGCGGCATTACTGTAGATCCGGTAAAAATCGTGCCGATCAAATTCGAGTACGGAGCGAGAGTCTCGGACGAATTTTTGTACGCGACAGAAGAGGAACAGCTTGATATTTTAACAGCGTTTAACAATGGTTTTGCGGCAAAAGTAGCGAAAGGCTTTGACCTGGCAGCATTTCACGGCATCAACCCACGGACGGGCAAAGCATCAACAGTTGTAGGCACGAATCACTTTGACAGTAAAGTAACACAAAAAGTCAAATATACAAAAGGAACGCCGGATACAAATTTGGACGCGGCGATTGCAATGGTGCAGGGATCAGACGGAGACGTTACAGGAATGGCGCTGTCAAATACATTCAGGGGCAGACATGGCAACGGTAAAGGAAAACGGAGTCAGACAGTACCCGGAATTTCGGTTTGGAGCATCGCCGGAATCTCTCGGAGGAATGAAAACAAGTGTAAATAAGACCGTATACAACGACACTGTGAAAGATCACGCAATCGTGGGCGATTTTTTCAGCGCTTTCAAGTGGGGGTTCTCGAAAGAAATCCCTTTGGAGATCATTAAATATGGCGATCCGGACAACACAGGAAAAGACTTAAAAGGTTACAACCAGGTTTACATTCGCGCAGAAGTCTATCTCGGATGGGGAATTCTTGTGCCGGAATATTTCGCGAGGGTGGTAGACGAAACTTGATATACAGAAACAAACGGACAGGGAATGTGATCGAAACACAGTGCGAACTGAAGGGCGGAGACTGGGAGGCGGAAAAGCCGCCCAGATCCGCCCCTAAAAAGAGAAAGACGGTGAAAAAAGATGAATAACTTTGCTAAGATTGAAGACGTTGAAAAACTGTGGAGATCGCTGACGGAAGACGAAAAAGAGCGCGCAAAAAACTTACTGCCAATAGTAGAGGATAGCTTGAGAATGGAAGCCGATAAGGTAGGGAAAAACCTTGATCGAATGATAGAAGAAAAACCATATTTAGAAAATGTTGCAAAGTCTGTAGTTGTAGATGTGGTAGCGCGCACACTTATGACGTCAACGGACACAGAGCCGATGACGCAGCGGTCGGAATCGGCTCTGGGCTATTCTGTTTCGGGGACATACTTAGTACCGGGAGGAGGCTTATTTATTAAAAAAAGTGAGTTAGCAAGGCTCGGACTAAAGCGACAAAGAATAGGAGTGATCGATCTATATGACGATGATAAAAGGGATCACAGTAACGCTCTATGAAAAAGAAAAAATAAACGAAGACGCCTTCGGAAAGCCGATCTACAAAGAAACGCCGATAAAAGTCAAAAATGTACTTGTAGCCCCCACGAACACATCAGAAATTTTGGATACGCTGAACTTAACAGGGAAAAAGGCAGTCTACACGATCGCAATACCCAAAGGGGATGAGCACGTGTGGGAAGACAACAAAGTAGAATTTTTCGGAGAAACTTGGAAAGTGATAGGATTCCACAGCAGGGGATTGAACACAATATACCGCTGGAATGGAATCAAAAGTGGATGGTAGAGCGATATGGGTAAGAAAGTAAAAATTGTCTTGAACAGAAAAGGAATCACAGCACTATTGCGATCGGAAGAGATGCGCGCAAACATACAAAAACACGCGGAACGAATTGCCGGAGCATCCGGCGGAACAGTCGAGACATATGTAGCACAAACAAGGGCGGTTGCGGAAGTAACAGGAGACGACGGAAACAACAGCTTATTAAAGGCGGTGGGAAAATGATCGAAGAAATCGTAAGAGAACACCTAAAAACGATTCTGGACGTACCGGTGTTAATGGAAGAGGAAAACGAGGAAAAGAAATATATCTTGCTCGAAAAGACTGGAGGAAGCGAAGCGGATTATATTAAACACGCAACGCTGGCAATCCAGTCTTTTTCTGACACCGCTCTACTCCACGGCAAAATTAAACGAAGAAGTAAAGAAAGCAATGAAGCGAATCGCAGAAAGAGATGACGTTTGCAGGTGCGAACTAAACAGTGACTACAATTACACGGATACAAAAAGAAAAAAATACAGATATCAAGCTGTATTTAACATAGCGTACTACTGAAAGGAGAAAGAAAAATGTCAGATGTGAACAATGTAAGTGCAGGAAAACCCAAAATAGGAGGAGCAGTCTTCGTAGCGCCGATTGGAACAGAGCTGCCGAAAGATGTAACGACACAACTTAACGCGGCTTTTAAGGGACTTGGATATTGCTCTGACGATGGGATAACAAACACAAACAGCCCGGAAACGGAAGAACAAAAGGCATGGGGCGGAGATACAGTGCTGAACATGCAGGCAAGCAAAGCAGATACGTTTAAATTAAAGCTCTTGGAAGTGCTGAATGTAGATGTATTAAAAACAGTGTACGGGGAAAACAACGTAACGGGAACGATAGAAGACGGAATAACAATTAAAGCAAACAACAGTGAGACGGAACAAGTATCTTGGGTATTTGACATGATACTAAAAGGAGCGGTGAAAAGAATTGTAATTCCGCAAGCAAGCATCTCAGAGCTAGGGGATATTGTATACAAAGACAACGAGGCAACGGGATACGAATTGACAATCGCAGCAGTCGCGACAAGGCAGGGAACACACACTACGAATATATTAAAAAAGGCGGATCGGAGGTAATGAAAAATGATTAAAGGAACAACAAAAAGCGGGTTTGACTATACAGTACAAGAAGAAGCATTAGACGATTACGAACTGCTTGAAGAATTACGGGAAATAGACAAAGGAAACACAAGTCTGGTAGTAGACGCAATAGAAAAAATCATTGGACCAGAACAAAAGGAACAATTAAAAGAACATGTGAGAGACGAAGCGGGAAGAGTGTCGATAAAACGAATGTTTGATGAAATCGGGGAGATTTTAAGAGGAAACCAAGAGGGAAAAAACTCTTGATCCTCGTTTGTATGCTAAACACAGACGAGGAGGCGCTCGTATGCGATTTTGCGGAAACGTATCGGATTTATAACTATAAAGAGATACCGTGTAAAATGGCGGCGATATATGCAAAAGGTTTAAAAGAAAACGCGAGAATAAAAATGAAATTGGCAGGCGTTAAAGTTACGCTGGAAGATATGCTATTGGCATCTATCGCAGATCATACAAAATTGCTGACATGGATGCAAACAGAAGATGCGCGTAAAGGAAGAAACAGACCCAAAACGATATTACCGAGACTACTTGGCGAAGAAGAACGAAAAATCATATCGTTTGAAACTGGGGAAGAGTTTGAGAAAGAATGGAAACGGCTGACAGAAAAGGGGTGAAATAGTGGAAAAAGAAGACAGAACTTGCGAAGGCGTATGTGCAAATTATACCGTCCGCAAAAAGGGATAGGCGGAATGCTGCAAAACGAAGTAGGCGGAGAAACGGATGCGGCAGGAAAATCGCTCGGAGGCAGAATCGGCGGAGCGATCAAAGTCGCTGCAATCGCGGCGGGGATCGGAAAAGCCATTTCTGCGTCAATCAGCGAAGGTGCAGAACTAGAGCAAAGCATAGGCGGAATCGAAACACTATTTAAAGACAGTGCAGAGAAAGTAAAACAAAACGCTGCGAACGCCTACAAGACGGCTGGGATGAGCGCAAACGAATACATGCAGTTAACAACAAGCTTCTCCGCGAGTCTGTTACAAAGTTTAGGAAATGATACAGCTAAAGCGGCAGATGTGGCAGATATGGCAATGACAGACATGTCCGATAACATGAACAAAATGGGATCGAACATGGAGGATATCAAAAACGCATATCAAGGCTTTGCAAAGCAAAACTACACAATGCTGGACAACCTAAAACTAGGATACGGCGGCACAAAAACGGAAATGGAGCGGCTGCTTGCGGATGCGGAAAAAATCACAGGAGTAAAGTATGATATCAATAATTTATCAGACGTATACTCGGCGATTCATGTAATACAAGGAGAGCTTGGAATTACAGGAACAACGGCGAAAGAAGCGGCAACAACACTGTCGGGGTCTTTGGCATCCATGAAAGCGGCGTTTAAAAATCTGCTCGGGAATATTGCGATAGGAGAGGACGTTACAGATGAATTGAAACAGGTCGGAGAAACGGTCGTTACATTCTTGACAGGTAACTTAATACCGATGATCGGAAATGTACTGGCGTCAATTCCTGATTTGCTCGGAAAGGATTTTGCAGCGGCAGGGCTGAACATGATCGCAGAGAACAGCGATCAAATATTGGAATCAGGAGTTTCGTTCGTGACGTCGCTTGTAACAGGAATTATAACAGCGCTTCCGTACCTTGCGGAGGCGGCGCTGAACTTGGTAGCATCTTTTGCAAATGCGATTTTAACGATGGATTGGCTGCTTGTTGCACAAAATCTGATAACGGGATTAAAAACGGGATTGGAGACAGCGGCGGTTGAAACACTGGGAACAGATACAAATATAGTAGACACGATCATGACGGGAATATCGGAGAAATTACCGGAATTCTTAAACAAAGGCGTCGAGATGGTGACGAAAATTGCGAACGGAATACTAGAATCGCTCCCACAATTAATTACGATGGCAGGCGAAGCAATAGTAAGTTTTGTTAGCGGAATGCAGTCGATGCTTCCGACGATAATGCAAAAGGGAGCGGAGCTTATTTTAAATCTTGTCAACGGTATTATAACGAATTTGCCGCAGATTGCATCAGCGGCAGGAAGTGCAATTATACAATATGTAGCAGCAATAGGGAGAAACCTGCCGTCTGTATTACAAAGCGGAATCGAAATCATCGGGAAATTAGCTGCGGGATTAATACAGGCAATACCGAAATTGATCGCACAAATACCAACGATCATAACGAACATAAAAAATGAGTTTTTATCCGTGGACTGGGGAAAAATCGGGTTAAATATCATAAAAGGAATCGCGAACGGATTAGCAAATGCAGCAGGCGCATTGTGGGACGCGGTAAAAAGTGCGCTGGGAGACTTTAAAGACAACATATTAGGCTTCTTCGGGATTCATTCGCCTTCGCGCTGGGGAGAATACGTAGGTAATATGATCGATCAAGGAATTGCAAACGGAATTTCGGGCGATGCGAAATTAGTAACAGACTCCGCGAACCTTGTAAAAAAAGCTGCATATGACCCATTGACAACAGATCTATCATATACGACAAACATCGGAAAAATAGGGAACGAAAACGGGCGACGCGGAATTGAAGAAAGACTGGATGCACTAGAAGAAGTGCTGATTACTATAGCAGGGAAAAAGCAAGAAGTTACAATGCTTCTAGACAGACGAGAATTAGGCAGAGCTTTGTTGGAAGTATAAAGGTAAAGCAAAAATGATACGATATATCAATTCAGAAGGAAAAGAATATAAATTTTACGATGCAAGAGTGAGAGCAACAAGCGGAAATTTTCACAAGCACGCTTGGACGCCGGAAACGAGCAAAAGAAAAATAGGAGAAATTGTACAAGGTTTTGAGAAAGACGCGGCGGAGTACGAAATCACTTTTACGGTTAGAGGAGCGTTGGAAGATCGAAAAACATTTTTGGATGAAATGCAGGATGCGTTCGAAACAGATGTTCTACTAGAGAGACCGGGAAGAATTTATTTTGGGGATTATTACATAGATGGGTTTGTAACATCGTCCGAAACAAAAACGTCGGATATAGCAGTCTATTATTCGCAAAATAAGGTGAAATTGTATTGTCCACGTCCAATATGGACAAAAGAAAACCCGTATACGTTTTACAGTTACGGCGCATCGTCATCTGATAATAAACGTTACCCCGGGCGTTACCCGTTCCGATACGCGAATGGCATGAACAACACACATGTCCAAAACCCTCATTTTACAGATGCAAATTTTACACTTGTAATTTATGGGCCGGTCGTAAACCCTCAAGTCATCATCGGAGATAAAAAGCTATTTAGTTAATATTGTTTTGGAGCAGGGAGAACGGTTGGAGATAGACAGCCGCACAAGAACCGTTACAAAATATCAAAAAACGGTGAGCAAGTCAACGCGTTTCATAACCGGGAAAAAGGAAAGAAATTTTTTAAAAAGATCCCACCCGGACGGCAAAAAGTTGTATGGTCGGGTAAATTTGACTGGGATCTCGTGATCTACGAAGAAAGGAGCGAACCAAGATGGAGCGGGTGGAAGCAACGCTAAATGGGAGCACGCAGAATTTACCGGGAATCGGAAAAGATCGCTACCAAGGAAAACTAAACGCGCCGACAACGAAAGCGAAAGAAGCGGTTTACCCGGTAATGATTACCGCGACTGGGGATAATGGCGGAGTAACAGAAGAGACACGAGACTTGATCGTGCGAAACGCAGACCTATTCCCACTGGAATTTATCATTGCCCGAAAAAACGGAGAAGAGCTGGGATTTTTAGATCAGAGCGTTGCGATCGACATGGATCTTGGAGATACGGACGACTTTGAAATCCGCTTACCGCAGGAAGAGTGGACAAAAGAATGGTACTGGTACGGAAATCGCATTTTGTACCGGGAACAGAATACGGCGGAATCCTAAACAGCCTCGAAGTGATGACCAAAACGCAAGAAATTGTGTGGTGCGGCACAACGTGGAGAGGACTGTTAAAGCAAAAAATCATAGAACCGCCGGAGGGAGAGGACCACCTGACGGTGAGCGGAGACTTGAACGACATCTTGAGAGAACTTATCAAAGACCGATTCGACGGTCTTTTTTTTGTACCGGAAGAAAAGGCGGGGATCACCGTCACAGGCTGGCAGATCGACCGATACGTCACGTTATATGATGCAGTCGATAAAATGTTAAGCACTCAAGGATATCGCCTGCAGATCAGCTACGTTGAGCCGGAAAACCTTGATTACGGGTACGTTTCCATCAGAGCCGTACAAGTCAAAAACTATTCGGAAACACTGGAATACTCACAAGACGGAGAGGTGCAGTTTACCGTAAAAGATTACAGAGGTGGCGTTAATCACTTAATCTGTGCCGGAAAAGGACAAAACGAAGAAAGGATCATTCTGCATTTATACGTCCAAAAGGACGGGAAGCATCGGAAAGACCCCGTATTACACTGGACTCGAAGAAAACGAAGCGGTTTATGAGTTTTCGAGCGCGGACAAAGAAAAGCTGGAAGAGGATGGAACAAAGCGACTGAAAGAGCTGCAAAACTATAAAAGCATCAACGTCAACGTAGAAGGGATTGACTTGGAAATCGGCGATATTGTCGGCGGATATGAAGAAATTACAGGAACGAGACTACAAAAGCCGATCGTTAGGAAAATCATAAAAACAAAAAACGGAAAAACAACAACAGAATATAAAGTAAAAGGAGATGACTAGATGGGAAAATTGAAAGGAATTACAATCAATACCGACCCAGCGGCGGAGGCACATATTTACGCGGAAGACGACGCAGCGATTTATCAGAGCATTGTCGGATCAGATGGGGTCATGATGATCGGCCAGCAATGTGAAAGTCAGGTGATCAGTAACAACAAAGTACGAGTAAAAGACAGAGTTATCGTAGTAGGCGGACATTTTGCCCGCATCCAGTACGGAGATTATATTGATTGCGAGATCGCCAACGGGCAATCCGGAAGAAACCGAAACGACATCATCATAGCAAAATTCGTCACCACGGGAACAGGCGGCATCGACACCTATACATTAGAGGTCAAACAGGGCGCATCCACAACCGGGGCGGCAACCGATCCGGCGCTAACACAAAACGATCTGTACCAATCGGGAAAAATCAGAGAAATGCCGCTCTATCGAGTGAAAATTGAAGGATTAAGCATCACAAAAGTAGAAAAGATGCTCGAAAGCATCCCGACAATCCCTATGTTAAATACATATTTGTCAGAGTTACAGTTGTATCACGATAAAAAAGATGCTCACACCGACTGATCTCGGATTGAACACTGGGATTTGGAAAACAATAGTAAACAACTCTTACAAGACCGGTAACACGATACACCTAAACATGGAAATCTACACAACCGCTATAATTGTTGCAAATAATGTGTACAACAATGCTTTTACGATACCGTCACAGTACCGACCGTTAATTGATACTGCTGTCAATGTAACTGCATCAGATGGAGAGTATAAAAATCCAGTTGCCTGTACCTCTTTAGCAAAAGCAAACGGCAATCTGTTTTTCTGCATCCCAAAAGCCACAAATAATTACATTTTTATTGATGCAGAGTGGGAAATTAAATAACACTTATCACTTCCATGTTCCGCCATCGTAGTTATGGAGTACATAAAAATGTCGGATTAAGCGCTTATACACACTATGTCACGCAAGCTACAATATAGCCCCCCACTTACAACTTGTGCCTCATTATTTCCGATAAAAATTCCTACTTTTCCCGGGGATTGGCATCAGCAGGCGTTATAGAAACAAAATAATCTCCTCGTGTTTGCCCCCGAACCAAGGCAGACGACATTACATAATTAGAGGGTATATCCTCCGATGGTAGTCTTACGATATCGCCTGCTGTAGGACTGCTCGCGTTAACAAGACTGAGCACGCGGAGTTTTCCGTAGCGCGTCAAACGCACGCCGGTTTTAAGGGTGACATCTTCACGATCTGATAACTCTGACAAACCTTTATTATTCAAATAGATGCACAGAAAGGAATGATATTTATGAAGCTTATTTTTAATGATGCAACCGAGATTATTGTTCAGCAGGTTGAATCCCACGGGGATTACCTGCGAATTCTGACGGTTGGAATTACTCCGGAACAGTTAAAGGTGCTGTTTACTGACTCTAGCCGGACATCCCGCATGATTGTACAGGAGCGAGGGCAGACGATTGCGACCTACAAAGGTTACACGGCATACGACCATGCAGAAATCTACACAGGGCAGATCTATGGAGTGGTGTTATACAAGGAGGGGACAACGACCGAGGAACGTCTCACCAATGTCGAGGATACTGTTAACCAGACAAACACAGATCTGCAAATGGCAATCGCGGAGTTGACAACAGTGATCGCTACGCTTGCGACTTCAGCAGCGGGGACGCCGCAAAATATAGAGGGGGTGAAGCAGATGTTTAATGAAAACAGCGTTATTGTAAAAACGTGGGTAAGCCTTGTCCTCGCCGGTACATATACCAGGGAGCAGGTCCCAGGTTTAAGCAATCTTCGGGATGTGGTGTATCAAGTGCTTGATGGAACGAAAGGAGAATAATCATGACATTTACAAAAAACAGTATTTTAGTAAAAACTTGGGTAAGTTTAGTGGTTTCCGGAGTATTTACATTCGATCAGGTTCCAAACCTGTTTAATCTCCGGGCGGTAGTGATCGAGATTACAAACGACCTGGCAGGAGAGTGAGAATGGCGGTAGTATAAATGTATCATAAGAGACATGACCACATAGAAATCAGAGCAAGACCGTAACAGGTCTTTATTTTTATGCATAAAACAAAACAGGAGGATAGACCGATGTATATTACAACAGACACGATTATAACCGCGGCAACGCTAATCGGCGCGCTCGGCGTAATCGGAGGGACAATAGTCGCGATATATAAATTTTATCAAAACCAGCAAAACTAGAGAAAAAACTAGAAAACTTACAAAAACGCATGATGAAGATATCAGGAAAATAAACGAGGAACAGTGTCTTGCCACTTACGGATTGTTGGCATGCCTGAAAGGCTTGAAAGAACAGGGGTGTAACGGCCCGGTAACAGAAGCAATCAATAAAATCGAAAAGCACTTGAACAAACAGGCGCATGACATGGAGGAATAATTATGAGTATGGAACTTTTAATGCAGTATGCAACATTTGCACTGATGGCAGTCGGTGTGCTGGCATTTTTGACAGCTCTGATTACACAAGTAATTAAAGAGATGCCCGGACTGAGGAACATCCAAACAAATGTAGTTGCGTTTGTAACTGCGTTAATCCTAACCGCACTGGCAGTAGTGATCGCATGCATCTACTATAATATCACATTGCTTTGGTACTATATCGTAGCGGCGGTAATTGCATCGTTTATTGTGTATTTAGTAGCGACCGGCGGCTGGGAACGCGTTGCGGAGATTTGGCAGCGGACGAAATTTAATAAACATAAATAATACGTAAAGATACGTGAAAAAAGATTGACATACGTAATGATACGTGATATAATACAATCATGATAAGGAAAGGAGATACAAAAGATGCCAATGACACCGAGAGAGATGATAAAACATCTCAAGAAAAACGGGTTTGAGGAAATCAGTCAAAATGGTTCTCATGTAAAACTCAAGAATCAGACGACAGGGATAACAGTTATTGTTCCTTATCACTCCAAAGCCATGAAAAAGGGGCTGGAGCAGGCGATATTAAAACAAGCGGGGCTTAAATAGCCCTGCGCCTGAAAAAGAAAGCGGAGGTATTACGTATGGAAAAATTATTTTATCCTGCAATTTTTCACGAGGCGGAAGAAGGCGGTTTTTGGGTATCCTTTCCGGATTTGCCGGAATGCTTAACAGAGGGAGATGATATGCAGCAGGCTTATGAGATGGCAGTAGATGCGCTGGGACTCTCTCTTACAAGCAGGAAAGCAGAAGGCGAACCGATTCCAAAACCGACAGAAATAAATAAAGTAGATGCGGAAGACGGAATTTTAGCTGTCGTAGAGTTTGATATGATGGAATATCAGAAGAAACACAATTCACGTGCAATCAAGAAGACGCTTAGTATTCCGGAATGGCGGAACGAAGAAGCGGTTGCCAGCGGAGTTAGTTTTTCACAGGTATTGCAGGAAGCGCTGATGCTGAAACTAAATATAGGAAGATAGAATAATTTAGAGAGCTTGGAGGCAGGCTCTCTTTTTTGCGCTGGCGCAAATGCCGGAGAGAGGAGAAGAACATGAGTATTTGTAGAGGAGCAGCAGGACTTAGAGGTGGAAATCCGAGAGGAATTTTTATTCACAACGATGCAGGATCACAAAATGCAAATGCAGCGTTTTACAGAAAATGGCTGCAAACGCATCCGTTAGAAAACGGATTTGCTCACGCTTATGTAGCTAGTGACGGGATCTTGTATGCGGAAGATGATGCCTACGCAGCATGGCACTGCGGGCAGACAGACGGAAACCGGAACTATTATTCGATCGAGGTCTGTCAGAGTATGGGGGATTTGGAAATCTTTAAGAAAAATGAAGAGAATGCGTTGAAGCTGGCAGCGCAGAAGTGTAAGCAGTACGGTATCGTTCCAAACACGAATACAATCCGGCTGCACAAGGAGGTATTCGCAACAGCGTGTCCGCACAGATCTGTAGAGATTCATGGGGGCACATCTGGCTGTAAAACATATTTTATTAATAAAATCCGTGAGTATATGGAATGGACAAGTTGCCGGATGCTCCGGTTGTCAGTGGAGGCGGAAGCAGTGCAGCATCCGGTGATCCCGGCATTGTGTTTACTTATGGCGTTATGTTGACCGACGGAACAATCCTGCCCTTTGTGAATAACCTGTCTGATTTTGCAGGACTTCCGGGTCGTACAATCGCCGGTATCGCGATAAAGGTTAATAAAGGTACTGTAAAATACCGCGTGCATGTAAAGGGCAAGGGATGGTTACCTTACGTAACCGGATGTAACTGGTCTGACGCAAACAACGGCTATGCTGGATATCCGGGAGCTGTGATCGATGCCGTAGAGGTATATTATGATACTCCGGCGGATATTGTTGCAAAATATGGTTATCAAAAAGCGCAGTACAGAGTTGCTCCGATTGGCGGCGGTTACTATCCGTGGCAATTCGACAATGAAGTAGGAAACGGGCAGGACGGATATGCCGGATGTTTCGGCATTGCGCTTGATAAATTCCAGTTATATTAAAAATATTCCCCGGAGTATCAGCTCCGGGGAGAAATATTGCATCATCTTATCATTATTTAATTAGCTTCATCTTCTACGAGCGAGTTCTTCTGTTCCTATATCGGTTAGCGTTCCTGTTACTTCCTTATACGGCATAGTATATCTTTGAGAGAGATAGCGCATAGATGCGGCCAGTTCTCCGTCGGGACTTCGAATTGACTGATGATGATCTTTGCAATTTTAGGATTGGTTTGTGTGATTTTTACCGGATATTGAAGACGTTTTTCATAATTCCACATAAATCAGCATCCTCCTTCCTGCCATGGCCACGGTTCATTGATCCAGTTCCATCGTTCGGCACAGGAATAATCGGCTGTGTCGACAGTCAGTGGTCCGTAGGCAGAAGCATATTGTTTTAAAGCGTCGTTGCGGTGGGCGCTCATTTCATGAAAATACGCAAGCGCTTCGCTGTCGCAAGGATGCGTATCGAGATAAAGTTTTACTTCGTCAACAGCAAAACTAACCTGGTTGATATGCTCCATAAGCTGGTTTCGGTTCATAGAACGATGCATATTTTTCATTGAAGCGTTATTTAAAGAACAGTCTTGAGTATTATTATTTGTGACAGAACAGTTTGAGTTAGAATAAGGATAGTTTTTCATCGGCAGCAGGCTCCTTTCCCTGAGAATGGTTTATTTAATTCCTCAAAGATCGTTCCGTTTTTAAGAGCGCGGCACGGTTCATAAATGTTCTGCCATTTTTGCCATGGAACATATGCCATTGCAATCGGCATATTTGCAGGAAAAAGTCCCGGGTATTCGGACATCCGTTCATAGGAACTGTTTCGTGACACGGGCAGGAGGTGTCGGGCATTGTACGGCGCATATAACGCATCTGATTATTTGTTTGACAAGTTGCCATTGGCGGTATCTCCTTTTGTTGTAAATTCATTATTATAATATGAACGACTTACGTTTTTGCGAATGATATATGGAAAAATCCTTTACAACTGCCATTAAATTATATATAATAGGTAAGTCATCGGGGTGTGGCTCAGTTTGGTTAGAGCGCACGGCTGGGGCCGTGAGGTCGCAGGTTCGAATCCTGTCACCCCGACTGATCTATTGCGGCGGCGAGCCGAAGTTCGGGCTTGCCCGAGATTTTGGCGGACGCTTGCGATTTCGGAGCGTGCTTTTGGCACTTCCGGTGATTGCAGAAGTATATTTTTGTTTTGAAGAAGATATCATATACGAGAGATCAATGAGGGATCAGATCTGGTAAATGGCTTACCGGAAACTGATTCCTTATCTATTATTTCGGATATTATGGAAAGGAAGAAGAAAAAAAATGTGTGGTTTTGCAGGTTTTGTCGGTAAAGTAGAAGATCGGGAAACTGTTCTTGTAAATATGATGGATACAATCATACACAGAGGACCGGACAGTGCAGGGAAATATGTTGATGAGGATGCGGCTCTTGGATTTCGGCGTTTGAGCATTATCGACCTGTCTTCAGTTGGAGATCAGCCCCTTTATAATGAAGATAAAAGCATGGTGCTTGTTTTCAATGGGGAAATCTATAACTATCAGGAACTGCGAAAAGAAATTGATCGAGGCTGGACATGTATTTGTCTCTAATACAGATTCGGAAACTCTGATACACGGATATGAGCAGTGGGGAGAGAAACTTGTCGATCGTCTCCGGGGAATGTACGCGTTTGTGATTTGGGATACAAAGAAAAAAAGACTTTTCGGTGCAAGGGATATTTTTGGAATCAAGCCTTTTTACTATGCGCAGATGAATCAGACCTTTTTGTTTGCGTCTGAGATCAAAGCATTTATGGAACATCCGAAATTTGATAAGATTTTTAATGAAGATGCTTTGGGAAATTATCTTTCCTTTCAGTTCGTACCGACTAACGAAACCTTTTCAAAGGAGTATTTTGTCTTCAGCCCGGTCATTACTTTATTTATGAAGATGGGAAAATGGAAATATCGCGGTATTTTGAACCGAATTTTACAGGAAAATATGAAAAAACATTCGATGAAGCTGCGGCTGAAGTGGAAAAAGTCATGAAGGAGTCGGTAGAGAAGCATAAGATTAGCGATGTGGAGGTTGCGTCTTATTTATCAAGCGGAGTGGATTCCAGTTACCTGACTTATCTGGGACAAGTCGATCATACGTTTACAGTCGGATTTGACGAGGGAGAATACAGTGAGATTCAGGATGCAAAAGATTTTGCCGAAAGTATTCATATGAAGAATGATGCGAAGGTGATCACGCCGGATGAATACTGGGACAGTCTTTCGGATATTCAATATTATATGGATGAGCCTGTGGCGGATCCTGCGGCGGTTGCACTGTATTTTTTGAGTAAAGAAGCGGCAAAGAAAGTAAAAGTTGTGCTTTCGGGTGAAGGATCGGATGAATTGTTCGGAGGATATAATATTTACTGTGAACCTCTTGAACATACTGCTTTTAATAAAATCCCGATGCCGATCCGGCGCTTTATGGGAAAATTTGCAGAATACTGTCTGCCGAGGGGGATGAAAGGCCGTGGATTTCTTATGCGTCATGGAAAGACGCTGGAAGAACGGTATTTTGCCAATGCTACGAATATATTTACAGAGCGTGAGGCTGCTAAAATTTTGAAAAAGGGATGCAGACCGGGAATTCAGGATGTGACAAAACCTTTGTATAACCGGGTGAAAGATAAGGATGCGGTGACAAAAATGCAGTATGTGGACTTGCATCTTTGGCTTGTTCACGATATTCTTATGAAAGGGATAAGATGGGCATGGCGAATTCTGTGGAAGTCAGAGTGCCGTTTCTTGACCGGAATGTTCTGGAACTTGCGGAAAGCCTTCCTCTTCAATATAAAGTGCAGGCACCGCGCACGAAAGTTGCTCTCCGGGCAGCGGCGGAACGCAGTATCAGAAACAAGACGGCAGAGAAAAAGAAACTTGGTTTTCCGATCCCGATTCGGGTTTGGCTGAAAGAGGAAAAATATTATAATCGTGTGAGAGCGATGTTTGCATCTTCTATGGCGAAAAAATTCTTTAATACCGATCTGCTTATGAAGATGCTGGAAGATCACAGAGACGGAAAGAATACGAATGAAAAAACAGATGACAGCCGCAAAATCTGGACGGTATATATTTTCCTTGTATGGTATGACCGCTTTTTTGAACATGGGAAACCGGTGCATCCTTCCATGACAGCAGGTAAATAAGATTGATGATGGGTGTGATGATATGAGAAGCAGGACTGTGCGTCCGATCAAGAGACGCGAACAGGGCAGGAAAAATGTAAAGAAGCAAAAGAAAAAGAAACCTCGGAGATACGATGCCGATGCGTCCCGTCAGAGAAGATGTGTACGATACGGCGCCGATGCGTCCGATGAATATCAGAAGCGGGTATGAGGGATACCGCAGAACGATTGACCGTAGGCGTGAAGTGATACGGACGGAGCGTCCGGTTTCTGGACGTGTGAATTCCCGCAAAGGGAAAAAAGGAACGTACGTCAGGCAGAACTCGTTATGAAAACAGAAATAGTTTATCGGCGCTGATCGCAAGACAAAGAAGTGCAGCGGGAAAAGAACAATATTTTGACTATGACCTTCTTTTTGTGATTATTTTTCTGATGTGTTTTGGTCTTGTTATGCTTTATAGTGTCAGTTTCTATGAAGCGCAGGCTGATTTCGGAAATGACATGTACTATTTTTCAAAACAGGCGTTGATCGGTGTGGGCGGATTTATCGGCATGTATCTTGTGTCAAAGTTAGATTATCATCTGTATGGAGCGTTTGCATTTGAAATCTATGTAATTTCGATGTTTTTGATGGCGCTTGTACAGACTCCGCTTGGCGTGACTGTCAATGGCGCGAGACGTTGGATCGGACTTCCCGGCAACCTTTCGCTGCAGCCTGCCGAGATTACAAAAATAGCAGTGATTCTATTTATATCTTATGAGTTATGCCGTCTTGGGAAAAGGGCATATTCGCCGAAAGGAATTGCACAGATACTTGCATTTGGCGCAGTGGCATCGGCAGGCGTTTTGTTTTTGACAGATAACCTGAGTACGGCGATCATCGTGGCGGGGATTACATGTATTTTGATTTTTGTAAGCCATCCGAAGACGAAGCCGTTTCTTGTAATAATCGGGATCGGGATTGCGGTAGCGGCAGTCGGGATCGCAATTCTTTCGGTAACTGTGGCGAACAGTGATAATTTCCGTCTCCAGCGAGTGATCTCGTGGCTGAACCCGGAAGCTACGGCCGATACGGGAAGTTTTCAGGTCATGCAGGGACTTTATGCGATCGGAAGCGGAGGACTGTTCGGAAAAGGACTGGGAAACAGTACACAGAAATTGGGCGTGATTCCCGAAGCGCAAAATGACATGATCCTTGTCGTTATTTGTGAGGAGCTTGGCGTATTTGGCGCGGTTGTTATTTTGGTCCTGTTTGCATTGTTGTTATACAGACTGATCTTTATTGCGAAAAATGCGCCCGATCTTTTCGGTTCGCTGATTGCGACTGGGATATTTGCGCATATCGCATTACAGGTTATTTTGAACATTGCTGTCGTGACGGGACTTCTTCCGACAACGGGTATTACGTTGCCTTTTATCAGTTACGGCGGAACTGCAATCGTATTTTTGATGGCGGAAATGGGAATTGCGCTTGGAATTTCACGGAAAATAAGATTAGAATAGAAAAAGCTTCCTTTCTTATGAGATGTGTGATATATTTATATGTGGTATTAAAAACTACATACAATAGAAGCGTAAAATATATTTTGCGTTTCAGGAGGAAGTGTTATGGATTATAAAATTGTTTTGGATAGTTGCGGAGAATTGACATATAAGATGAAGGAGAGCGGGATTTACCATACGGCGGTTTTGAGTATGCTCGTTGACGGAGATACGATCTTGGATGATGAAAGTTTTGACCGGAAAGATTTTCTGAAAAGAGTAGCGGTGAGTCCGGAATGTCCGAAGTCTTCCTGTCCTTCGCCGGATGCATATATGGAACTTTACGGCGGAGCGGAGAAGAGGGTTTATGTGGTGACCTTGTCAGCGGAATTAAGCGGATCGTATAATAGCGCTCAGCTTGGAAAAGAGCTGTGGAAGGAAGAAAACGAAGACGGGGATAAACAAATCTATGTATTTAATTCGCGTTCGGCATCGGTAGGTGAAAGTTTGATCGCATTGAAAATACAAGAGTGTGAAGAAAAAGGGTATTCTTTTGAAGAAGTGATAGAGCATGTGGAAGCATATATCGAAGAACAGCACACATATTTTGTTCTTGAAAATCTGGATACACTTCGGAAGAACGGAAGGCTTACAGGAATTAAGTCGTTGATGGCAAGCGCTCTTAATATCAAACCGGTGATGGGGTCAACTCCGGAGGGAACGATTTGTCAGCTTGGTCAGGCGAGAGGAGTTAAGAAAGCGATTGCGAAGATGGCAGAGCATATTGTGGCAGATGGCAAAAATACAGAGAATAAAGTGTTGGCGATCGCTCACTGCAACTGCCCGGAAAGAGCAAGAGAGATAGAGCGTATGATTCTCGATAAGATAAAACGTAAAAAGACAGTTTTATAGTAGAGACAGGCGGAATCAGCACAATGTATGCAAATGACGGTGGAATAATAGTTGTACTGTAGAAGTGTTTGTGATAAAATGTCCTCATGCGTAGTATCTTATCTGAAAGGAGTGATACGGGATGAGTCAGGAAAAGGTTGACCGTTATAAACAGGAAAAAAGTAAACAGAAAACAGATCATGCGTAAGCAGAAGCTGATGAATAATATGCGTAAAGGGGTGCTTGTGGTGGTAGCTCTGGCATTGATCGGATGGCTTGGTTATTCTGCTTATGATATCTATGAGTCGGGAAAAGAGAGAACTGTCTCAGAGGTGAATTATGACGCCGTATCTGATTATTTGAACGGACTGAATGCAGAAGGTTCTGCTGAGTAAATGGTGTGGTGTGGGGAGTGAGCGCCGAATTTGAAGAGCGCACACCCTTGTACCCAAATTTTTTAAAACTTTAAAGTGAATAAATTCATTAAAAACACAACATGTAGGGTATTTGGAACATCAATGCCATACATGTTCTTTTTTTTGCGAAAAATCCTGTTTTTGATTCGTTTTAGCCGAAAAAGGACACAAAAAATCTCAAAAAAGGGTTGAAAAAGGGGGAGTGGTGGTTTAGAATGGAGTCAAGTGGTAAAGAGTGGAGGCTAGTGGAGTAAAGTAGGGGCGATGTGGAGCTCACATTAAGAGAAAGGATTCCAGATGTTATTAGGAGAGTTTAACCATAGTATTGATGAAAAGGGAAGACTCATCATTCCGGCAAAACTGCGGGATGATCTTGGTGACAGTTTCGTTATTTGTAACGGACTGGAAGGCTGCCTCTTTGTTTACTCTCAGGAAGAATGGAATAAATTCGTTGCTGAACTTGAGACTTTGCCACGCATGAGTAAGGATGCCAGAATTTTCAAGCGTTATTTTTCGGAAGCGCTTCGGAGGGCAGTTTCGACAAGCAGGGGAGAGTTCTTGTCCCGCCGTCGCTCCGCAAAGCAGCCGGATTAGAAAAAGATGTAGTCTTAGTGGGAGTTCAGGATCGCATCGAGATATGGGATAAGGCTCTTTGGGAGGAACGCAGTCAGATCATCGAGGAAGATCTGGACGCGATTGCAGAGCGTATGGAATCCATAGGAATTCGTATTTGATAAGGAGAAGACAATGGCATTTGAACATGTGTCTGTTCTACTGAACGAAACAGTAGACGGGTTGAACGTCAAACCGGATGGGGTTTATGTAGACGCTACGCTTGGCGGAGGCGGACATGCCTATGAAGTGTGCAGAAGGCTTGGCAGTAAGGGGAGATTTATAGGAATAGATCAGGATGCCGATGCAATTAAAGCAGCGGGAGAACGCCTGAAAGGCTTCGGGGAGAAGGTTACGATAATTCGGAGCAATTATCGTGATATGAAGCCGCAGCTCCAGAATATAGGTGTTGACAAAGTAGATGGTATTGTGATCGATCTGGGAGTTTCATCATACCAGCTTGATACCGCCGAACGCGGATTTTCTTATCGGGTGGATGCGCCGCTTGATATGAGAATGGATCAGAGACAGAAAATGACGGCGAGAGACATTGTCAACGAATACAGTGAGTCGGAACTTTACCGTGTGATCCGCGACTATGGGGAAGATAAATTTGCTAAGAATATTGCAAAGCATATTGTGGCGGAGCGTAGGAAAAATCCGATTGAAACAACGGGACAACTGAATGAAATTATCAGTCATGCGATACCGATGAAGTTTCGTAAGACGTCAGGTCATCCGTCGAAAAGGACATTTCAGGCGATTCGGATCGAGTTGAATCACGAACTGGATGTTTTGAGGAGTCGTTGGATGACATGATCGAGATGCTGAATCCGGGTGGAAGGATATGCATTATTACATTTCATTCGTTAGAAGACCGCATTGTGAAAAGTGCATTTAGGAAAAACGAAAATCCATGCACTTGTCCGAGTCATTTTCCTGTATGTGTCTGTGGGAAGATTTCAAAAGGGAAAGTGATCACGAGAAAACCAATTTTGCCGTCGGAGGCAGAAACGGAATCAAACAGCCGTTCAAAAAGTGCGAAACTCAGAATATTTGAACGGGCATAAATTGGGAGTGTATCATATAGAAACGAATTTCCGAGGGGAGGGAGAACCCTTAGGAAAATACAAAAAAGGAAGGGGCATTTGTCATGGCAGCAAACTATCGTACATCCAAATACAGAACGACAAGTCTAAGTAAAAAGAGACAAAAGTGGATTTTATGTATATGGAAATACTGTACGTCAGGCAGAAACTCTTCCGAGAAAAACGAAGAGTCCGTATTCGCAGCAGAGGGAGCAGACGAAACGGACAAGCAGCCGGGTTGTTAAGAACCGAAACCGCGCGATGAGTATTAGTCCGGCTTATGCTGTATTTCTTACGGCAGCGGCAGTCTGTGCGGTATTGATTTGCGTTTTATACTTAAATCTTCAGTCGGAGGTCGTAAGCAGATCGGAAAATGTTACGGCAATGCAGGAACAACTTGCAGATCTGACGGAGGCAAATAATACTGCATATAATTCGGCGGCAGACTCGGTGAATCTCGAGACGGTGCGGGACAGAGCGATGAATGAAATGGGGATGGTTTATGCTGCTCAGGGAACAATCGTAGAATACGATAGTCCGGAAGGGGATTATGTAAAGCAGTATAACGATATTCCGGAAAGCGGTGTGCTCGCAAAGTCCAGCGATGTATTAAAGTAAGGAAAAAATTATGGCTGTAAAGAAAAGAAAAAAGAGTAGATTTGAATTTTTGACAAGAAAATTCCCGCTCAGAATGCAACGGAAGCTGGTAATGCTATTTATGGCAGTAGTACTGGCTTTTGTTGTTCTTATAGGAAGAATAACCTATATAAATGTAACGAAGGGAAGCAAATATACAAAAGTTGTTTTAGATCAGCAAAACTATGACAGCAGGGTGATCGCTTTTAAAAGGGGCGATATTGTCGATCGTAACGGAACAAAGATGGCGACAAGTGAGCGCGTATATAACGTGATCCTTGACGTGGCGGTTATGATGGACAAAAAGGAGTATATCGAACCGACAAAGGAAGTATTGAAAGAATGTTTCAATGTAGAGGGGGACGTTGTTGATAAATTGATCAAAGAGTCTCCGGACAGTCGTTATGAAGTGCTTGTGTCAGATGTGGATTATGCGACTGCTCAGAAGTTTAAGAAGATTGATGAAGATGATAAAAATATCCGAATGTGAAAGGAATCTGGCTGGAAGAAGACTATTTGAGGAGTTATCCATACGGTTCTATGGCGAGTGATGTGCTTGGATTTGTATATGGAGGAAATCAAGGGGCGCTTGGAATCGAAAGCGCGTATAATTCAATTCTCAACGGAACGGATGGAAGAGAGTATGGGTATTTTGACTCCGATTCTTCGGTAGAGCGTACTGTCAAACCTGCGAAGAACGGAAATACGGTCGTGTCTACCATTGATGTGACATTGCAAAATATTGTGGAAAAATGCATTTTAGAGTTTAACAGTGCGCATGCCGCAGATGGAAATCCCGGCAGTAAAAACACAGCCGTTATCATTATGAATCCGAACACAGGAGAAATACTGGCGGAAGCATCGTACCCTAATTTTGATTTGAATGATCCGAGAAATCTATCTTTGCTTTATACAAAAGAGCAGTGGGATGCGATGAGTGAAGAAGATCAGGTCGAAGCGATGAATGATCTTTGGAGAAATTTCTGCGTAAGTGACGCTTATGAGCCGGGGTCTACTGCGAAACCGTTTACTGTGGCGGCCGGCTTGGAAACAGGAACATTGACCGGAAACGAAAGCTATTACTGCGGAGGTTCTAAAGACGTTCTCGGAACGAAGATCAGCTGTCACTATAAGTCGGGACACGGACAGGAAACGATACAGGATGCCATTGCAAATTCATGTAATGTAGCTCTTATGGATATGGCAGCGGTGATCGGTCGGAAAATTTTACAAAATATCAGCATATTTTTGGGTTTGGAGAGTATACAGGGATTGATCTTCCGGGAGAGGCGGAAACGTCAGGACTGCTTTATACGGCGGATACGATGGGAGAGATCGATCTGGCTACCAATTCATTCGGACAGAATTTTAATGTAACGATGACACAGATGGTTTCTGCATTTTCTTCTCTTGTGAACGGAGGATATTATTATGAACCCCATGTTGTAAAACAGATTCAGGATGAAGACGGCAATGTAATAGAGACGAAAGATCCGGTTCTTTTGAGAAAGACAGTGTCTTCCGAAACGTCTAAGATGTTGAGACAGTATTTGAAAGCGACGATGGATTACGGAACAGGAACGAGGGCAAAGGTGGAAGGGTATGATATCGGCGCTAAAACGGGAACAGCGGAAAAACTTCCGAGGGGAAACGGAAAGTATCTGTTATCTTATATCGGTTATGCGCCGCAGAACAATCCGGAAGTCGTAGTTTATGTTGTGATCGATGAGCCTAATACGGCTGTACAGGATGACAGCTCCCTTGTTCTGGGATTAAGTCAGAAGATCATGTCTGAGGCATTCCCGTATCTTGGCATTACGACTATTGCACAAAGCGGGCAAAACGCTCAGGCGCAAGGTCAGAATTTCGGCAATACAGAATATACGGATTAGGATGAAAATTATGAGAATACATACGGAAATGCAGACGGATCGTATGTGGATGAAAACTATACACCTGATTTAGATGATTGGGCGTCGTCTGACGTTTCAGAGTAGAGGAATAACCCTGCAGAAGATATAATAAACTGTAAAAATATCTTCTGTGGGGATTTTTTGTTATGAGAAACAAAATAGAGGAAAGAATAAAAAATAAAACTTATAATAAGAGAAAAGTACTTGTCGTTTTTTATGTGCGGCTTTCGTGCTTTTTTGTCTGATAGGCAGACTTGTTTATCTTATGATATTTGATGCGGAGTATTATCAGAACATGGCGGAGGAACTGCATGAAAGGGAGAGGGAGATCAAAGCGGCCAGAGGGGAGATCGTAGACAGAAACGGAGTTGTTCTTGCGACAAACAGGACGGTGTGTACGATTTCGGTTATTCACAGTCAGATAAAAGATCCGCAGCAGACGGCAGACATGCTCAGTAAAGAGTTGGAACTTGACAGGGAGGATGTTTTGAAAAAGGTAGAGAAAGTATCTTCTATGGAAAAAATAAAGACGAATGTTGACAAAAGACAGGCGACCGTATCCGTGAGTATAATCTGCCGGGAGTAAAAGTGGATGAAGATTTCAAAAGATACTACCCATATGACCGGCTTGCGTCAAGAGTGCTTGATTTACAGGGAGCGACAATCAGGGGATCATCGGTCTTGAGGTGAAATATGAAGACGTATTAAAAGGAACAAATGGGAAGATACTGACGGTTACAGATGCCAGAGGAATAGAGTTGGAAGGGGTTGCGGAGGACCGGATTGAACCGGTTGCCGGAAATACATTAAAAACAAGTCTTGATTACAATATCCAGTCGTATTGTGAGCAGGCGGCCGAAAAGGTGCTGGAGGAAAAGCAGGCAGAAGGGGTATCGGTCTTGCTGATGAATCCGCAGAACGGAGAAATTTATGCTATGGTAAATGTGCCTGAATTTAATTTGAATGAACCTTATCGTTTGAATGACAAAACGGAAGATCAGATGACAGATGAAGAACGTCAGAACAGACTGAATCAGATGTGGAGAAACCGCTGCATTAACGATACGTATGAGCCGGGATCTACTTTTAAGATCATTACGTCGGCGGCTTGTCTTGAAGAAGGCGTCGTCTCTTTAGACGATACTTTCTCCTGCCCGGGGTATCGGATCGTAGAAGACAGGAAAAAGGGATTGAAAATTCGTGTAATCCGGTATTTATGGATATCGGACTTAGACTGGGATCAGAGAGGTTTTGCGACTATTTTGAACAGTTTGGTCTGATGAGCCTGACGAACATCGATCTTCCCGGAGAAGCGGGGACGATTATGCATAAAAGAGAAGATATTAAAGCGGTAGAACTGGCCACAATGACGTTTGGTCAATCATTTCAGATTACGCCGATCCAGATGGCGGTGACGGTCAGTTCGATGGTAAATGGCGGCAGGCGTGTAACGCCGCATCTTGGCGTGTCGGTCTTAGATAAGAAAGGGAAAACGGTCAAGACGTTTAAGTATGGGGAAAAAGAAGGGATTGTTTCGGAGAAAACATCGGAGACAATGCAAGAACTTCTGGAGAAAGTTGTTTCCGAAGGATCGGGAAAAAACGCGTATCTTGAAGGATATTCTATCGGGGGAAAGACGGCGACGTCTCAAACGCTTCAAGAAGCCCGGAAAATATATTTCTTCGTTTATAGGATTTGCTCCGGCGGACGATCCTCAGATTCTCGGAATGGTCATCATCCATGATCCTCAGGGAATTTATTACGGCGGAACGATCGCTGCCCCGGTGCTTCGGGACATATATGATAATGTGCTCCCCTATCTCGGGATTGAAAAAAAGTAATGGATGGTTTATACTTTATGAGATAAAAGAGATGAAGAGGTGGATTTATGAGTAGTCATGTAGTGATTCCGGTTCTTGCGGCATTTGCGGTAAGTCTTGTGCTCGGACCGATTGTGATTCCTTTTTTGCGGAAACTGAAAATGAAGCAGACGGAGCGTGTAGAAGGCGTTCAGTCTCATTTGAAAAAAGCGGGAACTCCGACGATGGGCGGCATTATTATTCTTGCGGCTGTTATTGTGACATCCCTGTTCTATGTGAAAGATTATCCGAAGATCATTCCGGTTTTATTCCTTACAGTGGCGTTTGGTTTGATCGGATTTCTTGATGATTATCTTAAAGTTGTGTTGAAACGTTCGGATGGACTGATGCCGATGCAGAAAATGGCTCTGCAGATTATTGTAACGGCTGTGTTTGCATTCTATCTCGTGAAAGTGGCGGATATTCCGCTTACGATGCTTGTGCCGTTCTCTAACGGATATTATCTTGATATCGGCTGGATGGCAGTTCCGCTTTTGTTTGTGGCAGTGATCGGAACGGTCAACGGAACAAACTTTACAGATGGACTGGATGGCCTTGCTTCCAGTGTGACCGTTCTTGTCGCAACATTTTTTACAGTTGTGGCGATCGGAACGAAAAGCGGGATCGAACCTGTCACCTGTGCTGTAGTCGGGGCGCTGCTTGGATTTTTACTATTTAACGTATATCCGGCAAGTGTGTTTATGGGAGATACAGGGTCTTTGGCTCTTGGAGGATTTGTGGCAGGCACGGCTTATATGATGCAGATGCCTTTGTTTATCCTGATCGTTGGAATTATTTACCTTGTGGAAGTGGCTTCGGTCATGATTCAGGTTACTTATTTTAAGAAAACAGGCGGAAAGAGGTTTTTTAAAATGGCGCCGATCCACCATCATTTTGAATTATGCGGATGGTCTGAAACGAGAGTGGTAGCTGTATTTTCTATCATAACGGCGTTGCTTTGCCTCATTGCGCTGATGGGGGTATAAAAATGGATATAAGAGGAAAAAAAGTGCTCGTCTTCGGTTCGGGTATCAGTGGAGAAGGATCATGCAGGCTTTTGCTCGAAAAAAGGCGCGGAGGTTGTTTTGTATGATGGAAATGAAAAACTGTGCGCCGATGAGATTGAAGCTAAAATTTTAGAAACTAAAAAGAAAGCGGGCAATTCAGTATAGTGCTCGGAACATTTCCGGAAGAGATTATAGAAGAGCTTTCATTTGTAGTGATGAGTCCGGGAGTGCCGACGGATCTTCCGATCGTTGAAAAAATGCGTGAAAAGAGCATCCCGATCTGGGGAGAGATCGAACTTGCATATGTGTTTGGAAAAGGAGACGTTCTTGCAATTACAGGAACAAACGGGAAAACGACGACGACAGCCCTTTTGGGACAGATCATGCAGGACTATAAAGAACATGCTTATATTGTAGGAAATATAGGAACTCCGTATACAAGCGTTGCACAAGAAACGACGGACGACGCGGGTAATTGTAGCGGAAATAAGCAGTTTCCAGCTTGAGACAATACATACATTTCATCCGAAAGTAAGCGCGATTTTGAATATTACTCCCGATCATTTGAATCGTCATCATACAATGGAGGCATATATCGAAGCGAAAGAGCGTATTGCTGAAAATCAGACAAAAGCAGATGTGTGCGTATTGAATTATGAGGATGATGAACTTCAGAAATTCGGAGAAAAAACGGCAGCGCAAGTTCTATATTTCAGCAGTGCGCGTAAACTGGAAAAAGGGATATATCTTGATGGAACAAAAATCATTTGCGCGGCAGATGTTCCGGTCGAGCTTTGCGATGTCAGTGAACTGAAGATTCTCGAACACACAATTATGAAAATGTGATGGCTGCTTCTGCAATGGCGTATGCATATGGTGTTCCGATCGAGGTGATCCGCAAAAATCTTCTGACATTTCCCGGAGTGGAACATCGAATTGAGTTTGTGGCAGAAAAAAAGAGGTGTCCTTTATTATAATGACTCGAAAGGAACAAATCCGGACGCAGCGATCAAAGGGATTCAGGCCATGAACCGTCCTACCATACTGATCGGGGGAGGTTACGACAAAGATTCCGAATATGATGAGTGGATCAAGGCGTTTGACGGGAAAGTGAGAAAACTTGTTCTGCTTGGCGCAACGAGAGAGAAGATCGCGCAAAGCGCTCATGCAAACGGATTTGACGATATTATTATGGCAGATACCTTTGAGGAGGCGTTTGAACAGTGCGTGAAATATGCGAAGCCGGGCGATGCGGTGCTTTTATCGCCGGCGTGTGCAAGCTGGGGGATGTTTAAAAATTATGAAGAACGTGGAGATAAATTCAAAGAACTTGTAGACCAACTATAAGGAGTGGAGCTGATTGACGCGTTCTGAAAAGAAAAACGATATGACGGGATGCTTATATTTGTTGTATTGCTTCTTGTTGCCGCAGGGCTTGTGATATTGTACAGCACAAGCGCTTACAATGGGCAGGTGAAATTTCACGATCCGTTTCATTATTTGAAAAAGCAGGGGTTTGCGACACTGCTCGGACTGTTTGGTATGGCGCTTATCGCCCGCGTTGATTATCATAAATGGGTTCCGCTGGCGATTCCGCATATGTGACGTCGATCATTCTGTCTGTGGCTGTTATATTTTCGGGGATGAATACAACGGGTCCAAAAGATGGCTGTCTTTGGGCCCGCTTTCTTTTCAGCCTTCTGAATTTGCAAAAGTAGCCGTTATTTTTTTTCTTGCATGCCTTGTGAGCAGAAATGTACAGCGGATGAAACGTTTTCGCACAATGATACTTATGATGATTCCGGTTTTGCCGATCGTAGGTCTGGTCGGAGCAAGTAATTTAAGCACTGCGATCATCATTCTCGGAATTGCGGTTGTTCTGATTTTTTGTAGCGGATCCGAAATACGTCCGTTTTATATTGATGGGAAGTATCGGCGTAGGATTTATGACGGTTTTTCTGGCGATGGAAAGTTATCGATTGGAACGCCTGGCAATCTGGAGACATCCGGAGCAATATGAAAAAGGGTATCAGACGCTGCAGGGACTATATGCAATCGGCAGCGGAGGTCTGTTCGGAAGGGGATTAGGCAACAGTGTACAAAAAACTCGGATTTCTTCCAGAGGCTCAAAATGATATGATTTTTTGCTATTATCTGTGAAGAATTGGGATTGATCGGAGCAGGATTTATCATTCTTTTATTTTTGATTCTTATTTGGCGTTTTTTTGTGATTTCAACAAAAGCGTCGGATCTGCTTGGCGCTTTGATAGCGGCAGGGGCAATGGCGCGTATGATGATCCAGGTTATATTAAACATCGCGGTAGTTACAAATTCAATTCCAAACACAGGGATTACGCTTCCGTTTATCAGTTACGGAGGTACATCGGTTGTATTTCTTCTGTTGGAGATGGGACTTGTGCTTAGCGTATCGAATTACGAAGGTTTACGGTATGGAGGTTCAGAATAGATGAAGAGAAAAAACACAAAAAGAGAAAAAAATCAAATGGCCGATTATTTTAGTTGTGCTTACTGTCTTGATCGTTATGGCAGCTGCGGCGGTATTTCTATTTCGCACAAGGTCATATAAAGTGGAAGGAAATTCTTATTACGGAGAGAGCACGATCACAACATGGATTGAGAATGATCCGCTTTCGGTAAATTCTCTGTATGTTCTGTATAAATATAATTTTACCGATGCCGATCTTCCGTCAGGAGTAGAAAGTCTGAGTATTTCACTGAAAGATCCGTGGACGGTGAAGGTGAAAGTGAAAAGAAAAGAAATGGCCGGATATGTAGATTATGACGGTGCATATCTTTATTTTGACAGAACCGGAACGGCAGTATTGCGGACAAAAAAATAATCGAAGGTGTTCCTCATATCGAAGGTCTTATGTTTGATTCGGCAAAAGCTAAAATAGGGAAAAAAACTTCCGGTGGAAGATGACAGTATTTTTGAAAAAAATTGTAGAAGTTTCAAAAAATTAAAAAATACAATCTCACACCTGACAGGATGGGGTGTACAGATGGAGGCGTACAGATATATTTTGAAATTGTACAGGTCAGCCTTGGAAACAGGGAATTATGAAGAAAAGCTTAGACAGGTAGAACCGATTCTTAAAAACTGACTGAATTATATCCCGGAAAGGCGGGCGTGCTGCATTTAGAGAATTACGATGCCGAATCGGAGTCGATTCCGTTTGTTCCGGCGGCATAGCGGCGGCGGATCATCTGTAAAAGTGTAATAATTCAGAAAAATAGCAAAAAATCTATTGATTATTTGCTAAAAAGACTTTATTATATACTTATTGAATTCTATCGTTCAATATTAAGGGATGTATAAGAAATTAGTAAGACGACGAAGGAGGAAGTACTCTTGTTAGAAATTAAAACCAACGAATCAGAAGCGGCCGCAAGAATTATTGTAGTCGGAGTCGGTGGAGGCGGAAACAACGCAGTAAACCGGATGATTGACGAACAGATCGCGGGCGTGGAATTTATCGCAGTGAATACAGATAAGCAGGCACTGCAGCTTTGTAAAGCACCGACATTAATGCAGATCGGTGAGAAGCTTACAAAAGGGCTCGGCGCAGGGCACAGCCGGAAGTAGGAGAAAAAGCGGCAGAGGAAAGTTCAGAAGAGATCTCGGCAGCGCTCAAAGCTGCGGACATGGTGTTCGTAACATGCGGTATGGGCGGCGGAACGGGTACAGGTGCTGCACCTGTTATTGCGCGTATTGCAAAAAGAGCAGGGAGCTCTTACAGTCAATGGAGTTGTCACAAAACCTTTCCGTTTTGAGTCAAAAACAAGAATGCAGAATGCATTGAGCGGAATTGATAAATTAAAAGAAAATGTAGATACGATTATCGTAATTCCGAATGACAAGCTTCTTGAGGTTGTTGACAGACGCACAACAATGCCGGAAGCTCTTAAGAAAGCTGATGAAGTTCTTCAGCAGGGTATTCAAGGTATCACAGATTTGATCAATGTTCCGTCACTGATCAACCTTGACTTTGCGGATATTCAGACAGCCATGAAGGATACACGCATTGCTCATATCGGTATCGGTGCAGGACGCGGAGACGATAAGGCCCTTGAGGCGGTAAAAGAAGCTGTTGCGAGTCCGCTGCTTGAGACGACGATTCAGGGTGCGTCGAATGTTATCGTTAACGTATCGGGAGATATTACTCTTATGGATGCTTCTGATGCGGCTGATTATGTACAGGAACTTGCAGGAGAAGGCGCAAGTATTATTTTCGGTGCTATGTATGATGACGCGAAGTCAGATGAATGTACGATCACTGTTATTGCGACCGGGTTACATAATGTAGGCGGAAGCGCATCAAAATTAAAGGCGAGATTGGAAGGACAGCAGAAAGTAGGATCGATCCTTCCGTCCGGTGAATCGACAGTAAGAAGTCGTCTTGACAATGATGGAAGCAGAGTATCTGCGGCCAGACCACAGACATCTACCAGACCGCAGGGAGGTACGATGCCGACTTTACAGCCGCGTACGCCATCCAGTACGGTGAAAGAGCAGTCTATTAAGATTCCGGATTTCTTTAAGAAATAAGCGAATCGGTATAATAATATAGAATTTTAAGACAGAATGGAATTTCATGTAAGAGTTCCATTCTGTTTTTTTGTTTTTGTCGAAATATATTTACAGATACATGTCAATATATGACAAAATTTTCCTGTTTCTAAATATATAATAGATTCCGCACTACATAATTACGGAAGAGAAAGAAGGTGGACTATGTACTATGAATTATACATAGATGTATTTTTTTAGAAAATTTTATGTTAGACAGTCTGCTTTTAATGGCTGTAAACCGTGTTATGCAGTATAGGAATTCTTATGCGCGGATGCTTGCAGGAGGGGCAGCAGGCAGTTTTTTTGACTTGTGTTGTGATAGCGCTTCCGCTTATGCCGGCGATAAAAACACTTCTGTTTGGCGTTGGGATTAATAGTGTGATGATATTTGCGGGACTTGGCGGAGATGTTTTGAAAAAGGGTAGAAAACAAAGTAAAAAGAACTGGCTGCCTGGTTTTTGAGGACGCTGATCGTTCTGTATGCAGCGGCAGTTGTCTTCGGAGGGGCTGCGAATCTGTTTCGTCCGTATATGAAATTTGCCGGAGTGTTTTACGCAGTATTTGCAGTCGGATACTTTGCATTTACGGAATGTGGAAGTTTATATCGCGCATAAGACAGAATACGAAAAATCTTCCGGAAGTAACATTGTATACAAGTCTTGGGGTAAAGAAAGTGATCGGTCTTATAGATACGGGAAATGAGCTCCGCGATTTTGCGTCTGATGATCCGGTCAATATTATTGATCCGCGATTGGCAGAGTCTATTACGACACATCCGGAATGGGAAAAGGCTTTCATATGATTCCGTACAGCAGCATCGGGGGAGATGGAGTGATGAAGGTGTTTCGGATTGAAAAAATGTGTATTCACATGGATGAAGACATATGGATAGAAAATCCGCTTCTCGGGATGAGTGAAAGAACTCTTTCGGAAAAAGAACGATATGAAATGATCCTGAATCCGGGGATCTTTTTATAAGCGGGAGTTAAAAAATATGGATTAATATCTTTGACAGTTTATATTTACTGCCGCTTAAAATTACTAAAACAGGGGAATATAGGAGGATATGACATGATGATGAAAGTAGCTGTTCCGCAGCGGTTTAAGTTAAGAGTAGTACCTGATGTGAAAACCTTGATTTTCGGGAGCGGGAGAGAGGTGCATTATATAGGAGGAACGGAAGTCCTTCCGCCGCCTCTTGAGGGGATGAGAGAAAGCGAGATGATTAACCGGCTCGGAACAGAGTATGCAGAGGATGCAAAAAAAGTATTAATAGAACACAATCTCCGGCTTGTTGTATACATTGCGAAAAAAATTTGACAATACAGGCGTAGGCGTTGAAGATTTGATTTCGATCGGAACGATCGGTTTGATCAAAGCAATCAATACGTTTAATCCGACAAAAAGATCAAACTTGCAACATACGCATCCCGATGTATTGAAAATGAAATTTTAATGTACTTAAGGCGTAATAGCAAGACAAAGATGGAGGTGTCCATCGACGAACCTTTGAACGTTGACTGGGATGGAAACGAGCTGCTTTTGTCGGATATTTTGGGAACGGAAGAAGATACGATTTATAAAGATCTGGAAAATGAAGCGGAGAGAAAACTTTTGATTCGTGCTCTGAATAAACTTAACAGCAGAGAAAAGCTGATTGTAAGTATGCGATTTGGATTGGATAATCCGGATGGAAAAGAAAAAACACAAAAAGAAGTCGCAGATCTGCTTGGGATTTCGCAGTCATACATATCGAGGTTAGAAAAAAAGATCATGCAGAGATTAAAAAGGGAAATGGTAAGATATGAATAATAGATGAAAAAAATAAATGTATGCAGTCGGTTTTCGGCAGCATACATTTATTTTTATAATCCGGGAAAGTAAACAGATCAAGCGCGGTAATAGTGAGCGTAAAGTCCGTTTTTATCAAGCAGTGATCCGTGAGTTCCGCGCTCGGCAATGCCATCTTCTGTGATGACGATGATTTCATCGGCGTTTTTGATTGTAGAGAGGCGGTGTGCGATTGTGATCGTTGTTCTGTCTTTAGAAAGTTCTTCGAGACTTTTTTGTATTCGCCGTTCGCTTTCATTATCAAGAGCGCTGGTAGCTTCGTCAAGAATCAGGATCGGAGGGTTCTTAAGGAAGACACGGGCAATAGAAATCCTTTGTTTTTGTCCTCCTGAGACGGGTTGCGCTCGCCTACATAAGTGGAATATCCATCGGGAAGTTCGCTGATAAAATCGTGAATATTTGCACGTTTTGCGGCATCTATGATCTCTTCATCCGACGCGTCCGGTTTTCCGTAGGCGATGTTGTCGCGAATCGTTCCCGAAAACAGATATACGTCTTGTTGTACAACGCCGATATGGCTTCGAAGACTTTTTAAAGTCAATGTTCGGACGTCTTTTCCGTCTATTGTGATCCTGCCGCCTGTCACATCGTAAAAACGTGGCAGAAGGGAACAAATCGTTGTTTTTCCACTTCCCGACGGACGAAACAAGAGCGACTGATCTTCCGGCGGGAATTTCAAAAGATATGTGAGAAAGGACAGACGTATCGTCATCAGCATAGTGAAAAGATACGTTTTCATAGCGGACGAGGCCTTTTACATCTGTTAATTCTTCTGCGTCGGAAGCGTCTTTGATTTCAGGTTCTGTTTCCATGACGTCAAGAAAACGGCGGAATCCGGCAAGACCTTTTGAATCATTTCAATAAGTTCTACGAGGATTTGGATCGGACTGATGAAAATACCGATATACAGGGCATACATGGCAAGGTCTCCGACGTTCATGAATCCTTTTGCGATAAGGTATCCGCCATAGATAAGAGTGACTGAATACATCAACCCCTGAAACAGAAGATTCCATCCCATAAAACTTCCGATACAGTGATAATTCTCTTTTTTAGAGAGAAGAAAAGCGTGATTGCTTTTCTGGAATTTTTTCCGTTCTATTTCCTCATTTGTGAAAGATTGTACAACACGGATTCCGGCAAGGGTATCCTGGAGACTTGCATTGACATCTCCGATCTTTCTCCAGTTATCCATAAATGTTTCTTGCATTTTTTGTTTTGGCGTATGGAAAAAACGAACATACATAAAACAATAATGGCAAGGGGGCAGGGCGAGCCGCGCATTGATCAGAAAGAGGAAAATAAAAGAGCCGATGATCTTTACGACAGAAATAAAAGGTTCTCAGGTCCGTGATGTGCAAATTCGGCAATGTCAAACAGATCGGAGACGAGTTTGCTCATCATCTGTCCTGAATTATTTTTGCTGTAATAAGAAAAAAGAAAGTTTTTCATAATGATCAAATAGTTGTCGGCGCATATCACGTTCCATGCAGGCAGCCCATCATATGTCCCTGGTAACTTACATAATATTTGCAAAGACTTTGTATAAGATACATGAAAAGAAGTCCGGCTGCAATGAATGGGAGCGCATGAAGGATGAGACTGCTGTCTTTCGTAAACAAAGTATTTGTCAGCACGCGCAGGATCTGCGGGTAAGCAAGATCGACAATGCTGATGAATGCAGCGCAAAGAAGGTCGATAAAAAGACGGTCTTGTACGGTGAGTAATAGGTGATAAATTTCCGTAATGTATTCATAAACGTTATGCTCCTTTTTGGTAAAAAATACTGTTCTTATCTTAGCACATGAGATTTTTCTTGACAAGGCAGGGGGCGCTGTAATAATCTAAAGGTCGCGGGATGAACTGTTACTAAAGGTCATATATTGATTAAAGGAGAGTTATTATATATGAATATATATCTTGCCCCATTGGAAGGAATTACGGGATGGATTTACCGCGGCATACACCGTACAGAAGTGTTTTGGAGGGTTTGACAAGTATTTTATTCCGTTTATTAAGCCGAATCAAATGGGACGTTTCAGCGCGAGGGAGAAAAAGATATTCTTCCGGAACATAATAAGGGGATGCATGCTGTTCCTCAGATATTGACAAATTGTGCAGAGGACTTTGTACAGACGGCAAAGAAGCTGGAACAGTACGGGTATAAAGAGATTAATCTGAATGTAGGATGTCCGTCTAAAACTGTTGTGACGAAAGGGCGGGGAGCGGGCTTTTTAGCATTTCCGGAACGTTTGGATCTTTTTCTGGAAGAAGTGTTTCAAAATTGCCCGATCGATATTTCTGTAAAAACGCGGATCGGAACAGAAAGTGGTGAGGAATTTCCGAAACTTATGGATATTTATAATAAGTATCCGATAAAAGAGCTGATCATTCATCCCCGTACACAAAAAAGATTTTTATAAAAATATTCCGCATATGGATGTGTTTGAAAAAGCGCTCGGCACAGGAAGGCATAAAATATGTTATAACGGAGATCTTACATCGGAAGAAGATGTCCGTAATCTTTCGGAACAGTTTCCGGAAGTAGAGAGTATAATGATCGGCAGGGGAGTTCTCGCCGATCCGGCGATTGCCCGGAAGATAAAAGGCGGAGATGGTGCGGATAAAGCGGAAATGCGTCATTTTCATGATATGCTATATGAAGCATATTGCGAGGAAATGTCCGGTGAAAGAACAGTTTTGTATAAGATGAAAGAACTGTGGTTTTATTTGGCGTCCTCTTTTACTAATAGCAGACCATACGCAAAGAAGATCAAAAAAAAGCGGAAAAATGTGCTGTGTACGAAAAAATTATAGAGGAACTTTTTGCGAATGAGGAAGTAATATAGAAATACAAAAACAGCCGGATCTAAAAACATCCGGCTGTCTGTAACATAAGGATAATAAGAGGGGAGGAGTCATCCTTCCCTTTGTTATTTTATAAAGCGTGCTCGTATACGGCTTCGGAAGTGAGTTGCACTTCCAGTTTCTTAAAGATTTTAATGTCTACGTCTGACAGCATGACAGATGTGTGCGCCTGGCATCCTGCAAGTTCGGGAAGCTGGGAAAGGGCAAGGCGTGCCTGTGGATTTGTTGCCGCGCTTGCGGATAGGGCGATAAGTACTTCATCTGTATGAAGCCGTGGATTTTTGCTCTTTAAATAATCTACTTTTAATTTTTGGATCGGTTCGATCGATTCAGGAGAAATAATATGAGTTTCGTGATCGATACCTGCAAGCACTTTTAGTACATTTAACAGAAGCGCCGCGCTTGCTCCGAGAAGATTGGTTGTTTTTCCGGTGATGATCCTTCCGTCACGCAGTTCAAGAGCGGCAGCGACCGTCTGTCTCTTTGGCGCGCTCTAAAGCTTTGATTACAACTTTGCGGTCTGTGACAGTAATCCCTGCCATATTCATAAGAAGTTCGATTTTCTGAGCTTCTTTCTCGGAAGTGCTGCCCTTTGCAAGAGCGTTCAGAGCATCAAAATAACGGCGGATGATCTCTTGTTTGGAAGCTTCACGGCAGGCTTCGTCGTCGCAGATGCAGTTTCCTGCCATGTTGACGCCCATATCAGTAGGAGACTTGTAAGGACTTTCTCCGTAAATCTTTTCAAAGATTGTATTTAATACAGGGAAAATCTCAACATCACGGTTATAGTTGACAGTCGTTTCTCCATACGCTTCAAGATGGAACGGGTCGATCATGTTTATGTCGTTTAAGTCGGCAGTTGCCGCTTCGTATGCAAGGTTAACCGGATGCTTTAAGCGGGAGATTCCATATAGGGAACGTCTCGAATTTTGCATATCCCGCAAGAACGCCCCGTTTATGCTCGTGATAAAGCTGGGAAAGACATGCTGCCATCTTGCCGCTTCCGGGTCCGGGAGCAGTGACGATAACAAGAGGTCTGCTTGTCTTGATATAATCATTTTTCCATAACCTTCGTCGCTGATGATAAGCGGAATATTAGATGGATATCCGGGAATAAGATAATGAAGATATACCGGAATATGCAGCTTTTCAAGTCTGTTTTTGAACAGGAGGGCACTTTCCTGACCGGAAAATTGAGTGATTGTAACACTTCCTACATATAATCCCTGATCCTTGTATGTCTGAATCAGACGGAGAACATCTGTGTCATAGGTGATGCCCAGATCTCCGCGGATTTTATTTTTTCAATGTCTTTGGCGCTGATGACGATAACGATCTCTGCCTGAGAACTCAACTCTTTTAAAAGACGGAGTTTACTGTCAGGAGCAAATCCCGGAAGAACACGGGACGCATGATAATCATCAAACAGTTTGCCTCCGAATTCAAGATAAAGCTTGTTGCCAAATTTTCCGATCCGGTTTCGGATATGTTCGGACTGCATTTTCAGATATTTTTCATTGTCAAAACCGATTCTCATTTTATTCTTCTCCACTTTTTTGTTCATTTTAATCCTGCATGCAAAAGAATAGCGGCAGGACACATTTCGTACTCAGTATACTATAAAATCTAACTGTTTTACAATATTTTCATAATCTTTTTATTGATTTATGCAAAAGCTGTACTTATAATGGTAATAACGTCATGCACGTTGTGCAATGACGCCGAAGATTTTTAGGAGGAACAGGATGGATAACAACCAGAATAAGAAGAATAATAAAAATAATCCGAATAATAACCGGCAGGGTTTGGGCATTGTGCTTTATAACGACCCTGCTGGTGGCTTTTGTATTGATCGGATTCTTTTCTGCTATGGGCAATACAAGTCAAAGGGAGATCAGTTATGACAAATTTCTTAAACTTGTAAGTGAACATAAAGTAAAAGGGGTAAAGTTAGACAGTGAAAAGATTTATATTACATTAACGGACAAAGCCCGTGAGGAAGCGCGGGAAAAAGCTGTTGAGAAAGCGGAAAAAGAAGGACGCCTCAGTCCGTTTGAAGAAGCGATGGAAAGATTGCGTATCCAACTGCCTTCCGTAAAAAAAGAAGGGAAAGAACACGCGCCTGATTTTTATACGGGATATGTTGACGATGATACGCTTGTGACAAAACTTGACCGTGCCGGGGTTAAGTTTCAAAGTGAGATTCCGGATACGATCGGTCAGTTGTTTTTGAAATGTTTGTCACGGTGATCCTGCCGCTTCTGCTCATGGTGTGGCTGTTCACATATATGATGAAGCGCATGAATAAGGGCGGCGGAATGATGGGCATTGGAAAGAGCAATGCGAAGATGTACATGGAAAAAGAAACAGGAGTGACGTTCCGGGATGTGGCAGGAGAAGATGAAGCGAAAGAATCGCTTCAGGAAGTCGTTGATTTCCTTCATAATCCGGGAAAATACAGTGGGATCGGAGCGAAACTTCCGAAAGGAGCGCTTCTTGTAGGACCGCCGGGAACAGGAAAGACACTTTTGGCAAAGGCGGTTGCGGGAGAGGCAAAAGTTCCGTTTTTCTCATTATCGGGTTCTGCGTTTGTGGAAATGTATGTCGGTGTCGGAGCATCCCGTGTTCGTGATCTGTTCAAACAGGCTCAGCAGTCGGCTCCGTGTATTGTGTTTATCGACGAGATCGATGCGATCGGAAAGACAAGAGATACGGCGATGGGCGGAAATGATGAGAGAGAGCAGACTCTGAATCAGCTTTTGGCGGAGATGGACGGATTTGATACGAATAAGGGACTTTTTGATTCTGGCGGCAACAAACCGTCCGGAGATTCTTGATCCTGCGCTTCTTCGTCCGGGACGGTTTGACAGACGGATCATTGTTGATAAGCCGGATCTGAAAGGCCGTGTCGATATTTTAAAAGTACATGCAAAAGACGTTCGGATGGATGAGAGCGTGGACTTGGAAGCAATCGCGCTTGCAACATCCGGAGCAGTTGGTTCGACCTTGCGAATATGATCAATGAAGCGGCGATCAATGCAGTAAAACACGGAAGGCAGGTTGTGAGTCAAAAGATTTGTTTGAGGCGGTTGAAGTTGTTCTTGTCGGAAAAGAGAAGAAAGACCGGATCATGAGCGAGGAAGAGCGGAAAATTGTTTCTTATCATGAGGTAGGTCATGCCCTTGTGACAGCGCTTCAGAAAAATACAGAGCCGGTACAGAAGATCACGATCGTTCCGAGAACGATGGGCGCGCTGGGGTATGTGATGCAGACTCCGGAAGAAGAGAAGTTCTTAAATACAAAGAAAGAACTGGAAGCGATGATCGTTGTTGCGCTCGGAGGACGTGCGGCGGAAGAAATCGTGTTTGATACAGTAACGACAGGCGCGTCAAATGATATTGAACAGGCAACGAAAATCGCCCGTGCCATGATCACGCAGTATGGAATGTCAGACAGGTTCGGACTGATGGGGCTTGAATCGATCCAGAACAAATATTTGGACGGCCGTGCGGTTCTTAACTGTGGAGAGGCGACAGCGGGAGAGATTGACGAAGAAGTAATGAAGATGCTGAAATCTGCGTACGCAGAGGCGAAGAAACTTCTTTCCGAAAACAGAGAAGCTCTTGATAAAATCGCGGAATTTCTCATTGAAAAGAAACGATCACAGGAAAAGAATTTATGAAGATATTCAGAGAAGTAAAGGAATTTCCGAGCCTGAAGAAGGCGCGGTATCCGGTATAGAAGAGCGTGGGAGAATTGCGATGAAATAAGGAAATAAGGGTTGTTTTCCGTTTGAGAGAAAGCGGAGAGCGATCCTTTTTCTTTTGAAATCATAAAATCCGTCGAATCTTTCGGAATTTTGGAAGAAAAGAATTTCCGGGAACGGATAGTTTGAGAATAAGAGGGAAAATAGATGGAATACAGAAACAGTTATATATCGCCGCTTGGCAGGATATTGCTGACAGCGGATGAGATCGGACTGACCGGACTGGCGTTTGAAGGACAGAAAAATGCTGTTCAAGGTTTGACCCGGGAAAGTGAGGAGAAAGAGACAACACTTTTTTCGGGTGTGAAAAAATGGCTGGATATATATTTTTCAGGAGTGGAACCGGACTTTCAAATACCGATTCATTTGGAAGGAACCGATTTTCAGATGTGTGTGTGGGAGATGCTTTGCACGATCCCGTATGGAGAGACAACGACATACGGCGCAATCGCAAAGCAGATCGCACATGACAGAGGGATTTCAAAGATGTCGAGTCAGGCGGTTGGAAATGCTATCGGACGCAACCCTGTGTCGGTGATCGTTCCGTGTCACAGAGTGATCGGAGCAAAAGGAAATCTGACAGGATATGCAGGCGGAATTGAGAGAAAAGCAGAGCTTTTAAAAATAGAACAAAACCAAAATGCCACTGAGCAGTATCCCTTTGATAAAGTGAAAGAGAATGTTTATAAAAGATAAGTTTTTCTTGTTTTTTTATATATGGGAAGTATAATAAAGTTTATGGAAAACAATAATTTTAACATACAGGAAGAATTAAAAAGCTTCCCGCAAGACCGGGCGTATATCTTATGCATGACGAGCGGGACGAGATCATTTATGTCGGGAAAGCGATCAGTTTAAAAAACAGAGTGCGGCAGTATTTTCAAAGCAGCAGAAATAAAGGCGTCAAGATAGAACAGATGGTGACGCATATCAGGCGTTTTGAGTATATTGTGACAGATTCGGAGTTGGAGGCTCTTGTATTAGAGTGTAATCTGATCAAAGAACATCATCCAAAATACAATACGATGCTGATGGATGATAAAACATATCCATTTATCAAAGTGACGGTGAATGAACCCTTTCCGAGAGTTTTGCTGGCAAGGAAAATGCTGAAAGATAAGGCAAAATACTTCGTCCGTACACGAGTGCGCAGGCGGTTAGAGATACGATTGATCTGATCCATAAATTGTACCATGTAAGGAGCTGCAATCGAAATCTTCCAAAAGATATCGGGAAAGAACGTCCTTGTCTTAATTATCATATCAAGCAGTGCGACGCCCGTGTCAGGGCTATATTTCTCAGGAAGACTACGGGGCGGCGATCGCGGAAGTGTTGAAGTTTTTGAATGGAAATTATGATGTGATCTTGAAAGAGTTGGAAGAAAAAATGAATACCGCCTCTGAGAATCTGGAGTTTGAACGTGCGATCGAATACAGGGAACTGATAAACAGTGTGAAAAAGATTGCTCAGAAACAAAAGATCACAGATTCGAGAGGAGAAGACAGAGATATTCTGGCGGCAGCTTCGGAAGGGGAAGATGCGGTTGTTCAAGTGTTTTTTATAAGGGGAGGACGGATGATCGGAAGGGATCATTTTTATCTTCGTATCTCAAGCGGAGAAAAAAACATCCGGTATTTTAGACAGTTTTATTAAGCAGTATTATGCGGGAACGCCTTATATTCCGGGAGAACTGATGATTCAGGAGGAAATCAAAGACAGAGAATTGATCGAAACGTGGCTTACCTCAAAGCGTGGACAGAAAGTGACGGTAAAAGTTCCGAAAAAAGGAACGAAAGAAAAACTGGTCGAATTGGCCTCTGACAATGCGAAGCTTGTTTTGAGCAAAGACAAAGAGCGGATGCGAAGAGAAGAAGGCCGTACAATCGGAGCTGTAAAAGAAATAGAAGCACTGCTTGGCATTTCGCAGATCAGGCGTATGGAAGCTTACGATATTTCCAATACGAACGGTTTCGAGTCAGTCGGATCTATGGTCGTGTATGAGAGAGGAAAACCAAAACGAAATGATTACAGAAAGTTTAAGATCAAAGGAATCCAAGGCGCAGATGATTACGGAAGTATGAGAGAAGTGCTGACCAGACGTTTTACTCATGGTTTGAAAGAACGGGAAGAGAACGGAGAGCTTGGAAAGTTTACTGTATTTCCGGATCTGATCTTGATGGATGGAGGAAAAGGTCAGGTAAACGTGGCGCTTCAGGTATTAGAGGACCTGAATCTGAATATTCCGGTGTGCGGCATGGTAAAAGATGATTTTCACCGGACGAGAGGACTCTATTTTCAAAACGAAGAGATTTCGATTGAAAAATCATCCGAAGCTTTCCGCCTTATTACACGAATTCAAGATGAGGCGCATCGGTTTGCAATCGAATACCACCGGCAGCTCAGAGGAAAAGGTCAGGTACATTCCATCCTGGATGATATAGAAGGGATCGGACCTGCGAGAAGAAAAAAAAAGCGCTTATGCGTCATTATTTAAGTCTGGACGCGATCAAAGCAGCTTCAATAGAAGAACTTGCGAAGCTTCCTTCTATGAATGAAAAGGCGGCGCAGGCGGTATACAATTTTTTCATACATGATATGATAAGAGAAATGAATAAAGAATGTCGCCGGATGAGGGGAAAGCCGATCCGGCTATGAAAAATAAAATGAAAGGAACGGAAAATATATGGGACGAGGAATTAAACTAAGTGAAATCGCAGAAAGGATGGATCTGAAAAATCTGACGCCGGAGTTGGATCTGACAGAGAAAGAAGTCCATGTGCCGGACGTCAACAGACCGGCGCTTCAGTTAGCGGGCTTTTTTGATCATTTTGACTCAAACCGCGTACAGATCATCGGGAATGTAGAGTACACATATATGCAGACGCTGACAGAAGAGCGGAGAGTGTATATTTATGAAATGCTTCTGAAACACCCGATTCCGTGCATGGTATTTTGCCGGGGGATAGAGCCGGGCGACGTGTTTTTAAAAAAGGCGGTGGAAAGTAATGTGCCGGTATTTAGCGCATCCAAACCGACATCTGATTTTTCTGCGGAGATCATCCGTTGGATGAACGTAAAGCTTGCGCCGTGTATTTCGATTCACGGAGTTCTTGTAGATGTATATGGCGTCGGTGTTTTGATTATGGGAGAAAGCGGGATCGGAAAAAGTGAAGCTGCACTTGAGCTGATCAAGAGAGGACATCGTCTTGTGACGGATGATGTAGTGGAAATACGGAAAGTGAGCGATGAGACGCTTGTAGGCTCTGCGCCGGATGTGACGAAAAACTTTATTGAGTTAAGAGGAATCGGTATCGTCGATGTAAAATCAATGTTTGGTGTCCAAAGCGTCAGAGAAACTCAGAACATCGATCTTGTCATTACACTGGAAGACTGGAGCAGAGAAAAAGAGTATGACAGGCTCGGACTGGAAGAAGAGTATACGGAATTTCTCGGAAATAAAGTCGTATGCCACAGTATCCCGATCAGACCGGGAAGAAATCTTGCTATTATCGTAGAGTCAGCCGCGGTAAACCACAGACAGAAGCAGATGGGTTATAACGCGGCGCAGGAATTATATAAACGTGTGCAGGAAAATCTTGCGAAAAAAAGATAAAAGATAAGGAAGGAGATCAGGAATTATGAATTATTGTTTCGGCGTTGACATCGGAGGCACAACAGTTAAGATAGGGTTGTTTGAAGAGACGGGAACTATTGTTGAAAAATGGGAGATTCCGACGAATACATTGGCTGATGGAGAGGCAATTTTGCCGGATATTGCATTTTCGTTAAAAACAAAGATAGAAGAGAGAAAACTATCCGAAGAAGACATCCTCGGGATCGGAGTCGGAGTTCCGGCGCCTGTGACGGCAGAAGGAATTGTAAACGGGAGCGCAAATGTCGGATGGAAATATAAAGAAGTGAAAAAGGAAATGGAAGAGCTGACAGGTTTGAAAGCGTACATCGGAAACGATGCGAATGTTGCCGCTCTCGGTGAAATGTGGAAAGGAGGCGGAGCCGGAGAAAAAATATGATCATGGTAACGCTTGGCACAGGAGTAGGAGGCGGAGTGATCATTGACGGAAAGATGCTCGTCGGCAACAACGGAGCAGGAGGAGAAATCGGACATATCTGCGTAAACTATGAAGAGAACGATCGATGTGGCTGTGGGAATAAAGGGTGTTTGGAACAGTATGCGTCTGCTACGGAATTGTCCGCCTGGCAGAACAAAAATTAAAAACAGAAAAACGGGAAACGATTCTTAATAAAGCTGCGATTACGGCAAAAGATGTGTTTGATGCCGTAAAGGCAGGCGACGAAGTGGCGGATGAGATTGCGGCTGAGTTTGGAAAATATCTCGGATACGGACTTGCCAATCTTGCGGCAGTCGTGAACCCGGCAGTGTTTGTCATCGGCGGAGGCGTTTCCAAAGCCGGCGAAGTACTGATTCCGTACATAGAGAAACCGTATAAAAGAAAGAGCGTTTTTTGCAGATAAAAATGTAAGATTTGTTCTTGCGCAGTTGGGAAATGATGCGGGAATCTGTGGATCTGCCAAGCTCGTGTTAGACGAGAAGAAAAATTGATGTTTTCTTCGTTTGATGTTTGAAATATCTGAAATAAAGAATATATTTTTAAAACCAAAATATTTGAATTGAAATCATTGAAAAAAAACCACAATATAGGATAAAACGATATGGAAAAAATAAGTTTATCCTATGTTGTGTTTTTTTTATTTTTGTTTTTAACAATCAAAATGTAAAAAATAGACAAAAAAAGAATACTTAATACGATAAAAACGGATTAAAATTAAAAAAATGTTGTGTAAACAGACTAAAATCTTTGAAACAAAGAAAAAGTGTTGACTTAAAAGAAATATATGATAAAATATAGACAAATAAAGAAATAAAGTTTCCGGCCGGAAGCTAAAGAGCATGAAAATGCGGGTGACTGAAAAAAGTAAAATTTGAAAAGAAACCCCGGAATACAGAATGGAAAAAGAGGAGAATGAAAAGATGAAAGCATTAGCAAGATATGGAAAAGAATTTGGCGGATATCGTATGATCGACGTTCCGAAACCGACATGCGGTCCGGAAGATATTATTATTGAGATCAAGGCGGCTGCAATCTGCGGAGCAGATATGAAACACTATAAAGTGGATAATGGCTCCGATGAATTCAACTCGATCCGCGGACATGAATTTGCAGGTGAGATCGTAGAAGTTGGCGAGAAAGTAACGGACTGGAAAGTGGGACAAAGAGTTGTGTCTGACAACAGCGCTCATGTATGCGGCGTTTGCCCGGCTTGCGAACAGGGAGATTTTCTCTGCTGTGAAAGCAAAGTAAACTTAGGTCTTGATAATAATACATGGGGCGGCGGATTTTCTAAATACTGTAAAGTTCCGGGAGAGATCCTGAGAATCCATAAACATGCGATCTGGGAGATCCCGGAAAATGTAAAATATGAAGAGGCGGCGGTACTTGATCCGATCTGTAATTCATACAAAGCGATCGCGCAGCAAAGTCATCTCCTTCCGGGACAGGATGTCGTAGTATTCGGAACAGGACCCTTGGATTATTTGCAGTACAGGTAGCAAGAATTATGGGCGCGGTCAACATCGTTATGGTAGGACTTGACGAGGATGTTCCGGTTCGTTTCCCGGTTGCAAAAGAGCTTGGAGCTACACACTGCGTAAACGGTTCCAAAGAAGATGTAGTAAAAAGATGTACAGAAATCTGCGGAAGAGATAACTTGGGTCTTGTCGTTGAGTGTTCGGGAGCAAACATTGCTTTGAAACAGGCAATCGAGATGCTTCGTCCGAACGGAGAAGTTGTTCGTGTAGGAATGGGATTCAAACCGCTTGAATTTTCAATCAACGACATTACTTCATGGAACAAGAGCATTATCGGACATATGGCATATGACTCCACATCATGGAGAAACGCGATCCGCCTTCTTGCTTCCGGTCAGATCAAAGTACAGCCGATGATCACTCACAGACTTGGACTTTCCGAGTGGGAAAAAGGATTTGAACTGATGGCGAAAAAAGAAGCAATCAAAGTAATCTTTACATATGATTTTGATGACGAGGATTGATGACCGGGGGAGAAGCAATGGAAAAGAAATTAATGCTTGCACCGTCTATGGGTTGTTGTGACTTATATGATTTCGGTCATCAAGTAAAATTTATCGATGAACATGCAGATTTCCTTCATATTGATATAAAGGATGGAAATTATGTAAAAACATTTGGCGTTGGTCCTGATTTTATGACAGTATTGAAAAAAGTTGTAAAAAAACCGATGGATGCACACTTAATGGTAAAACATCCGCAAGATTATATTGAGGCATGTGCTGCAGCCGGAGCAGCTTATATCACTCCGCACACAGATTGCATTGAAAGTGATGCTTTTGTGACGATCAACAAGATTATCTCTCTGGGATGCAAAGCCGGGATTGCCATGAACCCGGCAGCTCCTTTAGAGGCGATTCGATATTACCTTCCCCTTCTGTCGAAAGTAACGATTATGATCGTAGATGCAGGATATGCCGGACAGAAGGTGATCACACAGATGTATGATAAAATACGTACCCTTGCAAAATGGAGAGAAGAGATGAAGCTTGACTTTCTGATCGAGGCAGACGGATCGATGAATGCAGGCGTTTATGCTCCTCTTTATGAAGCAGGTGCAGATATGGTTGTACTCGGACCTCCGGCTCTTTGGAATAAAGATGAGGATATCGAAAAGGCGTGGGCAATCATGGAACAGGAAGTAAAAAGTGAACTCGCCGGAATGTAAAATACAATACAGACAGTTTCATGTACATAGAAAAAGAGGCTGTCACAAAGAATGAGAAAAGAAAGGGAATTAATTATGGAAACAAGAAAAAGCGCAAATATCGGCGCAAGACTCGATCGCCTTCCGAATTCGGGATGGCATATTAAAATGTGGCTTGTTACAGCATTTGCCTTGTTGGTGTGCTGGTCAAACGGAATAGGAGGATCGGTTCAGAATATTTTGCTTAACGAGCTTCATTGGTTAGAACCGGGTACAAAACTCCTTGCAATGTGGGGAACAACTTATACGGCAGGACAGCTTTTCGGAGCGCTTGTCGGAGGTCCTATCGGAGATAAAATAGGACGTAAAAAAGTATTCTTTATATGAAATTATCCATATTATCGCCATGATCGGCGGCGCGATCGCACCGAACATTTATGTATTGTATGTATTCAGACTTGTACAGGGATTCGGACTCGGAGCGCTTCTCGTAGTTCTGTTTGCAGGATTTACAGAGTATGTGCCGGGAAGAAACCGTGGTGTATGGTCAAGCCGTAACTCCTTTATCGGAAACTGGGCTCACCCGATCTGTAACGGAATTGCATTTTTGATCGTTACAACAGGAATCAGCTATAATATGAACTGGAGAATCCAGTATATGATCCCGTCTGTTCTTTCTATTATTGCATCCATCATTATTGCAAAGAAGCTTCCGGAGTCTCCGCGTTGGTTAGAGGCACAGGGAAGAGTTGACGAAGCAGACGCAATCCTTACAAAGATTGAAAAAGAAATTGAAGCGTCAACAGGAAAACCGCTTCCGCCTGTAACAGAAGAGCCGAAAGAAGTAAAACAGCTTCCGTACTCGGCTCTGTTTAAAGGCAAACTTTTTGAGAAGAACGATCGTAGGTTCTCTCGTATTGATCGGTATGAACACGATCCAGTATACATTGATGACATGGATGCCGTCCTTGTTGAAATCAATGGGATATGATACATCACAGTCACAGTTTATGACAATGTTCGGACTGTTCGGCGCTCCGTTTGGAATCTTTATCGCATCACTGATCATGGATAAGATTCCGAGAAGAGTTATGGGCGTGATTCTTCTGGCAGCAATGGCTGTACTTGGAGTTATTACAGGACAGCAGACAACAATGACAGCATTGATCGTAACAACATTCTTGCTGAACACGGCAATTTATATGTACGTATGCTATGCTTCCGCGGTGTATGTTCCGGAAATGTGGCCTACGTCGGCAAAACTGTCCGGTTCCGGCTTCTGTAATGCGATCGGACGTGTCAGCAATATCTTCTTCCCGTTCCTCGTAACAAGCGTTGCAGCAGGTTCTATGGGAAGCACGGGAGTATTCGTCCTGATCTCTGTTGTTGCCGTAATAATCGGAGTATGTATTTTGATCTTCGGCGTAGAGACTAGAGGAGAATCTGTAGAAGATATCGGAAATGTTGATTAAACAGAAGTAATAGGTAAATGAGTTTCCTGTTCTCCTAGTATTGGGGAACAGGAAAAATTGTAAAAGATGAAAGGTGAAAGGAAGGATATAAAATGAAAAATTCAGAAGCAATCTTAGTGACTCCAAAACATTTTGAAATACAGGAATGTCCGGTTCCGGAGCCGAAAGATCATGAAATTCTTATGAAAGTAGAGTATGTCGGAATGTGCGGATCTGATATTCATGGATTTGAATTTGGACCGTTTATTCCTCCGAAAGATCCGAATCAAAAGATCGGTCTCGGACATGAGGTGGCGGGAGAAGTTGTTAAAATAGGAGCGAAAGTAACAAAATTTAAAGTCGGAGACAAAGTGCTTATTGAGCCGGGTGTTCCGGATGATACATGTGAGTATTGCCGTACAGGCCGTTATAATATTTGTCCGGGAGTTGACTTTATGGCAACACAGCCGAACTATAAAGGGGCGCTGACACAGTATATGACTCATCCGGAAGAATGGACATATCATATTCCGGAAGGGATGACAACGATGGAAGGGGCTCTTGTAGAGCCGGCGGCAGTTGGAATGCATGCTGCTGTTCTCGGAGGAGCACAGCCGGGTAAAAGTATCGTCATCCTCGGAGGAGGAACAATCGGTCTGATGGTTCTTCAGGCTTGTATCAGCCTCGGGGCAACAGATATTACAGTTGTAGATGTTATTGAAAAACGTCTGGAACTTGCAAAAAATTAGGTGCTGCAAGAGTAATCAACGGAAAAGAAGAAGATACGGTTGCGGTTCTTAGATCGGAAGAAATGTACGGAGATCATGGCGTGGATCTCGTATTTGAGGCGGCGGGAGCTGTATTTACGGCACAGCAGGCAGTACAGATCGTAAGCCGGGGCGGTAAAATCATGATGGTAGGAACACAGTCGAAGCCGGTTCCGATCGATTTCTTAAAGATTAACCGAGAAGTGACGATTCAGACATCATTCCGTTATTGCAATAACTTCCCCGCAGACGATCGAAGCGATCTCATCAGGAAGATTTAATGTAAAAGATATGGTAACGAACATTTATGATTATGAAGACGTGCAGAAGGCATTTGAAGAAGCGATCGATCCTGTGAAAAAGACGGAGAGGGTTAAAGGCGTGATCAAAGTAGCAGAATAGTAAAATTGTGAATCTATCCGACTCGGGCGATATGAAAGTGCATAAATCCAAGCTTGGGTCGTTGAAAAGAAAAGGAGAAAAGTTATGATTTCAGATATCAGATATTGGGAAAAAGAAAGCAAGTGAAGGACATTATGCAATCCCTCATTTTAATGTATGGAATGCAGAGATGCTGATGGGAGTTATTGATGCGGCGGAAGAACTGCGCGCGCCGATCATTATTTCATTCGGAACAGGATTTACGGGAAATACTTCTTTTGAAGATTACTGTTATATGATGGAATCTATGGCGAAAAAAAGCAAGTGTTCCGGTAATTCTTCACTGGGATCACGGCCGCAATATGACGATCCTTCAAAATGCCGTAGACCATTGCATGAATTCTGTAATGCGTGACGCTTCTGCTCTTCCGTACGAACAGAACGTTGCAGAGATCAAAAGATGCGTAGATTATTTCCACGCTTATAACATTCCGGTTGAGGCAGAACTTGGACATGTAGGAAACGAGACGATCTACGAAGAAGCGTTGTCCGAGTATCACTATACAGATCCGAAACAGGCAAAAGATTTCGTGGACAGAACAGGATGCGATTCTCTGGCTGTTGCGATCGGAAACGTACACGGCGTTTATTCTTCTGAGCCGAAGCTGGCATTTGATATTTTGGAAGAGGTTGCAAATGCAGTTGACGTTCCGCTTGTACTTCACGGAGCATCAGGTATCGGAGATGAAGATATTAAGAAAGCGATCTCTCTTGGAATCGCTAAGATCAACATCCATACAGAACTTTGCCAGGCTGCTATGGAAGCTATTAACGAACATAAAGACGAACCTTTCTTAGCTGTAGAACGTGCAGTTCGCCAGGCAGTAAAAGAACGTGCTATGTACAAGATCAAATTATTTGGTGATGACGGAAGGGCTGATGAATAAGGTGAGTAAAGATTTGGACGTAATGATTATCGGGGCGGCGATCGTAGATCTGCCGCTGCGCCCGGTAAGTAAAGAAGTGTTTGACGTTGTATCTTATCCGGTAGACGGAATTGCAATGACGATCGGAGGAGATGCGCTTAATGAATCGACCATTATTACAAGACTGGGACATAAAGTTGCTTTGATGAGCTGTATCGGTGTCGATGTAGCCGGAGCGTTTGTGTTAAGTCATTGTGAAAGAACAGGAATCGATACAAAATATATCAAACAAGATCCGGCAATCGATACTTCGATCAATGTCGGTCTGGTAGCGGCTGACGGAGAGAGAACTTTTATCACGAACCGTCAGGGAAGTCTTTGGAAATTTAAGTACGAAGATTTGGATATGTCAGCTTTAAAAGGAGCAAAGATTCTTTCGTTTGCAAGTATTTTCAACAATCCGCTTTTTGATAATAAAGCGCTTGTATCTGTATTTTCCAAAGCAAAAGAAGAAGGTATGATCATTTGTGCCGATATGGTGTCGCCAAGATTGAATGAGAAACTGGAAGATATTACGGAAGCGTTGAGTTATGTAGACTATTTCTTCCCGAATTTTGAAGAGGCAAGTGAAATGACGGGAGAGACAGACGAAGCGAAAGTGGCTGATAAGTTATATGCCTGCGGTGTGAAAAACGTAATCATGAAGATCGGTAAAAGAGGATGCTACATCCGTAATGCAGACGGTGCGATGATCGTTCCGGCATGCAAAGGAGTGACGGCAATCGATACGATCGGAGCAGGAGATAATTTCGCATCCGGATTTATTACAGGCCTTTTGGAAGGAAAAGATATCCGTGAATGTGCGATCTATGCAAACTGTACTGCAGCTGTTTCTGTTCAGTATGTCGGCGCGACAGGCGGTGTGACAGATAAAGCGATCGTAGATAAGATGCTTGCGAAATACCGTGAAGATTATAAATAATATCTGCATACTTAAAAGTGTTTGGTTGGATGAAATAGGTTAAGAAAGGGATAGACAGCTATTATGAAAACGATGAAATTAGGAAAGACAGGAATAGATATTTCAAGAATCGGACTTGGAACATGGTCGATCGGAGGCGGTTCTGCGTGGGGCGGAGATCATGAGCTTCAGACAGTTGTAGATACGATAAGGGAAGCTCCTAAGGCAGGAGTCAATCTGATCGATACAGCGCCGGGATACAATTTCGGAAACAGTGAAAAAATTCTCGGAAAAGCTCTTGAGAAAATGAATCGCGAAGAAGTTGTGATCATTACGAAATGCGGAGTTACATGGGATCAGGAGATGAAAGGAGACCTGTTTAATAAAGTAAACGGGATTCAGCTTTATAAAAACCTGAACAGCGAGTCTGTGAAAAAGGAAATTGTCGGCTCTCTTGAGCGTCTCGGAACAGATTATGTGGATGTGTATATGACACATTGGCAGTCTGTGGAAGGATCAGAATATTATGTGCCGATCCAAAAGACAATGGATGTTTTAAATGAGTTAAAAGCTCAGGGAAAGATACGTGCGATCGGAGCGGCAAACGTAGATATCGACCAGATCAAAGAATATTTGAAATGGGGAGATCTTGATATTGTTCAGGCGAAATATTCGATACTTGATCGTGGTATTGAAGATGAGATTATTCCGTGCTGTCGTGAAAACGGTGTGACGATCCAGGCATACTCTCCGCTTGAGATGGGACTTCTTTCGGGAACGATGCCGAGAGATTATCAGCCGGTCGGAGCACAGATTCCGAAAAAATGGTTCCAGCCGGATAATATGCAGGCGGCAATGGATATGATGGATAAATGGAAACCGCTTTGCGAAAAATATAATTGTACAATCGCAAATCTGGCTCTTGGATGGATACTGGCACAAGGAGATTTCCTGAATCTTCTCAGTGGCTCGACAACAGTAGATCAGATTAAAGAAAATGTGAAATCAGCTGAATTGGAACTTGATCCGGAAGATGTCGCTTATATGCGCGAGCTTGCGGAAGAAATCGATAAATAAGAGGCAACTGTATTTTAAAGATTGTTTGCCTGTATATATTTCCGAGTCTGAATATTTCAAAAAGGAGAAATCATGTTTTCAAAGAATAAAGGTCTTGCAAAAACCAACTCAAAGGAGTTATTATTAAATAAAAGTGGTGTGAATAGCGGTGGAAAAGGTACAGAAAGGGAAGAAAGCATGGCGGGCAAGGAAAGATTGATGGCAATCCGTCAAACGATACAGACGCAGAAGAAAGCGTCTGTAGGAGAATTGAGTAAAATATGCAGAGTGACGGAAGAGACAATACGCAGAGATTTGGATAAGTTGGAGGCGGATGGCGTCGTGACCCGGGTTCACGGCGGTGCGATCTGGAATGAAGGCATTCAAAAAGAAGGAGTTCATTTTATCGGAGGATGAGCAAACATCTGAAAGAAAAGCAGGAGATTGCCCGCAAAACGGCGAAACTTTTCGAGGGAAAGACAACGATGATCGCGGATTCTAGCACAACGGTGATGGAGGCGTTGAAGCTGCTGCCTCAGTCTCCTGATATAACAGTTGTGACAAATTCAACTGAGGTATTCCGTGAATTTCAGCAGTCTCCTCTTAATATTATCTCGACTGGGGGAGAGTATAATAAAAAATCACTTTCTTTACAAGGGCAGCTTGCCAAGACAAACATTCTGAAATATAACGTAAGCCTTGCATTGATCAGCTGTAAAGGACTGAGCATTGAAAAAGGTGTGCTTGATTCAAACGAAAGCGAAGCTGAGGTAAAGAAGGCAATGCTCTCGCAGGCTGAGGAAGTTGCGCTCTTAGTTGATTTTTCAAAATTTGATCAGTCGGCATTTGTGAACCTGATCGATCTTCAGAAGGTGAATTACATTATTACAGACAGGAGTCCTTCAGAAAAGTGGATAGAGTATTGCTCGAACAAGGGATTGAATTGATTTATTAAATTGTTTAGGAAATTTTCGGATTTCGATTAAGAATTATCATTTGAATAAAAAAAGGAATGACCGATGCGTTTTTTTGTAGCGGTCATTCCTTTTTTATATAGGTATTAAATTATGTGTAGAAAACAATCATAAACAAAATGTATGAATCAAAGAAAATAGAAGAAAACAAAAAAATATATAACAAAAATAACGGATGAAATCTGTTTAAAACATAGAAAATCTTTGAATCAAAGAAATAATATTGACAATAATTTGCCGAAAATGTACAATAAATATCAAGAAATCCCATTGTATTCGACGATATAGACATAAAGGGATAAAAACGAAAAACACAGAAAGTTAAGGAGATGGAGAGATGAAAGAAAAAGAAAAAAAAGAATACGATCGTGAAACGTATGATATTCGCGGTGGCAGCCGGATTCGTGGTTGGTTTTCTCATGCTCTTTTTGAGGGAATTTCTTCTGGAAAGCGGGAAATCAGGAATATGGAAAACAGTGGATGCAATCTTTTTTCAAGATGTAACAAAGACAAACGGAATTGAAGGTATCGGTATTTTATATATTGTCGGTCAGTTGTTTATGAGAGGACTTCAGTTGGCTATTGTTCCTCTTGTACTTACTTCGCTGAGTCTGGCGATGTGCAGTCTGGCAAATCCGGAGAGACTCGGAAAGATTGCAGGGAAGACATTTATCACATACATTTGCTTTTATGTAGTGGCAGCGGCTCTTGCGGGAGCAGCGGCATATTTTGTGAAAACAATGGGATGGTTCGACGTACAGCTTCCTAACGAGATGGTGACAGAAGCGGTGACGATGGAAGGATATAACCCGCTGGTGACAGTCGTCAATGCAGTTCCGTCTAATATTTTTTCGGCATTTTCATCTAATAACGAGATCATATCTGTCGTAGTTGTTGCGATCATTCTCGGATTGTGCATGACAGTGCTTGGCAAAAAGACAGAACCTCTTCGTAAAGTCATTGAAAATTTAAATGATGTCGTACAACTTTTCTTGAATTTCCTGATCGATAAGATCGGACCGGTTGCAATTTTTTGCATGATCACAAGAACGCTTGCGGTGTATGGAATCGAATATATTAAACCGACGCTTGTATGGATCGTTACTACGATTGTTGTAAGTCTGGTGCTTGTATTTACAATTTATCCGGTAGGGATATTCCTTACAACCCGGCTGAATCCGATTCCGTTTGTGAAGAAAAAACGTTGAAGATCGGCTTGTTTGCGGCAGCGACAAACTCTTCTGCGGCAACACTTCCGCTGAATACAAAGACATGTACGGAAGAACTGGGATGTTCAAAAGAAATCAGCAGTTTTGTTCTTCCTACAGGTATGACGATCAACATGAACGGTACGACAGCGATGCATATGATTGCGATTACATTTATTGCGACAGCGGCAGGAATTGATATTAAGCCTTCAACACTTGCCATAGCAGCTTTTCTTTCTATCTGCACGGCGATGGGAACTCCGGCAATTCCGGTTGCGGGAACGACGATGGTGTATGTTGTCATGACAGGGTTGGGAATGAGCTCTGAATTATGTATGATCGGATATTCGCTTGTACTGGCGATGAATTATCTTCCGGGAATGGCGGTAATTACCTTGAATGTAATCGGTGACGCAGCTACAAATGTGATCGTAAGCTTTAAAGAGAAAGTGCTGAATAAAGATGTTTATTATAAATAGAAGATAAATAAAATTGTAAAAGTACAGAATAAAGAAGTAGTTTAGAAAAAAAGAAGATAATGAAATCTTGTAATATCATGATGAAACAAAAAACAGGAATCGCCGCATTGAACTTAGTTCAGTGCGGCGATTCCCGCTTTTGCGTGTAAACATCCCACTATGAGATTCGCAGACAGTTAAGAGATGTTACGGCAATCAGTTTCGAGATTGAGGAATGACTTCAGGCCCTTCCGGTTCGGGATTCGGTTCGGGATCCGGCGTAGGCGGAATCAGATCCACATCATCGCCATCATCTCCGTTTGTATTTCCTAAGTTTTCAGAGCTGCCTGAATTGTTGTTTGTCGAATTATCCTCGTTGTTCTCGTCATCTTTACTTTCGTCATCTGTCTTTCCGTGTCCCGGACAAGTTTCTTTTGTCAAAGTGTCTTTATCAAAATACTCTGTGATGGAAGGACATCCGTTCACTTCAAGTTTTCCTGTCTGGGTACAGATTGTTCTTTGTACAACAGAAGCAGGAGGAGTGAAGTTTTTTATATTCTAATTCTGCGTGGATGCGATCCATAATGTGCTTCCATATTACTTCGTGCCATGACTGATTCCAAAATTGTTCCAGTGTTTTATCCTCGTCATATCCGGTCCATACAGAACAGGTGTAGTAAGGCGTATATGCGGATAACCAGAGATCAGTACTGTTTTCCGTTGTACCTGTTTTACCTGCTGCAGGCATGTTGTTAAGTCTTGCAGGCGTTCCGGTTCCACGGTTGATTACGTCCTGCATAGCGCTTGTCAGAAGAAATGCTGTCGATTCTTTTAAAACACGACGTGTTATAGGTTTTGAATTATCGATCAGGACGTTGCCGTCGTGATCAAGAATTTCTGTATAAAGGAGCGGTTCGGTATAAATTCCGCTATTTGCGATCGCGGCATAAGCGGCGGTCATTTCAATATTGTAAACACCTCTTGTAATACCTCCGAGGGCGGTAGCCTGTGCGATATCCGACATACCCGGATAGTTCGGATCATTATTTACAAGCGTCGTAAAACCGAAGTTTTCGAGATATTTGTATCCCTTTTCAAGTCCGACTGTCTCGGTCAGAGTGCGTACGGCGCAAACATTCATGGAGTGTTCGATAGCATAGCGTACGCGGGCGCTTCCGATGTATTTGTTATCCCAGTTGTTTACCGGCTGTCCGCTGGCGTACCGGTACGGCTCGTCTTTGATCGTTGTTGCAAGAGTCATGCCGCACTCGTTTAATCCTGGGGCATAAGTGGATAAAACTTTAAAACAAGATCCCGGCTGTTTTGGGGAAGCTGTGGCGCGGTTTAAAGATAAGCTGGTCGTCTTTGCTCCGCGTCCGCCGACAATGGCTTTTACATGTCCTGTATATTGATCCATTAATACGACGGAAACCTGAGGCTGAAGCGTAATGTTTAAACGTTCGTCTACAATATCGCCTGCATCTGTATTAATACCGAGAGTGCCTTTATATTGTTCGATAGAAGCTTTCGCTTCATCTTCCGAACTGAAAACAAACGGAGCGGCAGAGCCTCGTACAGAGATCAGATACTGCTTTAAGTTTTCCTTACTGTAGTTTTCGGCAGATCCGTCCGCACGGTGGATTGTCAGTGCGTAGTCTGTGATACCGTATTCTACGATCGGATAATAAGCATCATTGGAGGCTTCTTCGTCACAGATCTGTTGGATCGCCAGATCCTGAGTAGACTTGATAGTCAATCCTTCGCTGTAGAGAAGGTTATAAGCCTGTGTTTCCGAGTAACCTTTCTCGTCCATAAGATCTTGAATGACATCTTCGATCAAGGCATCTGTAAAATAAGAGTAAGGCGTTGTATCTTCGGTGATCGCGGCTGTCTGTAAAATGCGGTCATACACAGGGTCGGCAAGCGCTTCGTCGTACTGCGCCTGATCGATGTATTTTTGTTCAAGCATGTTGCCGAGAACTTTTTCACGGCGTTTGGCGTTAGATTCCGGATTCTTTACAGGATCGTACTCTGTCGGGTTCTGTGTGATCGCGGCAATGACCGCACATTCCGAAAGGGTCAGATCCGCCACATCTTTGTTGAAATATCTTGTAGATGCCGTCTGTACTCCGAGACATCCCTGACCGAGGTTGATCGTGTTAAGATAGGCTTCTAATATCTCGTTTTTGTTCATCTCTTTTTTCAAATGCGAGAGCGAGATACTGCTCTTGTAATTTACGTTCCACTCTGTCAAAAAATGTTTTTTCGTTGACAAAATCAAATACGTTGTTTTTGATAAGCTGCTGTGTCAGGGTACTGGCTCCTTCGGTAAAATCAAAACCGTTCATGACTCCGACGACGCCGGCTCTTAAAATTCCCTGAATATCGATTCCGTTATGTTCATAGAAACGTTCGTCCTCGATCGCCACAAATGCATGCGGAAGAAAATCTGTTTTTGCCGTGATCTCGTCATAAGTACGGTAGACACGGTTTGAATCAGAATCTTTCAGAGTGTCGATGACTGTGCCGTTTTGATCGACAATCGTTGTTGTAAATCCTTTCGGCTGAATGTCTTCGGCAGATACGTCCGGGGTGTTGTCAATGATTTTTTTTGCAAAAATTATACCGCCGACAAGCCCTATAACGACAAGCAGAAGCATACAGGTGATAACTGCTTTAAAAAAAACGAACTCCTACGCGTTTCTTTTTTCATTTTCTTTTTCGAAGAGATTGATGATTTTCTCTTTGAAAGATTATTTTTTCCGTAGTTCACGAATAACATCCTCCTTTTCAACTTCTATGATTATATCAAATAAGGTCTTTTAAATAAAGAAAAAATGAAATCTTCATATTTTATAAAGAATTTTAATCATAATATCAGTATCTTCACGTTCGTACAGGCGAGAGATCCGCATAATGGTTGTACATGTTCCATGTCTTTGCTATAGTAGAAAAGGTATGGAACTGTTTTATGAAAAAGGAGAAGATAAAAATGGAGTGTTATCATACGGTATATACAGAAGGAACAGGAGAAATTGTGGAAAAAAAATCCCGTTTTATAGCAGAGGTATTTCCGGTTTCAAATGAAGAAGAGGCGTTTGCGCATTTGGAAGAAATCCGAAAAAACACTGGGATGCCAGACATCACTGCTGGGCATATGTAATCGGAAGAAATCCGGCGGCAGAGAGAATGAGCGATGACGGAGAACCGGCAGGAACGGCGGGGAAGCCGATACTGGAAGTGTTAAGAGGGAAAAACTGACAGATGTATTTGTTGTTGTCACCAGATACTTTGGCGGCACGCTTCTCGGAACAGGCGGTCTTGTAAGAGCGTATACGTCGGCGGCGGCAGAGGCGCTTGCTCATACGGTTATTATAACCAAGATACATGGGTTTAAACTGAAAATTATTACAGACTATACGGGACTTGGAAAAATTCAGTATATTTTAGGACAAAGGGGATTATCCGTTCTTGATACAGTGTATACAGATAAAGTAGAACTTACAGTTCTTGTGCCGGATGACGAAGAGGGATTTCTGATGAAAGAGCTGATGGAAGGCACGAACGGACAGGCGATGACGGAAAAAACGGAGCAGTGCTGGTTTGCGGAGACAGAAGAAGGAATAAAAATTTTTGAACAATAAAAAGAACGCTGCTTACAGGCGACAGTCTGCCTGTAAGCAGCGTTCCTTATTTGTATAGGCAACGAGCAAAGCCCGGATTTGCTAAATGATGAGATTACTCATCAATACATTCCAGTTTGCTCACTGACACTTCATATGCCGTTCTTGTCTCTGTTTCTGTTTCGGATAATTTCTTTACATATTCGCTGCTTTGGATCCTTCCCAGTATACGCACATGTTCTCCTACATCGAAGTTCGATGCGTACCGTGCGTTTCTTCCCCAGCAGATACAAGGGATATAATCTGATTTCCCGTAAAGGGCGGTTTACGGCAAGAAGCAGATCCGCAATCTCACGTCCTAAAGGGGTTTTTCGATATACCGGTGTCTTGCACATATATCCTTCCAGTAAAATATGATTTGTTTTTGCGCCGTCCGGTTCTTCTTCGATGAACTCCATTTCCCGTGCAAACACTGAAAGAACAAGTCTGTTTTTCTGTTCTTCATGACGGTTATATGACCGGAATTGTCCTGACACCATAATGCTTCTGCCTTTGTAATCTTGCGTTACATCGATGAGTCGTTCCGAGACCATGACCGGGATCCTGTCACTGGAATTGCTCAGCCGTTTCACGAGAATATCTACCATATAAAATCCTTCTCCGAATACTTCATGGCTGTATGTAAATTCCGAAGCCACCGATCCTATAACCGTTACCTGATTGTTCTCAATAATCTTATCTGACATGCTCTGTAATTCTCCTCTCCTCTTATCGCCGGGGTATCTGTCCGGCACTGCTTGTATTTTTGAGTCACTACTAAATTTATGTTTTTTTCATCTTGTTTAGAACTGATTTCATACAGAATCGTTCGACACAAAATTTCGACATGCGTTCTGTCAATAACTTATGAAAATGTCACTTTTTAATATAGAAATTTATTTGAAAAAATGTCACTTTCATAAAAGGGCTAATGCCCTTTTATGAAGCTGACTGCTGCTTCTCGAAAAATAGCTCATATAAAAATTTAAGTGACAGATTATAATCCTCCATCCACCAGATTGCTTTCCATTCATCACTGCTGTGACGCAGCTGAAGGTGTGGTTCTACTGTTTTTGACACTTTTGGGGAACTTCTGTATTGGCATTTTGTTCTGAGGTTTCAGATAACGGATGGTATTATAGATTCGTCCGCCGTACTCTACACGAATTCCAAAACGTGGGTTAATCAATACAGTGATCTCACGGCGGGCATTGATAATCGGAAATCCCTCATCTAGGATTTGAAAACACCGATTTTTAAACGAAAATGTCCCGGCTGCATCTGTTTTTCTCGTGTGCTTTACACAAAGGATGGAATCCAGATTCAAATCTTTTGCGGCAGAGACAAAAATAGACTCTGCTTCCGGCTCAACGGCAAACCTCTGATTGAAAAGTTCCCTGTACTCTGTTTCCAGAAAACGGTTTGCTTCTGACACAGTAGTAATCCCACGTTTTGCGAACTCAACAGGGAGCCTGCTCTGCAGTGTGACCCATAAACGTTCAATCCGCCCCTTTGCCTGAGGAGTCTTTGCGAAAATAAGGTCAATGCCCACCTGTGCAGGGAACGTCCGAACTGGGTAAGATGGACAGTCTTGCCTGCGATTAGTTCATCAACAGTCAGCTTTCCGGTTTTAGGAGAACGGAAGATGGTATGGTTGTCAGAATAAACCGTCTGTGGGATGCCGAAATCAGAGCAGCATTGACGCATGGTTTCCAGATAACCGTAAAGGCATTCATTCTGTGTCAGGAAAAGTCCGACGACCTGCCCGGTAGCATCATCGATAGCACCATGAAGGGCGTATTTGATATTTCCCCCAAACCACTCGTAAGGCGTGGCATCGATCTGGATGAGCTGTCCGGGATGGGGCTTACGTTTGCGCCGATGTGTGCGGTGTCGGGTTTTTTTCTTTTTAGGGCTTTCAAAACCAGCATTTTTTAGTATACTGGAAAGAGCAGAGTAGGAAAGTTGAATTCCGAAATCTGCAGAGAGTATATCTTTGAAATGGAGGAAGTTGGCATTAGAGAATTCTGGGCGGAATACATCTTAAGGACAGCTTCCTTCAATTCGTCAGAAACGGAGTGAACGGGTTTTCTACCGGTATTTTTATGAATGAGGGATTGAGCGCCAGAGGTAAGGACTCCTTTCTTTAAGCGTGTGATCTGGCGTGTGGAGAGACCCAAAAGTTCAGCAGCCTGTTGTCTGGAAATAGACTTGTCAATGAAACGGTTGATGACAGTCAGCGTTTTCAGTTGTTCTTGTGACAATGTAATTTTACCTTCTTTCATAGCTTTAATAGAATACCAAAAAGAGACAAAACCTCAAGTGAATCTTAAGGAGACATTATCACAAGTTAATAACAAATTTCGACATGCGTTCTTGTAAAATGAAAATTTTATGATAAAATATAACAGTTGCAGTAAAACTATAACTATAAATCACTCCCTTAGCAGGGGAAAATAAAGAAAGAGTGTATATTTATGAAGACAAAACGTGAAGATGTAAGAAACATTGCCATCATCGCCCATGTTGACCACGGAAAGACGACATTGGTTGACGAGCTTTTAAAACAAAGCGGTGTGAACGTGTTATGGACTCGAACGATATTGAGCGGGAACGTGGGATCACGATCCTGTCCAAAAATACGGCAGTTCATTATAAAGGAACAAAGATCAACATTATCGATACGCCGGGACATGCGGATTTTGGCGGAGAAGTAGAACGTGTGCTGAAAATGGTCAACGGCGTGATCCTCGTTGTCGACGCATTTGAAGGCGCAATGCCGCAGACAAAATTTGTATTAAGAAAAGCGCTTGAATTAAGCCTTCCTGTCATTGTCTGCATCAACAAGATCGACCGTCCCGAAGCAAGACCTGACGATGTAATCGACGAAGTTCTTGAACTTTTCATCGATCTTGGCGCATCTGACGATCAGCTTGAGTGCCCGTTTGTATATGCATCCGCCAAAGCAGGAGTTGCATGCCTTGATCTGTCTGATCCGCAGCAGGACATGAAACCGTTATTTGAAACGATCCTCGAATATATTCCCGCTCCGGAAGGAGATCCTGAAGCTCCGACGCAGGTGCTGATCAGCACGATCGATTACAACGAATATGTCGGACGTATCGGTATCGGAAAAGTGGATAACGGAACGATCAGTGTGAATCAGGATATGATACTTGTCAATCACCATGATCCGGACAAACAGCAGAAAGTAAAGATCAGTAAATTATATGAATTTGACGGATTGAGCAAAACAGAAGTTAAAAGTGCAACGATCGGATCGATCGTCGCTATTTCCGGTATTTCTGATATATCGATCGGAGATACGCTTTGTTCTCCTGAAAAAGCAGAGGCAATTCCTTTCCAGAAAATTTCAGAACCGACGATTGCGATGCAGTTTATTGTAAACGACAGTCCTTTTTGCCGGACAGGAAGGAAAATATGTAACTTCCCGCCATCTGCGTGACCGCCTGTTTAAAGAGCTGAACACAGACGTAAGTCTTCGAGTGGAAGAAATGGAAAATACAGACAGTTTTAAAGTGTCGGGACGCGGAGAACTTCATTTGTCCGTTTTGATTGAAAATATGCGCCGCGAAGGATATGAGTTTGCAGTAAGCAAAGCGGAAGTTCTCTATCATACGGATGAAAACGGAAAGAAACTTGAGCCGATCGAGACAGCTTATATTGATGTGCCGGATGAATTTACAGGAGTTGTAATCGAAAAACTCGGCCAAAGAAAAGGAGAACTTCGCAATATGGGAGTTTCCAACGGCGGTTACACACGTCTTGAGTTTTCCATTCCGTCCAGAGGATTGATCGGATATCGCGGAGAATTTATGACAGATACAAAAGGAAACGGTATCATTAATACAAGCTTCGACGGATATGAGCCGTACAAAGGCGATATCCAGTATCGTAAGCAGGATCGCTTATCGCATTTGAGACAGGTGAATCTGTAACTTATGGTTTATACAGCGCGCAGGAACGCGGAACTTTGTTTATCGGACCGGGAGAAAAGGTTTATTCAGGTATGGTGATCGGCCAGAATGGAAAAACAGATGATATTGAGTTGAACGTATGTAAGACAAAGCATCTGACAAATACACGTTCCTCCAGCGCAGATGAAGCTTTGAGACTGACTCCGCCTAAAATTTTAAGTCTTGAGCAGGCTCTTGATTTTATCGACACCGACGAGCTTTTGGAGGTGACGCCGAAGACGCTGCGTATCCGCAAAAAATCCTGGATTCAAGGATGCGGAAGAGAAGTATGATGAAATAAATTATGAAAATTTAATGAAATTTGAAGAATTTACAGAATTCAAAACGATTTATTATATACATTAGAGCTGTTCTGTGTTATAATATTTTCATAATATAAACATCCTTTTTTACACATGTTTATGTTAAGTATATACAAAAAGGAGTTGAACAGCATGAATTTTATCATCAGCGGAAAAAACATTGAAGTAACACCGGGGCTTAAAGAGGCTATCGAACAAAAGTTAGGAAAACTTGAGAGGTATTTCACTCCTGAAACAGAAATCATCGTAACGCTTAGCGTGGAAAAAGGACGTCAGAAAATCGAAGTGACGATTCCTGTAAAAGGATCTATCATCCGCTCCGAGCAGACGAGCAGCGACATGTATGTGTCGATCGACCTTGTAGAAGAGGTTATTGAACGGCAGCTTCGTAAATATAAAAACAAACTTGTTGCGAAAAGCCAGGGACATCCTACTGCTGCTGTTCCGTCAGGAAGCATTAAAAAGAGTTTATCGAATCCGACGACGAGTCATCTGATGACGATGAAATCCGCATCGTCCGCACGAAAAAGTTTGGTATTAAACCGATGTTCCCTGAAGATGCCTGCATCCAGATGGAACTGCTCGGACATAGCTTTTTCGTTTTCTCAAACGCAGAAACAGATGAAGTAAATGTTGTATACAAAAGAAAGGACGGATCTTTCGGACTGATCGAGCCGGAATTTTCATAAACTGACCGAATTGTCATTTTTCATCAGTAAACAGAATTAACGTACAGAACGCCCGCAAAACTGTTCGCACTGTTTTGCGGGCGCTTTGACTGTTGTGTAGCTGCCCCCCGATAAGTTGTCTTGAAAGGTTTATGAGGAACTTCACATGAAAGATAAAATCAAATTATTGTCAATAGCCGCAGTATTTGTTTTATTGATATGCGCGGGATATTCGATACTTAGTTTTAAGCAGACTGATTTACAAAGTATCTTAAAAAAGGAAAGTTCTAAAAAAGATTTATTTATTGATCATAATGAGAGCAGAGTTTGTTCCATACAATATGAGGCGAAGGATAACCGGATAGAGAAGATTTATTTTGAATTTGCCGATAAATATATATTTGATATGGAGTCTAAGTTTTCGGTTTATTATGACAGCAATTATTTAATGATAGACTCTTTTGAATATGAGGTGTTAAAAAACAATCTGATCCATACGAAGTGTATTGAAAAGGGGAATGCACCTGCATCGTCATATCATGGAGTTATATCATGGTATAATAAATTCAATGTAGCCGGCTGTAACGTGACAAAAGTTACGATAGGTTTCAAGGTGATCGATCCGGAAATCGACCTGTCAAATATTACAGAGATTTTATCTTTGCATGAGGAATAAAGACGGGTATGATCTGACGAACCGGTTATCGAGAAACTGTAACAGTTCAGCCCACGCCATTCGTAAAAACCGCACTGTGCGCTTATCCTGGCTGAATTGTTACGAGAAACTTTGTGAAAAGGATATCATATGTTGAGATGCGAACTCAAATGTGATATCCTTTTTTGAGTAGAGAAAAATCCGTTTTTGATTCAATAATGAGCCGCAGGAAAAAAACTTGTAGTGAACGATTGTTTTTGAAACGTGAAATGATACAGGCAGGAGGAAAATAAAATGATTAAAATAATGATGCATGGATGCAACGGAAAAATGGGAAGGATGATCACGGAGATCGTAAAAATGATGAAAATGCCGTTATTACGGCAGGTGTTGACACATATACAGAAACGCCGAATGATTATCCGGTATTTGATTCGGTGGAAAAATGTACGGAAGACGCAGATGTTGTGATCGATTTTTCAAATGCGGGAGCAGTGGATTCGCTTTTGGATTATTGCGTGGATAAGAAACTTCCGGTTGTGCTTTGCACGACAGGACTTTCGGAAGAGCAGCTTGCAAAAGCAGAGAAGGCGGCAGAGAAGACGGCGGTGTTAAAGTCGGCGAATATGTCTCTTGGAATTAATCTCCTTTTAAAACTTTTAAAAGATGCGGCAAAAGTGCTTGCTCCGGCGGGATATGATATTGAACTTGTGGAGAAACATCACAATCAGAAACTGGATGCCCCGAGCGGAACAGCGCTTGCACTTGCGGATTCGGTGAATGAAGCGCTTGGAAACGAATATCATTATGTATATGACAGAAGCACTGTCCGCCAGAAACGTGATGCAAAAGAAATCGGAATTTCAGCTCTTCGCGGAGGTACGATCGTAGGGGAACATGAGGTGATCTTTGCGGGAACAGACGAAGTGATCGAATTTAAACATACGGCATACTCGAGAAGCGTATTCGGAAAAGGCGCTGTCGAGGCGGCAAAATTCCTTGCCGGAAAAGAAAGCGGTATGTATGATATGAGCGATGTGGTCGGATTGTGACATCCGACGTACATGAGAGATATAAATTGTGCGGTGTATTGTGGAACAAGGGGGCAGACAAGCATGAAAGAAGAATATAAAGAACTGAAAGAACTCCAGAAACGGTATTTGACCCGATTGTCAGACTTATATCCGACAATCGCGGCGGCATCGACGGAGATCATCAATCTTCAGGCGATTTTGAATCTGCCGAAAGGAACAGAACATTTTCTGACAGATGTACACGGTGAGTATGAGGCTTTTTCTCATGTTTTAAAAAACGGATCCGGATCTGTCCGAAGAAAGATCGAGGATGTGTTCGGAAATACGATGAGTGCCGCAGATAAGAAATCTTTGGCAACGCTGATCTATTATCCGAGAGCAAAGATGGACCTGATCCGGCAGACAGAGACGAATATGGAAGACTGGTATAAAGTACATCTATATCGTTTGATCGAAGTTGCCAAAAGAGCGGCGAGCAAGTATACGCGGTCGAAAGTAAGAAAGGCGCTTCCCCAAATTTTGCTTATGTGATCGAGGAACTGATCACGGAGAAAGCGGAGGTACATGATAAGGAATCATATTATAATGAGATTATTTCAACGATTATACGGATCGGAAGAGCAGAAGATTTTATCGAGGCAATTTCAGAGTTGATCCAAAGGCTCGTTGTAGATCATCTGCATATTGTCGGCGATATTTATGACAGAGGTCCCGGTTCCCTCATATTATTATGGATAAACTGATGTCTTATCACTCTGTCGATATTCAGTGGGGAAATCATGATATACTTTGGATGGGAGCGGCTGCGGGACAATGGGGCTGTATTGCGAATGTGATCCGCATCTGTGCACGTTACGGAAATCTCGATATTTTGGAGGATGGATATGGGATCAATCTTCTTCCTCTGGCAGCATTTGCCCTTCGATTTACGGGGATGATCCGTGTATTTGTTTTCGGTTAAAAGCGGTTGAAGGGATAGATCCTGATGAGATGCAAATGAATATGAGGATTCATAAAGCAATCTCCATCATTCAATTTAAAGTGGAAGGGCAGATCATCCGTCGGCAGAAAGCATTTCATTTAGAAAACAGGGCGCTTTTGCACAGAATTGATTTTGAAAAAGGTACGATTGAACTGGACGGAAAGAAATATCCGCTTTTGGATACGGCGTTTCCTACAGTCGATCCGAAAGATCCGTACGCTTTTACTCAAGAGGAAGAGGAGATCATGAAGCGGCTTGAAAAGGCGTTTCTGCACTGTGAGAAGCTTCAAAGGCATATGAGGTTTTTGCTGAACAAGGGAAGTTTGTATAAAGTTTACAATGATAATCTTCTCTATCACGGATGTGTTCCGCTCACAGAAGACGGAAAATTGAAAGAAATTCGGCTTTTCGGCAAGTCTTACGGTGGAAAAGAACTTTATGATGTTCTGGATTCTTATGTGAGAAAAGGCTTTTTGCTCTTGATGAGAATGAAAGGCAGGATGGAAAGGACATCATGTGGTATATATGGCTGCATCCTGATTCTCCGCTTTTCGGAAAAGATAAGATGGCAACTTTTGAACGGTATTTTCTGCAAGATGCGGAAACTCACATAGAGAAAAAAGAATCCGTATTACTCCCTGCTTGAAAATGAAAAAGTTATCAATCAGATATTGGAAGAGTTTGGGTTAGACCCGGCGGTGTCTCATATTGTCAACGGACATGTTCCGGTGAAACGAAAAGACGGGGAAAATCCCGTGAAATGCGGCGGGAAAGTGCTTGTGATCGACGGCGGATTTTCCAAAGCGTATCAGAAAGAAACCGGAATTGCAGGTTATACTTTGATCTTTAATTCATATGGACTTCTGCTTGTTGCGCACGAGCCGTTTGAATCTACAGAGTCGGCGATCGCAAAGGAAAAAAGATATCCATTCCGAAACGATGATAGTGAAAAGAGTCAGGGAGAGGCTTTTAGTCGGAGATACGGATATCGGTGAGGAACTCAAACGTCAGGTAAAAGATCTTGAACGACTGCTTGTCGCATACAGAAACGGTGAGCTCAGAGAAAAACGATAGCAGGTATCGGATATATAACAGAACATAAAGAGAATATAAAACAGATAAATAAAAGTGAGGTTTGTATGGGAAAAGAAGAAATTCAGGAGTCAGAACCGCTTCGGATCTATTTGAATGAGATAGGGGAGATTCCTCTGTTGGACGAGACGGAAGAAAAAAGAATTGGGCAGAAGAATCTCAGACGGAGACGAATCCGCAAGAGCGAGACTGGAAGAAGGGAATCTTCGTCTCGTCGTTTCTATCGCAAAACATTATACGGGAAGAGGTTTGCCGTTAATGGATCTGATTCAGGAAGGAAATATCGGATTGATGCATGCTGCCGAAAAGTATGACTATACGAAAGATAACCGTTTTTCAACTTACGCGTCATGGTGGATCAAAGAGGCAATTACAAGAGCCATCGATCAGCAGTCAAGAGAAATTCGAGTTCCGGTTCACGTTGCGGAAAATATAAAACGGGTGCAAAAAGCAGCAAAAGAACTGCAGCAGGAATTCGGAAGAGAAGCAGAACCGGGGAGATTGCAAAGAAGCTTGGCGACCGGACAGAAGAGGAAGTGAAAAATATTCTTTCTTATATTCGAAATCCGGTATCTTTGGAAACTCCGGTAGGGGAAGATGGCGAGGACAGTCTTGGAGATTTTGTAGAAGACAGATCTGAGACGACGCCGGAAGATGCGATGGACGTTCTTGTCAGGAAAGAAGAAGTACAAGAACTTCTTGAAACTTTGAACGACAGAGAGAAAGAAGTGATCAGCCTTCGGTTTGGATTGGGGAAAGACCGCACATATACATTAGAAGAAATCGGTGAAAGTCTTGGTATAACAAGAGAGCGTGTGCGTCAGATTGAATCAAAAGCGATGGAAAAACTGAGGAAAAAGGCTCTGTAGCAAAAAGGAAAAAAATCCCGAATGTATAAATATTGAAAATATTGCAGATATTAGAACTACAACAATATTTATGGAAAGGGAGATATTCTTATGAAAAAATGAAACAACTCATTTTGCTGACGCTCTGTGTGTTCACTTTGTTTGGCATGACAGCATGTGCGGGCAAAGATAAAACAGATAATGCGGCGGATCAGACGACAACGGATAAAGACAGAGACAACGATCGCAACGATGCGTCGGACAAGTCAGATAAAAAAAGGAGACGGTATTCTTGATGATGCGGTAAATGATGTGACTCAGGGAGTTGATGACGTAACAGATGATGTCACAGACGGAATTGACGATGTGACAGACGATGTCACAGACGGTGTTGACAATGCGGCGGATGATCTGACTGATGAAAACGGAGCGAAAAAGAAGGCGACCGTATGAAAAATACAGATCAGGGAGATGCAACAGGAAATGCCGATGACTCTATGAGATAGTTTTTTGTCGCATGATAAGAACAGTTATAAAATAATCGGGATTGATTCGACCGCAGAGAGAAGGAACTTTATGTCTGCGGTCGATCTTGTAATAGTGTAAACAATACATAAGGAGAAGGGCAGATGAAATTCAGACCGTGCATTGATATTCATAACGGAAAAGTAAAACAGATTGTCGGTGGAAGTTTAAAAGATGAGGGAACATGGCAAAGACGAATTTCGCATCTGATTTAAACGCCGCATTTTATGCGAATATGTATAAGGAAGATTGTCTGAGAGGAGGTCATATTATTCTTTTAAACAGCCGGCAGTCAGAATATTATGAACAGACAAAACAACAGGCGAAAGAGGCTCTTCGTGTTTATCCGAAAGGACTGCAGATAGGAGGAGGGATTACAGACGAGAATGCATATGAATATATAGAATGCGGAGCGAGCCATGTGATCGTCACATCGTATGTGTTTCGCGGAGGAGAATTTTGCAGAGAAAATCTAAAGAAGCTTGTTCATGCCGTAGGAAAAGAGCATATCGTGCTCGGTTTGAGCTGCCGAAAACAAGGTGAAGATTATTATGTAGTTACAGATCGTTGGCAAAAATATACGAATCTACGTTTGAACGCCGCTGTTCTTGAGGAATTATCTTCTTATTGTGATGAGTTTTTGATCCACGGCGTTGATGTAGAGGGAAAACGATCGGGAATGGAAGAACAACTTGTACATATGCTTGGGCAATGGGGAAAAATTCCGATTACATACGCCGGAGGAATCAGTTCGGAAGACGATTTGGAACGGTTTCGGAGTTTGGGCGGCGGACAACTTGACTTTACGATAGGAAGCGCCCTCGATCTTTTCGGAGGAACTGTTTCATATAGAAAAATTGTGAACAAATATAACTGATGAAAAGATGCATAACAGGTGACTATTTGAGAAAAAATGGTATATTTTAAAAGGTCTGTTTGGTATTAATAGATAGAAAAGAGCATGATATAAGCGGCGCAAATGTACAACAAGCAATACAAATGTATAAATTGACATTTTTGAGAAAATTTGCTATTCTGATAAAGAGCAAAGACATAGATGGCAGCTTTGAGCGGGTGGATCAGATATTTTCTATGCATTATGCCGGAAAATATCCGATCTTTTTTTCTGCCTGTATTCGGCGTGGCGTCTTGTATAGAGATATGCCATGATATAGAAAACAGATATGCTGCTTCGGTCTGATATTATGATAAAGGAGTGGAAGAATGCAAAAGAAGATTAGAAAGATCGTATCATCGATTCTTGCTTCCTGCATGGTTATTAGCGCATTTGCGGGCATAGCTCCGCAAAAGCAGAGGCGAAGACAACGCTTGTCAATGTTGCCGTTAACGGTACGGTAAGTACGCAGAACGGTGAGAATGGAAGTTATGTAATCGGAAACATCAATGACGGTGATCCGAAAACAAGCTGGCAGACACAAGGAACGTGGCCTGCAACGGCTGTGATCCAGTTGGATAAAGGACGCAGTATTTCAAAAGTGGCTGTAGAACTTGGCGAAGACGGGGATAACAGTACAGGAAGAACGGCGCTTGTGACAGTTCAGTATGCACAGAACGGCATTACAACGGATTTGATTGATTTCGGAAGCAAGAGAATGACGGTAGATTCAAAAGAAGAGTTTACAGCGGACGTGCCGAAGTCGGCAACGCATATTTATGTAACGCTTTCCGATCCGCAGAATTCTGATGGAAGTCAGGGCGCGTTCTGGCCGTCGGTTCAGGAAGTAGAAGTGTTTGAAGAGCAGGAAGAAAAAGTGTCTGATTACAATAACATTGCAAATCAGGCGAAGATCACAACAGACGGAAACGAAAATCAATCTGAAGGATCAGCAAACCTTGTTGACGGAAACGACAAAACATTGTATAAGTTCCACAATGAAGCGCAGACTTCAGAGAAGTACATCGCTTTGAATTTTGACGAGGCAAGAACGATGGATGCGTTCCGCATTGCTTTTTGAGCATGTGGGAGATACGGACAGTGTTGATTTCGCGTTCGAGTACAGCATCCTGGCGAAGAAAGCAGGAGACAGCGATTATACGAAGATTGCAGATCACCAGAAGGCAAACCGTACAGATAATTATGCGCAGGTTTATAAGTTTAATGCCGCGCAGTATTCAGAAGTGAAGATTGTTATGCATTCTTGTAAGACACAGGGCGGAACGCAGAACGGATGGCCGGCAGTGGCAGAGTTTGAGGTGTACGGAAGCGAGATCGAAGTACAGGATACAGGCAGTATCGCATTTAAGAAACCGGTACATACGCCGTCTTGAAAAAATACGGCGAAAAATATTACGGACGGAAGCAAAAAGACACAGTGGACCGGCGCATATTATCCGTCTTATGTAGATATTGATCTGGAGAAAAATTATAACCTTGATACGGTAGAAGTATATACACCGGAGAATGGATATTCTCAGTATACGATCTATACAAGTATGGACGGAAGAGATTTTGATAAACTGGCAGAGAAGACATCAAAAGATTCCTGTGATGCTGAAAAGGGAGAAGTTTACCAGGCGGAAGGAAAAGAAGCGAGAATCGTCCGCGTTTATATGGAATATAATTCCGCGTCTACGGCGGCTGTACTGAACGAAGTCCGTGTGACAGGAAAAGAGAGCAAGTCAGAAGTTCAGAAAAGACCTGAGATCAATACAGTAAAATATGAAGAGTCAGAATATAATGTAGAGATTACAGAAAATGATACGAAAAACGAAGTTTACGGTATTATCGAAAGAAGACTCGGAAAAGCTTACAAAGACTGGTTTGAGCTTGAACTTGCGGAGAATCCGAAAAAGAACGGTTATGATTACTTTGAACTTTCCATGGATGGAGATCAGGTGAAAATCAAAGGAAACGACGGTGTTTCTCTTGCGACAGGACTGAACCATTATCTGAAATATTTCTGTCAGGTAAATCTTTCACAAGTGGGAGATCAGGCAGATATGCCGGAAAATAAACCTGTTGTGACAGAAAAAGTATTTAAAGAGACGAAGGCGGAAGTCCGCTACTCTTATAACTACTGTACGCTTTCTTATTCTATGGCGTTCTGGGGAGAGCAGGAATGGCGTGACGAGTTAGACTGGCTGGCGTTAAACGGCGTGAACGTCGTTCTTGACGCGACAGCGCAGGAAGAAGTATGGAGAAGATTTTAGGAGAACTTGGATATTCTCACGAAGATATTAAAGACTTTATTGCAGGAATATACATATTATGCGTGGGCATATATGGCGAACCTTTCCGGTTTCGGAGGCCCGGGTGCATGACTCGTGGTTTGAAGAGAGAACAGAGCTGGCAAGAAAGAATCAGCTTATTATGAGAAAACTCGGAATGCAGCCTGTACTGCAAGGTTACAGCGGAATGGTTCCGACAAATATTCACGATTATGACAAAAATGCAGAAGTGATCGAGCAGGGCGAGTGGTGTTCCTTCCAGCGTCCGACGATGTTAAAGACAACTTCTTCTACATTTGAAAAATATGCGAAGAAATTCTATCAGTGTCAGAAAGAAGTTTACGGAGACGTAAGCAACTATTATGCGACAGACCCGTTCCACGAAGGCGGCATTACAGGCGGTATGAATGCGTCCGACATTTCGGAAAAAGTATTAACTGAAATGATCACGGCAGACAAAGATGCGGTTTGGATCATCCAGTCATGGCAGGGTAATCCGACAACTGCATTGTTAAACGGTCTTGACAGAGTGGAAAAGGGAACAGATCATGCGCTGATTCTTGACTTGTACGCAGAGAAAGACCCGCATTATGATGAAGGACGTCCCGGCGCGGAAGCATATGGAGACGAGGAAGAATTTGACAAGACTCCGTGGCTGTTCTGTATGCTGAATAACTTCGGAGGACGTCTCGGACTGCACGGACATCTTGACAACCTTGCAAATAATATTCCGAAAGTATTTAATGAGACGAAATATATCGCGGGAATCGGAATCACTCCTGAGGCGAGTGTAAATAACCCGGTATTGTATGATTTCTTGTTCGAGACGATCTGGCAGGATGATGCGTCACAGAAGATGGAAGTGATCGATCTTGACACATGGCTTGATGATTATGCGACGAGAAGATACGGAGCAGAGAGTGAGTCGGCAAATCAGGCATGGGATATTTTGAAAGAAACAGTATATAAGGCGAGCTTAAACGGCCTTGGACAGGGTGCGCCGGAGTCAGTTGTAAATGCAAGACCGAATCTTACGATCGGGGCGGCTTCTACATGGGGCAACGCGGTGATCAGCTATGAAAAAGGCGATCTTGAAGAAGCGGCAGCGCTTCTGTTAGCTGATTATGATAAGCTGAAAGACAGCGCAGGATATCAGTACGATCTGGCAAATGTTTTGCAGCAGGTACTTTCCAACAGCGCTCAGGAATATCAAAAAGGTATGTCTGCAGCGTTCAGCGCAAAAGATCTGGACAGCTTTAAAACATATTCGGAAAAATTCATGTCAGTGATCGAAGACATGGAAAAAGTAACGGGAACAAGCGAATACTTCCTTCTCGGAAGATGGGTAGAGCAGGCAAAAGCGCTTGCAAATAATGCGGATGACTTTACAAAAGAACTGTATGAGTTCAATGCAAAAGCGCTCGTTACTACATGGGGATCGAAAAATCAGGCGGAAAAAGGCGGTCTGAAAGATTACTCTAACCGTCAGTGGTCAGGCTTGATCGGTGATTTCTATAAAGACAAGATGGCAGCGCTGGATCACAGCAAGAACAAACGAGCTTTCGGGAACGGATTATGAGAGTAATATCGACTGGTTTGAGTGGGAATGGGAATGGGTACGCAGCAATAAAGAGTATCCGACAACTGCGACACCGCAGGATCTGAAAACACTCGGAGCAGAAATTTTAGAAAACTACTCTGTAAAAAATCCGGCGGCAAATGATGAGTTTGACCTTCCGACAGAAGGGATGACTGCTACGGCAGGAAGCGCGCAGCCGCAGACAGGGAAAGAAGGACCTGCATCATATGTTCTGGATAAAGACGTGTCAACGCTTTGGCACAGTAAATATGAAGGCGACGACCAGAATAATCTGTGGATCGATATTGCCCTGGGAGAGAGCAAGACTGTCAACGGACTGCGTATACTTCCAAGAAACGGCGCGGTGAACGGTGTGATCGTTGAATACCGTATTGAGGTAAGCAATGATAACGGACAGTCTTATCATGAAGTGGCGACAGGAACATGGACAAATGATTCAGGATGGAAATGGGCTCAGTTTGATCAGACAGAGGCGACAAACGTTAGATTATACGCAGTGAGAACATTGTCAGATCAGGCAGGAAAGAACTTTGCATCTGCGGCAGAAATCCGTATAATGGCTCCGAAAAAAGAAGAACCGCAGCCGGAACAGGTAAATAAGCAGTTCCTTGAATTTTTGATCGGATACGCACAGAGCGCGAAAGAAAAACCGGAATATGAACATGTCGTTCCTGAAGTGAAAAAAGCGTTAGATGCAGCGCTTGCGAAAGCAGTTCAGGTGAAAGATAATGAAAAAGCGTCACAGGAGCAGGTTGACGAAGCGTACACAGAATTGCTTGAAATCGTACATATGCTTGACTTTATAGGTGACACGACAAGCCTGAAAGTATTGGTCGATGCAGTGAGCGATAAGACTGAAAAGACTATACTCCGTCCACATGGCAGCCGTTTAAGAGCGCATTGGATGCGGCAAATGAAGTCTTGAAAAATGAAAATGCGCTTGATGCGGATATCGAGGCGGCTCGCACAGCGCTTGAGACAGCGGTAAACGGACTTGTAAAACGTGCAGATTTCACAAAACTGCAGGCTTCGGTTGATGAGGCGAAAAAAAGCGTACGGGGATCTTTCGGGATATACGGAAGAATCCGCAGCGAAGTATACGCAAGCGCTGACAGCGGCTGAAACGGTACTTAAAAACGCGGATGCTTCACAGACAGAAGTAGATCAGGCGAAGACGGATCTTGAAACTGCGATCAGCGGACTGACTGCAAAACCGAGTCCGGATAAAGTGGATAAGACTGCGCTTCAGAGTTATGTAGATTTCGCAAAGAAATACGCAGATAAAGAAGAAGAGTATACTCCTTCGACATGGAATGCTTTTAAGGCGGCATATGATAAAGCGCAGGAAGTTCTTAAAGATGAGAAGGCGGCACAAAAAGAGGTAGACGACGCTTTGGCTAAACTGCAGAAAGCTGCCGTTGATTTGGAAATGAAGCCGAGCAAAGAAAAGTTAGAGGAATTAAAGAAAGCGATCAAAGCGGCTGAAAAGAAAGATTTAAGCGGATATACGGATGCGTCTGTCGAAGCATATAAAGATGTTGTGGAAAAAGCAAAAACAATGTTGTCAGATAAAGAAGCAACGGCAACAGAGGTTGAAGATATGCTGAAAACATTAAAAGATGCAGACAAGCTTCTCGTAGAGAAAGACAATCCGCAGGAAGAAGACAAAAAGCCGAGCAAAGAGCAGTTAGAAGCATTGAAAGAAGCGATCAAAGCGGCTGAAAAGAAAGACTTAAGCGGATATACGGATGCGTCAGTGAAAGCATATAAAGACGTTTTGGAAAAAAGAAAAAGCGGTATTGGAAGACAAGAAAGCGACGGCAAAAGACGTTGAAGATATGTTAAAAGCGTTAAAAGATGCAGAGAAACTGCTTGTGAAAAAAGATGACGTTAAGGAAGATGAGGATAAAAATCCGGATTCACAGAAAGGTCAGGCAGTTCAGACAGGCGATCAGACACCGATCATGTTCTGGGCGTTCATGCTGGTAGCTTCCGCAGTTGTTATTTTCAGAAGAAGAAAAAGAGCATAGAGCAATGCATAAAAAAATCAGCACAGGATAATCAAATATTGTGTGCGGATGAATGAGAAAAGCACAGAGCCTTTGGAATGGGTTCTGTGCTTTTTGCAATGGCGATAAGCCAAAGTCCGGGCTTGCCCGTGACCTTTGGCGACCGCTTGCACTCCCGGAATGTGCCTTTTGGTACTTCCGGTGATTGAATGATTCTGAATGGGATCATTATTTCCGATATAAGAGTATCGTTTTTGTGCGTAAAAGGCGGTGCGCGTATGGTTGTCAAAACAATTTTTGAGTATTGAATTACGCTTTGGTTAGTGTTAAAATGAAGAATAGTGGTGGCATCGGAGCTATTACCGATGCTAAATTTATATAAGGAGTTAATTACAGAATATGGGTATTATAGAAAAGATTTTCGGAACCCACAGCCATAATGAGCTGAAAAGAATTTATCCGATCGTAGACCGGATCGAAGCTCTTGCTCCTGCGATGGAGGCGCTGTCAGATGAGGAACTGAAAGGAAAAACAAAGGAGTTTAAGGACAGACTGAATGAAGGAGAGACGCTTGACGACATTCTTCCTGAGGCTTATGCCGTTGTAAGAGAGGCAGCATGGAGAAGTATCGGTATGCGTCATTACAGAGTACAGCTTATCGGTGGTATTATTCTGCACCAGGGTCGTATTGCCGAGATGCGTACAGGTGAAGGTAAGACGCTTGTGTCTACACTTCCGGCTTATCTGAACGCACTTTCAGGAAAAGGCGTCCATATCGTTACGGTCAATGATTATCTGGCAAAACGTGACGCTGAATGGATGGGAAAAGTACATGAATTTCTTGGATTGACAGTCGGTGTTATTTTTAAACGGAATGGACAATAAAGAGCGCCGTGCGGCATATGACTGCGATATTACTTATGTAACGAATAATGAACTCGGATTTGACTATCTGCGTGACAACATGGTCATATATAAAGAACAGCTCGTACAAAGAGGTCTGAATTTTGCGATCATCGATGAGGTTGACTCTGTTTTGATCGATGAGGCGAGAACGCCGCTTATTATTTCCGGGCAGAGCGGAAAATCGACAAAGCTTTATGAAGCGTGTGATATTCTTGCCCGTCAGCTTGAACGTGGCGAGGCAAGCGGAGAATTCTCCAAGATGAATGCGATTATGGGAGAGGATATCGAAGAGACGGGTGATTTTATTGTCAATGAAAAGGAAAAGGCAATTAACCTGACAGAAGACGGAGTTAAGAAAGTAGAGAAATTCTTCCATATTGAAAATCTTGCCGATCCGGAAAATCTGGAGATCCAGCATAATATTATCCTTGCTTTGCGCGCGCATAATCTGATGTTTAAAGATCAGGACTATGTTGTGAATGCAGAAGGAGAGGTTATGATCGTCGATGAATTTACAGGACGTATCATGCCGGGAAGACGTTATTCGGACGGGCTGCATCAGGCGATTGAGGCGAAGGAGCACGTAAAAGTGCGCAGAGAGAGCAAGACGCTTGCAACGATCACATTCCAGAACTTGTTTAATAAATTTGAGAAGAAGAGCGGTATGACAGGTACGGCTCTTACAGAAGAAAAAGAGTTCCGTGATATTTACGGAATGGACGTTATAGAAATCCCGACAAACAAACCGGTTCAGAGAAAAGACCTTGAAGATGCGGTATATAAAACAAAAGCAGAAAAATATCATGCTGTCGTTGAAGAAGTAAAGAGAGCTCATGCTACAGGTCAGCCGGTTCTTGTCGGAACGATCACGATAGAAGTGTCCGAACTTTTGAGCGGTATGCTGAAAAAAGAAGGAATCAAACATAACGTTCTGAATGCGAAATATCACGAGCAGGAAGCAGAGATCGTAGCGGATGCAGGTGTTCACGGCGCCGTAACGATCGCGACGAACATGGCAGGTCGTGGTACGGATATTAAACTTGATGAAGATGCGAGAGCGGCAGGCGGATTAAAGATTATCGGTACGGAAAGGCATGAGTCAAGACGTATTGACAATCAGCTTAGAGGACGTTCCGGTCGTCAGGGAGATCCGGGTGAATCAAGATTTTATATTTCACTGGAAGATGATCTTCTTCGTCTGTTCGGTTCGGACCGTCTTATGGGAGCTTTTAATGCGCTGGGTGTTGCAGACGGGGAACAGTTGGAGCATAAGATGCTTTCCAATGCGATAGAGACAGCACAGAAAAAACTGGAGACAAACAACTTCGGTATCCGTAAAAATCTGCTTGAGTATGATCAGGTTATGAACGAGCAAAGAGAGATCATTTACGGAGAGAGAAGAAGGGTTCTCGACGGCGAGAGCATGAGAGATACCGTCTATAATATGATCACAGAATATGTTGAAAATATTACAGACCGTTTCGCCTCTCCGGAAGCGGCAGCAGAAGACTGGGATGTAAAAGGTCTGGAGCTGAACTTGCATAAGATTATTCCGATGATGGAGCTTCCGTCAGAGAAAGAATGTATTGATATGCGTCAAAAAAGAGCTGAAACATCTCTTGAAAGAACGTGCGGTGAAAGCGTATGAAGTGAAAGAAGCGGAATTCCCGGAAGCAGAACAGATCCGAGAGTTAGAGCGTGTCGTACTTCTAAAAGTAATCGATGCAAGATGGATGGATCATATCGACGATATGGATCAGCTGCGTCAAGGAATAGGACTTCAGGCATATGGACAGAGAGATCCTCTTGTAGAATATAAGATGATGGGATATAATATGTTTGGCGAGATGACAAATATGATCGCCGAGACAACGATCCGTACACTGTTCAATGTTCGTGTCGAGCAGAAAGTAGAAAGAGAAGAGGTAGCGAAAGTTACAGGAACAAATAAGGATGACACTTCCGTACGCGCTCCGCAAAAGCGGGAAGATAAGAAAGTTTATCCGAACGATCCATGTCCTTGCGGAAGCGGGAAAAAATACAAACAATGCTGTGGAAGAAAACCGGTGTAATAGACGGTATTATAAAAACAATAGAATCCGTATAATAAAAGATAAGACAGGATTTGTATAATAAATGAAAGAGGTGATCAAGGTGGTTTTGTTAGATGAACTGAAGTTAAGACTAAGCGCATATGAAGAACCGCTGAAAGATTTGAGGGATTCACTTTGACTTAGCTTCTAAGAAGCTGCGGGTTGAAGAGTTGGAGAAGCGTTTGGAAGAACCGGGATTTTGGGATGATCCGGAAGTTTCCCAACAAGTAATGAAAGAATTAAAAGGGCTGCAGGACTCTGTAAAAGAAATCGAAAAGCTGTATTCAGATTATGAGGATATGATGCTTCTGATTGAGATGAGCGAGGAAGAAGACAGCGAGGAAACAGCGGAAGAGATTGAAGAAGAATTGCAGCAGTTTGAAGAGACGTTTGAAGAATTGCGTATCGGGACACTTCTTACAGGACCATATGACAGAGATAATGCGATCGTGACGCTTCATGCCGGGGCGGGCGGTACAGAATCTTGTGACTGGACCGGAATGCTCTACCGTATGTATACGAGGTGGGCGGAAAAAGAAAGGGTACAGTATCGAAGAGCTGGATTATCTTGAGGGAGATGTGGCAGGAGTAAAAGGCGTGACTTTTGAGGTGAAGGGCGAGAATGCATACGGATATCTTCGCTCGGAAAAAAAGGAGTACACCGTCTCGTGCGTATTTCTCCGTTTAATTCGGCAGGAAAGCGTCAGACATCATTTGCATCCTGTGATGTGATTCCGGATATAGAGGAAGATATTGATATAGAGATCAATGACGATGATCTGAAGATCGACACATATCGTTCCAGCGGCGCGGGAGGTCAGCATATAAATAAGACGTCCTCGGCAGTGCGTATTACGCATCTTCCGACCGGAATCGTAGTTCAGTGTCAGAATGAACGCTCTCAGCATATGAACAAGGATAAAGCGATGCAGATGCTCAAATCAAAGCTTTATTTGATGAAGCAGCAGGAACAGGCGGAAAAAAATGTCTGATATCCGCGGAGAAGTAAGGGATATTAATTTTGGAAATCAGATCCGTTCCTATGTCATGCAGCCGTATACGATGGTGAAAGATCACCGTACAAATGCGGAAGTAAGTAACGTAGGCGGAGTGATGGACGGAAATATCGATCCGTTTATCAACGCATATTTAAGTGCAAATACAGAACAGGCATCCGAGCAGTGATCGGAAGCCTGTTTTGGCTAATAGTGGTTTTGTGAAATGTTACGAACAGAAAAAGGGATAGGAAAGGAAGAATAGGATGATAAGTATAGCGGTATTGGGATATGGCACAGTCGGTTCGGGAGTTGTAGAAGTGCTCGAAAAAATAAGGATGTTATCAATCAGAGAGCAGGAGATGAAATCAGTGTCAAATATGTTCTTGATCTGAGAGATTTTCCGGGAGATCCGATACAGGAAAAGATAGTGCATGACATTGATGTGATCATTAATGATCCGGAAGTTCAAATCGTAGTGGAAGTAATGGGTGGAGTAGAACCGGCGTATACATTTGTAAAACGGTGTCTGGAAGCGGGAAAGAGCGTGGCGACATCCAACAAAGCGCTTGTGGCAAAGCATGGCGCGACTCTTCTGTCTATCGCAAGAGAGCGGGAGATCAATTTCCTGTTTGAAGCAAGTGTAGGAGGAGGTATCCCGATTATCCGCGCGTTAAATTCTTCGCTGACGGCAGACCGCATTGAGGAGATTACCGGAATTTTGAACGGAACTACCAATTATATGCTTTCGAAGATGTTTTATGAAGGTGCTCAGTACGACGAAGTGCTTAAAGAAGCGCAGGATAACGGCTTTGCGGAGCGCAATCCTGAGGCTGATGTAGAAGGATATGACGCATGCCGGAAAATCGCGATTCTTTCTTCTCTTATTTCAGGACATCAGGTTGATTTTGAAGATATTTACACAGAAGGTATCACGCAGATAACAAAAGAAGATATGATGTATGCAAAAGAGATGAAAATGACGATCAAACTTCTTGCATCGAGTAAGCGTGACGGCGACCACCTCCATGCGATCGTTGCTCCGGCGCTTCTTGGAAATGAACATCCGCTTTATAGCGTAAACGGTGTGTTCAACGCAGTGTTTGTAAACGGAAATATGCTTGGAGACGCAATGTTTTACGGAAGCGGAGCAGGAAAACTTCCTACGGCGAGCGCTGTTGTAGCGGATGTTGTAGATGAAGCAAAACATCTTCACAGAAATATTATGACAATGTGGAAAAATGAAAAGCTGGAACTTCTTCCGATAGAGGATACGGAAAAACGTTTCTTTGTACGGATCAGCGGCGACGAAAAATGCGTCGGGAAGAAACAGAAGCGGCATTTGGAGCAGTGACTTTGTGAGAGCGGAAGGTCTTGAAAATGAGTTCGGTATCATAACAGAAGTGATGACAGAGGAGCATACAGAAAGATCGCGGAGAAATTTGAGGGAATCCTTCATATGATCCGTGTTGAAGAGTAAAATAAAGAGGACGAAAATTATGAAATATATCGTTATTTTATGTGACGGAATGGCAGATGAACCACTGGAGTCTCTGTCAGGGAAAACACCGCTTGAAGCGGCAAAGACTCTGAATATGGATCGTCTGGCAAAAACGCGGAGATCGGGATGGTTCAGACAGTTCCGAAAGGAATGTCTCCGGGAAGCGATACTGCAAACCTGTCGGTGATCGGATATGATCCGAAGAAGTATTATTCAGGACGTTCTCCGTTAGAAGCTTTGAGTATCGGCGCGCAGATGGGGGACTTGGATGTGTCTTTTCGGTGCAACCTTGTTACATTGACAGAGGATGAAGATTGTTATGAAGAACGCACGATTCTTGATCACAGTTCGGGAGAAATATCGACAGAGGATGCGGCAGTTCTTATGGAAGCATTAAGTAAAGGGCTTGCAAAAGACGGATATCATTTTTATGTAGGAACGAGCTACCGTCACCTGCTGATCCAGAATAACGGACATGTGACAGAATTGACGCCGCCTCATGATATTTTGACAAAGAAGATCGGCGGATATCTCCCGGAAGATGAAGTGCTTCGGGAAATGATGGTGAAAAGCTACGATATATTAAAAGATCATCCGATCAATATAAAACGCAGGGAAGAAGGGAAAAACCCAGCCAATTCAGCATGGTTTTGGGGAGCGGGAACGCGTCCTGCGCTGACTTCGTTTGAAGAAAAAAACAAAGTAAAAGGCGCAATGATCTCTGCTGTCGATCTGTTAAAAGGAATTGCAGTAGGCGCAGAAATGGATAATATTACGGTAGAAGGAGCAAATGGCGGACTCCATACAAATTATGGAGGAAAGGCTGAAGCTGCGGTGAAAGCGCTTACAGAGGACGGCTATGATTTTGTTTATGTACATATTGAAGCGCCGGACGAGATGGGACATCAGGGAAGTACGGATGATAAGATCAAAGCGATTGAATTGATAGACGACCTTGTGATCGGTCCTGTGGCAGAAGGACTTGAGCAGGCGGGTGAAGATTACAGGATGCTGATTCTTCCGGATCATCCGACGCCTGTGCGCGTGCGTACTCATACAGGTGATCCTGTTCCGTATATGTTGTATGACAGCACAAATGCAGTAAAAGGACAGGATGAGTATTCTGAACGGACGGCACAGAAGACGGGGATCTTCAGAGAAAAAGGAGACCATATGATCGATCATCTTTTGGAACGTGAATAATTGATTTTGCAGGAAAATAAGCAGAGAAAAAGAAAGCACCACTTTGTGTTGAGGTTGAGTTTGCAAAGACAAAACTTGCAGCAAGGAAGGTGCTTTCTGCGTTTAGAAGCAGTTTCAGGCTTGACAGACATTCTTATTTTGATGTAAAATAGCCGTTGTAAAGTAAAAATGATTATGAAAGTGTTGAAGAGGACAGTAAGCTGTCCGGTCATCTCAGAGAGGGATCTGTATGGTGTGAAGATCCTGATGTTCCGGCTGACTGAATACCACCTCGGAGCGGCCTTAATACGGCACGGTGATTCCGTTATCATCACATGAATTAAGATGGTTTTCTGACGAAGACAAACAGGGTGGAACCGCGGGAGTTTTCCCGTCCCTGTGTGGAGTGTTTCCGTGCAGCATAGATTCATAGATAAGAGGCATTCCGTATGGAGTGCTTCTTTTATGTTTGCGGACAGGGAAGAATAACAAAAGAAAGGAAGAAAAAGATGAAGATCACATTAAAAGACGGATCAAGCAAAGAATATGCACAGCCGATGAGTGTTTATGAAATTGCGCTTGATATTAGTGAAGGGTTGGCAAGAGTTGCTACGGCAGGGGAAATTGACGGAGAGGAAGTTGATTTAAGAACTGTTGTTGACAAAGATTGTGAATTGAATATTTTGACATTTAACGATGAAAAAGGAAAAGGAGCTTTTCGTCATACAGCATCTCATATTATGGCGCAGGCGATTAAACGTCTGTATCCGGATGCGAAACTTGCGATCGGACCGTCGATCGCAGACGGATTTTATTATGATATAGACAAGGAGACTCCGCTTACAGCAGAGGATCTTGATAAGATCGAGGCAGAGATGAAGAAGATCGTAAAAGAGAATCTTGAGATCAAACAGTATACAATGCCAAGAGAAGAAGCGATTGCGTATTTTAAAGAAAAAAATGAGCCTTATAAAGTAGAATTGATCGAAGATCTTCCGGAAGGCGAAACGATCAGTTTCTATTCACAGGAGAATTTACCGATCTGTGCGCAGGTCCGCATCTTATGACAACAAAACCGGTGAAAGCATTTAAATTAACAAGTCTTGCAGGCGCTTATTGGAGAGGCGACGAACATAATAAAATGCTTCAGAGAATTTACGGAACTGCTTTTTCCAAAAAGGCAGAGCTTGAAGAATATCTGACGATGATTGAGGAAGCGAAAAAGCGTGATCACAGAAAACTTGGAAAAGAGCTCGGTCTGTTTATGATGCGCGAAGAAGGACCGGGATTCCCGTTCTTCCTTCCGAAGGGTATGGTTCTGAAAAATACACTGCTTGATTACTGGAGAGAGATTCACCGCAGAGCGGGATATGTAGAAATTAATACGCCGATTATGTTAAGTCGCCATTTATGGGAAACATCAGGTCACTGGGATCATTATAAAGAAAATATGTATACAACAGTAGTTGATGAGGAAGATTTCGCAATTAAACCGATGAACTGTCCGGGCGGAATTCTTGTGTATGAGTCAGAGCCGCGTTCTTACCGTGATCTTCCGATCCGTATGGGAGAGTTGGGACTTGTGCACCGTCATGAAAAAATCAGGTCAGCTCCACGGATTAATGAGAGTTCGCTGTTTTACACAAGATGATGCGCATATTTTCATGACGCCGGAGCAGATCAAAGAGGAGATCAAAGGCGTTGTAAAACTGATCGACGAAGTGTATAGTTTGTTTGGATTTAAGTATCATGTCGAGCTTTCTACACGGCCGGACGACAGTATGGGAAGTGATGAAGATTGGGAAATGGCGACAGATGCTCTTAGAAGCGCGCTTGATGATATCGGACTTCCGTATATTGTAAATGAAGGGGACGGAGCTTTTTACGGTCCGAAGATCGACTTCCATCTGGAAGATTCTATCGGAAGAACGTGGCAGTGCGGTACGATCCAGCTTGACTTCCAGCTTCCGCTTCGATTTGAACTTGAGTATACAGGAGCGGACGGAGAGAAGCACAGACCGATTATGATCCACCGCGTTGTATTCGGTTCTATCGAACGTTTCATCGGAATTCTGATCGAGCATTTTGCGGGCGCATTCCCGACATGGCTTGCTCCGGTACAGGTGAAAGTTCTTCCGATCTCTGACAAATATCTTGATTATGCAGGTAAAGTGCTTGAAGATCTGAAGGAGGCGGGTATTCGCGCAGAAATTGACAGTCGTGCGGAGAAGATCGGCTACAAGATCCGCGAGGCACAGATCCAGAAGATTCCGTATATGCTCGTTGTCGGCGCGAAGGAAGAAGAGGAAGGCAAAGTATCTGTAAGAAGCAGATTTGCCGGAGATGAAGGTCAGTGTGGTCTGGAAGAGTTTATAGAACAGATTAAAGAAGAAGTTGCAGCAAAGAAACTCAGAGAGACAGTGCAGGATAAATAAATCATAAAATAAATTAAGAAGAGTTCAGAACAGATGATACTATCATACTGCTGAACTCTTTTTGTATTGGGATCGAAATGTAAAAGAAAAAACATCTGTTTTAAGGTTCTTCTTTTTGTAAGATTCATCGGTGGAAATTGTGACCGGAATGTCGATGATCTTATGCGGAGTAATATTTTTAACTAAATATTCAAATAAAGTTTTGATCAATAAATATCCTTGGTTTACCGGTTCTTGTCCCAATACGAAATCAACAACCTGTGTTTGGAGCAAGTGAATGGAGCCTTCTGTAAGATCGTGACAGATCACATGGATATTCTCAGAATCATCTATGATATCCAAGGCGCTTCCCACTCCGGCTATACCGCCGCCTGTAATATAGATTCCGTCCAGATCGGGAAGTTTGTTACAGTATTCTAAGGTGATGCGAAAGGCATCTTCTTTTTTATCTTGATTTTCAGAAATGCCGACGATTTTGATATCCGGTCGTGTTTCCGAGATTTTATTTTGAAAACCAAGCAGTCTAAGCATAAACTTTTTACTTCGGGAGCAGGAGAGTTAAAGGTGATTACGGCGATTCCTTTTTCGATAAGGGAGTTAAGAAGGGCGTAAACATTTGGGTGATCCAGAGGAAAGACTGCCATTCCGCTGACTCCGTTTTCAGTTAAATCGTTAATAATCCGGATTTCTTCGGAAGGATCAAGACTGGTCATCAGTTTGATGATTACTTCGATTCCAAAAGCAGAAAATTCCTTCTTGGCACGGTTGATTCCCGAAATAATATCATGGATAAAGGGGTTATAATCCGGTGTTAAGATGACCCCGATTTTTTAAGGATTCCTTTTTAGATACTAACGCTTTGGCAAGGAAGTTCGGTTCATAGTGCAGTTCTTTTGCGATTTTCAAAACTTTTTGGCGCGTTGCCTCGCTGACTCCGGAACGATTGTTTAGTACCCGGTCTACAGTACCTCGAGAAACGTTTGCCAGCTCTGCAATTTGTTTTACGGTTACCGCCATGTAATAATCACCTCCCATATAATACCATTTTTACTGCTAATAATATAACATAATATCGTGCTCGTGTCTAGTTACAAAAAATAAGAGTTTGTGCAAAAAAATATATGTAACATACAACTCAATATAAATGTAAAAAATGCAAAAAAAATACAGTGAAAAAATGGTGAATATATAGTATTGAAACAATAAAATGAACATGGTACTATAAATACAAGAAAAACGTGCACGAGCACGAAAAAGAAGGAGGATGAAGATGAAATTTGGAACATTATATTCTTATTGGGGAACAAAATGGCAATGTGATTATTTGAAAACATTAAAACGAGTTTCAGACATCGGATTTGACATTTTGGAAATGGGTGCTCCTCACTTGTTGGAAATGTCAGATTATGAACTTTCAGAATTGAGGCGCGCGGCGAAAGATATGGATATGGTATTGACGGCAAATATCGGACCGGCAAAAGATAAAGATCTTGCTTCTCCTGATCCGGATATACGAAAAGCGGGAGTAAACTATTTGATCGATATATTAAAAGTAATGGAAAAAGTAGGATCTAAATCACTTGTTGGAGCAATGTATTCTTATTGGCCGTGTCAATTTGAAATAACGGATAAGGAAGCTGCCTGGGAGAGAAGCATCGAGGGGATGAAAGAGGTTGCAGAAGCTGCGGAATCATTGGGAATCGAATGCTGTCAGGAAGTTTTGAATCGATATGAAACTTATATTATCACGGATTGCAGGGAAGGATTGGAATACTGCAGGAGAGTCGGAAGTGAAAATGTTAATCTCCTTCTTGATACATTTCATATGAATATCGAAGAAGATAATATTCCAGAGGCTATCCGGCTTGCAGGAAGAAAATTGGCCATCTGCATGTGGGAGAATCAAACAGAAAGCTTCCGGGAATGGGATCCCTTCCTTGGAGAGATATCGGACGGGCGCTAAGAGATATCGGATATGAGAAAGGCGTCGTTATGGAACCGTTTCTTCTTCAAGGAGGAGAGGTCGCTCGGGACTGTAAAGTGTGGAGAGATTTAAGTGGGAATGCAGATGAGAAAATGCTGGATCGCTATATAAAAGAATCTTTAACATTTTTGAAACATGAATTTACGTTTTGAGGAGAGGATATGAAATGGCAGAAATTTGGACGATGGGTGAAATGATCGTGGAAATTATGCGGGAGAAAGAAAATGAGCCACTGGATAAAGCAGGAGTTTTTCGAGGACCTTATCCGAGCGGAGCACCGGCGATTTTTATTGATACAGTGGCGAGACTCGGACATAAGGGCGGAATTATCGGAGGAGTAGGCAAAGACGATTTTGGAAAATGTCTGTTGGACAGATTGAAAAGTGACGGAGTCGATGTGTCGCATGTGATTGAAAATCCAAAAAAGCTACAGGATGTGCGATTGTAACATATTTTGATGATGGCTCCCGAAAATTTATTTTTCATATGGGGAATACTCCGGCTGTTGAAGCGAAAGCGCCGCAGAAGGATGTGCTGGATGGAGTTCGGTATTTTCATGTAATGGGCTGTTCTTTGTTTGCTGATATAGAGTTTGCAAAAGAAATTTTAAAAGCGGCACAAACGGCAAAAAAAATAGGGGCGAAGGTTTCTTTTGATCCGAATATCAGAAAAGAATTAATAGGGGAAAAAGAGACGGATAAAATTCTGGAGAATCTGATGCGGTTGACGAATGTTTTTCTGCCCGGGGAGGAAGAACTTTGTTGACAGGAAAAGAAACAGTGGAAGAAGCTGTTGAAGAATGCTTTAAAAATCCTGAGCTTGAAATATTGGCATTAAAGCAAGGTTCATGCGGGGGTCAAAGATTTATACGAAGGAAAAAAAGGTTGAAACAGGAATTTACAGAATTCAGCCTGTAGATGCAACCGGAGCCGGAGATAGTTTTGACGCGGCGTTTATCTGCGGACTGTGTGAAGGAAAGAGAATTGAAGAGGCGGCGAAAATGGCAGCAGCAGCAGGTGCGATTAATACAGCGGCGTTTGGTCCTATGGAAGGAAAGATCAGCGTGGAAGCGATAGATAAGATGATAAAGGAGGAATGAAAATGAAAAAAGTAAATATCGGAGTAGCGGGACTTGGATTTGGAAAAGAATTTGCGGCGATTTACTGTGATCATCCGCTTGTTGATAAAGTGGCGATCTGTACAAGGAATCCCGAAACTCTAAATAAAGTGGGGAAGAACTCGGAATTCCGGAAGAATTAAGATTTACAAATTATGATGATATGATTTCACATGAAGAATTGATGCGATTCATATTGTGACGCCGATTAAAGAACACTATCCTCAGTCGATCAAAGCGCTAAGAGCAGGGAAACATACTGCATGTACAGTTCCGATGGCGACATCTTTGGATGAGTTGAGAGAGATTGTAAAAACATCCAGGGAAGTTGGAAAAATCTATACGATGATGGAAACTTCGCTTTATACAAGAGAATACCTTTATGTAAAGAGATTAAAAGAAAATGGTGAACTTGGAAAAATTCAGTATTTAAAAGGTGATCATATGCAGAACATGTCTCTGGAAGGCTGGGGAGACTACTGGCAGGGATTTCCGCCGTTTTGGTATGGCACGCATGTATTGTCACCGATTCTGGATCTGGCCGGTACAACAGCTAAGAGTGTGCGGTGTCTTGGAAGCGGAAGGGTAAATAAAGAAAGAGCTGAACATTACGGGTGTCCGTATGCGGTAGAAACCGCTACATTTAGATTGAGAAACAGCGATATCGTAGCAGAGGCACATAGATGTCTTTTTCGAGACAGTACGTCAGGTAAGAGAGTGTTTTGACGTTTACGGAGATAAAATGTCGTTTGAGTGGGAGCCGACGGTAGACGAAGGACATACTATTTTCACAGGCATTGATGATTTTACAAAGTTTACAGCTCCGGACACAGCGGAACTTTTGCCAAAAGAGATTCAAAAGTATACGTTGCGTTCAGCTATTAAAGATCCAAATCAGCCGTCCTTTATACAAGGAAGCGGGCATGGAGGTTCTCATCCTCATCTTTGCAATGAATTTGTGAATGCGATCGTAGAGGGAAGACAGCCGTATATGGATGCGGTTCGCTCGGCAAATTATACGGCGGCCGGTATTTGCGCACAGGAATCAGCAGACCATGGCGGAGCAGAAGTAGAAATACCGGATTTTGCAGAAGAATTTTAAGCTGTTTAGGGGACTTATGGAAAAATTACTGGAAATGAAAGAAATCTGTAAGTCTTTTGGGACGAATAATGTCCTGAAGAATGTGCAGTTTGATCTTTTGCCGGAGAAGTTCATGCCTTGATCGGAGAAAACGGAGCAGGAAAATCTACACTAATGAAAATATTAATGGGTATGTATAAAAAGGATTCGGGAAGTCTTTCTGTTCTGGGATCAGATGAAGCGTACACAAATCCGGATCAGGCGCTCAAAGCCGGAGTTGCCATGATTCATCAAGAACTCAATCCGATTCCGGATATGTCTGTTGCTGAAAATATATTTCTTGGGAAAGAAAAAAAGAAAATGGATCTTTACGTCTAAAAAGAGCAGGAAAAAGAGTCAAAAGATATTTGGATATGTTGGGAATCGATCTGGAACCGTCTGTACTGATGAGAGAATTAAGTGTTTCTGAAATGCAGATGGTGGAAATTGCGAAAGCACTTTCTTATGGGGCAAGAATTATTATCATGGATGAACCTACTTCTGCAATTACAGAAGCGGAAGTGGAAAAATTATTTCAAAATATAAAAATGCTTAAAGAACAGGGAACAGGGATCATTTATATTTCTCATAAAATGGATGAATTGTTTGAAATATCGGATCGCATTACAGTGCTTAGAGACGGACAGTATGTATTTTCAAAAAGACAAAAGATCTTTGTCCGAATGATCTGATCAAAGCTATGGTAGGGCGTGAGATCACGGAAATTTATCCGGAAAGTAAGAGTAAAATCGGCGAAGTGATCCTTAAAGTAAAACATGCTTCACGGAAAGGCGAGTTTAAAAAGATTGATTTTGAACTTCGGAAAGGTGAAAAACTTGGAATTGCCGGATTGATGGGAGCCGGAAGAACAGAATTGATGATGGCTGTTTTCGGAGCGGCGAAACTGGAAGAAGGTGAGATTGAAATAGGCGGAGTTCCTGTCAGAATACAAAGTCCGAAAGATGCAATCAGGCAAAAAATAGCGCTTGTGACCGAAGATAGGAAACGTTACGGTTTGAATTTGACGGCATCAGTCGAGGATAATGCGGTTTCTGTAATTGAGAGCAGTCTTTCCAAATTTGGATTTTATAGAAGAAAGTTGGGAAGAAAAAAGCTGCGGAGGAAATGATCAGCCGTATGAACACAAAAGTTACGGGAATGGATCAGATTGTCGGAAGTCTTTCGGGTGGGAATATGCAAAAAGTTGTTCTTTCAAAATGGCTTTTAAATGATCCTGATATTATCATTTTTGATGAACCGACAAGAGGAATTGATGTTGGCGCAAAAGCAGAGATATATAAGATTATAGAGGAATTAGCCTGTAAGGGAAAGGGAATCATTATTATTTCGTCGGAAATGCCGGAGTTGATCGGGTTAAGTCAAAGAATTATTGTGTTGCATGAAGGAGAACAGACCGGAGAATTGCGAGGAAAAGAGATGACGCAGGAAAATATTATGACTCTTGCATCGGGATACAGAAAGGAGGAAAAAGAATGAAAGTTTTAAGTAAAAATTCTGTTATGGAATTTGTAAAAAGACGGCAATACTCTGGGTTATGATTATTCTGATCCTTATTTTATCTGTTATCAGTCCAAGCTTTTTCAGAGGGCAGAATCTTCTGAATATTATAAAGCAGGCGTCTATTACAGGGGTAATCGGCGTAGGGATGACATTTGTTTTGATCACAGGAGGGATTGATCTTTCCGTCGGATCTGTAATGGCGTTATCGGGAACAATGGCTGCATCTGTAGCTGTGGCAGAAAAAAATATGCCGATTGCTCTGGTTATTTTAGTTGGAGTCGGACTTGGGGCGCTGTGCGGACTTATAAATGGAATCGGTGTATCATACATTGGATTTCCGCCGTTTATTATGACGTTGGGCATGATGACGATTGCAAGAGGGATTCCCCTTGTTTTTACAAACGGAACTCCGATCTTCGGACTATCTGAAGAGTTTAATATGATTGCGAATTCAAGAGTTTTAGGAGTACCTTCACTTGTGATTTTCCTTGTGATCACTGTTTTAGCGGGACATATTATCCTGAGTAAAACTGTTTTGGGAAGACGGATTTATGCAGTGGGAGGAAATGAAGATGCAGCGAGGTTAAGCGGTGTGTCCACTGCAAAAGTAAAGTTGTTTGTTTATGTTTTTTGCGGAATTTTATCGGGAATTGCAGGAATTTTGATTTGTTCAAGAATTACGTCGGGGAATGGCACTGTGGCGGAAGGGTATGAAATGAACGCTATTTCGGCGGCAGTAATCGGCGGTGTCAGCATGACCGGAGGATCGGGAAATGTTCTTGGCATGGTTGTCGGGGCAATGATTTTAACGATTATTCAAAACAGTTTTGATATTATGGGAGTAAATTCGTTTTATCAAAATATCATTAAAGGAATTATTATTTTACTCGCCGTATTTTTGGATTTAAGAGGAAAGAAAAAGAAAAATTAAAAAATGAGTTTTAAGGAGGAAAAATGATGAAGAAAAAGATGTTGGCAGTGGCAGTATGTGTGTCTATGTGTATGATGGCTTTTGCGGGCTGTACAAGTGAATCCGGCGGAGGTTCGGATAAGAAAGCAGAACAGACAGAAGGGAAAAAAGAAGAATCCGGAAAAGTGTTTATGACAGTAAGTAACCAACAGAATGAGTTTATGGTCGGAATGGCAGAAAATTTTAAAGAGGTCGGAGAGGCAGCAGGGTATGAAGTGCAGTTGATGGATGCTGATCTTGATGCTACGAAACAAGTATCTCAGATTGAGACGGCTATTTCTGAAAACGCGGAAGCTATTCTCGTTGAACCGTGCAGCGTGGACGGGTTGACGACAGGGTTGAAAGAGGCTCATGACGCGGGAATTCCGGTGTTTGTTATCCATAATAATGTGTCGGCAACCGACTTGGTCACATCTCTGATTCATGTAGATGTAAGACAAGGCGGGGAATTGAAAAATGGAACAGGTTATTAAGGATTGTGGAGAAGATGCTAAAATTGCGATTATGACAGGAACGCTTGGGCAGGATACGACAAATCAGATCTGCGGTGGTTATGACGCTGTTCTTGAAAAATACCCGAATGTAGAAGTTGTATTTGAAGGGGCAGGCAACTGGGGAGCTACGGATGCTGCGCCTTTGGCAGAAAACTGGCTGGCTTCAGGAAAAGAAATTGACGCAATCGTCTGCAACAATGATGGAATGGCTCTCGGAGTAGTGCCTGTATTGAAATCGGCGGGAAAATCGGAACAGATTAAAGTTTACGGTCTGGACGCAACAAATGAAGGATTAAAAGCAGTTGATTCAGGAGAAATGGCAGCGACGATCTATGTTGATTCCAAGGCAGAGATTGAAAAAGCGTTTGAAATGCTTGAAGATCTGAAAGCAGGGAAAAAGGTGGATGCAGAGTATAAAGTACCGTCTGTGCTTGTTACAAAAAAGAGAATGTAAAAGAATATATGAAATAGCAGGTGAGTCTTATGAAAGCAGCAATATCCGGAGAGACGCTTGGAAGTGTGATGGAATTAGACGAAATTTTATCTTTATTTCAAAAAAATGGGATTCATTTTATCGAAATATGGCCGGAAAATATTCCTGTAAAAGTCGGAAAAACACTTCTGCATAAACGTTTGTATGCAAACAGAGATGTGGAACAAGCAAAAAAGATACTGGAGAAATATCAAATAAAAGCAGCGTGTGTATGCTTTGGAGCAGGATTTGATAAAGAATTGGCGAAAGATCCGGAACTTTTTTCGAGAGAATTAGAACGAGCTGTTGAGATAGCTTATGAGCTGGGAGCAAAAGTTGTAAATCATTATTGTTATCATGTCGCAATGGGTCCGGAAATTTCTTTTTCTGAATTGGAAAAGTATTATGGGCGGGCGATCAGGAAAGCGAAGCAGAGGAAAATCTATCTGGCTTTGGAAAATGAGGCTCATGATATTACTCAAAGTCCCGAAGGGATGAAAACGATTGTAGAGCATATGAATTCGGAATATTTTAAAACAAATTTTGATGCGACCAACTATTATCAGGCGGGATATGAAGGTTTTCCGTATGCATATGAAGTTTTGAAGGAGTATATTGTTCATGTACATATAAAAAACGGTTGTTTTTATCATCCTGAATTCGGACACGAAAAGCAGTGCAGAGGAGGGAAAATGACGGGGATGTTTGCGGGAAATGATATCTATTATCCATATGCATCTGACGGAGCGGTGAACATAGACGGACTTTGCGGAGGCTTGAAAAAGACGGATATACAGGTTTTTGTACGATGGAACCTCATACGACTCCTGAAAAGTGTCTGGACTTCTACAGAGAAGAGACGGCTTATTTAAGAGAAAGAGGAATCAAAGAATAAACGATATATACGGCGAAGATGACAGCGGTCATTTTCGCCGCATTTTTATGAATGGGCAGGTGAACTGTCACATTTTTACCGGAAAATTCTGTATAACGGTTGATTTTGATATTGTACATAGAGTAGATTATAAGTAGATGAAACAGGATAATAAACGTGTGCAAATATAGAGGCAAAAGCGAATAAGATCGGGGAGAATAACTTATGGAAGAAAACAGATGTCGAGCGCGGTCAGTTATAGGGGAAGTGGAGAAATCAGTCGTTGGGAAAACAGATATTTTAAGAAAAGTTATGACAGCAATTCTTGCCGGAGGTCATGTTCTGATCGAAGACATTCCGGGAACGGGAAAGACGACGCTGGCGCTTTCGTTCTCGCATGCAATGGGACTTAAGGTGAATCGGGTGCAGTTTACGCCGGACGTACTTCCGGCAGATCTGAGTGGATTTACGATATATGATAAAGCATCAGGGACATTTGTGTATCAGCCGGGTGCAGCTATATGCAATCTTCTTTTGGCAGATGAGATAAACAGAACGTCGCCAAAGACGCAGTCCGCGCTTTTGGAAGTAATGGAAGAGCATCAGGTAACGGTTGATGGAAAAACTCACAGGACAGGAGAGCCGTTTATTGTGATCGCGACTGAAAATCCGGTAGGTTCCGCCGGAACTCAGCTTCTGCCGGAGTCACAGCTTGATCGTTTTATGATCTGTGTGAGTATGGGCTATCCGACGGCAGAAGAGGAAATTGAGATTTTGAAACGGAACAGTCAATAGAAAAAACGAGAGAACGAATCGATCCGGTTGTCAATGCAGAGGAATTGATCGAAATGCAAAGAGAAGTTAAGGAGGTTTTTGTACATGACCGGATTTTCGGTTATATTGTGGAACTTGCAAAAGCAACAAGGGAAAATGAATGGACAGAGTTAGGTTTAAGTCCTCGCGGAACTGTCGCGTTGACAGCTATGGCGAAAGCATGTGCGTGGCTGAATGGACGGGAATATGTCGTTCCTTCCGATGTACAGGAAATATTTCCGTGTGTCACAGAGCATCGGATCATTCTGAATATGAAAGCGAAGGTAGGCCATATAAAAAAAAAGAACTGATCCGGCGGGTTCTGGAGAGTGTTCCGACTCCGACAATGAGACAGAAATATTGAGGATGAACAGATGATAAAAAGAATAATCGGATATCTGGCAGTTCTTATACTTACGATATATTTATTTTTTATGTATAACGATACTGTAATCTCAGGACTTCTTATATTTGTTATAATGTATCCGCTTTTATCATTTTGGTTTTGATGATCCAGCGAGGAAAAGTCGGAACAGATATGACGCGTATTCCTTCGATGGGTGAAGAAGGAAAGACGATAAAAGCCGGGATTACCGTAAAAATCAATCCGCATGGAATATGCGGTATGAAGCTGTGATCCTTGTGGGAAACAAGATTGAAGAAAAAAAAAACAGAAGCGGATACGGGGAGTGATACAGGCGGAAAATGTCAGAACATTTTGGTATGAGCTGCCGGGGAATATTTGTGGCAGTATGGAAATTACGTTGAATGAAATAAGAATTTATGATCCCCTTTGTATTTTTTATATCAGGAGAAGAGAGGCTGAAACAGTATTTGTGAAGATCATGCCTGAATTTGAACTGATGCCTGTTGAGATCACAAGAAAGACGAGAGAATTTCAAACAGATGCGGAAGAATATTCCTGTGAGAAAAAGGAGATGATCCTTCTGAAATTTATCAGGTGAGAGAGTATCGAAGAGAAGATTCTTTAAAAGATATTCATTGGAAACTGACTGCCGCGAAAGAAGAGCTTGTAGCAAAAGAGAGGGCGTTTCCTTTAGGATGTGCCGTACTGATCTGGTTTGACATCAGAGAAAAAGAATGTACTGCGAACGGTTTTTCTAAAATGCTAAAGACAGCAGCATCATTATCGATCACTCTTGTTGAAGAAAAATGTATTCATCTGGCTGCGTGGTATGAAGAGGATACAGAACAGATTGTGACTGTGAAAGTGAAAGATGAAGAAAGCTGCTGTCAGATGGTATGGGAATTGATCGATATAAAGCCGTGCGGAAATACAGAGAAAAGAGATTCCTATATGAGGGAGCGTTTTAAAGGGGCAGAGTTTAGCAGTATAGTTACGATCGATGGACAGGGGCAGATTAAAAAGATGGGAAAGAAGAGTTGTTTCTTCGTTTATAAAAGTGGGGATGCCGATGTGGAAAAGAAAAATCCGGAAATAAATTTTGTGAAAGCGCTTAGTGCTGTTTGTGCAGTCTTATTATGGCGGAATGCATTTTTATCTGTATTTGATTTGGAAGCGCTGGCAAATCAAATAGGACGAAAAGAAATCATTTTTGCAGAGATTGCCGTGAGTTTTGCGGTATTTATTTTGTTGATTGCGGCATTCAAAGTAAGGAGGCTGCGCGTAATTGCTTATTTGGTTATTTTTGCACCGTTTATATCTGCTGCATGCGCGCGAAAATTTCCGCCGCCATGGGCGTCGTGGATGTTGGTTTTGCCGCGGTATTGTATGGAACGTGCTGTGCAATGGAAGGATGCAAAGCTAAACAGGTTTTTCGTTCACTTGTTTTGATTTCGGCGGTCTTTGGGATTGCTGCGGGAATTTCTGTTTTTGCGGGAAAACAGATCGATCAGATCAGAGTAGACGAGAATGGATTTTATCAGGAAACGAGACAGAAAATCAGAGAGAACGTAATCGGAAAAGCAGAAGAACTGGCTGAAAAAATAAAAAATAAAAAAGACGGCAAAAAGTTAGATGAAGAAAAAACAGATGCTGAAAGCAAGCATGACAGAGAAGATATAGAAGAAAAAAATCCTTTCCGGCCGGAAAATGATCCGACACAACAAAACGGAAAAAATGACAATATGACGTCGGGCGGAAAAATGGACGATCTCAAAGCTATTTCTTCTTTTAAGCCGTCTTCAGAAGTGTCTACATGTGTTGTGCTTGAGAAAAAGAAAACATACCTTTATGATAGGTGGGGGACGACTTATGAGGACAGTGCGTGGACAAATGAAAAACTAGAAGAGGTAGTGTATTCTTCAAAGTATTATTTTGAAGAAGAAAAAGAGGAGCTATTTTTACAGTATCCTTCGGAACTTACCCGTATGCAAAAAATGTGCGAAGGATGGGATAAGAGTTCGTTTTCTGCTGTGAAAAATCAGATTGACGAAGCTTTGTCGAATATAGTTTATGATACGAATCCTGGGAAAACGCCTGCAAAATGGGATTTTGCAGAGTATTTTCTGTTTGAAAATAAAAAGGGATTTTGTGTACATTTTGCCACAACAGCAGCTTTACTTTACAGGATGTGCGGCTACCAGTCGATTTATGTGGAAGGTTTGGTAGTTCCGGCTTCTGCGTTTAAAGAAAAAGAAAACGGAACTTATGAGGCGCAGGTTGACGGAACAATGGGACATGCATGGTGTGAAGTATATGATGAGAAAAAACAGGAGAGTGGATCACAATGGAACATACGCCGGCATCTTCAAGAAACGAGATGCAGGGAGCGGATGCGGCAAAACAAAAGAAAGAAAACAGTTTTAAAAGCAATCAGGTTTTTCGGTTGATTGTGTGTGTTGTTTTTGTGGCGGGGGCTGCGTTTGGAGGCGTTTTTATTCAGGCTGTAGTCAGAGGAAAACGTCACAGGAGAAAGATTGGGACGACTCGGGGCGGAATCGGTATTCTTACAATGTATGACGATGTAGTTAAAGTTGCAAGACTGACGGAAAAACCAAAGAAGCAGATTTTCGGAAACAGGCATTCGGATACAGATGATTATTCGGAAGTTTGGTTGAAACATCTGAAAAAACAGTATCCTCAGATTTCGGAAGAAGAGTGGAATAGTTTTTATGAAGAAGTGCGGCGCATTTTGTTTTATTATCCGACAAAAGACCGGAGAATATGGAAAGAATCCTATAAATTGTATCGGAAGTTTTATGCTGAGGCAAAAAGGCGGATGAATCCCGGAATGCGGCTGCTTCTAAAATATATTTATTGCATTGAAACGCCTTTTTGTGAAAAAAGGTGCAAGTTTTATGAAAAAGAAAAAGAGAAAAGGAAAAGTAAAATGATAAGAAAAATGAGATCAGAAGACAAAAAGACTTATATGGAGATGGCGAGAGAGTTTTATCATTCGGATGCCGTATTACATCCGGTTCCGGACACCTATTTTGAACGGACTGCAGATGAGGCGCTTCGCTCTGATGTCTATGCCGAGATATTTCTTTTTGAATGTGAAAACGAAGCGGCGGGATACGGGCTGATCGCGAAAACTTATTCTCAGGAAGCGGGAGGAATGGTTTGGTGGATTGAAGAAGTGTATGTGCGGGAAGCGTTTCGTTCCAAAGGGATCGGAAGGGAATTTTTTGCATATCTTGATAAGGTGAAAGGCTCGGCGGTGACAAGGATGAGGCTTGAAGTGGAAGAAGATAATACAAGAGCCGTAGCTCTGTATAAAAAACTTGGATACAAGCCTTTGGAATATGCGCAGATGATCAAAGATGCTCCCTTGAAGTAAAATCGTTTGAAAACAGAGCATTTTAGCCAAACAGAGATATCGTATACTTGTATACAATATCTCTGAAATTCTTTAATACCCCATTGCAAGAAGAGACAGAACAATGTTATAATTCATAGTAGCGTACTTTTGTCCGAGGGCAAAAGACAGCAGTCCGCGATACGTTCATGCCCGGACTGCTGCAAAAATGATGAGTAGGTGACAGATTTGAAGAATAAGATCAAACGATTTGCCAAAGGCGACTTTCATATTCCGCAGCCGGAAATTATATTTCCGGAAACACATATTGTAATGAGAGTCGGAGAAGGGGAAAAATACAGAGGAAGTTTTTCATTGAAAAATCAGGGGGAAGGAACGATCAGAGGTCTTGTCTATCCCTCTTCTTATCGTGTGCAGTGTGACGAACAAGGTTTCGACGGGAATCCTGTCAATATATATTATACATATGACGGCAGCGGGTTGATGCCGGGGCATGTCGAACATGGGAAGTTTACGATCGTTTGCAACGGCGGCGAGTATGATGTCGCATTTACCGCGATTATCGAGAAACCGTATGTTATGACGAGCTATGGGAAGATACAAAGTCTTGACGATTTTAAGAAGCTGTCTTTTCGGGATGCGGCTGAGGCAGTAAAGCTGTTTCGCTCCAGAGATTTTTACGAAATACTGAAATACGAAGATAAGCGGATCCAGGCGCTTTATGAAAATATGCGGAAATGGGAACTGGATCAGCAGGCTTTGGAAGAATTTCTCGTAGGATGTAAGCAAAAAGAGAAGATATTCCTGACACTTGAGGAGGAAAGCCGGGCGTTTATGTCGCTTTCAGAGGCGCGGAAAGAGACGTTTACTATCAGAAAAAATACGTGGGGATATTTAGAAATCGACGTACATACATACAGAAGGAATTCCTCTCTGTTGAACATACCCGTGTAACGACGGAAGAGTTTATCGGAAATTCATACCGGCTGGAATATTTTCTGAATGTGGAAGCACTTCATCCGGGAAGTAATTTCGGCAGGATCATATTAGAATCTCCGTACGAGACTCTTACCTATGAGGTTGTCGTAGAAAAAGATATAAGCAGAGGTGAGGATTATCGTGCAAACGACAGAGAGTTTGCGGGAATTGTTAAAAACTATTTAAAATATGAAAGTGGAAAACTGGAACTGAACGAATGGGTCGAGGAAGCAATCCGTCGGATCAGCCATCTGAGGGAAGTTGATGACAGAAATGAATTCTATCTTCTTGCGCATGCACATATCTGTCTGATCGGAAAACGTTTGGAAGAGGCGAAATGGCTTCTCGAATCATATAATTATAATCGCTTTGCCATCGGTAAGGATGTGGAACTTAGTTCATATTATTTGTATTTGACAACGCTTTTGTCAAATGACACGATCGGGCAGCGAAAGGTTGCGGAAGAGCTTTCCAAGTCATTTATGAAGCATCCGGATAGTTGGAAGATTTTGTGTATGCTTGTGGAAGTGGATTCGGAGTATAAAATATACAGTGAACGTCTTCGGGCTTTGGAAAAACAGTTTTATGATGAAAAGTCGCATAGCGTCTGGTTCTATTTACAGGCGTTTAAATGTTACAGGGAAAAGAGTTCTTCTCTGAAAAAGCTCGGAATGTTTGAAGTTCGGGTTCTTCTGTTTGCAGTCAAACATAAACTGATGACAAGAGAACTGGCGCTTTACACTGCAAATCTTGCAAGTCAGATGAAAGTTTTTGACAAACAGTTATATGCGGTTCTTGTCGGTTCTTATAAGATGTATAAGGAATCGATGATACTGACGGCGATCTGTACTCTTCTGATCAAAGGAAACTGTGTGGAAAGCTGTTATTTTCAGTGGTATGAAAAAGCGGTGGAAGCAGAGCTTAAGATTGCTCAGCTTTATGAATATTATATGGCTTCGGTTGTTCCGGCGGATTTTCACAAAGCGCTTCCGAGATCGGTATATTTGTATTTTATGCACGGAAATTCATTGGATTACCATAAATGCGCATTTTTATATTCAAACTTGATCACATATGAAGATGAAAGCAGCGAGATTTACGCTCATTACAGAGACGAGATGGAAGCGTTTGCATGGAATCAGCTTGACCGGAGAAATGTTGACGAACAGCTTCGTATCATTTATAAACGGTTTGTAGTAGAGGCATCTATGAATCCTGAAAGGGTAAAAGCGCTTTATGATGTATGTCATGCATACCGGATTACGACGAAAGTGCCGAATATGAAATTTATTCATGTTATTGCAGATGACGGCACGATTACTCAGAAATCACCGTATACGGAAAACGGAGCGCGTGTATTCTTGTATGCGAAAACCGATCGGCTTGTGTGGGAGTCAAAAGACGGAAGGCATTATACAGATTCTATTCCATATGAGAGTCAGAGACTTTTTTATGAGCTTCGCTATATGGATATGTGCAGGAAATATATTAACGGCCTGAGAAGAACGCGGGAGGAAGAAGAAGTTCAGGAACTGACGACAGAGATCGTCAGAGAAAACGGAGTTGAAAATTACGAAGAAGATGAACTTTTGGGACTTTGCAGCAAAACGATCAGAGAGAATAATTATGAGAATGATGATTTTCTTACATATGTCTGCTTTGAATTGTTTAAAAAGGTCAATATGACAAGGTGATCCTGACGTATTTGGCAAGCTATTACTGCGGCGCGACATCTGATATGAAGATGCTTTGGAGAGAGGCGCGGGATTATGAAGTACATACGCATAAGCTGGCAGAGAGGATCCTGACACAGATGCTCTTTTCGGAAGAATTATTTCAGGAAGCGCAGGTGTTTGAGCAGTATTATGCGGAAGGTGCATATTTCAGGCTTCAGCAGGCGTATCTTGTGTATATGTCGAGAGAATATGTGGTGGAAGAAAGAAAAATCAGCAGGAGTGTGATCGATATCATCTGCCGTGAATATGAAAAGGGCGAGGATACGATCGATATATGCAAAGTAGCGGTATTAAAATACTATTCGACGAGAGAGTACAGTCCGCAGACAAGAAAGACGTTAAAGAAATTCCTTCAGGAATTGTGTGGAAAGCAGATTTATTTTCCGTTCTTTCTTTCATATGAAAAGACTGGCTGATCGAACTGCAGCTTTGGGATAAAACACTGATCGAGTATAAAGGTCAGAAGGGAAGCAGGGTAATGCTTTATTACAGCCTGCAAAAGGAGGAGAAGAATCGTCCGATTATTCGACGGAAGTGCTTTACTCCGATGTATGAAAATATTTATGTGAAAAAGTTTGTTCTTTTTGCAAATGAAAAGTTAAAATATTATTTTAAAGAGACGATCGACGGAAACTCTTACAGAAGTGATAAGGAACTTTGTGTGCGGGAAACTGTTCAGGGAGAACCGGGGCGCTATGGAAGACTGAATATCCTGATCGAGAAAAAACGAAAGTGAGCGCAAGAAAAAAAATTCAGGCATATGCAAGAGAAGATGCGGCTGCAGCGCAGATTTTTACAAAAAGAACAGGCGTAAGATTAAACAATAGGAGGTTGTTTTTTCATGGGACAGGGAAGTATCATCGGATATGAGATAAATGAAAAAACATGTCAGATCAGTTTTATAACGAAAAAGACTTGGAGCCGGATACGCTGGAAGTGGATACGGACAATTATCAGATTCCGCTTATCATAGGAAAACTGCGAGACACGTGGGCGTATGGAAAAGAAGCGAAAAGACTTGTTACGATCAAAGACGGATTTACCGCAACGAGACTTCTAAGCAAAAGTCTTGCTGGGGATAAGATCGAGTTTGGAGAAGAAACATACGACGCAGTGTGGCTTTTATCTCAATTTATTCAGATGTCGCTTCAGTCATTTCCGGAGATCGACGGTATTGTTTTTACAGTTCCGTCTCTTTCGGAAGAAATGGCGCAGATGCTCAGAGGAATCGCCGTACGGATGAATATTGATAAACGTAATATTTTTATCCAGGATTACAAGGAGAGTTTTTGCAATTACCTGTTTTATCAGCCGAAGGAATTGTGGCAGTATGACGCAGCGCTGTTTTGCTGTGACAGAAATGAGATCAAAGCGTATATGCTTAGGAGGCTTCGGCCGGGGCTGGGAGGCGGAAAAACGACGTTTGTTACAGTAGATGAAGTGGCAAGCGCTCACATGAAGGAACTTGCGATGGTATATCCTGTCTTGAATGAAGATAAGGCAAAAGAAGCGGATGCAATGTTCAGCAAATTTATAGAGAGCGTATTTGACAAACGGATTGTTTCCTCTGTATTTTTGACAGGAGAAGGTTTTGAAAACGACTGGTATCCGAAATCTTTGCGAGTGCTGTGCAACGGGCGGCGAGCATTTATCGGTAATAATCTCTACAGTAAGGGCGCTTGTTATACAGCGTATAGAAAGTTGTATATGCATATTGAAAATCCGGTATATCTGTCAGAAGATAAACTGACGGATCAGATTACGGTCAATATGCGGGTTGGAGGCCAGGAGATGTGGTATCCGATCGTTTCATGGGGGAACCACTGGTATGAGTCGAATAATCAGTGGGAAGTGCTCATGGAAGACGTAGAAGACATCGAGCTTCGGATTGAGTCTCTTGTTCAGGAAATGTAAGAACGGAAACACTGTCTCTTGACGGATTTCCGAAAAGGGCGGAGTATTCCATGCGTTTACAGCTTGAGACACTGTTTCTTGATGAAAAAACATGCAGAATTTCCGTAAGGGATGCCGGATTTGGAGATTTCTTCCCGGCGACAGACTTCCATGCGGAGAAGACGATACATTTAGGAGGCAATGATGGGAAATTTAATTCTTTGTCATGACAGACATGCGGCACATCCGTATGAGATTACGCGCATCCATTGCCGTATTTTTACAATAGAAGAATTGTGCTACTATCTGTGTAATAATTTATATTTGATCGATTATACGATTATGAACGGGCAGCTTTGCGACTGGCTTGACGAGGAACTGGAGATGAAGGCACTTGCATCAGAGTTAAGAGACGTTCTTCGTCTGCACGGTTCGGTTGAAAAGTTTGTTTTAACTATTTTGAAATCGTCTCGTTTGTATCGTGAGCCGGAGATGATTCGTATTCAGAATGTTTTGGAACATTTGAAAAATCAAAAAAGATATTGAACGGCAGAAATTTAAAGGCGACAATCTTCTTGAAAGCGGGGAAGTGGAAGAGGCGATTCTTGTATATCAGGCTATTTTAAACGGGGAAAAAGATGAGACTGTAGATGAGAAGTTTTACGGAAAGATTTATGCAAGTCTCGGAGCGGCATACGGTCGTTTGTTCCTCTATCAAGAGTCGGCGAAAATGTATGATTGTGCATATCAGATCTGCGGGGATAAGACGTTGATCAAGCCGTATCTTTATGCGTCGTACAAATATATGTCGCTTGAAGAATACCATATTTTGATTACAAAAAGCGAAGAATATATGGAAATAAACGCCCAGATGCGCAGGGAAGTAGATAAGATCAACCAAGAGGTGTCTGTAGAACCGGAACCCGGAATCATGGAAAAGTGGAAACGAAGTCATAGAAGAAGTCATGCATAATATATATTGGCAGATCAGATTACAATCTGGTCTGTTACAATCGGTGAGAAGAAAGACCCTCTGTGTGTTGACACGGAGGGTTCTCCATGTTAGAATACAGAGGTAACTTTACTATGGTACAGTGACTCATTAGTAAAGAAAGAAAGCGAGAACTATAAGTTTGGTTGTGGAGGTTATCTATGAAAAAGAAGAGTGTTAAGTGTTTTGTTGTGTGGGGACTTGTTGTTTCAGTGTTGGCAGGATGTGGTTCTGATGATGCAAAGAAAGATTCGGGAAAGAAAGCAGCTTCAGAAAGCGATCTCGATTATGTAAAGGAAAAAGGAACGCTTGTCGGGAATCACAAATTTTGAGCCGATGGATTACCAGGATGAAGAAGGCGAATGGATCGGTTTTGATGCGGATATGGCGAAGGCGTTCGGAGAGAGCCTCGGCGTAGATGTAGAGTTTGTGGAGATTGACTGGGATAATAAGATCTTAGAACTTGACGGGAAGACGATCGACTGTGTATGGAACGGAATGACGCTTACCGAAGAAGTTACAAGTTCTATGGAATGTACAGACGCATACTTAAATAATGCACAGGTTGTTGTACTTCCGGCGGATAAAGCAGATAAATATCAGGATGAGAAAAGCCTGTCAGATCTGTCGTTTGCGGTAGAATCGGGAAGCGCGGGAGAAGATGAAGTGGAAAATCGCGGACTTGATTTCACCCGGTGACAGCACAGGCGGATGCGTTGATGGAAGTTGCGGCAGGTACGTCGGATGCGGCTGTGATCGATCTTCTGATGGCGACGGCGATGATCGGAGAAGGAACAAATTATGCGGATCTTGCTTATACGGTAAGATTAAGCGAGGAAGAGTACGGCGTTGGATTCAGAAAAGGTTCTGATCTTGCAAAAGCTCTGAACGATTTCTTCGCAGAGTGTTATGAAGACGAAAGCATAGTGAAATGTGCGGAAAAATATAACCTTCAGGATATGCTTGTGAAATAAGATAAAAGACGGAGTTGTAGACAAAAAATGGATTTGATATTAGAACAGTTTCCGATTGTGTTTAAATCACTGAATATCGGATTTCTCCAGACATTAAAGTTGTTTTTTGTGACACTGCTCGGAGCGGTTCCGCTTGGGCTTGTCATTGCATTCGGATCGATGTCGCGGTTTAAACCGCTTAGTTATCTGACGAAGATTATTGTGTGGATCATAAGAGGAACGCCCCTTATGATCCAGCTTTTGATCATCTATTTCTTTCCGGGACTTGTTATGGGAAACAATATCTGGGGCGGGGAGAAGCCGGACGTTTTCTTGCGGCGGCAGTTGCATTTATTTTTAATTACGCATGTTATTTTTCAGAAATATACAGAGGCGGTATTCAGGGAGTACCGCATGGTCAGGAAGAGGCGGGGCTTGTGCTTGGCATGACGCGAAGTCAGATTTTTTCAAGGTAACTTTGCTTCAGATGGTAAAACGGATCGTACCTCCGATGTCTAATGAGATCATTACTCTTGTGAAAGATACGTCTCTTGCCCGCATTATTGCGCTTCAGGAAATTATATGGGCAGGACAGGCATTTCTGAAAGGATCGCAGGGAATTGCCGGAGTCATCTGGCCGCTCTTTTTACAGCGGTATATTATCTGATCTTTAACGGTATTTTGACAGTGCTTCTGGGACGTCTTGAGAAGAAACTGGATTATTTCAAGTAGGAGGTGGAGCGTGTGGCAATTCTTGAAGTAGAACATTTGAGTAAAAGTTTTGATCGAACGGAAGTGTTGAAAGACATCACCTTTTCTCTTGAGAAAGGACAGGTTCTTTCAATTATCGGTTCTTCGGGAAGCGGAAAGACGACGCTGCTTAGGTGTTTGAATTTTCTGGAAAGACCGGACGGTGGATCGATCAGTGTAAACGGAGAAACATTGTTTGATATTCATGATCCCATAACTTCACAGGAGGGAGAAATTCGGAAAAAACGGCTTCATTTCGGGTTGGTATTTCAATCGTTTAATCTGTTCCCGCAGTATACGGCTCTGAAAAATGTAATGTTGGCAAAAGAGCTTCTCGCAAAAGAACAACCGGATTATAAACAACATAAAAAAAGAGATCCATGAGGAGATTGAAAAAGAGGCAAGGAGGCTTCTGACCCAGATGGGACTTGCGGATCGTATGGAAAATTATCCACATCAGCTTTCCGGCGGACAGTGTCAGCGTGTCGCAATCGCCAGAGCCCTTGCGTTAAAGCCGGATATCTTATGTTTTGATGAGCCGACGTCGGCGCTTGATCCTGAATTAACGGGAGAAGTGTTGAAAGTGATCCAAAGTCTTGCAGACCAGGAGACGACGATGATCATCGTCACACATGAAATGGCGTTTGCAAGAGATGTGTCCAGCCAGGTGATTTTTATGGATGGAGGATGTATTTTGGAACAGGGGACTCCGGAGGAAGTTTTTGAAAATCCGAAAGAAGAGAGAACGAAGCAGTTTTTGTCTCGTTTTACTAATGGATGAGTTTCTAAATAATGTTTTTTATAAAAAAGTAATAAATAATACTTTGTTTATAAGAAAAACTTATTAAATGGCAATGAATAAAATAATGAGATGACAGAAATACAAGGCGGAGGGTATGTTGATTTTCCCTCCGCCTTATATTATAATCGGATTTGCGGGATGTATTAAAAATAAGACATGCCGTATACTAATCACTCCAGATTTGAAAAATTAATGAAAAGGACAGGTGTGGATGTTATGAAAAAATTAGAACAGCTCTATGAAGGAAAAGCAAAAAAGTATTTGCCACAGAGGATCCGGATGTTGTGATCGTTGATTATAAAGATGATGCGACAGCTTTAACGGGGAGAAAAAAGGAACGATCGTCGGAAAAGGCGTGATCAACAACCGTATGACGAATTATGTATTCCAGGTTTTGGAAAAAGAAGGAGTTCCGACACATTATGTAGAAGAACTCAGCGATAGAGAGACAGCCGTGAAAAAAGTGGAGATCGTTCCGCTTGAAGTAATCGTGCGTAATGTGGCAGCAGGAAGTTTTTCTAAGAGACTGGGAATCGAAGAAGGAAGAAAACTGCTCGCACCGACTTTGGAATTCAGTTATAAAGACGATGATCTCGGAGATCCGCTGATCAATGATTATTTTGCGATTGCCATCGGAGCGGCTACAAGAGAAGAGATCGATAAGATTACAGAGTATACATTTAAAGTAAACGATGTTTTGAAAAAGTTCTTTGACGAAGCGGGAATCGATCTGATCGACTTTAAGATCGAGTTCGGAAGATATCATGGAGAGATTATCCTGGCAGATGAAATTTCTCCGGATACCTGCCGCCTGTGGGACAAAGAAACACATGAGAAATTTGACAAAGACCGTTTCCGCAGAGATATGGGGAATGTAGAAGATGCTTATCAGGAAGTATTTAAACGGATCGGCATCAAATAAGAAAAGGATTGTATGATACAAAAAGGAGAGAACCAGACATGAGCAATGATCGTTATGTAAGTCCTCTTTCCGAACGCTATGCGAGCAGAGAAATGCAGTATATTTTCTCCCCGGATAAGAAGTTCCGCACATGGAGAAGACTTTGGATCGCACTGGCGGAGACAGAAAAGAATTAGGACTCAATATTACGGATGAGCAGATTGAAGAATTGAAAAGTCATGCAGATGATATCAATTACGATGTGGCAAAAGAACGGGAGAAGATCGTACGTCACGATGTAATGTCTCATGTGTATGCATATGGCGTACAGTGCCCGAAAGCAAAAGGAATCATTCATCTTGGCGCGACATCCTGTTATGTCGGAGATAACACAGATATTATCGTGATGTCCGAGGCGTTGAAACTTGTACGCAGAAAACTGATCAATGTAATTGCCGAGCTGGCAAAATTTGCAGAAGAGCAGAAAAGTCAGCCGACACTTGCGTTTACACATTTCCAGCCGGCTCAGCCGACAACAGTCGGAAAACGAGCGACACTTTGGATGCAGGAGTTCGAGATGGATCTGGAAGATTTGGATTATGTTCTCGGGAGCTTGAAACTTCTCGGATCGAAGGGAACAACAGGAACTCAGGCGAGTTTTTTGGAGCTTTTTGACGGAGATCAGAAACAATCGATAAGATCGATCCGATGATCGCGGAAAAGATGGGATTTAAAGCTTGTTACCCTGTTTCCGGTCAGACATATTCAAGAAAAGTCGATACGAGAGTGCTGAATGTGCTGGCGGGAATCGCCGCAAGTGCGCATAAGTTTTCAAATGACATTCGTCTTCTCCAACACTTAAAAGAGATCGAAGAGCCGTTTGAAAAGACACAGATAGGGTCTTCGGCGATGGCATATAAGAGAAATCCGATGAGAAGCGAGCGTATTGCATCACTGTCAAGATATGTGATGATTGATGCACTGAATCCGGCAATTACTTCGGCTACACAGTGGTTTGAGAGAACATTGGATGATTCGGCGAATAAACGTCTCAGTGTACCGGAAGGATTTCTTGCGATCGACGGCATTCTTGATCTTTGTCTGAATGTTGTTGACGGGCTTGTCGTTTATCCGAAGGTAATTGAGAAACGTCTGATGTCAGAACTTCCATTTATGGCAACCGAAAATATTATGATGGATGCGGTAAAAGCAGGCGGAGATCGTCAGGAACTTCACGAGCGTATCAGAGAGCTTTCGATGGAAGCAGGAAAGAACGTAAAAGAAAACGGTCTTGACAATAACCTTCTTGAGTTGATTGCGGAAGTGGTATGAAAGCGGAGATCAATGTATAATTGATGCTGTTCATATTAAAAAATATTATATAGAAATGTGCTAAGGAGTGTTGCAGGGGATTGCAGCATTCCTTTTTCTTTGGTATTTTATCATAGTGAAGTAATGGGAAATTTTTCCAAAAGCAAAGCGAATGAGAGGATATTAAAAGATGGAATTTTGTGGTGTGTTTTATGAGACAGGATATTTAAGGGCAGTGTATGACAGAATAAGAAAACTGTTTTTCGTTTTTCTTATGGCAGCCGTTTTGACTGTCGGTATGATGGGGCAGGGAATGGAGACGATAAATTTCGGAAGTGTTCGGCTGAAAGATATGGCAGGAAGAGCTGTCGCCGAATATGCGGCGGGAGTAGGAACAACAGGTTCTTTTATGATTTCGGTAACCGAGATTCAGATTTCGGCAGATGTTTCAGCTGATCTTTTCACTGTGCCTGCGGTTATATCGGAGCGCTCGGAAGATTTGAATACGGGAAACAGCGCGGCAGTTGTTTTACCGGTTGAAGATGCGATATCGGATGCTTTGATGGCTGAAGAAACTATATCGAACATTTTGCCTGGAGAAGAAACCGTACCGGATGCTCCGATCATTGAGACGATTCTGCCAAATGATCCGCCGATCAGCGGAGAATTGTCAGACATTCCGGTAATCGATGAAAATATATCGGATGATCCGGCTTTAGAAGAAGGCGGTGTAGGAGATAAAACAGTAATAGGCGGCGGATTTGTTACAGACGCGTCAGGAATGATTTGCGGGATTTCTGATCTGTCGGTTATTTCGGAAGACGGATATCTCATACTTCCTTCAGAAGGATGTAGGGGAATTGCGGCAGGAGCATTCGCTTCCTGTAAAGATATTATTTCAGAAATCTATATTCCTGCTAATATATCAGAGATTGAAGAACGTGCGTTTACAGATTTGACTTCACTTGGATGGATTGAAATGGAGACCTCCGCAGGATATTATACAGAGGACGGAGTTTTATTTTCAAAAGACGGAACGTGTCTTTTGGCATTTCCTCCGGCAAGAACGGGAAATTATAAAGTTCCTTCACATGTGACAGAAATTGCGGACGGAGCGTTTGACCGGGCGGGAATTTCCGTCTTGATGCTTCTGATTGTTCCGTTTTAGAAATCAGGAGTTTGCCGTCTTATATTGAACTGAGACGGTGAAAAGAAAGTATACAGCGTCTTGAACATTTTTTGCAGTTGTTTTATAATGTTGCCTGTAAGTTTTATACAGAAGACGGTTCTGTGACAGAAAAATGAAACGGCCAGAGCCGGGACACTGCACAGAGCAGGAAAATAGAAGAAATAGAAGTGGAGAAAAACATGGAAAATAAAGTAAGAACAAGATTTGCGCCAAGTCCGACTGGAAGAATGCATGTGGGAAATTTAAGGACAGCGCTTTATGCATATTTGATTGCGAAGCATGAGGGCGGAGACTTTATCTTAAGAGTAGAGGATACAGACCAGGAGCGTTTTGTGGAAGGCGCGCTTGATATCATATACAGAACAATGGAAAAAACAGGACTTCTTCATGATGAAGGACCTGATAAAGACGGAGGATTCGGTCCGTACGTTCAAAGTGAAAGACAGGCATCCGGACTTTATCTGGATTATGCGAAACAGCTTGTAGAACAGGGAGACGCTTATTACTGCTTCTGTGATAAAGAGCGTCTTGAAAGTCTGAAAACATCGGTTTCTGACGACGGAACAGATATTGTTGTTTATGACAAGCATTGTCTCGGCCTTAGTAAAGAAGAAGTGGAGAAAAACCTTGCGGAAGGAAAACCATGGGTGATCCGTCTGAATGTTCCGAATGAGGGAGAGACAACATTCCATGACGAGATTTACGGGAATATTACAGTGCCGAACAATGAGTTGGACGATATGATCCTGATTAAATCCGATGGATTTCCGACATATAACTTTGCAAATGTACTAGACGATCATCTTATGGGGATCACACATGTCGTACGTGGGAATGAATATCTTTCGTCCGCGCCGAAATACAATCGTCTCTATGAGGCGTTTGGATGGGAAATTCCGGTTTATGTACACTGTCCGCTTATCACAGATGAAAACCATAAAAAATTAAGTAAAAGATGCGGTCATGCTTCTTATGAGGATTTGATCGATCAGGGATTTGTGTCTGAAGCGGTTGTGAATTATGTGGCTTTGCTTGGATGGTGTCCTTCTGACAACAGAGAGATCTTTTCTTTGGAGGAATTAGTAGAGGCGTTTGACTATCGCCATATGAGTAAATCTCCCGCTGTGTTTGATACGGTAAAATTAAAATGGATGAACGGCGAATATTTAAAGGCGATGGATTTTGACAGATTTTATGAGTTGGCAGAACCGTATTTAAAAAAGGCAGTCACGAAAGACTATGACCTGAAGAAGATTGCGGCGCTTGTAAAAACAAGAATCGAGATCCTTCCGGATATTTGCGAACAAATTGACTTCTTTGAGGAAGTTCCGGAGTATGATAACGAATTATACAGACATAAGAAGATGAAAACGGATCCTGAGAAAGGACTCGTGCTTTTGCGGGAAGTGCTTCCGGTTCTTGAAGCGCAGGAAGCGTTTGACAATGATTCTTTGTTTGAGACACTCAAAAGTTTTGCGGGAGAGAAAGAATATAAGATCGGTTATGTTATGTGGCCGCTTCGTACTGCAGTATCAGGCAAACAGAACACACCGGGCGGAGCAACAGAACTGATGGAAGTTCTCGGAAAGGAAGAATCTCTTAAAAGAATTCGTGCAGGGATCGAGAAACTCAGCCAGACTGCAGAGGCAGAATAAACATCGGTCAAAGCGAGGAATCAGATGGGATTTAATAAGGCACAAAATGAAGCGATCATGCACGGAAAAGGACCGTGTCAGGTGTTGGCGGGACCGGGATCCGGAAAAACGCTGACGATCGTAAACAGAATTAAATATTTGATCGAAAGATATGAAGTAAGACCGGAAGAGATTCTGGTCGTTACTTTTACCCGTTTTGCGGCGGCAGAGATGAAATCCAGACTTTGCAGCCTGATGGGAAAATCAAATGTTCCGGTTACTGCCGGAACGTTTCATGGCATTTATTACGGCATTTTAAAGTGGGCATACAGGCTTGGACCGGATAATATTTTGTCAGAAGAAGAAAAATATCGAATTCTTCGAAGAGTATCGGAAGATTGCGGAACAGAGGCGGCAGAGGAAGAAGATTTTCTGCATGATATTGCGGAAGAAATCGGACTTGTAAAAAATAACGGGCTGAAAATAGGACAGTTTGTTTCAAGAAATGCAGACAGGATACATTCAGAGAATTATATGAAAAATACGAAGCTCAAAGAAAAGCTGTCAGGAAGCTGGACTTTGATGATATGCTTGTGTTGTGCAAAGACTTGTTTGTAAGCCATCCTGATGTATTGAAACAATGGCAGACAAAGTTCAAGTATATATTAGTTGATGAGTTTCAGGATATCAACAGAGTTCAATACGATGTGATTCGTATGCTGGCTCTTCCGGAAAATAATCTTTTTGTAGTCGGAGACGACGATCAGGCAATTTACGGCTTCCGCGGAGCTGATTCGGAATTTATGTTTCGATTTTCGGAAGATTACCCTCAGGCAAAAAGGATCATATTGAATATAAATTATAGGTCATCGGGAAATATTGTAAAAAACTCGATGAAGGTGATAGGACATAATGAAAAGAGGTTTCTAAAAGAGTTTCAGTCTGTAAAGGAAAACGGATTCTGCGTGCATGTGCAGGAAGTGAAAGACCCGAACGAAGAGGCGCAGTACGTTGCGGACGAGATAGAAAAACGTGCAGAACTGGGGATTTCGTATGAAGAGATGGCAGTCCTTTTCCGCATTCATACAGATGCGCGTCCGGTTGCCGAAGAATTTCTGGAACGGAAGATCCCGTTTCAGATGAAAGAGCGGCTTCCGAATCTATACGACCATTTTATCGCAAAAGATATTTGCGCCTATTTCAGGCTGGCTCTTGGAAATATAGAACGAAATGATCTTTTGCAAGTTATGAACCGCCCGAAACGATATATAGGAAGAGACAGTGTTGCATCAGGGAAACCTTCTTTTGAAGAAATGAGAAAATTTTATTGCGATAAAGAATGGATGCTGGATCGGATCGATCAATTTGAATGGGATGTAAAAATGCTTCGAAAAACAGCGCCATATGCGGGAATTAATTATATACGAAAGCGGATCGGATATGATGATTTTTTGAAAGATTATGCGTTTACGAGAAAAATCGATCGAGCGAATCTCAATGAAGTGCTGGCAGAGCTGGAGGAGGCTGCGCGCCCTTTTGCAACGATAGAAGAGTGGTTTCGTCATATAGAAGAATATACGCGTTTGCTCCGGCTAAAGTCGATGAAGAGACAGGAAGACAGAGAAGGGGTTCGTCTTATGACACTGCATTCTGCCAAAGGACTTGAGTTTGATACTGTATTTCTCGTAGAAGCAAACGAGGGGAAGATGCCATATAAGAAAGCAAAGACGGATGCTGAGACAGAGGAGGAAAGAAGGCTGTTTTATGTCGGTATGACGAGGGCAAAAGAAGTGTTGAAAGTATCTTATGTAAAAACAAAAAACGGGAAAGAGACAAGTCCTTCCCGTTTTGTAGATGAATTATTAGAATAGGGATGAGCGGATGAAAAGATCAGTCCTCAAGCTCGTCGAGATCTATATCCGCAAAATCCTGTTCTTCCATCAACTCATTAAATGCATTTGAAACACGTTCAAATTCCTGATCGTCTTCGATGTTTTCCAGATCCGGCTCTGCGTCTTCGCCATTGTCGATGAAACGATAAAGAAATACTTGTCCATCGTCATTGTCTCCGTTTTCGTCAAGCGGAAGAAGGGCGATGTATTCTCTTTCTTCGGCTTCAAAGATGGAAAGAACGGCACATTCCAGTTCTTCATCATTTTCAAGTGTCAGTGTAACTGTGATTGCTTCATTTTCATTCATATGATTTTCTCCTTATCTGCATATCGTGTGTTTTATAAGATGGTATCAGAAAGAAAGAGAAAAGCAAGAAGCAACGTGATTGTATTGACATTCATTTGAAACAAGGTAGAATAAAATAAGAACAAAAACCTATACGGTAAAGAGGAGACGACATGAAAAAAAAAGAGTGATCGAATTTATATTGCTGACGGTATTTGCCGTTCTTTTTTTTATCAGGCTGCAAGAAAATGTAGGAACACCCGAAGATAATCCGGTTGTAGAAGAAGACGAAGAGTCTGTGGAACCTGCGAAAGATTATTTGTACGGATACAGTTGTGCGGATCTCAAAGATCCGTTTTATATGGCTTTGAAAGATGCTATCGGGGTTCAGGCAGAACAAAACAAAGGGCAGTTTATTGTGCGTGATGCGGGGAATGATCCGGTGAAACAAAATGAACAGCTTATGGAGATGATTGATAAGGGAGCAGACGTTGTTTTTCTTACGGCATCTGATCCTGATGCTGTCACACCGGCTTTAGAAGCTCTGGACAAAGCGGATATTCCGGTTATCTTACTTGAAACTCAAGTGAAAGAACGCGACCTGGCGAAAGCGTTTATCAGTTCGGACAATTATAATGCAGGAAAAGTGTGCGGAGAAGATTTGAAAGAGAAGATGCCTGACGGAGGAAAGCTCGTCATTGTGGAGGATAAGGCAGACCAAAACTTAAGCGAAGGAATTTCAGGATTTGAAGAAAAGATCAAAAACGGAGGATTTGAAGTTGTTAAGCGTGTTGACGGCGCTCAGACAGATGGGATGACAAAAGAATTGAATGAAATTTTGTCATCAGGTACAAAGGTTGAAGTTATTATGTGTGCAGATGATCAGATGGCTGAAGCGGTTCGCGCGACTGTGAAAGAGAGTGGAAAAAACGATATTCTCATCTATAGTATCGGCGGTTCTCCGGCGGCAAAGGCAGCGCTTTTGGCTCAGGAAGGAGCGATGGCGGGAATTGGAGCACGCTCTCCGATTATTGAAGGAAAAATTGCCGTAAAGACCGCAGATGCAATTTTAGATGACGGTTCTATGAAGAAGAGGTTTTGATCGAAACATTTTTTATAAATAAAGAGAATGTAGAGATATACGGAACAGATGGCTGGCAGTAAGAAAGGAAACGGAATATGAGAAAACAGAAGGAAGTCCGCTTCCGTTCGAGCGGCTGCAAAAGAAAGAAAAGTGAATTTTTCTGTGCAGGCCTGATGGGAAAACGTGTGAACTTCTGCTTTACAGAGAAGGAAACACAAAGCCGGAAGTCTGCTTTGACATGCCGGAGGAAGAAGGCATAGGAGAGGTACGTTTCCTAAGTGTAGAAGAAATTGATCCTGAAAAATACGAATATAACTTTTTGATCGATGGAAAGGTATGTACAGATCCATACGCAAAAGAAATTGCAGGAAGGGAAGTATTTGGAAAACGGCAGAACGATGATAAACATGGCGTACGGGCGAAAATACAAGTTTCAGATTATGATTGGGGCGAAGATCGCCCGATTCGGCATCCATGGAATGAAGTAGTTTCATACAGTATCCATGTGAGGGGCTTTACAAAGCACAGTTCCTCAAAAGTGCTGCATAGAGGAACGTATCAAGGGGTGATCGAAAAGATTCCTTATCTGAAAGAACTTGGGGTGAACCAGATCCAGTGCATGCCGATTTATGAGTTTGATGAGTGTGCAAAAACAAAGATTAATTATTGGGGATATGGTCGGCGTTTTATTTTGCGCCGAAGGAGGCATATTCTTCGGACGGATGTGCTGTGCGCGAGTTGAAAGATATGGTAAAAAGCATGTCACAAGGCAGACATAGAGGTTGTTTTGGAAATGCCGTTTGCTGCGGAATTTCCGAGCAAGAAGCGGCGGAGTGTCTGCGCTTTTACATGATGGAGTATCATGTGGACGGGTTTGTGGTCAATCCTTATATCGTTTCATGGGAACTTTTAAATAAAGATCCTTTTTGAAAGATATTCGTTTGATGCGCAAAGATGACGGGTTTCAAAATGTGATGCGCCGTTTTTAAAAGGCGACGAGAATATGGTTAATGATGTGATCTCATCACTTGGTCACAATAGCGCTTCGGACGGAAAATGTAACTATATTACAGCGCAGACCGGTTTTACATTGAGAGACCTTGTATCATATGACTGCAAACATAACGAAGAAAATGGAGAAAATAATACAGACGGTCCTGACTATAATTATAGTTGGAATTGCGGCGCAGAGGGACAGAGCCGTAAAAGAAGTGTTGTGAATCTGCGGAAAAGTCAGATCAGAAATGCGTTTCTTTTGTTGTTGTTGGCGCAGGGAACACCGTGTCTTTTGTCGGGAGATGAATTTTACAATACGCAGAAAGGAAATAATAACGTTTATTGTCAGGATAATGCAACGGGGTGGCTTGACTGGAGCAGGCTTAAGTCTGACAGAGGATTGTTTGATTACGTAAAAGCGTTGATTACATTTCGGAAAATCATCCGTGTTTGTGTCAGAAAGAACCGTTAAAAGGAATGGATCGTACGGCATGTGGAATGCCGGATGTCTCTTATCACGGAGAAAATGCATGGCAGGTAAAAAACGAAGTGTCAAGCCGCCAGTTGGGCGTTATGTATTCAGGAGCAGGCGTTGGAGACTGTGATTGCTTTGTCGCTTATAATATGCACTGGCTTCCTCATAGTTATGCGCTTCCATCTCCGGGAAAAGGAAAATGCTGGCATTTGGCGTTGGATACGGACAGAGGCGTTCTGTCAAAGAGTATAAAAATTGGAAGATCAGAAACGTATCGAGATCAGAGAGCGGAGTATTGCAGTTCTTATAAGCTGCGAGGAAGATAAAACAGAGTTACGGAATACAAATTTTCACTCCAAAGGTAAGACCGCGGAGAAGAAATCTGTTTCGGAAACAGAAAAAACAGATATAGTAACGTCTGATGCCGAAAAAGAAAAGAAATGCAGACAGGAGTAAAGAATATGAAAGCGATCAAACATTTTCAAACGATCACAAAACATAAAATTCTCGTTATGCAGGAATGTTTTCGCGTAGGTTTGTATCGGCAGGGACTTCTTCATGATTTGTCTAAATATGGATGGACGGAATTTCGAGTCGGATGCAGGTATTATCAGGGAACAAGAAGTCCGAATAATGCAGAACGGGAAGACAAAGGGTATTCTTCTGCATGGCTTCATCACAAAGGAAGAAATAAGCATCATTATGAATACTGGCTTGATTATGATTCTCACGGAGAAGGGAAACTGGTAGGAATGAAGATGCCGGTCAGATACGTCGTAGAGATGTTTATGGATCGGATCGCGGCATGTAAAGTATATAAAGGAGCAGCATACAAAGACAGCGATCCACTGATATATTATAACAGTGGAAAAGCGGGAGATATGATGCATAAAGATACGAGGAAACTTTTGGAAAAACTTTTGCATATGCTTGCGGAACAAGGGGAAGAGACAGTGTTTTGCTATGTTCGCCGGGAAATATTGAAAAAGAAATGAAAGATATAAAAATAAGCCGTTAAAAAACGGCTTATTTAATATTTATCAGACCGGATAATTCAGTTGTTCTTCCCGAATATCCGTCAATACTTCTTCAAGAAATTTTTCGGGCAAGGAAGTTTGCCATCGGAAGATTCATATCAAGATAATTTCCGCAGTCTTTGGCAGATGCTCCAGGGACTTCTCCCTTAAAAGACGCGATAAAAGAAAACATTTCTTTCATAAGAGGTAAGATCTCAGAAGAAGTCAGATCATCTGCAAGAAGAAGATAGAAACCGGTTCTGCATCCCATAGGACCAAAGTAGATCACCTGATCTTTATATACTTCATGGTTGCGGAGAAATGTGGCATGCCCAGATGTTCGATTGTGTGGATTTCGGCAGTATTCATGACAGGTTCATCATTCGGGCTTGTCATTCGGATGTCAAATGTCGTGATGATATGACCGTTGACAGAGTCTTTTCTTGATACATAGATTCCGGGAATGAGGCGGATGTGATCGATCGTAAAACTTGTGATTTTATTCATATTGATGTTCCTTTCTTATGTTTGTTGAGCCATACGCCCTGATTTTTTAATCTTTTATGTAAGTGTTATGATGCAACATCGTTATTATAGACATGACCGTGAAAAAAGACAAGAGAGAAAGTTGATAAAAGAAGGCGGAAAAGGGTAAGGGATCGGAAAAAAGATCTATTGATCATAGTGGGAAAATGTGAAAAATAATAAAAAATCTGCAATATACAAAAAGCGGATAAGAAAAAAGAGAAGGAGAGAAAAGAAATGCTGCTTTATATTGTTCGTCATGGGGAAACAGATTGGAATAAGGCGGGAAAAGTTCAGGGACGTACGGATATTCCGTTGAATGAAAGGGGCAGGTATCTTGCGGAAGCGACTGCAGAAGGGATGAAGGACGTCCGCATCGATTTTTGTTATACAAGCCCTTTGATCCGGGCGAAAGAGACGGCGCAGATCATACTTGGGGAAAGAGAAATTCCTCTGGTTGAAGAAAAACGCATTGAGGAGATTTGTTTCGGAAAGTGTGAAGGAATGAAGTTCCGTGGGGAAATCACAGATCCGGGGAGCGAAGCGTTTCAGCGCTTTTTTACAGATACGGAAAACTATGTTCCTTCTGAAGGAGCAGAGTCGATCAGTGAATTATATGAAAGAACAGGCTGCTTTTTGTCGGAAATTGCAGATCGGGAGGATTTGAAAGACAGTCATATTTTTGATTTCAACCCATGGAGCGGCCATGACAGCTTTGTTGAACCGGATAAAAGGAAATATGCAGATAAAAGATTTTTGGAAATATAAAGTGCCGAAAAACTGTGCTGTTTCCGTAGTGGAAATAAAAGGAAAGGATATCATAATTAAAGAGGAAGGTCTCATATACTATTAAAGTTTACAAATAAAGTATGCTTTTGAAGGAGTTTTTTCAGAAATTTACTTTATATTTTTTTGCAAATGATGTTACAATAGAAGAAAAGTGAAAAGGGATGGTGGACTTATGAAGCTTACATTTGTCGGGGCAGCTCATGAAGTTACGGGAAGCTGTCATTTTCTTCAAGCGGCAGGAAAAAATATCTTGATAGACTGCGGAATGGAACAAGGACCGGATCTGTATGAAAATCCGGGACTTCCGATTCCGGAAAATGAGATTGACTATGTATTTTTGACTCATGCACATATCGATCATTCGGGAATGCTGCCGAAATTGGCAAAAACGGATTTAAAGGTCAGATTTTCACAACATTTGCAACTGCCGATCTATGTAATATCATGCTTCGTGACAGCGCTCATATTCAGGAGTTTGAGGCAGAATGGCGAAACAGGAAAGGCAGAAGGGCAGGAAAACCGGAATTTGAGCCCGTGTATGTGATGCAGGATGCGTTGGATGCGATTGAACTGCTCGTGCCGTGCGGGTATGGGGAAAGGATCACGATCTGCGATGGGATACAGATTCGTTTTACCGATGTCGGACATCTGCTTGGATCGGCCAGTATCGAAGTCTGGGCAACAGAAGGTGATGTGACGAAGAAGATCGTCTTTTCGGGGGATATCGGAAATGTAGATCAGCCGATCATAAAAGATCCAAGCTACACAGATTTGGCAGATTATATCGTAGTGGAGTCTACTTACGGAAACCGGATACATACTGCCGAGAAACCGGATTATCTGGGAGAGTTTACCCGCATTATCAAGGAGACATTTGACAGAGGAGGTAATGTTGTCATTCCTTCCTTTGCAGTCGGAAGGACACAGGAGATGCTTTATTTTATCCGTGAGATCAAAGAAAAGCATCTGCTTCCGGAATACGAAGATTTTGACGTGTACCTGGATAGTCCGTTGGCGATCGAAGCGACGAAAGTATTTACAATGAATATGCGGGATTGTTTTGATAAAGAGGCAATGGAGCTTGTCAATGCCGGAATAAATCCTCTTGTATTTCCCGGGCTTCACATATCGACAACGAGCGATGATTCCAAGATGATCAATTTTATCGAGAAACCGAAAGTGATTATATCCGCATCGGGAATGTGCGATGCAGGTCGTATCCGTCATCATTTAAAGCATAATCTTTGGCGTCCGGAATGTACGATCCTGTTTGTGGGATATCAGGCAAACGGAACTCTCGGACGAAGTCTGATTGAAGGAGAAAAGAATGTAAAACTGTTTGAGAGCCGATTGAAGTTCATGCGCATATCGAAAGCTTACACGGGGTAAGCGGTCATGCGGATATGAACGGGCTGCTTTCATGGATTGGGGCGTTTGTCAGTCCGATTGAGAGAGTGTTTGTCGTACATGGAGAAGATACGGTGACAGAAGAGTTTGCACATACGGTAGAGGAAAAGTTCGGGTATTCTGCATGGGCTGCCTTACCCTTGCTGTGAAGCGGACCTTTTGAAGAATGAGATCGTGAACGAAGGAGTGCGCGTTCCGGTCAAAGCAAAGAAAGCGGCACGGCGGAAATCAGACTCTGCTTTTGAACGGCTTGTGGCAGCAGGCAGACGTCTGCTTGATATTATTTACAAAAATGAAGGACTTTCTAATAAAGATAAGGCAAAATTTGAAACACAGATCAATAGTCTTTCCGATAAATGGGAAGACTAAATGGTCTGCGTGACGGGAAATACAAAAAAGATGATTTTGTCAAGGACTAAAAGTTTATAAAAATTTGCGGAATCGGAATATCTTTCTTATTGAATGAGAATTCTTCTAAGTAGAAACTACTTGGGAGGATTGTTGTGATGACAGTAAATAAGGTAGAACTTTGCGGTAAATACAGCGAAGCTTCCGCTTTAAAGAAGAGGAAAAAGAAGAACTTTTTGAGCGGATAAAAGCAGGGGATGAAGAAGCCCGGGAAAAGTATATTAAAGGGAATCTGCGGCTTGTTCTAAGTGTGATCAAACGTTTTGAAAACAGCAGTGAAAATGCGGATGATCTGTTCCAGATAGGATGTGTCGGACTGATGAAAGCAGTAGATCATTTTGATCCGGGGCGCATGGTGAAATTTTCCACATATGCAGTACCTATGATCATAGGGGAGATCAGACGATATTTGCGGGATAACAGTCCGATCCGTGTGAGCAGATCATTGCGCGATACAGCTTATAAGGCAATTTATGCAAAAGAAGGTTATATAAAGCGGCATATGAAAGAGCCGACCGTTCAGGAAATCGCAGAAGAGATTGGGATTGCCAAGGAAGAGATCGTCTATGCGCTTGATGCGATTCAGATGCCGATGAGTCTGCATGAGCCTGTGTACAGCGACGGACAAGATGCTCTGTTTGTGATGGATCAGGTGAGTGATAAAAAGAATAAAGAAGAAAACTGGATCGAGGAACTTTCTTTTAGAGGCCGCGATGGAACGACTGAACGAAAGAGAGCGATATATTATCACACTTCGTTTTTTTTGAAGGAAAGACGCAGATGGAAGTTGCAGAGCAGATCAATATTTCGCAGGCTCAGGTAAGCCGTCTGGAGAAGAATGCTTTAAAAATAATGCGCAAGTATCTTTTAGGAAAATAAGAGTGCGAAAAAACAATACGTCAGGAGAAAGAACAGATTGTTTAAAAGTATCTTGTCAGATAAAGTGACTGATGGTAATATAAATCTGACCAAAGACAAGAGAGGATGAAAAACGGTGTACAAAGCATGTATATTTGACTTAGACGGAACGTTGACCGATACGTTGGAGTCTTTGACATTTTCGGTGAATGAGACATTAAAGGAAGTAGCGCTTCCGGCGATCACAGAGGAACAGTGCAGAACATTTGTCGGAAACGGAGCAAAGGTACTGATTGAACAATCATTGAAAGCGGCAGGAGATACAAAGCTTCTTTTGTTCGAGAAAGCCTTTGAGGCATATGGACGTATTTTTGACAGGAACTGTACCTATCATGTAAAACCTTATCCGGGGATAAGAGAGATGCTCTTAAAGCTGAAAGATCAAAACATGAAATTAGGAGTGTTGTCGAACAAACCGGATCGTCAGGCAGTTCATGTTGTGGAAGAAATATTCGGGAAAGAGACGTTTGACCTTGTGTGGGGGCAGAGAGAAGGTGTACCGAGAAAACCGGATCCTTCGGCATTGTTTGCGATGGCAGAGTCATTAGGGGTGTCTTCGGAAGAGGTATTGTATATCGGAGATTCAGAGGTCGACGCTGCGACGGGAAATGCGGCGGATATGGATACGGTTCTTGTAGAATGGGGATTTCGATCACGAGAAGAACTGGAAAAGGCAGATGCATACAGAATTGTGGCAGCGGCAGATGAAATTCTTGACATTATCAGGTAAAGGGGAAAAAGACAGATGAATGAGTACAGTGAAGAGTGTCTGAACACATTTTTGAAAGAACAGAAAAAATTATTTGATGAGCCTGTGGCAGAAAACATGGAAGAAGCAGAAGCGTTTCTTGCAGACTGTATGGCTGTCGTAGTCGATTCTATTGACGAGGTGAGAGAATACTTTGAAGAAGAGGGAGTAGATGTGGACGGAATGTCCGCAGAAGATCTTGAGGAAGCTTCGGAAGTGTTCGCTTTGCCGGACGGAACGTATTTGATCGTTGAAGGATAATACCGGTGAAAGCAAATGTATGAATAATATTTGTCAAGTATTGTTGTATGAATATAAGGCAGCAAAGAGAAAAGGCCGCAGTTATTTTACTGCGGCTTTTTCGACGGCTTCGGAAACGGCGTCCAATATAAGTTGCGACGTATATGGCGTATCTTCGGACAGAGTGATTGAATCAGGTGACTGTGTTTCATAGATTTGTTCGGCAATTTCTTCGATGGCAGGCTGGATGAGTGGGAACATAGTCGTTACTGTTTCATCAAGATTGGAAAAACGGATTGAATTGATCTTGTAAGCGTCTACGGAAACTTCTACTTCCAGGTTCGTATTATTTAGTGTGAGAGTGGAAGTATATGTTCCGGGCGTGTACTGTTTTTCGTTTTTTACGGCGCTGTCTTTTTTGCCTGTTCCGAACATAAAAATAAGCAGGACGATGACAAGGAGCGCAAGTGCCGCAAAAATGGCGGTATAAATAATTTCTTTCATGTGAAGAACAACGATTTTTGTTCTGGAACTCATAGAGTTACCTCCCGATTATCCGGCTGCCGTTTTACGGCGATCCGCTTTTTTTATAAGTGTATGTTTGGAAAAGGAAAAATATGCATGTTATCTGCGTGACAAAGGAAGAGAGATATTGTAAAATATTTGTGCTGTATAGGAGGTAGAAGATATGTTTATTATCGCGGGACTTGGAAATCCGACAAAACAATATGAAGGAACGAGACATAATGTCGGATTTGAAGTAATAGACAGGATTTCAGAGAAATATAATATAGATGTGGATGCAAAAAAACACAGAGCGCTGATCGGAAAGGGAATCATTCAGGGGCAGAAAGTTATTTTGGCTAAGCCCCAGACTTATATGAATTTAAGTGGCGAAAGCGTACGCAGTTTGCTTGATTATTATAAGGTGGATGAAGAACATGAACTGATCGTTATTTATGACGATATCAGCTTAGACGTAGGACAACTTAGAATCAGAGCGAAAGGAAGCGCAGGAGGACATAACGGGATGAAAAATATTATTGCTCATCTTGGAAGCCAAGTATTTCCCCGTATTAAAGTAGGAGTCGGAGAGAAGCCGGCGAAATACGATTTGGCGGATTATGTGCTCGGACATTTTTCAAAGGGGGAAGCGAAGTTGATGGATGAAGGGTATGACCATGCGGTTCATGCCGTGGAATTGATCGTTTCAGGTCAGATCAATGAGGCGATGAATGAATATAACCGGAAAAAGAAAGAGGAAAAATAAATTATGAAAGCGTTGCTTGCTCCCCTTGCGGAACTGGCGGATTATGAAGAAATCCGGAAAAACAGAACAAAAGAAAACGGAATGATACAGATCTCGGGTTGTGTAAATACTCAGAAGATACATTTGCTTAGTGGAATCGGATCGGATGCGGGTATAAACTTGTTGTTTTTTCAAATGAGGAAAAGGCAAAGAAGGCATACGAAGAGTATTTACTGTTTGGAGAAGAGACGTATTTGTATCCTGCAAGAGATTTGCTTTTTTTATTATGCGGATATTAAAGGGAAGACACTTACAAATCGAAGAATGGAAGTGTTAAGAGCGATTGCAGAAAAGAAAAAGAAGAGCCGGTCACTGTGATTACGACGATGGATGCTTTTTTGACGGGATCATTTCCCCGGATGAAATTCAAAAAACAGAATTCATATTACAGGAGAAGATACGGTTGATCTTACGAAACTTGAACAAGATCTGACGGCTCTTGGATATGAGAGAGAAAGCCAAATAGAAGCGCCGGGTCAGTTTGCGGTCAGAGGGGAATTATCGATGTTTTTCCTCTTGCGGAAGAGATGCCGGTGCGGATTGAGCTTTGGGGTGATGAGATCGATTCTATCCGTATGTTTGATGCTAAGAGCCAGAGGTCGATAGAAAATATTTCGGAGATCACAATTTATCCGGCTTCGGAAAATTGTTTTGGAAACAATGGTTTGGTATCCTTTTTGAAATATTTTCCGGAAAATGAAACACTATTATTTTATGATGAACCGCACAGACTGCAGGAGACGGCGGAAACAGTAGAGGCGGAATATACGGAAAGTTTGAAAAACCGGGCTGATGCAGGTATGAAAGAAGAAGGCGAAGAAGAGTTGAGAGTCTTTCAGACAAAAGATATCATCAGTGAGATGAATCGTTACAGCGGGATCGGTTTGACAACGCTCGAATCAAAATGCGGTTTATTTAAAGTAAGATCGGTTTATACGGTGCAGGCAAAAGGGGTAAATCCTTATAATAACAGTTTTGAGCTTTTGACACGTGATTTAAAGCGGTTAAAACGAAACGGGTACAGAGTTGTCCTTTTATCGGGTTCGAGAACGAGAGCAAAACGTCTGGCGGAAGATTTAAGAGACTATGATTTGAGCAGTTTTTACAGTGAAGATATGCAGAGGGAAGTAAAACCGGGCGAGATCATGGCAGCGTACGGCTATGCGTCAGAAGGGTATGAGTATCCGATGCTTAAATTTGTCGTTATTTCGGAGTCGGATATTTTCGGAAGAAAAAAGAAAAAGAAAAAACGCAAAAAGTATGAAGGTCAGCGGATTCAGGATTTTGCCGAGCTGAAACCCGGAGATTACGTTGTTCACGAAAATCATGGAATCGGCGTATATAAAGGAATTGAAAAAATTGAAGTAGAGAAGATCGTAAAAGATTATATGAAGATCGTCTATGCCGAAGGCGGAGTCTTGTATATACCTGTGGCACAGATGGATCTGATCCAGAAATATGCAGGAGCGGATGCAAAGAAACCTCGGTTGAATAAACTCGGAACGATCCAGTGGGGAAAAACAAAAAGCCAAGTAAAGAAAGCTGTTCAGATTGTAGCGAAAGATCTTGTAGAATTGTACGCGGTCAGACAACAGTCGGAAGGATTTGTATATGGACCGGATACTGTCTGGCAGAAAGAGTTTGAGGAAATGTTTCCGTTCGAGGAAACGGATGATCAGCTTCAGGCAATAGAAGATACAAAGCATGATATGGAAAGTAAGAAGATCATGGATCGTCTTATCTGCGGAGACGTAGGATACGGAAAGACAGAAATTGCTATACGGGCGGCATTTAAAGCGGTTCAGGAAGGAAAACAGGTTGTATGTCTCGTGCCGACGACGATTTTAGCTCAGCAGCACTATAATACATTTGTACAGCGACTGAAAGAGTTTCCTGTAAGAATCGATCTGCTCTGTCGGTTTCGGTCGGCGGCAGAACAGAAAAAGACAATAGAGGACACGAAGAAAGGGTTTGTGGATATTCTTGTCGGAACGCACAGAGTTTTGTCAAAGGATGTAGTGTTTAAAGATCTTGGATTGCTGATAATAGACGAAGAACAACGGTTTGGCGTGACCCATAAAGAAAAAATAAAAAAATTAAAGGAAAATATTGATGTTCTGACATTGACGGCAACACCGATTCCCCGGACGCTTCATATGAGTCTGATTGGTATTCGGGATATGAGCGTATTAGAAGAAGCTCCGAATGAAAGGATGCCCATTCAGACTTATGTAATGGAGTATAATGACGAAATGGTTCGGGAGGCAATCACGCGGGAGTTGGCAAGAGACGGACAGGTATATTATGTTTATAATCGCGTCAATGATATTGCCGATGTTGCGGGACGTATACAAAGTCTTGTTCCGGATGCGAATGTTGCATTTGCGCATGGACAGATGAAAGAGAGGGAGCTGGAAGATATCATGTATGATTTTATCAACGGTGATATCGATGTTCTTGTTTCAACGACGATTATTGAGACCGGATTGGATATTCCGAATGCGAATACGATGATCATACAGGATGCGGACCGATTCGGATTATCTCAGCTTTATCAGCTTCGGGGACGTGTCGGTCGTTCTAATCGTATGGCATATGCATTTCTTCTGTATCAGAGAGACAAATTATTAAAAGAAGTGGCAGAGAAGAGGCTCTCGGCGATCCGTGAGTTTACAGATCTCGGATCCGGAATCAAAATCGCCATGCGAGACCTTGAAATTCGCGGGGCAGGTAATCTTTTAGGAGAAGCGCAGAGCGGTCATATGGAAGCGGTAGGGTATGATCTTTATTGCAAAATGCTAAATGAAGCGGTCAGACAATTAAAAGGCGCCGGAAGCAGAAACGTTTACAACATTGATTGATCTAAATGTAGATGCATATATTCCGGAATATTATATTAAAAATGAATATCAAAAGCTGGATATATATAAACGGATCGCGGCGATTGAAAGTGAGGAAGAGTTAGAAGATATGACGGAAGAACTGATCGACCGCTTTGGCGATATTCCGAAAAAAGTGCAGCAGCTTCTTGTGATAGCATCTTTAAAAAGTCTGGCTCATTCGGTGTATGTTACTGCTATCGAGCAAAAAGGTGAAGAAATTCGATTTACAATGTATGAAAAAGCAAAGATCGATCCATCCGGTATTCCTAAATTTTTGGATAGTTATAAAAACGATCTGATATTCAGGGCAGAAGAACCGCCGTATTTTCTGTATTGCAGAAAAGGCAGAAACAAAAAAAAAAAGCAATACAGAAAATGTACTGGATACAGTGAGACGGATTTTGGAAGACCTAAAAAAGCTGACTTAAATTTAAGATTTTAAATTAGGACCTGACTTTAAGATTTTAAATTAGGACTTGAGATAGAAATAAAAACACGGTATACTAAAAACATGTTGTGCCGTGGTGATAAAGAACGGTACAGACGATATTTTAACACGGGAGAGGAGAATCGTTATGGTACGATTTGGAAAAAAAGCCGCTCTTCTTGCAATGGCAGGAGTGTTGACGGCGGCGTCGGTTACAGGATGCAGCGGGGCGATTGATGCAGAAGCGACTGTTGTAACGGTAGGAAAGGAAAAGGTTCCGCTTGGAGTTGTGAATTTTTATGCAAGGATGATGCAGGGACAGTATGAGACATATTATGCGGGGATGATGGGGACAACTGCAGAAGAACTGTGGACGCAGGATGCGGGAGATGACAAGACGTATGAAGAGTCAGTGAAAGACAGCGTGATGGAAGCAGTGGAAAACATGTACCTCATCTCACAGCATTCAGGCGAATACGAAGTCGTTCTAACGGAAGATGAGAAAGAAGCGATTCAAAAAGCGGCGGAGCAGTTTGATAAAGATAACAAGGATGAGTCAAAAGAGGCGGTTTCCGGTTACAGAAAAGATATCGAAAAATATTTGGAGCTTATGACGATCCAGTCAAAGATGAGTGAAAAAATGCGTGAAGGCGTAAACGAGGAAGTGTCAGATGAAGAAGCGGCACAAAAAAGAGTATGGAATACGTATATTTTTCTTACACATCAACAGATGAGTCGGGATCGGTAACGGAACTGACAGATGAAGAAAAAGCAAAAGCAAAATCAACTGCAGAAACGATCGCAGAACGCGCAAAAGCAGGGGAAGATTTTGCGGCAGTTGCAGCAGAACTCGGAACAGAGGTGCAAAAACCGCATTTGATGCAAAGAGTACATCTCCGGATGCAGCTCTGATCGAGGCGGCGAATGCTTTAGCGGCAGAAGGCGATGTGACAGGTGCAATCGAGTCTGACGCAGGGGTGTATGTGGCAAAGCTGACAAGCCTTCTCGATCGCGAGGCAACGGATCAGAAGAAAGCTTCCATTATCGAAGAGCGTAAGCAGGAACAGTATGATTCTCTTCTGAAAAAATGGAGAAAAGAAACAGATATCAAAGTAGATAAGAAAGTATGGAAGAAAGTAGATTTTGAAGAAACAGGTGTAAAGATCATCACATCGGAAAAATCCTCTTCGGAAGAACCTTCTTCTGATGAAACAAAATAATTGTTTTATTAAAATAAAAACAGAATAAAAACAGATAAAGATAAACTCCGAACAGAATCTATGATTAAAAGAATCTGTTCGGAGTTTTTATAATGAAGCTGTTTTATACAAGAAACGAGAATGTGAAACTTTTTCTGTAAATAATGTTTTAGAAGGTCTTCTATGGTAAAATATTTTATCATAAGGAGGCCTTTTATTATGGCAAGAGAAAAGAAACCTGTACACAAAGTACAAATGACAGAAGGAAAACGTAACATCATTCACCAGCTCTTGAAAGAATACGATATCCAATCAGCAGAAGATATCCAGGATGCGCTGAAAGATCTTCTTGGTGGAACCATCAAAGAGATGATGGAAGCGGAAATGGATGACCACTTGGGATATGAAAAATCACAACGTTCTGATAGCGGTGATTATCGCAATGGTTATAAGCGAAAAAGAGTGAATAGTCGTTATGGTTCTATGGAGATTGAAGTTCCACAAGACAGAAAATCAACTTTTGAACCTCAAGTAGTAAAGAAACGTCAGAAAGACATTTCAGATATCGATCAGAAGATTATTTCTATGTATGCAAAAGGTATGACAACCCGGCAGATTTCAGAAACAATCGAAGATATTTATGGTTTTGAAACATCCGAAGGTTTTATATCAGATGTTACAGACAAGATTCTCCCACAAATTGAAGACTGGCAGAATCGGCCATTAGATGAAGTTTATCCAATCCTGTATATTGATGCGGTTCAATATTCCGTCCGTGATAATGGAGTGATCCGGAAGCTTGCTGCGTATGTCATTCTTGGGATTAATGCGGAAGGTAAGAAAGAAGTGCTTACTATCAGTATTGGAGAAAATGAAAGTTCCAAGTATTGGCTCTCCGTCTTAAACGAATTAAAAAATCGTGGTGTAAAAGATATCCTGATCATTTGTGCAGATGGACTCACAGGTATCAAAGAAGCGATTGCGGCAGCATTTCCTAAGACAGAATATCAAAGATGTATCGTTCATCAAGTGCGAAATACCTTGAAATATGTTCCAGATAAAGACAGAAAAGCATTTTCCACAGATTTGAAAACGATATATCAGGCAGCGGATGAAAAGAAAGCTTTGGCAGCTTTGGATCGGGTAATGGAAAAATGGACTGCAAAATATCCGAATTCCATGAAACGCTGGAAGGATAACTGGGATGCTATTTCCCCAATCTTCAAGTTTTCAGCAGCGGTTAGAAAGGTCATTTATACAACAAATGCCATTGAATCTCTGAATTCCACTTATCGGAAGCTGAACCGTCAGAGAAGCGTCTTTCCAAGCGATACAGCCCTTTTAAAAGCCCTTTATCTGGCTACCTTTGAAGCTACAAAAAATGGACTGCAACAATCCGGAACTGGGCTCAGGTTTATGGAGAGTTAAGTATCATGTATGAAGGTCGCTTGCCAGAGTAATAAAAAGCAGAAAAACAGGCGGATTACCCGCCTGCTGTTGACATGCAATTTTGTAACTGTTATATATAAAGCAAGGGCGAAAAGCTGATTTTGTTTAAGCCTATCGCTCATTCTTATCATAGAAGATCATATTTACAGATCTTCATAGTCTCCAAGAAACAACATTCATAGTCTCTTTGTCTGCTGAGAGAATTTAATTCCTCAAGCTGTGCTTCTTTGAGAGAAGATTTTATTGTAACGGAAGCTTCTAAAAGACGCATGTTTTTTCATTTCTTTGATCTTTGCGGAAATCAGTTTTGTTGCCTGAGGAGCCCATGATCCATTTCAAGCACGGCAATCGTACGATTTTGCAGGGAAAGAGCTTTCATGTCTTCCAAATAATTGTCCATCAGAGGATAAATGCCGTTATTATATGTTGGGGAGGCAAGTACAATGTGGCTGTATTTGAAGCTGTCGGAAATCAGTTCGGATACATGGGTCTTGGAAATGTTATGCATATGAATGTTTTTTACGCCTGCCTCTGCCAGCATAACGGCAAGGATTTCTTCAGGTAGTGAACCATTGGGGACATAATAAAACGAAACGTATGTTTTCCGGAACAGAAAGTATCTCCTTCTTTGACTGTGAGTGTTTTCCCCGTCAGGTCAAAGCTGAAAAATTGTTCGATCATCGGGAATGTTTTTGCGTTTCCGATAATCTTTACGTCGGGATAGTGAAGAAGGAGTTCTCCGATAAGAGAACAGTGATCCGGTTCCATGTGATTGACAACGATATAGTCAAGATTGCGGCCGTTCAGTACAGACATAACGTTTTCTATAAATTGTTTTCCGATCGCATAGTCGGCTGTATCAAAAAGAACTGTCTGTTCATCCAAAAGAAGGTATGAGTTGTAAGAGACACCTTTGGCAAGAGGGAAAATATTTTCAAACAATTCAATCTGACGATCGTTTCCCCCGACCCAATATAAGTCTTCTGTTACTTTTCTGAAACATTGCATTATAAGATTCCTCCTAAATTTAATATACAAAATAAACAAGTAAGTTGAATGTTAAAAAATAGTCGATTATATTCTAGCACAATAGAAAAAAGCGCAATATTTATGTGAGTAAAAATAAGAAAAATAAGAATTGTATCTGCAGGAAAAATGAGATACACTGTTAAATAGATTCGGCTGTATTCAAAATATTATAAAAGAAAAAATCGGTAGATTTTTCAAAGCAAAATGAAAGACCGGAAAAGGTCAGAGTAGCAAACGAAAGGAGAAAGAAAATGTTATTTGTATGTTATCCGAAATGCAGTACATGCATGAAAGCAAAAAAATGGCTGGAAGAAAAGAAATTGAATTTGAGCAAAGAGATATCAAAGAAGAGAAACCAACAGCGGAAGAACTGAAAACGTGGTGGAGGAAAAGCGGACTTCCGTTGAAGCGCTTTTTTAATACGAGTGGAAAACTTTACAAAGAAATGCAGTTAAAAGACAGGATTCCGAATATGAGTGAGGATGAACAGATTGAACTGCTCGCTTCTGACGGGATGCTTGTAAAAAGACCGATTCTCGTGCAAAATGAGAAGGTTCTCGTTGGTTTTAAAGAAAAGGAGTGGCAGGAGATTTTATAAGCGGTTAAGATTTTTAAATATAGTTAAAAGAGAGAAGAGCATATGAATACGGTAAATGTCAGAAAGGTAGAGATAGGAAAAGGAATCCCGAAAATCTGCGTGCCTGTTGTCGGAATTACGAGAGACGATATTATTGACGCAGCTTGTAAAGCGAAAGAAACGGCGGATCTTGTGGAATGGCGCGCAGATTGGTATGAAGATGTTCTGGATTTTAAAAAGACAGAAAAGATGATGGAAGAATTAAGAGAGACGCTTGGAGACATTCCGCTCCTTTTCACATTTCGCACATTAAAAGAAGGCGGGGAGAAAGAGATTGAAAAGAGTGTATATGTAAAGCTGAATGAGATGGCAGTAAAAACGGGTTTTGCAGATCTTGTGGATGCAGAAGCGTTTACCGGGACAGATGAGGTAAATACAATCGTAGAAACGGCGCATTTGTATGGAGTAAAAGTGATAGCATCTAACCATGATTTTCAAAAACTCCGCCAAAAGAAGAAATTGTATCGAGGCTTTGCTTTATGCAGGAGTGTGGTGCGGATATTGTGAAAATAGCGGTAATGCCTCAATCTAAAAAAGATGTGCTTACGCTGCTTTTGGCAACGGAAGAGATGGTGAGGGAGCATGCAAAGTGTCCGGTCGTTACAATGTCTATGTCGGAAGTAGGAGTAGTCAGTCGTATTTGCGGTGAAGCATTTGGTTCTGCTCTTACATTCGGAGCGGTCAAAAAGCGTCGGCAGCCGAGGACAGCTCGGGGCAGAAGAGCTTCGAATGGTGCTTAAAATCTTGCATGACGTTTGATAAAGGGCAATTAATTTCGATGAGAAGTTAGTTGCTCTTTCATTATGGATGTTTTTATAAACAGATAAAGTTGTTATGCAGATCTGAAATTTTATATCTCGATGAAAAAACAGTTGCAATATACCTAATATGGGTATATAATGCACTTATACATACCCCATATGGGTATTTTAGGTTTAAAGTATGATGGTGAGAGGGAGAAAAGGCAAAAGCCGGAAAATATATTCGGAGGATAATTATGGAAAAAGAAAAGAAATGTCCGGAATGTACACATCGGATAAAAAAGCGTACAGAAGAAGAAACAAAATTGATGATAAACCGCTTAAACAGAATAGAAGGGCAAGTGAGGGGATTCGCAGAATGGTGGAGAATAATGCGTATTGTCCGGATATTCTTATACAAGTTTCGGCGATTACCGCGGCATTGAACAGTTTTAATAAAGTTCTTTTATCAGAACATATCCGTACTTGTGTTTCGGAAGATATCAGGGAAGGAAAAGATGAGACGATAGATGAACTTGTAACAGTTTTGAGAAAACTTATGAAATAGATTCTGAAAAGGCAATGGAATCGAGGATTTGAGAATCGAAAGGAGGAAACCGGTTGAAACAATATGAAGTTACAGGTATGAGCTGTGCGGCATGCAGTGCACGTGTAGAAAAAGCTGTATCAAAGATTGAAGGAGTTACGTCATGTTCTGTAAATCTGCTGACTAATTCTATGGGAGTAGAGGGGCTGTCGATGCACAGACAGTTATTGAAGCTGTAGAGGCGGCGGGATATAAGGCGGCGGAGAAAGAAAGCAGGACAGGACAGGAAGCAGGCAGGATGGAAAAGAGCGGAGAATTAAAAGATAAGGAAACGCCTGAGATGAAAAAAGCGATTGATCGCCTCTCTTTGTTTTTTGATTCCGTTAATGTATCTGTCAATGGGGCATATGATGTGGGGATGGAAAGTTCCGGAAATTGTGAGCGAGAATCACGTGGCAATGGGGATCATACAGCTTCTGCTGACAACAGCCGTAATGGTGATCAATCAGAAGTTTTTTATCAGTGGAGTCAGAGGACTTTTTCATAAAGCGCCGAATATGGATACCCTGGTTGCTCTTGGCGCAGGCGCGTCTTACGGCTACAGTATTTATGCTCTGTTTGCGATGACAGATGCGCAGATGCGTGGGAATGCGGCAGAAGTAATGACATATATGCATGAGTTTTATTTTGAATCTGCGGCGATGATCCTGACATTGATCACAGTCGGTAAACTTCTGGAAGCAAGGTCAAAAGGAAAGACGACAGATGCGCTGAAAGGTCTGATGGGTCTTGCGCCTAAGACGGCGACTGTTGTGCGCGGCGGCGAGGAAGTAAAAATCGGGATCGAACAAGTGCAAAAGGGAGATCTGTTTGTCGTTCGTCCGGGGAAAGCATTCCGACTGACGGTATTGTAGTCGAAGGAAGCGGAGCGGTTGACGAATCAGCGCTTACCGGCGAAAGTATTCCGGTTGATAAAAAGAGAGATTGTGTATCGGGCGCGACGATAAACCAGTCCGGTTTTTTGAGATGTAAGGCGACCAGAGTGGGAGAAGACACAACTTTGTCTCAGATTATCCATATGGTGGGAGATGCGGCTGCGACAAAAGCTCCGATCGCAAAAGTGGCAGATAAAGTGTCGGGAGTGTTTGTTCCGGTTGTTATGGCAGTTGCTGTTTTGACGATTATTGTATGGCTTGCATTCGGAGAAACGATCGGTTTTGCTCTTGCACGGGGAATCTCGGTTCTTGTGATCAGTTGTCCTTGTGCTCTCGGTCTTGCGACGCCGGTTGCGATTATGGTCGGAAACGGTGTGGGAGCAAAGAACGGAATTTTATTTAAAACAGCAGTTTCTCTTGAAGAAACGGGGAAAATTGATGTTGTAGTGCTGGACAAAACAGGAACGATCACAAAAGGAAGACCGACGGTGACAGATATTTTGCCCGGTTCGGCTTTTAGTGAGTCGGAACTTCTGACGTATGCATACATTCTTGAAAAGAAAAGTGAACATCCGTTAGCGCATGCAATTTTGAAAAGGCAGAGGAAGAAGCAATCCAGACGAAAGAAGAAGCGAAAAACTTTACGGCAGTTTCCGGAAATGGTTTGACGGGAGAGATAGGCGGCGATAAATTTTTCGGCGGAAACTTGAAATTTGCAGAAGGAAGAACTGTTATTTCGGAAGCGGTAAGAAAGCAGGCGGAAAGTTTTGCATCAGAAGGAAAAACACCGTTATTTTTCGGAAGGAATGAGGAACTGATCGGCATAATCGCCGTTGCAGACATTATAAAGAAAACAGTCCGCAGGCGGTCAGAGAATTGAAAAATATGGGGATCAAGGTGGTCATGCTCACAGGCGATAATGAGCGTACGGCAAAAGCGATCGGAGAGCAGGCGGGTGTAGATGAAGTGATTGCCGGTGTTTTACCTGATGGAAAAGAGGATGTGATCAAAAAATTAAAAGAAGAAGGAAAAGTGGCGATGGTTGGGGACGGGATTAATGATGCGCCGGCTCTTACGCGGGCGGATGTCGGAATCGCCATCGGAGCAGGAACGGATATCGCTATTGATGCGGCGGATATTGTGCTTATGAAAAGCAGGTTGAGCGACGTGCCTGCCGCTGTGCGCATGAGTCGGGCAGCGCTTCGCAATATTCATGAAAATCTTTTCTGGGCATTTTTTTATAATGTGATCGGCATTCCGCTCGCAGCGGGAATCTGGATTCCTATCTTCGGGTGGAAATTAAATCCGATGTTCGGGGCAGCGGCAATGAGTCTGTCAAGCGTATGTGTTGTAAGCAACGCCCTGAGGCTGAATTTGTTTAAATTATATGATGGTTCTAAAGATAGAAAAAGAAGTCAAAAAAACAAGAAAAATTCTGAAGAAGAAAAGGAGAATAAAACAATGAAAAAAGTAATGAAAATCGAAGGAATGATGTGCGGACACTGCGAGGCGAGAGTGAAAAAGGTTCTTGAAGCGCTGGATGGAGTGGAACAGGCGGAAGTCAGTCATGAAACCGGCACGGCAGTTGTTGAAATGACAGAAGAGGTTGCTGACGAAGTACTTAAAAAGGCAGTGGAAGATCAGGATTATAAAGTGTTGGGGATTGACTTCTGACAATTTGAATAGTAATATAGGTATGTAGCTATCCATTTGAAGAACGGATTTCTGAAAAGTGGGTAGCTTTTTTATACGAGCATCGTTCTTTTAAAAAAGAACGGAATAAAAGGAGGAAAAACAATGAAGAAGAAAATGCTCAGCGCATTCTTGTGTGCAGCTATGGCAGTCACTCTCGTTGCAGGGTGCGGAGCTCCGGCGGCAGACGCAGGCAAAGACAAAGGAGGAGACTCCAAAAAGAGGCGTCGGAAGGAATTCCGAAAGATGAAATCAAGGTAGGATTTGTACATATTTCCGATCCGAGCGATATGGGATATACATACAATCATGATCTGGGAACAAAGGAAATGCAGAAAGAACTGGGATTGAGCGATGACCAGATCATCAACAAATATAATGTGCCGGAAGATGCAGAATGTGATACAGCTCTTAGAGAACTCGTAGAAGCAGGATGCAACATTATCTTTGCAACAAGCTTCGGGTTTGAAGACTATGTGAAAGAAGTAGCAGCAGAATATCCGGACATCCAGTTCTGTCATGCGACAGGATTCCAGGCATCGGATTCAGGACTGGATAACTTCCATAATTATTTTGCGTCTATTTATGAGGGACGTTATCTGGCAGGTATTGCGGCAGGACTTAAGACAGAAACAAATAAACTCGGCTACGTAGCGGCACATCCGTTTGCAGAGGTTATCAGCGGATATACAGCGTTCTATCTTGGAGCAAAAAGTGTGAATCCTGATGTAACAATGGATATTATGTATACAAATTCATGGAATGATCCGACAATCGAGTCTCAGGTTGCAAAAGCTCTTATCGACCGCGGATGCGATGTGATCTCCCAGCATTCGGATTCTACAGCTCCGGCAACGACAGCTGAGGATAATGGAGTATGGCAGGTTGGATATAATAATGATATGATTGCCGCTGCACCGAATGCGTCTTTAGTTTCTCCTCGTATTGACTGGGGAATTTATGTGACAGAAGCTGTTCAGGCAGTGATCGACGGAAAAGAAATTCCGGCTGACTGGTGCAAAGGATATGCCGACAGCCGTTTATTTGTCTCCATTGAATGAGAAGATCGCAGCAGAGGGAACGCAGGAGGCGATCGATAAAGCGGCGGAAGCGCTGAAAAACGGAGAACTTTTTGTATTCGGCGGTCCGCTTAAAGGAGTAAGTCCGGACGGAGAGAAGATTGAAGTTGCAGAGGGAGATCATTTCCCGGAACAGGAAGAGGCTTCTGCACCGTCATGGCAGTATATTATCGAGGATGTAACGTAGTTCAGTAATTGTATAAAGTAATTCTAAAAATAAATCCGAAAGAAGATATCTTCGGAAAATGAAAACAGAGCCGTCTTCGGACGGCTTTGTTTATAACATTAAATGTTTTTAAGCGGAATACCGCTTTGTTCTATGAGGATTTCATGAGGAAATGAGAAAGATACGGCAGGAGAGAAGAAGGAGGAAAAAAATTTGGGAGAAGCAGCGCAGTATGCAATAAAAATGCATCATGTAACGAAAACATTCGGTAAAGTCGTTGCCAATAAAAATGTAGATCTTGAACTGAAAACAGGGGAGATCCTTGCGCTTCTCGGTGAAAACGGAAGTGGAAAAACAACATTGATGAACATGTTGTCAGGAATTTATTTTCCGGATTACGGAGAGATTTATGTAAAGGGAAGGAGGTAACGATTCGTTCCCCGAAGGATTCTTTTTTACTCTCGGAATCGGAATGATCCATCAGCATTTTAAGCTTGTGGATGTGTTGACGGCAGCGGAAAATATCGTGTTGGGATTGGAAGGGAAAACGGTGTTAAAACGCCGTGAGATCAATCGGAAAGTAGCAGAATTAGCACAAAAATATGGCTTTGATCTTGATCCGACAAAGAAAGTTTACAATATGTCGGTTTCTGAAAAACAAACGGTGGAAATATTAAAAGTGCTGTACAAAGGCGCGGATATTTTGATTTTAGACGAACCTACGGCGGTTCTTACTCCTCAGGAAACGGAAAAGCTGTTTGCTGTTTTGAAAAACATGAAAAAACACGGGAAATCGATCATCATCATTACACATAAATTAAATGAAGTAATGGCGATATCAGATCGTGTTGCGATCTTGCGAAAGGGAGAATATATCGGAGTTGTGGAAACTTCGGAAACCGATCCGGATCAACTTACGGAAATGATGGTCGGCCGGCCGATCAGTCTTGAGATTGAAAGACCGGAAGTAAAACGGGGCGGAAAACGTCTTCGGGTGATCGATCTTACCTGTTTGAGCGGAGACGGAGTGAAGGCTCTTGATAATGTTTCGTTTGATGCTTATGCAGGAGAGATACTGGGAATCGCCGGAATTGCAGGAAGCGGACAAAAAGAACTGTGCGAGACGATTGCGGGACTTTATCCTTCTGTCGGGGGATCTGTTTTGTATTCTGAATCATCAGAAAAAGGGGCGGTAAAAGAACGTATTTTAGGATTAAGCCCGGATGAAATCGCCAAAAAAGGAATTTCAATGGCATTTGTTCCGGAAGATCGTCTTGGAATGGGTCTTGTTGCCGGAATGGATATGACAGATAATGTCATGCTTAGAAGTTATAAGTCGAACAAAGGTATTTTTGTAGATCGGAAAAGTCCGAGAGATCTTGCGGAAAAACTGATTAAGGAATTAGAAATCGTAACTCCGGGCGTGGAAACTCCGGTAGGAAGACTTTCGGGAGGTAATGTGCAGAAAGTTCTTTTAGGAAGAGAGATAGCCTGTCAGCCGTCGGTTCTGATTGTCGCATATCCGGTAAGAGGTCTTGATATCAATGCGTCTTACAGAATCTATGATCTTTTGAACGAACAGAAGAAAAAGGGAGTTGCGGTTGTATTTATCGGAGAAGATCTTGATGTGCTTATGCAGCTTTCACCGCATCATGGTTATGTGCGGAGGAAAGGTAAGCGGTATTGTCGATCCGAGAAAAGTGACAAAAGAAGAAATCGGATTAATGATGATCCGTACAGAACAAGATGGAGAAAAAGAGGAGGTGACAGAATGAGTTCCAATGTGACACATGCGAAAGAGCCTTTGTTCCGAATGGTAAAAAGAGATGCGATTCCTCAGAAAAAAGCGTGGATGATCCGTGCGGCTGCTTTTCTTTTATCTTTGGCTACGGGCGCTGTCGTGATCATGATGCTCGGACATAATCCGTTTTCGGTATATATTTCCATGATAAAGGGAGCATGGGGAACGAAGACTGTTTCTTATGAGACGATTAAGATCGCAATTCCGCTTCTTATCACGGCGATCGGAATTTCTTTTGCGTTCAAAATGAAATTCTGGAATATAGGGGCGGAAGGACAGATTTTGGTAGGTGCAGTTGCGGCAGGTGCGTTTGGTCTTTTTACTGCTCATATTTTTCCGAAGATCCCACTTGTAATTCTTATGATGCTGGCGGCGATCGTAGCGGGCGGTTTGTACGGTTTGCTCCCGGCTGTCTGCAAGGCGAAGTGGGGAACAAATGAGACGTTGTTTACACTGATGTTAAATTATATTGCTCTGGCATTTATCAAATATCTTATGAACGGCCCGTGGAAAGCTCCGGGAAGCAGCTATCCGAAAATAGCGATGCTTGTTCCGGGAGCGCGTTTGACAAAAGTATTCGGAGTGCACTGGGGATGGATCTTAGCGCTTATTCTCGTTGTCGTATCTTATATTTATTTTAATAAGACGAAACAAGGCTATGAAATTGCTGTTGTAGGTGAAAGCAATAATACTGCCAGATATGCGGGAATCAATGTGGGACGGGTATTCCGCAGAACGATGTTTTTATCCGGAGCGCTTTGCGGACTTGTCGGAATGCTTCAGTTTGCGGGATCGGACTTTACGATTACGGAAGGAACTGCAGGCGGCGTCGGATTTACGGCCATTACAGTTGCATGGCTCGCAAAAAATGAATCCGGCGGGAATGTTGGTTGTATCAGTATTTATCGCGATGCTTGAGCGAGGGCGAACGCAATTCAGACACAGTTTAAAATTCCGGCATCTGCGGCCGATCTGTTGATTGGTATTATTTTGTTCTTTATGCTCGGATGTGAGTTTTTTATCACATATAAGTTGATCGGAAGAGGAAAGGAGGAACATCATGCTTAATACGTTGAATGGATTATTTATTGCGGCAGTATTGGCCGGAACGCCGCTTCTTTTAGGAGCGCTCGGTGAAATACTGACAGAAAAATCAGGAAACTTAAATCTTGGTGTAGAGGGAATGATGTTCATGGGGGCGATCACGGGACTGGCAGGTTCGTATTATTATGAACAGGCAGTGATCGGTTCGGGCGGAACCCGAACGGAGCGGTTTCTTCTGTCATAGCTCTTCTTACTTCTTTTGCGGCGGGTTCTCTTGGGGCACTGATCTACAGTTTTTTGACGATTACGCTCCGGGCAAATCAAAATGTAACAGGTCTGACATTAACAATTTTCGGAACCGGTTTCGGAAATTTTTTCGGAGAGTATATCGGACAGAAGGCCGGCGGTTATGTGGCGGTATCTGAAGTGACGAAGAAAGCATTTTCAGGGATTGATATCCCGGTTTTGTCAGATATCCCGGTGCTTGGTCCTCTTTTATTCCGGTATAACTGGGTCGTTTATTTTGCAATCGCGGCAGCGCTTTTTATGACATGGTTTTTAATCGTACAAGAGTGGGACTGAATCTTCGTGCTGTCGGGGAAGATCCGGCAACTGCGGATGCGGCGGGTATCAATACGACGGTATATAAATATATGGCGACTGTGATCGGCGGAGGGATCTGCGGAATCGGTGGTATGTATATGAGCATGGTTACAACATCAGGCGTATGGGTGCATAACTGTGTCAGCGGGTATGGATGGCTTGCGGTAGCGCTTGTTATTTTTGCAACATGGAGTCCTGCAAGAGGAATGCTTGTGGCGCTTGTATTCGGCGGTCTTACGATCATGCGTATGTATATTAATATTCCCGGACTTCCGGCTCAGATTTATGATATGTTCCCGTACATTGCTACGATACTTGTTCTTGTGATCACAAGTATGCGCAGAAGTAAGGAGCATGCACAGCCAAAGAGCTGCGGACTGAATTATTTCCGCGAGGAAAGATAAAGGGATTCGTATATGAATATTTTATTCAGCTATGCATAGTGATTTCCGATGACGGTAATGGGTTTTGATATGTTTTCGGAAAAGTGCATAGCTGAATTTTTGTATAAGCGACGGGTCAAAGTCGGGGTGTGACCGAGATCTTGGCGAATGTTTATAATACCGGAATGTGCTTTTGGAACTTCCGGTAATTGTTTTATGTACGGTTGTTCTGGCTGTGGAAGCTGCGCAATGATAACTGTCATGGGATTGTGGGAGGCATAGAAATATGATATCCTAAATGAAAATTGATTGTATGAAGGCTGATCGGCATTTTGGGGTTATACCGTGCTGAAAAATATTCGGATATATTATTCGCAAAAATAGTGTTGACAATTTAAAGAGGGTATAATACTATAATAGCAGAAGCGAACAACTGTTCGATACTAAAAATCGTTATACAGAAGGAGATATTTTATTATGGCGGGAAATGATGAAAAGAAAAAAGCGCTGGATGCGGCGATAGCAAAACTTGAGAAGGATTTTGGAAAGGGCGCGGTGATGAAACTCGGAGAATCAGGAGCTCATGTTGCGGTAGAGACAGTTCCTACAGGCTGTTTGAGTCTTGATATTGCGCTTGGATTGGGCGGAGTTCGAAAGGACGCGTGATTGAAGTTTACGGACCTGAGTCCAGCGGTAAGACAACGGTTGCGCTTCATATGATTGCGGAAGTGCAGAAACGCGGCGGTATTGCGGGATTTATTGATGCGGAACATGCGTTGGATCCGGTCTATGCAAAGAATATAGGAGTGGATATTGACGAACTATATATTTCCCAACCGGACAGCGGTGATCAGGCTTTGGAGATTGCAGAGACGATGGCACGTTCCGGCGCAATCGACATTATCGTTGTAGACTCTGTTGCGGCTCTTGTGCCGAGACAGGAGATTGAAGGAGATATGGGAGACAGTCATGTGGGACTTCAAGCGCGATTGATGTCACAGGCACTTAGGAAACTGACTCCGGTTATCAGTAAGTCGAACTGTATTGTGATTTTTATCAATCAGCTGAGAGAAAAAAAGTCGGGGTCATGTTCGGAAATCCGGAGACGACAACCGGAGGAAGGGCGCTTAAGTTTTATGCGTCTGTCCGAATGGATGTCAGAAAAACAGAGACTCTGAAACAAAGCGGAGAGATGGTCGGAAACCATACCCGTATTAAGATTGTGAAAAATAAGATAGCTCCGCCGTTTAAGGAGGCGGAATTTGACATTATGTTCGGAAAAGGAATTTCAAAAGAAGGAGATATCCTTGATCTGGCTACTAAGTTAGATCTTGTTAAAAAGAGTGGAGCATGGTATGCATATGAAGGCGATAAGATCGGACAGGGCCGGGAAAATGCAAAGACATATCTGTCTGCTCATCCGGAAATAATGGAAGAGTTGGAAAAGAAAGTAAGAGAACATTATCAACTTGGGACAGATTCTTCGGAAAAAGATGAGAAAGAAGTGAAAAAGGAAAAAGAACAAAAAGGGAAAAGTGACGATCTTGCATTAAAAGGTGATGAAAAATAATGATAGTCACTAAAATAGAGCCATGTACAAAAACGAAGTTTAAAATTTATATAGATGAGACATTTAAGTTTGTACTTTATAAAGGAGAGGTTTCCCGTTTCGGAATTCGGATCGGGGAAGAAATCCCGCCGGAAACAGAAGAAAAGATCCGAACGGAAGTGCTTTTGAAGAGGGCGAAGCTTAGGGCGATACATCTTCTCGAGGATATGGACCGAACAGAGTCTGCCCTTCGCGAAAAACTTCGTCAGGGTCTGTATCCGTCTGACGTGACAGAGGCGGCGATTGAATATGTAAAGTCATTCGGTTATCTTGATGATGTCCGGTATGCGGAAAACTTCGTGAGGAGCAGGCAGAATGTGAAGAGTAAAAAAGAAATCGGCACGGCGCTGCTGCAGAAAGGGATTTCGTCGGAAATAGCAAAGCGCGCTATGGAAATCTGCTATGAAGAAATGGGAGAAGAAGAGGCAATCCGCAAAATTTTAAGAAAAAAAAAGTTTGATCCGAATAAGGCGGAAGAAGCTCAAATGCAGAAAATATACGGCTATCTGGGGCGCAAAGGATTTCGTTATGATACAGTCCGTCAAGTGATACAAAATTATAATGACGATGCTTGACATTGTTGTGAAAACAGTATAAAATTTAACTGTTGTATTTAAGTAATATGTACAATGAAAATTTAATAAGGAGGTGCTCCTGTGCAAGTAGATTTAGTGATCGCTATTATACTTGCTGCGGCACTCGCTTTGATAGTTGGGATGGTTTCTCGATTTCTCACAATTTCCGGTTTGAAAAAAAATGCAGAAAGTAAAATCGGAAATGCAGAGGCAAAAAGCAAGAAATCATCGATGATGCTGTGAAAACTGCTGAAACAACGAAAAAGGAAGCTCTTCTCGAAGTGAAAGAAGAATCGATCAAGACAAAGAATGATCTTGAGAAGGAGACAAAAGAAAGAAGAGCGGAATTGCAGCGCTATGAAAAAAGAGTGCTGGCAAAAGAAGAGGCAGTTGATAAGCGTTCTGATGTGTTAGAACATCGGGAGTCGAAGCTTACGGCGAAAGAAGACCAGCTTCGTCAGCGGGAAGCCAAGGTAGAAGAGCTGAATCAGAAACGTGTGCAGGAACTAGAACGAATCTCAGGACTTACCTCCGAACAGGCAAAAAAGAATATCTGTTGAAAACTGTTGAAGAAGATGTTAAGCATGACACCGCAAAAATGGTCAGAGAATTGGAAACACAGGCGAAAGAAGAAGCAGACAAGAAAGCAAAAGAATATGTTGTCAATGCAATTCAGAGATGTGCGGCAGACCATGTTGCGGAAACGACAATTTCCGTTGTGCAGCTTCCGAGCGATGAAATGAAAGGTCGTATTATCGGTCGTGAAGGAAGAAATATCCGAACACTTGAAACATTGACCGGTGTGGAACTGATTATTGACGATACACCGGAAGCAGTTATTTTATCGGGATTTGATCCCATCCGCCGTGAAGTTGCAAGAATTGCACTTGAACGTTTGATCGTAGACGGACGTATTCATCCGGCGAGAATTGAAGAAATGGTAGAAAAAGCGCAGAAAGAAGTCGATACAATGATCAGAGAAGAAGGAGAAGCGGCAGCGTTAGAAGTAGGCGTGCCGGGAATTCATCCGGAGTTGATCAGACTTCTCGGTCGTATGAAGTTTAGAACAAGCTATGGACAGAATGCGTTGAAGCATTCGATTGAAGTGGCTCAGTTGTCGGGACTTCTTGCGGGCGAAATCGGTATAGATGTCAGAATGGCGAAACGTGCCGGACTTCTGCATGATATAGGAAAATCTATCGACCATGATGTAGAAGGGTCACATATTCAAATCGGTGTGGATCTTTGTAGGAAATATAAAGAATCCTCAACCGTAATTAACGCGGTGGAATCGCATCACGGAGATGTTGAGCCGCAGACATTGATCGCATGTGTAGTGCAGGCAGCCGATACGATTTCGGCAGCAAGACCGGGTGCAAGACGCGAGACGATCGAAACATACACCAACAGATTGAAACAGTTAGAAGAGATTACCAACCAGTTTAAAGGGGTGGATAAATCTTTTGCCATTCAGGCGGGCAGAGAGATTCGAGTTATGGTAGTTCCAGAGCAGGTATCTGATGATGATATGGTGCTTATGGCAAGGGATATTGCAAAACAAATTGAATTTGAACTTGAGTATCCCGGACAGATTAAAGTCAATGTAATCCGTGAATCACGGGCAACAGATTATGCGAAATAGCAATGAATCATAACAGCAGACGAAAGACCAGCCCTTGTCGAAAGACGAGGGCTTTCTTTTATTAAAATATGTTGATTGCTGAGAGGATACGGGGAAGGAGAAAGACGATGAGTGAACAGATTAAACGTGTGAACAGAGAATTGAAATTTAAAGGAACGATTATTGATTTCTATCAAGATACAATGGAAATTAATGGGGATCATACAGTTGTATGGGATTTTATCAAGCACAAAGGAGCTGCGGCAGTAGTTCCGGTCACTGAAGATGGAAAGATACTTATGGTACGTCAGTATCGAAATGCACTTTGAGAGATATACTTTGGAGATACCGGCAGGGGCTCTGGATGAGGAAGGAGAGCCGGGGTTTAAATGTGCTGCTCGGGAATTGGAAGAAGAAACAGGTTATAAAAGTGAGGAATTGGAATGGCTGATCACCTTGAGGACAACGGTTGCTTTTTGCAATGAGAAGATCGAGGTGTATGTGGCGAAAAAATTTAATCCCTTCAAAACAGCATTTAGATGAGGATGAATTTATTGATCTGAAAGCATATTCTCTTGATGAATTAAAAGAAAAAATATTTACAGGAGAGATTGAAGATGCAAAACAGTTGCATCATTAATGGCATATGCAGTAAAATACGAAGCCTGAAAATGATGTAAGAAACGGATCGTGAAAAGTGATAATGAAAAATTCCGGCATATAATGAAATATCAATAAAAAGTAAAGTGCAGAATGGCAAAAGGATCAGCAACTGCGCGATACAGGGAGGAATAATGAAGGTATTTCATGTGAAAAAGCAGTTAGCGGCTTTGTTTATGCCGGGATTTTTAATTGGAATTATTTATGTCAATTTTCTTGCTAAAAAATATGTGGCAGCTCCGGATCTGTTCAGTGAATATTTTTGGATCAATTCAGGGGTGTGCAGATAGACGAAAAAAGAATATTTATGGTATCTGCTTCGCATTCGCTGCGTTCCGTTTTTTATGCTTTCAGGGTTGGCTCTTACGAAGTTGAAAAAAGTAAGCGCCGGGTTATTTCTTGGGTGGACAGGCATATCTGTGGGGGTGCTTGTTTCGCTGGCGGCATCGAACTTGGGAATGAAAGGCTGTCTCTTGTGTCTTATAGGTGTTTCTCCACAGTTTCTTTTCTATATTCCTGCGTATTTTATGATCCTGAAATATTGTTATGAGTCAGAAGATGGCAGATGGAACAGACAGAAAACAATTTTTGTCGGTTTGATGATGAGTTTAGGAATTATTACCGAATTATATGTGAATCCTGTATTAGTGAAGTTGTTCTTGAATTATGTGTAGTTGTCTATAGACTATGTGCTGCGCACATAGTCTATAGATCTTTTGCTCCTTTTCGGAGATGAAAAAATAAAATAATAACGGCGATTCCGAAAACAAGAAACTGACTGGTTAAAAGTCCGATCAGATAACCGTATATTCCAAACTTGGGGATTGCAAAAAATACTCCGGCAATACGAACAAGAAGACCGGCAGTGTTGACGAGAAGTGTGCAGAATGTTTTCCCAAGTCCGTTAATTATGCTTGTAAGGGCGGTATTTGTGTAAAGAAACGGGCAGATCCATGAAAGTGTTAAAATGAAACTTCCGGCAGCAGAACTATGGAACAAAACTCTTCCGAGAAAGTTTCCGAAAATCAGAAAAAAACAGACAGCATCAAGGCCTAAAATGAAACAGCTTCCTACAGATTGTTTCAATAAACGAATGATTCGTCTGTTATCATCAGATGCCTGGGCAGCGCTGACGGCAGGCATAAGCACTGTTCCGATAGAAGTTGTGAGCGCCGAAGGAAAAAGGATGCATGGCAGAGCCATTCCTGTCAATACTCCGTAAAGGCGAAGCGCTTCCGAAGAAGTCATTCCGTAGATTTTTAAAAAAGTCGGGATGGAGGCCGCCTCAATGCTTTGGAGTAAAGTAACTGCCGTTCGATTTGCTGTAAGAGGAACAGATAAAGCGGACATTTTTCTGAAAGTTTTTGAAATGGAAGAAATCGAAGCGGCATAACAAAGCTGCTTTTGCCGATTCAGCATCTGTATCGAAAAAAGTGCGGCAGCCGTCTCGCCTGCGGCAATGCCGGCGGCGGCAAGTTTGACAGAAGGGATTTCCCCGGTTTTTTTAACAAAGAGAAAAAGCAGGACGACGAAAAGAATTCGAGCGGATTGTTCGATAAGCTGTGACAGGGCAGGAATTTTTGTCTGCTGAAGCCCTAAACTGTATCCGCAGATACAACTATGTATTGCGGCGAACGGTAATGCATAAGAGACGATAAGAAGGAGATTTTCACACCTGGCATCTCCTAAAAAAAGTTGTTGCTATATAAAAGGCGTTTTTTTGGAGAAAATATAATTCTATAAGTGAGAGAAAGAGTGTGAAGCCAAGAGAAACTGCAAGAATGTTTCCGGCTTCTTTTTGCCGTTCAATATGCGGGGAGGATGAACTGGCGGCAGAGTAAGTAACAACAGATGACATTTTTTCTGCGACCATGTGTGAGACGGCGGTTTGAATCCCGAATGTGCTGACTGACAGACAAAGTGCATAGACCGGGAAAATGAGCTGATATAAACCGACGTTTTCTTCTCCGAAAGCATGACTTAAAAAATACGAAAGAAGAATCCCATAATGCGAGTGATCAATCCGGCGGCAGTTAAAACGGCGGGCCGCGAAATAAATTGCGGGAAGAAAAGGAGCGGAATTTGTCAGAACGGAATAACATAAAATCACCTCGATTTGTAACAACAGACATATACTTGTTAAAACATATGTCATAAGGAGACTTGACAGAACCGGGGATGAATGCTATGCTACAAAAGAAATCCCTAGTAAAATACTGGGGAATCCATTCTGCAATATTAAGAATAAAGAAATAGAGTATTTTTATTAAGGAACGGAGCGTGAGAAAGTGAAGTTATCTACAAAAGGAAGGTATGGACTTCGTGCGTTGATCGATCTGGCGCAAAATGGAGGTGAACAGCCGGTATCTATTACAAGTATTTCAACAAGACAAGATATCTCGGAACGATATCTTGAGCAGTTGATGTCTATGCTGAAAAAAAAAGCGGGGATTGTAAGAAGTGTAAGAGGAGCCGGAGGCGGATATGTGCTTGTAAAAAGACTGGAAGATATTTCTGTGGGAGATGTGCTTCGCGCATTGGAAGGCAGTCTTGAGCCGGTGGACTGCGCGGGTCTTGAACCAAATGGAGGATGCAGTGTTTCGGACAGCTGCGTGACAAAATATGTTTGGAAGAAAATTAACGACAGTATTAACCAGACGGTAGATGAGATTAAACTTGATCAACTCGTAAAAGAAAACGGAAAAAACTGTAGAAACTGATTACAGTTTATTTAATGAAGAGATGGAGGAAAAAAGATGGATAAACTGATATATCTTGATAATGCGGCTACGACAAAAACTTCACCTGAAGTTGTGGAAGCAATGCTGCCTTATTTTACAGAACATTATGGGAATCCGTCCAGTATATATTCGTTTGCGGCGGCAAATAAGGAAGTGATTTCAAAACAAAGAGAGACGATCGCAGGTGTGATCGGAGCAAAGGAAAATGAGATTTATTTTACGGCGGGAGGAACGGAAGCCGACAACTGGGCATTGACGGCGACAGCAGAGGCGTATGGCGCAAAAGAAAGCATATTATTACGACGAAGATTGAACATCATGCCGTTTTGCATACATGTGAATATCTTCAAAAGCGAGGGTATGAGGTTACTTATCTCGATGTGGATGAATATGGAGTTGTATATCCGAAGTCGGTAGAGGCGGCGATCAGACCGGATACGATATTGATCTCGGTCATGTTTGCGAACAATGAGATCGGTACGGTAGAGCCGATAAAAGAGATCGGCGCGATCGCTCATGAAAAAGGAATTTTGTTTCACACGGACGCCGTACAGGCGTTTTGTCAGATACCGATCGATGTCGATGAATGTCATATAGATATGCTCAGCGCCAGCGGACATAAATTAAACGGTCCGAAGGGAATTGGATTTTTATACATCAGAAAAGGAGTCAAAATCCGCTCGTTGATCCACGGAGGAGCACAGGAGAGGAGACGTCGTGCAGGAACTGAAAATGTTCCAGGAATCGTCGGTTTCGGGAAAGCAGTTGAAATAGCTGCAGCGTCTATGGAAAGAAGAATGGAAAAAGAAAGTCAGCTTCGGGATTATTTGATCGAAAAGATTGAAAAAGAGATACCATACTGCAGATTAAACGGCGACAGAGAAAGGCGTCTTCCGAATAATGTGAATTTCAGTTTTCAATATATAGAAGGCGAGTCGCTTCTTATCATGCTCGACATGAAAGGCATCTGCGCTTCCAGCGGATCTGCGTGTACATCGGGATCGCTGGATCCTTCACATGTTCTTTTGGCAATCGGGCTTCCTCATGAAATTGCACACGGATCTTTGCGTCTGACGCTTGGAGACGATACGACAAAAGAAGATCTGGATTATGTGACGACCTGTTTGAAAGAGATAGTAGCTCGACTAAGAAGCATGTCTCCTTTTATGAAGATTTTTTGAAAAAACAAAAAAATAAGTAAAGGAACAGGGAAAAGAAATTGACTTAAGTCAAAAGAAAAATATCGTTTGAATAAGCGGAAACAGAGAATAGGAGGAATTTATTTATGTATACAGAAAAAGTAATGGATCATTTTCAGCATCCGAGAAATGTAGGAGAACTTGAAAACGCCAGCGGCGTCGGAACAGTGGGAAATGCAAAATGTGGAGATATCATGAGAATTTATCTTGACATTGATGAAAACCAGATTATTCGGGATGTGAAGTTTAAAACTTTTGGATGTGGGGCGGCTGTAGCAACAAGCAGTATGGCGACAGAACTTGTAAAAGGGAAAAATATACAGGAGGCAATGAAAGTAACAAACAAAGCTGTGATGGAGGCTCTTGATGGTCTTCCGCCAGTAAAAGTACATTGTTCGTTGCTGGCAGAGGAAGCAATTCATGCGGCGCTTTGGGATTATGCTGAAAAGAACGGGATCAAGATTGAAGGGCTGGAAAAACCAAAGACAGATATTCATGAGGACGAGGAAGAAGAGGAATATTAATGAAGAAAGTGGTTGTAGGAATGTCAGGAGGCGTGGATTCGTCTGTGGCGGCATATCTGCTGAAAGAACAAGGCTATGATGTGATCGGCGTTACGATGCAGATCTGGCAGGAAGAAGACGTCTGTACAGTAGAAGAAAACGGAGGCTGCTGCGGGTTAAGCGCTGTTGAAGATGCGAGGAGAGTTGCAGCGGCATTGGGCATTCCTTATTATGTGATGAATTTCAGAGAGGAATTCCAAAAAATGTAATCGACTATTTTGCAGATTCTTATGTGAACGGCCAGACGCCGAATCCGTGTATTGCATGCAACCGTTATGTGAAATGGGAAGCGCTTCTTAAGCGCAGCATCTCGATCGGAGCAGATTTTATTGCGACAGGGCACTATGCAAGAGTTGAGCAGCTTTCAAACGGGAGATATGCTCTGCGGCGTTCGGCAACTGCTGCAAAAAAGATCAGACTTATGCATTATATAATCTGACGCAGGAACAGATTAATGGATTTGGACGTATTGGACGTCTTGCTTTCAGACAGATGTTCGGAGCAGAGGGATTTGAGATCGTAGCAATCAACCTGACATCCCCGAAAATGTTAGCTCACTTACTGAAATATGACTCAACACAGGGTAAATATGCACTGGCAGATAAAGTTGAGGCTGGAGAGGATTCTATCATCGTTGATGGAAAAGAAATTAAAATCTACGCAAAGGCAAACGCTGCTGAACTTCCGTGGGGCGAGATTGGTGTAGACGTAGTTCTGGAGTGTACCGGATTCTATACATCTAAAGCAAAAAGCACAGGCACACATCGATGCAGGCGCTAAAAAAGTTGTTATTTCCGCTCCGGCAGGAAATGACCTTCCGACAATCGTATATAACGTAAACCACGAGCAGCTTACAAAAGATGACAACATCATCTCAGCAGCTTCCTGTACAACAAACTGCTTGGCTCCGATGGCAAAAGCACTGAACGATCTTGCACCGATCAAATCCGGTATCATGTGCACAATCCACGCTTACACAGGTGATCAGATGACACTTGACGGACATAACGCAGAGAAAAAAAGGCGATCTGAGAAGATCTCGTGCAGCAGCTTGCAACATCGTGCCGAACAGCACAGGTGCAGCAAAAGCAATCGGTCTTGTTATTCCGGAACTGAACGGAAAACTGATCGGTTCTGCTCAGCGTGTTCCAACCCCAACAGGATCTACAACAATCCTTACAGCAGTTGTAGAAGGCGAAGTAACAGTTGATCAGATCAACGCAGCTATGAAAGCAGCAGCAAACGAGTCTTACGGATACAATACAGATGAGATCGTATCCAGCGATATCGTAGGTATGTCTTACGGATCACTCTTTGATGCTACTCAGACAATGGCACTTCCGACTGGCGACGGAACAACAGAGGTACAGGTTGTTTCTTGGTATGATAACGAGAACTCTTACACAAGCCAGATGGTAAGAACAATCAAATACTTCGGAAAACTTCTTGAGGCTTAATTCATTTTAAAGTAATGGATTATTTTGGCGGACAGGCAGTGTCGCGCCGAACAGTTATGAAAATGACTCACAACGGGGTGGTCTTATTGTAGGACCGGACTCCGTTTTGTTATGAATCTTCAGAAAAATATTGAGGAGGCAATGATAATGGCAGCTCTTAATAAAAAATCAGTAGATGATATTAATGTAAAGGGACAGAGAGTCCTTGTAAGATGTGACTTTAACGTTCCGCTGATCGACGGTAAGATTACAGATGAAAATCGTATCGTGGCAGCTCTTCCTACAATTAAAAAATTGATTGCGGATGGAGGAAAAGTAATCCTTTGTTCTCACCTCGGAAAGCCGAAGGGTGAGCCGAAACCGGAACTTTCTCTTGCACCGGTGGCAGTAAGACTGGCTGAACTTCTCGGACAGGATGTGAAATTCGCAGCCGATCCGGAAGTAGTAGGAGAAAATGCAAAAGCGGCAGTGGAAGCGATGAAGGACGGCGACGTAGTCCTTCTTGAGAATACACGTTACAGAGCAGAAGAGACAAAGAACGGAGAGGCATTCAGCAAAGAACTGGCTTCTCTTTGTGATGTATTTGTAAATGATGCGTTTGGTACGGCTCACAGAGCACACTGTTCAAACGTAGGAGTTACAGAGTATGTTGATACGGCAGTTGTCGGATATCTTATGCAAAAAGAGATCGACTTCCTTGGAAATGCAGTAGAGAACCCGGAAAGACCGTTTGTTGCGATCCTTGGCGGTGCGAAAGTTTCCAGCAAAATCTCAGTTATCAATAACCTGCTTGACAAAGTAGACACATTGATTATCGGAGGAGGAATGAGTTATACATTTACAAAGGCTCAGGGCGGAAGTGTAGGAGCATCTCTTCTTGAGGAAGACTATCTTCAGTATGCACTTGATATGATCAAGAAAGCTGAGGAAAAAGGAGTAAAACTTCTTCTTCCGGTTGACACGATCGTAGCAGATGAATTTTCAAACGATGCAAATACGAAAGTTGTTTCACGTGATGCGATTCCGGACGGATGGATGGGTCTGGATATCGGACCGGAGACGGCAAAAATCTTTGCAGAGGCAGTGAAATCTGCGAAAACAGTTGTTTGGAACGGACCGATGGGATGCTTCGAGATGCCTAAATTTGCAGACGGAACAAAAGTTGTTGCAGAAGCTCTCGCAAATACAGAGGCTGTTACGATCATCGGAGACGGTGATTCGGCAGCGGCTGTAAATCAGCTTGGATTCGGCGATAAGATGACACATATTTCTACAGGCGGCGGCGCTTCTCTGGAATTCCTTGAAGGAAAAGAACTTCCGGGAGTAGCGGCAGCTAACGATAAATAAATGAAAGTGGTCTAGAAGAAGGAGAATATGGAAATGGCAAGAAGAAAAATTATCGCAGGTAACTGTAAAATGAACAAAACTCCGAGCGAAGCAGTTGCTCTTGTAGAAGAACTGAAACCGCTTGTAGCAAACGACGCCGTAGACGTTGTATTTTGTGTTCCGGCAATCGATATCGTACCGGTTGTTGAAGCTGTGAAAGGAACAAACATTCAGGTTGGTGCTGAGAATATGTATTTTGAAGAGAGCGGAGCTTATACAGGCGAAATCTCTCCGGGTATGCTTGTAGATGCAGGTGTAAAATATGTCGTTCTCGGACATTCTGAGAGAAGAGATTATTTCGGTGAGACAAACGAAGACGTAAATAAGAAAGTATTGAAAGCATTAGAGCATGGCATCACACCAATCATGTGCTGCGGTGAATCTCTGGAGCAGAGAGAGCAGGGTGTGACAATGGATTTCATTCGTCAGCAGGTGAAAGTAGGTCTTCAGAATGTTACATCCGAGCAGGCAAAAACGATGGTTATTGCTTATGAGCCGATTTGGGCGATCGGAACAGGAAAGACAGCTACAACGGAACAGGCAGAGGAAGTTTGTAAAGCAATCCGTGAGTGTGTTGCAGAAGTGTATGATGATGCAACGGCAGAGAAAATCCGTATTCAGTACGGCGGTTCTGTGAATGCAGGAAACGCAGCAGAGCTGTTTGCACAGGCTGACATAGACGGAGGTCTTGTAGGAGGAGCTTCTTTGAAAGCTGATTTCGGAAAAATCGTAAATTACTAATTTTTATCGAATATTTTGTAAAATAAATACGAGATCGATTTTATAAACAGACCGGACAGGTGCACAAATGCGTCAGTCCGGTCTGTTCATGCTTGCAAAACAAAGAAAAAAAGGTACAATAAATAGCGGAATGAAAAGTACAAATGTATAGTTAAAGGAGATATGGATATGAGTAAAAAACCAACCGTATTGATGATATTAGATGGATATGGCTTGAGAGCCGATGATAAGGGTAATGCTGTAGCAGAAGGAAAAACTCCAGTAATGGACAAGCTGATGGCAGAATGCCCATTCGTAAAAGGAAATGCAAGCGGAATGGCAGTCGGACTTCCGGAAGGGCAGATGGGAAATTCAGAAGTCGGACATTTGAATATGGGAGCTGGACGAATTGTATATCAAGACTTGACAAAAATCACAAAGTCAATTCAGGATGGAGATTTCTTTGAGAATAAAGCGCTTCTTGCAGCATGTGAAAATGTAAAGAAAAAACGATTCTGCTCTTCACATGATGGGACTTGTATCTGACGGCGGAGTTCACAGTCACAATACTCATATTTACGGTTTGCTTGAGCTGGCGAAAAAACAGGGAATCGAGAAAGTTTATGTACATTGTTTCCTTGATGGAAGAGATACGCCTCCGGCATCGGGAAAAGATTATGTGGCAGAACTGGAAGCTAAGATGAAGGAAATCGGTGTCGGTGAAGTGGCATCTGTATCAGGTCGTTATTATGCGATGGATCGTGACAACCGTTGGGATCGTGTGGAAAAAAGCATATAATGCCTTGGTGAAAGGCGAAGGAGTTGAAGCGGCATCGGCGCTTGAAGGAATTCAGGCATCTTATGACAACGAGAAAACTGACGAGTTTGTGGAACCGTTTGTAGTGATGAAAGACGGCGCTCCGACAGCGACAGTAAAAGACGGGGATTCTATGATCTTCTTCAATTTCAGACCGGATCGCGCGAGAGAGATCACAAGAACATTCTGCGACGATCAGTTCGACGGTTTTGAACGAGGAGAACGGGTGAAAACAACGTATGTATGTTTTACAGAATACGATGTTACGATCGAAAATAAACTGGTTGCTTTTGTAAAAGAAGAGATTACAAACACATTTGGCGAGTTTCTTGCAGCAAAGGGTCTGAAACAGGCTCGTATTGCAGAGACGGAAAAATATGCGCATGTGACCTTTTTTCTTCAACGGCGGGGTAGAAGAGCCGAATGAAGGAGAAGACAGAATACTTGTAAAATCTCCGAAAGTTGCAACATATGATTTGAAACCGGAGATGAGTGCGTATGAAGTAAGCGATAAGCTTGTTGATGCAATCAAGTCTGATAAATATGACGTTATTATTATAAATTATGCAAATCCGGATATGGTTGGACATACAGGTGTTGAGCCGGCAGCTATCAAAGCGATAGAAGCTGTTGACGAATGCGTCGGAAGAGCGGTTGAAGCTGTGAAAGAAGTGAATGGTCAGATGTTTATCTGCGCGGATCACGGAAATGCAGAGCAGTTGATTGACGAAGAGACAGGAGAGCCGTTTACGGCACACACAACAAATCCTGTACCATTTATTCTTGTAAATGCAGATCCGTCTTATAAGCTCAGAGAGGGAGGATGTCTTGCGGATATTGCTCCTACATTGATTGAACTCATGGGAATGGAGCAGCCGAAAGAGATGACGGGAAAATCTCTTCTTTTGAAATAAAAATTTAGCGAATTCGTTTTATATACGAACAGACCTCGAAGATTCGGGGTCTTTCGTTTATGTAGAGCAATAATGGAACTTTATATATAAAGCAGCCGTAAAGGAGTAATAAAATTATGCGGAAAAGCTGACAATGAGCGATGTAGAGAAAATTCGGGAAGAGATTGAACATCGGAAATTGGTAGAAAGAAAAGAATTGATTGAAGCGGTAAAAGAAGCGCGTTCTCATGGAGATTTAAGTGAAAATTTTGAATATCATGCGGCAAAAAAAGAAAAAAACAGAAATGAAAGTCGAATCCGTTATCTGGAAAGAATGTTAAAAACTGCGGTGATCGTAGAAGATGAATCTAAAGAAGATGAAATCGGACTTAATAATACGGTAGAGGTGTACTGTGAAGATGATGAAGAAGTGGAGACGTACCGGATTGTAACATCAGTCAGAGGAAGTTCCCTGAATGGTCTTGTAAGTATTGAATCGCCGCTTGGAAAAGCTCTTCTTGGACATAAAGAAGGAGATCGTGTTTTTATAAAAGTAAATGATGATTTCGGATATTATGTTATTGTGAAAAAAAAGTAATCAAGACGCAAAGTGAAGATGAGGATCACATCCGAAGTTTTTAAACTTTTTTTGGATGAGGGGAAAAAGGATAATAAGCATTTTTTAGAATTTTTTAGAATATGGAAAACATCAATAAAATTGATTTTCAGAGGGAAAAAGAATGAAATACAAGACGATATTTTTTGACTTGGACGGAACAATTACGGATTCCGCGCCGGGAATCATGAATAGTATTAAATATGCACTTGAGAAAAATCATCTTCCGATGCTTTCGGAAGAGCAACTCCGAAGCTTTATCGGACCGCCGCTGCGCGGACAGTTTTGTAAAGTTTGTGGTCTTGCGGATGAAGAAAGTGCGAGGATGGTTGAAGATTATAGAGAGTATTACCGTGACAAAGGGATTTTGGAAATAATGTATATGACGGCGTGATCGAGATGTTGGAAAAACTGAGAAAAAAAGGATTTCGTTTAGCGATTGCAACATCAAAACCGGAGATGTTTGCAAAGCAGATTGCGGATTATTTTGGGTTTTCAAATATTTTGACTTTATCGGCGGAGCCTGTATGAATGAAAGCAGGACAGATAAATATGAAGTGATAGAATATGTGATTGAGAGCTGTAACATTACAGACAGAAATGAAGTAGTCATGGTAGGGGATCGCTCTCATGATATGATCGAGCAAAGAAAGCGGGACTGCACAGTATAGGCGTGTTGTATGGATATGGATCGAAAGAAGAATTGGAACAGTCGGGAGCGGAAATGTTAGTGGAAGTGCCGGAACAGATTGTCTCCTTGATGGAAGTTTGATTAAAACACTACATGTTGTATATAAGAGGAACAGATGATTTTTTAATAAAACGGCAGAGATGCGGGAGGTAAAACGATTTCCTACATCTCTGCCGTTTTTCGAGCTCTGTAATATTGTTTACATTGACTGATTTTCTTTTTCCATATTTTTAAAGGCAGTGGAAAGCATCAGTTTAATTCGGTTTAATTGGTTCACTTCGCTTGCGCCGGGATCGAAATCAATGGCGACAATATTTGACTGCGGATGGAGCCGGCGAAGTTCTTTGATCACACCTTTTCCTACGACATGGTTTGGAAGACAGGCAAACGGCTGCGCGCAGATAATATTTTGAGCGCCGTTTTCAATCAGTTCAAGCATTTCTCCGGTCAGAAACCATCCTTCTCCTGTCTGATTCCCAAGCGATACGATATCAGATGCCATTTCTGCTAAATGTTCGATTTTTGCAGGAGGTGAAAAATGTTTGCTTTCTGCGAAGGCTTTTGTGGCAGGAGACCGAAACCATTCAACCGCCTGAACACCGAGACGTTCTGCAAGTGCTTTTTGACTTCTTCATCCCGAGATGAGAGACTTTGAAGTTTTGGTTATAAAAACAATATTGCAAAAAGTCTGCAAGATCAGGAACAACAGCTTCTGCGCCTTCTGCCTCTAGCAGTTCAACAAGATGATTATTGGCTGCCGGCAGAAATTTCACAAGTATTTCCCCGACAATTCCGACGCGGGGTTTTTTGATATCCAATATTTCGATCGAATCAAAGTCGTGAATAATGTCCCGGCAAAGCTTTTTGAATTTGTGCCGGGAAGGATATCCTTTTGAAACAAAGTCTTTGCAGATCTTTGCCCATTTGCGATGAATCTGATCAGTTGTTCCGGGAACGGCTTCGTATGGCCGCATATGATAGACACATTTCATAAAAATATCTCCGAAGAGAGCGCCGTATACGATACGCATGATAAGGGACGGGGTCAGTTTAAATCCCGGATTTCCTTCCAGGCCGCTTAAATTCAGTGAGATGACAGGAACGTGTCCAAAGCCTGCTTTTTCAGGGCGCGCCGTATAAATCCGATATAATTGGAAGCGCGGCATCCTCCTCCTGTTTGAGTAATGATAACTGCCACTTTGTCAAGATCGTATTTTCCGGAAAGAAGTGCTTCCATAATCTGTCCAACAACGATGAGAGAAGGGTAGCAGGCATCGTTATTTACATATTTCAGGCCTACATCAACTGCCTGTTTGTTGTCGTTAGGGAGAATCTCAAACCGATATCCGGATCCTCTAAAGGCAGCTTCGAGCATTTCAAAATGAATCGGAGACATCTGCGGACAAAGAATAGTATGTGTCGCCTTCATTTCCTTTGTAAAAGGAACTTTTCGATTGCTGCAGAGCGGATAGTGCGCTCTGTCTTTTTTTGTTCTCTGACGCGGATAGCAGCCAGCAGAGAGCGTACACGGATACGAGCCGCCCCTAGATTATTAACTTCGTCGATCTTTAAAGTTGTATAAATTTTACCTCAATTTGTTAAGATGTCGGCAACTTGATCTGTAGTAACAGCATCAAGACCGCATCCGAAAGAGTTCAGTTGGATTAAATCAAGGTTTTCTGTTGTTTTTACATAATTTGCCGCGGCATACAAGCGAGAGTGGTACATCCACTGATCCATAACATTAAGAGGCCGTTCAACGGGATGAAGATGGGATACAGAATCTTCAGTCAGTACGGCAATATTATAGGAAAGGATCATTTCCGGAAGTCCATGATTGACTTCCGGGTCGATATGGTACGGTCTTCCGGCAAGGACGATTCCTCTGTTTCCGGTTTCGTTCAAAAACCGGATCGTTTCTTCCCTTTGCGTCTCATATCTTCCCGGCAGGAAGCAAGTTCTGTCCATGCATCGTGTACTGCGGAATAAATCTCGTTTTTTGACAGTGAGAATTTTGATCCCAGTTCTTCAAATAACCGATAAGCAATGGTTTCTTCGTTTTTAAAAGAAAGAAACGGATGGATGAAGTCGACTTCGTTTTCGATGATCGGATCGATATTGTTTTTTATATTTTCCGGATAAGATGTAACGATCGGACAGTTGTAGTGGTTGTTGGAATCTGCAAATTCATTCCTTTCATATGGAACAGACGGATAGAAAATGTGTTCGATTCCGTTGTTGATCAGCCATTGAATATGTCCGTGAGCCAGTTTTGCCGGATAACATTCGGATTCACTTGGAATGGATTCGATACCGAGTTCGTAAATTTTTCTCGTAGAAGCAGGAGAGAGTACGACACGGAATCCGAGTTTGGTGAAAAATGTAAACCAGAATGGATAATTTTCGTACATGTTAAGTACACGGGGAATTCCGATTATTCCTCGCGTGGCATCTTCTTCGGAAAGAGGTTCATAATCAAAATACCGATGAAATTTATAGTCAAACAAGTTTGGCAGCGTATTTGTATTTTTTTTCTTTTCCGAGACCTCGTTCACATCGGTTTCCGGTTATAAATTTTCGGCCGCCGCTGAAGTGATTGATCGTAAGACGACAAGTGTTTGTACATCCGCGGCATTTTGTCATAGTAGTTGAATATTCAAGGGAACGGATGTCTTCAATAGAAAGCATAGTTGTTCCTTTACATTCTCCGTAACGTTCTCTGGCAATCAATGCAGCGCCGAATGCGCCCATGATTCCGGCAATATCGGGACGGATTGCTTCGCAGTCTGCGATTTTTTCAAAGCTTCTAAGGACGGCATTGTTGTAAAATGTTCCGCCTTGAACAACAATATGTTTCCCGAGTTCGGAAGCGTCTGATACTTTGATGACTTTGAAAAGTGCGTTTTTATGACGGAGTAAGCAAGTCCGGCAGAGATGTCCGCTACGGAAGCGCCTTCTTTTTGAGCTTGCTTTACTTTAGAGTTCATAAAAACAGTACAGCGTGTCCCTAAATCAATCGGATTTTGAGCATAAAGAGCTTCATGGGCAAAATCTTCTACCGTGTAATTTAAAGACTTTGCGAATGTTTCAATGAAAGAACCGCATCCGGAAGAACATGCTTCGTTAAGCTGCACACTATCAACTGTTTGATTTTTGATTTTGATGCATTTCATGTCCTGACCGCCGATATCGAGGATACAGTCTACATCAGGTTCAAAAACGCGGCTGCATAATAATGGGCAACGGTTTCCACTTCGCCTTCATCTAGCATAAGGGCAGACTTGATCAGCGCTTCTCCGTATCCGGTAGAGCAGGAGTGGACGATTTCAACGTCTTCGGGAAGCTGGCGGTAAATATCCTTGATCGCGGAAATTGTTGTTCCGAGAGGATCTCCGTCATTATTGTGGTAAAAAGAGTAAAGGAGTGTTCCGTCTTCTCCGACAAGAGCAGCTTTTGTTGTTGTAGATCCCGCATCAATTCCTAAAAAAGCTTTGCCTGTATAAGTTGCCAGATCTTTGATCGGAACTTGGTGTTTGCTATGACGGGAAATGAATTTATCATAGTCTGCAGATGTTTCAAATAATGGATCAAGACGCTCTACTTCAAAGTCTAATTGAATTTTATTTTCAAGGCGTTTCTGAAGCTCGCAAAGAGCTGTCGGCGTATCCTTTTTGAATTTAAAGCAGATCCGATCGCGGCGAACAAGTGTGAGTGGTGCGGAGCGATAATGTGTTCGTCATCTAATTTTAAAGTACGGATAAAGGTTTCGCGTAGTTCTGATAAAAAGTGAAGAGGTCCGCCGAGAAATGCAACATGTCCGCGAATTGGTTTTCCACATGCAAGTCCGCTGATTGTCTGGTTTACGACAGCCTGAAAAATAGAAGCGGCAAGATCTTCTTTGGACGCTCCTTCATTGATGAGAGGCTGAATGTCGGATTTGGCAAATACACCGCAGCGAGCCGCGATGGAGTATAGCGCTTTATAGTTCTTTGCATATTCGTTCAATCCCGAAGCGTCTGTCTGAAGAAGGGAAGCCATTTGGTCAATAAAAAGAACCTGTGCCCCCTGCACAGACTCCGTTCATACGCTGTTCTACATTTCCACCTTCAAAATAGATGATTTTCGCATCCTCACCTCCGAGCTCAATCGCCACATCAGTCTGCGGTGCATAGTCTTGCAGAGCTGTTGATACGGCAATGACCTCCTGTACAAAAGGAACTCCTAGATGTTTTGCGAGAGTAAGACCTCCGCTTCCTGTAATGACAGGAGAAACCTGAATTGAACCGAGTTTGTAAAGTGCCCGTCCGAGCAAGTCGGATAATGTTTCCTGAATGTTTGCAAAATGACGTTCGTAGTCTGAAAAAAGGACTTCGTTTTCACTGTCTAAAATTGCAATTTTGACTGTGGTAGAACCGATATCAATACCGAGAGTATGTAATTTGTTTAAGTTCATTGCATTATCTCCAAACTTTAAAAAAATAATGATTTTTCGAAATATTACTATAATGAAAAGAGAACTCTGAAAAAGAAAAGAGTTCCTACCTATTAAATGTATAATACTATTATACGACGTTTTCCATTATACGACATCATTTTTGGAAATACAATCGTGATTATTATGCGGGTTTTCGCTAATAATGTCGATTTATATAGCTATTTTACATAAAGATTGTGTTAAACGTGTGAAAAGAAACAACATATGTTTGACAAACAGATATGTGAAAGTTACAATTAGATAAAAATGTTAAAAGGTGAGGTAATGATTGTTGAGCTGGTTTGACAAAATGGAAAAAAAGGTTGGGCGTTATGCCATAAGTAATTTGACTTTGTACTTGCTTATTGCATATGGAATCGGTTATATGACCAGATTTCTTATGCCGGAACTTCTTCAGTGGCTGACACTGGAACCGGGATTAATACTGAAAGGGCAGATTTGGAGAATTGTTTCGTGGATTTTTGTAGCTCCGGCTGAGAAACCGATTTATTTTCTGCTTATGGTCTGGCTGTATTATTCTTTGGGAACGACTCTCGAACGTACGTGGGGAACATTTCGGTATAATGTATATATTATTTCGGGAATGTTGTTTACTGTGATCGGGGCATTTGTGCTGTACGGGGTGTTGTGCGCGACATATGATGCTGCTTTTATAGGCGGTCAGACGCTGCTCTTAACAGGAAGCGGATTATTTAGTGTTTCTTATATCTATATGTCGATCTTTTGGCATTCGCGGTAACTTATCCGGATATGGAAGTGTTATTGTATTTTATTATTCCGATCAAAATGAAATGGATGGGGCTTGTATACGGGGTGATGATCTTGTATGGAATTATTTCAGGCAGCATGGTAACGAGAATCGCGATCATTGCATCGATTTTAAACTTTATTATATTCTTTTTATCAACGCGCAATTTGAGCAGGTATTCACCGAAAGAACGGGCCCGCAAGGCAAAGTTCAAACAGCAGTCGGCGCCTCATATGACATATGCCAACGGAGCAAGACATCGCTGTGCGGTATGCGGACGGACGGAACTGGATGATCCGTGTCTTGAATTTCGGTTTTGCTCAAAATGTAACGGTAATTATGAATATTGCCAGGATCATTTATTTACCCATGAGCATGTAAAATAGCAGTTTGTAAATTGCTTATGCGGGTGTTGAGAAAACTTATATCAGATAGATTATAAAGGAGAGAATTGATTGATGAAAAGACAAAAGTAGTTTGTACAATGGGACCGAACACGAATGACAGGGAACTGCTGAAAAGTTGATTGAAAACGGAATGGATGTTGCCCGCTTCAATTTTTCGCACGGAGATCATGAAGAACAAAAAAGCAGAATGGATCTGCTGAAAGAACTGCGTCAGGAATTGAATACAAACACTGCAATTCTTCTTGATACAAAGGGACCGGAGATCCGTACGGGAGTATTGAAAGGCGGAAAAAGAATAATGCTCAAGGCCGGAGAGCAGTTTACTCTGACAACAGAGGAGATCGAAGGGGATGAATCAAAAGTTTCGATCACTTACGAAGGTCTTGTGCAGGATGTTGATGCCGGTAGAGTGATTCTTATTGATGACGGATTGATTGAATTAAAAGTTGTTGGAAAAAAGTGAAAAGGAAATTTTCTGCGAAGTCATAAACGGAGGAGAACTCGGTGAGAGAAAGGGAGTAAATGTGCCGAATGTAGCGGTTAGACTTCCGGCAATCACAGAAAAAGATAAGGATGATATCCGTTTTGGAGTAGAGCAGGGAATTGATTTTATCGCTGCATCTTTTGTGAGAAATGCAGAATGTGTACTTGAAATAAAAGCATACCTTAAAGAACTCGGTGCGCCATATGTTCCGATTATTGCAAAAGTAGAGAATGCAGAAGGAATTAAAAATATTGATGAAATTATCCGTGCTGCAGACGGGGTTATGGTTGCGAGAGGAGATCTTGGAGTAGAAATTCCGGCAGAAGAAGTTCCGTATCTTCAGAAAATGATTATTCAGAAATGTAATATGAACTTTAAAACAGTTATTACGGCAACCCAGATGCTGGACTCTATGATGCGTAATCCGCGTCCGACAAGAGCGGAAGTTACAGATGTTGCCAATGCTGTATATGACGGAACAGATGCGGTAATGCTGTCAGGAGAGACGGCGCAGGGGAAATATCCTCTGGAAGCGCTTCAGATGATGGTTCATATTATTCAGAATACAGAACAGCATCTCGATTATGAAGGAATGTTGGAAAAAACAGGAGGACATTTAAAAAGCGGTGTATCAAGCGCAATCGGATATTCATCTGTGCTGGCAGCATCAAATCTGAATGCCAAATGCATTATTACACCTTCTGTATCGGGAGCAACGGCAAGAGTTGTATCCAATCTGCGTCCGCGTCAGGTGATTTTAGGTGTGACTCGAATGAGAGAACATTGCGCAGAATGTCGATTTACTGGGGAGTAAAACCGATTAAATCACAGGCATTTAATACGACGGATGACATTTGCGACGGCGCGATTGAGCTGGCAAAAGTGAAGCAGTTTGTAGAAACAGGAGAGATTGTCGTAATCACAGCGGGAATTCCTTCGCCGAATGTAAAAAAGAGAGAAGCGCCACAAGGAATATGATGAGAATTGCAACTGTGGATTAATATGTAAAAAGCAAAAAATAGGAATCAGGCTGAAGATAAAAATATGAGGAGTGAGAGAAGATGGATAAAAGACCGTTTGTGACAAAAGAGAAGGTCGAGAAAATAACAAAAATATATCCGACTCCGTTTCATCTTTATGATGAAAAAGGAATCAGAGAAAATGTAAAAGCGCTTAAAGAGGCGTTTTCATGGAACAAGGGTTACAAAGAATACTTTGCGGTAAAAGCTACGCCAAACCCGTTTTTGATCGATATTTTGAAAGAGTATGGCTGCGGCTGCGACTGCTCTTCCTATACAGAACTTATGATGTCGGAAGCTCTTGAAATTACGGGAGAAGACATTATGTTTTCTTCGAACGATACTCCGGCGGAAGAATTTATTTATGCAGATAAGCTTGGGGCTATCATAAATCTTGACGATATTACGCATATTGATTTTTTGGAGCAGGCAATCGGTCATGTTCCGGAGACAATAAGCTGCCGGTTTAATCCCGGAGGATTATTTAAAATCAGTAACGATATTATGGATAATCCGGGAGATGCAAAATACGGTATGACACCGGAACAGATTTTGGAAGCATATAAAATATTAAAAAGTAAAGGCGCGAAAGAGTTTGGTCTTCATGCATTTCTGGCAAGCAATACTGTTACGAATGATTATTATCCGATGCTTGCAAAAGTTTTATTTGAACAAGCTGTAAAACTTTCAAAAGAGGCGGGAGTTCATATTAAGTTTATTAATCTCTCAGGTGGAATCGGGATTCCGTATAAACCGGATCAAGAACCGAACGATATATATGCGATCGGAGAGGGAGTTCGGAAAGTGTATGAAGAAGTACTGGTTCCGGCAGGAATGGGCGATGTTGCTATTTATACAGAGTTAGGACGCTATATGATGGGACCGTATGGCTGTCTTGTGACAAAAGCGATCCACGAGAAAAATACTTATAAAAACTATATCGGTGTGGATGCATGTGCGGTAAATCTTATGCGTCCGGCTATGTATGGTGCATATCACCATATTACAGTCATGGGAAAAGAAGATGTGCCGTGTGATCACAAATATGATGTGCCAGGTTCGCTTTGTGAGAATAACGATAAGTTCGCTGTTGACAGGATGCTTCCTCTGATTGAGCGGGGAGATTATCTTGTGATTCATGATACAGGGGCACATGGATTTGCAAGGGGTTACAATTATAATGGTAAATTAAAATCAGCCGAACTTCTTCTTAAAGAGAACGGAGAAGTAAAACTTATCAGAAGGGCAGAAACTCCTGCTGATTACTTTTCAACATTTGATTGTTTTGAAATTGGAAAGAAACTTATGAATGTATAATTTTTTAGAATATATTTTATTATTAACGGAAATAGTTTTAAATAAAAGAATTGTTTAGACTTTCTTTTTAAATAGTGGAAAAAGGGGAAATTATGAAACAATTACTTATTATGATGTGTGTATTATTTATTATTAATTTAGTAGCTATCATAATTCCTTTATGGAGTTCGGAGAACACAATGATTATTTTATATCGCATGGCTATATTTTGTAACCTTGCAGTATTTGTGCCTTCAATAACTTTAATATATAGAGAGAAAGGGAAAACTCAATAAGAAAATTGTGATATTTTATTTCCGTATGGCATACTCTTTTAAAATGTTTAAAATAATTTGTAAAACAGTAAAAAAGCTTGCAATATAAAAAAACAAGTGATATAATAATTCTTGGCTTCAAAAAGAAGCCATTATGCGGATGTGGCGGAATGGCAGACGCACAAGACTCAAAATCTTGCGTAGGTGACTACGTGTGGGTTCAAGTCCCACCATCCGCATTAAAAAAGTTCTGTATGACGGTGTTATACAGAATCCTTTTTGTCATATGGGAAATTTTATTTTCGTACGAGGTTACTTGGAATTTGTTTTGTTAAAAGCTTGAAAATCGGACTGAATAGTGATAATACTCATTGTATACTTGTATACAATATTAAAAAGTAATGCTTGCCAATGATGGAATAAAATGTTATGGTAGTTATGTATCAGTGTAGATTAGTATAAATAATTAATAGCAGGGTTAAGGAGGCCATACACAAGTGATAAAGAAAAAGAAAAACTACTGATATGCGCACTTTTGATGTCGATGGTAGTAAGTTTTATGCCGGGCATGGAAAGTAATGCTGCAGAGCTATCGGGGAGGATCAGGTCACAGCGACACTTCAGGATGAAAATAGTCAGCGTCTTGAGGAGACAACGGCTATGGATGAAGATGGAGCAATTTATGAAATTCATGAGGAAAAAGGTATTGTTGCGGAAGGAACGCCATCACAAAATGCAATGTTTTTGGCAAAAACATCCGGGCAGAGTAAAGTAGTCAATTTTAATACAAAAGGCAGCGCTGTAACTTCTTTTACATATGGCGGCGGAAGCGGATATACAAACGGAGCTTATGGTGCAGACGCGGCATATTTAGGTATGACTGATGATGGGAAAGTTCGATTTATGCTGTCAGGAGTGACAGGAACGGTAAATGCTTCAGAAGTTCAGGTTGTGGAGTATGCGGCGGTTTCGGATCATGTAAGTTATTATGCGGTATCCGGTGGAAAACTGATCCATTATATTTCACAAGATTTAAATAAACTTCCGGTTTCTTTTATAAATAACGGAACAGCACCTTCTTATTTAAATGAAGGTGTAAAGTATTACAGCTATGATGGACATTATTTTTATACCGATTATGCAGTGATGCTTTCGGATTATCAAAATAATACAAACGGTCAAAACGCAGTGAATGCAGGGAATGCGTTTTATAACTTTTTCCAGTTTAAAAACATGAGAGAAGCTACAAAATACAGTGGCGAGGAATTGAACGTAATGCTCCAATCGGCAATGAGCGCTGCAGGAGTTGACACAGCTTCTTCAAAATTATCGGGAACAGGACTTTCATTTGTAAAATACCAAAATGTTTATAGTGTTAATGCGCTTCTCTCTATGGGAATAGCAATTAATGAAAGCGGTTGGGGACAAGTTGGATCTGCCGGAATAAAAATAATATTTTTGGCTTGAATGCGGTGGACAGCGCTCCCGGAATAAGCGCCGATACATATGCGAGCATTGATGATTGTATTCGCAGTTTTATGAAAGAGTGGATGGATGAAGGTTATTTAGACAGCTCGGATTGGAGAAACCATGGAACTTATCTTGGGGATAAGAGCAGCGGAATTAATGTAAGTTATGCATCGGACCCTTACTGGGGAGAAAAGGCGGCTGCCCATGCATGGAATCTGGATTTTATAGGTGGAAATAAAGATTGTCAGATTCAGGAAGAAACGCCAAATGTACCGAACAGTCCCGAACACGCCCAGATAGTGGGAAGTGTATAGCTGAACAGTAAGGGTGTCCATCGTGAGATGGAATCTGAAGGAAGCTGTAAGCAAAACTCCGGTCCGACGGACAGAAATCACATATATCCCTCCTACTCGATTTATGAAAAATATTTGGTAATTACAAATTAAGCAGATCGGAAAATTTGTGAATGGTCATTTTGCATCAGGAACATTTCCGAATCCGTATTCGGCAAAAATAAACGGAATACCTGCAGCGTGGCAGGCGTCTGCATCGCCTTGTGTATCTCCGACATAAACAGGAGATGACAGGTGATTTCGATCGATCAGCATGCGAAGCGTTTGTCCTTTAGAAACGCCCGTTTCTCCGAAACAAAGATGATCTTTTATGAAATGTTCGATACCGATTGCCTGCATTGTTGCTTCGATATATCCGCATTGACAGTTGCTGACAATAAAAAGAGGGTATTTTTTAGAAAGCTTTTCAATAGTGTCAGCGACTCCTTCATAAATGATTCCGGGATGATTTTTAAATAATTGTTTTCGAGCTCACAGCAGGCGGAAAGCAGAGAATCTTTTTCCGTTTCGGAAAGTGAGGGGAAAAGAATATCTCCGATGTCGGTCATTGTTTTCCCGAAAACACTTCCGAGAATTTCCCTGTCAAGTGTAATGTCGAGGGAAGAGAACTTTTGATTGCCAAATTCCATGCGGCGGCAACAGAATCGGCAGAATCCCATAGTGTGCCGTCTACGTCAAAAAAATTATGCTGTCCATGTATATAATTCCTTTCATTTGTATGATCATATGATAACCATAGCATAAAATCAACCTTTTAAAAGAGGCTTTTTAGTGTATACTTGAGTATGATTGTGAAACGGAGGTAATTGCTGCCATGCGAAAGAAAATCGTATTGATAGATGGACATAGTATTTTGAATCGTGCATTTTATGGAGTTCCCGATCTGACAACTCCGGAAGGTCTGCATACGAATGCTGTGTACGGGTTTTTGAATATTATGTTTAAAATATTAGATGAGGAGAAACCGGAGTATCTGACTGTTACATTTGATGTTCATGCGCCGACATTTCGTCATGAGATGTTTTCGGAGTATAAAGGAACGAGAAAACCGATGGCAGAAGAACTTCGTCAGCAAGTTCCCGTAATTAAAGAAGTGCTTGAAGCAATGAATATTTCTACAATAGAAAAAGCGGGGCTTGAAGCGGATGATCTGTTGGGAACGCTTTCACGCATGTGCGAAGAAAGCGGAATGGATGTATCGATCATATCAGGAGACAGAGATACGCTGCAGCTTGCCACTGAACATGTGAAGATTCGGATTCCGAAGACGAAGCAGGGAAAAACAGAGATTGAGAATTATTATGCTGCAGATGTTGTTGAACGATATAAAGTAACGCCGAGAGAATTTATCGATGTGAAAGCTTTGATGGGGGATTCGGCGGATAATATTCCGGGAGTTCCGGGGATCGGCGAAAAAACAGCAACAAAAATTATTATGGAGTATCAAACGATTGAAAATGCGTATGCACACGCGTCGGAATTAAAGCCGCCCCGGGCAAGTAAGAATATTCAGGAGTTTTGGGAACAGGCAAAAATGAGTAAAGTGCTTGCGACGATTGAAACACATGCGGATTTTGAGTTTGATATTGAAAAAGCGCATTATGAAAATCCTTATACGGAAGAAGCGTACAAAATTTTTGAGCGGCTTCGTTTTTAAAAATATGCTTGGACGTTTTTCTATAGAAACGAAAGAAAATAAAATAGAAAAGATATTTCGAGAAGTTACGGAAAAAGAAGAAATAGAACGTATTTTTGCGATGGCGGAGAAAGCACAATGTGTCGGGGTAGCATTGTCAAAAGATGAAGGAAACGTACTCCCTCTTTTTGCACATCCTTCGGGATTCGGGAGAATTGCCATAGCTTGGAGTGAGAAAGATGTTGTTACGATTCCATGTGATCTTTCTACGGATATGGAATTTTTATTTGCAAAGTTGTCGCATGTTGCGGAAAAAAGTGAGCTGTTTCTCAGTATGTGGTTTGAAAGAAATTCTTCCGTATATCAAAATGTAAAAGCAAAGCAGCGCGTTTGATGTGATCGTGGCAGCTTATCTGTTAAATCCTCTAAAAAGCGATTATACGTATGAAGATGTGGCAGAACAGTATCTTGGGATTGCAGGCGGGATACAGGCTGAACTTAATGTGAAGTGTTGTTATGAGGCCTACACGGCGTTTGCGGCGGCATCGGTTCTTGATAATAAATTAAAAGAAGCTGAAATGGATCGTCTTTTTATGAGATTGAAATGCCTTTGGTTTTTACATTGTACGAGATGGAATCGGCAGGTGTGAAAGTAGAGGCTGAAGCTTTGAAATTGTACGGAGATCAGTTGGGAGAGCAGATCATACAACTTGAGCATCAGATTTATGAGATGGCGGGGGAAGAGTTTAATATTAATTCCCCGAAACAGCTTGGAGTTATTTTATTTGAAAAACTAAATATGCCACATGCGAAAAAGACAAAAACCGGATACTCTACAGCGGCAGATGTGTTGGAAAAACTGGCAGAAGAATATCCGATCGTAAGCAAAATATTAGAATATCGTCAGCTGGCAAAACTGAAATCAACTTATGCGGACGGTCTGGCGGTTTTTATCGGCGATGACGGCAGAATACACGGAAAGTTCAATCAAACGGTAACTGCGACAGGAAGATTGAGCAGTACAGAACCGAATTTACAAAATATTCCGGTGCGGATGGAACTTGGTCGGATGATCAGGAAAGTGTTTGTGCCAAAAGAAGACTGTGTTTTTGTCGATGCCGATTATTCGCAGATAGAACTTCGTGTTTTGGCTCATTGTTCGGGCGACGAGCAGTTGATCAAAGCATATCGGGAAGCGACTGATATTCATCGGATGACGGCGTCGCAAGTATTTCACACTCCGTTTGATGAAGTGACAGATTTGCAAAGAAGAAATGCAAAAGCCGTTAATTTCGGAATTGTGTACGGTATCAGTTCCTTTGGATTAAGTATGGATTTGAGTATTACAAGAAAAGAAGCGGCAGAATACATTGAGCATTATTTCGAGACTTATCCGGGAGTGAAAAAGTTTCTTGACGATTCGGTAGAAAATGCAAAAGAAAAAGGATATGCAGTTACGTTGTTCGGCAGAAGGAGACCTGTGCCGGAATTAAAATCGAGCAATTTTATGCAAAGGAATTTCGGAGAGAGTTGCGATGAATGCTCCGATACAAGGAACCGCAGCAGATATCATGAAAATTGCGATGATCGATGTCCATAAAGAACTTAAGAAAAGAAATATGAAATCGCGTATGATTTTGCAGGTCCATGATGAATTGCTTATTGAGGCAGAGTGTTCGGAAGTAGATGAAGTGAAAGAAATTTCAAGAGATAAGATGGAAAACGCCGTGAAATTGTCTGTTCCGCTAATTGTTGATATGCATACCGGGAAAAAAATTGGTATGAGGCAAAATAGACGATTTGTCGGGAAGCAGTATAAAGGATAGAAAATAGAATGAAAGTTTTAGGAATCACCGGCGGAGTTGGGTCGGGAAAGAGCGAAGTATTGGATTATTTGGAAAGCAGATATGGAGCTTATGTTTGTCAGATGGATGAAGTGGCAAAGCGATTGGAAAAAAAGAGGAGAAATATGTTTCCGGAAAATCGTGGACAGGTTCGGAGAAGCGGTCGTCGGAACTGACGGGGAATTAGATCGTAAAAAACTTGGCGAAATTGTGTTTTCCGATGAAGGAAAACGGAAGATCCTGAATGAAATTGTTCATCCGCCGGTGTTGGATTATGTGAAGAAAGATATAGAAAAGCGAAAGAAGGAAGGGCGGAAGCTGTACGTGTTGGAATCGGCTCTTCTGGCAGAAGCAGGGCAGGAATTGTGCGATAAAATCTGGTATATTTATACAGAAGAAAATGTTCGGAGAATCCGCCTGGAACGATCAAGAGGGTATACTCAGGAAAAGATCACACAAATGATGGCATCTCAGCTTTCGGTGGAGCAATTTCGTGAAAATTGTACGGATGTAATTGATAACAGCGGAGATTTTAAAGAGACAAAAAGACAAATAGGAGCGAAGATACAATTATGAGAATGTGCAGCATTGCAAGTGGGAGCAGCGGCAACTGTATCTATGTCGGAAGCGATGATACGCATTTATTGGTAGATACGGGAATCAGCAAGAAAAAGAATAGAAGAAGGGTTGAAAACATTAGAATTAAAAGGCGAAGATTTAGATGGGATCTTAATTACTCATGAACACTCGGATCATATTCAAGGATTAGGAGTATTCAGCAGAAAATATGAGATTCCGATCTATGCTACGCCGGGAACGATCATGGGGATCAAAAGTTATTCCGGTTTGGGGAAAATGCCGGAAGGACTATATCGCGAGATCCGTGCGGATGAACCTTTTGAACTGGGAGATATGACTGTAAAACCGTTTGCGATTTCACATGATGCAAATGAACCTTCGGGATATCGATTGGAGCAGGGAGGAAAATCAGTTGCGGTTGCAACGGATCTTGGAAAATACGACAGCTATACAGTCGAATGTCTGAGAAATCTTGATGCAGTTCTCCTTGAGGCAAACCATGACATTCATATGTTGGAAGTCGGAGGATATCCGTACTACTTGAAACAGAGGATTCTCGGTGACAGGGGACATTTATCAAATGAATTGTCAGGTCGTCTGCTTTGTGATATACTACATGATAATCTGAAACATATCGTGCTCGGGCATTTGAGCAAGGAAAATAATTACGCAAAACTTGCATATGAGACGGTCAAATTAGAAGTTACGCTGGCAGATAACGAGTACAAAGGCGACGATCTGGATATGTTCGTAGCGAACAGAGATACCGTTTCGGATATTATTACGGTTTGATCAAGGAGGAAAATAAAATGAAAAAATGTATTGTTACAGTACTTGGCAAGGATACAGTGGGCATTGTTGCAAAAGTATGTACATATCTTGCGGAGAATAAAATTAATGTTTTGGATATTTCACAGACCATTATTCAAGGATATTTTAATATGATGGTAATTGTTGATGTGACAGAACTTCCAAAAGATTTTACTCAGATGTGCGACGAGATGGAGAAACTCGGTGATGAGATCGGTGTCAGCATCCGTTGTCAGAGAGAAGATATTTTTGAAAAAATGCACAGATTATAAGAGAAGAGTTCATAAGACGACACAGGATAGAGAGGATAAACAATATGATCAATATGTATGAAGTTTCCGAAACTAATGAAATGATCGAGCATGAGAATCTGGATGTAAGAACGATTACGCTCGGCATCAGTCTTCTCGATTGTATTGATTCGGATCTGGAAGAGCTCAACCGTAAAATATACGATAAGATTACCGAGACGGCAAAAGATCTTGTATCTGTAGGTCGTGATATAGAAAAAGAATTCGGGATTCCGATTGTGAATAAACGAATTTCCGTTACTCCGATTGCTTTGGTCGGTGGTGCTGCATGTAAGAGTCCGGAAGATTTTGTGACGATCGCAAAAACGCTGGATAGAGCAGCAGATAAAGTAGGGGTCAATTTTATCGGTGGTTATTCGGCTCTGGTATCCAAGGGAATGACGAAAAGTGATGAGAATCTGATTCGTTCGATCCCTCAGGCGCTGGCGCAGACAGAAAGGATCTGCAGTTCCGTAAACGTAGGTTCTACAAAGACCGGGATCAATATGGATGCGGTACGCCTGTGCGGCGAGATTGTAAAAGCAACAGCAGAAGAGACGAAAGAAAGAGATTCTCTCGGGTGTGCAAAACTTGTTATTTTCTGTAACGCTCCGGATGATAACCCGTTTATGGCAGGTGCGTTCCTCGGAGTGACAGAGTCGGATGCGGTGATTAATGTCGGTGTCAGCGCCCGGTGTTGTGAAGAAAGCATTGGAAAAAGTTCGCGGAAAAGGATTTGAAGAGTTGTGTGAGACGATTAAAAAGACAGCGTTTAAAGTTACCCGTGTCGGACAGCTCGTGGCAGGAGAGGCGTCTCAAAGGTTAGGCATTCCGTTTGGCATTGTGGATCTTTCGCTTGCGCCGACTCCGGCAATCGGAGACAGCGTTGCGGAAATTTTGGAAGAAATCGGCTTGGAAAGAGTCGGGGCACCGGGAACAACGGCTGCTCTTGCGATGCTTAATGATCAAGTGAAAAAAGGCGGAGTTATGGCATCTTCTTATGTAGGAGGTTTGAGCGGCGCATTTATTCCGGTTAGTGAAGATCAGGGCATGATCGACGCAGTTCACGCCGGTTCACTTACATTGGAAAAATTAGAAGCTATGACATGTGTCTGTTCGGTAGGACTGGACATGATCGCCATTCCGGGGCATACAAGCGCAGCTACACTTTCCGGAATTATAGCAGATGAGATGGCGATCGGTATGGTAAACCAGAAAACAACGGCGGTTCGCCTTATTCCGGTAATCGGAAAAGATGTAGGAGATACCGCGGAATTCGGAGGACTTCTCGGATACGCTCCGATCATGCCGGTAAACGAATTCAGATGCGATGCATTTGTGAGCAGAAAAGGAAGGATCCCGGCCCGATTCACAGCTTTAAAAATTAAACGGAAAAAACAAGACAGAAGGAAATAAATGGTCTGAGATAGTCAGGTTTAAAGTGATAAAGGGAGAATGATATGAGTAAGATTGCGGTCGTAACAGACAGTAATAGTGGTATTACACAGGAAAGAGCGAAAGAATTAGGGATTTATGTACTTCCGATGCCTTTTTTTATTGATGGTGAGTTATATCTTGAAGACATCACACTGACACAGGAACAGTTTTATGAGAAGCTCAGAGCGGATTCGGATATATCTACTTCCCAGCCTTCCCCGGGAAATGTGATGGAACTGTGGGAAAGTGTGTTGAAAGAATATGATGAGATCGTATGTATTCCTATGTCAAGCGGACTTAGCAGTACATGCGAGACGGCAATGTCTATTGCGAGGGAATATAAAGGGAAAGTTTATGTTGTGGACAACCAGAGAATCTCGGTTACACAAGAACAATCTGTATATGATGCAATGTATTTGCGCGATAAAGGGATGTGCGCGGAAGAGATTAAAAATATTCTCGAAAAGAGAAGCTGCAGGCAAGTATTTATATCACAGTTGATACGTTGAAGTATTTGAAAAAAGGAGGAAGAATCACTCCGGCGGCTGCGGCGATCGGAACTGTATTGAATTTGAAGCCGGTTCTTCAGATTCAGGGTGAAAAATTAGATGCATTTGCAAAAGTCAGAGGGTGGAAAGTGGCAAAGAAAACGATGCTGAATGCAATCGAAAAAGATCTCAATGAGCGTTTTGCAGATGTGAAAGAAGATATTATACTTGGTATGGCATATACATGTTCAAAAGAAGAAGCGATGGAATGGAAGCAGGAGATCATGAATCGTTTTCCGGGATATGAGTTTTTGGAAGCTCCTCTGTCATTAAGTGTTTCCTGCCATATCGGTCCTGGAGCAATGGCGGTGACATGTATCAAAAAAGTGTCGAGATAATGTTTCATAAAAAATAAAATAGAAAGACAAAAACGCATCTGCAGGATCTGAATATCCGGCAGATGCGCTTTTATAAATATCAAATTTTGAAACAGGCGCTTTCGGCTCTTTCAATCAGCCGATACCGCCAAAGAAAATTCCGAGAATGTAGACAAGTACTGCAACACCGCAGAATACATATTTTGTCATTGGTTTGAACCATTTTCCGATCGTGCGCACGCGACCGAGCTGAGCGGCATTTCTTGCAAATTTATCTCCGCATATCCAGAACATTGTAATTCCGGCAAGCAGTGCTCCGAGAGGGATTACATAGATGGAGATACTGTCCATCCATGCGCTTAAGAGCCCGCCTTCTACGAAGATTCCAACAGCGGCAGTGATGACGCCGATAAAAGTGATCGCAGATCGACGAGACCAGCCGAGCCGTTTTTGAAGCGCTTCTACCGGACTTTCTAAAAGGTTCATTAAAGAAGTGATTCCGGCAAAAAGTACGGCGAGGAAGAAGATAATTGCAAAAACTCTTCCTAACGGAATATCACGTATAACAGCGGGAATTGTAATGAACAAAAGTCCCGGCGGAGTTCGGCGCCATGCCGAAAGAGAATACGGCCGGGATGATAACAAGACCGGCTAGTAATGCGGCTGCTGTGTCAAAAAAAGCAACGTATTTGGCACTGCTTACAACATCTACATCAGATTTTAAGTAACTTCCGTAAACAACAGTTCCGCTTCCGGCAAGGGAAAGGGAGAAAAATGCCTGCCCCATCGCGTATACCCACGTGCGGGGATTGGCCATTTCCGACCAGTCGGGTTTGAATAAGTACGAATACCCGGGCGCTGAACCGTCGAGGAAAGCAACGCGGACTGCAAGGAATAAAAAGAGAACAAAAAAAGCAGGCATCATGATGCGGTTTACTTTTTCGATTCCCGGGCAACTCCGAATGACATGCAGAGCAAGACAAGGAAAAGACCTAAAAGATGCCACGGAATGCTGCCAAAGTCGCGGGAAAGTTCTCCGAATATGGCAGAAGGATCTTCTTCACTGATAATTTTTCCTGTGATCGAGTCGGCAAAAATTTCAAGATCCAGCCGATGATGACGCTGTAACCGATTGCGATTCCGAGCGATCCGATAACGGGGATCAGCCCGATGAATGTGCCAAGTTTTGACCCCTTCATTTCATAAGCCTTCTTAAATGCGCCAAGAGGTCCGGACTGCATCGCGCGTCCGAATGCCATTTCTCCGATCACTCCGGTAAATCCGATAAGGACAACGAAGATGATATAGGGGATGAGAAATGCGGCTCCGCCGAATTCACCTGCGCGGTAAGGGAAGAGCCATATATTTGCCATTCCTACAGAGCTTCCGATGCAGGAGATGACAAACCCCCATTTGTTGTTGAATTTGTCTTCAGTTGTAATTTGTTTTGATTTCATAGTGTTAAACTCTCTTTCCTTTTCTTCTTCCGTACAGATGTGCTTTTATATACGGAAGATTCAGCAAAACAATCTTGGGAGTGCGTGCTGATTATACTATCATATCATGATTTAAAAGAAGATAAAACAATAAACGATAAGTTTGTCATTTTTCATGTCGGTTCCATAATTTGCGGAAAGTTAAAGCGGAAAGTTAAGAAAAATAAAGATGTCAATAACTTATGAAAATGTCACTTTTAATATAGAAATTTATTTGAAAAAATGTCACTTTCATAAAAGGGCTAATGCCCTTTTATGAAGCTGACTGCTGCTTCTCGAAAAATAGCTCATATAAAAATTTAAGTGACAGATTATAATCCTCCATCCACCAGATTGCTTTCCATTCATCACTGCTGTGACGCAGCTGAAGGTGTGGTTCTACTGTTTTTGACACTTTTGGGGAACTTCTGTATTGGCATTTTTGTTCTGAGGTTTCAGATAACGGATGGTATTATAGATTCGTCCGCCGTACTCTACACGAATTCCAAAACGTGGGTTAATTAATACAGTGATCTCACGGCGGGCATTGATAATCGGAAATCCCTCATCTAGGATTTGAAAACACCGATTTTTAAACGAAAATGTCCCGGCTGCATCTGTTTTTCTCGTGTGCTTTACACAAAGGATGGAATCCAGATTCAAATCTTTTGCGGCAGAGACAAAAATAGACTCTGCTTCCGGCTCAACGGCAAACCTCTGATTGAAAAGTTCCCTGTACTCTGTTTCCAGAAAACGGTTTGCTTCTGACACAGTAGTAATCCCACGTTTTGCGAACTCAACAGGGAGCCTGCTCTGCAGTGTGAGCCATAAACGTTCAATCCGCCCCTTTGCCTGGGGAGTCTTGGCGAAAATAAGGTCAATGCCCAATTCGTGCAGGGAACGTCCGAACTGGGTAAGATGGACAGTCTTGCCTGCGATTAGTTCATCAACAGTCAGCTTTCCGGTTTTAGGAGAACGGAAGATGGTATGGTTGTCAGAATAAACCGTCTGTGGGATGCCGAAATCAGAGCAGCATTGACGCATGGTTTCCAGATAACCGTAAAGGCATTCATTCTGTGTCAGGAAAAGTCCGACGACCTGCCCGGTAGCATCATCGATAGCACCATGAAGGGCGTATTTGATATTTCCCCAAACCACTCGTAAGGCGTGGCATCGATCTGGATGAGCTGTCCGGGATGGGGCTTACGTTTGCGCCGATGTGTGCGGTGTCGGATTTTTTTCTTTTTAGGGCTTTCAAAACCAGCATTTTTTAGTATACTGGAAAGAGCAGAGTAGGAAAGTTGAATTCCGAAATCTGCAGAGAGTATATCTTTGAAATGGAGGAAGTTGGCATTAGAGAATTCTGGGCGGGAATAAATCTTAAGGACAGCTTCCTTCAATTCGTCAGAAACGGAGTGAACGGGTTTTCTACCGGTATTTTTATGAATGAGGGATTGAGCGCCAGAGGTAAGGACTCCTTTCTTTAAGCGTGTGATCTGGCGTGTGGAGAGACCCAAAAGTTCAGCAGCCTGTTGTCTGAAATAGACTTGTCAATGAAACGGTTGATGACAGTCAGCGTTTTCAGTTGTTCTTGTGACAATGTAATTTTACCTTCTTTCATAGCTTAAAGTAGAGTATCCACTCTCACCATAGCACAAGCGCGTGACTATGGTCTGATAACGAAGAACTTCCTTTCGGATTTTCCGAAATGGTTTTATTGATTGTCGGGTGGATATGATATTCACTCGTTTTTTTGTGTTTCGCATAGGAAACCTGAAGGAATTCATTTGACGGAGGTATACGACAATTAGCGATTTAATGATTAACGAGCAGATCAGAGACAGAGAGATTCGTCTGATCGGCGAGGATGGGGAACAGTTAGGTATCATGTCAGCCCGTGAGGCTATGAAAATCGCTCAGGAAGCGGAACTTGATCTCGTGAAGATCGCACCTGCGGCTAAACCGCCGGTCTGCAAGATTATTGATTACGGAAAGTATAAATACGAGCAGGCAAGAAAAGAAAAAGAGGCGAAGAAGAAGCAGAAAACGGTCGAGGTTAAAGAAGTACGTCTCTCACCGAACATTGATACAAATGACTTGAACACGAAGATAAACAATGCAAAGAAATTCATTTCCAAAGGCAATAAAGTGAAAGTGACACTTCGTTTCAGAGGAAGAGAGATGGCGCACGTTCAGCAAAGTAAGCATATCCTTGATGATTTTGCCGAGACACTGGCAGATGTTGCGGTAGTTGAAAAACCGGCAAAAATGGAAGGAAGAGCTATGAGCATGGTTTTAGCTGAGAAACGTTAAGAACCGATATGCCCGGAATGAGATCCAAAGAGGCAGCACAATAAAGGAGGAAATTATCATGCCAAAAATCAAAACAAACAGAGCAGTAGCAAAGCGCTTCAAAAAGACAGGTACAGGGAAACTGAAAAGAAATAAAGCTTATAAGAGCCATATCTTAACAAAAAAATCGACAAAGAGAAAAAGAAATCTCAGACAGTCGACAATTACAGATGCAACAAACGTAAAGAACATGAAGAAGGTATTACCATATCTGTAAGAAGAAGTCTGATCGTGCGTATGAGATGTTGTCGGACGATACAGTGATTACAGAATAATGGTCTTATTTAAGGAGGATTAAGAAATGGCAAGAATCAAAGGCGGAATGAACGCTAGGAAGAAACATAACAGAACATTGAAATTGGCAAAAGGATATAGAGGAGCTCGTTCTAAACAGTACAGAGTTGCAAAACAGTCTGTAATGAGAGCACTTACATCCGCATATGCAGGAAGAAAGCAGCGCAAACGTCAGATGAGACAGCTTTGGATTGCACGTATTAATGCAGCGGCAAGAATGAACGATCTGTCTTACAGCAAATTCATGCACGGATTAAAACTGGCAAACGTTGATATTAACAGAAAGATGCTTGCTGAGCTTGCAGTAAATGATAAAGAAGGTTTCGCAACACTAAAGAAAAACTTGCATAATAAAAGTAAGAACAAAAAAGACTCCCGAACAGTTATACTGATTGGGAGTCTTTCTTGTAAGTATATTTTGTTTTGATGAGTTTTTGAAAAGTTTTTGAAAAGATGAAAAGAAAAGTAAAAAAATATTGACATTTATATTTTAACGTGATAAAGTGGCTGTAAACCGATGAGGAAGAGCAAGTAATTCCGATAATCAGTTTCACAGAGAGCCGTAGATGGTGGAATGCGGTATACTGACTTGGGATGAATGGGCTTCTGAGGGCAAGCTGAACATTTGAAGTATAGAAGTAGGTGAGCCGGAGAGATAACTCCGTTATAAAAATGGGCATATGTTAGTATGCGTGAGTGGATGTGTTTTCACATCAAGCCGGGTGGCACCGCAGGAGTTTTGATATATAATTTAGAATTACGACTCTTGTCCCTGCAATAGTATCATTGTGTGGGACAGGAGTTTTTTATATTATTAAAGAAAGAATTTATGATGTAAAAGATATTTTGAGAATTGTCTGTAAAGGAATCATATCCGGGCAAGTTAAAGTTCCACAAAAATTCAGAGGTATATAAAGAAAATTTTGAAAGGAGAATAACAATGAGTGAGAAGAAGATCCCTTATAAAATTTATTTGGAAGAAAGTGAGATGCCGAAGACATGGTATAATGTCCGGGCAGATATGAAAAAACAAGCCGGCGCCCCTTCTGAATCCGGAAACATTTAAGCCGATGACAGAAGAAGAATTAAGCGTTGTATTTTGCGAGGAATTAGTGAAGCAGGAATTGGATAATGAAAATCGTTATATAGAAATTCCGGAAAAAATACGTGACTTTTACAAGATGTATCGTCCGGCGCCGCTGATTCGTGCGTATTGTCTTGAGGAAAAATTACAGACACCTGCAAAAATTTATTATAAATTTGAAGGGAATAATACAAGTGGAAGCCATAAGCTGAATTCGGCGATCGCCCAGGCATATTATGCGAAAGACCAAGGCTTGAAAGGCGTGACAACGGAGACGGGAGCGGGACAGTGGGGAACTGCTCTGTCAATGGCATGTTCTTATCTTGATTTGGACTGTAAGGTGTATATGGTGAAATGTTCCTATGAACAGAAACCATTCCGAAGAGAAGTAATGCGTACTTATGGAGCGAGTGTTACTCCTTCACCGTCTGAAACAACAGAAGTGGGAAGAAAAATTTTGGCAGAGCATCCGGGAACTTCAGGAAGCCTTGGATGTGCCATTTCCGAGGCTGTGGAAGTGGCTACACATACGCCGGGATACCGCTATGTGCTTGGAAGTGTGTTGAATCAAGTTCTTCTTCATCAGTCAGTGATCGGGGTTGAGTCAAAGATTGCAATGGATAAGTATGGGATCAAGCCGGACATTATTATCGGATGTGCAGGCGGAGGATCCAACTTGGGAGGTCTTATCTCCCCGTTTATGGGAGAAAAATTAAGAGGAGAAGCCGATTACCAGTTTATTGCGGTGGAGCCTGCGTCCTGTCCTAGTTTGACAAGAGGCGTTTACGCATATGATTACTGCGATACAGGTATGGTTTGCCCGCTTTCTAAAATGTATACATTAGGCAGTGGATTTATTCCGTCTGCAAGTCATGCGGGAGGATTGAGATATCATGGTATGAGTTCTGTTTTATCGCAGCTTTACGAAGATGGATATATGGAAGCTCGTTCGGTAGAACAAACAGAGGTATTTAAAGCGGCAGAGAAGTTTGCGAGTAGAAGGCATTCTGCCGGCTCCTGAAAGCAGTCATGCGATTAAAGTTGCGATTGACGAAGCTCTTAAATGTAAAGAAACAGGGGAAGAAAAACGATCTTCTTCGGACTGACAGGAACAGGATATTTTGATATGTATGCATATGAGAAATTCCATGACGGAAAGATGAGTGACTATATTCCATCTGATGAAGAGTTAAAAGAGGCTCTTGCAAAACTTCCGAAAGTGCCGGAAAACTTATAAATATAGTTTCAGCTCGGTGTTTGAAAATTGAAAAATGCAGATGTAAAAATCAGTTTGAATTGTCAATGTGATTAAGGAGGCTTTTCACAAGATTTTTACATCTGATTAAAAAAAGTGTTGACTTTTTTTGCTGATAATGATATTATATCATTCGTGGTCAGCAAAACAAAGATCACGAATCCTATATGGAATGCGGAAGTGTCGGAACTGGCAGACGAGCAAGACTAAGGATCTTGTAAGCATTGCGCTTGTGTGGGTTCAAGTCCCATCTTCCGCATTAGATAAAAGTAGAAAGTCTTTTTTATGAAGGATTTTCTACTTTTATATTCTGAAGATATGGAAACAAGAGATTTTTAAAGGGATTAAAAAGTATCTTATCTTATAGAAAATCTCATCATAAAAAGTAAAAAACATTGACTTTTTATTCCTCCAATGTTATTATATTTCTTGTGGTCAGCAAAACAAAGATCACGAATCCTATATGGAATGCGGAAGTGTCGGAACTGGCAGACGAGCAAGACTAAGGATCTTGTAAGCATTGCGCTTGTGTGGGTTCAAGTCCCATCTTCCGCATTAGATAAAGAGAACAGGAAATCTTAGAAAGGTTTTCTGTTTTTTTGCGTGGTCTTTTTGTTTTTATGACTAGGCTCTTCAATTTGAATGATTTCTTAAAAAGCTTCAAATTGTTTCAATGGATGGTAATTCTTCCGGTAAGCTCATCCAGAGAGATTCTGAAAAAATCGGCAATCTCTATGAGCAGGTAGATATCGGGCAGTGTGATTCCACGCTCATAAGCGGAAAGTGATTGGCGGCTGATATTAAGTTTTTGCGCAAGATCTGCTTGTTTTAACTGATTTCTCATACGCAGTCGGCGGATATTTTCGCCTACGGCATTTTCTTCTTTTTCATTGCAAGGAGGATAGATCCTGTTTTGAAAAACACACAATATATATTGATTTTATCATGCTTTTTCATCAGAGAAATGATATATCCTAAATATGAGTAAAGATATCCGGTATTCGGATAGCACGATAAGAAGTATCGGATACAATGGAGAAAAACGATAAGGGGATGTATAGAAGTGCTAGAGAACAGGGTGAAAGAGTTGCGTACTGAACGGGGATTGAGGCAGGGAGATTTGGCCGAAAAGATGAATGTTTCACAGCAGACGATCAGCCGTATAGAAAATGGGGAAAATGTTCTGCCATCGGATATATTGATTCATTTATCAAAATATTTTCATGTGTCAACGGATTACATATTAAAGCTATCGGACGTGAGAATGACACAGGAATATCGTTTGGAAATGGAACAGATGTTATTAAGACACTTTGAATTCTTTTTGAGTTACTGCAGGTTGAACAGGACGAATCAAAAGGTGATCAGCTTTTTGGCTGCGCAGATGGAAAAGGCAGAGGAGAAAAAAATTAAAGAATGAGTTTAAGAGTATATAAGACGGTAAAAGTTTTTAAGTATCAGTCTCATGTTGGTGGATGGGAATCAGTAAGGACAGAACAGATATAAAAGGGAAAATCTTATCAGATTTTTCTTTTTTTTATTTTACCCAAACTGTTTGTTTTATGAAATTATATGATATAATTACGATAATTTATTTGAAATTGTCAATAATATCTGAATAAATGTAAGGAGGATCAGTAATGTTAGAAAAGATAGATTTGAATAAAAAAATGTCAAAGCAGGAATATAGTGAAAGTCTTCCGAAGATAGAGGCGGAACTTGGAAGACTTCAAAGAGAGTGTAAAGATTTAGATATTCCGGTCATGATCGTATTTGAAGGATTCGGAGCATCCGGGAAAGGACTTCAGATAGGAAAGTTGATCCACAGTATGGATCCGCGGGGATTTGAGGTGCATACGATTAAAAATGAGACGGAAGAAGAACGGATGCATCCGTTTTTGTGGAGGTTTTGGATCAAGACTCCGGAAAAGGGAAAAATTGCGGTTTTTGATGGAAGCTGGTATCGAAAAGTGTGGGTAGACCGATTTGAAAAAGGACGCGGGAGAAAGAACTGAAAGATGATTTTGCGTCGATCAATGCTTTTGAACAGCAGCTTTCAGAAGGGGGGGAACGCTGATTATAAAACTGTTTTTGGATATTGATCAGGATGAGCAGGAGAAACGTTTTAAAAAATTGGAGAAAAAGAAAGAGACGCAATGGAGAGTGACTCAGGGAGACAAAGAGAGAAATGTTAAATATGACGAGTATGCGTTGATGGCAGAAGAAATGCTGTTTTGTACGGATACGGATTATGCGCCGTGGACAATTATAGAAGCGACTGACAGGCGGTTTGCGACAACAAAAATATATATGACGGTGATACAAGCTATGCAAGAGCAGATCCGACGTCAAAAAGAGAATAGTGCTCTGTTGGAGAAAACAAATAAAATAGTGGAAGAAGTTTGTGAGGAAAAGGAAGTTCAGATCGCACAATATGCAGAAAACAGATTTTCGGAAGTTTCAATCTTGTCAAAAACAGATCTTTCCTGCAGCTATACAAAAGAAGAATATAAGCAAAAACTTGATAAACTTCAGAGGAAGGCGGAGCGGCTTCACGGAGAATTATATAGGAAGAGAATTCCGGTAGTGATCGGATTTGAAGGTTGGGATGCCGCAGGAAAGGGAGGTGCGATTAAGCGTCTGACAGAAAAAAATGGATCCTCGGGGATATGTGGTAAATCCGACAGCTTCTCCGAATGAGGTTGAAAAAGCGCATCATTACTTGTGGAGATTTTGGAAGGCGATGCCAAAAGACGGACATGTGGCGATTTTTGACAGGACATGGTATGGTCGGGTGATGGTAGAAAGGATCGAGGGATTTTGTACGGAAGAAGAGTGGAAACGCGCATACAAAGAGATAAATGATATGGAGAAAGATCTGGCAAATGCAGGCGCGGTTATTCTGAAATTTTGGATGCATATTGATAAAGAAGAGCAGAAACGCAGATTTTGCGAAAGGATGGAAAATCCGGAAAAACGATGGAAGATTACGGATGAAGACTTAAGAAACCGTGAAAAATGGGATCTCTACGAGCATGCGGCAGATGAGATGATCATGAGGACGTCTACGGCCTATGCGCCGTGGGTTATTGTGGAGGGAAACGATAAGTATTATGCACGGATCAAAGTGCTTAAGACAGTGACAGATGCGATTGAAAAGAGATTAAAGGAAAGGTGATATTATGACCATCAGGGAGCAGCTTGAACTTCGTGAACTTGAATATTTAAGTTCTTATGCGGCATTAAGCAAAGACTCGAAGGGACGGAAAAGAAAAGAGGAACCGTGTGATATCCGACCGGCTTTTCAAAGAGATCGTGACCGGATTCTTCATTGTAAAGCTTTCCGAAGGCTGAAACAAAAGACGCAGGTTTTTCTTCTTCCGAAAGGAGATCATTATAGAACGCGGCTTACACATACGTTGGAAGTGTCCCAGAATGCGCGTACGATAGCAAAAGCATTGCGTTTGAATGAAGACCTTGCAGAAGCAATCGCTCTGGGGCATGACCTTGGTCATACGCCTTTCGGTCATGCGGGGAAAGAGCTTTAAATCATGTATATCATTTCGCGCATCAAAAGCAGAGTCTTCGTGTTGTAGAACGGATTGAGAAAGAAGGGCGCGGACTGAACCTGACATGGGAAGTCCGTGACGGAATACTGAACCATCAGACGTCAGGACATCCTCATACTTTGGAAGGGCAGGTTGTCCGCATTTCCGATAAGCTTGCATATATCAACCACGATATGGATGATGCAATAAGAGGAGGAATTCTGACAGAGGATGATATTCCTTCTGATTTGCGGCAGGCTCTTGGAAGTTCGTGTAAAGAGCGGCTTAATACTCTGGTGCATGATGTGATCACGAACAGTATGGATCAGCCGGTTATTAAAATGTCTTCGGAAACGGAACGGGCGATGAAAGATCTGCGGAAATTTATGTTTGAAAATGTATACTTGAATCCGAACGCAAAAGGGGAAGAAGATAAGGCGGTACATATGATCGAACAGCTTTTTGAATATTATGCCGAACATACAGAAGTCCTTCCCCGGATTTTTAAGGAGGCTTTGGAAAATTCGGATGATGAGAAAGAACAGATCATCTGTGATTACATTGCCGGAATGACAGATTCTTATGCGGTTAAAAAATTCCAGGATTATTTTGTGCCCGAAGCATGGAAAATTTAAAAAAAAAAGGAAATCAAAAAGTTTTGTCGAATATAATATATAGGACAATCTTTTATGGAGGGTAAACATGTATTATCCGGATGAATTAATAGAGGAAGTAAGAACGCGAAATGATATCGTAGATGTCATATCCGATTATGTCCGTCTGCAGAAAAAGGGAAGCTCCTATTTCGGACTGTGTCCGTTTCATAATGAAAAATCGCCTTCGTTTTCTGTCAGCAGACAGAAGCAGATGTATTACTGCTTCGGATGCGGGGCAGGGGGAAATGTATTTACGTTTTTGATGGAGTATGAGAATTTTTCATTCATGGAGGCTGTAAAATTTCTTGCAGACAGAGCGGGAATTGCACTTCCGGAGGCCGAATATTCGAAGGAAGCAAAACAAAGGGCGGATTTAAAAGCGTCTATTTTAGAGATAAATAAAATCGCTGCCAGATATTATTATGTGCAGCTAAAGTCCGAAAGAGGAGTGGGAGCACATACATATTTGACGGACAGAGGTTTGACAGAAGAGACGATCACGGCGTTTGGACTTGATATTCAACAAAATACAGTGATGATCTGTATCAATATCTGAGAGGAAAAGGGTATAGTGAAGATCTGATCCGGCAGGCCGGACTGATCAACACGGATGAACGACAGGGTGTGTACGACAAGTTTTGGAATCGTGTCATCTTTCCGATCATGGATGTAAACAGCCGGGTGATCGGGTTCGGAGGCCGCGTTATGGGGACGGAAAACCGAAATATTTGAATTCTCCCGAGACGGCAGTGTTCGACAAAAGCAGGAATTTATATGGACTTAACAGAGCGAGGACATCGAGAAAAACTTATTTTTTGCTTTGTGAGGGATATATGGATGTTATCTCTTTGCATCAGGCTGGGTTTACAAATGCCGTGGCATCTCTCGGAACGGCTCTTACATCAGGACATGCTTCTTTGATCAAAAGATATGTTCAGGAAGTTTATCTGACATATGACAGTGATGATGCAGGTACAAGAGCGGCGCTTCGAGCAGTTCCGATACTGAAAGAGGCGGGAATATCGGCAAAAGTAATCCGTATGGATCCGTATAAAGATCCGGACGAATTTATTAAAAATCTTGGCGCGCAGGAATTTGAAAATCGTATCCAAAATGCAAGAAACGGGTTTATGTTCAGTCTTGAAATATTAGAGAGAGAATTTGATATGGCTTCCCGGAAGGAAAAACTGCTTTTTTCAGAGAGGCGGCAAATAGGCTGCTCTCATTTGAAGATGAATTGAACGGAACAATTATATCGAGGCAGTTGCATCTGCATATAAAGTAAGCAAAGAGAGTCTGGAAAAACTTGTCGCAAAAACTGCTGTAAGTACAGGACTTGCCCGCCCGGTCACACGCCCGAAAAAAGCCGATGGGGCGGTCTTGCAAAAAGAAGACGGAATTGTTACATCGCAGAAAGTTCTGCTTACATGGATGATCGAAAATGAAAATCTGTATTCAAAGATAAGCAGTTACATAAGTCCGGATGATTTCACAGGAGAATTAAATCGGCGCGTTGCGAAACTTTTATATGAGCAGCATGAAAAAGGAGAACTAAATCCGGCAAAACTTTTGAATCATTTCACATCAGAGGAAGAACATAGGGAAGCGGCTTCTCTTTTTCATACGAAAATCCGCCAACTGAAAACAAAAGAAGAACAGGATCAGGAGTTGAAAGATACAATTTTAAAAGTAAAAGCTCACAGCATCAATGAGCGAACGCTGAATCTGGATCCGTCAGATATGGCCGGATTGCAGCATTTAATGGAAGAAAAGCGGAAGCTTGAGGAACTGAGGCAACTGCATATTTCTATAGATTAAGGATAAAATAAAACAAGATGATCTGCGTATGCGCACAGATCAGGAAGGATGGACACATGGAAGAGAATGCACAGAAATTTCTGGAAAAAATGAACGAGCTTGTCGCTCTGGGAAAGAAGAAAAAAGTATACTTGATGTTCAGGAGATCAATGACTTTTTTGCGGACATGGAATTAAGCGCCGAACAGATGGAAAAAGTTTTTGAGTATTTAGAAGGACATAATATTGACGTCTTGCGGATCACGGCTGATACGGACGATGATGTAGATATCGACAATATGATCGCAGAGGAAGAAGAAGTCGATATGGAGAATATCGACCTTTCCGTTCCGGAAGGAGTAAGTATTGAAGATCCGGTTCGTATGTATTTGAAAGAAATCGGAAAAGTACCGCTTTTAAGTGCAGAGCGAGAGATTGAACTGGCGAAACGGATGGAAGAAGGCGACGAGGATGCAAAAAAGAGCTGGCAGAAGCGAACCTTGCGTCTTGTTGTCAGCATTGCGAAGCGGTATGTAGGACGAGGCATGCTCTTTCTTGATCTGATCCAGGAGGGGAATTTGGGCTTGATAAAAGCTGTTGAAAAGTTTGATTATCATAAAGGTTATAAATTCAGCACATATGCGACATGGTGGATTCGTCAGGCGATCACAAGAGCTATAGCGGATCAGGCAAGGACAATTAGAATTCCGGTGCATATGGTAGAGACGATCAATAAACTGATCCGTGTGTCAAGACAGCTTCTGCAGGAACTTGGAAGAGAACCGCTTCCGGAAGAAATCGCCAAAGAGCTGGATATGCCTGTTGAGCGTGTTCGGGAGATTTTGAAGATTTCTCAAGAACCGGTTTCGCTCGAAACTCCGATCGGCGAGGAAGAGGACAGCCATTTAGAGATTTTATTCAGGATGATAACGTGCCTGTACCGGCAGAAGCTGCGGCGCAGACGCTCTTAAAAGAACAACTTGATGAAGTGCTCGATACACTGACCGAAAGGGAGCAGAAAGTATTACGTCTTCGTTTTGGAATGAATGACGGAAGAGCGCGTACATTGGAGGAAGTGGGAAAAGAATTTGACGTTACGAGAGAGCGTATCCGTCAGATTGAAGCAAAAGCTTTCGGAAGCTGCGCCATCCAAGTCGAAGCAGAAAATTAAGAGATTATCTTGATTAATTATCCGGCAAACAGTGTAACCGAGAAAAGAGGATACAGATGGAATTATCAAAAGACTCCGTGCAGTTGCAGATCTTGTAACTGCCGGATATCAAGTGGCCGATATCGGAACGGATCATGCGTACATACCGATTTTTCTGACAGAGACAGGAAAAACAGATTATGCGGTAGCAATGGATGTCAATAAAGGACCGCTTAGAAAAGCGCAGGAAAATATTTGTGCGTATAAAATGGAAGAACAGATAGAAACACGTCTCTCAGATGGATTTTCTGCATTGAAACTACAAGAGGTGCAGTCTGCAGTAATTGCGGGGATGGGTGGAAATCTTGTGATTCGTATTTTGGAGGAAGGGCATGATGTAGTTTCATGCTTAAAAGAGTGTATTCTTCAGCCGCAGTCTGAACCGGATAAAGTAAGAGCCTTTCTTTTGCAGGAGGGTTTTTTCTTTATAGAGGAAGACATGGTTGAAGAGGACGGAAAATACTATCCGATGATGAAAGTCCGGCCTCCAAAGAAGAGCGGAAAGAAAGACGGAATAAAATCGGAAATGTGGAATGACGTACAGCTTCAATATGGAAAGCTTCTTCTTGAAAAGCGTCATCCGGTGTTAAAGCGTTATTTGGAACGGGAGATTCGTATCAGAACAGATATATTAAAGTCGATTGAAAAGAAAGATTCTCAGAAGATACAAGTGAGAAAGCGGCAATTGGAAGAAGAATTAAATATTGCAGAGAAAGGGATGGAATACTATGCTTTGTAAAGAGATCATTCAAGTGATAGAGGCGTCTTATCCGAAAGAAGCGGCGCTTGATTTTGATAATGTGGGACTTTTGGCAGGGCGGCTGGAAAAAGAAGTAAGTAAGGTTTATCTGGCGCTCGATGCGACAGAAGAGGTGATCGATAAGGCGATTGCATTAGGAACAGATATGCTTATTACGCATCATCCTCTTATATTTTCCCCAATGAAGAGAGTGACAGATGAAGATTTTATAGGACGCCGTGTTGTAAAGCTGCTTCAAAATGACATTTCTTATTATGCAATGCACACAAATTATGATGTGCTTGGCATGGCGAAGCTGGCAGAAGATATTCTTGGTATTGAGAAAACATATGTGCTTGATGTGACAATGGAAAAAGACGGAGCAGAAGAAGGAATCGGAAGAATCGGAATGCTTGAGCGGGAAATGACATTGGAAGAATGTTGTCTCTATGTGAAGCATAAATTGAAATTGGGAAGTGTGAAAGTGTATGGAGATATGAAAAAAAAATGTACATTGTCTTGCTGTTTCTCCCGGGGCGGAAAGTCGGCGATAATGCCGGCGATAAAAAAGGAGCAGATGTGCTTGTGACAGGCGACATAGGTCATCATGACGGTATTGATGCGGTTGAACAGGGGTTGGCGGTCATTGATGCGGGACATTATGGAACAGAGTATATATTCATAGACGATATGAAATGCTTTTTACATGAAAAACTTCCGGTATTGGATGTGATGTCGATTCCGATAGTTCATCCATTCCAAGTGCTTTAAAAAGGTGGACTTTATTTGGGTAAAAGGAGTGTGTTCCGGAAAATGGAGAAAAAAAAGTATAATATTACAGTAGGTAACGAGACAAAAGAATTTGAGGAAGGAACAACATATCAAGCTGTTGCAAAAGAGTTCTGCGGTAGTTTTTCTCATCCTGCCGTTCTTGCAGTGGAAGGAGAAAACAGACTGCAGGAACTAAGAAAAACAGTTGAGAAAGACTGTGAATTGAAGTTTATTACGACAGCAGATGCAATCGGACATGAAACTTATAAAAGAAGTTTGTGCTTTCTTCTTGTAAAAGCGGTTCATGATGTGGCAGGACATGATAAGATCGAACGCGTCAGAATTCATTTTTCGGTGGATAAAGGATATTATTGCACAGTTGACGGAGATATAAAAATTACAGAGCAGTTCCTTGCGGATGTGGCGAAGCGGATGCGTTGGCTCTCAGATGAAAAAATTCCGATTAAAAAGAAGACAATTCATACAGATGATGCGATCGAATTATTTCACAGACATGGAATGTATGATAAGGAAAAATTATTTGAATACCGGAGGGTTTCAAAAGTAAACATATATAGTATTAATGAGTTTGAAGATTATTATTACGGATATATGGTTCCTGATACCGGATATCTGAAATATTTTTCTCTTCATTTGTATGATGAAGGCTTTGTCATTCAGATGCCGGTGAAAGAACAGCCGGAAAAGATTCCCGAATTTAGACCAAGTCCTAAATTATTTCATGTATTGAAAGAGTCTGTTTTATGGGGAGATTGTCAGGACATAGAAACAGTCGGAGCGCTTAATGAGATGGTAACAAAAGGAGATATGCGGGAAGTTGTGCTTGTGCAGGAAGCTTATCAGGAACGGAGAATAGGCGAGATTGCCAGACAGATTGCAGACCGGAAAGATGTTCGGTTTGTTTTGATCGCATAGCCATCATCTTCCGGAAAAACGACATTTTCACATAGGTTGTCCATTCAGCTTAGGGTGAATGGATTAAAACCTCATCCGATTGCGGTAGATAATTATTTTGTCGATCGGGAACATACTCCGAAAGATTCAGATGGAAATTATGATTTTGAGTGTTTGGAAGCAATCGACATTCCCAAATTTAATGAAGATATGAGGGCTCTTTTAAAAGGAGAGGAAGTGTATCTTCCCATTTTTGACTTTAAAAGCGGTAAGAGAAAGTATGAATCTAAACCGAAAAAACTTGGTTCACAGGATATTCTTGTAATAGAAGGAATCCATTGTTTGAATCCAAAATTGACAGAGACAATGGCAGATGCGAACAAATTTAAGATTTATATCAGCGCATTGACTCAGTTGAACATCGATGAACATAATCGGATCCCTACGACAGACGGAAGGTTGATCAGGAGGATTGTAAGAGATTCCCGCACACGCGGCGCTTCTGCATCGAAGACGATTTCTATGTGGGCTTCAGTAAGAAGAGGAGAGGAAAAAACATATTTCCGTTTCAGGAAGAAGCGGATGTGATGTTTAATTCTTCTTTGATCTATGAACTGGCAGTGCTGAAGCAATATGTGGAACCGCTTCTTTTTGCGGTGGATAAAGATTCAAAAGAATTTATTGAAGCAAAAAGGCTTCTTAAGTTTTTTGATTACTTTGTTGGGATCGGAAGTGAATTTATACCGACAAACTCTCTGTTAAGAGAGTTTGTCGGCGGTGGATGCTTCCGTTTATAGATGGCGGATCATTTTGATTTTATTTCCCGCCACAGTTGATTATAGATGATTTCGTTTTCGTCTCCGAGGAAATTAAACGTCTCGCAATTTTTAAGTTGGGAGATATCGGGGAATGCAATGTTGCTTTCGCGCATTGATTCGTCTTCAATCAGTTCTCTTCCTGCTGAGTTGGGAATAGAATATGTAATATAATCAAAATTCATTTTTGCAATATCAGGACGGCAGAGGTAGTTGATAAACGCCTCTGCGTTCTTTTTGTTTTGTGCATTTTTCGGAATGACGAGAGCGTCAATCCACAAGTTCGATCCCTCTTTCGGAATCACATACTCCAGATCGGGATTTTCCTTTTGGCAATAAAGTGCTTCTCCCGAATAAATAACGCCGAGTGCAGCTTCGTTTCCGATCATTTTATCCCGAACCTGATCGATGACATAGGCCTGAACAAGAGGTTTTTGTTTGATGAGAAGCTTTTTGGCGGCTTCTAATTCATCAAGATCTGTTGAGTTCAAAGAATATCCGAGTGATTTTAAAGCAACGGCAAAAGCGTCTCTTACACTGTCTTGCATGAGGATGCTGTCCGTATACTTTTCATCCCATAAAATATTCCAGCTGTCTACAGGTTCGTCCACCATTTTCTTGTTATAAAGTATTCCGACCGTTCCCCAAAGATACGGAACGGAGTATTTGTTTTCCGGGTCATATTGTTTTGACATTTCCATATAAATATCATCAATATATTTTAAATTCGGTACATTTTCATAATTAATCTCGGCAAGCAGATCGTTTTCGATCATTCTTTGCACCATATAGTCAGAAGGACAGACGACGTCATAAGCAATCGCGCCGGACTGCACTTTCGGGTACATGATTTCATTTGTTTCATATTCTTCATATACAACGTCGATTCCGGTCTCGTCTTCAAACATCGTAATAATTTCAGGATCAATATAGTCTCCCCAGTTGTATACAATGACTTTTTCGCCGGACATATTTCCGGAGGAAGAACCATATACGAACCCGCCGATAACGATGACAAGCATGATTGCGGCAGGAGCGAAACGATGAAAGAAAAATCTGCTGAATTTGCGGAATTTTCCGGCAGGCGCATGAACGGCAGCTTTTTTGACCTTCGGATCGTCTGGGGTCATATTGACAAGAAAAAGCAGAATGAGAACCGTCAGAAACATGATTGTGGACAGTGCGTACATTTCCGGTTTGATTCCTTTCTGACTTCACTGTATATTTTTTGTAGACAGTGTATCTATTCCGGGCCTTTTGTGAAGTGGGTGATTACAAAATCATCCAGCGACATAGTAAATGCCAGCAGAAATCCTGAAAAATTCCGGGCATGATATCCGGCAGAACGACCTTTCTGAACGCATAAGAAGGAGATGCGCCGAGGTCAAGCGCCGCTTCATAAGTGCGTTTGCTCGTCTGTTTTGATTTAGGCATGACACTTAGGATAACATAGGGGATATTAAATGTAATATGTGCTAGCAATATTGTGGAAAATCCAAGTGTAAACCGACATGCAATGAAAAGGAGCATGAGAGAAATTCCTGTTACAATATCGGCGTTGAGCATCGGAATATTTGTGACTCCGAGAAGTAATGTACGTGCTTTTGTACGCATTGCCTGGATGCCGAGGGCGGCGGCAGTTCCGATCAAAGTTGCGATCAGAGCGGAAAGAAAGGCGATGATAAGTGTTGTATAAAGCGCATTCATGATGTCTTTGTTTTGAAAAAGCTGTAAATACCATTTTCCTGTAAAACCGTTCCATTTGGAACGTGTTTTTGTATTGTTAAAAGAAAGAACCATCAAAGTGATAATGGGAGCGTATAACAATACAAAGATCAGGAAAAGGTAGATTTTTTTGCGGTTGATTTGATCAAAATGTATTTCCCTCCCCGTTTTTATCGTATTTGGCAATCAGAGCCATGCTTGCAATGATGAACAACATCAAAACAAGAGAAAGCCCGGAACCGACATTCCAGTTGCTTCCTTGTTTAAATTCCTGCTCTATAACATTTCCGATCAGAAGGATCTTGCTTCCTCCGAGAAGATCAGATATTACAAATGTCGTAAGAGACGGTACAAATACCATTGTGATGCCGCTGATGATTCCGGGAATACTAAGCGGCATTATGATCTTAAAAAATGTCTGCGCAGTGTTCGCACCGAGATCTCTGGCAGCGTGGATAACATCTTTATCAATCTTAGACAGCACATTGTAGATCGGAAGTACCATAAAAGGAAGAAAATTGTATACCATTCCGAGAACAATGGCAGATGGAGTATTGATGATCGACTGCTCCGGAAGATGGAGGAAATTAAGTATGCTGTTAATGACTCCGTTTTTTTCCAAAAGTGTCTGCCACGCTAATGTCCGAAGAAGAAAATTCATCCACATCGGAAGAATGAATATCAGTACGATAAAACTTGTCTGATTCATATTTTTCTCGGCAAGAATCATAGCCAGTGGATAGGCGAGGACTAAGCAGATTAAAGTGCTGATAAACGACAGTAAAAGAGCCAGTCCGAGCGCTTTTAAATTTTCGGGAGTTGTCATCTGGGAAAGATTATTCAGAGTAAAACTCCCGTTTTTGTCTGTGAGTCCATAGTACAAGATCATGAGCAGAGGAATAATGATAAAAGACATTGCCCAGAATAAATATGGACCTGCGAGTATTTTTCTATTCTTCAATCGGAACAGCCTCCTCATCTTCGGATTCCGGTTTTTTCATGATCTGGATATCAAAAGGATCGACTTTGATCCCAACTTCCGTTCCCACAGGAAACATGTCCGTGCTGTGGACAAGAAGTTCATAGTTATTAGCGAGAACTTCCATCTCATAATGAACCCCTTTGAAGATCAGATTTGTGACAACTCCGTTGATAACTCCTTCTCCAGGAGCAACAAGATCAATGTCCTCAGGTCGGATTACAGCATCTACCGGTTTATTATGACCAAATCCGACGTCTACACAGTTCCAGACAGCTCCGAGTATCTTTACGACTTTATCTTCTACCATCGTAGCAGGCAGAATATTACTGTCACCGATAAAATCTGCGACAAAAGCATTTTGCGGTTCATTGTAAATGTCCTCCGGCGTACCGATCTGTTGGATATAGCCTTGATTCATAACAACGATCGTATCAGACATTGTAAGCGCTTCTTCCTGATCGTGAGTAACGTAAACAAAGGTGATGCCGAGTTCGTTTTTCAGACGGATCAGTTCGTACTGCATATCTTGGCGAAGCTTCAGATCAAGAGCTCCGAGCGGTTCGTCTAAAAGGAGCACTTTGGGTTCATTTACGATCGCCCGCGCAATGGCTATACGCTGTTGTTGTCCGCCGCTTAATGAGTCCGGTGACCGGTCTTCAAAACCTTCCAAATTGACAAGTTTTAAAGCATAGCGGATTTTATCTTTAATGTAAGCTTTTGATTTCCCTTTGATCTTTAAGCCGAAGGCGATATTTTCTGCGATCGTCATATGGGGAAAGAGGGCATATTTTTGGAAAACGGTGTTTAGCTGCCGGCGGTTTGGCGGAATGTCATTAATATTTTTTCCATCAAAAATGATCTTTCCGGAATCAGGTGTTTCAAAACCACCTAAAATTCTCAGCAGTGTTGTTTTCCCCCGCACCCACTTGGTCCGAGCAAAGTCAAAAAATTCGTTTTCCCGTATATAAAGATTCAGTTGGTCTAAAATGACAGAATCCCCATAAGATTTTGTAATATCGACAATATCGATCAATCGGTTAGACATAGCGGCCTCCTAAATTTCTTTTGTATAGATTTGTTTTAAATGATCCATCTTCGCTGTCATATTCTGCAGAAGAAGATCGGTAAGCGTGATCGCGGTCATAGCTTCTACAACAACGACTGCGCGGGGAACGATTACAGGGTCGTGTCTTCCGTGGATGACGATTTCGGTATTCTCATGCGCTGTATTTATCGTCTCCTGCGGTATTGCGATAGAGGATGTCGGTTTTACTGCTGCCCGGACGATCAGTCGGGAGCCGTCGCTCATGCCTCCAAGCGTACCTCCGGAATGATTTGTCTTCTTATGTACTTCTCCATTTTCAACATAGAAAGGATCGTTATTTTTTGAGCCGACAGAAGAGGCTGCCTGAAACCCATCTCCGATTTCTACGCCTTTAACAGCGCCGATCGACATGACAGCTTGTGCGAGAAGCGCGTCCAGCTTGTCAAAGACCGGTTCTCCGATGCCGACAGGCAGTCCGTCTGCAATACATTCGATAACCCGCCGCAGGAATTAGTTTCTTTCATTAAAGAAGTAATGTACTGTCCAGCCTGCTCGGCGATATTGTTGTTTGGCATATAAAGACTGTTCTGGCTGATCTCGGAGTAGTTATATTCTGTTTCATTTATTACGTAAGGACCGATTGCCTTCGTGTAAGCACAAAGAGAAATTCCGAGTTCGTTTAAGATTTTAGAGGCAATCGCGCCTGCTGCGACACGGCCGATTGTTTCCCGACCGGAAGAACGCCCGCCTCCTCTGTAATCGCGGATGCCGTATTTTTCCGTAAAAGGATAATCCGCATGCCCCGGACGAAACATAGAAACAATGTTTCCATAATCTCGGGAACGTTGGTCTTTATTACGTACGAGAAGAGAAATCGGTGTTCCGGTCGTTTTGCCTTCAAAGATTCCCGAGAGAATCTCGACAGTATCTTCCTCGCTGCGTCTCGTTGTAAATTTACTCTGACCGGGTTTTCGGCGGTCAAGAAATATCTGAATATCTTCTTGATTTAGAGAAATTCCGGAAGGGCATCCGTCGATCACGACGCCGATGCCGGATCCGTGAGATTCTCCCCAAGTCGTGATGCGAAATATTTTACCAAAAGTTGAGCCACTCATAAAATGATCTCCTTTCAAAATTCTGTTATATGTAAAGTTCTGTCGAAAAGCAGAATTACAAAAGTCATTATATAGGAAGAAAGGAGCAGTTACAAGCAAGGTCTTAATTTTTCTTAAAATAAAACAATATACTGTACTTTTTTTTACAATCGTAATATAATGTTGCCGTGATATTGAAAAAGGAGAGAGATGATTAACGGATGAGTGAAAAGAAAAATAAATCCTTACGCCGGCAAGAAGACGTACGGCTTTTAGATGAAGAAGTGTTTGAAGAATTTGAAGATGAGGAAGATTTTTCGGAGAGTGACAACTTCAGCGCGGACGACAGCTTTGACGATGATGATATTGATGACGATGAGCTGTATGAAGATGAAGATGAAGAGGGAAAAAAGAAAAAAAAGAAAGTGCTCCGAAGAAGGGGAAAAAGACGTCGGCAGAAAAGATGAAAGAAAATAAAGGAAAGCGGAGTAAAAAGCGTGGATCATTGGAGGAAGCATCATAGGCGGACTGCTCGTGATATACCTTGGTATTTCGGCGTTTTTTATCAGTCATTTCTATATTAATACAACAATTAACGGAAAAGACTTTTCGGGGAAAACAGAATCGGATGTCGTAGCATATATGAAAGACCAAGTGGAAGGGTATTCTTTGAAGATTATAGAAGCTGATAATAAGACGGACGAGATTAATGGAGAGGCAATTTCAATGACGTATAAAAAAAGATGATAGTGTAAAAGACGCATTGAAAAATCAGAATCCTCTTCTGTGGATACGAGCGCTTTTTTCAAAATCCAGCGCAGAAGTGACGATCAACGTTGATTATAATGAGGATGCACTGAGTAAAGCAATCGGGTCGATTCAGGCAGTGAAAGCAGAGCAGACGGAACCGGTATCTGCATATCCTAAATTTGACGGTGAATCATTCAAAGTAGAGCCGGAAGTGTATGGAAGTGCGGTAGATATGGAAATTTTGACTAAAAAGATCAAAGAGTATATTACCAATTTTGAACCGGAATTAAATCTTCTGAATGAAAAATGCTATAAAGTACCTAAATATACAACGGAATCAAAAGAAGTTCAAAAAGCGTGTGACGATATGAATAAATATTGTCAGGCAAGTATTACCTATCCGATGAAAGAAAATGTAGTTGTAGACAAAGCTCTTATTTCGACATGGGTTTCGGCGGATGCTGATATGAATGTAACATTCAATGAAGAAGCTGTCCGGGCATGGATGAGAGATTTCGGAAAAACTTATGATACAGTCGGAACAACGAGAACGATCACTTCTCCGACAGGAAAGACAGTGGAAGTATCAGGAGGTACTTACGGCTGGTCGATCGACGAAGAGGCAGAAACGCAGAATTTGATCGCAAGTATTAAAAACGGAGAAGTTGTGACAAGAGAACCTGCATATGAAAAGACAGCGGCATCTCATGCGGCACAAGGCTGGGGAACGACGTACCTTGAGGTGGACCTTTCCGCACAGCATATGTGGTATATTGTAAACGGGGCGATCGCACTGGAGACAGATGTTGTTACAGGCCTTCCCGATGCGAAGCATGCGACTCCGGCAGGTGTATATTCGATTCTTTATACAGAACCGGATTCAAAATTAATCGGTGAAAAAGATCCGGAAACAGGGAAACCGATTTACGAAACGTATGTCCGCTACTGGATGCCGTTTACTTATCAAGGACATGGCTTTCATGATGCAGACTGGCAGACAGCATTCGGCGGTTCGAGATATCAGTCATATGGTTCTCACGGCTGTGTTAATATGCCGGTAGATCAGGCGGGAGCTTTATTTAATATGCTTAGCGCGGGAACGCCGGTTGTTCTTCATTATTAATGTAAATGATAAGACTTAGAATTTATTGAAAAACAGAAAATCAGAGGTTATATACATGTACGAATTGCTAAAAAAGACGGTATGGCAAAAAGAGGGAGGTTATACGGTACACGGAACGATCGAGACGCCGGTTTTTATGAACGTAGGAACGGCGGCGGCAATTAAAGGGGAGCCGTATCAACAGATGATCTCCGTCAGATTAAAACGCAGGTTGAACTGTCAAATACATATCACCTTCATGTCAGACCGGGGGATGAAATCGTGAAAAAATGGGCGGTCTGCATCGCTTTATGAATTGGGATAAGCCGATTCTCACGGACTCAGGCGGATTTCAAGTGTTTTCACTTGCATCATTGCGCAAGATTAAAGAAGAAGGAGTTCATTTTCACTCTCATATAGACGGACGTAAAATCTTTATGGGTCCCGGAAGAAAGTATGCAGATTCAGTCTAATCTTGCGTCTACGATCGCGATGGCGTTTGACGAATGTCCCTCAAGCGTAGCGGACAGAGAGTATATGGTCCATTCGGTGGCGAGAACGACAAGATGGCTGAAACGATGTAAAGCGGAAATGAACAGGCTGAATTCTTTGGAAGATACGATTAATCATAACCAGATGCTTTTTGGTATTAATCAAGGCGGAATCTATGAAGATATCCGCGTGGAGCACGCACGACAGATCGCGGAGCTTGATTTGGACGGTTATGCGGTAGGCGGTCTTGCAGTAGGAGAGAGTCATGAAGATATGTACCGTATTCTGGAGGCGGTTGTTCCTCATCTTCCTGAAAATAAGCCGACCTATTTGATGGGAGTGGGAACTCCGGCGAATATTTTGGAGGCGGTAGACAGAGGAGTGGACTTTTTGACTGCGTATACCCGAGCAGAAACGGGCGGCACGGGCATGTTTATACAAATCATGGAAAAATGAACTTATTCAATGCAAAGTATGAGTTAGATGACCGTCCAATCGAAGAAGGATGCGGATGTCCGGCATGCAGAAGTTATAGCAGAGCATATATCCGTCACCTGTTAAAAGCAAAAGAAATGCTCGGGATGCGTCTTTGCGTTCTTCATAACCTGTATTTTTATAATACGATGATGGAAGAAATCAGAGAAGCGATTGAAGCGGGAGAGTATAAGGCTTATAAAAAGAGAAAACTGGAAGGTATGATGCAATAACCGGATAAGCTTCTCAAAATTATGTTTATTTCAAGTTACTTCAGTATTTTGAAAAATATCCTTGAAGTATGGAAGAAAGTTGTGTATAGTAGTCTTATTGCGTTAGGAAAGTTAGGAGGAAATTATAATCATGGGTGAAATGGTAACAATGCTTGTTCTTTGGCTTGTAGTTATCGGTGTAATGTGGTTTTTGCTTATGCGTCCACAGAAAAAAGAACAGAAACGTATCCAGCAGATGCTGGCTTCTATGGAGGTCGGAGACACAGCTCTGACGACAAGCGGTTTTTACGGAGTCATCATTGATATTACAGATGAAGATGTGATTGTAGAGTTCGGAAATAATAAAAACTGTCGTATTCCGATGCAGAAAGCTGCGATTGCTCAGATTGAAAAACCGAATGCAGATTGATTTTAAGTCAATTATTTTGCATTATGAGATCAGGGAGAATTTTGAAATATTTTCAAAATTCTCCTGATTTTTTCAAATTCATCACTTTAGCGCGTGAATTTGAAAAAATCACAGAGTACACTCTAATTTTTAGACGCAAATACTTGAAACGTGTATAAAAATGCTGTATTATAAACAGTAACATTTTAGTTTGGAGGGACGGGAAATTATGGATATGAACATCGGTGTGATCAAAGGCGACGGAATCGGTCCCGGAGATTGTAGATGAGGCGATGAAAGTGCTCGATAAAACGGCAGAAGTTTACGGGCATCAGATAGAATATACTCAGCTTTTGATGGGAGGAGCATCCATTGATGTAAACGGAGTGCCTCTTACGGAAGAAACATTGGAACAGGCGAAAAAAGTGATGCCGTATTGATGGGATCGATAGGAGGAGATGCAAAGACATCGCCATGGTATCGTCTGGACCGTCTAAACGTCCGGAGGCGGGGCTTTTACAGCTTAGAAAGGGGTTAAACCTTTTTGCAAATCTGCGCCCGGCAGTTCTTTACAGTGAATTAAAAAGGAGCCTGCCCGCTCAAAGAGGAGATTGCAGAACAAGGTTTTGATATGATGATCATGCGGGAGCTGACAGGCGGACTCTATTTCGGAAAAGAAGTACGGAAGAAGAAGACGGAGTTCTCGTTGCAAGAGATGAGCTTACATATAGTGAAACGGAGATAAGGCGAATTGCGAAGCGCGGATTTGACATTGCGATGAAACGTCGGAAAAAAGTGACAAGCGTTGATAAGGCGAATGTTTTGGATTCTTCAAGATTATGGAGAAAAATTGTTGAAGAAGTTGCGAAAGAATATCCGGAAGTAACGCTTGAACATATGTTAGTGGATAATGCGGCTATGCAGCTTGTGAAGGATCCGGCACAATTTGATGTAATATTAACGGAAAATATGTTTGGTGACATTTTATCTGATGAGGCGAGTATGGTGACCGGCTCAATCGGAATGCTTGCAAGCGCAAGTTTAAACGATACAAAGTTCGGCCTTTACGAACCGAGCGGAGGTTCGGCCCCGACATTGCGGGAAAAGGAATCGCAAATCCGATTGCTACAATTTTATCGGCGGCGATGATGCTTAGATATTCGTTTGATCTCGATCAAGAAGCAGATGCGATTGAGGCGGCGGTAGAGAAAGTACTCGAGGAAGGATACCGGACGATTGATATTATGTCAGAAGGAATGACGCAGATCGGAACAAAAGAGATGGGAGAACGAATCTGTTCTTATATATAAAACGTGAAAGAGAGGCATAGGATAATGAGAAGCGATACAGTGAAAAAAGGGGTGCAGCAGGCCCGCACCGTTCTTTATTTAATGCGCTTGGAATGACGCAGGAGGAGTTAGACAGACCGCTGATCGGAGTTGTGAGTTCTTATAATGAGATCGTCCCCGGACATATGAATTTGGATAAGATCACAGAAGCGGTAAAAATGGGAGCCGCAATGGCAGGAGGAACGCCGATCATGGTTCCGGCGTTCGCCGTCTGCGATGGAATAGCGATGGGACATATCGGGATGAAATATTCGCTTGTTACGAGATCTTATCGCAGATTCAACAGAAGCGCTTGCAATGGCACATCAGTTTGACGGTCTTGTTATGATTCCGAACTGTGATAAAAATGTGCCGGGACTTCTTATGGCTGCTGCGCGTGTCAATATACCTACGATCTTTGTGAGCGGAGGACCGATGCTTGCAGGACATGTAAAAAGGGCAAAAGACAAGTTTGTCAAGCATGTTTGAAGCGGTCGGATCTTATGCGGCAGGCAAAATGAACGATGAAGAAATTTATGAATTTGAAAATAAAGCATGTCCGACGTGCGGTTCGTGTTCCGGAATGTATACAGCCAATAGCATGAATTGTCTGACAGAAGCATTGGGAATGGGACTTCGTGGAAACGGAACGATTCCCGCGGTATATTCTGCGAGACTTCAGCTTGCAAAACATGCGGGAATGCAGATTATGGAGCTTGTGAGAAACAATATCCGACCTAGAGATATTATGACGGAAGATGCGATTTTGAACGCTCTTACAGTCGATATGGCTCTTGGATGTTCGACAAACAGTATGCTTCATCTTCCGGCAATCGCACATGAGATAGGAATGGATTTTGAGATTGATTTTGCGAACGGAATCAGTGAGAAGACGCCGAACCTTTGTCATCTTGCTCCGGCAGGCCATACATATATCGAAGACCTTAATGAGGCAGGCGGAGTCTATGCGGTTATGAATGAGCTGAATAAAAAAGGACTTCTTCATACAGATTGTCTGACAGTAACCGGCAAGACAGTTGGGGAGAACATTGCGGGATGCGAAAATAAAAATCCCGATGTAATTCGTCCGATCGATCATCCATACAGTGAAACAGGTGGATTGGCTGTGTTAAAAGGAAATCTTGCACCTGACGGAAGCGTTGTAAAACGATCTGCTGTCTGCGATGAGATGCTTGTACATGAAGGTCCCTGCCCGTATTTTTGAAAGTGATGAAGAGGCAACGGAAGCAATCAAAACAGGAAAGATCAATCCGGGGATGTGATCGTGATCCGTTATGAAGGACCGAAAGGCGGTCCGGGAATGCGGGAGATGCTCAATCCGACTTCGGCGATTGCAGGATACGGACTCGGCTCGGAAGTAGCGCTTATTACAGACGGACGTTTCAGCGGCGCGTCAAGAGGCGCATCTATCGGTCATGTTTCTCCGGAAGCGGCGGTGGGAGGACCGGAATATCGCTCTTGTAGAAGAGGGAGACATTATACAGATTGATATTCCGAATTTATCTTTGAATCTGGCAGTTTCAGAAGAAGAACTGAAGAAGAGAAGAGAAAATGGCAGCCGAGAGAACCGAAAGTAAAGACCGGATATCTGGCAAGATATGCGTCTATGGTCACATCCGGAAACAGAGGTGCGATTCTGGAAATACCGAAAGAAAAATAAGAGCGCGGTTACAGGCTGTGCGGATAAGAGATACAGGATGTTTAAAGGAGTTATGGCATGCAGTTAAATGGAGCAGAAATTGTAATAGAATGTTTGAAAGAACAAGGGAGTAGACACGGTTTTCGGCTATCCGGGCGGTGCGATTCTCAATGTATATGATGAATTGTACAAACATCGGGATGAAATCAGGCACATCCTTACCTCCCATGAACAAAGGGGCTTCTCATGCGGCTGACGGATATGCGAGAGCAACGGGAAAAGTCGGCGTCTGCCTTGCTACGAGCGGACGGGGCGACGAATCTTGTTACCGGAATTGCAACGGCATATATGGATTCAATTCCTATTGTGGCAATCACCTGCAATGTAGGGGTATCACTTCTTGGAAAAGACAGTTTTCAGGAAATAGATATAGCGGGAATTACAATGCCGATTACGAAATATAGTTTTATTGTAAAAGATGTGACAAAATTGGCGGATACTATCCGTAAGGCATTTCGGATTGCAAAGACAGGACGTCCCGGGCCGGTGCTTGTCGATATACCGAAAGATATTACGGCTAAAGTAACGGAATATATTCCGGAAGAATTGGAAAATGCACAAAGGAAGATTCCTCGAGAAAAACTCCGAGGATGGATGAACAACGGTTTGACCGGGTGATTTCTATGTTGGAAGAAGCAGAAAAACCGTTTGTTTTCGTCGGAGGCGGAGCGGTTCTTTCAGGGGCGAGTCAAGAATTAAAAGAGTTTGTTGACAAGCTGGATGCTCCGGTTACGGATTCTCTTATGGGCAAAGGCGCTTTTCCGGGAACAGATCCGCGGTATACAGGTATGCTTGGCATGCATGGAACGAAAGCGTCCAATTACGGAGTAAGTGAATGTGACCTCTTGGTGGTTATGGGGGCAAGGTTCAGTGATCGTGTGACGGGGAATACAGAAAAATTTGCAAAAAATGCAAAAATTATACAGTTAGATATCGATCCGGTTGAAATTAATAAAAACGTTTTGATTACGGAAGAAATCATCGGCGATCTAAAAGATGTTTTAAAGACGCTTAATAAGCGTTTAAAACAGCAGAATCATGCAGAATGGCTTGAAAAAAATACAAGGGTATAAAGAAAAATATCCTCTGAAATATCATCCGAATGTATTATCGGGACCGTTTCTTGTAGAAGAGATCTATCGTCAGACAAACGGTGAAGCGCTCATTGTTACGGAAGTGGGACAGCATCAGATGTGGGCTGCACAGTATTATAAATATACAAAACCGAGAACCCTTCTTACGTCAGGCGGACTTGGAACGATGGGATATGGTCTTGGAGCGGCGCTTGGCGCAAAGACAGGATGTCCGGATAAAATCGTAGTAAATATTGCGGGAGACGGATGTTTCCGGATGAATATGAATGAGATTGCGACTGCAGTCCGGCACAATATTCCGATTATACAAGTTGTAGTGAATAATCATGTGCTTGGGATGGTTCGTCAATGGCAGGATCTCTTTTATGATGAGAGGTATTCGGCTACCGTGCTCAGAGATGCAGTTGATTTTGTGAAACTTGCAGAAGCTATGGGAGCAGAAGGAATGCGGGCTGTGTCGCAGGAAGAATTTAAGGAGGCGTTCTCTAAAGCGCTTGACATTGAATCGTCCGGTTGTGATTGACTGCCAGATAGACAGTGATGATAAAGTGTGGCCTATGGTAGCGCCCGGGGCCGCAATCAGTGAAGCGTTTGACGAAGATGACATGTAAAAGTCTGCATGGGCATATGTGTAATTATAAAAACAAATAAATTAAAAATAAAAAACAGGAGGAAGGAAAAATGAGCAGAGTATATAACTTTTTCAGCAGGACCGGCGTGCTGCCGGAAGAGGTATTGAAAGAGGCTGCCGCAGAAATGCTTGATTACAACGGAACAGGAATGTCAGTTATGGAGATGAGCCACAGGTCGAAAGCGTTTGAGGAGATCATTAATTCGGCAGAACAGGATTTGAGAGATCTGATGAATATACCGGATAATTATAAGGTGTTGTTCATGCAGGGAGGAGCGTCTCAGCAATTTGCTATGATCCCGATGAATTTTATGAAGAACAGAGTGGCTGATTATATCGTATTACAGGACAGTGGGCGAAAAAAGCGGCGAAAGAGGCAGAAAAATACGGGAAGGTAAATCGGATTGCGTCTTCGGAAGATCAGACTTTCTCATATATTCCGGATTGTTCCGACCTGCCTGTTTCGGAAGATGCGGATTATGTATACATTTGTGAAAACAATACGATTTACGGAACGAAGTTTAAAGAACTTCCGAACACAAAGGGAAAAACATTGATCGCTGATGTGTCGTCCTGTTTCCTTTCAGAGCCGGTTGATGTAGAAAAATATGGAATGATTTATGGTGGAGTTCAGAAAAATATAGGACCTGCAGGTGTTGTGATCGCAATTATCCGTGAAGATCTGATCACAGAGGATGTTCTCGAAGGAACGCCGACAATGCTTACATATAAGACACATGCTGATGCAAAATCGCTTTATAATACACCTCCGGCATATGGAATTTATATTTGCGGAAAAGTGTTTAAATGGCTGAAAGCACAGGGGGGACTTGCTGCGATCAAAGAGAAAAATGAGAAAAAGGCGAAAGTGCTTTATGATTTCCTTGATCAGAGTAAAATGTTTAAAGGAACAGTTGTCAAAAAAGATCGTTCCCTTATGAATGTTCCGTTTGTAACAGGAGATGCAGATCTTGATGCTAAATTTGTAAAAGAAGCGAAAGAAGCAGGACTTGAGAACTTAAAAGGACACAGATCAGTCGGCGGAATGCGCGCAAGTATTTACAATGCGATGCCGTATGAAGGCGTTGTGGCTCTGGTGGAATTTATGAAAAAATTTGAAGAGGAGAATGCATAATCATGTATAAATATCATTGCTTAAATCCAATTTCGGCAGTAGGACTTGATCAGCTGGATGAAAATTATGTGAATGTGGAGACTGCAAAAGGAGCAGACGCTATTCTTGTGCGAAGCGCAAAGATGCACGAGATGGAGTTTGATAAAAACTTGAAAGTGATCGCCCGTGCGGGCGCAGGTGTGAATAATATACCGCTTGAACGCTGTGCCGAAGAAGGGGTTGTTGTATTCAATACGCCGGGAGCAAACGCAAACGGCGTAAAAGAACTTGTGATTGCAGGAATGCTTTTTGGCAGCAAGAGATATTATCGGAGGAATCAACTGGGTTCAGGAATACGAAGAGGATGGCGATATTGCAAAGATCACAGAGAAAAAGAAAAAGTATTCGCAGGAACAGAACTTGAAGGGAAAAAAACTTGGCGTTATAGGTCTTGGCGCGATAGGTGTTCTTGTGGCAAATGCAGCCGTTCATCTTGGAATGGAAGTTTATGGATATGATCCATATGTTTCTGTTGATTCGGCATGGAGATTGTCGCGCAATATTCATCACGCGAAAACAGCAGATGAAATTTATAAAGAGTGTGATTATATTACAGTTCATGTGCCTGCATTGGAAGATACAAAAGGTATGATCAACAAAGACGCTATCAGTCTTATGAAAAAAGGCGTTGTTATTTTGAATTTTGCCAGAGATGTTCTTGTGAATCAGGAAGACATCGTAGACGCGCTTGTATCGGAGAAAGTGCGCTGCTACGTAACGGACTTCCCGACAAAAGAGATAGTCGGTGTCAGAGGCGCGATCGTGATTCCGCATCTTGGTGCATCTACAGAGGAGTCGGAATAACTGTGCTAAAATGGCTGCGGCAGAGGTGAAAGATTTTCTCGAGAATGGAAATATCACACATTCTGTAAACTTCCCGGATTGCGATATGGGAGCGAAAGGAGAAGGAGAGAGAATTACAATCCTTCATAAAAATATTCCGAATATGATCGGACAGTTCACCGCTCTTTTGGCTGAAAAGAATATGAATATTGAAGTTATGACAAATAAAAGCCGTAAAGAATACGCATATACGATGCTTGATGTGGATGGAACAGTTTCAGAAGATGTGGAAGCGCAGTTAGCAGCGGTAGAAGGCGTGTTGAAAGTAAGAGTGATCAGATAAGTGAACTCTTACTGTGAAGAGAGTAAAATAAATTAGATATCGTTGAGAAAGAGAGTGTGAATGACAGAACTGTTTGCGCTCTCTTTTTGTATGTAACAGTCCGGCTATACAGTAAGGGTTCGTGAATAGCGCAGGCAGAATTGTTACTTTTGTATAATAAAATACTTTAATGAAGGATTGACATATTTTGTATATTTGTATACAATTATACAAGAATACATATATCTGAGCACGAGGTGCAAGAGTATGTATAGCATACATATATACGTGTATACATATAAAAAGATGCAATCATAGGAGGAAATTTGATGGAAAACAGAAAAGTATTTTTGAATAAGCATACGAACTTGCTTGAATTAGAAGAACATATGTATCCCCTTGTTGATGTGGATACACCGAATGTATTTCGTAATTTGTTTCATTATGATGAGATTCCGAAGATTGCATTTAATGACAGGATTGTACCTCATAATATGCCGGATGAAATATGGATCACAGACACAACATTCAGAGATGGTCAGCAGTCGAGAGCTCCATATACGACTGAACAGATTGTTTCGATTTATGAATATTTGCACAGACTCGGCGGCCCGAAAGGAAAAGTACGGCAGAGCGAATTCTTTTTATACAGTAAAAAAGACAGAGATGCTGTCTATCGCTGCCTGGAAAAGGGTATGAATTTCCGGAGATTACGAGTTGGATCAGAGCAAGCAAAAAAGATTTTGAGCTTGTGAAGGAGATCGGATTAAAAGAGACGGGGATTCTTGTAAGCTGTTCGGATTATCATATTTTTATAAGTTGAAAATGACGAGAAAAGAGGCCTGAACATTATCTTACTGTAGTTCGTGAGTGTATGGAGACGGGAGTTCGTCCGCGATGTCATCTGGAAGATATTACGAGATCGGATATTTACGGATTTGTGATTCCGTTTTGTATGGAATTAATGAAATTGATGGATGAATATAAAATACCGGTAAAAATCCGTGTTTGTGATACGATGGGATACGGAGTGAATTTTCCGGGAGCTGTAATTCCAAGATCGATTCCGGGAATCATATATGGCTTAATGACTCATGCCGGTGTTCCAAGTGAACTGATCGAATTCCACGGACATAATGATTTTTATAAAGCGGTGAATAATTCAACGACAGCGTGGCTTTACGGGGCGTGCGGTGTAAACTGTTCATTGTTTGGTATCGGGGAAAGAACCGGAAATACTCCCCTTGAGGCAATGGTATTTGAGTATGCGCAGCTTCGCGGAACTTTGGATGGTATGGATACAACTGTGATCACGGAGCTTGCAGAATATTATGAGAAAGAAATCGGATATACTGTACCTTCAAGAACGCCTTTCGTAGGTAAGAAATTTTAATGTGACGCGTGCGGGGATTCACGCGGACGGCATGTTGAAAAATGAGGAAATATACAATATTTTTGATACGGATAAATTTTTAAACCGTCCCGCACTGGTGTCGGTTTCCAATACATCCGGAACAGCGGGGATCGCATATTGGATCAATGCGTATTTTAAACTTCTGGAAGAACGGAAAGTTGATAAAAATTCGGAACTGGTACATCGTCTGAAAGAATGGGTTGATAAACAGTATGAGGACGGACGCGTTACGGTCTTGACAGATGAAGAATTAATTGCCAAAATAGAAAGTGTATGTAGGGAACTGCATGTTGTATTGTAGATTATAGTCGGAGGATTTCAGATGGAAGAATATCAGGATCATTCCCTTGGAAGTCGTGTGTTTCAGAAGATAAGGGATAATATTTTAAATGGAACATATAAAGAAAACGACGAACTTAGGGAAACGGCGATAGGGAAAGAATTAGAGTGAGCCGGACGCCTGTACGGGAGGCTCTTCGTCAGCTTGAGTTGGAAGGGCTTGTGACGATTATTCCGAACAGAGGAGCTTATGTATCGGGTATATCTCATAAAGATATATGGGATATCTATAAGATCCGCTCGATGCTGGAAGGATTGTGCGCCCGCTGGGCGGCAGAACATATTACAGAAGAGCAGCTTGACCAGTTGGAAGAATCGCTTCTTCTTTCAGAGTTTCAAATGAAAAAAGGAAAGCGGCTTCAGCACGGAGCAGGTTGCGGCGTTGGATGGTCGTTTTCACGCTGTTCTCTATGAAGCTTCGGGAAGCAGAATGCTGAAACATGTTCTGACGGATTTTCATAATTATGTGCAAAGAGCCAGAAAATCATCGATCGTATCAGAAGAAAGAGCCAGAAAGTCGATACGTGAACACAGACAGATTTTACGTGCGATCAAAGACAGAGATGCAGAGATGGCAGAACAGCTTGCTAATGAGCATATTATTCATGTAATGCAAAATTTGAAAAAGCAGGGATATTAGATTGCAAAAAGTACAGCTACATCGGAAGCTGTATAAGCGGAAGATGTGTTGAATAGATGGGGGCAAAAAGTTCATATATTAAAAAGGAGAAAATAACAATGGGAAAAATCAAAATGACGACACCGCTTGTGGAGATGGACGGAGATGAGATGACAAGAATTCTTTGGAAAATGATCAAAGACGAGCTTCTTATTCCGTATATTGATCTAAAAACAGAATATTATGATCTTGGATTAGAGCATAGAAACGAGACAGACGATCAGGTCACGGTTGATTCTGCAATGGCGACCAAGAAATATAAGGTTGCGGTAAAATGTGCTACAATTACTCCAAATGCAGCGCGCATGGATGAGTATGATTTGAAAGAGATGTGGAAAAGTCCAAACGGTACGATTCGTGCGATTCTTGACGGAACGGTATTTCGTGCTCCGATCGTGGTGAAAGGAATCGAGCCGTGTGTGAAGAATTGGAAGAAACCGATTACGATTGCAAGACATGCATATGGTGATGTATACAAAGGTTCTGAGATGAAAATTCCGGGGTAAGCCGAAAGTTGAACTTGTATATACAGCAGAGGACGGAAGCGAGACGAAAGAGCTTGTACATAATTTTGACGGACGGGTATTGTGCAGGGAATGCATAATATCAACCGTTCGATCGAAAGTTTTGCAAGAAGCTGTTTTTCTTATGCTCTTGATACAAAGCAGGATCTTTGGTTTGCCACAAAAGATACGATTTCCAAAAAGTATGATCATACATTTAAAGATATTTTTCAAGAGATTTATGACGCTGAGTTTGATGAGAAGTTCAAAGAAGCAGGCATTGAGTATTTTTACACGCTTATCGATGATGCGGTTGCCCGTGTAATGAAATCAGAAGGCGGATATATTTGGGCATGCAAAAACTACGACGGAGATGTGATGAGTGATATGGTGTCTTCTGCCTTTGGTTCGTTGGCGATGATGACATCTGTTCTCGTTTCACCGGAAGGATACTATGAATATGAAGCGGCTCACGGAACTGTTCAGCGCCACTACTATAAGCATTTAAAAGGGGAAGAGACATCGACAAACTCAGTGGCAACGATTTTTGCATGGACAGGTGCGCTTAGAAAAAGAGGAGAACTTGACGGCAATACCGAATTGATGGAGTTTGCGGATAAGTTGGAAAAAGCAACGATAGATACGATCGAGGCGGGAGAGATGACAAAAGATCTCGCATTGATCACAACGCTTGAAAATCCGACGGTACTCAACAGCGAGCAGTTTATTAAAGCAATCGCAAAGAGACTGTAATGATTGAAATAACAGAAAAATAAAAACATGTCCGCAGTGGTGGAAAAAGACCGCTGCGGGCATGTTTTTGTCTGGCGGAAATTAAATTTTGATCACCTTCTGCTTGTATTCATTTTGGAAGGCTGTTTTAAACTTATCGGTGACGACGGAAGTGTATAAATTAGATGCAAGCATGTCATTGCGAAGCATTTTGCGGCCTAGAGGAGGGATGGTTTCGGTTTCAGACAACCGGATAAGAAGCGGCAGTGAACTTTCTTTTGAAATGCGTGTGAGCAGTTTTTCCCGGTCTTTCCGAAAGCCTAAAAGGCGGGCGTAAAAATGATATCCGCCATCAATATATTCCTCTACGTCTGTTTTCTTTATTCCGAGCATTATATGAAGGAGTGCCCGGTTGATCCGTGTCTGCGTAAGTTCTCTTGTTTTTAGAAGGTCACAGAACTGTTTGTAGTTGAAAAAGTAATTAAGCCGGGAACAGATTCTGTTTGCCAGCTCTTCAGAGACATCCATGTATCGGAGCAGGTTTTCGGGATATTTGTTTAATAATTTGTATTTCAGGATAAGAGAAAAGTCGTTTTGATAAATCGGGTAAGAAACTTTGTGGCAATCTTTTAAAAGTTTCAGGCAGCACTGCGGCACTTGTGATTCCAATTCTCCGAAAATGTTAAAAGGGGCGGTGTCGTCAAAAAGCTCCCTTTGGCAGATCGTCATATTTTCTTAAAGAAGATCCTGAATACGAAAGAAGAGAACGGATCGCCGATGCAGAACTTAAATTCTCTGTACTGAGTTCTTGGTCGTGATACCGGGCGCCTTTTCTGAGGATCGTATATGGTTTGATCGTGCTTTTTAATTTTCTGATCGCTTTTAGGTATTCGATTCCGAGACTATTATTAGGTTCATCTAAAAGAGCCGCAAAGTTTTTTTCCGGAAGATATTCTTTCAAAGCTTTTCTGCGTGCACACGGAAAGGAAAGTCCGTTTCTTAAATGTTTTTTAAAAGAGAACGGTAATCTTTTGGCTCTTGACAGAGAAGGTCTGCAATTTCGGATAAAGCATCTAAATCTCCGCATTCACTCCCGAAACAAAGCGAGTCTACAATTTGAAGCTGGTCCAACAAAGCGACAGCGCTTTCGGCAAACAATTCTGCGCTTCCGGTAGAATAGCAGACAGGAAGTTCAAATACAGCGGAAGCACCGCATTCCAGAGCGGATTCGGCTCTTAAACGCTTTGGCATGACAGCCGGAACACCTCTTTGGACATAATCGCCGCTCATAACAACGATGACAGCGTCGGCACCGGTTGTACGTTTTGCCTGTTGGATATGGTAGAGATGTCCATTGTGAAATGGATTATATTCTGTAATAAGTCCTACAATTTTCATAAGAAACTCCTTGTATATCATTTTCTGCCATATTATACTATAAAAAGATGAATTTTACAGTGGAATATGTAACGGTTCAGTCCGTGTTGTTCATAAAACCGCACTGCGTGCCTATTATGGCTGAATTGTTACAAAAAGATATCTTGGAAGATGAGGAGTTAGGCATGGATCAGGAAAACAGACTTGACGTAGAGCAGATGATCGAACTGCTTGAAAAGCATGATTTTAAAAAATTAAAGGAAGAACTGGAGTCTGTGCATCCGGTAGACATTGTAGATGATTGGAAGAATTGGACAAAAACAACGTATTTTGATCTTCCGTCTTCTGGCAAAAGAAGAAGCGGCGGAAGTGTTTACGGATATGAACAGCGACATGAGAGAAGATTTGATCAATGCGCTGACGGATTCGGAGTTGGAAGAAGTTATGGAAGAGATGTACGTTGATGACACCGTCGACGTATTAGAAGAAATGCCGGCAAATGTAGTGGATCGTCTTTTGATGGCAACGGATGAAGAGACAAGAAAGAAGATAAATGCGCTTTTGCAGTATCCGGAGGACAGTGCGGGCAGCATTATGAATATCGAGTATATCAGCCTTCGTAAAGAGATGACGGTTGCGGATGCTATTTTAAAGATTCGTCAGGTCGGTATTAATAAAGAGACGATTTATACATGCTATGTGACGGAAAAAAGAAGATTGATCGGCATGGTCGATGTAAAGGATCTTCTTACGGCAGGAGAGTCGAGACTGATAGAAGAGATCATGGATGAAAACGTGCTTTACGCCCGCACACTGGATGATCAGGAGCATGTGGCGAATATGATCAATAAATACGGATTAGTAGCAATTCCGTAATTGATCATGAAGACTGTCTTGTCGGAATCGTAACAGTAGATGATGCGATGCTTGTATTGCAGGATGAAACGACAGAAGATATCAGTATTATGGCCGGTGTCAGTCCAAATGAAGATTCTTATTTTGAAACATCCGTTTTCCAACAGGCGAAAAACCGTACGCCGTGGTTGATGCTACTGATGCTTTCGGCAACGATCACGGGCGAAATACTGGGATATTATGAGCAGGCGATGGCTGCGATGCCGATCTTGATCACATTTATTCCGATGTTGATGGGAACGGGAGGAAACTGCGGATCTCAAAGCTCGACTCTGATTATTCGAGGTCTTGCGGTCGGCGAAATTGAGTTTTCGGATATTTTTAAAGTTATCTTTAAAGAGATCAGAGTGGCGCTTGTTGTCGGAACTCTTCTTGCGTTTGTGAACGGGGTAAGAATCTGTATTATGTATGATCGTAACATTATGCTGGCAGTTGCCCTTGGAATTACAATGATCGCAGTTGTAATGATGGCAAAGTGTATCGGGTGTATCCTTCCTCTTCTGGCAAAGAAGATCGGACTTGATCCGGCAATCATGGCGGCTCCGCTTATTACAACAATTCTTGATACATGCACAATCCTTGTTTATTTTAACATCGTGACAACGATGTTTAGGCTGTGAGGGTAAAAGAACGGAAGAAAAGAACAAAGGGAAGAGAAAACAAATAACAAAGGGCATAAGAAACCAAAAGATTGATATTTTTATAACAATCATACAAAGATGAAAAGAAATTGTATAAAATTGTACTTAAAAATGCACATGGAATCCCCTTGTATACAAAATCCCTTTGCGTTATAATAAAAATATAATTGTGAAAAATGAAAGGTGGCTTTTTAAATCATGGGATTTATCGATGAAATCAAGGCAAGAGCAAAAGCTGATAAAAAGGTGATTGTTCTTCCTGAGACAGAGGACGAAAGAACTTATAAGGCTGCGCAGACGGTCTTAAGAGAAGGGATTGCAGATTTGATTCTCGTAGGAAACGAAGAAGAAATCGAGAAAAATAAAGGCGCATATGATATTACAGGCGCTGTGATCGTTGATCCGGCTAAAAATGATAAAACAGAAGAGTATATTGCAAAGCTTGTTGAATTAAGACAGAAAAAAGGAATGACAGAAGAGCAGGCAAGAGAGCTCCTCCTGAATAATTATCTGTACTACGGCGTTATGATGGTGAAAATGGGAGACGCCGACGGTATGGTGTCCGGAGCATGTCATTCTACGGCGGATACACTTCGTCCGTGTCTTCAGATCTTGAAGACAAAGCCGGGAACAAAACTTGTATCTGCATTCTTTTTAATGGTTGTTCCTGACTGTGATATGGGAGCGGACGGAACGTTCATCTTCGGAGATGCCGGACTTGAGCAAAACCCTGATCCGGAAAAACTGGCAAACATTGCACTTTCTTCCGCAGAATCTTTCGAGACGCTGACAGGAAAAGAACCGATTGTAGCGATGCTTTCTCATTCTACAAAAGGAAGTGCAAAACATGCAGATGTCGATAAAGTTGTAGAAGCAACAAAGATCGCGCACGAACTTGCGCCGGAATTAAAATTAGACGGAGAGCTTCAGCTTGACGCCGCTATCGTTCCGGAAGTCGGAGCATCGAAAGCTCCGGGCAGTGAAGTGGCAGGTAAAGCGAACGTGTTGATCTTCCCTGATCTTGATGCCGGCAATATCGGATATAAACTTGTACAAAGACTTGGAAAGGCAGAGGCATACGGACCGCTTACACAGGAATCGCAGCTCCTGTCAACGATCTGTCACGCGGATGCAGCGCAGAAGATATTGTGGGTGTTGTTGCAATTACGGCGGTGCAGGCACAGGCAGAGTAAGATCGAGTACATAGAGAGTTTCAGTAAAACTTTCTGTTTATATAGTTTATAAAAACAAAAATGGAGGAGAAGTAATGAACGTATTAGTAATCAACTGTGGAAGTTCTTCATTGAAATTTCAGCTCATTAACGCGGAATCAGAAGAAGTTTTGGCGAAAGGAATTTGTGAGAGGATCGGAATTGACGGACGTCTGACGTATCAGCCGGAAGGCGGAGAAAAAGAGGTGTCGGAAAAGGCGATGCCGACCCATACAGAGGCAATTCAGTTTGTGATTGAAGCTCTTACAAATCCGGAAACGGGTGTTGTTAAGAGTTTGGATGAAATCGGAGCTGTAGGACATCGTGTCGTACACGGCGGAGAAAAGTTTGCATCCTCAGTTGTGATTACAGAAGAAGTGAAGAAAGCGATAGAGGAATGTAATGATCTTGCGCCGCTTCATAATCCGGCAAACTTGATCGGTATTACAGCCTGCGAAAAACTTATGCCGAATACACCTATGACAGCTGTATTCGATACGGCGTTCCATCAGACAATGCCGGAAAAAGCATATATGTACGGACTTCCATACAATTATTATGAGGATTATAAGATCAGACGTTACGGCTTCCATGGAACAAGCCACAGTTTCGTATCTAAGAAAGCGGCGGAAGTGATGGAAAAACCGTATGAAGAACTGAAGACGATCGTATGTCATCTCGGAAACGGATCAAGTGTGACAGCTGTCATGAACGGACAATCTGTAGATACTTCTATGGGAATGACTCCGTTGGAAGGTCTTGTAATGGGAACACGTTCGGGAAATATCGATCCTGCGATCATGGAATTTATCGCAGAGAAAGAACATCTTGATATTGCAGGCGTGATGGACGTTCTTAATAAGAAGTCAGGTGTGTTCGGTTTTGTCAAACATATGTTACACCCCGATCAATAAATTCACTCAGAACAGTTTGTGGTGATTTCCACCCCAGAGGTCTCATGGGAAACTGGTTATAATCCCTACGGTTATAGGTTTGAAGCTGCTTGGAAAAATCCTCAAAGGAATAGAAAGTATGCGAGGTATAAAAACGTTCATTATCCTTGCGGTGGCTGCGTTCCACTTTTCCGTTATGACGTGGTGTAAAGGGTCGGATCAGTTTATGTTGGATGCCAAGTTCTTTTAAAGTCCGTTGGAATAAAGTCAATGTTTCTTTGCCGGAAGTGGAAAAGCGCTTTGTAAACTCCACGCCGTTGTCTGTCTGAACGCATTCGATTGGCATAGGAAAGCGTTGGATCAGATGCTTGAGGAACTGTGCGGATGAATAGGTGCTGTGTTCTTCAAAAGCTTCCACATACCGCCAGCGGGAGTACTCATCAATGGCGGTATACTGATAGAATTTCTTTCCTTTCGCATTATTGACAAGACAACATGCAGGAACGAATTTCACATCGACCTGGATACGCTGTCCGGGATATTTCATCTGCTCATAAGGCTTCGGAATATATTTGGGATTCGGAAGTTTTTGAGCCAAGATTCCCTGTTTCTTCAGAAAACGATACAATCCTGGGATGGAACGTTTATAACCGCGCTGCATAAGTTTGACCCAAAAGACAACCAGACCAGAATGGGGATTGCGCCTACGCATATCTTGGATCAGCTTGATTTCTTCAGGTGTATGCTGATTGGGATGGTGATGGGGACGGCGTGAACGATCGCGGAGAGACTCTATTGTGCCGTCATAGCGGCGCTTCCAACGATAAATATACTGGCGGTTTGTCTTATATTTAATTGCTGCTTTTGAGACACCATATTTTTCGGCGAAACGGATCAAGGATAGACGATACCTCATATCTTGTGTTATACTTGCCATGCGGGAATACTTCCTTTCTTAAATGTTTAGGTTTGGTAGCTTAAAGCATAACACAGAAAAGGTATTTCCGCTTTTAATTATTCAGTTGTAACACATGTATTGTAATCCTACAATATTTTGTGTGTTTTCATGAAAATGACGGTTGACAAACAGAATTTACATGATATAATAATTCAGGTATGAATAGGAGTAAATAACAATGTTAATTAACCTATCAGACGTTTTGTCAGACCAGCATAAGACAGTTGAAGAGACTGTGCCGCTTACAATGGGAGAGATCCGGATGAAATTCGGGAAGTATCCGATTGTCGAGAGTGAGCCGGTTCATGTCCGGGTAGAACATGTCAGGGGAAAGGAAATGCTTATTTATGCAGATACCAGACTTGTGACGGTCATTCCCTGTGACAGATGCTTGGAGGATGTAAGATATGAATTTGCTTTAGATTTTGCAAAACATGTCGACATAGGTCTCTCCGACGCAGAACTGACAGAGGAGCTGGATGAATCAAACTTTATTGACGGATATCATCTTGACGTGGACAAACTACTCAGTAATGAGATCTTGTCGGGATGGCCGGAAAAAAGTACTGTGCAAGGAAGATTGTAAGGTCTTTGCCCGGTATGCGGTCAAAATTTGAATACAAAGTCCTGCGATTGTGAAGATACGGGGCTTGATCCTAGAATGTCAGTTGTCCGTGACTTATTTAAGAATTTTAAGGAGGTGTAACCTATGTCAATCTGCCCAAAGAATAAATCTTCTAAAGCAAGAAGAGATAAAAGAAGAGCTAACTGGAAGATGAGCGCTCCGAACCTTGTAAAATGCAGCAAGTGCGGCGAACTCATGATGCCTCACCGTGTATGCAAAGCTTGTGGCGCATACAATAAACGTGAGATTATTTCCGTTGACTAATCGTGAATTGAATGAAGAGGACGTAAAATATGATTTTACGTCCTTTTTTTATTGCTATGCGTATGATAAAAAGATGTCCGACGGACATTTTTTAGTTGATTTTACAATAATATCAATTAGAATGATTTCAGTAGCGTTAGGAGGAATGAAGATGTCTGACATGACAAGAGTAGCGCTTGATGCAATGGGCGGCGATAATGCGCCGGTGGAGATGGTAAAAGGCGCTGTAGAAGCAGTACAAAAGCGGAACGATATTCAGGTTCTGCTCACAGGAAAAGAAGAGATATTGAAGGAAGAACTTGCAAAGTATACATATCCGGATGAAAAGATTCATATTGTGAATGCGACTGAAGTGATCGAAACTGCAGAGCCGCCGGTAAAAGCAATCCGCAGCAAGAAAGATTCCTCTCTTGTGACGGCAATGAAACTTGTCAGAAACGGTGAGGCAGACGCTTTTGTTTCGGCAGGAAATTCAGGCGCGGTTCTCGTTGGAGGACAGCTTCTTGTCGGCAAGATTAAAGGGGTAGAGCGTCCGCCGCTTGCGCCGCTGATTCCGACGCTGAAAGGAGTTTCCCTTTTGATCGACTGCGGAGCGAATGTAGATGCCCGACCGTCTCATCTTGTCCAGTTTGCAAAGATGGGATCTATCTATATGGAGAGCGTTGTAGGTAAGAAGAATCCTACGGTTGGCATTGAATATCGGCGCGGAAGAAGAGAAAGGGAATGCCCTTGTGAAAGAGACGTTTCCGCTTCTGAAAGAGTGTCCTGATATCAATTTTATCGGAAGCGTGGAAGCGAGAGAGATCCCCTATGGCGATGTAGATGTCATCGTATGTGAAGCTTTTGTCGGCAACGTGATCCTTAAGCTTTATGAAGGCGTTGCAGGGGCGCTTGTCAAGAAGATCAAAAGTGGTATGATGGCAAATCTGAAGAGCAAAATAGGCGGTCTTTTGGTGAAACCGGCCTTGAAAGATACGTTGAAAGATTTCGACACAAGCGAACATGGCGGAGCACCGCTGCTCGGATTGAAAGGTCTTGTTGTCAAAACACATGGAAGCTCGACATCAAAAGAAGTATGTAATTCGATTATTCAATGTGTGACATTTAAAGAGCAGAAGATCAACGAAAAGATAACGTCAGTTATTCAAAAAAAATCAGGAAAATATTTAAAGATCAGGTAAGGAGAAGATATTATGGAATTTGAAAAGCTTCAAAAAATTATCGCGGAAGTTCTTAATTTAAGTGAGGAAGAGATTAGACCGGACAGTACATTTGTAGATGATCTCGGAGCAGATTCTCTTGATGTATTCCAGATCATCATGGGAATCGAAGAAGAGTTTGACATTGAGATCGATAATGAAGAAGCGGAGAAAATAACAACAGTTCAGGATGCTGTTGATCAGATCAAAAAAGCAGTGGAATAATTTGGTGTAAAATGAAAAAGCCCCTGTGGGCTTTTTCGTTTTACATGGAAAAAAATAAAGGACGGTGCAAGACACCGGGAAAGAGTAGAAAATGCATAAGAAATTAAAAGAGTTAGAACAGAAGATAGGTTATCGATTCAGAAATTTTTCTTTTCTTGAACAGGCAATGATGCACAGTTCCTATACGAATGAGCATCGGATGGAAAAATACAGATGCAATGAACGTTTAGAGTTTTTGGGAGATGCGGTCTTAGAACTGATTTCCAGTGAGTTTTTGTTTCGGCAGTCTCCGAAAGTTCCGGAAGGAGAGCTGACAAAAACAAGGGCAAGCATGGTGTGTGAGCAGTCATTGGCAATGTGCGCGAGAGACATCGATCTTGGAAGCTATCTTCTTCTCGGAAAAGGGGAAGAGGTAACAGGAGGGCGTTTTCGTGATTCTGTGACTTCAGATGCACTGGAAGCTTTGATCGGAGCAATATATCTGGATGGTGGTTTTACTAATGCAAAAGAGTTTATACATCGTTTTGTTTTGACGGACCGGAAGATAAGAAACTCTTTTATGATAGTAAAACTATCCTTCAAGAGATTGTTCAGGCTGAAAAACTAGGAGAGATAGAATATCATCTGATAGGCGAGGAAGGACCTGATCATAACAAATCATTTTCTGTGGAACTGACGATCCGGGCAGGTCGTACGGTAAAGGCAAAGGAAGGACTAAAAAGCGGCGGAACAGCAGGCTGCCTATGAGGCGATTCATGTGCTGAAAAAAAGATAACGCAGGTGTTCTATGTATTTAAAAAGTATAGAAGTGCAGGGGTTTAAGTCCTTTGCAAATAAGATTAAATTTGACTTTCATAACGGAATTACAGGTATTGTCGGACCAAAAGGAAGCGGAAAGAGCAATGTTGCGGATGCAGTTCGCTGGGTACTGGGAGAGCAACGGGTAAAACAGCTCCGCGGCGGTACGATGCAGGACGTAATCTTTTCGGGAACAGAGAACAGGAAACCGTTAAGTTATGCCTCTGTAGCGATCACATTGGATAATGCGGATCACAAATTGCCTGTTGATTATGAAGAAGTTACTGTGACGAGAAAGCTGTATCGTTCGGGAGAAAGTGAATATCTGATCAACGGAGCGTCCTGTCGGCTGAAAGATATTAATGAAATGTTTTATGACACAGGTATCGGTAAAGAAGGATATTCGATTATCGGTCAGGGACAGATCGAGTTCGACGAGGCTGCCGGAATCGTTAAATTTAAGCGGAGAAAAAACCTTTCTTTAAAGAAACTGGAAGAAGAACGGCATGAATCTTAACCCAGGGTAAACGATATCCTTCAGGAACTGGAGAAGCAGTTGGGACCTTTGGAACGTCAGTCCGAGACAGCCAAGGGAATATTTAAAAAAAAGGAAGAGTTGAAGACATATGATATTAATATGTTCCTTTTGGAAGAAGAGAGAACGTATCAGGGATGTTGCCGGAAATACAAAAGCTTGAGATGCATCATTAGAATGGATGAAGCAAATGTCCGTTATGAGAAGATGAAAGAGGAGTATAACCTGATAGAAGGGCAGGTTGAAGAAATTGATCTGGCTATCGAGACAGCAAGAACTCAGATGAATGAAACCGGTCTTTTGAAGCAGCAGTTGGAGGGACAGATCAACGTCTTAAAAGAACAGATCAATACAGCTCGGATGAACGATGAGCATTATGGACATCGTGCAGGAGTGATCCATACAGAAATTGAGTCCAAGGACGGCAAAGAAAAAAAGAACTGGAAAAAGAAAAGCAGAATGTTCTGGAAAAGCTGGAAAAGGCACGTGGGACTGATGCACAGGCCAGGCAGAAGCTGATTGATACGCAGTCTTTGATCGCTGAATATACAGATGAGATCGAGCAGTGCAAAAAGAGATCATGGAGCTGCTTGGAAGTCGTGCATCAACGACTGCAAAGATGCAGCATTTCGATACGACAAGAGAACAGATTCAGACAAGAAAAAGCAGTTATTGCCAGAGGATTGCTGGAAGTTGCAACCGAGGCAGAAGAACAGAATCTGATCCTGAAAAAGCATGAAGAAGAACCAGTTTGAGTTCAGAAAGAAATAGCAGAGTGTAATGCAAAAGATTTCAGAGAATGAACGGGAACTTGAACGGTTACAGAAAGAGCTGCGTGAAAAGCAGGAAAAACTGAAAATCGGCCAGACCGCTTATCACAGAGAGTCGTCCAGGCTGGAATCCCTGAAAAATATTACAGAACGCTACGATGGCTACGGCAACAGTATCCGGAAGGTGATGGCAAAAGAAAGAGCAGGAACCGGGGCTGATCGGAGTTGTTGCAGATATCATCAAGGTAGAGCAAGAATATGAGATTGCGATTGAAACTGCAATTTGGCGGCAGTATTCAGAATATTGTAACCGACAATGAGAATACTGCAAAGAGGATGATCGAATTTCTGAAAAAGGAATAAGTTCGGGCGGGCAACGTTTCTCCCACTTACCAGTATGCGGGGAAGTGGAGGAATCCGCAATGCAGAGGCCTTAAGAGAACCGGGAGTGATCGGACTTGCGAATACACTGGTTCATGTAGAAAGCAGATTTAGCGGACTTGCGGAACAGCTTGGAAAACTATCGTGGTCGATCAGATTGACCATGGAATCGCAATCGCAAGAAAGTATCGTCAGACACTCAGACTGGTGACTCTTGAAGGGGAACTGATCAATCCGGGCGGCTCCATGACCGGAGGTGCATTTAAAAATTCCAGCAATCTGCTGAGCCGACGCCGGGAGATAGAAGAATTTGAAAAGACGGTAGTGATGCTGAAGACAGAGATGGATACTTTGGAAGAAGAAGTACGCAAGGTGAAAGATCTGAGAGCCGGAATCTACAGCTCTACGGATGAGATCCAGCAGACGCTCCGGAAAGCTTCTGTTGTGGGAGACGACTGCGAGGATGAATGTTGAGCAGACGCAGTTAAAGCAGTTAGAGGCCAAGCAGAAATATGACGGTTATCAGAAAGAACAGGAAAGTCTGTTGCAGGAACTTCAGGAGATTACGGATAATGAGGATTCGATCCAGATGGAATTAGAGACCTCTGAAAATATGGAGAAGGAGTTGAATGAAAAGATCAGTCAGCTTCAGATCCGGTTAGAAACAGACAAAAAAAGAAGAGGGATCACAACTGAAGCAGACAGAGGAAGTACATCTTTCACTTGGTAAGTCTGGAGCAGCAGGATAACTTTATTTTGGAAAATATGATCCGTATTGAGGAAGAAATCCAGAAGTTCTGCAATGAACTGGAAGAACTTGGTGAAAGCCGGGGAAATGCATCTGAGGAGATCCGGGAAAAAGAAGAAAAGATCCGGGAATTACAGCAGACCATTGAAGAGTCGAAAGAGCTGTTTGAGGAGATCAGGCAGGAGATTCACGGTCAGACTTCAAAGAGAGAAGAACTGAATCAGAAGAATAAAAGATTTCCTGAGGCTCCGTGAAGATTTGTCAAAACATATTGCAGATCTTGATAAAGAGACGTTCCGTCTGAACAGTCAGAAAGAGGGATATGAAGAAGCATCTGAAAAACAGATGAATTATATGTGGGAAGAATACGAACTCACCTATAATCATGCGATGGAGCTTCGAATGAAAAGCTGACCGATCTGGCAGAGATGAAGCGGCAGATCCAGGTTTTGAAAAATGAGATCCGTAAACTTGGTACAGTTAATGTAAATGCGATCGAAGACTATAAAATGTGTCGGAGAGATATACTTTCCTCAAAGGGCAGCATGATGATCTGGTAGAGGCTGAAGCATCACTTGTGCAGATTATCGAGGAACTGGATACTGCAATGCGGAAGCAGTTTACCGAGCAGTTTGCAAGAATCGCAAAAGAATTTAATGAGGTATTCCGTCAGTTATTCGGAGGAGGAAAAGGTACACTGGAGCTGATGGAGGACGAGGATATCCTGGAAGCGGGGATCCGGATCATTGCACAGCCGCCGGGCAAAAAGCTCCAGAATATGATGCAGCTTTCAGGAGGCGAAAAGCACTGACGGCGATTTCGCTGTTATTTGCAATCCAGAATCTGAAAACCGTCACCGTTCTGTCTGCTGGATGAGATTGAGGCGGCACTGGATGATAATAATGTAGACCGGTATGCACAGTATCTTCATAAACTTACGAAGCATACGCAGTTTATTGTTATCACGCACAGAAGAGGAACCATGGCGGCAGCAGACCGTCTGTATGGTATTACCATGCAGGAAAAGGGAGTATCTACGCTGGTATCGGTAGATCTTCTGGAAGACCAACTGGAGAAGTAGGAGGCAGAAATGGGAGAAGAAAAGAAAGGATTTTTCAGGCGACTGGTATCCGGGCTTACAAAGACCAGGGATAATATCGTATCAGGAATGGACAGTATTTTTCATGGATTTTCCAGGATTGATGACGATTTTTATGAAGAACTGGAAGAAATCCTGATCATGGGGGATCTTGGCGTACGGGCGACTATGGATATCATAGAAGATCTGAAAGAAAAGTAAAAGAACAGCATATAAAAAGAGCCGTTGGAATGCAGGCAGCTTCTGATCGACAGTATCCGGGAGCAGATGGATGTAGGTGAGACAGCGTATGAGTTTGAAAACCGGACATCTGTAGTATTTGTGATCGGAGTGAATGGTGTAGGAAAGACAACCACGATCGGAAAGCTTGCAGGAAAGCTGAAAGATCAGAATAAAAAGTAATTCTTGCAGCAGCAGATACATTCCGTGCAGCAGCAGGAGAACAGCTCAGGGAATGGGCGAACCGTGCCGGTGTTGAAATGATCGGCGGGCAGGAAGGTGCAGATCCTGCGTCAGTTGTCTATGATGCGGTAGCAGCCGCAAAAAGCAAGAAAAGCGGATGTACTTTTGTGTGATACAGCAGGCAGACTGCATAATAAGAAAAATCTTATGGAAGAGTTAAAGAAGATCAACCGGGTAATCGACAGAGAATATCCGGATGCTTTTCGTGAAACACTGGTCGTATTAGATGCCACGACGGACAGAATGCTCTGGCACAGGCAAAAGAATTTAATGAAGTGACAGACATTACAGGAATTGTTCTTACGAAAATGGATGGAACTGCAAAGGGTGGAATTGCTGTAGCGATTCAGGCAGAACTGGGTATCCCGGTAAAATATATCGGAGTTGGTGAGACAATCGATGATCTGCAGAAGTTTGATTCGGAAGAGTTTGTAAAGGCACTGTTCTACAGGGAGGAAGAAAAAATGATGACATTGGAGAAATTTGAAGAAGCAAGTGAACTTGTCAAGAAAGTGACAAATCCTACAAAGCTGGTTTTCAGTGAGTATCTCAGTACGCAGACGGGAGCAAAAGTATATCTGAAACCGGAAAATATGCAGCATACAGGAGCATACAAGATCAGGGGAGCTTACTATAAGATCAGTACGCTGACAGAAGAAGAACGGAACAGAGGACTGATTACAGCTTCTGCCGGCAACCATGCACAGGGAGTTGCATTTGCAGCAAGAGAATTTGGATGCAAGGCAACAATTGTTATGCCGACAGTTACACCTTTAATCAAGGTAAACAGAACAAAGAGCTATGGGGCAGAAGTTGTACTTCATGGGGATGTATACGATGATGCATATCAGTATGCCTGCAAGCTTGCAGAAAGAAAATGGCTACACATTTGTGCATCCGTTTAATGATCTGGATGTCGCTACCGGTCAGGGATCAATTGCAATGGAGATCGTACAGGAACTTCCGACAGTTGATTATATTCTTGTCCCGATCGGTGGCGGTGGTCTGATCACCGGAGTTTCAACACTTGCAAAGATGCTGAATCCGAAGATCAAAGTGATCGGAGTTGAACCTGCAAGGGGCAGCCAGCATGACAGCAGCACTGAAAGCAGGGGAAGTTGTAGAACTTGATTCTGCCAATACGATTGCAGACGGAACGGCTGTAAAGGAAGTCGGAGATCAGAATCTGCCGTATGTTCAGGAAAATGTAGATGATATTCTTCTGGTAGAAGATGATGAGCTGATCAGGACATTTCTGGATATGGTTGAGAATCATAAAATGATCGTAGAAAATTCGGGCCTTCTTTCTGTGGCAGCACTGAAGCAGCTTGACTGTAAAGGAAAGAAAGTTGTCTGTGTACTGAGTGGAGGAAATATGGATGTGATTACCATGTCCTCCATCGTTCAGCATGGACTGATCCAGAGACCGTATTTTCTCCGTATCCGTGCTTCTTCCGGATAAGCCGGGTGAGCTTGCACGCGTGGCAGAGACGATCGCAAATGTCCAGGGTAATATTATCAAACTTGAGCATAATCAGTTTGTAAGTACGAATCGAAACGCAGCGGTAGAACTTCGTATCACCATGGAAGCATTTGGAACAGACCATAAGAAGAAGATTCTTGAAGCACTGGATGAAAATGGATTCAGACCAAAGACAATCAGTGCGAAATTATATTAAAAAGTCAGGAAGGACAGATTCCTGATCCTTAAACTCTTCAGTTAAAGAGCAACAGAAAGTACAATCTGACAGTTAGATGCAGACAGCAGAAAGAGGGAAACAGAAAAATGGAAAGAAAAAAGCCAGAAGCAGGAGAAAAATATCGTCATTTTAAAGGTGGTATTTATGAGATACTGCATTGTGCCATATCGACAGAGACGAGAGAAGAAATGGTTGTCTATGTGGCGGTGAACAGAACAAAGGGAAAAGTTTTTGTGAGCAGACTGGTGAATTTTATGAGTCCATTAATCCGGGAACAGGCAGATGAGTGGGGACAGAAATATCGTTTTGAAAAGATAGAAGAAGTTGCTCCGATTTGTGAATCCGAGGCACTGCAGGATGATATGACGATGATTCTGGAATTTCTGGATCTTGAAAAAATGAAGAAAAACTGGAATATCTGAAAAAGCACAGGCTTGTACTGAGCGAACGATTTCTGACGGCGGCTGCAGAAAGTCTGGAATATGCAGAACGTGAAGAATCTTTGGAAGAACGGTATGCAGGGCTGGTTCGGTTTCTGCAGATGAAGAGCAGATATGAGAGCGGGAGATTAAGGTAGAAAATTTGTAGTTGTTGGGGTGATACGCTTGTAAATCAGAAAGCTTTTTGTGGCGAAGCGGACGCGAAAGCAGGGACATTCCTTCGCGGTGCAGGCCCGCTTTACCTCAGCCCGTTGACCGTTTGTAACTCGAAAGTGGAAATCTTCGTGCAATGGCACTCGATTTACTTTCTCTAACAAACGCTGCAAAGTGTCTTCGGAACGCTCCCTGCTAATGCACCTGCTCAGGAACACCCTGCTTTCCGCTGGTAGTCACAGTAAGAAGTTTTTTTTGACTCCACAGCGTAGTCACTCAACAATGCAAATTTAAAAAGAATAGAAAAAAGCCGGATGGCTATTGACTAAGATACTCGATCGTAAAGATGTCGGGGGAAAGCCCCCGACTTTGATGCCTACGGATTGCTCCGGTGCTACGCACTTTTAACCTACCCAATATTCGCATATCGTGGGATTATCATCCCACTTTTATGCTCATATCGGGGGAGCCTAAGGTCTTTCACCCACCTATGAGCAAGCTCATGGGGCTTAGACCTTTTGACCCTGGCATCTAGTAAATATTGTATTTACTATTTGATGGAGCATTTATCTTCGTCGATAGCCATCCGGCTCTTTATTTCTTATTGAATTTCGTCTTTGTTGGGAGAAACTGTTTTGGCATGAGGGAAAATTTTCTGATTTGAAAAGCCTAATATCCGCCCTTGCTGTTGCGTGAGCAGTGCATTGACAAGGAGCGTTCCGAAGACACTTTGCCCAACTTGTTAAGGAACGTAAACAGGAGTGCCTCTGCACGAGTGTTTCCACATTCCTGTTACAAGTTGTCAACGGGCTGAGGTAAAGCGGGTCCTGCACTGCGATGCAACAGCAAGGGCGGATATGGACGCTCTTCTGTCAAAAAGCCTTCCTGATACCGAATCATTTTCACCCCAACAAATACAAATTTATTACACTTCCTCCGCCAACTCTTCCCACCGCTCGTACAAGACTTCCAGCTTTTCCTCATTTTCAGCCCGCTCGGTAGAAAGTTTCTGACATTCGATGGAGTTGGAGTAAATTTCTTCTTTTGTCAGTTCTTCATCGATTACGGTATTTCGTTCTTCCAGCTTTGCAATTTCTTCTTCTGTCTTTTTCAGATCGTTTTTGCGTTTCCGCTCTTTTTGCCTGCTGTTCTTTCTGCTCCTGCCAGCTCAATTTGGATTCTGTCTGATTGTCGGAAGAAGATTCCGAGGGAGCAATACCGGCAGATACGGCAGTGGCAGATGCGTATGCCCGGGTCAGTTCTTCTTTCTTTTCAAGATAGTAGTCATAGTTTCCGATATAATTTACAAAAGTCTGATTGACAAGCTCCAAAATGCGGGAACAGGTCTGATTAATAAAATACCGGTCATGGGAGACATAAAGAACCGTTCCGCTGTAGTTGTTCAGGGCTTCTTCCAGGATTTCCTTGGAGGTAATATCCAGATGGTTGGTAGGTTCATCGAGAATCAGGAAATTTGCCTCGGACAGCATCAGCTTTGCGAGGGATACACGTCCTTTTCGCCACCGCTGAGTGTACGGATTTGTTTAAAGACTTCCTCCCCGGTAAACTGAAATGCAGCAAGTGTATTGCGGATCTGCGTATGAGTCAGGGATGGGTAGTCATCGGAAATTTCATCGAAAATCGTCTTTTCATCATGAAGGACGTGATGTTCCTGATCGTAATATCCGATTATGACTTTTGATCCAAGCGTGAAAGATCCCTCGTCTGCAGAGACTACTTGGTTGATAATTTTAACAGGGTAGTTTTTCCTGTACCATTATCACCAATGATGGCAACGTGTTCCCCGCGATGGATCTCAAAGCTGATATCCTGAAAAAGTTGCTGGCTGTCAAAGCGTTTGGACAGATGTTCAACTGTCAGGACGTCCGATCCGCTGATACAGGACGGCTCAAGAGAAAAGTGCATTTCGCGGACGCTTTCAACGGGCTTTTCAACAGGAGTGATACGGTCCAACATTTTTTCCCGGCTTTCAGCCCGCTTGATGGATTTCTCCCGGTTGAAAGAACGAAGTTTCTCGATGACTGCCTGCTGATGCTTTATTTCACGCTGCTGGTTCATGTATTCTTTCAGGCGGGCATCACGGATCTGTTGCTTTTTTTTCGCTGCATAGGCTTTGTAGTTTCCCATATACATACGAATATGAGCCTGATCGACCTCAATGACTTTTGTTACGACACGGTTCAGAAAATACCGATCATGGGAAACAATCAATACGGCTCCTGAATAATTTAAAGATACGTTTCCAACCATGCAATGGAACTAAGATCCAGATGGTTGGTCGGCTCGTCCAGTAAGAGGATATCAGGGCTTGTCAGAAGCAGTTTTCCAAGAGAGACTCGTGTCTTCTGACCTCCTGAGAGGGTATCGGTCTGCTTGGAAAAATCATCCTCTGTAAATCCAAGCCCCTTCAGGACACCAGTGATTTCACTTTCACAGGCATAGCCATTTTTGGCCTCATATTCAGACTGAAGCCGGTTGTATGTATCCAGCCGGTTTTTCAGATCTTCCCGGTTAAGGATTTCAGTTCCTGCTCGATGGAACGAAGCTGGGCTTCCATTGCAAAGATATCGGCTTTTGCACTTTTTACTTCCTCATAGATTGTATTGCCGGATGTCAGATCCTGACGCTGTGCAAGATAACCGAGAGTCTTCCCTTTGGCAAGAATAACATCGCCACCGTCCAGGAGTTCCTCCCCGATGATCATTTTCAGAATCGTAGATTTACCGGCACCATTGATCCCGACAAGAGCTGCCTTCTCCCGGTCTTCAATATGAAAAGAACCGTCGCAGACAATGGTATGTTCGCCGAATGCTTTATTCAGATTGTGACAGGCTAAAATCATAATCAATAAACTCCTTATATCATAGTTCTTATTTTAAAATGGCTCTTCATTATTATAAAACTCCAAGTATCTATTATATCGAAAATAGCCGAAAATACAAGAAGTAGGAAAAGTAAAGTTTGACAGAAGTTTAACTATTCTATATAATGTTGGGTAGATTATGATGTGGAGGGCAATGGAAGTGGAACAAAGAAAAATATCACGTGCCGTAATTTCCAGGCTTCCAAGATATTATAGATATTTGGGAGACCTGCTTGAAGCGGGTGTAGAGAGGATCTCATCCAATGACCTGAGTAAAAAGATGCAGGTAACAGCATCCCAGATCCGGCAGGATCTGAACAATTTCGGCGGATTTGGACAGCAGGGCTATGGATATAATGTAAAGTACCTTTATACGGAGATTGGAAAGATACTGGGACTGGATAAGGATCATAACTTTATTATCATCGGTGCCGGTAATCTTGGACAGGCACTGGCAAATTATGCATCATTTGAACGGAATGGATTTATTTTAAAAAGTTTATTTGATGTGAATCCGCGTCTTGAGGGAGTGACGATCCGGGGAATCCCTGTCAGAATGCTGGATGAACTGGAAGGATATCTGCAGGAAAATGATATTGAGATTGCAGCTCTTACACTTCCCAAGTCAAAAGCGGAGGAAGTAGCGGATGTCCTGGTAGCGAATGGGATCAAGGCCATCTGGAATTTTGCACATACGGATCTTACACTTCCCAAGGATGTCATTGTGGAGAGTGTACATCTTGCTGACAGTCTGATGAAATTGTCTTATAATATCAGCCAGCACAATGAAATTCAAAAATAGCAGAGGACTGCTGCGGGTATGGTCATAGCTGGACCGGTCCGCAGCAGTTTGTCTTTAAAAGAAAGGGGACTGCTCATGAGATATTTACCGGACGGAGAACAGATGAAGAAAGCAGATCAGTATACGATCCAGCAGATCGGTGTACCTTCTGTGGTTCTTATGGAGAGGGCAGCATTAAAAATTGTTGAAGTACTGGAAGAAAAGAAAAAGGATTTAAGGCGACCACTGATCGTATGCGGCAGTGGAAATAATGGCGGAGATGGATTTGCTGTGGCAAGACTTCTGGCTGAAAAGGGCTGCCATGTGGATGTGCTTTTACGGGAAGAGAAAGCTCTATGACGGAAGAATGCAGATTGCAGGCTCAGATCGACAAAAATCTCGGGATTAATTTGTTTACAGAAATCCCCGAGAAAGAGTATACTGTGATCATTGATGCAATTTTTTGGCGTTGGTCTGTGCAGAGAAGTTGCAGGACACTACAGAGATGTGATCGGATGGATGAACCGGCAGACGGCACAGAAGGTTGCAGTGGATATTCCATCAGGAATCTGTTCTGCTACAGGAAAGGTGCTTGGTATTGCATTTCAGGCGGAACTGACAGTATCTATGGCATGTCAGAAGCGTGGCTGTGCTTTGTATCCGGGACAGATCTGTGCGGGAGAGGTTGTTCCGGTAACGATCGGGATTGATCCCGAGTACTTTTTTGAACAGAAAAGTGTCTGCATGACCTATGATAAAAAGGAGCTGGGAAATCTGCTGCCGGAAAGAAAAAGAGGATTCGCATAAGGGCAGTTTTGGCAGAGTTCTTATGATCACCGGCAGTCCGGGAATGGCAGGAGCAGCTTATCTTTCAGCTACAGCAGCGTATACGGTTGGTGCCGGACTTGTCCAGATCTATACAGCAGAAGAGAACAGGCAGGTACTTCAGGGACTTCTTCCAGAGGCGATCATTTCCTGCTATAGAGAGTATGATGAAGAGAAACTGGATCAACTGATCGGGTGGGCAGATGTCATCTGTATCGGCTGTGGATTAGGACAAAGCAGTAGATCAGAAAAGATTTTGCTGCATACAATAGAGAAAGCAAAGTGTCCCTGCGTGATTGATGCAGATGGACTGAACCTTCTTGCAGGAAGGAAAGATCTGTATAAAAAACTTGGGAAAAATATGATCCTCACCCTCATATGAAAGAAATGTCCCGGCTGACAGGAATCTCTGTATCAGAAATTGTAGAACGGCGGTTTGAAGTACTTCACCGGTTTACCGAGGAATCCCCGTGTATCTGTGTCTTAAAAGACAGCAGGACGATAGTTGCCCAGAAAGACAGGCAGAACTTCCTTAATCTGGCAGGCAATGCAGCCATGGCAAAAGGCGGTTCGGGAGATGTGCTTGCGGGTGTGATCACCGGACTTCTCGCACAGGGAATGGATGGATTTCAAAGTGCAGTGACAGGCGTTTTTCTGCATGCCTGTGGTGGAGATGAGGCAAGGGATAAAAAAGGTGGTTACAGTGTTCTCGCAAGGGATCTGATCCATGGAATACAGGTAGCGATGAAGAAAGCAAAGGAGTGTAACTAAATGAAGAAATACAGCAGAGTTTGTGCATATATCGATTTGGATGCCATTGCATATAATATGGAGCAGATGAAAAAGCGGATTGGCGAAGACGGAAAACTGATCGCAGTCATCAAGACCGACGGATATGGTCATGGGGCAGTTCCGCTGGCGAAAATGTTTGAAGAGATGCCATATATCTGGGGCTATGCTGTTGCATGTATGGGAGAGGCGGCTGTCCTGCGTGAACAGGGGATCAAAAAGCCGATTCTGGTACTGGGATGTGTCTTCCCGGACGAATACGAGGAGATGGTAGAAAAAAGAAATTCGTGCTGCGGTTTATACTGAAGAAATGGCACGGGGAATGTCAGAGGCTGCACAAAGACTTGGAAAGACTGCGTATTTTCATATTAAGATTGATACCGGAATGGGAAGGATCGGATTCCCGGTAACGGAAGAAAGTGCATCTTCCATTGAACGGATCAGCAGGCTTCCGAATGTGCAGACAGAGGCAATGTTTACGCATTTTGCAAAAAGCCGACGAGCTGGATAAATCTTATACGTTAAAGCAGCATGAGAAATTTTTATGGATGAAAGAACTGATGGAGGAACGAAATGTTCCGATCCAGTATTTTGACTGTGACAACAGTGCCGGAATCATTGATTTTCCGGATCTCAAGCATGATATTGCGAGAGCGGGAATTTCCATTTACGGAATGTATCCATCAGACGACGTGGATCAGAATGCAGTGAGTCTGCGTCCGGCTCTGCGTCTGGTCAGTCATGTCAGTTTCGTAAAGGAAGTAGGAAAAGGTACATCGATCAGTTACGGTGGCACATATATTACAGAGAAAAAGATGAAGATTGCAACCATTCCGGTGGGATATGGAGATGGGTATCCAAGATCACTGTCAAATAAAGGGTATGTGTTGATCCATGGGAAAAAAGGCAAGATTCTTGGAAGAGTCTGTATGGATCAGTTTATGGTTGATGTAACGGAAATCCCCGATGTGGCATTTATGGATGAGGTGATTCTGATCGGACGGGATCAGGAGGAACAGATCAAGGTGGAGGATCTTGCAGAATTAAGTGGAAGATTCAATTATGAATTTGTATGCTGCCTGAGTAAGAGAATCCCACGTGCTTACCTGAAGAATGGAAAAAATCATTTCGCAGACAGATTATTTTTAAAGGACGAATCTGAAGAATTTGTGAATACATCCGATGAATCCGGAGATACTTAAGTATAGCTTAACATAACGGAGATATCGGAGAGTGAAAATAAATGGTCAGACGAGGAGATATTTATTACGCTGATTTAAGGCCTGTTGTAGGCTCAGAGCAGGGCGGATACGACCTGTCCTGGTTATCCAGAATAATATCGGAAACCGGCACAGCCCTACGATCATCTGTGCGGCGATCACCAAAAATGAATAAAGCGAAACTTCCGACGCATATCGAGATCAGTACGAGGGATTATAATATAGTAAAAAAATTCTGTGATCCTGTTAGAGCAGATCCGTACAATCGACAAGCAGCGACTGAAAGAATATGTATGTCATATAGATTCTGCAATGATGAAAAAAGAGACGAGGCGATCTGTGTCAGCCTGAATCTGCCTACATAAGACAGGAACGTGGACTTTACAGATGAGAAAAAGCGTGGTAAACTTATTAAGATAATGCTCTGGTTGCGGAGAGCAGGATGAAGTACAAGTCTTAATTGATTTAAGTCAGATAGAAAAGGGAGAATGAAAGTATGTCAGGACATTCTAAATTTGCGAATATTAAGCACAAAAAAAGAGAAGAATGACGCAGCAAAGGGAAAGATCTTTACAAAGATCGGCCGTGAGCTTGCGATTGCAGTAAAAGAAGGTGGAAGTGCTGATCCGGTGAATAATAGCAGACTTCGTGATGTGATCGCAAAGGCAAAAGCGAACAATATGCCGAATGATACGATCGAAAGAAATATCAAGAAAGCAGCCGGGGAAGGTTCGGCAGACAATTATGAACATATTACATATGAGGGATATGGTCCGAACGGAACCGCCATCATCGTAAAGACTCTGACGGATAATAAAAACCGGACAGCATCTAATGTAAGAAATGCATTTACAAAAGGAAACTGGAAACGTAGGAACACCGGGATGTGTATCTTTATGTTCGATGAAAAGGGGCAGATCATTATCGATAAAGAAGAGTGCGATATGGACTCTGATGATCTTATGATGACTGTACTGGATGCGGGTGCTGAAGACTTTAACGAAGAAGAAGACAGCTACGAAGTCATTAACAGCACCGGAGGACTTCAGTGATGTTCGTCTGAAGGCTGGAAGAGGAAGGAATTGCGATGGCTTCTGCGGAAGTTACCATGATTCCTCAGACTTATGTTGACCTTACAAAGAAGAGGATATTAAAACATCCAGAAAACACTTGATCTTCTTGATGAAGATGATGATGTGCAGGACGTATACCATAACTGGAACGAATAAATAACCTACTAAAAATGATATGGAGCAAACTGAAATTGACAGCCTGGCCATTTTTGAAGAAAATTTCAAGGAGGAAGAGGAAATGAGCAATTACAGAATTGAGACAAAGTGTGTGCAGTCAGGATATGAACCGGGAAATGGAGAGCCAAGTTGTTCTTCCAATCTATCAGAGTACTACATTCCGTTATACCAGCAGTGATCAGATGGGAAGACTTTTTGATCTTGAAGAGTCCGGATATTTTATACAAGACTTCAAATCCGACGAATGATGCAGTAGCAGCAAAGATCTGTGATCTGGAAGGCGGAGCAGCCAATGCTGACTTCTTCCGGACAGGCAGCAAACTTTTATGCGATTATGAATATTGCTGAAGAAGGTGATCATATCGTATGCGCGTCTGCCTTGTATGGCGGTACATACAATCTTTGCTCACACAATCCGTAAAATGGGTGTGAAAGCAACTTTCGTAGACCCAGACTGCACAGAAGAAGAACTGAATGCGGCATTTCAGGAGAATACGAAACAGTGTTTTTGGAGAGACGATTGCCAATCCGGCATTGACTGTTTTTGATTTTGAGAAATTTGCAAAAGCTGCACATGCACATCATGTTCCGTTAATCATAGATAATACATTTGCAACACCGATCAACTGTCGTCCTTTTGAATGGGGTGCAGATATTGTTACTCATTCAACTACAAAATACATGGATGGACATGCAGCCTGTGTTGAAGCGGTGCAATCGTTGATAGCGGTAACTTTGACTGGGCTGCTTACGGAGACAAGTTTGCCGGACTTACAACACCGGATGAGACTTACCATGGAATCATCTATACAGAAAAATTTGGAAAAAGAATTATATAACAAAAGCAACATCACAGCTGATGAGAGATCTTGGATCGATCCAGTCTCCACAGAAATGCATTTCTTCTGAACCTTGGACTCGAGAGTCTTCATTTGAGAATGCCAAGACATTGTGAAAATGCAATTAAGATGGCGGAATATCTACAGGGACATGAAAAAGTAGCATGGGTAAACTGCCCGTCGTTACCTGGTATATGTATTATGATCTGAGTCATCAAATATATGCCGAATGGAACTACAGTGGTGTCATCACTTTTCCGGATTAAAGGGTGGAAATATCCGAACCTGCCGTCTGCAAATGATGGATAAGCTGAAACTGGTTGCTATTGTGACGCATGTGGCATGATGCTTAAGCTGTGTCCTGCATCCGGCAAGTCATACACACAGACAGATGAATGAGCAGGAACTTCTGGAGGCAGGAAACAGCCGGATCTGATCCGGTTCAGTCTTGGAATTGAAAATATTGAAGACCTGATCGCTGATGTAAAGAGGCTTTGGAAGATTAATAACGATGACGAAATGTACAAGTGTAAATTGGATACATTTGTATCTTCTTTTTATACCGGCCAGGGTATGAAGGAAAAACTGACAGTGGCAGAGTGTCTATACAGATCGTATGTTCCGCCCCGGACTGTTGTATTATATTCCTACATATTTATTAAAAATCTGTTCATACTATGGTTCAGAACTTGCAGGAGGTGGAATCTATGGGAACAGAAAAAAATGGATACAAAACAAACAGAGAATGATAAGGAAAATGAAGAGATCCGCGAAATGGGGACGATGGAACTGGGAAAAAGGGAAACCCAACCATTCAGCTTCTGACGATCATCGGTGAGATTGAAGGACATGAGAATGTATCCGGCAAATACAAAGGACTACAAAGTATGAACATTTGTCCTCCCACGGCTTGCGGAGGCAGAAGAAAATGATGAGATCGAAGGAGTACTGATCCTTTTAAACACAATGGGCGGGGATGTAGAAGCCGGACTTGGAATTGCAGAAATGATCGCATCCCTTGGAAAACCGACCGTATCACTGGTCCTTGGAGGAAGTCATTCTATCGGAGGACCGTTGGCTGTATCTGCAGATTATTCTTTTATTGTCCCGTCAGGCACGATGATTATTCATCCGGTTCGTTCTTCTGGAATGTTCATCGGGTGATCCAGAGTTATCGAATATATGGAGACGTACCCAGGATCGCATTACCCGCTTCATTGCGTCCCATTCTCATATCTCCCAGGAACGGATCGACAGAAATGATGCTGGATTCAACGCAGATGCTGAAAGATGTGGGGACAATGCTGGAGGGGAAACAGGCTGTCAGAAGGCAATGATCGATGAAGTGGGGAATTCATGAAGCGTTTCAAAACTTCATGAACTGATCGATGAGGAGAAAAAAAAAATTAGGAAAAACCGGATGGGGATCATTTTTTTGATGACACTAAAAAAATTGATGGTAACTGAAATAAGTATGTGAAAATAAGGGGGAATTATATGGCTGCAGAAGTCAACAAAAGGAAAGAAAGAATACAAA